>Ga0105239_10000038_pt1 | contig 205230 bp, 144 predicted proteins | sample KBSC44metaG_FD_92761 | JGI IMG/M metagenome (GOLD analysis project Ga0105239, IMG submission 92761) | Corn rhizosphere microbial communities from Kellogg Biological Station, Michigan, USA - KBS C4-4 metaG | ecosystem: Host-associated > Plants > Roots > Rhizosphere > Soil | place: Michigan... | reverse complement strand
GATTTAAGTTTCCCCTCTGTCCCGGATTTTACTTCAATTGGAATGAGTTTGCCTTCAAACGGCCAAATAAAATCCACTTCAGCAGAAGAAGTCGCTTTTTCCCTTACCCAAAAGTTAAGACTGATTAAAGCGTTGTATTGTGAAGCCAACAGTTCTTGTCCAACCAGATGTTCGATCATCGTACCCTGATATACTTTATTTAAATCATTGGTACCTAATATCTCTTTTTGACTACCTGCAAAATAATTGAGCATGCCAGTATCCAGAATTTGTAATCGTGGTGATTTTTTATGATCGGGTAGCAATGGGAGTTTGGTATCAGTAGATGGATAAAGCAACTGTATAAGCAATGCATTTTCCAAAGTCCGCAGTGCTTCACTCATATTCCGGGAACGGTAAGAAGAGTTACCGAAACCTCTAAATTTTATACGTTTTCCAGCTTGTGAAAACGATACTCGGATAGCATGCCGAATGTATTGTACCTGCGAACTTGTTGCTGCATACTTCTCTACATCATCTATATAAGCTACAATGAGAGATTCGTAAATCGTTTGTAATGCAGTTAAATCTTTGCTTAAGCTGTAATTATTCACGATTTCGGGCATTCCACCGATCAATGCATAAGTGTGAAAAAGCTGCAACAATTTAGTATGTGTAAATTGCGGGGCTGGCGTGGTTTCTAAATACTCTAGTGCAGCACTTTCACCAATGGCATCCAAAAATTCAGGAAATGAGGCAGGTCGCAGTACTTTGTATTCTACCCGTCCAACAGGAAAACTTATGTTTTTGTTAAATAAAGTTTCGAGCATACTACCAGCAGCAATTATTGCTATACCAGGTTCCGACTCATAGAAATAGCGTAAAATATTCAGAGCTTCCGGCACTTCTTGTATCTCATCAATAAAAATAAGGGTTTTTCCCTTTTTTGATAGCGCTTTATCTTTTATAAAAAATAAGGTTTGTACTAACACCTCAATGTTATTAAATTGCTCAAACGGTAATCTATCGTTAGCTAATTCCAAATTGAGATAAATGTATTGCTCAAATCGCTTTGCGAATTGATTGATCATAGTCGTCTTTCCAACTTGTCTTGCACCCCTAATTACCAGCGGCTTACGGTCATGTTTATTTAACCAAATTTCTAATTCCGCTACGATACTTCTTTTGAACATGGCACAAAATTAGGGTAAATATTTTAATTTTATGGCACAAAATCAGGGTAACATTCAGTTGTCTTTGGCGCATAATTAGGGTAACTTTTTTAATAAATAAATATGAATGTCTCCGAAATATGCTGGAAAGATATTTCCCTCCGCAAATTTGCGGACTTTACGATCCTTATTCGCCGCAAACATCGAACAAGTAAAAAATTACTTCTTAATAGTTGATCATGAAAAGCCTCAATCTCACCCGCGAAGAAATTTATGATTTAGTTTGGGAGAAACCTGTTTCGCATTTAGCAGAAGAACTGGGAGTCAAACCCTCAGAACTACGTGACTATTGCGTAAAGTTTGAAATTCCATTGCCTGAGCAAGGGCATTGGTCGAGAGTACAATTCGGCAAAGAGGTTACAAAAACGCCATTGCCACCAGCCTCTGTAAATAAACTCTCCGAAGAAACAGTTATTGAAGAAAAAGAAATTTCCAAGGCTGCCCCTCCTATCATGTTCCCGGGAGAAAATGAATTGTCGTTTAAAGTTTCTGACCGTTTAATTAACCCTGATCCTTTAATTTTAGCTGCAGAGAATGGTTTAAAAAGAACGCCTTGGTCAAAAAAAGATATGCATAGCACAGAGCGGGATCAGCTTCCCATACGGGTATCTAAATCAAACATAGCGCGTGCTTTAAGAATAATGGACACATTGGTTAAATGCTGGAAACGGCGTGGTTATGAAATCACAATCCAAGATGGAGAAGCTTACGTTCATTTACGAAAAGTACGGGATCGCATTAGTTTAAGAGAAATCAACAAAAAGCTTCCTAAAAAAGGTGAATATGACATCCAAGAATTAGAACCCACAGGACAACTGGCATTTAGAATGAATTGGTGGGGAGGCAAAGAATGGAAAGATGGGCGCTTACCTTTGGAAGATCAAATTATAGCCATATTGACCCACATGGAATTATCGGCCCGGCAATTGGAACGAAGTTGGGCAGAAGACGCCGTTAAAAGAGAAGAGCAAGAAGCTTTACAAAATCAAGCTGAAGAATCGGCCTTTAAAACATTAATTGAAGATGCGTTGCGTTGGAAGGAATTAAAATGTTAGATGAATATTTGACTGAATTGGTAGCCAAACAAAACCATACTCCTGCTTTTTTAGAATGGGTGAGCTGGGCTAAGCAAAAACGTATATCGGAAGATCCTTTACTTAATTTTTTAATAGTCAATAAGGATTAATAAATTTTTAGGTGCGCCCACCTGGGCTATATACCTAACTCTATTATCAATTGACTTTCAGTTACTTACAATGAATACAATCGGCTTGGTAGCCTTTTTGGTGTATCACCGATCTAACTATCCAAAAGTACGAAAAACGATGCTTTTGAACTGCAAAATACTCAAAAATATTTAGGGTAACAAGTTCAAGCCGGACTACGGCTATAAATACTTAACTCGTCATGGCAGGAAGACAACCCAACGCTTTATATATCTAAAAAATCAATGCTTTATAAAGACTATTCCACCTTGTTCACCTTTTTGTTCGCGGGACTGCTTTGGTTTTATCAAACAGCACGACCTTATAATCCTCGGTAAAAGCATCAATAACGAATTTCCAGGCGTTCTGATCACAGCCGAAGCCATGGGCAAATAACATGACCTGGTCTCCATTACCGATCACATTGACGTTATTTCTCTTGATAATGGAATTCATTACAGCTGGGTTAACGGCCTAAGGTAAGGTTTATTCCTCACTATTGCAGGTATTGTTAAAAGCACAGCAGTCCTTTCAGTAAACTTGTTTATTAAATCAACAAAAGGCTGAAAAGTTTGAACGAAATGAAAAGAGCCGCCTTCCGGCAGCCCTCTTCAAAACCTGATCCGTGAACTTATTCAGCAACCGCTTCCGCGTTCACCACGCTTTCGGCGATGCCGGTCAGCGCTTCATCGGTCGCTTTTTCATTGTCCAGTGTCGTTTGTAATAGTTTGGCCACATCATCATGACCCATAGCAGCTGCCAAAGTGCGCAAGCCGCCGTAAGTCGCGATCTCGTAATGCTCCACTTTCTGCGCGCCCAGGATCAGGCCGCAGTCGCGGATCATCGTACCTTTTTCCGTATCCTCAATGATGCCGTTGGCTTCTTCTAAAATGCCTGCCATCGCATCACATTTTTTTGCTGCTGCTTTTTCACCCAGCAGTTCAAATACTTTTTCCAAAGTCTCCACGTGGGTTTTGGTCTCACCCAAATGCTTTTCAAAGGCCGCTGCCAGTTCCGGGCTGGTTGCCGCTTTTTTCATTTTGGGTAAGGCGGTTACTAAATGTTTTTCGGCCCAATAAATATCTTTCAGTTCGTCTACAAAGAATTCGTGGAATTCGGCATTTTCCATTTTACCGGTTTTTGATGTTTTCATAGTGTTATGTTGTATTTAAGTTTATTTGGTAGTCGTTTTGTAATCGCTCCATTGCGCTACGCCAGCTGGTTCCGCTTTTTTCTCTTCGGCGCTTTTCACTTCGCTCATTTTTTTGTCCAGCTTTTCAGCGTCTTTCAGTTCTTTAGAAAAGTCATTGGGTAATTCAGTTTGGCCGACCGTTTCCTTCGCCTGCGCGATCGGATTTTCGACGTAAACCCAGTCTTTACCCATACCCGGTATTTCACCTTCGTTCCAGGGCCCTCTAACAGTTCCCGCTGACATATTGTAAACGTTTTGCAGGTAGCGCGGATCGGCACCTAATACGCCCGGCGGGAAATTATCCGGGATGCTGTTTAATGCCGCCTCGAACATTTTATAGTGGGTCACCTCCCGCGTCATCAGGAAAGACAGCGTTTCATGGATATACGGATCATCGGTGAATTTCATCAGGTGCTCGTACACCAGTTTGGCTCGTGATTCCGAAGCCAAGTTGGTCCGCAGGTCGACGGTCAGGTCACCGTTGGAGTTCACGTAAGAAGCACACCAGGGAATACCCTGGCTGTTCCTCGGGGTCACCCCGCCGCCGGTAATGATGGCGAATTGCGGATTGGCGGATAGAGCCGCGTGGATCACGCTTTCCTTTTCTGCTTTGCCGTTCATGGCGACCATAAAGTCTGTTTGTTCAGCGGCGTCTTTTAATTCGCCATTGACCCCTTTAAGGAGCATTTGAATGGTGGCACCGACGATTTCCAGGTGACTGAATTCCTCGGTGGCGATATCCATCAGCATATCGTATTTATCCGGGTGGGCGGCTTTAGCGCCAAACGCCTGGGTGAAGTATTGCATGGCCGCGGCCAGCTCGCCGTTTTCCCCGCCGAATTGCTCTAATAATAAATTAGCGAAACGCGGGTCAGGGCTCGACACCCTGGCATTGAATTGCAGGTCTTTTACATGATGAAACATGAGCTTTAGTTTTAGAGGTAAATAATTGTTAGTTCCCAGGATAAATCCCGGTGAGGAGAGTTATGATGTGTAAGTACAACCTTTACGTTGGACTTATGTTTTAACTCTTGTTTAATTAATTATATAACTAATTAAACACCAACAACGCCATTGACTTCCAAATTAGCGCTCACGTCTGCACCGGTAGGAACAGTATTTCACCTCGTCCCAGACCTTTTTCCATTTCTTTCGCCAACTGAACGGTCTGCCGCAAACAACGCAAACCTTTTGCGGCAGATTTTGCTGCTTAACTCCTTTCATCGGACCTGAACCGAAGGCTTACGAAGCCTGCTTTAACTTGGCTTCCATGCTCTGGGTCGTATGTGGCACTGCCCGCAGCCTTTCCGCCGGGATCAGTTTACCGGTGGAACGGCAAATGCCATAGGTCTTATTATGTATTCTCAGCAAGGCAGCCTCCAATTGCTCAATAAACTTTTTCTGCCGTGCAGCCAGTTGGTTAGTCTGCTCTTTTTCATAGGTTGCTGAACCGTCTTCCAGCGTTTTACCAGCGATCGCCGCATCATCACCGTTGCTGTTGGAGGCACTCAATGTCGCGGTCAATTCGCCCAATTCCTCCCTTGCCATCATGATCTTATCTTCTATCAGAGTTTTGAACTCTTGCAACTCGTTATCACTATAACGGCTTTTGTTGTTTTCATTTTGCATGTGTCCACAACAATAATTTGCGCAGATGGTTTATGAATTCCGCTTTTAGCTTCAAACCCCTTCCTTAAAATACAATTCTTTAAAACCGGGAGCGCTAAGACCCGTTACCTATATAACAAACACCGCACATCATGACCAAAAAAGAACTACTGGAAGGACTGGAATTATTTTATACCGGTAAAGGCTTTGCCGGCTTCCGCGAAGAAAACCCTTTTGTCACCTTTTTACGCTTTGATAAAAAACGCCTGACCAGGTTTTGGGTGAAATACGGCGGCCGCACGGTGTTCACCTCCTTAAAAAATGTTGTCCTGAAGTCCGAGGTTAACCCGGCCATTTAGCCGCGCTCACGTTTCCAGTCTTTTTTCATAGCTGCGTAAACGACATTCGTTTCAGCGGCTTTCCAGATCTTATAAAAGACAGCGGCGGCCTGCGCCTTTTCCTCCGTTCCCGTACCACGTTGCAAAGGCTGATAATCTTGCGCGGCATCATACTTTTTACCGCCCTTATAATTCGCATAGCGCCGGGCCCGCGTGTAGCCCATCTGTAAATATTTGCGGGCCATATCGGCTCCCACAAAATCATTTTGTGCCAGATACCCCTCGAACAGTTCAAAGATTTTTTTGCTGCTTTCCTCCGCGATCTCTGGTGTCCGGAACCGCCAGTAAGGCCCGATCTCACTTTTATAAGGCTCACAGATCAGGACACCCTGTTCGCCTTTGCCGACACGGTACCATTCCGAATGCTCCCGGTAATTGATACCCGGTTTCCAGTAATAGCCTTTCGCATCAAAATCAAGATAACTGGGTTTATCCATGGAACAGTAATTGTATAGCGTTACACATGCAGGAACAAACCATCAAAAAAATAGCCAGAATTGCTTTAGGCGCAAACCTGGTCTTCGCCGGGATCAGCCATTTGACCTTTGCCCGTAAAGCCTTCCGCGCTCAGGTACCGAACTGGGTTCCACTTAAAAAGGACGATACGGTCGTTTATTCCAGCTTGGCCGAGATCGCACTGGGCACCGCGTTGATGCTGACACCGAAGCAACAGGAGGACACCGTGGGAAAAATCGCCGCCGGGTTCTTTGCGGCTGTTTTTCCGGGCAATATCGCCCAATATACCCATCACCATAATTCCTTCGGCCTGAATACGGACGGTAAACGGCTGGGCCGCTTATTTTTTCAGCCCTTACTGATCTTATGGGCCTTAAAAAGCACTTCAAACGCTTAAACAAACTTTCATCAACCGAAAACGTTAGCCTATCGCCTTAGCAATGACAACACCACAACTCGAAAAAATACACATCGCTATCCTGGGTGGCGGACCCAGCGGCTTATTTATGTTCAAGCGCCTCGTGGAATCTGGCAGGACAGATATCGCCGTCACCATCTTTGAGCGCAAGAATAAGTTAGGTTCGGGCATGCCTTATAGCGCCGAGGGAGCCAACGACGAACATATCACCAATGTATCCGGCAACGAGATCCCGGCCATGGTCACTTCACTCAACGACTGGATGAAAACCATCTCCAAAGATTCGCTGGATAAATACCACCTGGATGCTGCTCATTTTAACGAATTCAAAGTACTGCCTCGCTTACTGTTCGGCCAATACCTTTCCGCCCAATTCGGCCTTCTGCAAAAACGGGCGCGGGAGAATGGCCTGGAATTTACCGTACAGTATAACAGCGAGGTGACCGATATCATCGACCAGCCGGAGCAGCAGCAGGTGACGGTAGAGATCAACGGAAAAGAAAGGCATTCATTTGACCGGGTCATTATCTGCACCGGTCACAACTGGCCGAAAAAGCATGAAGGTCTGGTGCCTAATTACTTTGATTCGCCTTACCCGCCCGCCAAACTCGGGATGCAATTGAACCACCCGGTGGCCATCAAAGGTTCTTCTTTAACCGCGGTCGACGCCGTCCGTACCCTTTCCCGGCACAACGGGGCATTCAGAAAAGACCCTAAAGGCAAATTGAAATATCAACTGTATGAGGACAGCGCAAATTTCAAAATGATCCTGCATACCCGCAACGGTATGTTACCTGCAGTGCGTTTTCACCTGGAAGATTCGCATTTGTCCAACGATGAACTGCTGACCAAAGAAGAGATCGCCGTTCACCGGCAAAGCAACGACGGCTTCTTGTCCCTGGACTATATCTTTGAACGGGATTTTAAACGCCCCATCAAAGCCAAAGAGCCGGAGTTTTATGAACGCATCAAAGACCTGAATGTCGAGGAATTCGTCGCCGAGATGCTGGCCCTGCGCGAAGAACTCAACCCCTTCCAGTTGCTGAAGGCCGAATATGCCGAAGCCGAGAAGTCCATCAAACAAAAACGGTCCGTCTACTGGAAAGAAATGCTGGGCGTATTGAGCTTTGCGCTGAACTATCCCGCCAAACATCTTTCCGCCGAAGATATGCAGCGGCTCCAAAGATCATTAACCCCGCTGATCTCTATCGTTATCGCCTATATCCCGCAAAGTTCCAGCGAAGAACTTTCAGCCCTGCATGAAGCCGGCGTATTGGACCTGATTCCGGTGGGTGAAGAAAGCCATGTGGCACCCCGGGAAACCGGCGGTGCCATCTATCACTACACCGATGAAACGGGTGCTGCACAGGCCGTACATTTTGAAACTTACGTAGACTGTGTTGGACAACCTCACCTTTCCTACGAACAATTTCCGTTTAAGAGCCTGCTGACCAATCAAACGATCAGCCCGGCCAGGCTGAGATACCGTTCACCCGAAGAAGCACGAAAAGACCTGGCGGCCGGTAAACCCGTCATCAAAGACCAAAACAATGACTATTATCTCCAGGTCCCGGGCATTACCATCAACGACCATTTCCAGGTGGTGGATAAATATGGCGCGCTGAACGAACGCATTTATATCATGGCAGTACCTTATATCGGCGGTTATAACCCTGATTATTCCGGGCTGGACTTCAGTGAGGCCGCCTCCCAACTCGTGCTGGACAGCTTATTTGATCAACCCCAAATACAACAAACCGCATGACGGACCCCAAACTATTTATGGTTTTACTCGGCTCCAAAGCCGCCAAGCGCAACGTTGAGCAGCATGACTTTTTCTTCGGCATCGGCGATTCTTTGCAGGCGCTCGTACCGGCGATGCAGGACTTTTGGCCGGAAGCCGGAAGTAGCCTGCACATCGACGGCTGGCGCGAGATCCATACGGTGGAAGGGCATCAGATCCGGATCGTAACGAAAAATACCAGTAATAACCCCAAACGCCTGTTTTTCATCAATCTCGGCGGGTACCAAAGCGGAAAACTGGAAGAACAGCACTACACCCTATTGACCGTTCAGGAGGACCGGAAGAATGCCATCAAAGCCTCCACCGCTACCGAATTTTTCAAGAACAGTTCCATAGAAAAAATCAAGTCCGCCAGCGCCCATATCGATGAAAAATACGGGATCGATGTGGATGAGATCTACCGGGTGGATGAACTGTTGTCCGAATCGGACAAATCCCTTTGGCAAATTGAATTAATACCCGAAATAAATTTAATACCCGACGAGATCCATCTGGGGTATTACCCGCTGGATCGCTTAAACAAATAATATGAAAGCACTGATCATCAACTGCACGCTCAAACGTGGTTCTACATTTTCCAATACTGGCTCGATGGCCGAAAAAGCCGCAGAGCAACTGCGCGAACTGGACATCGATACAGAAATCATCCGCCTCAACGATTATAACATACTGACCGGCAACTCTTCCGACGAAGGTGACGGCGACCAGTGGCCGCAGATCCTCGAAAAGATCAAAGCCTGCCAGGTCTTTATCATCGCCACCCCGATATGGATGGGGCACCTCGCCTCCACCTCCCAAAAGATCATCGAAAGACTGGATGCCGTCTTCCGTGACAAAGACCTCCAGGACAAAACTACCGGGCAGTTCATGCCCTACAATAAAGTCGCCGGCTGCCTGGTCACGGGCAACGAAGACGGTGCGCACAGTTGCGCGGCACAGGTACTTTGGTCATTACAGGAAGTTGGTTTCACCATACCGCCCAATGTCAACGCTTACTGGGTAGGCCTGGCCGGTGGTGAAAAAGATTATGTCGAAGCCGGTGGCGAACGCTACTTCTATACCAATAAAAGCCTGCGTTACATGACCCAGAACTTGGCCTTCATGGCCAAACTGCTGGCGGCTAATCCATTCCCGACGAATCTGAACGAAGCAGACGAAAAAGCCAAAGCTGAAAGTGACCCGGAGTGAGCAGCTGACCCGCTGGGTGGCGGAAAAATACCGCACCCAGCCTTATTTTGATCACTGCCTGAAAGTAGCTGAACTGGCCGCCCCGGCTGCGCCACTGGCTTATGAGGTAGGGCTTTGTCATGACATGCTCGAAGATAAGCTTACTACCGAGCAGGAAATTCGCACAGCACTAAATGAATTCCAATACGACGAGATGGAAATCCGGCAGGTCACCATCGCTGTACAGGAATTGACCGACGTTTTCACACTGCAAGATTTTCCTGAAATCAGCAAAAAACAGCGGCGCAAAGAAGAAAACAAAAGATTGGTCAGCACCGGCCCCTTAGCGCAAACCGTCAAATACGCCGACCTCATCGATAATGCCGCCTGGATCAGGCAAAACCGCCCGGAGAAATGGGAGCGCTACGCGCGGCGAAAACGGAAGTTGCTGAATAGACTGTGCCTGGGTGATCGGGGCTTACGAAATGCCGCCATGCAGATATTTAGCCAACTGGATTAAATAAAAATGACTACTCATGCCGCCATGGCCCGCCCAGGGAGGTCCATAGGTCAAAGCCGATGGCTGTTATCGCAAAAGATTCAAAATTCACAGAAAGATCGGTAATCAGTTCCCGCGCTTCCTCCGGCGTGGTCTTATTCATGATCGTGATATGCGGACGAAAACCCTGTCGGTCCTGCGGTATCAACATCGCCGCAAAATGCCGGCTCAATTCGCGTTGCAAAGCGGACAACGCCGGACTTTCGACCCGGTAAGCCACACCCGCCCCCAGGTTCATTAGGCCGGTCACTTGCAATACAAACAGTTCGTGAATGAAGCCATTTAAAAAATGGCGGGTATGATGATCATTCGGCAATTGATGAAAGAGCATTAGATGTGCTTCCAGCCAGTTTCGTTCCGGCGGGAAGTATTTCTTCCGCTGTGCCTCAAAAAATGCCTGGCTATCCTTATCCAGCTTCAGGGTCAATATCAGCGGTTGTTCAGTCATTTAGCGGGCGGCTTCTTTCTTTGCGAACCTTTCGATTTCCCGGTCCAGTTCGGGGGATTTGAACAGCCGGTAAAGCAAGTAGAAGGTGCCGCAAATGAAAAGGGTGGGCAAAAGGCCCAGGTAATGTTTCTTTTGAGTAGTGTTGTAGTTCATAAACAGGCATTAATGAAAAGAGCCGCCCTTACGGGCAGCTCCAGTACCTTCTATTTTGCTTTAGTTCTTTGCTGCGTCGCGCAAAGCCTTGATCTGGTCATGAGCTGCATTGATACCGCTGGCCTGGCTGCTCACAATACCTGAAGCCTCAGCCGGTAACTCGCCGCCGTTTAACGCGTCCTGGTAAGCTTTTTTGATGGCGTCTTCGCCGCGTTCTGCTTCTGACAAGATTCCCTCACGGTCATCTCCGCCAAAGATCGACTTTACATCGATCCAGGCGCGGTGCAGCGTTCCGCTGGCATTAAATAACTCATCCACCAAATATTAGATTTCAGTTCAGTTTCCCGGCTGCGCTGATCCTCGGCCTTGTACTTGTCAATATTTACCTGCAGGGGGCCGGATATTTTTAGTTTGTTTATCTCATCCAAAGCAGAAGCAATGAGTTTTTCTACGTTCTGGGGTGCACAGCCAAATGAAATGTTAAAGTTGTAGCGGGGGTGCGGGAACTTACTCACTTCTTCCCATACTCCAGGGCTGTATACACCGCTTTCATCTTCCCTCAGGCGTTCCGTGAGCCTGATCTGCAGGACTTCTTTTAGTGCATCCAGTTGTGTTTTTTCAGCAGCACTGTAGTCGAAAGTGCCCGAGAATACCAGGTTAACCCTGGCTTTAGCTTCGGTGCCTTTATAAACAGTTTTCTCAATCCTTCCTTCCGGCGAGTGTATGTTCAGATCTTTATAGTTTTCACCCTTGTAGGTAGAAGGCAGACCGCCAAGGTATTTTTCGAGTAAAGGCTTGATTTCCTCAATCCTAAAGTTGCCGATAAAAACAAAGGTAAAATTGGATGCATCTGCGAATCGTTCTTTGTATATCTCAAAAGCACGGTCCGGGTTGATCTGGTCCAGTTTGGCGACCGAAGGACCAGTACGGCCGGCATTGCCCTGGTACAAAACAGCATTGGACGTATCTGCAAAAACACTGTTCGGGTCATTCGCCCGATTAACCAGTCCTACTTTATTTCGGCTGATAAAACCAGCGGCCAGGCTTTTGTCTAATCGAGGTTCGGTGAAACGCGCATACGTCAATTGCATCATGGTTTCTATGTCGCTGGTCGCTGAAGCGCCGCTAATAAGCGCGTAGCGTTCGCTGATTCCCAATCAATGAAAGAACTTCAGAAGTGCTGGAAATGCTATCCCAGAATTACATCCATTCGAGAATTCGTGGTATGGCCTATGAAGCGCTTGCATCGGTACATGTGGACGATGCTCCTTTTATTTGGAAAAAAGCCTTGCAGGATAATGACGAATACGTAAAGCACCAGGCCCTTCAAGCGCTTGAAGGGGTAAACATTTAATTCATCACTGAACAAATAGGATAAATAATGAAAACCATTTTTATCGTCGGTGTTTCCGGCACCCTGGGTCAGGCCACTGCAAGAGTATTCTTAGCTCAAGGCTGGCGGGTAATTGGTACAACACGTCATCCTGACAAGCTGACTGAGTTATCGAAATTAGAGAATGTTAAGCTATTCCAGCTTGATGTCACTAACGTGGAACAGATTGAAGAAACGATTGAGCAAATTATTCACAGGTATGCCATTGATGTTTATTTTAACACCGTTGGACAAGCACTGATCGGCCCCTTTGAGTGTTACACTGATGAGCATATCAAAGATCTCATTGAAATTAATTTGCTGGGGGTATTAAGAATTTCTAAATACATCATCAAATATTTCCGGGAAAGAAAAAGGCCGGGGGTTGTCTTGGTGACATCATCTGCAGCAGCGGTGGCAGCCCCCGCCCTGACCTCGGTGTACTGTGCTACAAAATGGGCCATTGAAGGTTGGGCAGAATCCGTGTCACATGAGCTGGCACCTTTGGGAATAGCAGTTAAAACAGTTTCACCCGGTGGTATTCATACCCTATCCGGAACAGGGTCATTAACCTGGGTAAATCACGATGCTTACGTTAATTTGTTAAAAGCTGTCATGGCAGGATTCGATGATAATCGTTTTATAACTTATTCTGATCCCTACGTTATTGCCAATGTAGTATACGAAGCCGCAACTGACGACAAAGATCAGTTGAGATATTTTGCAGGCCCTGATGCCTCAAGCGCACAGGCTTTAAGGCAGGAGCTCGGGGCAGAGGGACACCGTAAATTGCTTCGAGATACCCTTTTTAATTAATTTACATACCGAAAATCCCACTTCCTTTCTTTTTCAGAAAATAAATAGTGTCTTTAACCCAAGGGGGCAAAACAAATCCCCTGGGTTTACTTGTTCTATGAACGCAGACGGAGACCCGGCACGCTTAACAGCAAATCTTATTCTGGCATCCCTGCCTGCAGGAACAATGCCAGTTGAGAAAGAAGAGATATCAGCTTGTTTTTTCTCTTCGTCTAGTCCTTTCACCAATTGGATTTCAGTTGGTATAAGCGCAAATGATTTTTCTAATTGCTGCTGATAGTTTTGAATTATACCCGATCTTGGAGGCTGCCAAAGCCTGAAATGTCAATTCCCCTTAACTCATCGACCACGCTTTGCTGGCATTCTATTCCCTGCAACAACCCCGCAATGGCAGCTACGGCTTTAGCCATTTTTACCACCTTCAACATTGTTTCTTCCTGTCATACGCAGTCATTGCTTGTACTCAGCAAACCAACCTTCGATTACGCCATCGGTGACAAGTCGTTCCGGATCAGAAGAAATATTTGATAATGACCATCTGAACCCGGTTTTAAAATAATGCTTTCCAGCTGATTTTACTTTTTACCATATGGTAAAAGCCAGCTGTGGAGATATCCGGAACTTTGTCTAACAAACAGACAAAAATTAATCATGTCAAACATAAAAAAATCCTTAGAAGGGAAAAGAGTGATTCTAATGGGCGCAAGTTCAGGAATCGGATTCGCTACTGCAAAAGCGGCAGCTGAAGAAGGTGCTAATATCGTTATTGTATCCAGCAATCAGCAAAGAATTGATACTGCCCTTACTGAATTACCTGCAGGCAGCGAAGGTTACGCTGTTGACCTCAGCAAAGAAGAAAACATTAAAAACTTCTTTAGCAAAATCGGCAGGTTCGATCATCTGGTATTTTCTGCCGGTGAAAATCTCACTTTAAACAGCATCAGCGAAACAAATATTGACCAGGCCCGTGATTTCTTCACCTTACGCTTCTGGGCTCCTTTCGCTGCCATTAAATACGGCGCCGCATCGATCAATGAAGCGGGATCAATCTCTTTAACCAGTGGCACCGCAAGTGCGCGCCCGGGAGCGGGCTGGTCTGTAGCATCAGCCATTTGTGGCGCTATGGAAGGCTTTGTCCGGGCTATGGCAGTCGAGCTTGCGCCTGTTCGGGTTAATTGTGTTGTTCCTGGTGTAATTAAAACACCGCTCTGGGACAGTATGCCGGCAAGTGACCGTGAGGGCCTTTATCAATATGTGAGTAACTCCGTTTTAGCAAAAAGAGTGGGTGAAGCTGAAGATGTTGCTGAAGGTTTCCTGTATCTGATGAAACAAAAACACGGTACAGGTCAAAGTTTAGTCATTGACGGTGGTACCCTCTTAGTTTAGTACAAACAGTTATTATTTACTCAACCTTAAAAAAGCTTGTTTATTACAGCACCATAAAATAGTCCCCCAGGTAAATGCTGTAATGTCAATCGTCCACAAAAAAAATGCTAAAAATTGGTTATCAGGCTCACCGATATCGGTGATATAAGCAATGCCCGATTGTCCATAATATTGCACTATATCAATAAAATATTCTATATGAAAAAAAATGAAAGCACTACCAAAATAAAAAAACATCGTACCCTGGGTTCGTTGGAACGTTTTTTTTGGCTACTCGATCATCATCATCCCCTGCATTTCAGCATAGCAGCGGAACTGAATGGTACCGCGCCTGTTGAACAATGGTTCAAAGCGTTAAACGCCATAAAAGAGCAGCATCCCCTACTTAGGGTATCTATAAACTTAAATGAAAATAATGCCCCTGTATTCGTACCGTTGGCGGGAGATGTTCCGATACCGTTGAGAATAGTTCAGGACACCGAAAATAATTCATGGAAGGCAGAGTTAAAGCAAGAACATATCACCAGATTCAGTCCATCCGAAGGCCCACTTATACGTGCTGTGTTATATGAGTGCCCACATAGGTCTGTGATTATTTTGTCAGCACATCATTCCATTGCTGATGGACGTTCTTTATCTTATGTTTTAAACGATTTGTTAAACGCGATGAACGGCAAATTCACAGAGCCCAACGCCATGCCCCTGGCTACAGACGAACAGGTGGGGCTCATCATGGATGATCTGCATAAACTACCCATCAATGAAGCAGATTTTGTATTCCTAGAAGGAAATTCAACCGTTGAGCGGGCATTACCTCAAGTGGATACACTACGATTATCGCCGGAACTGAGCACGCGCGTCAGACAGCGCGCCAGGCAGGAAGGAACTACGGTACATGGTGCGCTGTCTGCTGCGCTTGCACTGGTCAGCAAAGACTGGAAACCACAGCCGCTTCGTATTTGGTCGCCCGCATCGGCTCGCGAGACATTAGAAAGCGGTTACAGTGCCAGTCTGCAGCTCACAACCAAAACGGTGTCATTTGACCTTGAAGAACATCGCACTTTTTGGGATGTGGCCCGTTATTCCAATGCAAGCCTAGCCGGTGTTGGATCTATGGAATATATTACAGGCTATACCCAAGAACTATCAGGTCTGATTTCCAGCGGAATTGATATAAACGGCTTAGTTGAATTCGGCGAGACCGTGATCGCCAATGAATATCTGTTAACCAATATAGGCGCTTTAAACTTTGATACCGATTTTGGCAAATTGCAGCTGGAAGCGCTTTGGGGGCCATTCGTTCTGACCGGGTATGAGGGCAGTCAAACGATAGGTGTAACAAGCATTAACGGCATTATCCATTTGGCGCTTACTACGCTGGCGCACATCGAAGCAAAACCTTTACTGGAGGCCGTTGAAGATTTGTTAATGGAAGAATGCGCGCTGGTTGACAATTTACGGTAACGTTTTTAAATGACGCCCAAAGGCTACCTGCCAGGTTGAAAAGCAGCGCCAAGACTTAATTAAAACCATAATATAATTGTTATTATACTATGTTGGAATGTGGGTAACCTGAAGGGTTATCCATATTTCAACAGGGTTCTTTAATCTACCAACTCATCTGCTCTTAGTGAACAGTTCTTGTTGGGGTGTCAGCATTTTGTTTTTACGCTTATGGATGACCAATCAGTGATGATCATCAACATAGATTAAAGGAATTCTATACCTGAATTTACTTATTTCTGCATATGGGCGTAAAAACCCGCCAATGGTAAAAATACCGCTGGCTGAGGACCAGCCTCCTGCACCTGGTTATCGAAAAGCCAGTGGCAGTTAAATAATATATATATCAAACAATATAAAAATGAAAGCCAAAATATTAGTCACCGGGTTGCTAGGATTGTGTTTCATCGCTAACAGTCACCGGTCAGCAGCAGGGTCGGTCTTCAATACTCACCCTTCTCCCCTCCCGTCAAGGTTAACCAACCCAACGGCCAGAATTCAAAATAGCATGGCGGCAACCGCTAAAAATAATGATATAGGTAAAACTGTTTCGTTCGGACGACAAAAGACCATCCGGTTAATTTTTCATACCACCTTCGATGACTACACTAAAAACCTTGAAAAACTTTTGGGACGGTTTGATTCGAATATCATTAAAGATTACGCGGATAACCCCGCCGGGCTTCAAAAAAAGTTAGAGGAGAATGAGGGGGAGCAAAACCTGATGCTTTTCCGCATTGAAGACCATGGCATGTATCTGATTTTGTATGGGAAAGCTGTCAAGGCCAGGCGATACTTTATCGGAAATCCGCTTATCGCTACCAGCATGGCTCACTACGATATCCGTTCCGCGCTTTATGTCCCGATGCGTATACTTATTTATGAAGATAACAAACAGGTCCTTCATGTGGAATACGATCTTCCTTCATCCGAATTAGGACAACTGCACAATATCCACATAACAAATATCGCAAAAGATCTGGACCGTAAGATTTATACCGTATTGATGAAAGCAGATCACCCACCAAAATAAAACAACATGGTGAGGAATCTCATGCTGTCGATATAAATAACTTTCCGCAAACTATAATGCCCCGTCATTGCAGTCAACCGCATAGGCTGCGGGTAACCCATCTGTGTAAGGAATAAAGCGAATCAAATTACATTAAGTGGCCACAGAACGGCATTGTAAATTCTTGTATAGCTACCACCGTCAGTGGACCAATGTATTCACTTCCCACAATCAGGTAAAGTAGCTAATTTTATAGCGATACAAACATTGCCCGCTTGCCCGATTATTAAATTCCCCTATGAAAATCTTTTCAGAATTAAAAAAAAACTTAAAGAATGACTTTTCACTTTTAAGGACGGTTAAAATTGCGGTACTTGGTGATACGGCCACACCATTACTGGCTCAGGCCCTCCGGGGTACAGGCTTTGATACCGGTTTTGATCTTCAAATATGGGAGGCCGGTTTTAACCAGATAGAGCGCCAGGTATTCGACCCCAAATCCGAGCTATATGCCTTTGCTCCTGAAGTGGTTATCATATGCCATTCGTCGCATTCGTTATTAGCCAGATACAATAAACAAGACCCTTCGGAATATAACAGCCTGGCCCAAGACCGGCTGGCATTGATCGGTGATCTCCACATCGCTTTAAATGCCGGTCTGAGTGCCAGAGTCATTTACTATAACTACACCGAAATAAACGATGCCGTATTCGGTAATTACGCCAGCAAAACCCCATCTTCCTTCCTCTTTCAGTTACGGAAACTTAATTATGAACTGATGTTGTATGCCATCCATCAGACCAATTTTTACATCTGTGATATTTCTTCCATTCAAAATCAGTTGGGCAAGGCAACCTTTTTCCAATCATCCCTGTATATAAACACAGAGATGGTTTTCAGTATCGATATATTACCATGGGTAGCTGCCCAGACAACCGATCTGATTGGTTCGATGTACGGCCGGCTAAAAAAATGCCTGATCCTTGATCTGGATAATACCTTGTGGGGCGGTATAATCGGTGACGATGGCATTGAAAACATCCAGTTGGGAAACCTCGGCATAGGCAAAGTGTTTACCGAGTTTCAGCACTGGATAAAAAAATTAAAAAACCGGGGTATTATCCTCGCTATTTGCAGTAAAAACACCGAAAGCATTGCCAGGGAACCATTTGAAAAGCACGCTGATATGGTGTTGACCCTTGATGATATCGCCATTTTTAAAGCTAACTGGGATAACAAGGCAGATAACATCAGACAAATTCAGACTGAATTAAACATTGGCTTTGATACCATGGTTTTTCTGGATGATAACCCTTTTGAAAGGGCCCTGGTACGCAACGATATCCCGGCCCTTACTGTTCCTGAATTGCCGGAAGACCCTGCAAATTATCTCGATTATCTATATACATTGAACCTATTTGAATCCACCACACTCACAGATGAGGACGCTAACCGGACCAGGCAGTATCAAATCGCAGTGAAACGAAACGAGGAACAACAACGCTATGCTGATGAAGATACTTTTTTGCAGAGCCTGAACATGACTTCGGCAGTGGAACCTTTCAACGCTTTCAATACACCAAGGATTGCCCAGCTTTCACAACGTTCGAACCAGTTCAACTTACGCACGGTCAGGTATACTGAAACTGATATCAAAGTCATTTCGGATTCAACAGATTTTTTTAGCTTTTCATTTACTTTAACCGATAAATTCGGAGATAACGGCCTCACCTGCGCCATCATCCTAAAGAAAGAGGCTGAAGATACTTTATTTATCGACAACTGGTTTATGAGCTGCCGGATCCTGAAAAGGGGGATGGAGCACTTTACGTTAAACATCATTACCGCTTTTGCAAAAGCGAACGGCTTTAGCTATTTAAAGGGACAATACCTACCAACATCAAAAAATGAAATGGTAAAACATCATTACAGGGATTTGGGCTTTGCAGCGCATGGTGATCACTGGATACTTGACACGGGCACTTATACACCTAAAAAAAACTATGTGAATAGCAAGTAATGGAACAGCCTCTCAATTATATCTACCAGAAAATAGAAACGCTTAGCCCGATGCATAGCAAAAAACTCAAAAAGAACATTGCTTTTTTTGACGAGCGGTATTACGAACAAGCTAATTCATTTTTCGCCCGATACATTAACATACTACACCACGACCATAAAACGCTTGACTATTCGATAGATTGCTACTTACGCATGATTGCCGATGTAAACAGCGAAACAGTTGAGTTTTTGCGTACGGGTAAATATACCAGCAGTACCTTTGCAGAAGTGAACCAGCGGGTATATGCCCGGCCGGAAACCATGGAGTATTATATGCATGGCCTCATCATGTCGCAGTTTTTGTGGAAACACCACTACCAGATGCTGCAATATTTTACAGATACATTACCGCAGTACATCAAGGCTACAAAAAGCTATCTCGAGGTTGGTGTGGGGCATGGTCTTTATTTGTCAAAAGCGCTGGAAATCCTAAACGATAATACCACGCTTACTGCTGTTGATATAAGCGAAACATCCATTACCCTGGCCAAAAACTTTATAAAAGATAGTAGAATAAATTACAACCTAAAGGATATTTTTGAGTTTAATAACCGCAAAAAATACGACTTTATTACGCTGGGCGAAGTATTGGAACACGTAGAAGACCCGCTAAAGTTGTTGCAAAAACTAAAAACCCTGTTGAGCGATGAAGGTATCTTGTTTTTCACCACGCCTACCAACGCCCCGGCTATCGATCATATTTACCTGTTTAATACTGTAGGCGAGATACAGGATATCATTAAAGCGGCAGGTTTCGAAATAGAAACCGAGCGATCACTCCTATCTGAAGAGGTATCGCCGGAGCGGGCCGCCAAACTTAAAATAGCTATATTATATGGGGCCTTTCTAAAAAAGAGCAAAGCCTCCTGAACAACATAAAACAACTACGCACAGATGGACAAAAGTGAGATATTAAAAACGGTAAACGATATTTTTATTGATGTACTGGATGATGACACCATAGTGTTAACCTATGAAACCACTGCAAATGATGTGGAAGAGTGGGATTCCTTAAACCATATTCAATTGGTCGTGGCTATTGAAAAGCAATTTAGGATCAGGTTTACTTCGCAGGAAATTCAGAGCTGGAATAATGTGGGTGAACTGGTGAACTCTATAAGCAACAGGGTACATTAACCGTATATGAAATTTCATCACCTGGGGCTTGCCTGCAAAAATATAGCGGCGGAAATTGCCAGCATCCGTAAAATCCATAACGTTACAACTATAAGCCCGATCATTTTTGATCCGGAACAAAATGCCGAACTGGTCCTACTTACCTTAACTGATGGAACCCGTATCGAACTGATTGCCGGCAAACAGGTCGAAAGCTTTGTGAGAAAAAATATCACCTATTATCATATATGCTTTGAGGTTGATGATATCCATGCCGAAATTAAACGTCTTATTCGTGAGCACGCCCTGTTAATTTCACCACCAAAACCCGCCCTATTGTTCAATAGCCGCAAAGTCGCCTTTCTGCATGTTTCCTACGGATTAATCGAATTGTTAAACTCAAAATAACACCGGGATGCTGTTTACGTCTATCACCTTCGTTATCTTTTTTACCCTGTTTTATTTTTTATACTGGTTTTTTTTCAACCGCAGCCTTAAACTGCAAAATCTGTTGATCCTGACAGGCAGTTACGTATTTTATGCCTGGTGGGATTGGCGCTTTCTGCTCCTGCTCATTGCCAGTTCATTGCTGAATTACTTTTTAGGTATCGGCATGTTTAACAGCAAACAAGAAAAATTTCGAACTATTTTGCTTTGGATAGGTTTGCTGCAGGGCCTGGGCAGCTTGCTTTTTTTCAAGTATTTCAACTTCTTTGTTAAATCTATCGTTACTTCATTTAACGCGTTTCACATCAGGCCGGATATCTATACGCTGAACATTATACTGCCATTAGGCATCAGCTTTTATACTTTCCGTACCTTAAGTTATTTACTGGACATTAAGCATGGCAAAATTAAACCCAGTACAGACTGGATGGTATTTTTTTGTTACGTATCCTTTTTCCCGTGTGTAATATCTGGCCCTATTGACCGGCCCAAAACGCTCATACCCCAGTTAGCAAAGAAAAGGGTATTTGATTATACCCAGGCTACAGATGGGATGCGTCAGATACTCTGGGGCTTATTCAAAAAAATTGTGATTGCCGATAATTGCGCGGTGTTTACCAATGATATTTTCGAGCATTATAAAACCCTCCCCGCCAGCTCCCTGCTATTTGGCGCGTTTCTGTCCCTTATACAGGTTTATGCAGATTTTTCGGGTTATTCAGATATAGCCATTGGTTTATCCAACCTTATGGGCTTTAAAATTACCCGAAACTTTAATACACCATTTTTTGCCCAGAACATGGCCGATTTTTGGCGGCGTTGGCATATTTCCCTAACCAGCTGGCTTACCGATTATGTATTTACACCACTCAGTATCTATTTGAGGAATCTTGGAAAAACAGGGCTTATACTAGCTATAGTGACCAATTTTATGGCCATTGGTATCTGGCACGGTGCCAACTGGACCTTTATCCTGTTCGGTTTTTTAAATGGCTGTTATTATATCCCGCTTATCTTACGGGGAACTTTCAATAAGCAGAAGAAGATCGTTACCCGTAAACCTCTGCCCGCATTGTTAAACATGGCTGCTACATTTATCCTGATCATGTTCACTTTTATTCTTTTTCGGGCCGATAGCCTGGCCCAGGCTTTTGATTATTACCAAAGGCTTTTTTCACGTTCCCTATTTTCTGCACCGGTCATTATCGAAAAAGTAAATACCGCTGCAACATTGGTCTGTATGGTGATCATGTTTGGAGCCGAATGGCTGCAGCGTGATAAACAGCATGCCCTTCAGATCGATTGCATCAAAAAGTTCCCGGTGAGAGCGATCATTTATTATAGCTTAATACTGATTATTCTCACGTTTACGGCCACTCGCCATACCGACTTTATTTATTTTAAATTTTAACATGAAAAGCATGGCAATCAAATTCTTACTTAAAACGCTGCTGTTCGTGCTGCCGCTGCTGGTTATTTTTGAGGTGTTGTTTCGCCTGGGTTACTCCCCCATTATTACCAATTCAACGCTTTTTGATTTTAAAATGATCCGTTTGCAAAAGCGACATATTAAAAGTTTAAAAATGTTATCTATTGGTTCATCGGTAAGCTTATATGAATTAAGTTCGAATATCATTATACAAAATCTGCATGTATCCTATTATAATTTCGCTTCCTGGGGTTTGCAGATCAGCGATATGCGGGTGCTCCTGAAAAGTTTTGTAAAGGATTATCGGCCCAAGTATGTCATCATTGGTTCTTCCATCGGTGATTTTATATCCCCCTCCAATGATACTTATCTCAACTACGTCAATACCAATGCGTATGTCAGGAACAATTTCCCGGAGATATTTTATTTAAAAAACTACAATTCCGTACACCAGATCATCCGGAGAAAACATTCTGCTTACCCCGTTCAGTTTGATAACTGGGGAGGTGCCACATTAACCATACAAGCCAAAGATATCAACCGCGACAAATGGAATGAGCATAATATATTCCCAACCCGGTATACGCCTGACCAGTACCGGGAATTAGATAGCCTGGGCGTATGGCTTAATGCCCAACACATCAAACTCATTTTTGCCCAGGCCCCCATTAAAGCGTCTTATGCGAATACCCCTGCGTCCAAACAAATTTTACAGGATCATTTTGATAAATGTCGATCCGTTGTTGAAAAACACGGAGGCTATTATTTCAACTATTATAACACCTCTATTTTTACGGACAGCTTGTTTTTTGACCAGTTTCATCTCCAGGCCGCAGGTGGTAGGCTTTTCACCAGGCAGCTTGTTTCCAATCTTAAACAGATTATCAAATAAACACATTCTACGGCACGTTTTCTATAAGGAGGTTTAAAGTATTCCAATGGCGCCAGTCCGTACTAAACCTAATATCCTGATTTTTTAAGCCGGTATCGCTTTTCCCTATGGCCAATAAAAGTATCATCAATTGACGGATCGCACAACCCTAAACCGCTATTAAGCATCAAGATTAATATATCTTAAATGATTTCGTTATTTTAGTGCTCCCAAAATAGGCTATGGTTATTGCTAATAAACTTTCGGATAACGATTTGCTTGCTCAAGTAAAACTTGGAGATAAGGCGGCGTTTACTGAAATTTATGACCGGTATAACGGATTATTGTACTTATTTGCCCTAAAAAGAATTCATGACCGGGAAGAAGCGAAAGACCTGATCCATGAATTGTTCCTCAAATTATGGACAGATCATCAACTGATTAATGATACGATAAACCTTCGAGCGTACTTATATACGTCCTTAAAAAACAGGATAATTAATTCTTTTACCCGGCAAAGAGTTGAAAGCCGCTATATTGATTCGTTTCAACACTATCTTGATACTGTTGACAGTGGTACGACGGACCATTTGGTCAGGCATAATGATCTGCTTGCTTTTATCGAGTCAGAAATCGCCAATCTGCATCCCCGTACACGTCTTGTTTTTGAATTAAGCAGGAAAACTAATCTTTCCCGAAAAGAGATCGCCCAAAAGCTGGATATTTCGGAAGAAACGGTCAAAAGTCATATGCACAACGCCTTGAAAATATTGAAGGTAAAATTAGGGCCATTGTTCTTTTTGCTCTTTTAATACATCCAGGTGCTTCATAACACGCCACTATATGATTCTGTCCTAAAGTCAAATAAGGGAAACCTGTAGCCTGGAAATGCATTACCAATGATTATACATCTTTTCTATCTGTAAAACGGAAAATAAACTACCATGAGCGCATTTAGAGCTCGATCTGAAGCCATTATGCAAATGAATCGCCTGTTTGGTTGAAACAAATGCAACATTGCATACGCAAAGTATCCAAAAAATACCTGCGCCTCCATTATCGGTAGAAATTTCGCTCACAATAACGAAGAATTACGACATCGATATAAATTAATTCATTTTCCACTCACCCTTCCCCCTCTTTAGATTGTTATAGTGTTAATTCAGGATAAAATCCTGTTAACGCGATGAAAAAAAAGGTTGCCAAAGTAATTTTAGCAAAATATAAATCAGGTGAAGTAAGCAAAGAAGAAGGGGAATTAGTTGACAACTGGTTTTTCAATAAAATGGCCAGTGATCATAACCTGACAGACGAGGAGCTCCTGAACGACCTGACCGAGATCAGACAGCGATTTGACTCGGAACTGGTCCCCCACAGGAAAGCAATTTTATGGCCGCGTTTTGCTGCAGCTGCAGCCATTTTAATTTTTATCGGTGCTGCATTTTTTTACAGCACACGTCCGGGCCGTACAGGCGACCATCCTATCGGTTTCACAAAAACCGATATTCTTCCCGGAGGAAACAAAGCGACCCTGACTTTAGCTAATGGTAAAGTAGTGGTGTTAAACGATGCCGGTAAGGGTACCGTTGCACGGGAATCCGGTGTGAACATCACCAAAAATGCACAAGGTGAGATTACCTATTTAGCCGAGCGCACTGACACCCAAGATGGTCAGGCAAAGTACAACACCACGTCCACCCCGCGTGGCGGGCAATGGCATCTCACACTTGCCGACGGCACCCATGTCTGGCTTAACGCGGCTTCAGCCATCAGATATCCCACCGCATTTTCCGGCAAAGCCCGGGAGGTGGAACTGGATGGTGAAGCGTATTTCGAAGTAGCGCACAATGCATCCATGCCTTTTAAAGTCATCAGTAAAGGTCAAACCGTAGAGGTATTGGGGACCCACTTTAATATCAACAGTTATCCGGATGAACCTTCCATAAAAACAACGCTTTTAGAAGGAAAAGTAAAAGTCTACAGCAATGAAAGTGCCTACAAAATCCTACTGCCCGGACAGGAAGCCAGTAACAGCAACAGCCAGATCAGCGTAACTGACGCGGACACAGAAGCAGCGCTAGCGTGGAAAAACAACAGATTTCAATTTACAGGTTCGGATATTAAAGGACTAATGCGGCAATTTGCCCGTTGGTACGATGTCGATGTACAATACCAGGGCGATATACCGGAACATGAATTTACCGGACGAATTTCCAGAAATGTCAGAGCTTCCGATGTTTTTGAAATACTGAAAAAGTACCAGCTCAATTTCAAAATTGAAGGGAAAAAAGTGACTGTTTCCAATAAATGACCCTATTCAACTAAACAGATTGATAAACAATTAAACCCAGAATCATGAAGAAATTTTTACGAAAATAGCATCAACAGGGGGCTCAAAAAAAGCCGGAAGTGGTTCGAAGCACTTACCGGCAAATGTTGGGCTAACCCTTCCCGCATGGCGGGTAAAATCCATTGACACAGAATCAAGTATTAACCCAAACAATACAAATGTAATGAAATTAAGTGTTCTTAGCATTGTTGTGCCCGGAAGTGCGCAGCGTTATTTCTATAAATTTTTGTTGGTTATGAAAATAACAACGCTCCTGTTGATCATAGCCCTTGTCCATGCAAGCGCCGCGAGTTTGAGTCAGGTCAGGCTTTCAGAAAAAAACACTTCTCTGGAAAAGGTATTGAATTCTATTGAAAAACAAACCGGCACCAGCTTTTTTTATGACCGGAAAGATATCCGTGATATCCATATCAGTATCCATGTAAATAATGTTTCCTTAAAAGAAGCATTGGACAAATGCCTGGGAGATCTTCCGCTTACTTATGATATAAAAGACAATACCGTTTTCCTGTCCAAAAAAGTGACTCCGCTTTTGGATAAGGTAATTCCTGCTTTTAAAGCAATTGATGTCCACGGACGGGTGATCGATGAAAAGGGGCAGCCACTGCCAGGTGTCACCATAAAGATAAAAGACGGTTCCCACATGGTCATGACGGACAGTAAGGGGGAATTTAATTTAAAACAGGTTGGTGATAAAGATATTATTGTCATTTCCTCCATAGGCTTTGCAAGCCGGCAACTCAATGTGGCAACTGAACTGGGTAATATCGTCCTGATCGTGAACAGTTCTAAACTGGACGAAATACATGTAATTGCCTACGGCACGGAAAGCAGTCGTTATGCAACAGGATCAACCGCTTCGGTTTCGGCCGCGGATATTGCGAAGCAACCCATTACCAATGCCCTGATGGCCCTAGAAGGACAGGTTCCCGGGTTAGTGGTCACGCCCTCCAGTGGTGCTCCGGGCGCTTCCGTACAGATCCAGATCAGGGGGCAGAACTCTCTCCAAAATAGCCTCACAAATGCCGGGAAACCCTATGACCAACCCTTGTTTATTGTGGACGGAGTTCCTTTTGCACCGCAGAATAACCAGATCAACAAATTAGGTTCACTGGCCAACAATTTTTCTAATTTCAATACCTTCGACACCTTTGGCGGCCTCAGCCCTTTTAACAGCATTAATCCGGCCGATATAGAAAGTATTACTATCCTAAAGGATGCGGATGCTACTTCTATTTATGGAACACAGGGTGCAAACGGCGTTATCCTGATCACAACAAAAAAAGGCCAGGCAGGAAAAACAAGAGTCGAGACCTCCGTCAATTCGGGAGTGAATGTGAATACCCGGCAGGTCCAGATGCTGAACACCCAGCAGTATATCCAACTGAGGAATGAAGCCTTTAAGAACGATGGGCTCACCCCTAATAACATCCCGTCAGATCCGGCCTATGCCCCCGATCTTTTTGTCTTTGATCAGCATAAGAATACCGATTGGTTTAAACAGTTCCTGGGCAAAACTTCAAACAATACGGATGTACATGCCAGCCTTTCCGGTGGCTCGCTCGCCAATACCTTTATCATCTCAACCGGGTATACACGCGCCGATTACAATTTCCCAGGCAATTTCGGAGAGAAGCGCTTAACGCTGCATTCCGGCTTTCACCATAAAAGCGCAGACAGCAAGTTAATCGTAGATTTCACCACGGACTACGGTTACGACCACAATAACTCTGCGGGCGACCCATCTTTAACCAAAGCTGTGCTTGCCCCACCAAATCTTCCTGACCTGATCAATCCTGCCGGTAACCTGGTATGGAATTATAAAGGCGTAGATCTCAATTCCTATCAATACTACAGCTACTTAAAACAGGTCAGCAACCTGCAAACCTATAATTTAAATAATTCACTTCGACTTGGCTATCAGCTGTTCCGGGATCTCAAAATTGGTATTGGCATGGGCTACAGCAGATTGACAACGAACGAATCTTCTTTAAATCCCGCTTCATCTCAGAACCCTCAATACGCATCAGCTTATGCCTCATTTGCCAATTCCGGGTTCCAGACCATCAATATTGAACCCCAACTGGATTACCATCATTTCTTCGGAAACAATGAGTTGAGCTTTCTTGTTGGCGGAACCTATAAAAAGGAACTAAACGACAATACCCAAATGCAGGGTTATAATTATACCGATGATGCCTTTTTAGGCTCCATATCCGGTGCAGGTACCATATTTGCTTCAGCGACCAATAATATTTATAAATATGTCGGCGGTTTTACCAGGCTAAAATACGTTTATGATCAGAAATACATCATTAACCTCACCGGCAGCAGGAACGGATCGAGCAACTTCGGCCCGGGCAAGCAATTCGGATTTTTTGGATCTGTAGGACTCGGCTGGATATTTTCACAGGAAACTGCTTTTAATAAAGCACCCCCTTTCATAAGCTATGGAAAACTCTCGGGTAATTACGGAACAAGCGGCTCTGATGGCATTGGAAGTTATCAGTACCAGGCTTTCTGGCAACCCGTTAGCTCGGTTAGTCCTTTCCAGGGAATACGCCCCTACAAACCGCTCAATTTATACAATCCGGATTATAGCTGGGATACCAAAAAAGCCCTGAATATCGCCCTGGATCTTGGTTTTTTCCACGACCGCATTTTATTTAAAGCGACCTATTACGAAAATAAGACCAGCAATCAGCTGATCAACTATATCCTGCCCAGCCAAACGGGTTTTAATGCGGTATTGCAAAATTTTAATGCCACCGTGCAAAATAAAGGCCTTGAATTTACCTTAACCGCCAATACTATTGCTGCAAAGGAGTTTTCGTGGAATACCACGTTCAATATTTCCGGTAACCGGAATAAACTATTGGCGTTCCCGGGTCTTGCGGAATCCCCGTATGCCACCATTTATACCATCGGGAAACCCGTTTCGGAGATCAACGGCTATAAATACAAGGATGTCAATCCGACTACCGGTGTTTTTGAATTTTACACTGTAAACGGGGCCGTGACCTCCAGTCCAACATATGGAACAACAGCCCAGGGTGGCGACCTGGTTCCTATTGCTGATAACCAGCCCAAATTTACCGGCGGATTGGGAAATACATTGACCTACAAGAACTTTAGCCTTTATTTTTTCTTTCAGTTTTCGAAACAAACCAGTGTGAACTACCTGGCCAGCATTTATAGCCAGAATGCTATCCCGGGTACGCTTACCAATGAGCCTGTCGCTATACTCGATCACTGGAAAAACCCGGGTGATATATCCAGTATTCAGCGTTTAACCGCAACGACCTACTCAGACGCTGCCGCCGCCGCTTATAGTTTCCTGCAATCCTCCGGGGCCTATAGTGATGCTTCCTATATCCGGCTTAAAACGCTTGCCTGTTCGTATACATTGCCAGGTACCGTTCAAAAAGCGCTGAAACTTAGTAATTGTCACTTTTATATTAACGCGCAAAACCTCCTTACCATCACCGGCTTTAAACTGGGAGATCCGGAATTACCCGGAGGGCTGTTCAGCTTTCCATTACAGCGCACAATTGTTTTTGGTTTATCTGCTGATTTTTAATAAAAAAACGATGAAAAAAATAATGTATATACAGAATCTGAAATCGCTGGCACTTATTGTACTGCTTACTGCACTTTCTTTCTCCTGCAAAAAGTTAATCGAAATCCCTGCGAATCCTTCCGACAAGATCCCAACCCAGCTGGTTTTCGCGGATAGCGCCGATGTAATGAGTGCGGTGACAGGAATTTACAATGGGTTTAATGCGGCCGGCACCGTGGGTATTCACAGTGGCGCCATAACCCGCTCAACCGGTTTGACCGGGGATGAATTAACCCCCTCCCAGGTTGGGGACCCTATCGCGACACAATTGTACCAAAATGCCATTCTTCCTACAAACTCGATAACCGCAAACCTGTGGAGCAGCGCTTACATCATGTCCGGCTTATACCAGATTAATGTTTGCCTGGAACAAATTCCCGGAAGTAAAGCCCTTAGCCCATCGCTTAAAAATCAGTTAATCGGGGAGATCAAGGTGGACCGGGCGTTGTACTATTTTAACCTGGTTAATTTGTTCGGACCGGTACCACTAGTTACCTCAAGCGACTATTCGATGACAAAATCATTGCCAAGGGCCTCCATCGATGATATCTATAAACAGATCATCACAGACCTTACTGATGCGCAAAAACTATTAAATCCCGCCTATTCATCGCCGGGAAGGGCAAGGCCTAATTTATATACGGCGGAGGCGCTACTGGCTAAGGTATATCTATATCGTGGTCAATGGGCCAGTGCAGAAATCGCCGCCACCAGTGTCATCAGTTCCGGGCAGTATAGTCTCAATAAAGATTTGAATACGGTATTCCAGGATGGCAGCAGCGAAGCGATATGGCAACTACCCGCAATCGGCCCTTACAATCAAACAGCAGAGGCGCAGATATTTGTACCCTATGCATCCTCAGCCGTCCCTACTTTTCTCATCAGTCCTGCATTACTCAACACATTTGAGCCGGGGGACATGCGCAGGACTAACTGGATCGGTATCAATCCTATTAGTGACGGTAAAGGTTCATCTGTACCCTATTATTATCCCGCAAAATACAAGAACAGAAACCTGAATGATCAGCCGGCAGAAGATTATATGATTTTCAGACTGGCAGAGATCTACCTGATCCGCGCGGAAGCACAGGCCGAACAAGGAAAAACCACAGCAGCATTAGCTGATCTGAACCAGGTGCGTAACCGTGCAGGCCTGCCGAACAGCCCGGCGACCGGCACGACCACTTTACTTTCAGCGATCATGCATGAACGGCGGACAGAATTGTTTTGCGAATGGGGCAACAGATGGTATGATCTCAAAAGAACAGGAACCATCGACGCGGTGCTCGGCGCAGAAAAGCCGACATGGAAACCAACCCAGGCGCTGTACCCGGTCCCATTGGCGGAAATACAAAGCAATCCATTTTTAAAACAGAACCCGGGTTATTAAACTCAATTCGTCATTTACTGGTAACTGCCGGCCCTGGCCGGCAAGGAATTATTATTTCAAAAATTTTATACATGACAAATCAAATTCTAAAAGTAGAGCAGCTTTCCCACAAGTATAGTAGCTCCTGGGCCATCCGCGACATCAACCTGTCCATCAATAAAACGGGGATACTCGGATTGCTGGGATCAAATGGCGCAGGCAAATCTACGACCATGAATATCATATGCGGCGTACTGAACCAGACCGAAGGAAATGTATTCATTAATGGCATCAACATGCGGGAAGAACCGGAGGAAGCCAAAAAGCTAATCGGTTTCCTGCCGCAAAATCCGCCGCTTTACCTTGACCTTACCGTTGATGAATATCTGACACACTGTGCATGGTTAAGGCTAATGGACAAGAACGCCATTCAACCCGCGCTCGAGGATGCCAAGGAACGTTGCGGTATATCCCATTTCAGCAAAAGACTCATCAAAAATCTTTCCGGCGGATACCGTCAGCGTGTAGGAATCGCCCAGGCGATCATACACCATCCCAAATTGGTCGTACTGGATGAGCCTACCAATGGGCTGGATCCAAACCAGATCGTGGAGGTAAGGTCCCTTATCAAAGATATCGCTAAGGAGCGTACCGTGATTTTTTCTTCGCACATACTCTCTGAAGTACAGGTCTTATGCAATGAGATCACGATGATCGAAGGAGGAAAAATTGTTTTCGCAGATACGATGGATGCCTTTAATAATTATGTAGAGCCGCACAGTGTCCTGGTTGAAATGGAAAATCCGCCGGTAGCAGCGCATTTGTTAAGAATTCCGGGTATCACACATGTTGATTTTTTGACGGAAAGGCAGTTACGGATATTTTTCACCGGCAACCGGGACATTACGGCGACGATTATCGAAACCAGTGTCAAAAACCATTGGAAGCTGAGAGAAATCAGTCTGGATAAGAGCTCCATTGATGAAATATTCGCCCAATTATCAAACAAAACCCAACAAAGAAGTAAATGAAAACAACATTAAGAATAGCAAAATTAGAACTTAATACGCTGTTTTATTCGCCTATTGCATGGCTCCTCTCCATCGTATTTCTCGTGCAATGCGCATTATCCTATATTTCAGGAATTCAGAACCTACTCGTTAATCAGCAGCTTGGAGGGACTTATTTAAGCTACCTTGATTTTTCAACATTGCAGGTTTTTGGCCCCCGATTTGGCCTGTTTGGAGGTGTTGTCGGAAAAGTCTACCTGTATCTACCCCTGCTAACGATGGGGCTGATCAGCCGCGAAACCAGCAGCGGTACGATCAAATTGCTTTATTCCTCTCCCGTAAGGATCAAACAAATCATTTTGGGAAAATTTATCGCCATGATGGGGTACAATCTTTTACTGGTGTTTATTCTTTTCATGCTTGCCGTTGCCGGTATCCTGAATATTCATGCAGCAGATGCCGGGTTAATATTTTCCGGTATCCTCGGGATATATCTGCTGTTATGTGCTTATGCCGCTATAGGCTTGTTCATGTCCTGCCTGACTACCTACCAGGTGGTTGCAGCGATCAGTACATTAGTGGTTTTTGCCATACTTGCATACGTTGGCACCATTTGGCAGGATGTTGATTTTGTAAGAGGCCTTACCTATTTCCTTTCCATATCCGGACGTACGGACCATTTATTACAGGGACTGATCAGCACTAAAGATATTTTATACTTTGTTCTGATCGTCTGCATGTTCCTCAGCTTCGCGGTTATCAGGCTTCAATCCGGGAGGGAATCCAAATCATGGGTACATATCACCGGGCGTTATCTCCTGGTTTTTTTCTTCACACTGATTATTGGCTATACGAGTGCCATACCGGGTCTGATCGGCTATATTGATGCTACAGCGGATAAAACGCAGACCATAACGCCAACAACACAAAAGATATTAAAGGACCTGGGAGACGAACCTTTGGAAATCATCTCCTATGTCAACCTGCTTGACCAGCGGTACTGGATTGGAAAGCCGGATCAGCGGAACCATGATTTTGACCGTTGGGAACCCTATTTAAGATTCAAAAGTAATATCAGCCTGAAATATGTTTATTACTATGATTCACCAAGTGACGATCAGCGCATATTTGAAAGTAACCCCGGTAAAACCCTTCAGCAAATAGCCCAGCTTTACGCGCAGTCTTTTAAAATAAACCTTAAAAAATTCAAAACACCTGAAGAGATCCACCAAATAATCGATCTCAAACCGGAGCTTAACCGGTATGTAATGCAGGTAAAATATAAGGGTAAAACGACTTTTCTGCGGTTGTTTAACGATCCTATGCAATTTCCATCCGAAACAGAGATCTCCGCAGCTCTAAAGCGCCTCACCATCAGGCTCCCCAAAATAATTTTCGCTACAGGCGAATATGAACGCAGTAAAGATAAAGTAGACGATAAGGACTATGGGTTACTGATCAATCAGATCACCAACAGGAATGCGCTGGTCAATCAGGGATTCGATACAGATACCATATCCCTTAACCGCCAGGAAATACCTAACGGGATTGCAGCGCTCATCATTGCCGATCCAAGGACGGACTTCACTCCGTTAGCATTGTCGAGAATTCAAAGATACCTGGAACGTGGCGGGAATTTATTAGTTGCCGGAGAGCCAGGAAAAAGCAATGTCATCAACCCGGTTATCCGGTCATTGGGCGTTCAAATGATGGAAGGGCTTCAGGTTCAAAAAAACAAAGTATTCCCTCCCAATATGGTCACAGCGCTTTTGACAAAAACAGCGGCATCGCTTTCAAAGGAACTGGGAAAGGATTTCAGGGACAGCGTTGGTGTCACTATGCCCAATGTTTCCGGTTTAACCTATAACAGCCATGGTCCGTTTACCGTCAGGCCATTGTTGATGACCGACGAAAAGCTGAGCTGGAATAAATTCGACAAACTCGTACTGGATTCGGCGGCCGTAATTTATAATCCGGCAAATGGAGACCTTAAGCGTTCCGTTCCTACCGCATTAGCCCTGACAAGAAAGTTAAACGGTATGGAACAACGCATCATCATTACAGGCGATGCCGATTTTCTCGGCCTTGCGGAATATGGACGGGGGGGCACCGCCAACCGCGATTTTGCTACACCACTATTCGGATGGTTTACTTATGGACAGTTCCCTACGGACACCAGTCACCCCTTTTCAAAAGATAACAGGGTCAATTTAACAGATTCAGGAATAGTAGTCTTGAAAGTCATCCTGCTGGGCATATTGCCGGGTTCCCTGATCATTTTTGCTGCCGTTTTTCTAATCAGGCGAAGAAGAAAATAAGGATAAAGATGCTATTTACAACAGACCAGCAAACAACAGAAGATTTGAACATCTTCGGTAAACATGGGGGAGATTCCATTTTTACGATGTTTAACCATACCTCTACCCGGGGAGGAGCAGCGATTATGGAGTCCATGTTCCATTCTCCCTTGTCAAATCATAGCCTCATTAATAAACGAAGCCGGATCATTCAATATTTTTCGGCTACGGATTCATTCCCTTTTGACGCGGTACTTTTCGATATTGCAGACCAGTACCTCGCCAATACGGATGAAAGAACCAAACTGTCCTTTGAGGCGGGTTCCTTTGTAAAAAGATTAAGTAACCTGGTAGCTGAAGATCCAGCCTATAAATTCGTCTATACCGGGGTTACCGCGATGATCGAGATTCTTTCCTCTCTGCGCAGTTTTACTGAAAAACTCGCGCTGACGCAGGAAGCATCAGTAAAGGAAGACCTGGACGTCATCACCGCTTATTTGCGGTCGTCCCCGTTTGACTCCCTGTCAACAGGAAACCGGAATGGAAAACTCGCTTACACCGAATTGCAGGAAGTTGATGTGCTATTCAGATTTCGTCACCGGGATATAATTAAAAAGCTACTGCAATATATCTATCATATCGACGTGTATATTTCCGTTGGCAAAACTGCAGCGCAACGCGGCTTTACTTTTCCCAAAGCATTGCAAAAGGAACTTCATTTATTGAACCTGCAGGGTGTTTATCATCCCCGGTTAGCTGCCCCGGTTCCCAATGATTTTAATTTAACACCGTCCGGCAATGTAATTTTTCTTACCGGCGCCAATATGGCCGGTAAGTCCACTTTTATGAAATCGGTTGGCATCGCCGTTTACCTGGCCCATATGGGCTTCCCCGTCCCGGCAGACATGATGGAATTTTCCGTACTGGACGGAATTTACACCACCATTAACCTCCCTGATAATTTAGGGAGCGGTACCAGCCATTTTTATGCGGAAGTGCTTCGCGTAAAAAAGGTGGCCAAGGAACTTGCCCTAGGCAAGAACTTATTTGTGATGTTTGATGAACTCTTCCGCGGCACCAATGTGAAGGACGCTTATGAGGCCACCATCGCCATAACAACCGGGTTTGCGGAAAAAAAACATTCCATGTTTGTCATTTCCACCCATATTATTGAAGCGGGAGAAACATTAAGCAAACGCTGCGAAAACATCAGGTTCAGTTACCTCCCCACCAAGATGAATGGTCTCAGCCCGGAATACACATACACCCTCAAAAGTGGCATTACCGCTGACAGGCATGGCATGCTCATCATTAACAATGAAGGTATTATTGAACTCTTAAAAAAAGGTAAAACGCAAGCAAAATGAGTTTCATAACAGATAAACAGACATTGGATGATCTCAACATTTTAGGGAAATACAAGCCTGGTTCCATGTTCAATCTTTTTAATACAGGACAAACAGCGGGCGGTGAACGATTGTTGGAGGATATGTTCCGCTTCCCATTGAGCGACGCTGACCTGATTAACCGGCGAAGTCGTATTTTCCAATTCTTCCGGTCACATGCGCTGACATTTCCATTCGATCAGGACCAGCTTACCCAAATGGAAAGCTACCTGCAGGATAGCGGCGAACATACTTTACTGGAAACAGGGCTTCGGGTCATCAGGAAGCTGGTGTCAGCCTGGTTGTTAAAAGATGAACAGTACGCGGTCATGCAGGCCGGTTTGCTGGCAACCACAGCTGTATTACAGACCTGTCAGGTATTGCTTGACAAGCTGAATATCCAGGATCGCCAGCACCCATATTTTGATCAGGTAGCAGCAGTTGGAGACATTCTGAATGATTCCCGCCTGGCATGGATAAAAACTGAAAAGGAAGCAATTCCATTGTCATTCCTCCACGTCATCAGGTACGATCACTTGCTTAGAAAAATCCTTAAAAACGAGCTGAACATCATCTTATCATTTATTTATCATTTCGATGTGTGTCTGGCCGTAAATCAGGTAGCTATTGCCAATGAGCTCTCCTTTGGCGTAGCATTGCCCGCATCAAGAAACAGAATGGAGGCTGCTAATCTCCGTCATCCCACGATAAAGAAAGCCGTAGGAAACGTCCTGTCACTTTCAGAAAACACCAACCTTATTTTTCTTACCGGTGCCAATATGGCCGGTAAATCAACGCTGATGAAAGCCTTCGGTATTACCATGTACCTGGCTCATATGGGTTTTCCCGTTGCAGCGGAATCCCTGGAATTTTCGGTAAAAGATGGCATATATACCTCCATTAATGTACCGGATAACCTGAATATGGGATATAGTCATTTCTATGCCGAAGTGTTACGCGTAAAAAAGATAGCGGAGAAAGTCAGCCAGGGGGAAAATATGATTATCATTTTTGATGAGCTGTTCAAAGGCACCAACGTGAAAGACGCGTATGAGGCCACGCTGGCTGTTACAGAAGCTTTTGCATCCTACCGTTGTTGCTTTTTTATGATTTCCACGCACATTATTGAAGTGGCTGAAGCATTGAAAACCACCTGCCATAATATCCGCTTTGCCTATTTACCGACTGTCATGAGCGGAAATGTCCCTACCTATACTTATCGATTGGAACAAGGAGTTACATCTGACCGGCAGGGTATGATGATCATTGAAAATGAAAAGATACTTGAAATTCTATATAGTGATCAGGGACTCCACCCCAATACCTGACAAACAGCATACACAACAACAGGTGTTCAAAAGAAAAACAAATAACCAACTTAAGATCAATTTTATGCAAAAAAAAATAAGCTGGCGGCTATCCGCTCTGGTACTATCCTTTATATTTCCCATAACCATAAATGTCCATGCACAACAAAAAAACAGTAAGCCCTCCTCCACTTCAGCTGCATTACCGCTGGACCCCGCCGTGCGTACCGGCAAGCTTTCCAACGGCTTCACTTATTATATCAGGCATAATGAGGAACCCCAAAAGAGGGTTACCCTTTACCTCGTCAATAAAGTAGGGTCTATCCTTGAAGACGAAGATCAACGGGGGCTCGCTCATTTCATGGAACACATGAGCTTTAATGGAACAACACATTATCCTAAAAACGAGCTGATTAATTATCTCCAAAAATCAGGCGTACGTTTTGGCGCGGATATCAATGCCAGCACCAACTATGACCAGACTGTTTATCAACTGCCCTTACCTGCTGATAATCCGGAACTGTTAAAAAACGGCATCCAGATCCTGCGTGACTGGGCGCAGAATGCGACATTGGATCCGGTAGAGATTGACAAGGAACGGGGAGTGGTGCTGGAAGAAAAAAGACTTGGAAAAGGAGCCTCTGAAAGAATGCAACAGCAATATATGCCAGTGATTTTAGATAACTCCAGGTATGCCTCCAGATCACCGATCGGCACCGACAAGGTACTGAATAACTTTAAACCGGCGACGATTCGCCGATTTTACCATGATTGGTACCGCCCCGACTTGCAGGCGATCATCGTCGTCGGCGATATTAATGTGAATCAGATCGAAAAGCAAATACGGCTGAAGTTCGCGGATCTGAAGAACCCGGCAAACGAACGGCCAAGGCCATCATACCATGTTGCCCTCACCGGCAAAAACCATTTTGTGGCCGTAACGGATAAAGAAATGACGGCAACTGTCGCCGAAGTGATCATTAAACATGCTCAATTACCCTTAAGATCGGCTGAAGATTATCGAAAAATGATCATACGCGGCTTATTTAACACCATGCTTGGCGAGCGGTACGCGGAACTTTCAAGAAAGCCAAACTTACCCTTCATCCAGGCAGCGGCCGGTATCAATGGCTTTATAGGAGCCCTGGATAGCTATGATGCAACAGTTGTCGCCAAGCCGGGTGAACTCGAACATAGTTTTAAGGCTTTATGGCTGGAGACCGAAAGAGTGAAACGTTTCGGGTTTACCATTGCAGAGTTGGAAAGGGCTAAAAAAGTCTCTTTCAATCAAATTGAGGCAACATATGAAGAAAGAGACAAGGCTCCTTCTGAATCTTATGTGGAGGAGTATATGGCGCTTTTTCTAAAGCACACCCCTTCACCGGGAATAGCGCGGGAATTTCAGCTGGTAAAACAATATCTTCCGGGAATAAGCCTGCCGGAAGTTAACCAAATAGCGGCGGATTATGTTACCTCTGCCAACAGGGATATCTTAATTCTGGCTCCTGATAAATATAAGGGACAGCTCCCGGCAGAATCTCTTGTTTTACGTTGGATGGATGAGGTAAGCAGGGAGCAACTTAAGCCCATTGAACACAAGCAGAGCGCCGCAACAGTATTGATCACTCCGCCTGCCCCGGGGAAAATCATTAGCGAACAGCAGGATAAAGAATCAGGCATCACAACATTGGTGCTGAGCAATGGAATTAAGGTCTTGTTAAAGCCAACTACGTATAAAAATAATGAGATCCTGTTCACCGCCTTTTCCCCGGGTGGCACTTCTGTTTATAGCGACGGGGACTTTCAATCGGCATCCTTTGCCAATGTGGTTCCTTCTTTCGGTGCCGGTCACCTGGACAACGATGAGTTAAATAAGTATTTGTCGGGAAAGCAGATCAATATCCGCCCCTTTATCAGTGAAAGAATCCAGGGGGTCAATGGCGCCGCGGCAAATAAAGATATGGAATCAGCCATGGAACTGATGTATGCGTATTTTACAGAACCCCGGAAAGACCCGGTTTTATCGGACAATATGCTGTCGCGTTCCAAGGCTGAACTGGCTAATCGTTCCGATAGCCCCGGCAGTGTTTACCAGGATACCGTGAGTGCGGTATTAGGTAATTATAATATACGGAGAACCGGGCCCTCCATGGAAAAACTGAACCGGATCAACCCGGACAGGGCGTTTGAAATTTATAAGGAACGCTTTGCAAACGCTGCCGGACTTACTTTTCTTTTCGTGGGCAGTACCGACTCTGTATCGATGAAACCATTGATCGAAAAGTATATTGCCAGCCTCCCGGTAACCGGCTCACCGGACGAAGCAAAAGACCTCCATATTCATATTCCTGAAGGGGTTATTGAACGCCGGGTTTACAAAGGGAACGAGCCGAAAGCTACGGTAACGCTGGTTTACTCAGGCCCTTTCGATTACAGTCCGGAGAATGAGCTAAAAATGGAGGCGGTCAAAGAGGTGATACAGATCAGGCTGATAGAAAGGCTACGGGAAGAAGAAAGCGGTGTCTACTCCCCTTATGCAAGAGTGGCCGTAACTAAATTACCCGAAGGCCGGTTTAACCTTTTTATATCCTTCGGATGCGGCCCCCAAAATGCGGACAAACTAATAGCTTCGGCTCAGGATGAGATCACTAAATTAAGAACGGACGGCCCCCGGCAGGTTAACGTAGACAAATTCAAAGCTGAATCCCTCCGCACCATGGAAACAAAGATTCAATCCAACGATTTCTGGCTAGGCTACCTGAACGGGCAGCTTCAGAATGCTGAAAGTATAAACCAGATCAACGGATATTCTGCGATGATCAATAAAATAACAGCAGCAGATATCAAAGAATTTGCCAATACCTATTTAAGCGGGAAGAACTTTATTAAGTTGATCCTCTTACCAGGGAAATAAATATATAGCCCCCCCGCATGAAAACGGGGCTTTCAGAGCCATCAATAAAATACTTTCCCGTTCTTAATAATTAATCAGTTAATAGAAATAACGCCTGCCGGAAGTAGCAGGCGTTATTCATAGTTCAGAAAGGAAAGTCAGCGTCTGAAGCAAAACCTGTCCCATTCCAAACGCGGATGGCGATGATATTCCAGCACGCCGCTATGAAGATGGATGATAACGATGATCCAGCTGATACCAGAAGAAAATTTAGAATTTCGATGAGTTTCCCATTGTATCAAAACGTCTAAATGGCAAGCGATATCCCAACATGTCCATGACATGTGCATAATTTAAAAAAATCACACTTTCAATTTGCCTGGCGGACGATAGTCTAAAAAGAAGGACCGCTCCATATAGTATGAAGCGGTCCTTCTAATTCGTACTCGATATTTGTAAGCACCCTTACAGTCTTCCTTCTTTTTAAACAAGGGTTAAACAGATTTCTAATTCCAACAAGATGCTAATAACTGACTAATCACAATGAAGATACTTTTTTAATTCAGCCGCTACCTGTATAAGTGAAGATTTCGTTTGCGAAGTTTCAGCAAGGGCATTTAAACATCCAAAATCATGTATCGTACCATTATAACGAATACAAGTCACCGCCACACCAGCTTCGGCCAGTTTTCTGCCGTATGCTTCAGCTTCATCTCTTAAGACGTCATTTTCAGCGGTAATAATCAAAGCTGGTGGTAATCCGCTTAACTGCTCAACAGTGGCCCTTAAAGGTGATACGTGAATATCCTTTCGCTGATTCGGATCTGGCGCATAAATATCAAACACCCATTTCATCATCGAAGTAGTCAAAAAACGCTGTTCCCCAAACTGCTGGTAAGAACCCGTTTCAAAATCAGTATCTACAACAGGACACATCAATACCTGCAGTTTAATTTCCGGGCCATTATTTTCCTTAGCCAGCAGTGTAGTTACCGTAGACATATTCCCTCCAGCGCTGTTGCCAACTATGGCTATGTTTTTCCCGTCAATATTAATTTCTTCTCCATGTTCGGCCACCCATCTTGTAACCGCATATACCTCGTGAACAGCTTGTGGATAAGGCGCTTCCGGAGAGCGCGTATAATTAACAAAAATAGCCGCACAACCGGAAAGCACGGAAAGATCGCGCACCAGTCTTTTATGCGTATCATAATCGCCAAATATCCACCCGCCGCCATTTATAAATATAAATGCAGGCAGTTTTCCCTTGATCCCAGAGGGCCTGACAATATTCAATTTAATCGTAAAGCCGTCGATTAAGATCGTCTTTTCAGATTCCTCAATTCCTGAAAGGTCAACATTTACTGAAGCCTGTACGGTTGCAAACACATTTCTGGCGTCCTGCCCTGACATCGTTTCTATTCTTATCCCTAGCGCATTTACACCAGTTAGAAGGGCTTTAACCTCAGGTGATAAACGGGTGTCAAGCGCAAAATCAAGCGCCTCTATTTTTTCTTTATTTGTTTTCATAGTTGTCAATAGTCATTTGGTAAATGGCAGCCGTACAGATTATTTTAATCATCATACACTTAACCACGGTCAATAGGCGTGACGATCATCTCCCGGTTTCTATTGGTCATATTCCATCTGTGCTTATAAGAACTCGCCTATGGTTCTTCTATCAGAATTGTCGTATCTTCTCACTCGGGAAAAGAAATGGCGACTAACAAAATTTTATCCACAAAAGAAGAGGAAAACCCTTCTGGATTATGGCTGTGTTATAAACCCATAAATCCCAGTAGGGTATCCATAGATTTTGTGGTGATATCATTCATATTGTCAACTGCTGCGGCTAATCTTCCTCCGCCTACGACAGTCCATAAAGCCCGCTCTCCCGGATCAGCATCAACGATTTTTTGGATAACATCTGTTACTTCCTGAGGATCGGGGTTCGTTTCTTTGGGGGTGAACGTATAAATGAGCGCAGCCTTCACTTTGGCCATGTCCGATCCATATAATGCTTCAGCTTCAGGATGATCTGCCTTTAAGCTCTTCGTAACAATATCTGTTGTTGGGTAAGATCCAGGTTGGATAATTGCAACGTCGATACCTGTTGATCTCAGTTCATAATAATAACTAACAGATAAGGCGTCAACAGCAGCTTTTGTCGCGCTATAAGCGCCTATGACCGGCGTATGAAATCTTGACTGGACGCTAGACAAATTAATAATCAAACCATTTTTCTGTTTATGCATAAAGGGAAGAACCGCTTTAATCATCCGTTCAACACCTATTACATTTATCTGAAACAACTGATCGGTCTGTCCGGCACTCAAGGTCTCGTTAACCCCTACGTAGGAGATTCCTGCATTGTTGATCAGCACATCAATTTGACCATTGGAATGATTCGAAATTTTATTCAATGCTTTTTCAACAGAGGAATCGCTTGTAACGTCAAGCTCAATTACCTGTATATCCACATTGTTATGAATTGCCCATCTGTTAAGTCCTGGGCTGTCGCGGCATTTGAACCATTGATATTACGCATGGTAGCATATACGGTATGACCGTTTTTTGCTAATGTTTTCGCAGTAATTAGACCAAAACCACTGCTGCTTCCTGTCAGTACGATTTTTTTTAAATTTTTCATTTTTTTTACTTTATGATATTGATAATAAATGGGTATGGTGTGGATATTCCGAAAGGTGTGACCAGGCGATTCCGTGCTATTTGGAGTACCGATTTGTGTTATCACTTTAAAGAATGGCAGTTATTAATCAATGAATTGATATGGTCAAAGTGTTGCAGAACTAACGGTTCTGCTATTCCGAAACGTAGTGATCAATGGTTCCGGAATGTCCACGATATAGCCATCTGACCGGATCAAGCCCGCACCTGTGTCTACGCCATAAGTTGTCCCTATCGCTTCTTCGTTAATTCCAACGACCTTGACGCGCTCATTTTCAGTAATTTCCCCGTCAAATCAGCAATTTTTATTCGGTACCGCGAAAATGCTCAGACAGCCAGTTGCCATCAGCCAATTGCACATCAGGCGCACGGTCGCCGGCCCGCAATCTGGTCGCTGTTATAAAATCACTGGCAGCTAAACAACTGTTTCGATAATTCAAGTTCAATTTTTACCACTAGCCGCGCCGGCCATCATAACCTTTTGTTTTTGCGACGTAGTTTTTAGTAGCCAGTCTGCGATGGGATACGTTCTTCGCCATAGGTATCCAGCAGGCGGTCAACGGCTTCGCCATTAATGACGGCCGCCAGTTTCCAACCCAGTTATAAGCATCGTGGATGCCGGTATTCATCCCCATGCCGCCAGCGATCAAATGCACATGACCTGAGTCACCAGCAATAAAGGCATTACCTACTCTATAGGCCTCGCGACGACGCACATTCACGCGGTAAATGGATTGCCAGGTACTAGAGGTAAAAGTAATATCTTCGCCGCATCGATAAATTACTAAGTTATGGTTTCTTCTGTTAATTTGGTCTAAACAAATAATTCTATATGTGTACTTTATATTTAGATTGTGCACTTATCCTGCTTAACGACTGTGGGGCCAGTCCTAAATAAGAAGCGACATCATAATTGGAAAATAATTGTAATAAGTAAGGCTCTTCCAATAATAATTTTTCATACCGCTCCTTAGCACTCAGTGCAAGCAAACTGAATACTCGGTTATACGTAATTACAAAAGCAGCCTCATTTAATAAGCTCAACCATTTTGCATACGATGCAGAATATTCTTTTAAAAACTTAATCTGCTCTCTTGTAAATAAGATAGCTTTAATTTCCGTCAAACTTACTATGGATACAGAGCTCGGCACATTACCCAGGAAACTTTTGTAATCAACTAAAAATAGATTTTTAGGATTGCTGTTTTCATCGTTAAAGTGAAACATCCAATTAGAAGTTTTGCCATTGGGATTAGTGTAATATGATTTTGCTTTCCCAGAAACTATGAATAACACCCTATTGCAAAAATCGTTTTCCATAAGTACAAACTGCTTTTTTGAAATTGTAATCTCGCGGGAATGAGTGGCGACCATGGTAACTGTTTCCTGGTCGACCTCAACGGTTTGCTTCATGAAATTAATAAAGGGCTCGTAAAATTCTTTTCGATTTTTCATTGAATGACATCCAAGTTAAACAGATTCAAATTATAGAAATGTCACCCTGCGGTCATTTGAGATGCAGATATCAGACATCGTTAAAATCTTCACAAATGTGAATGTTTTCCTTTTTGAACTGCCGTTGTTTTGTGCTGTAAATACTGGCAAAGTATTTTATAATAAATACAAAGTAAACTATGGAAAGAGAAAAATGATAAACAGATGACCAATATAAATGCAGGGGCTTTTAGACCTTGAAACTGCGTTAAAAGTTTTTATATACAATAATTAACCTAAAATAATAATGAAAACACATCAAGAAATATTTGAAAAGCAAAAGGCATATTTTCAAACAGATATCACAAAAAGTTATGAATGGCGGATCGATCAGCTTGACCGCATGGAGAAGATGCTGAATGAGCACAAGGATGAATTTTATGCTGCAGTAGGCAAAGATTTTAAAACCGCATTTGCCGAGCAGGTACTTGAGGTTGGCGCTCCGCTTGTTATGATCGAATTTACCCGATCGCAATTAAAAAGTTGGATGGAACCTACTGAGGCACCTTTACCAAAATTCCTTGTTGAAACCGGACATAAGGGATTCGTTTATCGTGAACCTTATGGAGTAACATTAATAATAGGTCCTTATAACGGCCCGCTAATTTTGTTACTGGATCCAGCTATCGCGGCCATTTCAGCCGGAAATCCGGTAATTCTTAAAGCAAGTCCTGCCACAACTGAAACCAGTAAACTGATGTTAAAATTAATTCCGGAATATTTCGATCCTCAGTCTGTTGCAGTCGTTGATGGTGATATAGAAGCAATGACAGACCTCTTAAAACTGCCTTTTGATTTTATTTTCTTTACAGGCAGTACCAATGTCGGCAAGGTGATTTTACGCGCTGCGGCAGAAAACTTAACACCTGTTATTTTAGAATTGGGTGGACAGAACCCGGTAATTGTCGATCAAACTGCGAACATACCCGATGCTGCCAAAAAGATTGTCTGGGGAGCTACAGCCTGGGGCGGACAATGGTGCGTATCTCCCGGATATGCCTATGTCCACGAATCAGTAGCAGAAGAATTCGTATCAGAAGCAAGGAAAGCATTATTGGAAATGTACGGGGAAGATCCAAAATCAAATCCAGATTATTCAAGGATGATCAGCTCAAAAGAAGTTAACAGAATTGCCTCATTGATCGACAATGATAAGGTTGTTGCCGGCGGGACATACGATGCTAATGAACGGTATATTGCACCGACGATACTGTATCCGACTCAATGGACTGATAAAGTGATGGAAGGAGAAATCTTTGGCCCGATTTTACCCATCATCGTTTACAAGGATCTTGATGAAGCTATCAAGTTGATTCGAAAAAAGCCGAAACCACTTGCAGCTTATATATTTAGCAAAGACGACGCCACAATAAAACACTTTCTTGGAAGCCTGTCTTTTGGAGGTGGTGCAATTAATCAGACCAATGTTCAATCATACATTGAAACGATGCCATTTGGTGGGGTGGGCAATTCAGGTATGGGCAGCTACTATGGCCGCTATGGTTACGAATCACTTACCCATGCAAAGTCAATTTTACACGCCCCGGCTGATCAAACAATTGAACATCTATTTCCGCCATTTACAATGGAAAAAGTACAAGAGATTGGTAAATGGTTTGATTTTTAATTATCATAAAAATCAAAATAGAATTAGCCCTTTCTGTAAAGAGAGGGCTTTTTTTATATACAAATTTACGTCGGATTATAATTTATTCACTTTCCAACCCAGCAGCCTCTCATGGCAAATAATCCTTATTTTCGATGAAATTAAGGAGCACAATGATCCATTTAGCGATTGATACGGATGTCTGGTTATATTTGGTTACAGTTGGTTTTGATAAAGATCATAATCTTTTCGACGAATTTTGCTATTGGCTGGAACTCGGTGAAATTCGCTGTATCGTATCTGAGCAAATTGTTGAAGAATGGGAGCGAAACAAAGAATCAAAGGTTTCCAATATTAAGACCTCAATAGCCGCATCCGTTGGTCAGCTCAAAAACACACCGGTCATCCAGGATCGTAAATTCTTTCAAAGCGTATTCAATTCTGATAACTTCGAAGCGTCAGCAAGGGCCCGCCTCGCGAAAGTTGAAGAAATTCTGACCAATTACACCGAAGTTGCGCCGGTAACCGAAAGCATGATGCTGGAAGCCGGCAGAAGAACCAGGAAACGCATTGCCCCCTCCCATATGAAAGACAGCTATAGTGACGCTATCAATATCCTCGCGATAGTTGCCCGGATACAAGAGCTTAATCTGTCGCCAGTGACGTTTGTTTCCAAGAATTACCAGGACTACTCCGAGGTTGGCAATAAGGATAAACTACACCCTGACTTGATCCCAATGTTCGATGAAGTGGCGTTGACCTACGCGGCTGACGTTGATGAACTTTTTCACAAGATACTGCGCCCCCAGCTCAGCTCGTTTGCAGACCATTTGATCCGCCAAAAAGAACAGCGAAAAGCTATCGAGCAGCAAGTATCGATACAGCTGAAAGAACAATTGGCGAACACCGATGAAGATTATATCATCAATACAGCGATGCTGGAACAAATGCTTCAGCAACCTCGTCCAAGCCACTTTCAGGAAAAAATGATTGGCGACCTGATAGATAACGACGAATATTGCCGGAAATATTTCTTCAACAAATTGGAAAAACCAGGTTGGCTGCCCTTCGTTGAAAAGAGTGGTTATCTGAATCCATCCTCACACCCGGGACCTTTGGAAACGTCCAATGGACAGGCCATCAGCCGATGGGAGTCACTCCATTTTCTTGAAAAGTTATCATCCAATAACGATTTCGGCAAATATCCTGATTTGCAAACCTCTGTTCAGCAAATCCTGACTAATATTTCTACTGCACGTGTTGACAATGACTTAACGCATGCCTCGCTCATTCGTATCCTGTCAAACTTACCTAGTGAATTTCTTACGCTGGAAATCCTTGATGAAATTCCAGGTTGGTTCAGCCCCAAAAGCAATAAAATGCTTCCTACTTCCGCCATCTGTCAACATCTGCTTCCCAAATTGATCAACGAGACCGCTACGCCTGGCGATATGGCGAAAGGTGAAAAAATCCTCAAGTATTTGTTCAGCGTATCATTGATAGGAACAGAAATCGATAACACACCGGAGAAAACAGATACCAGCTTTTATGCGAATGCCCATCCCTGGACACTCGCTGAAACATTGGTGCGCAAGGAAATGTTGGACACCATTGCTAAACGATGTTCTTCGGATTTGTTCTTTGAACTGGCCAGGACGATTAGGTTACTTGTTCTTGACTATCCCAGAGGGCTCCAGCTCGCTATAAAGACGGGTGATACTACCTTCGAAATCAAGGTCCGCGTTCAAATCGATGACGTTATTTTGTCGTTTCAGGGGCGTGGTATAACCGAAAGCTCAACCACAAATATTGAAGCCTTTCATCTGCTGGATCGCGAGCAATTAAAAAAAGTGGTCCTGGAGAAATTGGCCCTATTGGGTATCGACTATGAAGATTTACCTGAAAATGATAACGCCATTAGAAGCCTCCTTATCGTACTGACAATTGATCGATTGTCCATAGGCGGGTCTGACAGCATTGCTGAAATGAATATCAACCGGGCCCATTCCAAGCATTTCCGCCATCTCTACTCGATCATATTAATTAAATACCTGTCTGCAATCTCCTTTGCAGATCCTGAAAAAGCCAATGAAATCTCGCATACGCTCTACTTTGATTCGCGCTATAAGCTGCCGATCTTCAGGAGGATTGTACTTCATAATATGGCCCAGCATTTCGAAACACAACGATCCCTGCTGATGGAAATACTCGACCCGAAAAACCCGAATATACTCTTTGATGACTATACCTATCGAAAAGAAGTTTTTAACCTCCTCCGGACTATTCAACGCCAACTGAACGACACTGAATCAAAATTGCTTCAAAAGGTAATTGCGGCAGGGCCTAAAGAAGATGAAAAAAATAATGAGACTTATATTGCCTACTGGCAATACCGTTGGTATCTGGCATTAAACCAGGTACAGCCCTTTACCGAACACTATCGCAGACTGGCGGAAAACTTTGAGCTAACCGATCGAGAAGTTGACCCCAATCGAACCATGCAAATTCGCAGTGGAACGGTAATACCTATTACCTCGGACGACCTGCTTAATATGAGCGATGATGATATGCTCAGCTATATTATGGCCTTTAATCCGAAAGACCGATGGGATGAACCCAACATAGAGGGCATGGCGGCTTCTCTAAAAGCGGCGGTACTTGAACACCCCACCCGCTTTACGGCTATGTTGGACAAGCTTCTTGTTCTTCCCTATATCTACACCTATCATATTCTTTACGCATTCCTGGATACAGGCCGTAAAGAAAATACAGAACTCGACTGGAAGGCGGTAATTAACTTTTGCTGTAATTATATTTCGCAGCCAGATTTCGCGGCGGAGGCACGGTTCCTTCCGGCTGATGGATGGCAAGCTGATCAACATTGGGTACTTGGTGTTACTAGTTATCTGATCAGCGATCTCTGCCGCCTTGACGAAATTGTTCAGCAAAACGAATTGTTGAACGTCTGCGAGTCAACACTTTTCGCTATAAACAGCCACAGCGTTGTTTCCGACAGAGAGGAACCTCAGCACCGCGATTATATCACACACTCTTTTAATTCTGATAACGGTAAATTTTTGAGGGCTTGCATGGATTTCTGCCTTTGCAACAGCAGGTTGAAACTTGGTGACAATCCCTCTTTTCCAGCATCTTTTAAAATGATATTCGAAAACTACCTGGCTGGGGGTTCTATCGACGCGTATAGCATTATCGGATATTACTGGCAACAGTTTAACTATCTGGATCACAAATGGCTGAGATACCAATTCGGTGAACTCAGCAACGTTCCAGAACTTAGCTGGCAGGCATTTATGGGCGGTTTCCTATTCGCGCACGCACCAGGCACATCGGAATTGCTTAATATAATGCTGCCACAATATCAGCGTGCAATTGATGAGCAACTAAATAACAAAGTCACAGGCACGAATGGCTTTGCTACGCAAATGGCAACATTGTACTTGTGGCAAATGCTGGATCTTGCTGATGGTGGCCTGCTCGTAAATTACCTATCAGAAATGCCGCTAGAAGCGATCAATGATTTCCTGCATGTGCTATACTTTAGCCCCTCTTTCTTTGAAGCGCTTGCTGACTCATCATACGAGTCAGCAGAAAAGGAAGTACTCAAACTGACTGATTTCCTTTTCTTGCACTACGGAAAGTCGGACATTAGCGAAGTGTTGGAAATGCTCCGGTCGACAGTTAATATCTTGTACATGGTGCGCACACTAAACAAAGAAAATACGGCCGTCATTAGTCGCGCAATTGGCTTAGCTACAAAACAATATCACTATGACGATCTTTTTGAACCGCTGCATAAATTGATGGGGGCAGGACAGTCAAAAACAACAGCAGTTTATTTGGCTAACATCTTTGACCTGATGTCTTTTGGCGAATACGTGCATCTTCTGCCGGAGGATGTCACCCGGATTACTGAACTGATCCAATTTTTGTACAAGGAGAAACAAAGACAAATAGCCGACAAAATTTGCAACAGGTTGATGGTTGCCGGACAACTGTTCGCAAAAGCAATCTACGAACAAAACAATTTAAACTGATAGCCCGCACCAACCTTGTTAGGCAGTTGAAAGCTTGCGGATGAAATAACCGCAAAAATTCTGCTAAATTTATAGGATGGAGAGCGCATATTCCAACATCCAGCTATTGTATGATTTTACTAATAGAATGCGGTATTGATTCAGATACCATCCTTACAGAAATAATTGAACAAAAATCCTATCCATATCATGTTAAGATGTATCCTGATGAGCGTAAAAGATTGTCATGGATAAGCATCGAACGAATTGTCGTGGACTACGAGGCAAACATTCCCAGGGCGGATATTCAGGAAGGCCAGCTTTCAGGGTTTACGTTTCCGGGAACGACATTTTTAAATGAGCAAAGAGACATTTTACAATATATTGAATCCTTTGCGGCCCTCGATCTAGGCGTAAGAAAGATATTCTACGAAAATCCAACCATCAGGTGGATACCTCAAACAGATGAGGAACAATTGGAAGTTCCCATTCTGGCATACAGTGCTAATCAGGATTATCCCGCAAACAACCGTGAAGTTAGACAGGGTTGGCTGCAGGGTACAATTCTCCACCGTAACAGGCTGATCCATCTCAAAGAACCTTTTCGGTTCTATCGGCTCGGCGCAAATTTTTACGCGGAACAAGAATACGGACTATCCTTTCTCCATTTCTTCCTGACGATTGAAGGCTTGTTTAGCGAAGGAAACTCGGAAAAAAAGTTCCTTATTCCTGCTTTGATGAATGCTGAAGACCTCAACTACGGGATTGAACAAACTTTTATCAACCTTGAAAAGCCTGTCAGCGTGAAACACCTCGATTGGTTTCAAAATCAGCAGCATCAAAATATTGAAGTAAATAATGATCGCAAACTGAAGCTGGTAAACATCTTATACGACCATCGTGGCTTGCTATCCCACTATGCCATGAAAAGCTCACGCAAAAGACATGATTTTGAACAGGCGAAATACCATTCTTTAGCATTTATTACCATGTCCATCTGCAAATTCTGCTCGATTAAGCTGCGAATGAATCCTTTTCGCGCTGAGGACCAACAATAATAAACTCAAAAAATAAAAAAATGGATGTTAAGGTATTTACGATTCCGGGCCTCGAAGAAGAAATGACAGCATTCCACGAGTCATACAATATACACCATATCGTGTCGGCGCTGGATGAAACACCCTCACCACTTAAATCCAAGGGCGAACGGGTCTGCCGTTTTTGCGGCCTAGCAAACGACGCATCCAAATTTCAGAACATATCCCATTTAATCCCCCATCAATTGGGCAATAATCGTTTGATTTCGGATTTTGAGTGCGATGAGTGCAATGCCTTTTTTGGCAAATTTGAAAATGACTTGGCTTATTCGCTTGGGATGACCCGAACCATTTACAAAACAAAAGGAAAGAACAAAGTCCCGGCTTTCAAATCGCCGAACGAGTTGATCACTGCAAAAATCAATAGAGATTTTGGCTTCGAAAGCACGGAAATCAAACGCAAGGATACTACCGTTCCAAATTTCCTGATCAATAAAGAGACCGGTCAAAATTCGATCAGTTATATCAAGAACTCCTATACGCCAGTGCATGTTTATAAAGTCCTCTTAAAGATCGCGCTCTCGCTGCTTCCCGCAGAGGAAGTCAAAAATTATCAAGTCCCACTTGGCTATTTACGGAGGGGCAATTTGGAAAAGGAGTTTTCGGAATTTGCCAAAATTTTTCAATATCAAATGCCCCTCGATCACAGATTGTTGGCTCCGACAGCATTTCTATTTGAAAGGAGGCTACCTGCAAAGCGCGTTCCGAAGCACAGTTTTGCTTTATATTTTGAGAACTTTATTTATACCTTCCCCATCCACTTTTATGAACCTGATATCAAGCAGAATATATACAACGGAGAGGAAATGATCATCCCACTATGTCCACCAATTCTTACGGATAAACCCCAGGGGGAGATTGTTTATCAAAGACGATTGGTTGACCTTTCCAGCAATGAGCTACTGAAGGGTGAAAAAGGTTTCATTCAGTTCAATGCTGATCCTGAAATCCTGAAAAACCTCGTTGCCTTTGATCCTGTAACAGGCAAAGTAAGTAGCAGGGAACTAAACCCGGATGAGATTATCGGCATTCATTTTGTGTCGCCCGATTCGGAAATTAAATTTCCGCCGAACAATAACAGTAGTCTGGAATAAGGGACAAAAAAGTTTTTCCAACGGCTTTATTATATTTGTCGGCCGTTTCAAATGACACGGAAACATTTAAATACATTCATTTATGGAAAAATTAGCAGAATTAAAAGCGCTGATAGAAACAGCTGAAAAAGAAGGAGCCGCATTTTATGAGAAAAACAACAATGCAGCCGGAACCCGATTACGCAATGCTTTGCAACAAATAAAGGTTGTAGCGACAGACCTGCGCAAAGACGTGACAGAAAAAAAGAACGCAGCAAAAAATTAAAAAATTTCAATAAATGTTTTGGGAAGCCCTGCCATCGGCAGGGCTTTATTTTTATCGATTGATTGGTCTAGCAATCATCTACTCCTAACAATGACGCACAAGTTTTGAGAGATTTCAGATGAATGATCTATTTTCTAAACAAACCAAACGATGTTCCGCAGCACCAATGTTGCGTAAATGACAACCAACGCTTTTTTACTGAACTCATCAGACATTCCTATTTTCTGAATCCCATACTTTACAGTTATAAATTTTCTGACAACGATCAAACCCAAAGAAATATACTGTGTTCTCCCGTGATTCGTACGCGATAGTAAAGAGTGTAATTCCAATTTTTAGGCATTTAATTTAAAATCGCTGAGAAAATGTAATCTGGAGCATAAATAATAGGCATCCCCCATCATGGTTCCATCAATCTGCAAAACTATGCGATTCCGACAAATTTATCGCACCAAATACAACTATCTACATGAGCGGAATAGAAACTCCGGTGATTTTTTTGCAGTAATCTAAATATGCTTCCTGAATTTCGGGATTCGCGGCCTGCCGATTGAAAGCTGTTGCCCTTTGATGATAAAAATAACGACCGTTTACCATCGCCTCTTTATCATTACTCGCAGCTAACCAGGCTTGAGTAACTGGAGCTTTTGTCAAATCATCGATGGCATTAGGCCCTCCCATTTTGGTGCTGACCCAGCCAGGTTCAACAGCATTCGAGATTGTTTGAGACCACAATCTTGCAATAGACTGGGAAAGTAACAGGTTGTGAAATTTTGAATCAGCGTACGCCTGAAATCCATTCCAAGTTCTTTTCTCCCATGTCAAGTCTTGCAAGGTGATGTCACCATGAAAGTGAAGTGCAGAACTAATATAAATCAATCTTGTTGGCTTTTTTATTAACGATGTTAAGAGATATGGCGCCAGACTATTAACGGCAAAAACTTCCGGTAAACCATCCCTGGTATTTCCACGATTTGGCTCACAAAAACCGACACTTGCGTTGTGTATGATAGCGTCAAAGTTTCCCAGCCGGTTAATCCTACATGCGAGAAGAACAGTTTCCTTAATTTCGGAGAGATCCCCCGCTATAGCTCCTACAGCACCCGGAAGCGCGCTCATAGCTTCCTCTGCCCGATACTCATTGCGTCCATGGACCCATACATTGTGACCTTCGTTTATTAAAATACGGGCGGCCATCTGCCCAAGCCCATCCGCTGAGCCGGTTATAAAAATATTAGACATAGCATATAAAATGTGTCGGCAAAGTTGACAAAGCAAAAACTTCTCAGACTTATCATATGTTAAATTCACTTGCCGGTTGTTATGATTGCCGACTATTAGTAGGTTTGGTTCAAAGGATCATATATGGATACCTTATTCTTTGTTACCCTACTTTATTTGCCTGCGGAAACACTAATCCAACTTCTAAATACCTTACGACCATTATCACAAGCTGTATTGATAATCTCTAGTTTTAAGTAGGAGCATTTTAGGTTTTTGAGTGTCTTTTTAAAGGGCGAAATCTATATAACATCATTTACTCTGTAATTGATGGAGGTTAATAATTATGATTATTAGGGATAAAGCAGCAGATATTGCCCACCATATTGTAAAACATGGTCAACTTTCAAATATACTTCAGCTAAGTAGGCAAATTGCCAGGCAGGAAGTAGCAACTCTACACGCTGCTCTCGCTATGACCAGCTAACTCTGATAGCCGCGCATCGGGTCTTTTGCTAAATCGTTCAATACAAGTTTACATGGACCGTTAAAGACCATTGTTGGTTTAGCACAACAATGGTCTACATCAATATTGTTTAATCGCATTCCGGAAGGCTGGTTCTAAAAATAGCGTTGCTAAAACAAAGGTTGTTGTCATTTATGGCTAACCTTATTTATTCTGCGCCGCAGGGGCAATCCCGTTATAATCATAATGAAACCAATCAAATAATGCCGTACCTCCCGCCCGTTTTGTATTGTAAGAGAAAAGCGCCGGGCGGACGGCCTTCCAGAAATTATAATCCGACAGTTTGCACGCATCGCCAAGTTGGTGGTAAATTTTTCCGTTTAGACTGTATAAAAGAAGGGTTTTACCATCCACATCTATCTTTACCTGCAAAAAAACGTATTCCTTATTAAAAATCTCCCCTTTCGTCTGTCTGCCGACATTGTCCGCATAAAAAATGGTTCCTGTGTCAGTCTTCAAAACACCAATCTCATGGATGTAATTGCCGATCAGCCCTAAGCCTGCACGCTGTCCGGTCTCCATTTCCCTGACATTCATCTTTACCGTAACGGTTCCTATTCTCCCCATTAACTTTTGAGTCAAAGTATTTCGTGCATGCTTATTACCGTCGGCATTCATAGCGGTCAAAGCAAGATAGCCCTTATACTGTTCAAGAGACCAATGGTCGTCTACCGGGTTATGGTTCCATTGCCACTGAAAACCCAAAGACGCTGAATTAAACTCATCGGAAGCTTGAATATACACGATCTTTTGCCGACCACTGACTTTTGGCTTTTGATAAATACCAACAGGTTCACCGACACCGTTACCATCATTATCCACGCCCATGACCGGCCAGTCGTCTACCCATTTAACAGGTTCCAGATGCGTTATCCGTCCGATAGCTCCGGCATCCTGGAAATGAATAAACCAGGATTCACCTGATTGCAACTCTACCAGGCCGCCCTGATGGGGGCCATTGATCTTCGTTTTACCTTGTTCGAGCACGATTTTACGTTGGTATGGTCCATAGATATTCTTCGATCTCAAGGCAGTCTCATAACCAGTGCCTACGCCGCCTTCCGGTATGATCAAATAGTAATAGCCATTACGCTTGTAAAATTTTGTGCCCTCTGCCACCGGGCCCTCGTAAACGGTTTTTCCTGAATCCAGCAACTGTCGGCCATCAGGACTCATTTTGTGCACGATAATGGGGCCGGCGCCAAGGCGGCTGTGTCCCAGGTAAGCATTGCCGTCTGTATCCCAAAAAGGACATGGATCTTCCCATCCTTTTACCCGTTTTACATTAGTCAGCGGTGCCCAAGGCCCCGCAGGATTTGTGGCTGTGGACATATATAGCCCCTCATCCGGAGTACAGAAATAGACAAAGAACTTACCGTTCCGGTACCGTAGCGAAGGTGCCCAACTACCGCCACCGTACTTGTCCATCGTATTGAACTTATCATCTATATCCAGCCGGCGATAAACCTGGCCAATGATATGCCAGTTCACCAGATCTGTCGACTGAAGTATGGGCATTCCCATAAAATGGAACTCGGAACAAATCATGTAGAAGTACGCTCCAACCCGGATTACATCCGGATCAGAATAGTCCGCATTGATAATGGGATTTTTATATGTACCATTCATTTGGTCTCCCCAATCACCCCGTTTCAAGAAGCTCCCCTGTGCAAAAATCCCCTGTGTAAAACACATGAGGAAAATACCGCATAAAATATAGCTCAAGTTATCCCTGCTCATAAATTCATTTTTCAAAGTCATATTTCTAGGTCACTTCGTTTATAACACTTCACCGCTGATTTCACGAAGAATTCTTTACGAACACAACGATAAGAAGCCGCCTGTTTTCAAACATGTTAAGCCAAGGGCATAAAGATTTTGATGAGCGCTCTAAGTAACGTTGGCATAGTTTTTAGAGAGGACCTTTTTAAAGGCCCCCTCTAGCCTTCCTCAATATTCAGTTAGAATAATGGCATTATTGTTTACCCTATCAAGTTCGTTACGGAATACATCATTAATTGGCTTTGGTCTGCACCTGATATACCTTTGAGTAATTCCAGTAATTTTGAGGATTTTTCCCTGAAGCTAATGCTCCAGCACGAATGTAATAAGTCGTACTAGCTTGAAGATTTGTGAAAACCATTGTAAAAGTAGCGTCTCCGGTTAGCCCGGTATGATCGTCACGATAAGTACTATTGTCCACAGGATTGAAGTTAGACCCATACCATGAAAAACGGTTTACGCCCGCTGATGGGCTAAGCCATGCAGCTGCTTCTGAGACATTTTGGAGCGGGTCATTCCCAGTTACCTGATAGCTAACTGCTATTGAGGAATTGGTAAGTGATGTTACCTGCAATGTTACATTAACAAAAGGGGTAACCTTAAAATCATGCTTGGTGTTACCACTAACAACTAATACTGCGGTATCGGCATAAAATGCACCTACCGGAATAGCTTTGTATGTGCCGGCGAAAATAGAATTATTCGTATAAGTTCCATTTTGACTGAATGACGTCCCCTGAGCACCGGAAACAGTTGAACTATACTTCTGCTGATATATATTCAATACTCCATCCGGATAGTTAAAGCCAAAAGCATTGGTATTATTCGCGGTTGGCACTGTATCGTTTTTGGCATCCAGCAACGCTCCTGAAATAGATGCGTTTGGGGAACTATAATTATCTATTTTAGAACAGCTGTAAAACAACAGGCTTGTGAGGATAATGAGTACCGCACTTGTTCTTATATTGTTGATCATCTGATTTAATTTTAATTGATTAATACCCTGGGTTTTGTGTTAAATAGCTATCAGCTCCACTGGTGCCAATAGAAAAATAATACGTGGATGGGATGAAGGTCCGCGTAGGTCGGTTAGGTATCTGCACTTTTCTGAAGATATAGGACATATTAGCAGGACTTGTATTATCCTTCCAAACTAAATAAGGAAATAAAGCATGAAGCGGAGTATTGTTAAATACTTTATCTGCAATATGCCACCTGCGAAGGTCCCAATATCGCTGGTTCTCAAAAGCCATCTCCACCGTACGTTCATGCCTGACCTGGTCCCGGGTAACGGATCCTAATTGTTTTATGCCAGCACGGCTGCGTATTTGATTGATGGCGGTAAGTGCATCCCCTGTATTGCCTAATTCAATAGAGGCCTCAGCAAAATTAAGCAGTACTTCCCCATATCGGAAGATGATCCCTGTTGCTGCACTTTTATTCAAATTAGGAACAAAAGTGGACGATTCGGTGAGGAACTTTTTCATAAAGAACCCTGTCTTAGTGGATTCGTTGGAAACCGTTGGTCCATCCTTGCCATTGAACGTAATGGCATTAGCACCTGTTCCGTAAGTTTTACTCAAATCTTCGTTAATCAGCGTATCCGTTCCGACAACAATCCCCCTTCGTAATTCTATATAACCGCCTTTGGGATCGCCATTGGCATGCCACTCTGCATTAGGATATAAAATGGATGCAAAAAAACGAGGGTCTTTCCCAGCAAACAAGTCTGCTGGATTTTTATATTGAATCGGCTTGCCGTTCGCGTCATTGACTTTTAATTTCCCGGGGCTACCATCGGTATATTCAAACTGCTCAACTAATTCAACGGTTGGGTTCGTGTAGTTTCCCCAATCCACTTTGAAACTTTGTGGCTCATTGAAAAAATCAAGGCTATAGGCATTATTCGGAAGCGCGTATGCTTTAGCAAAAAGAATTTCTTTATTACTTGTAGCATCCGTACCGTTAAACAACTGTTGAAAATTTGTGGCAGGATCAGCATTTGCCTGATAAAGTCCAAATGCACCCGAATGTATGATGGCCAGCCCTGCATCGTGTGCTTTTTGCCAATAATCCCTGGCCGCCGAAGCAGGTATTCCTACCAGGCCATTTAGCTGTACAGATCCGTATTCAGCCTCTGAAGCGGCGTATAACATCGCTCTGCATTTTAGTGCGTAAGCCGTATACTTTGTCGCCCGGAATTTGTCAGAGCCATCGCCATAGGCCGGGTTTAGCACATTGATCACTGTATCCAATTGACTACCCACAAAATCATAAACCTGTTGTTCAGTACTTCTGGGAACTTGCAAATTGTCAACTCCCGGTACCAGTACTTTCGTGATAAGGGGTACGCCACCATAGCGTTTTGCCATGCCAAAATACATATAGGCACGGAGGAATTTTGCTTCCGCCAGATATCTTGTCCGCAAATCCTGCCCGATATTGGCACTGGGGATTTTGGCTATAAAATCGTTCAAATCCTTCATGAGTCCATAATCCCACCAGCCAAATCCCCCCGAAACAGTATTGGAAACGTTAGCCCAGGGGAAAGTCCCTATGGATTCATCTGTCCATGTCCCCGTATAATTTGGTGGAAATCCTTCTGAATATGTTTGATCTTCGAAGTTTGATCCGATCCTGCTGTAAAATGAAGCCATCAGCGCATAAACAGCGCTGGGCGTAGAATATGCCGCGGTTCCTGATATGATGGTTGTTGGCTGCAGGTTTACAAAATCCTTATTGCAGGCCGAAATTGCCAACACGAATAAACATAAAATATATAGTAGCTTTTTCATAGCTTATCGTTTTAACTGTAGAAATTATGAGAGAACTAAAATGTCAGATTCAGGCCTAATGAGAATACCTTTTGTATAGGATAAAAGCTACCACGGCCATTGCCTGCAAGATTTTCCGGATCAAGATATTTCACCCCCGTTAAGATAAACAGGTTCTGCCCGGAAAAATAAAACCTTGCGCTGCCTATACCTGTACCCTGGAGGAGGTTTTTCGAAAGACTATATCCAAAATCCAGTGTCTTCAATCTCAGGTAGGTTCCGCTTTTTGTCCAAAAAGTCGACGACTGGTTGTTATTGTTCGAGCCGCCAACAATGGTACTTGGGTATTTTCCGGGCACCCAGGGACTATTGGGGTCAAATATGTTTTCATGATGCCACCGGTCCGTGAAAAACTGAAATGTATTTGATCCATTAAATAAGGGATCCTGCAACTCAGCAGCATAATTTACGTCAAATTCAGATGCACCGGCAAACAGTACCGAAAGATCAAATCCCTTGTAAGAAAGTGTCGTATTCAACCCGTACTGTAACTGCGGGAAAGTTCCCCTGCTGATAGCTGTCTGATCATCGCCATTGATAACGCCGTCACCGTTTATATCTTTATATCGGATATCGCCAGGCCGTAACGTAAGATTTCCTTCGCCATCCTGCACTGGGGCGGAATTGATTTGCTGCTGATTTTGAAATTGTCCGATGGCTATATAGCCGCGTCCTATATTAGCATTGCGATAGGCAGAACCACCGGTATAATTACTCCACGCGCTTCCGGCAGGCGGGTTGACCTGGAAGCCATTTCTGGTACGGCTGTAGGCCACATTAGGCGAAAATGTCAATCCGAAATCACCAAACTTCTTGTTAAAGCTCAACTGCAATTCAAAACCACGGGTATTATCCTGGTTAAGATTGGCCTGCGGTGGGTTGATGCCAGTTATCGACGGATAGGTCACCTGCACAGTAGCAGGTAAACCAGTTCTTTTTCTGTAAAATACATTGAACTCACCAGTGATCATGCCATTCCACATGCCCCACTCCAATCCACCATTATACAGGGTGCCTACCAACCAGGTCAAATTGGGGTTTGCATAACTTCCTACCTGAAGCCCGTTGGTTGGTGAACCGGCGGTGAAAAGGTAACTCCCGCTTGGATAGTTGTAGCCTGAAATGTAATTAAAGCCATTAAAATTAGCATCGTCCGGTGTACGTGCCCAGGATAGCTTTAATTTCAAATTGGATATAAAGGGAGCCTTGAAAAAGTTTTCCTTACTGATAACCCAGCCGGCGGATATTTCAGGAAAAAAACCGGCACCATTAGGAAATTTCCAGGAATAGTCATACCTGCCACCAAACTCTGCGAGGTATTTTGCTTTATAATCATAGTTGATACGGGCGGCATAGCCCATATAGGCTGTTTGGCTGAATGGATTATTGACGTTAATCGTCTGGTTGAGCACATCTCCTAATTGTAATTGATCCAGCGCATCAATAGAGAAATTACGCTGGACGGAATAGCCATCTGAATTTGTTTTTGTCTTTTGTAACAGCAATAGGCCTGTAAAATGATGATCTGCGCCAAACGTGTGATCGTACTTCAATGACAATTGAAGGTCAGAAGGGATCCCCCCCTGATAATTATATTGATTTAAAGTCGATGGGGCATTTGCCGTAGAAACGACATTATATGTACTACTGGAAGGCGAATAATTGTACATGGAATATTGTTTCAGCCAGGTCTTTGAATTCGTATTATCATACTCATAGTTGTAATTAAGGCTCGCTGTAAGCCCGTTAACGTAAGGTATCTGATACTCAATTGTTCCTGAGGCGTTTAAAACGGCGTGGCTGTTATTATAGTAGCCGGCCTGGGTACTGGCAGTGGCTAACGGATTTACACCGATGACATTGGTCGCGCCAAAATAATTTGAATTATTGTTCGCATAAGGCGTATATATAGGATATGACCTGATAATAGCCGAAACCACACTCGTGCCGCCGCCGCCATCCGTGATGCCAGGTCCCGGAGGAGCAAAGGTATTCTCCAGTCGCCCGCTGACATTGAAGGAAGCTTTCAGCCTTTTACTGATCTTGAAATCTATATTACTTCTGAAGTTGTACCGTTTAAATTTTGACGTGTTACTCCGCAGCAAACCATCCTGATCCAGAAACCCGCCGGAAATAAAATACTTTGTCGCTTCCGTTCCACCTCTTACACTTAGATTAACATTTGTCAAAGGCGCATAATTCTTAAAGATCAAATTATGCCAATCTGTGCTCTGATAGCCCGGGGCAGTACCAGCTATCCATTTTTGAACATCTTCCTGGCTGTACGGGAGCGAGGGAAGTGGCCCGTTAGGGTTTTGAGCCGATGCGATATTGATCGCAGCTTCATCACTCAGCTGGACGAACTGTCCCGCGTTCAACAATTTGGGGTAAGCAACCGCATTTCCCTGGAATCCCGTATAGGTATCCAGCGACAGCACCGGCGCACCTGTTTTTCCGTGTTTGGTCGTAACAATGATTGCACCGTTTGCAGCTTTAAAACCATACATGGCAGCCGCTCCGTCTTTCAATACGGTGATAGATTCTATATCATTAGGATTCAACTGGGAAATATCAGTTGCCACGCCATCAACTATCGTCAGCGCGCTCCCAAATCCCCGGATATTAACAGATGCACCATCAGAGCCAGGCTGACCACTTGTTTGTTGGAATTGTAAGCCTGGCAACCTTCCCTGCAATGCGTTGTTTACATTGGTAACAGGTGATTTTGCAACTTCTTCACCACTTACCTGAGTAACAGCACCTGTTAGTGTAGCCCTCTTTTGCCTGCCATAAGCAACCACCACAACTTCGCTTAGTTCAGCCAGCTTTGGGACCAGTTTTATCGTTACTTTTGCCGAAGCAGGTACTTCCTGATTATCGTAGCCAATAAAAGAGACCAGCAACACTGCCCCTTCATCCACATTACGAAGAATAAATTGACCATTCTTATCAGTTGCAGTACTGATCAGCGTGCCTTTGATAACTACAGTTACCCCGGGCAGCGTTTTTCCGTTTTCATCCAGAACAAGTCCCTGCACATCAATTTTTACTGGTGCAATTGGCGCCTGGATGGGCTTTTGGATCTTGTCCCTCTTTTCGATCACCACCGTATTTTCATATATATTGAAATCAAGCGGTTGATCAGCAAGGCATCTTTTCATCACCTCTGTTAGTGGTGTATTTTTAAAATCCACATTAACTGTGGCATTGGCGTTTACCTCGTTATATTGATATAACACATTATAACCTGTTTGCCGCCTGACCTCTTTAAATAATTGCTTAAGCGTTATATGACGGTCTTTTAGGGTCACATTTTGCGCAAAGGATACAGCGCTTACCTGCATAATGGCTGTAAACAAAAATAAGGCGGTAAGCTTCATAACCCGTACGATTGGTCGGATGCAATATTGCATAAGATGAGAAATAATAGCATAGCAAAAGCTAGTATAGTTTTTATACATTTGGGAGTTGGTTTAATTCTTAAAATGTAGTCCGAAATCTCTTTTTAGGATACCGACTTGAATCAGGGGAGCTGGAACTCTCCTGATTTTTTTATGCGGTAACCAATTGTTCTGGGGTTACTGTTTTTTTCTTTTCTTCATCTCTTTAGGTTAATTTAATAATTGGTTTATCTATGGTTTATTGGGTCACGATGATTTTCCTGCCTTCCAATTTAAAGTGAGCAGCCCGTGTCAGCTCTATGGTTTTGAGGACTGAGGAAACGTTGGAAAAACGCGATACAGTACCGCCGAAAAATTTATGCTTAACCGAAGTGTTTTCGTAAACGATATCAACATCATACCATCTGGAAACTTTGCGGAGGATGCTTTCCAAATTATCACCGTCAAACGAGAAATAATTGTTTTTCCAGGCCATGATATCGTCAACGTTGACAGTATGCAAAACAATATCATTACGATCAGCCGATTGCTCAGCTTGCTGCCCTGGTTTTAAGATAACCTCATGCTTATGATTACTTACCTTAATACTACCCTCAACTAATGTCGTTTTAAGAGTAGTTTCGTCATCATAAGCACTAACATTGAACATCGTACCAATATCTTCAATGGTCTGTTGTTTAACTTTAACTTTAAAGGGTTGCGCTGCATTATGAGTCACTTCAAAATAGGCTTCGCCTGTAACTGTAACAAAACGTTCTTTACCATTAAAAGCGGTTGGAAATGTGATTGTAGATGCTGCATCCAGCCAAACTTTAGTACCATCGGCCAGTATTAAAGGATAAGGGGATTGTTGTCCCCTTGCGGTAGAGAGCGTATTGTAGGCTACCTCACCTCCAGAGATAGGCTTATCAGTTGCTGTATAGGAAATCGCCTTACCATTGTTGACCTTTACAACGGTGTTACCCTGTTGGGCAACTGTACCGTTCAAATGAGTGGTAAGTATAATTTTATGACCGTTAGCTAAAGTTAAGGTTGCCTGATTGGTGCCTGGCGCTACGTCGATTGTTTTAGCTGTGGTATTGGGAGATGTTGATTTCTTGACGGATATGAAAAAGATACCTGAAACAAAAATGACAAAAACTGCCGCTGCTGCCGCGATCCGAAGTGCAACGATTCGATTTCTCTTATTTGGTGGCAGCTTGCCCCATACTTCGTTCTTTAATCTTTCGTAATCAGGCTCAGGAAGCGCATCCTTCATGGACGCAGATGAGTGAAGGTACCAGTTTTCTACAACGGCCTTTTCATCTGGGGTGCAATTACCCTCCAGATATTTTTGAAGTAATTCGTCTTCGTAGCTTGTCATAAACGACCCGGTATCTTATTGGTTTTAGTGTATAACGACAAGCCAGGCGCGAGGTAGTAGATTAAAATAAGAAATAACTAAAAAATAGATTGTACCAATTCATTTTTTACTCGAGCTCCAAAATTCAACTATGCTAAACCACCTCTAATACAGTAAGGATCCCGTCCATAGTCTTATTAACGGTGCATTATAAAGAAGTTAAAACTGCACTGGTTAATTTGTGAAAAGTATGAGGAATGAATAAGTTTACAGGAGATAAGAAGAGATGGTCGGGGTTTCAACATAATTCACTGAGCATCAACTACGCCTTTAAGCCCGTTTATGTTTTTATATTCATTTCCTCAACTATAAGGATCTACTTGATCAGTAATTTGCCTCTTAATATTTGTAAGGCGTTGCTGATTTGCTTTTTGACAGTATTACTGGAAATTGACAATTGTTCCGCAATTTCTTTGTGACACAGATTCTCATTACGGCTAAGTTCAAACACGGCGCGCATTTTTGCCGGTAACGCGGCGACTTCTTTCTCTATTTCAAGAGCTAGTTGCTTTTCTCTTATTAAACTGTCGGTAATGAAATCCCCTGATTCCTCCATGTCTTTAAGAGAGTCCAAGAATTTACCTTTTACTTTCTTATTCTTTAAATGATCAAGAACTTTGTTCCGAACAGCGGTATAAAGATATGCGCCCAAGGGGGGCCTAATACTGACTTCGTTTGATTTAATCCAAAGCATGGTGAAAATTTCTTGGGTAATATCCTGAGCTTCAGTATCGTCCTGAAGCATTTTCCGGCAATGCCGAAACAATATCGGCCAATATCGGTCATAGATCACCCTATATGCATGCTTTTCTCCGGACTGAAGCCGCTGTAATAGTTCGTCATCCCCTAAAAGGGTTAAATTGTCCATCTCCCCGAAAAATCAACTTGGTGGTTTATAGAAAAAGCAATATTAACTAATTATTTAAAAACCTATCAACCAAAATTATTCTAAATAACGGCGTGCGTCCGATTCTATGCAAATAAATGACGGAAACCGGCTAAAAGATAACTATTGGATCAAAGCCACGTTTAAAACAAATCGTCCTGAATCTGGTATCGCAACACCACCTCTGCACTAGATATTATTGATTCTACATTTCCAAAAGCATATAAGTCACTTAAAAGATTGTAGCTTGGCTACGTCAACCCAATAGTGGATGGATAAATAATATTACTTGTCGAAATTATAATGTTATTGCTATACCCCATTACATTTTAATTGTTAAAGATGGACGGATGGTTGACAACAATGCGCCTGCACCACATGACCGGAAAACGTTAGATCATTTGCTTGATCAAATAATTAAAAATTGATACCGGTAAAATATTAGGAACAACTCATCCGGCACCGTGCTAAACAAGTAAACAACGCTATAAAATCACTTGTATTTGGAGAATGAAAAAGAAAATAAAGGATGTATTTAAAAGCTTTAGATTGATGATCGAAACGCGAATCATGCCGCAATCCAAAAAACACAAAATGACTAGATACTCTTTACATATCACATGTCAGATTTAATCTATAATTTTCGTAAAATCAATTCCATAATTAAACGCATATTGATAACGAAGTGCAAATTATATTTTATAGCCAATGATCGTAATGTAAACAATTACCTGTAAAAAATCGTTTTTTTTGAACTTGCTATTCCTCTTTGAAAACCAACCATTTTAAACTTTTCTTTAGACCAATCTCTCAATGAAAGCTTTATAATTATCGAGAAATGTTTTGGTCGTCAAATATTGCTCAGTCTGTTCATATTTCACCTCGGTAATACCGTTATCGTCAAATTGAAGAATTTTTGAATGGGGATAAGCTAATAAGATAGGTGAATGGGTTGCAATTATAAGTTGAGAATTTCTTTTAACTAAACTGTCTATCAAGCTAAGGGCTGTTATTTGTCGTACAGGGGATAACGCAGCTTCAGGCTCGTCAAACAAATACAAGCCATCTTCCCCCAATCTATTCGCCATAACAGCCAAAAATGATTCGCCATGTGAGCATTCATGCAGAGAGTTTACCCCATAATTGCGCGCAACATCTCCAATTTCATCTAAATATGACGCAACATTATTAAGACTTTCTGCTCTTAAAAAAAAATAATCTTTGGGTTTGCGATAACTTTTTGAACCGGTGAAGCTGGAAGCCAAGGAATGTTCAGCTCTTTCAATAATATTTCGATGTTTTGAGCCCCCCTCTCTTGATATTCCTAACCATTGAGAAAGTGATTCAATAAAAGTTGATTTGCCTGATCCGTTTTCACCGACGATAAATGTTACATCTCGATGAAACGATACTGTTGGAAAATTTTTAAAGGCAGGTATATTGAATGGGTATTCATTGGTGTTTTGAAACCCATCATCCTTAAAAGTAATTGTTTGCAAATACGGCTTAAATCCATTAATATGTAAACCGATCCTATCCATAGAATACCCATCATAAATAAGCGCCCGGGGTTTTCACCCCTCCCTCCTTTATTAAGTACCATCACATTCCTGCTTCCTGCAAATTTGGCTATCTTCAATGATCTATTATCGTAATAGTTTTATTGCCAGCAGTCGCAGATTTCCTCTTTATAGTGAACATGACCAATGGTATACAGCAAGCATTCATAACGGCTAATAGTAAAAAAGAATCCATATAGCTCAGGAGATAAGTTTGTTTTTGTACTGTATTCTCCAATGCAGCGATGGCTTGTTGAGTCGCATTAAGATACGTTTCCCCATGTGCAGTTATTCTATTAATGATATAGTGAAATCGTTGCTGGGTATTTGGATCACTTGCGGTAAGATGGGAAACAAGTGCGCTTCTATTTTCAGCAGCACGGTGCGAAATGTAAGTATTGATCAATGCTATACCAAAGGAGCCACCCAGCTGCCTCATCATGTTGTTCAACGCGGCTCCTTGCGGGATATCTTTGGGTTTTAATTCAGAAACCGCCAGAGCAGTCAAAGGAACAATTAATAATGCTGCCCCAACCCCACGAAATATCAGTGGAATAAAAAAATAAGCATCCCCAGTTTCCATATTGGATTTCGACATGAAAAAGCCGAAAATTGCAGTAAATAAAAATCCAGTAAGAATTAAAAATTGAGGTCGTATGCCCGCTTGCAGTAATTTGCCTAAAAAAGGTGAAATCATTGCGGCGAAAAGGGTACCAGGGAGAAGCATAGTACCGGTTTGAAAAGCGGAATAACCAATTATCCTTTGCGAATACAATGGGAATACAAACACCGCACTGAATAATCCGAATCCCATTACAAAAGTCATAATAGCAGAAATCGACAACGTTGTACTTCTCAACACTCTGAAATCTATTACCGGATGATCAACGTAAAGCTCCCACCAAACTAGCACCAATAGTGAAATACCTGAAATTATGCTTAAAACAACAATATACATGGCAGCAAACCAATCATCCGTTTCGCCTCTTTCCAGCACAATCTGCAATGACCCCACGCAGACTGCCAATAAAAATATCCCAAACCAATCTACTTTCCTACTATTAATTTCTTTCTGTTTTGGCCGCAGATAAATAAACGATAGGAACGCCGCAACTATACCTATTGGGATATTTACATAGAAAATCCACTGCCAAGTAAAGTTGTCGACAATATATCCACCGAGAACCGGACCTATAGAGGGGCCGATTATGATACCAAGACTAAACATGCCACTTGCTGTGCCACGTTCGCTTGCGGGAAAGGTTTCGAATAAAATCGCTTGTGATGTCGATAGCAACGCACCTCCTCCCACACCTTGTATAAATCGAAATGCAACCAACTCCCACAGATTGGTGGAAGCTCCACACATTGCGGAAGCGATTGTAAACAGCAATATCGATCCGATGTAATATTTTTTCCGGCCAATTTTTTCAGCTAGAAAACTGGTCATTGGAATGACGATAACATTTGCAATTGCATACGACGTAATCACCCAAGCTGTATCTTCTAGTGAAGCACCCAGGTTACCGCTCATGGTGTTGACTGATACATTAACGATAGTCGTATCTATTAATTCAATTATTGTCGAAGTGATGATGGTAATGACAATAATCCATTTTCTAAAACCGGTTTCCATTGTAATTATTATTTAATTTAGATGGGTTTTTAATTGGTCATGTTATGAACCTGCGGCAAACAATATATTTCCTTAGATTCAACCATAAATGACTTAGACATTGTCAAATCTGAATACTAAATACAACCACAATTGTATACAAGAAAGAATGCTTTCCAAATCCGTAAGAAACTATATTTTCAAGTTATATACTACCCCTATTTTCAGCAAGCTGCTTAAGCGACTGATTCCAAACATCATGTCCTTGATGCATAACAGCAGGATTTGATCTTCGAAGTTTTTGAGCTCCTTCGCCATAAACGCATTCTTCCATGATAACTTTAGTCTTATCTTTTCCAATAGGAATTAATAGCCAGGTATGATAAGCCCGCATTCCCTTTCCGTTACCAAACCACCCAATACGACTATTTAACTTGAATTCGTTTATTTGACTCTTTATGTGTACGCCAAATGTGTCCCAATCCCACGTACTTCCAGAATGCAACAGTCCGTCGGTATTGTTATGAATCTGCACATTCTTCGAATTTGAGTACCATTTTGGCCACTTTGTTGCTTCTTGTATGTGCTGAAAAACTATTCTTACCGGAGCGCTAATAATAATTTCATTATGCGCAAATAAATCTGCAGTAACAGGCGAAAAGCCATTGGGCCAGTGGATCTGTGCATCAGCCTTTGAACGGTCTTTGGTAACCTGATCATTAGGACTGGCATTGAGGATGGATACAGCAGTAGTAACAATTAATACCACAAGAGTAAATTTCACGCCCTTCATACTTGATTTCATTTTCATTTCTTTCAACTTTAAATGTTTGAGCAAAGTTGCACAGGCAATTAATTTTCAGCGTTACCATTTGTTAAATAGTAACTGAACGCACTAAATTTTACCGTAAAGTTTCACTATGAAATATATTTAGCTGAGCTGTCTGGCAAAAATCATGGTCACCCGAGCATAAGTCAGCAATGAAGTTTTAATGTTTTTATCGTAACTTAATGAAAGAGTAACGGGTAAAACAAGTTCCCAATTGAACAGGCCTCGTTTAGACTATTCATTACCGAGCAAACAATCTTCTAAATTTGTTGCTAATTTTGATAAATGAAAGCAGCACGAAATAATTACCCCATCCTGACCGTATTGAACACATCGGCGAAATCGGGGTATTATGCCGGAAAAATGCAGGATTACACTTCAGCGCTTAGTAAAGGTTATTCGCGTAGAAACTTTTATAAAATATCGTTGCTCACCGTTGGCGAAGGAACGTTATACTATACGGATAAACAGGCACGGATAACAGGATATACGCTGGTATTCACCAACCCATTGATTTCATACTCTTATGAATCACAAAGTGCTGAAAAAGAACAGGGCTATTTTTGTATTTTCACTGATCAATTTATAAACGGACAACTTCGTGAAGGAAAATTAGCAACATCGCCTTTGTTTAAAGCTGGCGGTATCCACACATTTGCATTAAACGAAAAGACAGCTATTTTCCTAATCAGTATATTCGAACGGTTAGTTGACGAAACCCACTCCGAAGATTGCAAACCGGACTTGCTTCGTGCTTATATACAGTTAATCATGCACGAAGCATTGAAACTGGACTCCGCGATGCCAACGAACGTCTCTGACTCTTCGAAACTTCGCTTGACAGATTTGTTTTTAAAGTTGTTGGAGTCAAAATTTGCAGAATGTGGGCCCAATCATGAACTAAAATTCCGCTCTGCTCAACAATTTGCTCAGGGATTGTCAGTGCACCCGAACCACTTAAACCGGGTTTTGAAAACAACTACCGGAAAGTCGACAACACAGCACATTTCTGAGCGATTATTAATTGAGGCAAAATCCAGGCTTTTGCACGATAATCGAAATATCGCAGAGATCGCTTATATCCTTGGTTTTAGCCATGCCTCCAACTTCTTAATTTTTTTTAAACGGCATACCGGGCGAAGTGCAAATTCTTTTCGTAAAAGCCATGCGGCGAATTCATAATTACTTGTTTGAATTTCATAGTTTTTCGACAAGAACCGAACCTACCTTTGATTTTTCAAATCAAAAATGCTATGAAAACTATATTTATTACTGGTGCCTCTACAGGTTTAGGAAAGGCTACCGCGCTGAAATTTGCCAATAGTGGCTGGAAGGTAATTGCGACAATGCGTAATCCTGAACGGGGTACAGAACTATCCTCCCATGAAAACATCACAATATTTCCATTAGATGTTACGAATTTTCAGCAAATTACTCAAGCTGTGGAATTTGCTATTGACAGGCAGGTTGACGTTGTACTTAATAATGCAGGAGTCGGATTAATTGGCCCCCTTGAAGCATATTCTGATGAGCAGGTGCAACAGCAGATACAAGTTAACATGCTTAGCGTTATTCAGATATCACGCGCATTCATTCCATATTTTCGCCAGCGTCAAAGTGGATTGTTGATGGCGACAACTTCGATTGCCGGCTTAATAACTTTCCCTTTCGGCGCTGTGTACTCTGCTACTAAATGGGCTGTTGAAGGGATGTATGAAAGTCTGTCATTTGAATTGGAGCGGTATAACGTCGGCGTTAAAACCATATCTCCGGGCGGCATAGCGAGCTCTTTTAGGGACAATATGGTTATTGCTCCAAATGAGGCTTACAATTCAGCTTTCAACCAAATGTATCATGCATTTTTAAGCGGGAAGACACCGACAAAAGTATCTGCTGCTGAGGAACTCGCTGAAGTGGTTTTTGAAGCTGCAACAGATGGGAAAAAGCAAATCCGATATGTGGCTGGAGAAGATGCCAAAACTTATGTACAACAACGGTTAACTCAAGGAGCTGAACAATTTCGAAATAATCTGGCAGAGATTTTCTTCGGCAAATAATGCCAATAATGTATAGGCTGCTGAAAAACGAGCAGCCTATTTATAAAATAAAATTGACCAATTGCAACTCACGATTGGCGTTCCGTCAACATATAGCCCTGGCCCCGAACGTTGACAATATCTAACGCAGGGTCATTTCTCAGAAACTTTCTTAATCTGGTAATATAAACATCCATACTTCGTGCACTGAAAATATCATCGTTGCCCCATAATTTTATCAGTGCTATTCTGCGCTCGGTAAGTCGGTTTTTGTGCTCGATCAGCAGATCAAGAAGTTCAGCTTCTCTTTTAGACAAATCAATTGTGTTATCCCCAATATAAACTTTCAAAGCAAACGGATCAAATGTTAGTTTGCCTAATTTTTTGTTGTGATATGGCGGCACTATCGAATTTGAATTAATTGAACTTCTCCTCACCAATACCTTGATCCTCATAATCAACTCCTCCATACTAAACGGCTTCTTGATATAATCATCAGCACCAATATCTAAACCTTTAAGGACATCTTCCACCCGTGTTTTTGCAGTCAAAAATATAATTGGGGTCAGATCGTCAACCAAACGGATATCAGCCACGAGAGCGTATCCATCCTTCCGTGGCATCATGATGTCAACGATGCAAACATCTGGTTTTAAAAGATTGTATCTTGCCCAGCCGTCTACACCATTGCTTGCAACAGAAACTTCAAATCCCCTGGTTTCCAATGATTCTTTTACTAATAAGGCCAGAACGTCCTCATCTTCTATTAATAAAATTTTAAGGCCTTCCATCATTGAGGAAAATTAATTATGAACGTAGTACCTTTTCGCAATTCACTTTCAACTTTTATGGTGCCCTGTAAATTAAGTACCAATTGCTTTACATAATTGAGCCCGAGACCATAACCTTTAACCTCATGTAAATCACCATCCTGTATCCGGAAAAATTTATCATAAATAAATGGCAAAATAGCTGCATCCATGCCGATCCCGTTATCTTTCACTATCAGCTGCCATGAAGAAGTCGATCCTGATAAAATAACTTCCACGACAGGGTTTGATCTGCTATACTTGATGGCGTTATCGACAAGATTAGATATGATCGTGCTGACCATATAGCTGTCGGTAACAACCTCCGTAGAATTTAGGTTATTGATAAAATTAATTTTTGTATCTGGCCATACCTCGAAAAGACGTAAATTATTCTCAATTAAATCTTTGATTTTAACCAGCTCCATCTTTGCTAATTTATACCCTTCCTCATATTGTGTGATATCTAAAATGCGCCCTACATTCTCACTCAACTTTTGGAGCACGGTTGTGTTGATCTGAAGGTATCTGTAAATTTTTTGCGGATCCTCGGCGGCACCGAAATGGAGTAATGCCTCGTTAGACGTATTTAATATTGATATGGGTGTTCTCAATTCATGAGTTACGTTATTAATGAAATCATTTTTGATATCATCCAATCGAATTTGTGTTCGAATCATATGCCCCATATAGAACATGCATCCAGCTGACAAACAAATCAAAATAAAAGAAACGATTGCAGGAACCACGTTCCGTTTTAAGGACAACAGACCCAAATTTCCAAATTCAGCTTCGATCACTGCAGGGGTTTTAAGGAAATTGATAACTACGCCGATACGACCTTTTCCGACAATTTTTTGACTCCTGCGTAGAACTAGGTGATATGGCAGTGGTAAGCTTTCTTTGATCAATTCCTTCTTATAATTCTCTAGAAGGCCATTGAGGTTTATCGGCGAATCAAGCTGCTGTGCGATCAACCGTGCTAACATCAATTTAACTAAAGGCAGATCATTCGAATTTATTGCCAAACTTTTATATTGTACCGTGAAAATCGTTTTTGCATTCTTCAACATAGATTTTAATGAGTCTGGCACACTCTTTTCTACCGTAGTATCCATAAACACAGATAAAGTTGGAACTTTATTTTTCAGCGATGTAGGTAACACATTTTGCTGCAATTCGTAGGATATAATACTCTTATCCAATGCTGCTGTCAAACTCTTGTTTAAATTTTCCTGGCTGACCATGTATACACTATAAACCCAGTAAAGCTGGAAGATAAGTATGCCAGTAGCCGTTAGAACCGCCATAGCGAATATGAATTGAAACTTTTTACGCATATGTAATTACGATGGATTGGTCTAACTTTTTACAACCAAAGTTATTATAAATCTCAAACAGGTTATCCTTATGCATATCACCAAACAGATCTTATTCGATAGAAACTGTGTATCAGCTCCTTATTCGATCAATACACGCTCTCAACGTGTTAATTATCAACTATCTTTATTTGAAATTGCTATCATGTCTTGAATCTCTTCAACCAGCGCTTCTGACGATCCGGTAAATCCAGTTACCTTGAATCTTATCCTGCCTGTCTTGTCAATGATAAATTTTGTCGGCACGCCGTCAACTCCATACAGGCTCCGTATCTTCGACATACGGCCATCCGGGCCCTTTTCATCAAATAAGACCTGAAACGAAAATTTATTGTCTTTCATGAATTTAGCAGCCTCCTCAACAAAACGCGTTCCCGATTCCCAGGTGTCAACAAACAAGAACACAACATCCTTATTGTCCTTAAATTTATCGATAGCAATCTGCATTCCTGGAAATGATGCTTTGCAAGGTGCGCACCACGTTGCCCAAAAATCAAGTACAACAACTTTCCCTTTTAAATCTGACAAGCTAATTAACCGGCCTTCCTGATCTTTTAACCTAAATTCGGGTGCAGGAATGTTAATTTGCTTCTTGGACAATTCTTCGAGTTTTTCAGTCTTTACAAAATTGACCAGGCTGTCCAGATATTTATCAAAATCATTTAAGTTTCCTTTCAAGTGAGCATACGCAACTTTTAGCTCCTCTCCTAAAGCAGGGGAGTTATCGCCTGATTTGATTAATCTTTCTATCGCACTTTTGGCGCTTTCGTAGTTTCCAACCTTATTTAGCATCCGGGCATAATGTTCAGTGATTTCCAGCCTTCCGTAATTGCGGCTGTAATTATATACTTGCCTTTCAAAATCAGAAGCTTCATCCCATTTGCCTTTATTGAAAAGCAATAATGCATACGTATCCAAACAATCAAAATATGTGCTTCGGTTCGCCTCCTGTTGCATTCCCGGGCTTAAGAACGGTTGCGATTTAGCGTGTTTCGACAAACTGTCTAAAAGGATTAAATTTTGCTTAGCTATTAGGATGGCATCTTCTGTATTTGAACCTTTATTTGCCCAGTTAGCAAGAACTTCATTAATTTGCTCAGGCAAATTTGACTTATCGTTAATTAACGCCAGTTTTTGATGATAGTCAGTGATTCTATGAGCTTGCAAATAGGCAACGGCCAATTGACCCAGTAATCTGTCTAAATCAGGCGTGGTGTTGCTTTTATTTGCCGGTCTTAGCGAGCAAAACACCTGAAATAGCGAGTCTTTTCGGACCACATTGTCAGTTTGGGTAAAAGTTGCTTCTAATTCGCTTTTCACCAGATTACCTTTTGGAAATCTTTTTTTGATTAATGATGCCAAAGAATCTGCCAGCTTCGACTTCTTTGCGTGCCTAAAATAATTGTAAGCCTTAGTCAGGTCATCTTCATTTGCGCTGGTCGATAATTTTGAAGCGATATTATTTGCTAAATCTTGGTCGGCTGAAGTTGCATAATATAAGGTCAGCAAATATAAAGGCTCATATTCCCGCTCTAAAAGTGGATTTATCTTAAATTCTTTTTTGTATTCCACTGCAGCATTTACCATGTTCTTTTTTATTCCGAACATATCTGCTGCAAGACCAATAATATATCCTTTGCTAGCGAAAGAGCCATTAACTGGCTTTTTATTTTTATAGGCTAAATAGACATATCCTGATTGGTTATTATCATCCTGCAAGTTTCCTGCAGTAAATTGGACGCAAAAAGCCTTCGCACCAACCGGGATCTTGAATTTGCCCAAAATTAACCTTCCGTCCTTTCTAAGGTCCACATCAATAACTGGAAATTTGTCGTTATCAAAAAAGTATACAGCGGCCTTTACTTCCTTGCGCTGCAAATTCGTACCCTCGGGATCATAGCGGAAACTAACCGTAGCTCCTGCCTCTGGAGTTTTATTCGATAGTTTTAAATGCGCGCGCGTTTGCCCGATTGAATGCAATGCTCCGGTAAACAAAAACGCCGTTAACAAAAATTTATATTTATTCATACATCATTTAAATTTCACGGCGCAAAATTACTTTAGTCGATCCATCAGAGTGTTAATGGTTTACTGATTAGTGTTAACGAGTGTTAACTGGACAAAACCTTGGCAACGTATTCGGAAGAGCCAGCGTATATTTGCAAACAGTGACATCATGAAGGCTTGTCTTTCAATCAAATAATAGCAGACGAACCGCTCGAAATCAATCAGTGATCTAAGCGGCCTTAAAAAGTGTCTCTTTTTATTACAGTATTATGCAGGAATATGGCAAAATAAAAACTTTTTGTAGTCAAAGTATCTATTATGTAAATAGTGATAGCTGCTACCAACGACAAGATCAATTAAGACTTAATGTATAATTCGGTTTCCTCGGCCACGTAAAAATTGGTCTCGAGCAACCCAAAGCACTACAACCGTCCAACATATATATAATGGAGAAATTTAAATTGATAGAAATACGAAAAACAACTACTTCGCCCTTTAGGATGGTCAAATCTTAACGTTAATATGTGTTATTTATTCGTACTTATGAGCTATTTATAATTTACAAGCGCCGTTAGTTTTACAAACATAAAATTAAAGAAAAAACTATGTCAAAAACTATTTTAATTGCCGGCGCCTCCCGTGGCTTGGGAAGAATATGGGCCGAAGCGTTTTTAAAACGGGGTGATCGCGTTGCGGCGACCGCCAGGAACATCGATTCACTAAATGAATTAGTTGAACAATATGGAAATGCGATCGTTCCTATAGCGCTTGACGTTCATGACCGTGAGGCTTGTTTTGCCGCGGTAGATAAAGCGAAAAAAGAGCTCGGCCGTATCGATGTTCTGGTCAACAATGCTGGATACGGCCTACAGGGTGCCATCGAAGATACGTCAGAGCAAGAGGCCAGAAATCAATTTGAAACTAATTTCTTCGGTTCCCTTTGGCTTTTACAAGCAATTGTACCAGTGATGAGAGACCAAAAAGGTGGACATATCGTACAGGTATCAAGTTTCCTGGGTGTGATAACACTTCCTACGCTTGGTTTATACAACGCATCCAAATTCGCAATTGAGGGATTGTGCGAAACTTTAGCATCAGAAGTAAAACCTTTCGGAATTAAGGTATCCTTAGTTGAGCCCAATGCCTATGCAACAGAATTCTGGGGTGGATCTTCCTATGTACAAACTACCCATACTGAAACGTATGTACCGGTATTGGCCGGCTTTAAAGCCGGCCTGAAGCCTGAGTATATCGGAAAGCCTGAAGCAACCGTAGATGCATTACTACAGCTGGTAGACACCGAGAACCCACCGTTGAGACTACTCTTAGGAAAAGTAGCTCTTTATTTGGTTAAACAAAATTATCAGAATCGTATGAAGCAATGGGAAGATTGGAATGAAGTCGCGGTTGCAGCCCACGGTCATTAATCAATGTGATAGAAAATTAAATAAATATAAAGGTGACACCGAATCATAGATGTCGCCTTTATATTAAAAAATGAGCTAAAGGATGAAACATTATAGAAATTTGAGTGAATTACATCATGCAAACGGCTGGACATCGCCAGAAAACCCATTGGTTAGTTTGATCCGCTGCAATCAAGCGTGTTCATTAGGTGACAGGGCATTTACCAGCGATTTTTACATGATCGGGTTTAAAAAACTTATTTCCGGCATCTTCAAATATGGACGGACAAAATACGATCATGACAATGGCTCAATGTCGTTTGTAAAGCCGCGTCAAATTATTGAAATGAGAGATTTGGAGTTCGAAGAAGAGGGATTTCTAATTTTCTTCCATGAAGACGTTTTAAATGGTCATCCGCTTTACAATGAAATCGATAAATACCACTATTTTGAATATGAAACAAATGAGGCACTTCACTTATCACCAAAGGAAAAGGAGGTTATCTGGGGACTATATGATAAAATCCGTACTGAGTATTATAATAATCAGGATGAATACAGCAGAGAAATCATACTAGGTCATATCAGCTCAATCTTGATGTATGCACAAAGGTTTTATAAAAGACAATTTATCAACCGTACTGATTTATCTGGAAAAACTGTTACCAAATTCCAGCGGGTTATATCATCGTATTTAACAACAGGGCAGTTACTAATTGATGGCCTGCCATCTGTTAATCAAATTGCCGACAAGCTGAACATGTCGCCAAGGTACTTGACTGATATGCTTAAACAAGAAACTGGTAAAACAGCTATGGAACTGATACATATTGCTATTATAGCTGAAGCCAAAAACCTTTTAACGAGTGCAGATCAAAGCGTTGCTGAAATTGCTTATCAATTGGGGTTTGAAAACGTCTCCTATTTCACTAAGCTTTTTAAACAACAAGTTGGCCTGCGTCCTTTTGAGTTTAAAAAGATGAATCTAAACTAACGTATGCGTAAAATACGCTTTTACATCACTAAATCTAGCCCAGAAAAGACAATAACCTATGCCTTACCACTTAACCCCAATCGTACTAAAGATTTGCTGTAGCGCCTGCTGCCTGTAAATAACTGTACCCGGAAATTGGGCGTTAGACTTTCGATAAAATTTTCCAATCACATTTACTCGGGAATATTATTAGGCGAATAGCCAAATTGCTTTTTAAACGCATAAGAGAAATGTGATAAGTTTTCAAATCCAACCTCTATATATACTTCATTGGCTTTTCTGCTTTTTGTTTTCATTTCGCTGTGTGCAAGATTCAAACGTTTCATTGTGAGCCATTTTTGAGGAGAGGTTCCAAATTTATTCTTGAAATCCTTTTTGAAAGTAGTCAAACTGCGTCCTGTGAGATAACAGAATTTATCCATGGTTAGATTAAACATATAATTTCTTTCCATGAAGTCTGCCAGATTAAGTTTTCCGGGCCCTTCAAAGTCGGCAAGCATTGAATCAATTTCCGGTGTAACGTGACGAAGGATCAAGATGGCTTCATCTACTTTTGCAGCAGTAATACTTTCGGGAAGCTTACTGTCCAGTTCAAAATACGGCATCAATGAAGCAAATAAGCTATCAAACAACGGATGTGGTTTAAAGATCTTGATATTTGATAATTGTTGTGGCTTCTTACTAAACGGATTTTTCGAATAGTAGCGTTGCAGCCTCTCGGTACGAAGGAAGATAAGCACAGATTTGTATGGGCGACCATCTTTGGGATATTTAATCAGGGTTGACAGGATGTTCCGGGGCAATAAGATAAGATCACCCGGACTAAAAGTATAGGAGTTATCTGCCTGTATCACCCGCATCTCTCCCGATAAAATTTTCACAAACGCGTGCTCTTCCATGAGTACTTCTTTGTGGACGTATTTTTCTTCTATACAGGCCAGAACAATATCTGCATCGTCGTTTTGTTGCATTTTTAGAATTAAATCAAATTTACCAAAAACATAATGGCCAGCTTTATAGCCCTCCCATTAGAGTTTGAAAGGTTTTAATACCATTGGCGAGTAGATCAACCCGCTCGCCAACGATATTTTGGCTATTTGCTTATTTATTTTAGCTTGCAATATTGAAGTAGCCCCCAAAAAATCTTGCTCCATATTTCATAACTACCTCACCAGCTTTTTGATGAATCGGGTGAGGAAAATATACTTTTGCTGCATCCATACTTTCAAAAGTAACAGTTATTCCATAATGAAAATCCTCGTCAAAAACTACGTGATCAGGATCTGCTTTCAATCCGAACAGAACCTGTTTTACTCCTGGGATAGTACGTAGTTCTGCCAAAGCGGTGTTTAATTCTGTAATGTGCGCCTCATTATTTGGCTCTTTTAGCCAAATAAAAAAGAAATGTTGGACCTCTGTCATAACGATCTTTTTTTTAATTATTAATGATATTTGATTTAATGCTCTCAACAATACAGTCAATTCCAAGACGTAAAGTTAGCCAGTTTTAAGCACTCGAAATATGACTACTGCGTTTTGAACTACTGTTATTTTAAACAAATCAAAAGTAGACTTCATCATCCAGACAAACTTTGTTTAGAAGTCGTTTTTACTTTGTTCAAAAGTCGCATGCATTTTTTTGTCTGGTCACCTGTAAGTTGAATACACCGTGAATTGATTGGTTTAATATACTTTTTTCAGAATCACCGAAATTATCGCGCCAATGCTTGCGGCAATCCATATAACGGTCATTAAGTCCTTCCCAGGCTTAACGTGTTACTGGCGTCAAGTAGATAAATTTCAAAGCAACTTTCGTGAACAATGATAGTCGCAATTATCAACCTATCTCACCTTTAATTTCGGAAAGTAGGCTAAAAACAGAATTATGGCCGATTAGCATTCGACCTTCGAATTACATCAGCCCCAACTAGCTACATATCCATGTCTATCAAACTCCCAAATTCATTAATGTTTGCAAATGAATGCTTTTTAATTTCAAATGCGCCTCAAGCAAATAATCTTTATCATAAGCCGCGGGAGACTGGCATTGCCACTCCTGTTATTCTCTTACAAGCGTCTAAAAATACTTCCTGGCATTCATGATCTGCCGCCTTTGGATTAAAAATCCGCGCTTGCTGATGGTAAAAATAACATCCACTTACTAATGCCTCCTTGCTGCTGCTGCTCGCCAGCCATGCCTGAGTAACCGGCCCCTGTGCCAGGTCATCAGTTGCTTCAGCTCCCCCCATTTTGGTACTAACCCAACCTGGTTCGACAGCATTAGACAATATCCATGGCCAAAAACGAGCAGTAGCCTGCGAGAGCAACAAATTATGAAATTTCGAATCAGCATAGGCTTGAAATCCGTTCCACCTTTTTTTTTGCCAGGTTAGGTCCTCCAAAGTTTTGTCTCCATGAAAATGCAACGAAGAACTAATATAGATGAGTCTTTCGGGCTTGTTTATTAGTGCTGTTAGAAGGTAAGGCGCAAGACTATTGACAGCAAATACCTCAGGCAATCCATCGACGGTATTGCCCCTATTTAGCTCCCGGTATCCAATTCCGGCGTTATGTATAACAGCATCAAATTTCCCAAATTTGTTTACGCTGTCAGCAAGAAGAATGGTGTCCTTTATCCTTGAAAGGTCTCCCGATAAAACCCCAACGGCTCCCGGTAACATCGCGTAAGCTTCTTGCGCCCTCTGGTCGCTACGTGCATGTATTAACACGTTGTGACCTTCATTAATCAAAATTCTGGCTGCCATCTGCCCAAGACCATCAGCGGATCCCGTTATAAATATATTTGACATACTCATTTTTGTTTGCCGGCAAAGGTGCAAAAGTGCAATATCCACAGACTTACCATATGTTAAAATCGCAAAGAGCTTTCACAACATTCTCAAATTTTGCAGACTTTTGTTACTGATCGCCGCTAAACGGTATATCTTTGTTTTACAAGCCTATTTTAATTACAGATGGAAAACCTGGTTCAGCAATTAAATAACTACAGACAGATTTCAGCGGCTGATGCCGAAATAATAACCTCATACTTTAAGCCTGGAATCTATAAGGAAACCGAATATCTTTTTACAAGCGGCAACGTATGTAGTACCCTTTATTTTGTCGTTCGAGGTGTTTTGAGGATCGTCGCCGTTAATGATAAGGGGCTGGACGTCACTCATTATTTTATCAAAGAGGGACAATTTTGTACAATTTTAGATAGTTTTAATAATAGCAGCATTGCACAAGATAGCATACAGGCATCATGCTCTGTGGAAGTTTTGGAGATAAATAAGAAAAGCTTGCAAAAACTATATGATAAGTTACCTTATGTTCAGGACCTGATTGGTCAAATTAATCAGCAGAGGCTCCTGGAGAAAATAAGGCTAAAAAACATCTATTCTGGCGAGGATTCAACCAACCGCTACAAGCTTTTTCTTGAAGAGCAACCTGACATTGTACATAGGGTCCCATTAAATTATGTGGCTTCCTATCTGAATGTGACACCTCAATCGCTGAGCAGAATCAGAAGAAGCGTTAGGTAACACCCCTATCCCTGTTAAATTATTTTAATCTAAAACATCACATTTTACCATATGGTAAGACCTGTAAGATTTTATATATCGACGTTTGTAAAAAATAATTAATCATGTCAAACGCAAAAAAATCTTTAGAAGGTAAAAGAGTAGTTTTAATGGGTGCAAGTTCCGGAATTGGATTTGCGACCGCAAAAGCAGCAGCCGAAGAGGGTGCAAATGTGGTTATAGTATCAAGCAACCAACAAAGGATCGATAACGCCCTTGCCGAATTACCTTCAGGCAGCGAGGGATTCGCTGTTGACCTTAGCAAAGAAGAAAACATTAAAGAATTTTTCGGCAAGATCGGATCATTTGATCATCTTGTATTTTCAGCAGGTGAAAATCTTACTTTAAATAACATCAGCGAAACCGATATCGATCAAGCTCGTGATTTCTTTACACTTCGTTTTTGGGCTCCATTTGCTGCGATCAAATACGGAGCATCATCAATCAATGAAGGCGGTTCCATATCTTTAACCAGCGGTACCGCAAGTGCACGTCCTGGCGCCGGTTGGTCTGTAGCATCAGCAATTTGTGGCGCTATGGAGGGATTTGTTCGCGCCATGGCCGTAGAGCTTGCCCCTGTTCGGGTTAACTGCGTTGTGCCTGGAGTTATCAAGACCCCGCTTTGGGATAGCATGCCCGAAAGTGATCGCGAAGGCCTTTATCAATATGTGAGCAATTCAGTATTGGCAAAAAGAGTTGGCGAAGCAGAAGATGTTGCTGAAGGTTTCGTATACCTCATGAAACAAAAACACGGCACAGGTCAAAGCTTAGTGATCGATGGCGGAACGCTGTTAGTTTAATTTACGTCGTCTAACGTCAGTATTAATTAATACATCGTTTCTATCAAATGTCAATAAAATAATCACGTTTATCCGTTGATAATTTTGTTGACATTTTTTTTGTCTTCTACTATTGCACGCAAACCACAGGCCAAATGTTAGGGTTTCAACTCCGGGATTTAAAAGTGTCAATGATTGTTTACCAACAGTAAAGTCTTTTGAAGTGAACAAAAAGTCGTGAAATCGATAGGATTTTTAGTTATAAATTAAGCCTAGCTTCTCGAACCTTACCTATGATGCCGCACATTACAATTTATAGATTTCCACTGGTTACATGACCGAAATAATAGGATGAACATAATAAAAAAGCACTCCATCCGGGAGTGCCTGAATTTTAAATTAACTAAAACTAAAATATAAAGAACGAATGGATACTAAGGACGAAAAGCATTTAGGCCGCTTTCTAGGTATTTATAAAAACTCATAGCGTCGTAATCTGCCCCTTTAGGTGCCACTATTGGTTGCTCTGTCTGCGAATTAACAAGCACATAAAACGGCTGAGAATTTGCCAGGAACCGGGACGTTTGCAAGTAACTCCATTTGTTCCCAATCGTTTTGATCTTACGGCCTTCAGGCGTGACAAACTGTTCGCCAGCAGGCAGATCAGTTTTATCGTCAACATAGAGTTGAATTAGGACATAACCTTCGTTAATTGCCTCCGAAACCTGTTTATCTGGCCAAATATTTTCTTCCATTTTTCTGCAGTTGACACAAGCATGCCCTGTAAAATCTATCATCACCGGTTTTTTTATCTTCCTTGCGTAAGCTAAACCTTCGTCATAATCGAAAAACGGGTTAAAGCCCTTAGGTTTGTCAAACAAATTAACATACTTCTCTGGTCGGGCGTTGTTTATTACCATCGCCGTGTCTCCTATGCTGATCGAAAGGTCGAAGTCCTGGGTCGCCTTCGGTGGTAGAAATGCACTTATTGATTTCAAAGGTGCTCCCCATAAACCAGGAACCATATAAACTGAAAATGATAGAACCCCGATTGCCAGAAACAATCTCGGAACAGTGATATACGATAGGGTACTGTCATGTGCGAACCGGAGTTTTCCTAAAAGATAGAAACCCATCAGTGTAAAAATCACTATCCATAGTACTAGGAAAACCTCCCTGTCAAACAAATGCCAGTGATACGCAAGGTCGACATTACTTAGGAACTTTAAGGACAAGGCCAGCTCTAAAAAGCCCAGCACCACCTTAATGCTATTTAACCAGCCGCCCGATTGAGGGAGCGATTTTAGCAGGGATGGAAAAAGTGCGAACAGGGTGAACGGCAATGCCAATGCTAGGGAAAAACCAAGCATACCCACTGCCGGACCAAGCAACGCTCCGCTGACTGCAGCCTGGACCAGGAGCGTTCCGATTATTGGTCCTGTACAACTGAAGGAAACCAGCGATAATGTAGTGGCCATAAAGAAAATTCCGAGCACGCCCCCCTTGTCGGCATTTTCATCCATTTTGTTAACCCAACTGTTAGGAAGCGTGATTTCAAAAGCGCCGAGAAAAGAAGCGGCAAAAGCAACCAGCAACACAAAGAAGAGCATATTAAATACACCGTTGGTCGCCAAATCATTCAAGGTATCGGCTCCGAAAATAACGGTTATCGTCAATCCCAGGATTACATAGATTGCGATAATACTTAACCCATAGCATATCGCCATTCTTACCGCTCTAGATTTCGAATGCGATTGTTTAGTGAAATAACTCATCGTAAAGGGCAGCATTGGAAAAATACATGGCATAAGAAGAGCTGCAAAACCACCCAGAATCCCCGCAAGGAAAATCGCCCATAAGCTTTGATGGGATTGCTTTTCTGATGCTCCAGCTATATTATTGGCGGAATTAGCATCGCTTTTAGAGTTCTCCTGCTGACGAATTGTGCTTCCCGGGGCCTTCGTGGGGGCAACCGGCGTAAATACAATACCATCAGTGGAAACGGTATCCTGCCCGTAACTCACAATCGGCGCGAAACTGGCGACGATAAATAGAACAAATAAACAGATTCTTCTCATTATTTGGTGATTCGGCTTATAGATGATGGCACAAGCCATCCCCCCAACCGGCTTAATTAGGTCTGATGTTTAAAACTGATAAAAATTACTTAACAGCCACGCTAAAATCGATATCTTCAGGAGGAAGGCATTGATGATCATTACAGGTCATATATTCCAGCGTACCATTGACTGTCATCTGGCGCTTCTTAATCCTGATCTTTTGCTGAAAGATCACCTTGTTCTCGAAAAAACTTACATCCATGTGAAAGGCTTCTTCCCGGCGCGTAATAGATTTTGATTCAGTTGTACTACCAATTAAAGTGTAATCCGGCGATGATTTGAAAGTAAAACTGGTCTTTACCGGTCCGCCATCCTTTACATGTTGGGAATAGATATGCCAGCCATTATCGATAGTAGCTTTGAACATGACGACAGCCTCAGTTGCACTCGTCTTTTTCACACCGAAGCTCCAGCTTACCGGTTTTACAATTTGAGCTTGGGTAACAGAAACAACAGCTATAAATAGAAGAGTACTAAAAAGATTTTTCATTTTAAGATTTTGAAATCAGGGTTATTGTATAATCGGTTCTGATAGCCGACTGATAGAAAGGTATTCGGTAAATAAAACATCGGAAGAAATGTAGCCCTCCTGCACGGGCTCCTGCTTTACTAAATCGGTGCTCAAATACTTTTTATTGCTATCACAAAACAGGGTAACAACGGTGGCATCCGGCCCCATTTTCTCTGATAACTTGATAGCACCTACGACATTTGCACCGGATGATATGCCAACAGCCAGGCCAAGTTCTTTAGATAACTTTTGTGCCATTATGATTGCATCACCGTCATTTGCCTGAATAACCCCTGACAGTTCATCGAGCTTAACGATTTTTGGAATGAACTCATCGGAAATTCCTTGTATGCGATGGGTACCAATTTTGTGACCGGTAGACAACGTTGGGCTTTGAGCAGGTTCGAGCGGATGGATTTGTATATTCGCATTCATAGCTTTCAGATAGGCACCGGTACCCATTACAGTTCCACCAGTACCAACGCCGGCTACAAATGCGTCCGGAATACGACCAATACGGGTGAGCTGCTCCCAGATTTCAGGACCCGTAGTCATTTCATGTGCTTCTGCATTATAAATGTTCTCAAACTGCCTTGGTAAAAAATAATGGCCAGATGATGCTGCCATGCGCTCGGTCAGATTAATGCTTCCAAGGAAACCGCCTTCCTGTTTACTGACCAGGTGAACTTTAGCACCAAGGCTTTTGATAATGTCAACACGCTCCTGACTTAGCCAGTCTGGCATCATGATGATAACTTCATGCCCCAGCGCTTTTCCCAGGGCAGAAAGAGATATGCCTGTGTTACCGCTGGTGGCCTCAACAATGATGTCTGACGGCTTTATCGTTCCCTGCTTATAGGCCTGAAATAAGATGTACAGAACCATCCGGTCCTTCACGCTTCCCGTAAGGTTGTAATGTTCGTCCTTAACGAAAATACGCCCAGGCTTCCCCTTGTATTGATACCGCAACTCGAGCATCGGTGTATTTCCTACCATATGCCAGAGATGACTAAACTTTCTCCTGATCGATGATTCGATCTTCGGCTTATCTTCTGTAGTCAACATTTCTATTCGTAAATAATTGGGATAAATCTCGCATTATCCGTATTTAGGAACAATAGAATTTACTAAATCCAAATTCTTCGTGGATATTTTCGATTATATTGTTATTTTATTTGGTTTATAATATTAATTTTGGCGAGATTTAGCTTTATTTTCAAATGATGCCGTTAGAACTCGATAAAACAGACCTCCAAATTCTAAAAATTCTCCAGGACGATGCGTCTTTAACTACCAAAGAAATTGCCTTTCAAATCAGGAAGGCCGTTGGAACAGTCCACGACCGCATTCGTAAACTTTACGAGCATGGATATGTCAAAAAAACTGTAGCTATTCTGGACCGAAAAAAAATCAACAGGGGACTCATCGCCTTTAGCCACGTATTGCTCAACGATCATACCGCCGCCACGCTCAATTCATTTGAAACCGAAGTTGTTAAGTTCCCGGAAGTAATGGAATGTTTCCAAATGACCGGCACGTTTGATTTCATACTTCGCATAGCGACCAGCGATATGGAAACCTATGGTGACTTTTACCGCGATAAATTATCGAAGCTCCCCAAGGTACACACCGTGCAAAGCTTTTTCGTACTCGCCGAAATAAAAAGCGATACGTCTTATCCGCTTTAACTATCAAAAAAGTAAAAATAAAATCACGGTTTTTTTTAGCAATTCCACATACAATAAACAGGTTAAAACAGTTCATCTTGACAATAAGCTCAATTTAACAAGGCCGGTTAATAATCGGAATTTTGTTTAAGCATGCCATCGCTTGATGGTGTTTTAAGCTAGTGAATAAAAATATTATCTTTTACCCCAATCTTAGGATTGGAAAGAACGAAGGTATGCCGCCGGCGACCTACTATAAAATGCTTTGTAAAAAGCCACCCTATATTGGTAGGTGGCTTTTTAAACGTTAACCGATGAAATATTCATCATGTTGCTAAAAGCTTCAGTTGAAGACTCTTTTAGCGCTTACCTTGCATCTGATTCCGGAAGTAACTCAAACGTAATCATGTTGTGCCCGGAAAGGAAATTTTGTGCCGCCTGCTTTAGTGATTCAGCATCGATCATACCGAGGTTTTTTTCTGTGTCTAACGCTTGCAGAATGTCCTCATGATTCTCATACTGACCCAACAGATAACCCAACCAAAAACCATTGTCTTTCATCGCGAGCTCTACATTCTTTTTATACTGTGCCTTAAATTTTAGAACATCGTCAGCTTCAGGCCCGTTGTCTCTTAAAAATGCCAGTTCCTGCTCTACTACGTTGACCAGGTGCCCTACATTTTTAGGGGCACTTCCAAACGACACGACGATAGCGAAACGGTTTTGCGGGTATTTGTTGTAGCTGCTTTGTACCTGCGGGCTATAGACCTCGCTTTCCGCTTCTCGCAACTGTTGGAGCATTTTAATCTGGAGAATTTCGCTCAACGCTTTCATCTTCAGGTTGTCAACCGGACTATACTGATAGTCACCGCTGAACACCATACGTACCAATGCTTTGTCTTCCGTTCCCTTGTACACTTTTTTGGTGATTATTCCTGCTGGAATATGGATTCCCAGATCGCGAGCCTGTACGACTTTATGAAGAGATGGCAAGCTACCGATATACTGCTCGAGCAACGGCGTGATTCGCTTTACATCAAAGTTTCCCACAAACACAAATGTGAATTGTGATGCGTCAGAAAAGCGATCTCGGTATATGTCATAAACTCGGTCCAGCTTGATCTTATTCAGCCGTGTTGCAGTCGGAGGCCCCGCACGATAGCTGTAGTTTCCCAATACATAACTCACGGTATCTGCGAAAACGGCATTCGGATCAGCATACCGGTTGGCCAAACCGGCCACTGCAGTACTCACTGTATTCTTGAACAACAATGTATCTTTCCGGGCACTTGTAAACTGCAGGTAAGTAATTTGCAAAGCCGTTTCCAGATCGGCTGCCGAGCAACCGGCAGAGATCGTTTGTGATCGGGGCGCGATCATAGCTGCCGAGCTCACTACTTTACCTGTCAATACCTGGCTGAGTTGAGTCGGCGTCAGTCCTCCCAAGCCCATTCGCGCGATGATTCCGCCTGCGTTCGAGGCTGCATCAAAATCTGAATCATCATAAAGCGACGTCCCTCCGGGCGCAAAAGCGCCATAAAGAATTTGATCGTTCTTGAACGAAGTAGGCTTGAGCACCACTCTTACTCCATTGCTCAGGATCAATTCTGTTACCCCAATACCGTCAATCTCCTTCCGTGATGTTACCCGGCCAGATCGGGGTTTTGCCGACAACAGTGACATGTTCACTTGTTCGTCCTGATACGGCCTCAACTCCTCTTTCGCTATCTTAGCCATCCAGCTTTGTACAGCGATAGAATCCGGCAATGCCCCCTTATCCTTTTCAGGCGCAGAAACCAAGATATCTTTATCTTTTGATGAAAGATATTCGTTCAGTAATGCAGCGATATCAGGCAATTTAATATCGCCAATGTGCTTCTTGGTAAAACCATATTCCCAGGCGATTCCGGGTGAGGCTTCACCCGCGAGAAAGAGCCGCTGGTATTCCTTAACATAGCTTATCGAAGGTGTCTTACCTTGTTCGTTCGCACTGGCTTGCATATTTCTCAGATAATTCTGCCGTGCGCGCTCGAATTCAGCCTGCGTAAAACCATATCGCCGGATTCGTTCCAGTACCCGCCAGGCCTGTACAAAGCTTTGCGCTAACATTCCTTCCTTCGACGACACGCTGAAGCTCAGCATATCCACATTGCTCAGCAAGCTTCCGATTCCAAGGTTTACCCCCGTGTATGCAGGAGCCGTGTCCCGGTTCAGCTCCGCATACCGACGGTTATTCAGCAGTTCGTTAAGCAATGCTGTTTTAATTGACGCCAGATAGTCTTGCTCCGTAGCCAGCGTACGAGAGCGATGCTTCAGCATAACTTCCAGTGTTGTCGATGTCTCTTCCTTATCGGTAACTGTGATGAACTGGCTCTTACCAGTCAGCGGCACTGTGTACCTAGTTCGTTCACGTTCTTTAAATGGGTTCTTCAGATCCGAAAACAGATCTTTCACTAATTTTTCTGCCTCCTCTACCTTTACGTCCCCTACGATAATGAGCGCCTGCAGATCCGGGCGGTACCAATCGTGATGAAACCGTTTGATTACCTCTGGACTGAACTTCGTCAGAACTTCATCGGTGCCTATCGGCAGGCGTTCTGCGTACCGCGCGTGGTTCAGTAAGATCGGAAAATATTTCCGAGACATACGATCTCTGGCGCCTTTGCCCAGCCGCTCCTCTTCCAGTATCACCCCGCGCTCTTTCTCAATCTCAGAAGGATCCAGCGTCGCCTCCTGAGCCCAGTCGCGCATAATCTTGATTCCCTCACCGAACATCAACGGATCATCCGTTGAGAGCGGCAACTGATATACCGTTTCATCAAAACTCGTATAAGCATTCAGGTCGGCACCGAAGCGTACTCCTGACCTTTGCAGATAATCTACCAGATTATTTTTAGGATAGTGCTTCGTCCCATTGAAGTTCATGTGCTCCATAAAATGCGCAAGTCCCAGTTGATCCTCATCTTCCAGTATCGAACCCACCTTGTTCACCAAATAGAGTTCTACATGTTTGCCTGGTTGCTCGTTATGGCGGATATAATATGTAAAACCGTTCGGTAATTTCCCTGTACGGACAAGCGGGTCTAAAGGCAGCGTCTGTGAACGGGCAGTCAAAAATATTAAGCCAGATATGGCAAAAAGCAATAATTTCTTTGTAAACATTTGATGGAATCTAATTAGTTGTGAAAATCTCATTCAGCTTCTTCTCAAGCTCACCGCCCCTAAGGCTTCGGCCAATGATCTTACCATCCGGCGCAATCAGGTAGTTTTGCGGAATCCCGCTAATGCCGTAAAGCGCAACTATAGTGTTGGTCTGGTGATCAAGGTCAGCAACATGTGTCCAGGCACCCAGATGATCAGCGATGATAGCACTACGCCAAGCCCTTTCCCTTGCCCTTGTATCAAGCGATACACTTAATATTTCGAAGCCTTTCCCATGGTATTTCTTGTATGCTGACACCAAATGCGGATTATCCTCCCTACAGGGCGTACACCAACTGGCCCAAAAGTCCAGTAATACATATTTTCCTTTATAACCGGATAGTTTAATGGCTTTACCCGCAGTGTCGGGTAAGGTAAAATCCTGGGAAACACTGCCGATCCCTCCTTTTGTGTCAAAAGTTATAGCATCGCTGATGCGCTTTCCAAACTCTTTACCATTGACGCCTTCGCGGATATGCTTAGGGAGCATGTCAAAATATGGCTTTAATAATTGGCCGTCAATACTATGCCCTGTGCCTCCAAGCGCTTTAAGGGCATAGAACGCAGCTTCGGAAGTGGGATGCGCCTTGATAAAGCCACCAAATATCTTTTTCCTGTAAGTTTGTTCATACGCATAAAGCTGTGCCGTCGCATCTTTGGCAGCCACGGTATCCCGTTGTTTCGTCAATTCCGCAATTTTAATTTGAAGTGCCTGTTCTCTCTCCTCGTACGGCTTGGCCTCGGTTTTCAGGAGTTGATAACGCTCGTAGCCACGCGACCCGGAAACTGTGATATTACCAAATGCATTTACATGCGTCACCTTATATTTACCGGCACAAAGGAACATTAATGCCATCCGATCCGGATGGTAAGTTTTGCTGTTTTTAAAATTATAAGTCATCAGAAAAGTCTGCTGCCCTGCACTTACATGTCCTTTCAATAAATATGCATGATTTATAACAGTGGCACTGTCAATGACCTGAGTCAGGTCACCTTCACTATGCACTGCATAAACCATTTGAGCATCTACCCCAACTAACCTGCCATTCAGTTCATAATTGATATTTTCCTGACCATATGAGAAAACAGGAATGGACATCAGTAATCCGAAAAAAAGTTTCTTCATGATCTTCAACTTAGTTAAACACGAATTTTACTATTCTTTCTTTTTTTCATACACCAGTTTCCCCGCGAGCACCTTGTCACCATAAGTATTATTAAAAGCTATAGTAAGCGCCTGACCGTCGTCGGAGATCGTGTAGGTTTTAATACTTAATGAAGGCATGCTAATCTGATCCTTCATTGTTGAGATGAGCGATTGACTATTAATTATTTTTACACTAATGGATTTTGTGGAAGTATTTGGAATGTCGTTGATTACAGTTACAATCGTCTGCTCAGAAGGCTTACCATTCAGCCTCAACACCGTTGAAGATCTCGCCGAAGAATCGCCCGATTGAATGCTAATCTGCTCTTCAGATTGGCTGATCGTTATCGTTTTGATCTTTGAGGCGCTTGCTGCGCTCAGTTGCCCAAAATCGCATTTTTCCTCGTTTAACAGCCATGTCCCACTAAAGTTCCTCAAATTACTTTGAGCATTGCTCGTATAACCCGCTACTATTAAAAATAAAGCGCAGGTCCATTTGATTACATATCGTTTACTTAAAATATTTTTCATATTTATTTATTAAAAATTGAAGCCAGCTTTGAGTTAAGTTCCTCTCCCCTCAGGTTTTTCCCTATAACTACACCATTTGGATCTATCAAAAAGTTTTGAGGGATCGATGACACGCCGTACATAGCGGCGGCCTCATTTTTCCATCCTTTCAGATCAGAAACCTGCGTCCAGGTAAGGCGATCACTGGCAATTGCTTTTAACCAGGCAGACCTTGCTGATTGCGAATCGAGTGACACCCCTAAAACTGTAAAACCTCGATCTTTATAATTATTGTAGGCCTTTACAACATTGGGATTCTCTGCGCGGCAGGGCATACACCAGCTTGCCCAAAAATCGACTAAAACATATTTTCCCCTAAATGAAGATAAGGCTACCGGTGTATTATTGACATCATATTGTGTGAAGTCAGGTGCTTTCGAACCTACGGCCACCATTTGTGCTTGCTCAGCATTTTTCACTTTGGCAATGGCAAGCAAAGAGTCTTTAGCTACCTGGAGATGTACGATTTCTTTTCCTAACCGGTCTACCTTTACATGGGCAGGTAAGAGTTCGATCAGCGTGTCCTGCTGGGCCTTACTGATTAAACCCGAAGCGATCAAGGCATAGGTTGTGAAAGGTGAATAGCGTTTCTCGGGGTTATTCTTCACGAGCTTGTACGAATCAAAAAAACCTTTGAAAGGCAATAATTGTGATCGTTTCAATACATCCGCTTGTATTTGTGGATTTGTTTTGTACTCGTCAGTCTTCACAATTCTTTGCAGTTCCTTCTTTTCTTTATCCATATCCTGAAGGATCAGTTCGTGCTCAAGCTCTGCTAACGCGCCTGTTCCACTTACTGTAATACTACTGATAGTGCCCTTTGAGACAACATTCAGTTCCCCCTTGTCAAGATAAACAGTGTAGCCTTTTGCGGCCCCGCCTTTATTATCGGGTGAGACAGTGACCACAACCGCCTCATCGACATTTAATATACCTGTAAAGCTATAAGCCCCATCCTTTACAATTGCACTGTCTGCCTCGTTTTTAAGCAGGCCTTTGACGAGTGAAGAAATGTACATTTTAGCCGGCACCGGTGAAATATTCTCTAGCCTTCCATTGATTTTAAAAGGCATGGTCTGTGCCGATCCATATACGGAAACAAGGCATAAGATCCCCGTAAACATCGAATAGTTTCGTGTCTTCATTGTAGTTTTTGCTGTGGTTTTGAAATGATTTTTTGCCGATAGCACCCAATGGCACTACCGGGTGAATTTTAATAGGGGTTAATAATTAATTGTAGCCTGGGTTTTGGGCCAGGTTCGGATCATTTTGTATATCAGATAAAGGTATTGGCCACACAGCTCTGAATGGCTGCCAGGTGTTATTCTTTTGCGTTTGTAGGGCGGTCATCACCGCGTCAAGCGCACCTGTTCGTTTTAAATCAAAAAATCGATGACCTGCCTCCGTAAATAATTCCGTCCGGCGTTCTTTTGCGATCGATACCAACATGGCATCTTTTGAAGTAATCGTTACTCCTACAAGTCCCGCACGCGCACGCACAACGTCAATATCACCTTTTGCACCATTCAGGTTTTCTAACTGAGCACGTGCTTCCGCCCTGATTAGATATTGCTCGGATAGGCGAAGTACAATGGTATATTCAGCACCCGCGACATTCGACTTGTATTTATTAGGATAATAATAAGTCGCAGTAGGAATTGTTGAAGTTCCGGTTACAGTTGTTGACCTCACCCAATTCGCAAGCCTGGTGTCACCTTGCTCAAACGCATTTAATAAATCTGGCATTAAGGCAGCCTTTGAACTACCAAACGGAGAAAGTGCCGCAGGCGAAGCTAACGTAGTTGGCATACCGCCATTGTAAGCATCGTAATCATTTACATGCGCACCCTGAGATGGGACCAGGGCCCAGATTGTTTCTTTACTGTTAGCCAAAAAGGCTTGCGCAGGCGGCACTAATTGATAATTGGCATCGGCAATTACAGTTGTAGAGACCGCTTCCGCATTTGCCCAGTCGGCGGTGTAAAGGTAAACACGCGCGAGCAATGAATTGACTGCTTGCAGGTTAGGCCTGCCACGATCTGTTGTTGTATTTCCAGATCCGTCTTTATAGGAAACCGTTAATAAAGTGCGGGCTAATTTTAGGTCAGCAATGATTTGCTTATAAATCTCCGTTTTAGGCGATTTGCCCAACAAATTATTTTTATTAAAATCGGAAGTGGTAATCAGTGGTGCGTCTCCATATAAGTTAACTAAGTTGAAATATAGAAACGCCCTTGAGAACAATGATTCACCTAGCCATTGATTTTTATAGGTCAGGTTTGTAGCACCGTTAATGCCTTCGATGGTTAGATTTACATTGTAAATTTGTTTATACAAACCCACCCAATGCGTACCGGTCATTGTGGAGGACAGTGCGTCGCTGAAATAAGGTTTCGAGGCAACGTCGTTTAATGGGGTAAACAACTCATCGGCATATATACCGGCCAAATACCCAATACCGCTGACGCCCATTACGATTGATCCTGATTGGGAACCATTCAGTAAAGCATTGAAATTTCCGTTTACTACCGCCGACGTTGTATTATCTGAGACGAATGCTGTCGAACCGGCAACTGCGTTTACTGGTAGCGGAATGTCGAGATATTTCTTGCAGCTGGTTAACATTAAAGATAGCACTACAGCAAAAGTTGATGACTTGACAACTGCTGTTATATTTTTTGATATTTTCATGATCATTCCAAATTTACAGTGTAACATTAAGTCCAGCGGTGAACACACGCAACGGGGGGGTCGCGCCAAAAATCAGATTCTCCGGGTCCAGCCCTTTATACTTTTGATTAGATATCGTAAGCAGGTTTTGTCCGCGCAAAAACATTGTCAAATTAGTTAACCTTAGCTTTTTATTAACCGATTCAGGCAACATATAACTGAAATTCAGGTTTGTCAAGCGGGCATATATAATCCTGCTATACGCACCTGAACTTTGCTGAAACTGCGTTTGTTCAAATAATGCCGTTAATCCATTTTGGCTGACCTTCGGAATGTTAGTAATGTCGCCGGGGTTTTGCCAGCGCTTGAGGTATTCTGTACTAGTGTTGATATTGAAATAACCGGGTAACATGGTTTGTGACCCAATAAGGTTAGTGCACATGCGATTTTTGAATTCAAAAAAAGCATCAAGGTTAAATCGTTTGTATCTGAACGAGTTTCCGAACCCGCCATAATACTTCGGAGCAAGGTCAATAAATACGGTTTTATCAAGAATCTGGTCTAACTTGACCGGACTGAACAACGGCCAATACTCGGCAGTTACTCCATTTCGGTTCGTGAAATTGTAATTCCCCGTTTGCGGGTTTACCCCGGCATAGTTATATAACTTGATGCCTGTAACCGGCTGGCCAATTACATAATTTGAGTTTAATGCAAGCAAGTTTAGACCCGGATAAGAAATTAGTTTACTATGAGGGATACTTATATTGAAAGTAGTTGACCATGAAAAATCTTTGTACTTTAAGTTTACCGTGGTCAACGAAAGCTCGAGACCCGATGTCTGAATTAGAGCATCTGAATTTACCGAAAACGCCTGGAACCCAGTTATCGAAGCTAATGATTGAGCAATTAACTGATTTGACGTGCGTGTTCGGTACCAGTCACCCGAAAAAGTTATACGATCATTAAATAAGTTAAGATCGAGGCCGAGATTCAGCTCTTTCTTCATTTCCCAGTGTAGCGAAGGATTAGCAAGACTCGACGGCGTTATCGCTGTATAACCGGCGTAAGATTGAGTGGTATTGTAATAAGGAAGATATGCGTAATTGCTGATATTATCTCCCCCCGAAGTACCGTAATTGGCCCTCAGCTTTCCAAAATCCAAAAACTTTATCTTTTTAAAGAAAGTTTCCTCTGTGAATATCCATCCGGCGCCTACCGAACCGTATGCGCCAAAACGTTTATTAGGACCAAATTTGGTTGATCCATCATACCGGCCATTCAGGCTTAAGATATATTTTTGGTCCCAGATGTATTTCGCCTGAGCAAAATAACCGATGTAACGGGTGGGTGTTTGGTTATAACTTACAATTGGCGTATTGCCACCCGCAGCCGGATCTCTAATCAAAGCGTCAAGCAGGTAGTTGGAACCTCTGATAACTGAAGTGTTATTCAATACGTCCTGCGTTGTACCACCGATACGGGTTTCAAGTTCACCTTTACTTCCAAGATGACTTTCATAAGCGGCATTAATATCCACATTCCAGGTCCTGGTTTGATAGTTATTACCAATGCTATAGGTTAACTGTGTAACAGTTGACGATCCTAAAGCCGGGTTAAAAGCCGTCGACGGAGCTGCACTAAGTTCGCGGCCGGTAAGCAGGTTGTATCCTACGATAGCATTTATAGAAAGGCCCTTAACCGGTTTATAAGCAATTGTACTGGTGCTCAGCAAATTATTAGTAACGATCCTGGATATCATGTTAACCGCCGCAGCCGGATTGCTACCGTTTTCCCAGTTGAGTGTGCCGTCAGGTAGAAATAGCGGGGGAGCATTCGGAGCTGTCAATAATCCAGAGCCACCATAAGAAAGAGTGCCTGATCCATTATTGAAGTCAAATGGTATCAATGTGTTAACATCTGAGGAGAAACTTGACTTAACATCTATTGTAAACTTTTTGTCGGGCGTGGTGCTGTTAACGTCAAGAGTCAGCCCCCCATTCTTCACGTCACCACCTTGTTTCTGAATAGAGTTTTGCTGACCAAAATTACCACTTATGCGGTAAGCAATTGAATTGCTTCCTCCTGAATACGAGAGATTCGCGTTTGTTGTGGCTGCATAATTGCCGGTAAGTTCATTCGTCCAGTTGGTGTAACGGTTTTGAGGCCATGTGCCATTAAGGTCAAGGTCTGTAACTCCAGGCGTCGCACCGTCATTTTTGAATGCCTCGCGACGCAGCATTAAATACTGATCAGTATTGAGCAAGTCCGGTGTGGTGCCTCTAAGCGTTACACCTGAGTAAATATTAAGGTTTAATTTCGGGGGGCCGGCCAACCCTTTTTTAGTAGTAATGATAACCACACCGTACGCTCCGCGTGAACCATAAATTGAAGTCGCATCCGCATCTTTTAATACAGTTACACTTTCAATCTCATTACTATTCAAATAATTAAGCGCGTTACCACCCCTAAGTGGTCCGGGGTTGGGTCCGTTTACTCCGCCTTGAAATAGCAGGGGCAAGTTTTGTCCGGCTGGATAGGCGACTCCGTCAACAATATATAAGGGTGCAGCGTTACCATTTCCGCCGCTGATACTACTGCCCGCCCGCACTGCGACATTGAAAGACCCTCCGGGCAGTCCTGTGTTTTGTTGAATAAAGGTACCCGGCACATGGCCTTGTATCGCCTGCAGTACATTTGGGACCGGATTTTTTTCAATCTCCGCGGCATCGATCTGCACAACGCTTCCTGTTTGAAACCGACGTGTGGTGTGCCCATAAGCCATTACCTGCACTTCGTCAAGGGAACCGACGGATTCTTTCATCTCAACAATTAATGGGGACTTGATATCTTTGACCTCGATCTCTTTTGTAATATATCCTATAAAACTAAATTGCAATACTGCGTTAGGCGTAATTACCAGTGCGTTAAACATTCCGTACTTATCGGTGGTCCAGGCAAAGCTCATACCTTTCACTTTAATTGTCACACCGGGAAGCGGCAGACCGCGTTCATCAACAACTTTTCCAGATACGAGTGTGTTTGGATCTGTTGTACCGACAACCGGCTCTGCCTTGCGGTTTATAACAATGCTCTTGTCGATAACCAAGTACTCGAGCGGTTTATTTTCAAAGCATTTATCAAGAACCTCATGAATGGTAGCATCATTTATCTTGACGTCAACATTAGGCAAGCCCTTTAATATCTCCGACTTGTAAAGGAAAGTATAACCACTTTGACCTTCAAGTTTTTTAAACAACTTCTCAATCGAAATATTCTTTTCAGAGAGGTTAATGTGCTGCGCCAGCGTTGTAGCGCTAACCTGTAGCAGACCAATAAAAATTAGCAGTGTGGTTAGCTTCATAACCAGTAATAATTTTTTAAGTCGCGCATTTCGAAGGCGCGATAAACAAAAAGTAGAAATTTGCATACTTTTGTATGGTTTTGGGTTGGGGATTGTAGTTTCAATAGTTAAAATCGGTTAGCCCAAAATTTTGCCGGATCGTGGTGACAACACTTTCCGGTTTTTTTATGGTTAACCCCGATCAAACAGCCTGGCTGCGAAATCGTTGAACAGATCGTTAGTGGGTTATTTGATAATCAGCTTTCTCCCTTCTATTTTAAATTTGACACCAGTAAATTCGAGTAATTTTAAAACTTTTGAAATATTCACGTTTCGTGATAACGTACCGCTAAATCTGTCAACTGGAACTTTTCCCTGATAAACAACATCGACGTCATACCAGCGGCTAAGTTGTCTCATTAAGGCTGGCATATCTGTCTGATCAAAGCGAAATTTCCCTTCTTTCCAGGCTATTACATCATCCGTATCTACGCTATGATTTACCTGTATTTCAGCATCTACTTTACCATTGACTGCTGATTGCTCTGCCGGCTTTAGTTTGGCAGTTGCACTGCCGTGAATAACTTTCACAGACCCTTCCAAAAGCGTGGTTTTAACCGATGGCTCATCCGCATAGCTATTGACATTGAAATGCGTCCCTAACACCTCGACGGTTTGTGTAGCAGTGATGACATGAAATGGATGGGACATATCTTTAACCACCTCAAAATAAGCCTCACCGGTTAACTCGACGACGCGGTTGGGTCCGGTGAATACAGCTGGATACCTAAGAGACGACGCCGCGTTGAGCCATGCATGGGTACCATCCGGAAGCACAACCTGGTATTGACCGCCTCTTGGTGTAGAAATGGTGTTCATAAGATTAGGCACCTGATTACCTGCCGCAGCTACGACATAAACAATTTTACCTGTGCTGTCTTTATTTATAGCAGTGCTCTCTTCACGTGCTATTTCCCCGGTACCGGCATCTGACAATAAAATTCTCCTGCCGTTAGATAAAGTTAAAATCGCTTTGTTCGATCCGGGAGCGATATCATTCTTTGCGATTTTATCGGGGGTATCAGACGTTAACTGTCCCGGCCGCAGATGAAAATAGCCGATCGTCAGACCAATAACGATAGAAGCTGCTGCTGCAAGCCTTATCCATAATTTATTATTGCTGGCTCTTATTTGCGGCTGAGATACGATGTATTGAAATATGTTTTCTTTGGTTTGTTCGTTTACGGCAACATCGAACTGCTTCGGACTGATCTGATCGTAAACGTTCTGAAGTACGTCTTGAATGACTCCTATCTGGTCCGGATCACGGAGCATCATTTGCAGGTCATCAAGCTCACTTTCTGTAGCCTCGTCGTCGAAGTATCTTTGAAATAAATAGCTTATACGGTCTTTATTCATAATCTATACTGGACATAATTTATTAATACTTTTATATTAAATTAATATCCGCTTTATATAGTAGACGTATGAGCAAGAGCTTCGGGGGTATCAGTCTGTGATTTTTTTTAAATAATTTTAAATAGAATTAAAACAATGGCGATATCTGTGTTTTTTACGACGTACTTCCGTACAGCATTTAGGGCTAGCTTCATATACGACTGGACCGTTAATACAGATAGATTCATTTTTTCAGCAACTTCTTCATGTTTTAACCCTTCTTGCCAACATAACTGAAAAACCATTTTTTGCTGTGGCGGCAATTGGTTTATAGCATCCTGAACAATGCGGCGCGTATCATTTAGGATTATCCGCTCTTCAGTCTCATTATGGGTCTCCAGCCAGGTATGATCATTTTCGTTGCGTACTTTTATCTGAAGCTTTACACGCCTCAAATAGTCTAGCGCTCTGTTCCGAGCCAAAGTGACCAGGTAACCTTCGAGTTTTCTGATCTTCTTCAACTCCACTTCCTGCCTCCATAGTTTAGAAAAGTTTCCTGAACGATTTCCTCTGCGACTGGCTCTGATTTGGTCAAATGGAGTGCGTACACATAGACGTGGTTATAATAGTATTCGAAAACAAACTTGAATGCACGTTGATCTCCTGCTGCAATTTTGTGCAACAATTCGTTTTCGTCAACTAGGGGACTCACTCTCATGCGTTGTCTTCAAAAATAAGAATAAAAAATATGTTAAGAAATTACTAATTATCACTTCAGGAGTAAAGAAAAACGAAAAATCGATACCGAATTTTCATAAAAGCTCATTACAGCATAAAAAACCTCGAATTAAACTGCGAAAAAGACAAAACGAATGAATAAAGAACAAATTTCCAAAACACGAAAAGCAACAATCCTGGCCAAAGTTCATCTGCGAGTTGACTGGCGCTTTATTTTACCTGAAGTTCCAGGCTAACTACAAACATGATAATATATTCATCATTTGTATCTTGCCAACATATCCCTCATAGCGGACGAATGCTTGGCCTTAAATTTTGGTTTTAGCATTAACCATTTTGAATTATTTCTTCGGGCGTCATTAGTCCGTGTCGCTTGGGGCAGTAATCGCCTGGATAAATCTTTACCGGTACATTATTGACTTTTACAATTATATCTTCCGTGACATTACCTTTAAAGTTTGCCGATTGCCATTGAAATTTATTTGCTGTGATCTATATTCAAGTGTTAAAATAACTGCTGTCGACGCGAGGCGTAAGGAATTTTTTTAATCCTCGCCATCCTCTTTACCTGGTAATAAACGAACAGCTATAAGACATATCAAGCAACATAAAACTAAAATACCAATGGCTACAATAAAAATCATCGGACCGACAAAGAATAAAATTCTGCATTAAAACTGAACAAACATCTCTTTTGCCCTCGGCACACCAGTATACTGTGCAATTAGCGAACTGTTTTTCTTGCTATGATTGGCTTATAATCGTTCTTGTAATTTAGCCCAATGATAGTAAACAGCAAGTATAATGTAACATTGGGGCGGGATATCATTAAGCTTTAAACCCCCCGCATTATATTAAATATTAACACATATCCGGCCATTAAATAATTAGTAACGAAACAACATACTATTTCCAGGAGCAAAAAAAGAGAATGCGATAAGTAATTACCTTAATCGCATTCTCCTTATAAATCATCATCCGGCAACGTCGGTAAAATTGTTAAATATATCGGAAGTATAGTGAACAAGGCAGCTCAATTCCTACTTTTCAGGCAGACAATCTCAACGGGAAATAGGGTCTTTTTACTTTGATCACTGTTATCAACATTGATAGTAAGACCGTCTTTAGAACCGACTTCTTTAATACTTTTATATCCATTCTGCTTTTGCCTTGGTTAATAAAAAACTGCCAACCCTGATCGAATTATTTTACAGTAACTATTTTAGTAATGTGGATATCGTCAGCCGCACTGCCAATCTGCAGCTCAAACTCGCCAGGCTCCACAACATATTTCATTCGCTCATTGTACAAGCCCAGATCGGAGACAGGGATTTCCAGGTGAACTGTTGCAGTCTGACCTTTTTTGATCAGCTGTTTCTTAAAAGCTTTCAATTGCTGGACAGGTGTTGCTACGGAACTTACCTTATCATGTACATATACCTGCACAACTTCTTTTCCATCCGTGTTTCCGGTATTTTGTACATCAACATCAATTTTGATAATTCCTTTACCGGTCAATATTGAATCTGCCAATTTACATCCCGTGTATTTAAAAGTAGTGTAGCTTAAGCCGTAGCCAAAGTCCCAAAGCGGGTCAGGACGATCGAAAATATAGTGTCCCCTGGGCTGCTCCGGGCTACCCGGGCTGTCAAACGGCTCGTTTCTGTCGGTAGCAAAATGGTTATAATAGCTCGGCGAGTTTCCGGTACTTCTTGGAAACGATACGTTCAATCTGCCCGATGGATTAACCGCACCGGTAAGAATATCGGCCAATGTCCGGCCTTGACGCTCACCACCATACCACTGTGCAAGCACCGCATTGGCGTTCTCCTTTACCCATGGCATAGCAAGCGGCTTACCCGCAATAAACACTACGATGAACGGCTTACCAGTGGCCTTGATCGCTTTTAATAAGTCTTGTTGAGATCCTGGTAATTCCAAAGAACTAAGATCGAAACCTTCTCCCGCCGTAGAATTGTGTGGGCTTCGGCCAAGAAATGTGCTGCGTGTACCTATAGCGACGATGGTAAGGTCACTCTCTTCGGCCATTTTTGCGGCTTCAGCAATTCCAGATTTGTCCTGACTCCACCAGTCGCATCCATGTGCATACTTCAGCTGAACTTTACCGCCAATAACTTCCTTCAGGCCTTGCAATAGTGTGGTACCTTCCTTAGTGTCATGCCCTGTCCAGGCGTAATCGCCAAAGACAGTTTGATCTGCATTCGGGCCGACAACCGCAATAGATTTATATTTCGCAAGATCTAATGGCAGGATATGGTTGTCATTCTTGAGCAGGATAGCGCTTTCATCCGCTACTTCTTTCGAAAGCGCAACGTGACCTGCGCTTCGAACCACCTTTTTTACTTTCGATGGATCGCCATAGGGATTATCAAACAAACCAAGCTCGAATTTGACCGTGAGCACACGGCGTACGGCCTCATCAATGAATTTGATATCTAAACGACCTGTTTCTACCGACTTTTCCAACGTTTCATATGCGCCGTCCACATCCAGGTCAACACCAGCCTTAAGTGACTGAATGGCCGCCTCCTCGCGGGAATCAACCGCATGATGGAATGATTGTAAACGTTCTACTGAACCCCAATCTGAATATACATACCCTTTAAAACCTAACTCCCCCCTGAGAATATCGGTCATGTAATACCGGGATCCGCTCACAGCTACACCGTCGTAAGAACTATAGCAGGACATTATTCCCAGTGGATTTGTATTGGCGATCACCTTTGAAAAAGGATAGAGGTAAAGGCTGCGCATATCACGCTCTCCGCCACTCACGTTAGCACAGTTAAGGCCTCCTGCGGGTGAGCCATGCGCCACAAAATGCTTTGGAGTACAGGTAATATTGAAAGATTGATAGCCGCTTACAAATGCAGTTCCCATTTGCGCAGCCAGGAAAGGATCTTCGCCAAAAGTTTCTTCTACCCTGCCCCAGCGCAATTCCCGCGCAAGGTCAAGCACCGGAGACAATATCTGATGGATACCAATCACATGCGCTTCCTCACCAGCCGCAATTGTCATCTTTTTAATCAGCTCCGGATTGAATGTGCTGCCCTGGGCCAGCTCATGCGGGAAAATCGTGCAATTGTTCTGCAATATTCCTTCTATGCCCTCTACCGCGGTGAGCAAAGGGATGCCCAAACGTGTTTTTTGCAGCATATAGCTTTGTAACTGCTGATACATATCCGCACAGTTTTGTGCATCCATGCTCATTTCATGGGTGCAGCCGAAACTCTCCCCTTTAAAAATGCGATCAATTTCGTCAGTTTTTCCGGCAGCCCGGTTTTCAAGCTGCTGCACCTTCTCCTTAAGGGTCATTCGCTTTAGTAGATCTTCTACACGAGCCCGAACCGGCGCATTTTTATTCTTATAAAGTACCGTGTCTTTACCCGGCAAGTCTGCGGAATAACTTTTGGCTACCGCAAATAGCAAAATTGTTAATATAATCGTCTTTCTCATTTTATTGAAATTGTTATTAAGCTTTTGAGGAGCGCGTAGCGCTCATAAACCACATTTTACCTGACCAGCTCCAATTGTATAACCACGCTGGTACGGTTAGTATTGACATCCGGGTTAAAGCCGAGACTCATCAAAAAATCACCGGAATAAACTCTCCCGTCAACTAAAGGATTCGTGCCAGGATAGAAATTGATCTCCTTCAAGCGGTAATTGGCCCCGGGCTCCAGTCCCTTTAATTTAACAGGCCGTCTACTCCCTTCGCCATAACGGCTGTTTACCAGATAATTGAACATGACGGCCTTATCTTTGTCAGCGTTAACATATAGCATTGAAGCAACACTGCCCTCTGTAGGATTTGCCAGCCGGTATTGATCGCCCTGCCAGATAACCGGTTTGATCTCGTTATACGTTTTCAAGGCATTCTGGCAAAACTTCAGGTCCTGCTCATTCAACTTGCTTACAACAATATCAAAACCCAGTTTACCCATCATGGCCACATCTACACGAAACTTCAAGGGTTGCCTGCCCCAATCTGTAACATGGTTGGAGCTGGCGATTGCCGGGTAGAAATAAGAATATTCCCATTGTATGAAGATACGCTCCAGCGGGTCGGTGTTATCACTGGGCCAGTATTCCGTAAAATACTGCAACGCGCCATAGTCTACGCGACCGCCGCCGCCAGAACAAAGCATCATCGGCACGTCAGGATATTTTGCTCGGATGCGCTGAAGGACTTTGTAAAGCCCCAGTACATAGTCCACATAGAATTGCGACTGGTTATTTTTCAGTTTAACCGAATAGGCATTGTAAATAACCGCGTTGCAATCCCATTTGATATAAGCTAGCGCAGGATCTTTGATAAACAACGAATCGACCACCTGGAATACAAAGTCCTGTACCTGGGAGTTGCTCAGATCAAGAACCAGTTGATTACGAAAATAATACTCTGGCCTTTGGGGCTGTTTCACTACCCAGTCTGGATGCCTGGCATATAGCTCGCTTTTAGGATTGACCATTTCCGGCTCTATCCAGATGCCGAACTTTACCTGATTGGCCTGAGCTTCCCTGGCTATGGCAGCTATGCCATTCGGCAACTTCTTCCTGTTTTCCTGCCAGTCGCCCAGCCCTGCATGATCGTCGTTGCGCGGATAACGGTTACCAAACCAGCCGTCATCCAGCAGGAACAGATCAACTCCCAATCTTTTAGTGTCCTGCAGCAGTTCCTTAAGACGGGACTCATTAAAATCAAAATAGGTCGACTCCCAGTTATTCAGCAAGGTCAGGCGGGTACCTTTTCCATCTAACAGTTTGTGATTCCGGGCCCAGCTTTGCAGATTGCGGCTCGCAAAGCCCTTGCCATGTGCCGAATAGGTATACAAAAAGGCAGGTGTTTCGAATAGCTCCCCGCTCCTTAACGAATATGGGGAAGCGTAATTATTGACGCCTGAAATGATCCTCAAATCATTTTGCGGATCAACCTCCAGATCGGTTCTAAAATTACCGCTCCACTCCAGAGCCCCATAAAGAACCCCTCCCTCATCCTCAGTTGCAGGCCGGTCAAGGGATACCATAAATACCGAAGGCATGAATAAATTTGCCCGCGTTCCAAGCTTGGAGTCAAGGGTTTTGATACCATGGGAAAGCTGAATTTCCTCCGGCTGCATTTCCCGGGCCCAATCCCCATGATACTGCCTTAGCCAATAACTGTTTCCCTGTAGATTGATGTTAGCGGAAGCAAACTTTTGTAAAGTTACTGCCCCCTTTTCATGATGAATGATCCTGCTCCACTGCTCAATAACATTTTCCCGGAAGTAAGAACGGTAACATAAAGTCACCTCAAAATCATATACTGGATCTTTTAGCAGTATTGTCAATAAGCTAACATCATCGCTAATCTTTTTAACCTCATGGCTTACATATTTCAGATCGAGGGAATTGTTGCCATCTGCATGCGTAACCGTTATTGCCGGCTCCAGTAAATTGCGTGATCCCGATGAAGTATAAGCGGAATTATATAATCCGGTATAGTCATCGGCTTGACGATTAACACCCGTGATCTGACCATATTCAGTTACACTTCTTAATTTTTTCCCGAGATAGACACAGCTCACATCCCCATTTACTCCCGCTTGTAAAACAACAGCGTTGTCTGCAGTTTCTACCGGAATAATTGTCTGGCTATGCACATGAATTACATGAATAGTAAGAATAATTGCAATTAAAATAAATTGGCGCAATACCTTGTGTGATAAGTTCATGATTACTTCCCTTCTGGTGTAATTTTTAAAATGGTCGCATCAGCTCCCGGCAGATCAACTACGATAATATTTTTTTCTGTCGAGATCTCCTGCGACATCAAGTCATTGACTTTCACCCGCTTTGCATTTATGCCCAACCTGGACGGTGATATCAGATATCTTTTGGGGCTGGTCCCGTAATTAAATACGGCTAAATACTGGATGTCGCCAATCTTCCTGGTAAATAGCGTGGCAGCTTCCTTACCGGGGACGGTCGCTACTGGCATGAAAGCCTTACCGTTTTTTATGACAGAAAGAATAGCGGGGTTCTGATAAAGTTTTACCGCCCGGTCACTCCACTGACCATGAACAGAAAAATCATCGCCAGTGATACAGGTTCCGGTTATTACCGCCGATAAAAATCGTGCGCGGTTGGCTCCTTCAGACTCACTTGCCAGCACAACATGATCTGCATCGACGAAATTGTATAAAAAGGTCTGCCACCAGCCATAGGTTACGCTGTTTAACGTATAACGAGTATGATCAATGGTCTTGAAAGCATCGCAGGCAATCCGCCTGGCATGCACATACCGCCCTGTTGCAAGACTCGGCGAGATTGCTGCGTAGATAAACATTTGATCACCTATACGATTGATCAGGTATTCCATCCCATTGCGATAGGCTTGCATTCCCGTAGTCACGGTCGTATCATAAAAATGAGTAGACTCTGCACTACCATGACCCAAAAAATCGATTTTGATCATTTTGAAACCACATTCCTTTAGCTTGTCAATAAAATAATCGATACGCTTCCGGGTGCCGGGATGGGTAGGGTCTATAGCCCGTGCGCCGTCAATTTCATGATAGCCTCCGGTGGTTTTTGTCCATAAATCTCCATAATTATAATCGCTACCCTCAACCTTACGGTCGGGGCCGGACTTCCAGCCCCAATCCGTAAAGGGCGCCCAATACACCCCTGGTTGTAATCCCTTAGACAAACAACTATCTGCAAACGCCTTTAATCGGCTGAAATCAGCATGTCCCGTCATCATCCGATCCCAGAACGAATCCAGATCGATAAATGCAGTACCACCTGTGCGAAAGCCTTTCAGGCTGTCGGCAAAAAAATGAATTACCTTTAGTGCTTTGTCAAACGTAAGCTTATCCTGCATAACACCCCAGCTGTTCCATCCCACAGGAGTGGGTTTTGTCCAGTTGTAAACAAATGGAGGTTCGGCTATGCGGTTAGCTTTACCAAATTCTTCCATCCCCTTGCGCCAATCCTCAAAGAAACCGCAAAAAATACGTGGGGAGCAGATGGTGTCGCCCTTTACGGAACCATGATCCATACGGTCTCGGGTAATATCGGCATCGGTAAACCCGGCAAGGGCCGTTATTTGAGCGACTTGACCGGGCTTCAGTTCTGTTTGCATTCCTGTTTTCCATATCCCATGTTCAACTGATCCGGCTATAAAACCATGCCGGGAAACATCATCAAAAACAACGGCGACTTCAGCGCTATTGCTCTTAAACGGTGGCAGCATTGCCTTGGAATCATAACTAATGAAAGTATCGTTGTCAAATGGGACGAAAAGACTGTGCCAATTGCCCGGCAACGGTGCCAGACTCGCCGTAAAAGGAATTATCCTGTTACTTGACAAACCCTTACCGGTGAGGCGAACCTGGGTCAGAAAAAACTCTCTGCCGGGATAAGTATAAAATATTTCCTCTGCTTTAATATTTCCGCTATTCAGTGTAATAACGGTCTTGGTGCCGGGCCCGAAACCATCCCTTATCCTGCTCTGTTCATGTTTATAAGCTGTGATAGTCTCCGCGCTTTCAGCGCTGTTAACCGTATAGCTGCAATCGGCATTTGAATATAACAATTTACCGCGTGAATAAACATTAAACTTTGACTCACGCCCCTTAAATTCAATATAGCTATCCTTACCATAAGGAATTTTCAGGATATCTTTATCTTGTCCGTGTGCGTCGCCCGCAGCAAACAGACCTGCAAAGGTCATCAATAGTGCACCCAAACAAGGAGCCATCAATTTTATAGTCATGGATGTAATTTTGCAATATGATTGTTGTAGGGCTCGGCGGTTAACCTGATATCTTTTTCACCCACAATAGCACTATCAAATGATATCTCGACTTTTTTCGACTCACCGGACATGAGTGCGAAATAATTATCGCTCATAATCGCAGGAAGGATTTGTTCACCGTTCGAAACTTTGATGAGCATCAAACGTATTCCGAACGCCGACGATTTTGATGACGCTGGGTTGGTGATTGTAGCCGTGATTAAAGTCTTACCTCCTGATTTAATTGTTTTATACTGAACGCCAAGGTTGACTTTTTCAAGGGTATTCAACGCAGTATAATCCTTGCGTTTACTGCCACGCCAGTAAAGATTATCAGATACCAATTTGCCGCTATCGTTGGTAAGCTTCAGTTTAATAAAATGAACGTCGGTTAACCCCGGACTGGGTACGTCTCCTTGGTAAACTTCAAAATCGTACAACGAATACCCCCACCAGCTGCCTCGCTCAACGCCGTGCATCCTGACATAGCGGCAACTGACTTCAGGAAAGTCAGCTTTATGCCATCCTACTCTGCCTTCATTGGTTTGATAAACTTGCTGCCAATGAGAGTTATCATTAGAGACCTCTATTCTGTAGGATTTTCCGTAAGCCGCCTCCCAATTAAGACCCACACCGCTGATAACTTCCTCCTGGCCAAGATCCACAGCAATCCACTCGTCGTCATTGCTTCTACTAGCCCAGCGGGAATTATTATTTCCATCATTGGCATCACCTGGATTGCCGTCAGCAGATGAGGATGCAAAAATTTTCTTGCCTTTTGCCAGATCAAAATGATCTGTCTTGAAATCCAGCTTAAAGGCCTCGGCCGCACTGTTACTCGGGGAAGCCAATTCTACTGTTTTAGTATATTTCGGAACGATATGTCCATCCAGGTTATAAATCTCTGCGGTCGCGGTTAACCCGGCAATATTTTCCCGCGTGGTATTCACTACCTTGATCGCATTTGTAACCGGGTTCCACTGAATATGTATCGGCTCACAAGCCTTCTTCGCGCCGAAATATGCACCGGTCAGGTCGTAGTAATAATCATAAGTCTGCCACACCATCGACGGGTAGGCCGATTGGCTCATCCAGGTCATCACACCGGAAGCATCTTCGCCCATATGGTCGAGCCAGCCCTCATACATCGCTTTATTGCTCTCGACATTCACGAATTGCGCTTTTCGGCAATAATCTTCAATATCTTTCGGGCTGCCATAACCTTTTGAAATCATTTCATCGTACTGATCCGGGCCGGCATTAAATGCACTCGGACCAAAGAAATGCTGATTCCACATTTCATTACGAGGCCACCATTTATCTTTCGGCATGAACTTTTTAAAGCTTTCAAAATTCACAAAAACAGCCGTACCGATCTCTGTCCGCATACCCCAGCCCTTGTTACCGCCAGATCCGGTCGGATATGGAGTAAAATAATAACGGGGATCCTTAGCCGTCCACGGGCCGCTGCCCGTCAGGTTCTCGGCATGGGAGTTGGGTTGATAAAACCGGTCCCCGTTATCAAAAACGCGTACATCTTCACGGAGCCAGTTATTCAAGGGAGGTTCCGGCCAACCCTCATTGTCTGCGCACCAAACAGCTACCGAAGGATGGTTTCTTACACGTTTTATTTTTTCGACTGCGTTAGCGTTAAAAGCATGGATGTCGGCGGGAAGATTAGGGTCTGAATTAAGCCAAAACTCATCCCAAACCATGATTCCGTATTTATCACACGCCTCATAAAACTCTTCATCTGTGGTAGAACCAATCCAGTTACGGATCATATTGAAATTCATCTCTTTATGCAGTCGTATCTTGGTATCATACTCTTCACCGTGACAGCGCAGCATATACTCTGACATACCCCAGTCCCCTCCTTTCACAAAGACAGGCGTACCGTTGATAGCGATATGCAGCACGTGGCCAATCGTATCATAACTGTATCGTTTGATCCCGAATTTGATATTCCGCTCATCAGATACATCGTTTCCGACTGTCAACTTTAAATTCAAATTATAAAGGTTGGGGTCTCCATAGCCATTAGGCCACCACAACTTCGGATTATTGATCATTAACTGCTCAAAATCCCGCTTAGACAACTTTACATCTGCAAGATTGCCGTGATTAACATGTACTTTTTGTGAGAAAGTAACATTGCCCGGCATAATCGTGCCTTCCAGCATACCATCTAAATCCTTTTCGGAATTGTTTTTTACCTGCATAGCGACTGAAACATCCGCCCGCGCATTGGTAGGCAATTCCGTGCGGACCCAGGGATCCCGCAAAGTCAGGCCGCCGCTGCAACTGAGATATACCTTATCCGTAATGCCAGAATTTAATCCAGGTACGTAGGGCATCCAATCCCAACCCGCACTGGAAACGTAGTTTGGACTTCCCACATTGGCAAGTGGCTGAATCGGTGGGTGTACTAACACGGATAGTATGTTTTTGCCGTCCTTTTGAACAATACCGGTGATATCGAATCGGCCACGCGCCATAAATCCGTCAAGTGTCCCAAGCAACTTGCCATTCAGATAGATTTCAGCTTTCCGGTTAACACCATCAAAATTGAGCCAGATATTTTTCTGCAGATAGTCGGCAGGAATCTGAAACTCCGTCTGGTACCAGAAATTACGATCATACTTCATACGATCGACTTTATTTATATTATCACTAAAATTCGGATCCTTTTCAATTCCAGCAGCTACAAAGGCAGAAAACACCGTACCCGGCACTATAGCCGGCGTCCAGCTTTGTGGCGAAATATTAGCCCCGGCTGCATAATCGCTGACTTCAGCCTGGGCCTTAACGTACCAAATGTGTTGCTTGGAACTTCCAAGATTGTATAAATTTAGCTGAGCATAAGTATTCGAGCCAATAATAATGCCCAAGGCAGTAAGGAAGGTTTTTGCAAACGGGTAAAGTTTTTTAAACATAGGGTATTTGACTTTTAATTAGAATATAGCTACGATAGGGCTATACCACTCTTACTATATAAGTATCATAAAAAGAGAATCACTCCCGTTCCCGGGAGTGATTTCTTTACTTTTTTTACCTGATTCTCAACGCAACATTTTTGAATTGCAAATAAGTGTAGGTTCCTTCGCTGACCGCCCAGCCGATGGAAACCGTCGTCTGCTGAGTAAGCGTAAAGGTTAAAGTGTGCGTACCACCAATGCTATTGGAATCCCCATGATATTGGGCAAGTATCGCACTGTTATTACTCAGCTTGTCGATATCCGGGATCGTTGTGCCTGTGGCGACAATTTCATTTGCGTTAATATCACCTCCGTAACCGGCAGTTACAAAGTCAAGGTCATAGGTACCGGCCGGTAAAGTAATAGTTTGGTATACTTTACCGTTTACCAGCGGCGCATCACTGTAATTCTTAGCCTCAAAGTGGATACAGCCGCCATTGTCCGTGGACCAACCACCGCCCTGTCCATTATTCTGGTTCACTACGTTAGCGTTAACCTGCCAGTCTTTTGGTAAGCCCCATTTTCCGGTTCCGTTATCACTCCTGTAAAAAGGATTACCGGGATTTTTGATGAACACCGCCGTAATATCTCCTGCACGGCTGATATTAGGATAGGTGGTGACGTCAGCAACCGTAAACGTATCCAGCGCATTACGCTGTGGAATATAGCTTGACTGAAAAGTCACCTTAGAACCAAACTTAAAGTTTGTCAAAGTAACCGCGGTACTGTCCGGCGATAAATTAGCAACCTGAGTTTTATTGTTGTTGTCCGTATACGTTACCAATGTCTTGGTGTTGATTGAATCCGGCGCATTAAACTGAAGTTTAACGTTACCTTTTAACAGATCAAGCAGATAAGGGTTACTCGCATTGTAAGACCGGTTAAAAAGACCACTTTGGTATTTTGGCCCGTAAACACGGACACCGCTGACATTGATAGCAATCGAGCTTCTGCCGTCGGCATCTATCGAGTATACACTGAAATTATAGGTACCCTCGCTTAGGCCAGGTACGATGACTTTTGCCGTGTCCAGCGGGTTATGACTGCCGGAAGTTATCGTTAGGGAATCTTGCTTATTATTCCAGAAAATCTTGTATTTGACAATCTTCGGATCGGGGCTGGGATTCCACTGCAACATCGTCCGCAGGTTACCTGCGCGGTAATCAGCGTTCTGAATAACACCGGGATAGTAAATCTCCCCGCCCTTCAGCAGTTCTTTATAGGCATCGTTCTTTTTGGAACAGCCGATCACGGTCACTGCGGCGAGTAACCATGCTATATTTTTTATATTGAATTTCATTGCTTTGCTTAATTTATTATTGCGGAACACCTGAAAATGTAACCTCCCTGATGATGGTGTAGTCAAGCCCAAACCACGTATCTTTAACTACAATCCTCACATATTTTACCGGCGTGGAATTATTGGGAACGCTAAAGTCAATACCATTATTTACATAAGCCTGGTCACCTGCATTGGTCTGCCCCTGCGGCAATCCAGATGGCGGATCCGGCACCTTGAAGCTGCCAAGCGAGATCCAATCACCGTATTGCGTACCCGGTGCAGCTCCGCCCGGAGTGACCGCGTCGCCCGGATTGCTGACATTAGAACCATATATGGTAAAATCTTTCGGATTGTTGCCTCCGTAATCCCTGAAATACATCAGGAAGTGAGTTAGCTTATAACTTGCACCAATACCGAACGTACACTGCATCAGCTTCTGACTGGACCCAATAGTGGTCTGCCAGGCATTCGCGCCATTATCCTCAGTGGTATTACCGTCAAAAATATTAGGGACAACGCCGCCATAACCGATAAAAGCATCACTGTTCATAGGATAGTTAAAGAACTTCGTTTTGTCGAGTATCTCTTCATAACTTGGCGTAAGCGTCACTACAGTAGTATCCGAAACGTTCCCATATCTGTCAGAAACGTATACACCAAACTTGGTCGGCTGGGATTTATAGCCTCTGAGGGAATAATTGATGTCTGCAAGGCTGGTATAGTGTTCATCAGCAATCGCAAACTTATTGGTGACCGGATCTATGGTGACTGTATTTAAGGCCACCGCACTTTGAGCCGCATTCTTAGCCTGGATATTGATACCACCATAGTCGCCGTTGAGCTTCAGAGATTTGCTGATCAACTGATAAAATGGCGTATCTGGGTGTACGGTCACCGTTACTGGATCCGACTGCACCGTAGACCGGTTGACGGCACGGAGCGTAACGGTATAGTTCTGGCTGTTATGGAATCCCTCCAAACGGACCGTATCAAAAAAGTAGCTGGACTTAATTTGACGTGAAACACCGTTGCGAATGGTATAATCAGCCTCAACATATAACAAGTCCTTGTCCGAAGGAAGATCGTACGTGATAACAGCTGCTCCATTATAATTTTTTACTTTAACATTCGTTACAACCCCTGGCTTGCCGCCGCCGGTTGATTCCGGATCGCGATAACTATCGCTCTTTTTGCACGCATTAAAGCTAAAAGCCAGTATGCTAAGCACCATTACAATCGATGCTCTATAATATTTTTTTCTCATTTCACTAAGTGTAATAATCAATTAAACAGTATTACCACGCTGGATTCTGTACCAGGTTACTATTCACTACCAGGCTATTTGTCGAAACCGGCCACAAATAATCGCGTGTAGCGAATACAGGGATTTCAACATTTTTGGCCCTGTAATAATTAATCGCCTGGTCCTCATAAATGCTCCAGCCTTTGAGTGGCGCTGCCAATACCCCTTGAAGTTCCTTCCAACGTCGTAAGTCCCATCCACTTTGCCCTTCAAAACATAATTCTATCCGGCGCTCCTGGTGAATAATATCCCTCAGACCGTCTTTCGTACTCGGCTTGCTTGGATTTTTAGAGAATTTAGACCATGAATCGACTACACCTCCAAGACCGGCACGCGCCCTCACCTTATCTACATAAGTTAATGTTTCGGCAGTAGGTCCATTTACCTCATTTAACGCTTCGGCATACAGCAGGTAAAGCCCGCCCATACGCATGACAGGCATGGAAAAATCTACCCAACTAAACCCATCATCATATGTCGTCAGGTAATTCGCAAGTTTTTTTGGCCAATAGCCGGTAATATTGGTTTTTTGGAGCGTCTTTGGTCCGGCTAATGAAGACTGCCCGCGCGCCTCGACATAATGCATATTTGAACCGTCCAAAATTCCATTACCAAACCAGGCGCCGCCGTCAAAGCCAATACTTGCGTAAAATCTTGGCTCACGATTAAAATGGGCCTTAATGGTAGTATACCCCGGCTCTATGTAGCTGGAGTTCGAAGCATCCCCTACCTGAAGCTGGTTGCGGTTGGCGTAGTCGAAACTGTTATCTTCTTCAATTGGGACACCATTATTCGAATAAAATAACTCCGCGGTAGCAATAGGAACAGCATAGTATGCTGGATTTTGCCCATCATTTTGATTTGCTCTTTGCGTCATCCTAGGAATGCAATATTCCTGGCCATGCCAGATGGCGTCTAAGGACCATATCAGTTCGGTATTAATATCCCAGCGTTGGGTTAATGCGGTTTGGAAAGTCAATTCCTGATTAAGCTGCGGCGTTAAATTGGTCACATTCGATGCAGCAATGAAGGTCGTGTTAAGATGAAGGCCGACAGCTTCACATGCCGTAATCGCATCCTTACATGCGGTCGCAGCTTTCTGCCATTTCGTTGCATCAAAACTCGGAAACAGCTGCGTACCGTCTTTATCTTTGAAGTTAGCATAATCCGGGTTACCGTTAAAGAGCGGGCTTGCGGCAGTCATTAAAACTTCCGCCTTAATAGCCATCGCAGCCGGTGCAGTGACTCTCCCCAGTTCTTTGCCGGGATTCGTAATACTTGCCGGTAAATCAGGTATCGCCTGATCAAGCAATCCCACGACGTAGTTAACAACGGCGTCCACCGGCTGACGTTTCACCTTAACTTGGGCAGGGGTGGCTTCTACGGGAAGATTCTGATCAACGATGGGAATTGGCCCGTATAAGCGGAACAAATAATAGTGGTAGTACGCCTTTAAAAATTTGGTTTCCGCGATCCACCGCTTTTTCTCTGCTGCTGACAAATCTGTCGGTTTATCAATATTTGCGAGCATGGTATTACACTTGCGTATAGCTTGGTACATCGCAACGCCATTACCGGATCCATCCCAATAATCTAAGCCGGGATTACCCGCGTTCTGCGTTCCGGTGATTAAAGAAAAGCCAGTGATGTCAAGCGGGTTACTCGGCAGGTTCATCGGGAAGATAATTTCCGAAGAGGTAGTAAAGCCCGGACTACGATTCAAATCATTTAAATTTTGTATAGCATTATAACAAGCATACAAATAATTCTCAGCCTCATTCCTGTTACTGAACGCATAATCCAGCGTTCCTACGTCAGGTGGTACGACATTGAGGTATTTTTTGCAAGAACCGGTGGAAAGTATCAGTCCTACCAGGCATAAATATTTATATAATGTTTTCATTATTTTAAGCTTTTATAGATTTACGTTGATACCTATATTATATACTTTCTGTATCGGATAGGCAAAACCGTTGCCGCCAAGTTCAGGGTCCCAAAGTTTAAATGAACTCCAGGTAATGAGGTTCAACCCATTCATGTAAATCCTGCATTTCTTGAGGCCAAGGGTCTTTGCCACTGATGCCGGAAGCGTATAACCAAATTCGGCCGATTTAAGGCGCATGAATGCCCCATCCCTTAACCACCACGTACTCGGTTGGAGGTTATTTTGAATATCATTGCGGTTCACGCCTAAACGCGGATATAGCGCATAGATATTTTGATTATCTTCCGACCAGTGACTATCTGCAAACTGCTTAAGTAACTGGGTATTTCCATAGATGTATTGATCTGTGCTTTGTATAAAAGGGCTAACCTTGTTCGGGTCGATAAAGAATGAAACCCTGGCCTGTCCCTGGAAGAATGCCGAAAAATCGAAGTTCTTATATTGCACGGATGCGCCGTATCCGTATACGATTTCAGGAACCTGCGGGTAACCGATAAAGGTTTCATCACGTTGGTCAATTATGCCATCACCGTTCAAATCGCGGTATTTGATATCTCCGCCCTGGGGCGCCTTTCCGGTCGATGAAAAGATCTGAGAAGGTGAACTTTGGGCCTCCGCATCGTCAACGAAAAGCCTTTCAGCAACATAACCATATCCCGCACGTATCGGCTGTCCGACTGTATGACGCCATGGTTCCGGATAATCCGGCTCTTCATAATAAGTATACTTATCGGTAGCAAGTGTGAAGTTGCCACGAGCTGAAACCAGCCAGTCTTTGCCGAATTGCATTTTGTAATCAGCCGAAAGGTCTATACCCTTTGAATTGGCTTTACCCAAATTGGCGTAGATCGGAGCTTCCAAACCACTGGTTGTAGGGATATAAGTACGTTGCTGTAAGATATTGTAACGGTTATAATTATAGTACTCCGCTGTAATATTCAGGTTTTTCAAGGTCGTTATTTCCAGCGCAAGGTTCATTTGTTTGGAAGTCTCCCAGGTAACGTCCGGATCCGGATAATTCAGGATTTGCACACCGGGACGTGAATACCCCCTGTTCGTTCCAAATTCAGCCCCGCCGCCGCCTGCCAGATTCACGTTGGAACTATAAAAAAATCTCCGGTCGCTGATTGCGTCATTACCTACCAAACCATAGCTTCCTCTAAGTTTAACACGGTCAAATATTCTGGTCAACGGCTCAAAAAATTTCTCCTCAGAAAGCAGCCAGCCGCCGCCAATGGTTGGGAAAAAGCCATAACGATGCTGCTCCGAGAAGCGCTCGGAACCGTTGTAGCCAAAGTTAAATTCGGCGAAATATTTACCCTTATAATTATAAGCAACTCGTCCGGCTAAGCCCATATTTCTATGAGGCAGTGCATCGATCAACTGTGCAGCATTGGAGTATACAGTTTGCTGCTGTGTCATTACGATCGTGCTGGAAAGGCTGTGGTTGCCGAACTGGCGGCTGTAATCAATATTACCCTGTAAATAAAGATTTGTGTTAATCATCGGTGTGCCGGGGTAATAGCCCAGATATTCCGTTGCTGCACCTGCAGCCTGGTTTAACCAATTCAGCGTATAACTATTTGATGCCCTGTTATAAGAAGCAACATTATAATAAAATGGGTTGTAGGATAAATTAGAGTCGAAATAAGAATACCTGTTTGTCTCAAATAAACCGTGGAAGTTCAATCCCTTAGTAATAAAATCAAGTTTCTGATTTAATTCTAATTGCGCAAGAACGCGTGATTCTGAGGATGTTTTATGTCCGCGTAACAACAAAGCATACGGATTATTGAAAGGCACGGCATTAAAAGTACCCGGAGGCGCTCCAAATAGGATGTGTTTGGTAGCCAAATTAGCCGAATCCGCCGGGAAATAGGCAGGGAATAATACCGGACTGGTGTGGAGCGCAACATTATAAACATCTGAGTTGAACGTTCCGTCAGTAGTAAGCGGCCCCTGATAAGAGCTGAAGTTGCCGCTAAACCTTACAATAGCTTCAGTAGTTTTAGTCAACGTTAAGTTGATATTCGAACGTAACTGATAGTTCTGAAATTTGATATTGTTACTGTTGTTATTATTAGGATCTTCAACTAGGTTCCCATGGTCCAGGCTGTATGAACCGGCGACATAGTAACGGGCCAGCGGGCTGCCGCCGCTGATACTCATGTTACCGCGCTGGGTCGAAGTCCGTGGTTTCAAAAGTGTCTTCAACCAATCTACAGCAGGATAAACGTAGGGATTGTAACCGGGCCCTTTATTAATGGTGTTTATTGTGTTGTTGATCTTATCCTGATTGAATGGCAACGGTTGCGTGGGGTCACGGGTAAGTGTTGCTTCATTAAACAGGTTCATGTAAGTAATCGGATCCGCAAGCTGCAGCGATTGTGTATTCTGCGATATCGAATTTTCCAATCTTACGTTAATGGCCAACTGACCGATTTTACCTTCTTTAGTGCTCACTAAAATTACTCCATTCGCACCGCGGGCACCGTATAAAGCCGTCGCACTAGCGTCCTTTAAAATCGAGAAACTCGCGATGTCATCAACGTTGAGACGCGCAAGATCATTGGTACTCAATTCAATATTGTCAATTAAGATTAAGGGATCTACCTTATAGCCGAATGTCGTAACACCCCTGATGAAGAATTGCGCGTTGTCTTGTCCTGGCTGCCCCGTTGGCTGATAGGCAATTACACCGGCAGCCGAACCGGCAAGGGCTGAGGTCAAGTTGCTGGCAGGAATTTTTAGATCCGCCGGCTTGATGGTGGTAACGGAGCCAACAATAGCTTCTTTGCGTTCCTTCCTTCCATATGCGGTTACTACAACCTCTTCAGCATGCTTTACGTCCTCTACAAGGATGACCTTTAAAGTCTTGTTGGTTTGTGTAATTGTAAAAGTCTGACTTAAAAATCCGATGTAAGATACCTTAAGCACCGCACCTTCCTTTACTGTCAATACGAAATTACCATTATTGTCGGTTACCGTACCTTGTTTGGGGTTATCAACCACAGAAACACTCACTCCGGGAAGCAATATGCCTTTCGCATCCCTGACAGTGCCGGTCACAGTGATATCGGCTATCGTTAAAGGTGCAATTAACGATTTCTGTGCCGAAGGTTTTAGCTTAATGACCACTGATTTATTGTTTATGGTATATTCAAGCGGCGTTCCTTTAAGCACCATATTCAATGCATCCTCCATGGAAGTGTTCTCCAGCTCAACGTCGACCTTCGGCAGATCTTCAATCGATTGCGAAGACCAAAACAGATTGTACCCGGTCTGCTTGCTGATTTGGGTAAATACCTTCTTTAAAGTGGTATTTTTGCTTTTTATAGTGACCTTCTGAGAGAAGACTGTAGCGCTGGCATGCATTAAACCAACGAACAGAATCAATGTTGTGATCTTCATAATTAAAAGGTATTTGCGCACATAAGGCCAATACCTACAAGTGTTTAACGTAAAAAAATTATACATTTGTTAAGGCGATAATTGAGTAAAAAATGTGTTCGAATAGCATTTAAGTTTAATTCAGAGCCTATCGATCAGGAGCATGTCCGTGCTCCTGATTCGTTTATTTGATTCCGAATTCCTTAAATTGAATTGAATGAGTGCCGGATGGCTTTTACGTTTGAGTCTGTTTTCTTTTCATAATTTAAATTTAGGGTTAGTAATTGGTTGGTTTCAGTAATCCGGTTATTTGTATTTTCTGCTAACCAGAATGGTATTGCCATCCAGTTTGAAACGCACATTACCCGAATCTTCGATCTGCTTAAGCAACATGGAGATGTTGGCAAAACGGGTTGACACAAACCCATAACGCGCCGTCTTCAACCTGTTGTCGGTAAAAATAATTTGAACATTATACCATCTCGAGATACTTCTCATAATATTCTCAAGTGTTTCATCTTCAAATTGAAAATACCCGTTTTTCCAGGCAATGACATCCTCGATGTTTACATCATCTATTTGAAGCCCGCCATTATCCGTTATAGCCTGCTGCCCAGGTTTTAACAGGATAGTCTTTGAGCCGGCGGTCACTTTGACGGCACCCAGGATTAGGGTCGTTTTTGCAGCATCAATGTCATCATAGGCCTCAATATTAAAATCAGTCCCGATATCCTCAGTTATCAGGTTATGTGTTATCACCTTAAATGGTATATTTTCATTGTGCGTTACACTAAAATATGCCTCACCTGTTAACGTTACGTTGCGCTGTTTTTTGCCGGCAAAACTTACCGGAAATTTGATCGAAGAGGAGGCATTAAGCCAAACCTTCGTACCATCTGAAAGTTCCAGTGGATAAGGTGATTGTTCGCCAATACCAGTAGCAAGCGTGTTATAAACAGTCGATGTATCTCCCATTGAACTTGCAGTCGAATAGGTAATAGCATCCTGATTGTTTAAACCGATGCTAACGCCAGCCTGCTGTGCCAATTGGCCGGACATGCCTTTGGTGAGTATAATTTTTTGCCCATTGGCCAAAGTCAATGTCGCCTGGTTACGACCTGGAACTATAGTTTTTTGTGCCTGCGCTATTTGGCTGTTCTGACTCTTAGGTTTGAAAACTATATAGCCAGTGATCCCAATGGTCATCAATAAAGCAACCGCTGCAGCAATTCTGGGCCATAGCTTCACTAGCTTTGCTCTCTGCTGAACAGGCAGGCGGGTGCCAACCCGTTCTACTGCAGCAATCAGCTGGGCATCAGAAAGCGTTTGTTCATCATCTTCAGTTAACTGCAGATAAAATGTTTCTACAATCGCTTTTTCTTCTTCAGTACATTCACCTGCCTGATATTTTAGCAGAATTTCCTTTAGGGTTGGCTTTGACATGGTTCAATGGGTGTTATGCCCCGATCTATTAACAATACAGTCGTAACTAACGTATGGCCCAAAAAAAAATTAAAATAATTAAAAAGGAGTAAGACTGCGGTTATTCACTCCCCTATCCTAACGCTTTATAATCAGCCTTTAATTACCTGACTCATCAGCTGAAGCTTAAAGCAGGCCGAATTGGCTTATCGCCGTTCTTGCTATTTCGTTGCCTGGATTAATTTCGAGCATTTTTTTTACGGAACCCTATTTCTCTATTCCTTAGTAATGATCCTGCTTAACTGTCGTAGAACATTCCTGTTTTTATGATGGCACCGGGTATTGATTTTTAAACCGGGCCAGTTCTTAATGCACACCACCGAAATCGAGCACCGTAGCCCTTCGAGTTGGAAATATACGACTGATGGAAATGAATGAACAGTATATTTTTTTTCATAAGAACGCTAATGGCCATGTCACAACTATTGAGGTTACGCTTGTTTTGGTGACTAGGCACCAAAAACTGTCCAATATCCTTCAGCAGTTGCTAAAACACCGGGAAGTTCTTATCAACTGGAAAAATCCATCGGGACCGGTGCGCAATTACTTACCGGAACGCATAAGCTATAATCAATTGCGGCACATTAACATGAAAAGAATTAGTCTACTTTCAACTCTTTTAAATTTATAAGCTCCGGGAGCTTACAACAAAAAGTAAGACATCCAGAGAAAAAGCTAACATCACATTCCTTTGATATAACCCCACGTTCTTTAAAATTAATCCCGCCATTACTGACAATTACAATAATCTAAACAACAACATGATATAAATCAGGCAACCAAATTTGCTCCGGAGTATCTTCAGCGTGTTATTAATGTGATTTCTTACGGTTTTTTCGGAAATGTTCATCTTATCCGCAATCTGTTTGTGAGACATATGGCAATTACGACTGTATTCGAATACCTCTCTCATCTTGGGAGGTAAAGATGCAACTTCAGACTCAATCATCGCCTTCAGCAGATTAAGCCTGACGCGGTGATCGGTTATAGCTGTACTCTCATCCACGATTTGTTGGTATTTAGCTTCGTAATTATCATGTATGGATTGGTGAGCAATAACATTGAGTATTTTATTGCGTAATGAAACGTACAGGTACCCGGCTAAGTTACTTTCTGGATCAAATGTGTTCCTCTTCACCCAAAGCGTAGTGAAAATATCCTGCATGACATCGTCGGCGTCGTCAGAATTCTTGAGCTTTTTGTAAGCATGCCTGTAAAGTATTCCTTTATATCGATTATAAATTTCTGTATACGAAGCCTCATCACCACTTTTAAGTAGTTCAACCAATTCTACATCTGTATAAGCGTGGTATGACAATGCCAACTAAGTTAGAGAGTGCGGATGATCATTAGGTCAAATCAATTAATGAAATCGCCATGCGTACCATATTCCAGTCCAGTGACTCGCTATCCTGAGTACTTCGTCGAAAATTTTTAGATACGGTATTAATTGGTTATTCCACGGTATTGAACGGACCGTAATTTTAACTGCAAGATTACATAATTTATTATAAACCTATTACAAAAAACGTGCAGTTATTAAAAATCCACATCTGCCGCGAAATGGGCTTAAAACAGTTAGCGCTTTAAAAAGTTCATTTATTTCAATTTGCGCAAAGGATCGGGAGTACCGGCAGACAACTTGAGAAGATTTTGTCATCCTTCAAAAATTTGTATATTGCCTGACGGAGTGTATTATATTTTCGTTAATTTAGTGTGATTTATTTAAAAGTTGATTTCCCTAAGTTCTACTTCCGATCACGATCTCGTGTCCCAGCTCCGCGAAGGTAGTCAGGATGCCTACACTGAGATTTACAATCGTTATAAATGGTTGTTGCATAGTCACGCCTACAAAAAACTTGGCGACCGCGATGCAGCGAATGATTTGATACAAGAGTTATTCACCAACTTATGGACAAAGCGTAAAGACATTTCACTTACATCTACATTGTCGGCTTATTTATATACATCGGTGTATAATCGTGTGATTAACGTGTATGAACATCGGCAGGTGGAAACAAAGTACATCGATTCACTGGTTGAATATGCCAATAACTATGTGGATTCAACTGATTATTTAATACGGGAAAAACAATTTACTGAAATAATTGAAAAAGAAATTGCGTTATTGCCGCCAAAAATGCGCGAAATTTTCGAACTAAGCCGAAAGCGCCATGCTACCCACAAAGAAATTGCCGAAACACTTAACATTTCTGAGGCGACAGTTACAAAACAAATAAAAAATGCACTAAAAATCTTAAAAGTTCGTTTAGGATTAGTCATCTACCTCTTTCTTATCACGAGATTTTAATTTTTTATTGACAAATCTGTCAAATTCAAAAAAATATTTTCAATACATCTACCCTTTGCAGCCCAATTGCCTGTCGTAGTTATTAAACAGGATGAAAATCTTTCAATTTAACCATGCAAAGGGAAGAAGCAATTGATTTAATAAGACGATACAACGCAGGTACCTGCTCCGAAGACGAAAAAAGATTGCTACTAAGCTGGTATCTGCAATTCGAACAGGAAAACCTTCCAAACATTTCAGACGCTGAAAGGCAGGCTGATCTGGAAAAGATATGGGATACACTGCCGGTTCGTCAAAAAGAAATAAGAAAGTTAAGCTTATGGTACCGTGCTGCAGCAGCTGCCATCATTCTTGCTTTCATATCAATTAGTATTTATCTGGTAGTCCGGCCTGGGGATGATCGTAGTCAGCAAACTGCATTACAAAAAAGTAGTGCTATCACGCCAGGAACAGGAAGCACAGTACTTACTTTGGGCGGTGGAGAGCAGATAATGTTAAAAAGCGCCAAGAATGGCAAACTTACCACACAGGGGAATTTTACCATAACTAAAACAGCTGAGGGACATTTAGCTTACGAAGCAAATCAAAAGACTCAAGGTACATCAGAAAATTTGGCCTTTAACTCTGTAACTACGCCAACAGGGGTAACGTTTGAACTCATGCTTTCCGATGGCACCAAAGTTTTGCTTGATGCGGCTTCAAGTATCCATTATCCTGTTGCATTCAATGGAAATGAGCGCAGAGTCGAAATCACCGGACAAGCGTACTTCGAGGTTGCACATAATAAGCTAAAGCCTTTTAAAGTGGTCAGTAACGGGCAAACGGTTGAGGTATTAGGCACACACTTCAACATTAATGCCTATCAAGATGAAGGGATAACTAAAACAACCCTATTAGAAGGTAGCGTTAAAATATCAAAAGGCGGAAAAGTTGCATGGTTGGAGCCGGGACAACAATCGGCTACCGCAAATGCAGACGATAAAATAACGGTAAATAATGCAGATCTAGAAACTGCTATCGCTTGGAAAATGGGCGTGTTTCAATTTAAAAGAGCGGATTTACAGACAGTTATGCACCAGCTTGCACATTGGTACAATATTCAGGTTCTCTATGAAAGTACTATTCCCAAGGTGGCCATTACCGGTAAGGTTCCGCGCAACGCAAATGCATCCCACGTGTTGGAGATTTTAAACAAGTTGGGTATTAAATTCAGGGTAGACGACAGAAAAATCACAATTCTGCCAAATTGATAATTAACTATTTATTCACTTTAAAAAAAACAGATATGGCAAACATTCTACGACGACAGATTTAAAAGAACAAACGGGGTAATCATAAAAAAACCGCGGGTGTGTTGACGCACAACCACGGCCAGTTTTTGGATTAACCTTTCCGTCCTGAGACGGATAAAAATCGGTATTGAGTACTTTCTATTAATCCAAACATCACAAAGGTAATGAAATTTCTTACAATTTCGACTGCCATGCCCTCAGCATGGCTAAACACTAAACAACTCCTAAGAATCATGAAGTTGTCAACCTTAATTCTATTGATCGGTCTGTTGCACGCAAGTGCAAAAGGTTTCAGCCAGGTTTCACTCAACGAAAACCACGCAAAACTGGCAGATGTTTTGAAAAAAATTGAAAAGCAGACAAAGTATGTTTTCATATATGATGAAGATAAGCTGCAAGTCAGAGACATCGTTGTAAAGGTAGATAACGCAACAATTCAAAACGCGCTTAACGCGTGCTTTCAAAATCAGCCAGTTACTTATTCGATCACAGGTAATACAGTCATCTTAAGACCAGCAGAAACATCAGTTTTTCAGAAAATCAAAAATTTCCTGCTTGGCCCTGTTCATATAAACGGCATAATCACAGATAGCGCTGGAACGCCGCTTTCCCGTGCAACAGTGTCGATCATAAGGAAACGAAATGCATCCAAAACCGACAATAAGGGAACCATCGCTGCGGTATCCATGGAAGCTACTGGTGAGATAAGTTTCGTTACTAATGACGACGGTCGTTTTCAGATAGATGCCGAAGAAGGAGATGAATTGGCCGTGTCATTTGTAGGCTTTCAAACCTACCGGTTTACAGCGAAAACCAACATGCCCTTTCAAAAGATAGCGCTGCAGCGATCTACTTCCTTATTAAAAGATGTTATAGTACATACCGGGTATCAAACGTTATCAAAGGAACGAGCAACCGGATCGTTTTCGAAACCCGATATGCAGGTATTACAAAACCGGTCAAGTACCATGGACCTAGTTGGACGTTTGGAAGGACAAATACCGGGCATGGTTGTCGCTCCATTTTATCCTAACGGGCATACGGTCAATCAGACGACAGGAACTGTTACTCAACAGTCAATCATCCGGGGAGCGAGCAGTATACACTTAAGCACTGATCCATTATATGTAGTAAATGGCGTTATTGTTCCTGATTTTGGCTCTCTAAACGTCGATGATATTGCGGATGTTACCGTATTAAAAGATGCCGCCGCCGCTGCCATTTGGGGTGCAAAGGCAGCAAATGGAGTAGTCGTTGTAGTGACAAAATCGGGTAGTAAAAATCAAAAAATCAAAGTATCGTATCGCGGTTTTATAAACTTTGAGGGCAGGCCTGATCTTGATTACGCGCGTAAGTTTTACTTAAATAGCAGTCAATACATACAGGTTGCCAAACAGATTTTTGACCCCACCGATTACCCTTATAGTCAGCTGAACAGTATCAACAATTATTACGGACCTGTAACACCAAGTCAGCAAGTACTATACAACCAAAACCAAGGCATAATCACAGCTTCCCGTGCTAACGCGCAACTGGACAGCATGTCAAAAATCAACAACAGCAAGCAAATCAGGGATTTGCTGTATCGCAATGCCTTTACTACAAACCATGTTATTTCGGCTTCTGGTGGTACCAACACATACACGGTTTATGGATCACTTGGCTATACTGATACCCATTCCTCAACATTGGGCCAAACCGGCAATTCTTATAAGTTAAATCTCAGTCAGTCGTTCACACCAAATGACCGGTTCTCTTTTTCCTTAATTAGCCAATTGGCAAACAACGTTAATAGAAGTCCAAACGGATTACCCGCAGGCCCTGATGTACTCCCCTATCAATTGCTCAAAGACGCAAATGGCAATAATATCAACATGCCATTCCTGTCAGGTTGGACACCTGAGGTTATTAAGCAGTATTCGGACGCCAGTGGCATTAATTTGGGAACCTATCAGATATTCGATGAACAAAAGTACGCGACAAACAAAACGAATTCATACGAGGTAAATGTAGTTGGAAATGCCACGGTTAAATTCTTTAAAGGTCTCCAGTATTTAGGAACTTACGGCTATTCGATTGCACCTACTGAAATGCAATACATTCAGGACAACCGGGCCTACAGCTACCGCAAACAGTTACTTAACAACACACTGCCCGGCTCTCCCCCTACATACTTAATTCCGCAGGACGGAGAATTTTATCAGTTAGGTAATAATAATCAACGCAATTGGACAGTTCGGAATCAACTGGTTTACAATTATTCAGGAAGAAATGGCAATGACTATATTTCCCTGCAAGGTGGCCAGGAAGCTCGCGAACTTGTCACAGATCAGAATAAAACAACCATTTACGGTTATAACCCCCAACTTGAAAGCTATCCTCTGTTAGACTATAACACGCTAAATCAGGGCGTATTTGGAACACTTGGAGGCTACGGTGGCTACGTTCAACAGCCGTTTTCGGCTGCAAACGTGGTAACAAGGAACAACTCTTATTTTGCCATGGGAAGTTATACACGTGATCACAAATACAGCCTGGATTTGAGTTGGAGGGTAGATCACAGCAACGTTTTTGGCAGCGATGTATCCGCTCAAAACAAGCCTACATATAGCTTGGGCGGAAAGTGGAATATAAAAAATGAGAAGTTTCTATCATCGATAACTTGGATTGACGCATTATCGGTAAGAGGTACTTACGGTATCACCGGTAACTCCCCCTATGTAGGAGCTGCGTCAACAAATGACATCATCTACACTGAACAAATTCCCAACTATCAATATGCTGTCATTGGAGGTCCGGCTTACCAAATTTCCCAGGCAGCAGATAAAGCATTGAGTTGGGAAGCTACCCATACCACAAATATCGGTGTAGATTTTGCGATTTTAAACAACCGTTTAAGTGGTAGTATTGAGTACTACCATAAAAGTACTACAGACTTACTCGGTAGCGCTCCAGTAAATTTTTTCACGGGTTCAACCTCTTCGACAGCAAATCTCGGCGACCTTGTTAATAACGGCATAAACATTGGTTTGAACAGCATAAACATAAACACAGAGCATTTCACATGGCAGAGTGGCTTTGTTTTTGGATACAATCAGAACAAATTGGTTAAATACCAGATTCCTGCCAGTTATGAAAGTTACCCGAGCTTTAAACTGGGTGGTTCTCCTACTATAGGTTTCCCGATTAATTCTTTATTTGCCTACAAATACGCTGGTTTAGACAAGTTAGGCGACCCACAAGTTTACCTCGCCAATGGTAAAATAACCAAAAACCCTAATGTTACAAAAGGAGATGACCTGGTGTATATGGGCACTACCACGCCTAAATTCAATGGCGGCCTGACCAATAACTTCAGGTATAAACAGTTTCAGCTTTCACTCAATATGACTTACAGCCTGGGTGCCGTAATGCGAAGGACGGTAAATCAGTTTTATTCTGGCTTATTGACCACTAATAGTAACCTCGGAGGAAATATAAGCAATGAATTTCTTCAACGCTGGCAAAAACCTGGAGATGAAAACGTGACAGCAATTCCACGCTATTTATCGGTTGAAAACTATGGCATACGTAACCTTCAATATTATGAAGATGCAGATATAAATGTTGTGAGCGCCTCCTATGTGAAGCTTAACGAAGCTGCTTTAATATATAATCTTAGCCCGGGGGCATTACGCTGGCTAAAAATTCAGAGCGCTTCTCTAAGAGTACAAGTCAACAATATATTGTTATGGAAAGCGAATAAATATGGATTAAACCCCGAGTTCCAAAACTACCAGTATGGCACAATGGCCGTACCTGTTGGCCAGCACACGATTACACTTGGAGCCAATGTTAATTTTTAATCATTTAATTATTAAAAAAATGCAAAAAAACAAACAGCTGACAGCGGCTTTCATTGCCCTGTTGTCAATCATAGCAACATCTTGTAAAAAAAGCTTTTTGGAGGTGGTTCCCAAGGGGGATAATATCGCGATCACATACGATGATTACAATAAGTTGATGAACGGATCAAACTTTTATGTTCTGGGCGGCGCTGGTGCCGGTTCTTGGCAACCCGCAGCAATTATGGGCGATGAGGTCTCCGCAGAATCTTATGCCTTTAACTCGCCTGATGGTGGATTCGAAATCGCGCGTTCCTTATTTCAATGGTCAGATAACGTTTTCCCCGCCAACAATCCACCGAATGATTTCAATGCCAATAATCCGCAGTTCCTTCGTAATTTATTGTCAAATATCTATACCCTCAATAAAATCGCAAACGAGGTAACAAATGCTACTGAAGGTACGCAGCAACAAAAGCTTGAGCTCCAGGCTGAGGCAATGGCCGAACGTGCTTTTACAAATTTTCAGTTGATAAATTACTTTACAAAGCCTTACAATGCCGCAACTGCATCGACGGATTTAGGTTTTCCTGTCATCAAAATTGCAGACGTAACCACTAAAGCATTCGAAAGAGGTACAGTACAGCAGTCTTATGACTTTATGATCAACGATTTAACCCAATCCATACCAAACCTTGCGCTTCAACCTGCTATCCGTACCCGGATCTCAAAAGCAGCGGCCGAAGGCTTGCTTGGTAAAATCTATTTGTTCATGGGAAAAAATAGCGAAGCGCTTACAATGTTCAAAAACGCCTTTAATGACATGGCTAAAATGACCACAGCGCCGACACTTTACAACTACAATCAGACCATGGCTGTAGGCGGATCCTTTCTACCATCTAGTGATATGTACGGGCCGAATTCGCCTTTCACCAATGTCACTGATATAACAGAATCTTTGTGGGCTGTAATGACTTACTCGGGGAATGAGAATGGCAGTGGATACCCCGCCGATTTTCTTAGTATACCTACCAGAACTATTGCCTTATTCGACCCATCGGATTGGCGATTAAAGTTTTATTCTAACTTGCAAACAGACTTATCCACTCCCATACCAGGTGGAAGATTGCGTCGCTATAATTTACAATGGGCGCGAATTGGTGTTGAACTTCCGGACTTGTACCTTTTAAAGGCAGAAGCTGAAGCCCGTACCAATGATCTTGCTGGCGCGAAAGCAGACATTGAAACACTCAGGAAAAATAGAATGCCATTAGCAGTCGCCTCCGTTCCGGTGGCAGCTACTGCCAATCAATCTTCTTTTATCAAGTTTATTATAGAAGAACGCACCAGGGAATTTACCCAGGAAGGTGCACGCTGGTTTGATATGCGCAGATTAGCTAATGACCCCATTTACGCCGGCAATCCTGCACCTACGCATGAGGTTTACCAGGACGGTTCTAACGCTACGATTTATACCTTGAAGCCGGCCCGGCTAACATTACGATTACCACCACTTTACTTATCTCAGAATCCGGGCATGCCCGATAATCCATAACAGTCAAAATAATCGTCATATTTTCTAACCCCTTGCCGTAGTGGCTTTAAAGCCACCCGACTAGGATAATCATGTTCATAATTCAATATAAAATGAAACAAAGCATTGTAAAAATCGAAAATTTATCCCATCGATATAGTAGGGACTGGGCCATCAGGGACATTAATTTCGAGATCGATCAAGTTGGTATCCTTGGTCTTTTGGGCTCAAATGGTGCCGGAAAATCCACTACTATGAACATTCTGTGTGGCGTACTCAACCAAACCGAAGGGAATGTTTTTATCAATGGGATCGATCTCCGTGAAGAACCGGAAGAGGCGAAAAAGTTGTTGGGTTTTTTGCCTCAAAATGCTCCGCTGCACCTGGATTTGACCGTCGAAGAATATTTAACCTACTGCGCAGAGATACGAAACGTACCTAAAAATGAAATCAAACTGGCAGTCGATGAAGTCATGGACAAATGCGGCGTCGCTCACTTTGCCTCGAGACTTTTGCGAAACCTGTCGGGCGGATACCGCCAGCGCGTTGGAATAGCACAGGCGATCATCCATAAGCCGAAGCTGGTTGTTTTGGATGAACCCACTAATGGACTTGACCCTAACCAAATTCTGGAGGTACGAAAGATTATTAAGCAAATCGCAGAAGAACGCGCAGTTATATTTTCAACTCACATTCTTTCGGAAGTGCAAGCGATATGCAAGGATATAAAAATGATTGAAAGTGGACGGATGGTATTTGCCGATACTATGGAAGCATTCAATAATTACATCCTACCCGACAGCATGTTGGTTTCCATGGACAACCCGCCATCTGCCGAAGTCTTGAGTGCAATTCCCGGAATAACTGCAGTTGAGCCGCTAAATGACAAGAGCATAAGGCTCCGATTTAAAGCTTCACCGGATTTATCTAAAAAGATCATCGCCATGGCCGTTCAGCAAGGTTGGCAACTTAGCGAAATCATGTTGGAAAAAAGTTCGTTGGACGAAGTTTTCGCCCAGCTATCAAATAAAAAATCAAATTAATACGAAACATGAGAAAAACACTCAAAATAGCAAAACTTGAGCTTTCCGTCCTCTTTTATTCACCGGTAGCCTGGTTAGTGCTAGCCATATTTATGATTCAGGGTGCCATTAGCTTTTTAGGCACTTTGCAGGTTACTCATACGAGCTTATCCTTGGGTTATCAGACGATGCCGATCACTAAATCACTTTTTGGTGGAACGAACGGGTTATTTACAGGAATGCAGGGAACCCTCTATTTGTATCTTCCTATCTTAACAATGGGCCTGATGAGCCGGGAAATTAGCAGCGGGTCTATAAAGCTGCTATTATCCTCGCCGGTAAAACTCAGACAAATAATCTTGGGCAAGTATCTCGCCATAATAACTTATGGGCTGGCACTAATAGCGATACTTTCTATATTCAGCTTAATAGGTGCTGTATTTATAAAAGATGCTGACCTGGGCCTGATATTCTCGGGGCTTGTCGGTCTTTACTTGTTGATCTGTACATATTCAGCCATCGGACTGTTTATGTCATGTTTAACGAGCTATCAGGTGGTTGCAGCTATAAGCACCTTAGCCATATTTACGGTACTACGCTACGTAGGTACAATGGGCCAGGACATCGATTTTATAAGGGACTTGACATATTTCTTATCTATTTCTGGACGTACCGAGAAAATGATTTCGGGACTCATCACCACGAAAGATATTTTTTATTATCTGATCATCGTTGCTTCATTCCTATCTCTATGTGTAATACGCATGAAAGCGGAGCGCGAATTGAAGCCGTGGACGATAAAAGCAGGGAGGTACGCCTTATTAATTTTCACGGCGCTCCTATTGGGCTACCTGACCTCGAGGCCTGTTTTTACTGGTTATTGGGATAACACAGCAGGAAAATCACTTACGATTACTCCAAATAGTCAAACCATCGCTAAGCAGATCAAAGGGCAACTAAAAGTTACCACCTATGCAAATATGCTGGATCGAAACATTTGGGCAGTGTTGCCGCAGTATCGGAATACTGATTTGGGCAGGCTGGAACAATTTAAAAGGTTCATCCCGGGTATGGACGTTGACTATGTCTACTATTATCAAAAACCCGTGGACACAAATTTCAGGGACTACAGGTTTAATCCAAATCTTAACGGTGTACAGGATATAGAAAAGATTGCGGATAAGATGGCCACGAGTATGGGAGTTGACCGTCAGCTATTTATCCCACCAGGTCAGATCAACAAAATGGTCAACCTGGAGCCGGAAGGTTATTTGCTGGCGAGAAAGTTAGAGTATAAAGGCAAAAGTACTTTCCTGAGATTTTATACTGGTGACAATGATCCATATGCCAGCGAAGCCGAAGTATCGGCCGCCTTAAAGCGTTTGCTAATGGCCGCTCCGAAAATTGTATTCGTTACGGGCAACAAAGAAAGAAGCATCGATAACAATGCGGACAGGGATTACAGGCAGATCAGCTCAGTTAAACCTAGGCGAAAAGCGTTGGTCAATCAGGGTTTTGACGTAGATACCATCAATTTAAATACACAGGTTATCCCAAGCGACGCAAATATTGTTGTTTTAGCGGACCCTGTTACTCCGCTCAGCCCTATAGCCCAGCTAAAATTAATTAGCTATATCGATAATGGCGGCAATATGCTGATAACCGGTGAACCTGGCCGGCAAGATATACTTAACCCAATATTACAACACGTTGGTGAGCAACTCAAAGCGGGACTGTTAGTTAAGCCTGACAAAAATACTACACCGGGTTTTATTAATGCTCAAATTCCCGCTAATGCAGCAAGCATAGATTCAAATTTAGCAAGGATGCAAAAAGGTGGAGGCACCATATCGATACAAGGTGCAGCAGCCGTTGAAACTGTGACATCGGGAAGTTTCAAAGTCGAGCCGTTATTATTGAGCAACTCCGGAGGCTGGAACAAGATCCTTTCAGGAGATAACGTAGGAAAAAACGTGGGACAAACAGCCAAAGAACCTCCTGTTTCCAAACAAGCAACCAAAAGCGCCACAGCGGTTGCTATGCCACAAGGTGCCGTCGCCGCCACCGCTGCCATGCCGGTGAACAATGTAGTGTCACCTGTCAAGCCTATGATGACTACCAAACTCGGTTCTGTTGATCTGTCGACAGCGGATCTAAGTTTTAACGCATCATTAGGCGATCAGAAAGGTATTTTTCCCGTTGCAGTGTCGCTGACAAGGTCTATAAATGGTAAACAACAGAAAATCGTGATTTCAGGCGATGCTGACTTTGTTAGCAACGGAGAGTTATCACGAGGAAGAAGCAGGTTCAACGAATATTTCCTTCAAGGAGTTTGCAGATGGTTAAGTAACGGTGCGTTCCCTGTTGACATTATCAATACACCAGCAAAAGACATAGATCTAAAAATTTCAAGCGGGCAGATGACAGTATTAGTATGGTTATGTAAAGGTCTTATCCCCGGAATGATAGCCCTGACCGGCGTAATAGTACTGTTTAGAAGAAGAAGAAAATAGTGGTCAATAATAGTTAATGATACGGTATCTGGAGGTGGCTTGCATTTAGCCGTCTCCATTTACCGGAAGTTTATAAGATATCATGAATTTTCACACTGACAAGCAAACCCTCGATGACCTTAATATATTGGCAAAGCCAGGTAGTGATTCTATTTTCAGTCTCTTCAATAATACCTGCACTAGAGGCGGCGCGGAAATATTAGAACAGTACTTTCTTTATCCATTGACAAATAAGGAACAAATTAATAACCGGAGTCAAACCATTCAATTTTTTAGTACCGGTAGGCTCAGCTTCCCCTTTAAAACAGAGGACTTAGACAGTGCGGAAATATACCTGAGTATGACAGATCAGCGCACGATGCTCTCCTCCCGGGAAAATAATCTGGCGCAAAAGTTCAGTCAGCTCTTAGCGGCCGACGGCGACTATAAACTGATTGTCAATGGAATTAATGCAATTATAAGCATTTTACAAGACTTGAATAATTTCATTAACCGCATCCGGCCGACAGCTCAGGTAACTCCATATCACACCACTTTGGAAAAAATAGCCGAGTTGCTAAACTACCCGGAGTTAAAAATTTTACTGGAAGTCAAACAAACAGACAAACCTCCCTATGCAAGAATGATAGCCTATGATGATCTATTCAGATCCAGGTTTCGACGTCAAATAAAGCAAATCTTGACTGATATCTATCAACTGGACGTATTTATGTCCATTGCTATCGTGGCATTGAAACACAACTTTGTATTTGCGGAGGCAATAGATAAGTCTGAACATATTCTCCACCTATCGGATGTTTTTCATCCTCTGGTAAAAAATCCCGTTACCAACAGTATCCAACTTGGCACTGATAAAAATGTCGTGTTCTTGACGGGTGCGAACATGGCCGGAAAATCAACATTAATGAAATCAATAGGCATTGCTTTATACCTTGCGCATCTGGGCTTTCCTGTTGCGGCTGCACAAATGAAATTTTCAGTGCGTGATGGCATTTATACCACTATTAACTTACCTGACGACCTTGGCGCGGGGAACAGTCATTTTTACGCGGAAGTTCTGCGGGTTAAAAAAATAGCCAAAGAACTGGCGTCCTCTAAGAAACTCTTTGTCATATTCGATGAGCTTTTTCGAGGCACTAATGTTAAAGATGCCTATGAAGGCACTATTGCCATTACAAAAGCATTCGCCGAAAAACGCAGCTCAATGTTCTTAATATCTACCCATATTGTTGAGGCAGGCGAGATATTAAAAACACTGTGCAAAAATATCAAGTTCGTTTACCTCCCTACTCGTATGAACAACAACGCACCAGTGTATACCTATAAGCTGGAATCAGGCATTACCGCTGATAGACATGGCATGGTCATTATCAATAATGAGCGAATTCTTGAAATTATTAGAAGCCGAAACAACAAATAAGCCTTTCCCCTATGAACTTTTTTGCAGACATACAGACGCTGAATGATTTAAACATTACTGGCCGCTTTAAAAATAATTCTGTTGCTCGGCTATTTGACGAAGTAATTACTTCAGGAGGTAGAAAACTTATGGAGCAAATGTTTCAGGAGCCGCTTTTGAACCCAGACGACATCAACAAACGAAGCGGAATTTTTAGATACTTCGCGCGCCAGGGCACCCTGCTCCCATTTGCAGGCGAGGAACTGGAAATAATGGAAAATTACCTCAGTTCGGTTGGTAGCAATAATCTTATATCGACCGTTGTAAATGTGATATCTAAAAAGGTGCTGGAAATAGCAACTCAGGATAATGACTATGCAATGCTCGAATCCGATATAAGCAAAACCATCGATATCTTAAATCGATTTCGAGATTTTGTAGAGAAATTGGATCATGAAGTAAGCCCGTTTTCCGATCAATTGAATAGTATAAGAAATCAGCTTAGCCAACAAAAATTAAAGTGGATTGGACAGGAACGGGGAAATGCCAAATTTCCACTGGTAAAGCTGATACGTTATGATTACTATTTGCGCACGGAATTACGCGAAGCAATGACCAGCCTAATGGACGTGATATTTCAACTGGATGTTTACATTGCTGTAGCAGGAATAGCTGTAAAAAAGGACTTTCGTTTTGCCAGGGCCCAGCCAAAGAGCAACAACAAACTGACGATAACCGGACTCTATCACCCCACTGTCGAAAATGCGGTAAAAAACACCGTATCGTTACATCAAGAAAGCAATGTACTGTTTCTGACCGGTGCCAACATGGCCGGTAAATCGACATTGATGAAATCTCTTGGAATTAATATCTATCTCGCGCATATGGGGTTCCCGGTAGCCGCGGAGGATATGGAATTCTCCGTTAAAGACGGGCTTTATTCATCTATAAACGTACCCGACAATCTAAGTATGGGCTATAGCCATTTTTACGAGGAAGTATTGAGAGTCAAAACGGTCGCTGAAAAAGTGGCGGAAGATAAAAGCTTAGTTGTGATTTTCGACGAGCTTTTTAAAGGTACCAACGTAAAAGATGCCTACGAGGCAACATTTGAAATAACCAAAGCATTTTCCGAAAACCGGGATTCCTTTTTTGTAATCTCTACGCACATCATTGAAGTAGGCGAAGAGTTAAGACGGCATTGTGAAAATTTCAATTTCTCCTATCTGCCAACTACGATGATTGGCTCAACAATGTCTTACACCTATAAACTAAAAGAAGGCATCACAGCCGACCGCCACGGTATGATGATTATTGAAAACGAGAAAATTCTCGACATTATCAGGCACGACGAAACCCAGGAATAACAACATAAAACAACTAAAAAACGAATTTGACAAAACTATTAGAAGATATGAAAAGAATGTTTATATGGATATTGACCATCGCACCGGTAGTGGGATGGTCGCAAAGCTCCAATTTTGTATTGGAAGGAAAAGTTGGAGCGTACAATGCTCCGGCAAAATCTTTTTTAATATACTTTGTAAACGGAAAGCAGGTAGTTGATTCAGCCGCTATTACAAAAGGTATATTTAAGTTTTCAGGGACAGTAACAGAACCGCTTCAGGCACAACTGGTGTTAGATCATTATGGAGAAGGGTTAACCCGTTTAGGCAGGAACGCCGATGCAACAACGCTTTATCTTGAAAAAGGAAATATTGCCGTTGCTGGTAAAGATTCGGTAAAGAATGCCTCAATAAGCGGTTCAAAGGTAAATAATGACAACAATAATTATAAGCTAAGCATTGCTAAAGCTGAGGAAGCGGTAAAAGTTATAAATGCTGAATACTTTGCCGCACCCGCTGCAAAACAAAAAGATCCAGCGTTTATCGCAGGCTTAAAAACAAAGTTTGACGAGGCCGTCGCTAAAGGAAAAGAACTGCAAGTCAAATATGTTGAGCAAAATCCTGACTCGTACGTAAGCCTAATGGTTTTAAAAGACCTAGCCGGAATGGATATAAATGTGCCTCTAATTGAACCACTGTACAACAATTTATCCGCAGATATAAGAGGAACGGTTGCCGGATCAGCATTTTCAAAAGCAATCAATTCCGCACGTAGTACGTCCATAGGTGCTATGGCACCTTTATTTACGCAAAAGGATGCGAACGACAAGGACGTATCATTAATGAACTTTAGAGGAAAATATGTATTACTCGATTTTTGGGCGTCCTGGTGTATTCCGTGTCGTCAGGAAAACCCCAACGTCCTTAAGACCTACAATAAATATAAAACCAAAAATTTTACGGTGCTGGGCGTTTCGCTCGACAGGCCGGGAAAACGAGAGGACTGGCTGGCAGCAATCAAAGCAGACGGATTAGACTGGACACAGGTATCCGATTTAAAGTTTTGGGATAACGAAGCAGCGAAACTATATAACATCAAAGGTATTCCTCAAAACTACCTGATAGACCCCAACGGCAAAATCATTGCTAAAAATCTACGCGGTGATGATTTGGATAAAACGCTGGCCACTTTATTGAAATAAAAAAATCAAACGTTGGTATGAACACAAAATTAATTTTAACAGCAGGCCTGATTGGGAGCATTTTTTCTACGGCTCACGCACAAAATATACCTTTAGATTCCGCTGTTCGCACCGGTACACTAAGTAATGGTTTTACCTATTACATTCGTCATAATGAGCAACCTAAGAACCGTGTAATTTTTTACCTGGCCAATAAAGTCGGTTCAGTCCTGGAAGACGAAGATCAGCGCGGCCTTGCTCATTTTATGGAACATATGAGCTTCAACGGCACAAAAAATTTCCCCAAAAATGAACTGATAAATTATCTACAAAAAGCAGGTGTCCGATTCGGCGCGGACATCAATGCCTATACGGGATTTGATGAAACTGTATATCAGTTGCCATTACCATCAGATAATCCAGAAATCTTAAAGAATGGCGTTGAGATTGTACATGACTGGGCCCATGGCGCATTACTTGATTCCGTAGAGATTGACAAGGAACGAGGCGTTGTTCTGGAAGAAAAGCGCTTGGGAAAGGGAGCGAGCGAGAGAATGCGGAGATCCTATTGGCCGATAATATTGAACAACTCGCGCTATTCGCAACGAATGCCAATTGGTTTAGATACCGTATTGAATAATTTTAGGCCGCAAACTATCAAACGATTCTATAACGATTGGTATCGACCTGATTTACAAGCTTTGATCGTCGTTGGAGACATAGACGTTGACCAAATGGAAAAGGTCATTAAAGCTAAGTTTGCCGATCTTAAAAACCCCGTTAACGAAAAAGCAAGAACGCTATACAAAGTTCCTTTAACAGGCAAAAATGAATTTGTAGCAGTCACTGATCCTGAAATGACTGCTACAACTGCTGATATAATAATTAAGTTCCCGGAACTGCCTTTACATACGATCTCTGATTATCGGGCAAATATCGTACGGCAACTTTTCAACAATATGATGGGGCAACGATGCGGTGAATTATTGCGGCAATCAGATCCGCCATTTTTATCTGCAAACGCCGCTGTGGGTGGCTTTTTAGGTGGCTTGGATAATTATGACATAAACGTTACTGCTAAACCTGGTGATCTGGAGAAAGCAGTTAAAGCCATATGGCGCGAAAATGAACGCGTGAAACGGTTTGGTTTTACACCGACCGAACTACAACGTGCAAAAGAAAGCTTTCTGAATCGATACAAATTGTCATTGACTGAAAAAGATAAAAATCCGTCAGAAAATTACGTGAGAGAATATTTGGATTATTTTTTACACGGCACCGCATCTCCGGGAATTGCTTATGAATTTAATCTGGCGAATAAAGAGATAAACGGAATTACACTTGATGAAATCAACACATTAATAAAAACAATTAATAAGCAGACGGATCGTGATATTCTGATCATGGCTCCCGATAAAGAAAAGAAAAATCTACCCGACAATCAACTGTTTAACAATTGGCTGACAATTATTGAGGCGGATAATATTCTGCCGTACAAAGATGAATTTAGTAAAGAAAGCTTATTAAAGTCTATCCCTGCAACAGGAAAGATAGTCAGTGAAAAAAAGGATGATCACAATGGTATTATTACACTTCTGTTGAGTAATGGCATTAGGGTATTGCTAAAACCGACAGATTTTAAAAACGATCAAATTATTTTTAGCGGGTTTGGGCCTGGTGGAACGTCGTTGTATGGCGATTCGGATTTCCAATCTGCCTCAGCTGCTAACGTTATACCTTCTTATGGGGCAGGCAATTATAATACCACCCAATTAGGCAAGTACCTGACCGGGAAACAACTGATTGTTCAGCCGTTTATTGCCGAACGTTCGCAGGGAGTCAACGGAAGCACAGTTAAAGAAAACTTAGAAGATGCATTGCAATTGACGTATGCCTATCTCACTGCCCCCCGAAAAGATTCCTCGATGTTTAACGGCTTGATGATCCGCTCAAAGGCAGGTATTGCGAATCGCCTCAATGACCCCAACAGCGTCTATCAGGATACGATCAGCGCGATATTGGGCAATCACAACTTACGCAGAACGGGACCTTCACTGGCAAAATTAGAACAGGTTTCCCTGGACCGGGCGTATTCAATCTATAGAGAGCGTTTCGCCAACGAAAGCGGTTTCGTATTCGTGTTTATTGGCAGCATCGATATGCCCGCAATCAAACCACTCATAGAGAAATACCTGGCTAGTTTGCCCGCAAGTGGAAAAAAAGAGGAGGCAAAGGACTTGCACATCAATGTTCCAACCGGTATCATCAAAAGAACGGTATATAAAGGCACGGAGCAAAAAGCAAGTGTAACATTGGTGTTCACTGGTGCTTTTGATGATACTATGGAAAATAAACTTGTTCTGGATGCTTTGAAAGAATCATTACAAATCAGGTTGATAGAGAACTTGCGTGAGGATGAGGGTGGCGTATATTCTCCATCTACAAGAGTTTCCACTGTCAAGTACCCGCGAAGTACCTACAACTTGACTATTACGTTCGGCTGCGCTCCCCAAAATGTTGACAAACTCATAAACTTAACATTGGGTGAGGTAGAAAAACTTAAAACGACAGGGCCGTCACAAATCAACCTTGATAAATTTAAAGCCGAAAACCAACGAACCTTTGAAACCAGTTTAAAAACGAATGGGTTTTGGCTAACATACTTATCCGGACAGATTCAAAATCGTGAAGATTTAAATCAAATAGATGACTATGCAAAATTGCTAAATTCGATCCCCCCCGAAAAAGTCAGGAAGATGGCTAATGATTGTTTAACCGGCAAAAACTACATTCAGCTGGTCCTTATGCCTGAAAAAAGTAAATAGTAAGACCTCAAGTAAATTGATGTGCCCATACATTGTATAATGCATCATAAGACAACCTTCGCTAAGACGAAGGTTGTCTTAGTGGTCGAGACAAAGCGTAAGCTAACTTTCATTTAAAATATCTTGGAATCCAAATCACGAGCCTGGTCCAACGCTGTACGATTTTCAATGATAATCCCCTTCATTCACGGGAGATTCATCAAAACTGATATGGTTGTTGGTAGCCCGGCCTATAAAATCTTCAGCCGTTCTTACTAAGATTAGTTAAAAGTTAAAAAAGCATTCCGTGAAGAGAATGCTTTTTTTTACATCTAAAATACCTCGCAAGAGGTACATGGAACTACCGGGATTGATTAGACCCAAGAACGCTGCAAAATCTTCAACAATCGAAATACCCTACCGGCAGATAATCCATATTTTCCACTAAGCTGTTTTATTTTTAACTTTAATTAATTAACTTTCAATGACTTAAATTCAAATAAAGCAGAGAATAAGGTATCGTCAAAACTTTTTTAAGAACCTGCAAATTAGAAAAGTTGTAAACGACTCATTTACTTTGGCGGATCACACATCGATTTTCTCGCGTGCCTTCCCAAAATTCAACCAAGAAACGGTTGTTCACAATGGCGAGAGGACTGCCACAGGTTCCTTTAACGAAGACGGTGATACATTATATTTACGTTTAAAAGCCCTGGAAAAATGAGCGACACTTGCAAAGCTGGCATGTAAGCTCGCATCACTAACGTTCATGCCTTCAACCTCGATTAAATCTCTCGCATACTCCAATCTGCGATTTAGCAGCCATCGGTGTGGCGAAGTATTATATATTTTTTGGAATTCACGTTTGAACGTTGCCAGACTTCTTCCTGCCTTATATGCTAATTCCTCCAGCGTAAGATTCTCCCGGTAATACCCCTCTACAACCTTATTAAGGTCGATCGCCTTGTACGTGGTAAAATTCATGAATGAAGAAAGCAGATCGGGGTTGGTATCCGAAAGGTTGAAAAGTAATTCAAAAAGCTTATTTTGAAGAAACGATGAATGTTGCGTTACAACGGCAAACAGGTCGGTAGTCAGAAGCTTTTGCCTGTAAGCCCGCTGTAGCACATTACGAAATTTGGCAAAGTAACTAACAGCTGTATTTCTTGAAATCGAGCTGCCTCTCCTGCTAATTCCTGGGCCGCTCAATAAGAAATTTTTATAGTCATCACAGAAGAACTCGTCTAAATCATTAAAAATGACGTCATGGCCGGAGAATGCAAGAAAATACCGGAAGGCCATAGCAATATTATCAGAATCGGTTTCCTTTTTACTATCCGTTATTTCTTTAAAGTAATCTACGAAGCTAGAATTCCTTGTACGTTGTGAAATGAAACCATACTTCCTGTTTTGGATGTCCAGTTGTCTATTCGCCCTAATATTTTCCACCAACTCCATTGTTTCCGCATTATGCCGCCGTTCGAACAAATTACCTGGTTTTTCATAGATGAATAGTTCAAGGAACTCAAACCGCTGAGGCTTTCCTGTTTTGGGATTCCTTAGCGGTGGCGAAAAGTCAAGGATTAACGATTGCTTTCCTTTAGCAAGCGGTCGCTTTCTGATATGCACTTTAGACATGATGTTCTATAATTGGATTGAAAATGTTATTTAATGTCTCTTTTGATACGTAGGTGTACCAGCCCTCCTGAAACTTCGAGATGTTATTTCTTTTAAGGACATCATATAAAGCTTTCTCAGATATATTGAAAGCTTCCTGAGCTTGTGCCATAGTATAGCATTCATCTATTGGTGGTCGGATTTCTGTAATCATGGAAGGATCTGGCTCTGGAAGTTCAAAGAGCCGATCAATGTCCTTCCTGAAAACGACGGTTTTGCGCTGAGATAAGTTGACTGCATTTAGCTTTCCTTGTGCAATCATTGAATAAATAATCCGCTCGGATGCACCCAACAGTTTAGCGGCCGCTTTAACACTCAAAAATTCCAAAGAGCTTACGTCGACAACCTGATTGTTATTCTCCAGAACCTTTTTCACTACTTCATCCATTGTGGCAGTTTTCTTGGCCCGCTCTTTCGACTTATAGTGCCGTTTATTACAGAGCTTGCTGCAAAAGCGGGTTACGGTCGTTTTTGCAACGAAAACTTTTCCACATTGCTCACAAAGCCGGTTAACTGTGAAATTTGAACTCATTTTCTTCTACTTTTTATTCTATTCTACAAGCCTTTGAAAAATCAGGACAAAATGATTTTACCCCGGGGGAGATAACCCGAATTAAATTCCTAAATATCAAATATTTAAATACTAAAGGAGAGATGACCGGAGAGATGATTACCGATGATTTTTCATTAACATCGTCAGTAGTCATCTCTCTAATTCCCCCAGAATTAGGAGTCGTTTAGTGTAAATAAGTAGCTATAAGCATCCATAAGCGACATAATTTCTCCCGATTTTTAGCAACTCAAGATTTTTTTCATTTGAGTTACAAATCAGTAACAAATTTACGCGAAATGATGCCAATTATCCAAGAATTTGGACAAGTCGAAATACGATAAATTATTAACAATGAGAAGTTTAACTGTCTGGAGTTGTCACTTACTGCCGAGGTTTGACGGCATTATTTGCCGATACAAAACTTACTGAATATATTATCCAGCAGATCATCCGTAGTAACGGCGCCGGTTATTTCACCGAGATAATGAAGGGCCTGCTTGATGTCCATCGACAGGAAATCTGAGGTGATGCTGCCGTCGATGCCACCTAATACCCGAATCAGCGCATCTTCTGTTTTTTGCAAAGCCTCTAAATGGCGGATGTTGGTTACCAGGGTTTCATCACCACTGAGCTGATCTTTGATTGCTGTGCCGTAGATGTTATTTTTCAGGTCATCTATATGCAGTTTTTCTTTGGCCGAGATAAAGATGGTCTGCAGATCTGGAAGACCGGAAGTCAGGAAAAATTCCTGGATGCTTTCCGACTTTTCCTTTCCTTCTAACTGTATCAAATCCATTTTATTGGCAACCAACAGCATGGCTATACCAGGGCTTTGCAAGCTTTCCAGGTCATTTTTTAGTTCTTCAAGCGTAATCTGATCCGCATCAAAAACATAAATGAGCAGGGCGCTTTGGCTTATTTTTTCCATGGTACGCTGTACCCCTATCTGCTCAATAGCATCGGTAGCCTCGCGGATACCGGCTGTATCTATCAGCCTGAAATTGATACCTTGTATGTTCAATACTTCTTCAATAGTATCGCGGGTGGTACCTGGTATGTGGCTCACAATGGCTCTTTCTTCGTTCAACAAGGCATTAAGAAGGGTTGATTTACCCGCGTTTGGCCTGCCGGCTATTACCGTGTTAACACCTTGTTTTATAGCATTTCCCAACTCGAACGACTGGATCAGCCTGCCTATAATTCTGGTGATATCCACTATCAATTGTTTGAGCTGGTCGCGATTGGCAAACTCTACATCCTCTTCGGCAAAGTCAAGCTCCAGTTCAATAAGGGAGGCAAAATTCACCAGCTGCTCCCGCAAACCTTGCAATTGGTTGCTAAACCCACCCCGCAATTGTTGTAAGGCTACCTGTTGGGATGCTTTAGAGTTAGACGCGATCAGATCGGCTACAGCTTCGGCCTGCGAAAGATCGAGCTGACCATTCAGGAACGCCCTTAGGGTAAATTCGCCGGGTTTGGCGCTCCGTGCGCCTTTTTTGATGAACAGCTTGATGATACTCTCCACAATATAACCCGAAGCATGACAGCTGATCTCCACCACATTTTCGCGGGTATAGGATCTGGGTGCCACAAACAGCGATACCAGCACCTCATCCAGCATCAGGTCGCCATCCATGATATGGCCAAAATGGATAGTGTGCGAGGCCTGTTTGGTCAGGTCCTTGCCTTTCCATACGCTGTTGGCTATGTTGATAGCATCCAGGCCCGAAAGGCGGATCACCGCGATTGCCCCTATCCCGTTTGGCGTAGCCAGCGCTACTATAGTATCTTGTAAATTGTCCATGGCGAATAGTCGATGGTCCATGGAAATTATCAGCAGCCACAGACCAGGGCACAAATTTAACACAAATAAATCGCACCCGATCGACGGGCCTGCTATCGGCCTCAAGCTTTTACCTTTTAATGGCTAAAAAACTTTTTAAACCTTAATTTTTAACACTTTTTTGCTCAAAAACGGGTTAAAAACTGCCATTTTTTTTTCAAAAACATCGATTTTAACATTTTTTAACAAATTTCAGCATGATTTTTAACGCGCTTTTAAAACTTTAAAAAGTATTAAATATTTGATTGTCAAATAACTAAATCAAAACAGAGCATTTTTTGATCTGTTTTTCTCCTTAACAAAACAGCCCGGCTCTCTTATTTGGAGAGCCGGGCTGTTCGCTTGTTATAAAGATACGAAATTACCGTGAGAGTGGCAAATGAAATGTTCATGGTTCATAGATGATAGTTCATAGTAAAAATACTCCATAGGTTAGTAATCACAGTCGATGGCTGATAGACCATGGTTCAGCGTAATTATTTTTTACCATGAACTATGAACCATCATCTATGAACTATCAACTACGCCGTAAAACCCCTACCTTCGCAGCCATTATGGTAACTTTTTTTGAAGCTTCGCTCGATACTATTTCGGTGCATCATGTTGGCAACCAGTCGCAGGAAGAGATGTACGCCCTCTCTGATCAGCCCCTGGAACTTAAGGATGATATTATCCCCAACCTGCTAATGCAGTATTTTTTAAAACCATTTGAAAAAGCCAACGAAGTATACCACCTCATGCACAGCAGCGGTAACCTTTCATTGAACGAGATCCACCACTTTGCCTCACAGGCTTTTGAGGACCGGGAAAAGTTTCATGAAGCATCCGAGCAGATAGCCAAACACCTGTACAAAACCACCACCCATCCCAACATTAAAGGTGGCGAGCTGTACGTGGTTTACTTTAACGATGTACAAATTGAGGGCAACCCGCTTGATGCCATCGGTATTTTTAAATCGGAAAATAAGGAAACCTACCTTAAAGTTTACCCCGATAAAGGTGGCTTCCAGGTTGATTATGAGCAGGATGCCATCAACATCAACAAGCTGGATAAAGGAGTGCTCATCTTCAATATCGAAAAGGAAAATGGCTATAAAGTAGTGGTGGTTGATAAAACCAATGGCGGACAGGACGCTGCCGTATTCTGGAAAGACAACTTCCTGCAGCTCCGCATCCGTAACGATAGCTTTAACCAAACCAACAATACCCTGGGCATCTACAAAAACTTTGTAACCGAAAAACTCGACGAGCAGTTTGAAATGAGCAAGGCCGATAAGATCGATTTGCTGAACCGATCCATGAAGTATTTTAAGGAGAAGGATGAGTTTAATATGGACGAATTCTCGAACGAAGTAATCGGTAACCCCGAAGCCATCGAATCGTTCAAAAGCTTCAAGAACCAGTACGAGCAGGAGTTTGACAGCCCCATTGCCGATAACTTTGTGATATCAGACAATGCCGTAAAAAAGCAGGCCCGCGTTTATAAAAGCGTGCTCAAACTGGATAAAAACTTCCACATTTATATTCATGGCGATAAGGAATTGATTGAAAAAGGTTTCGATGATGGCCGCGCCATGAACTATTATAAAGTTTATTTTAAGGAAGAAGCGTAAGATTTCAATTAGTGAATTATTGATTTAGTGAGTTAGTGATTCCTTTACTTGCGCTCGTTTGCAACGAGTGCAAGATTGAATTAGCCGGAATTGAGGTTTTTAAGTAAGATAGATCAGTTTCTATACCATCCGGTAAGGAATTTTCCAAACCCCATCGGGGTTAAAGCTTTGTAGAAAAATTTCAATTGCAATTCAGTGCCGTAGGTACTGTACTCAGGTTGCATACCTACGGCATGCTCGATATCTATTTTTTGTTTTCTACAAAACTTTTACTCCTACGGAGTAGCCTTTAGAATCGAATAATCCAGATCTTTTATATCGAAGTCATGCCAAACTTGTTGCGGCATCCCATGAGCAAGGTTTACAGCATGGTGGTTAACTCACCATATGGGATCCTGATACAAGTTCAGGATGACAGATACCTCATCCCGGAAGTCATGCCGAACTTGTTTCGGCGTCCCATCAACAAGGTGTACAGCCTGTTCTCTCAGGATGACATTGCGTTAACAAGGCAAATAGTTATTTGCTGTAAATTGCGCGTCAATAATTTAAAAGATCATGGCAAACGAAAAACCGGAGTTTTGGGAAGCGGCCTTTGGCGAAAAACAAGAGATGTGGGGTTTTGAACCTGCAAAATCGGCTGTATTGACCAAGGATCTTTTTGTAAGCGAATCGGTAAAAAACATACTGATCCCAGGCATCGGTTATGGCCGCAATGCACAGGTTTTCAGAGAAAACGGCATCACGGTAACCGGGATCGAGATCTCCCAAACAGCTATTGACATGGCCCGGAAGCATTACGGAACGGATATGGTGATCTACCATGGTTCTGTAACCGACATGCCCTTTGATGATCACCGGTACGACGGTATATTTTGCTACGCCCTTATACATTTGCTTGACAGCGGCGAACGCGAAAAATTGATCAGCGATTGCTATAGTCAACTGTCGGCAGGTGGCTATATGGTATTTAGCGCAATCTCCAAAGAAGCCAACACCTACGGCCAGGGCAAATTCATCAGCCAGGATCGTTACGAGATATTTGCCGACATGAAAATGTTCTTTTACGACCGGGAAAGTATCCAGGCCGAGTTTGGCCAGGCCGGATTATTCGAGATCACGGAGATCAGCGAGAGCCAGCCATTCTTTTTAATCAAGTGTAAAAAGGGGGAATAAGTTAAGGTGATTGTGCCTATGCTTTTCAGTTCCCTCCCCACGGGAGGGGCGCGACGGATTTGCGTGATGGCAGGGAGGGGTTTATGTACCAGGTGAGTTTAGTTTCATAAAGTATCGGGCGATGAAACCTCTTCCCCCCTTCCCGAGGGAAGAAATCGCACTATTTCTCCGGCTTTTGATCTTTGGTAAATGAAAGACTTACGAAGTTTTTGAAACTGCGTAAGTCTTTTTATATCCGGTCAGGTCATGCCGAACTCGTTTCGGCATCCCATAAGCAAGATGTACAGTATCTTGGTTAGCCTGTCCTGTGAGATCCTGAAACAAGTTCAGGATGACATTTTTTAATTCCACCAAGGGAGGGAAATAATATCACAAAAGGGGGTCACCCTGAGCTCCGTCGAAGGGTTGAGCGCAGAGGCCTCCCCACATGCTTCGACGGGGCTCAGCATGACAGCCTTACTTACAAGTCATCACAAACACACATAAGCATCAGCTCACTTCCAACACACCGTTACTGTAACTAACCGACTCTACCCTTTTTAGGTGCACATTACTCACCGGTTTTACTACCAGCGGTATTTTTTCTATCCGGGTTTCGCTCGTATCCAAACCAAAAGCTTTGGCTTCTGACTGGGCCAGTTTTTTGATGGCGAAATAACTATTGAGGATAAATGCCTCCGAAGTGCTGAACAAGTTATTGTACGACAGGAATTTCTCCATGATCACAAACCTGAAATCGGCAGCTATTTTGTATTTGTTCAATGATTCGTACTGACTGGTAATGTCAATTTCCTTACGTTGCACCATGTCCTCCACTACATTTCTGAACAACACGTTCACTCTTGGCTGTATCCGGAAACCTAAGCGGAATTCGATGCGGATTACTTTACCGGGCTCTATCTGGTCAACGCTGTATTCCATGGTATAGGGTTCGTCGGTGCGTTCAATGTGCACAAACCAATAGGTATCAGCACGTTTGGGCCGGCGGCTCATGATGGAGTAAATGATCTTTTCTTCTATCTGCTTACCATTGTTGGCTTTGGTAAGATAGATGAGGTGCGTAGCGTATTTGTTTACCGTAGTATCGGCGCTCAGCGCATTGAGCAAGGGCAGTTTTTCTTTAATGTCGATAAAATTCAGGAAGCGGTTATTGATCTTACGGGCCTTAAACCAAACATACATGGTAAATATCAAACCAATTTCAAAACCTACGAAGAACAACCGGTGTATAATTTTCACGGCGTTGGCCACAAAAAACGAGAATTCCACCGTTAAAAACACGCACAATATCATGGTGACTATCCATACCGGCCAATGTTTTACGTAGCGCATAAAGTAGTACATCAGTATAGTGGTACTGAGCATGGCAATAGTGATGCTGAAACCATAGGCGGCCGTCATGGCGGCAGATGTTTTAAAGTACAGCGATACCAGGATACAGCCCACGCACAGGATCCAGTTGATGCTGGGGATATAAATTTGTCCGCGTATGTTGGATGGGTATTTGATGGTGATGCGCGGCCAGAAGTTCATACTTACCGCTTCACTGATCAAGGTGAATGAACCGCTGATCAAAGCCTGACTGGCAATAATGGTAGCCATAGTAGCCAGCGCCACGCCGGGAATCAGGAACTGGTGTGGTACGATCTCAAAGAAAGGATTAACACCGGTAAAATCCTTGCCTGGGGCTTGCGCCAAAACCCAGGCACCCTGCCCCAGATAGTTTAAAACCAGGGTAGTTTTTACAAAAATCCAGCTTACCTGTATATTTTTACGTCCGCAATGGCCCAGGTCTGAATAGAGCGCTTCGGCACCGGTGGTACACAAAAATACTGCTCCCAGCAGCCAGAAACCTTTGGGATGATCCATCAGCAGGCGCGCGCCGTAATATGGGTTTAAAGCTTTAAATATAGATGGATGGTGTATTACCTGCATAGTGCCCAAAACGCCAAGCATCACAAACCAAAGCAGCATAATAGGCCCAAATGCCGAGCCCACCACCTTGGTACCAAACTGCTGAAAAAAGAAGAGCAGGATAATAATACTGATCACGATGATCAAAATGAGGTTATTACCCGGCACAATAACGCTTGAAAAAGCAGGCACCAGGTTAAGCCCTTCAATAGCCGATGTTACGGATATGGGCGGGGTGATGATACCATCGGCCAGCAAGGTACCCGCGCCTACAATAGCAGGGATAGCCAGCCATTTGCCATAACGCCTTACCAAGGCATACAGCGAAAAAATACCGCCCTCGCCTTTGTTATCGGCTTGCAGGGTAATTACGATGTATTTAAAAGTGGTTTGTAGGGTTAGTGTCCAGAAGATACAGGATATAGAGCCTAATACCAGCGCCATATTCACCTTGCCGCCTTCCACCAGTAAGGTTTGGAAAACATACAATGGCGAAGTACCGATATCGCCAAAAATAATACCCAGGGTAACTATCAGACCCGCGAAAGAGAGTTGCTTAACGTGCGAATTCATTCAATGAGATAAAAAAAGAGGGGTTGGATATGATACCTGCGAACGCTGCCGGGGAGATGGTTGCCAATTTTTTATTCTTAGGATCGGCAGCTAAAGAAAATAACAGCATCATACATTAATTTGATTGATAATTCGCCTTAGCCAAAATGCGTGCCGGGAGGTGTTTTATTTTGATAAAGATTTATATAACAGATACATAGTCAAAAACGCACAATTTTAACCTCCATTTAAAACCTATCATTTTGATAGGTTTTATCATTTTGAGAGGGTAATTAGGAAGGTGTTTTTTGTAGAATCTTAGCAATTTTCCTCTCTCTACGTCATTGCGAGCGTAGCGTGGCAATCCCCAATTAGCAAAGCCGCCCTGCATAGTTAGGGATTGCCACGCTACGCTCGCAATGACGCGCGGAAGTTAATTGGAGGATATGCAAAATATGACGCAAAAACAGTCTAAAACTGCACACCCCAGCGTTCTTCGATCCCTAATCCAAACAGGGCGAAATCATATTTTACGGGATCTGTAGGGTTAAATTCACGCAGGCGGGCGGTGAGTTCGAGGGCGGTTTGCCAGTCGGTTTGTTTACGGGTGATGAGCAGGAGCTTGCGGGCTACACGGTCTACATGCAAATCAAGCGGACAAATGAGATCGGCCGGTTTAATACGGTTCCAGATACCAAAATCAACACCGCTATTGTCCTGGCGCACCATCCAGCGTAAAAACATATTTAAACGCTTGCAGGTTGATTTTTGCGAAGGCGACGACACATGTTTTTTGGTACGGTGCGGGTAATCGGGCAGGGAAAAGAAATAGGAACGAAAGTGGTTAAGGGCTGTTTCAGCATCAATATCTCCATTTCTGTCATCCTGAGCGATAGCGAAGGATCTATCAGCAGACAGATTCTTCGTTTCACTCAGAATAACAAACTCTTTTATAGCTGGGGGCAAAAACGCATCCTCTAACGATTCAAACCTTTCGTAATGATACCTGAAAAAGGCGATGAAATACAGGGTATCGATATCGTTAAAGGTGCGATGCTTAAAGCTGAGCAGCTTTTTAAGGTCGACTTCCTCATGGTTGGTGATAAAATCATAAGGGGCACCATCCATGAGGGCGATGAGCTCCTTACATTTTTTGATGATGGTAACACGCTGCCCCCAGGATAAGGTAGCGGCCCAAAAACCCATGATCTCGATGTCCTGCTTGCGGGTAAACAGATGCGGGATGGATATCGGGTCGTTTTCAATAAAACCGGGCTGGTTGTATTGGGCTACTTTGGCGTCGAGGAAGGCTTTTGTATTTTCGATCATAATTTAGTATCAAGTAGCGAGTATCAAGTATCAAGTACAGAACCTTTGATTGTATATTCAAAAATCTTGATACTTGATACTAACTACTTGCTACTAAGAAAGCGCTTGTTTCAAATCCTCCAGCAAATCCTCAATATCCTCTACCCCTACGCTTAAGCGCAGCAGGTTGTCAACTACACCGGCTTTTTCACGTTCGGCTTTGGGGATGGAGCCATGGGTCATGCTTACGGGGTGGTTGATCAGCGACTCCACACCACCTAATGACTCGGCCAGTGAAAATACTTTGAATGACGATGCGATCCGGAAGGTTTCCTTAAGATCAGCTCCCTTAAGTACGATAGAAATCATACCGCCAAAATCCTTCATCTGCTTTTTGGCGATACTGTGATTGGGATGATCTGTAAAGCCTGGCCAGTATATTTTTTCGACCTTGGGATGCGTTTTCAGGAATTCGGCTATCTGACGGCCGTTCTCGCAATGGGCCTTCATGCGCAGGTGCAGGGTTTTGATACCACGCAGCACCAGGAAGCTATCCATTGGGCCCGGGGTAGCACCACAGGCGTTGTAAATGAACCATAGTTTTTTGTACAGTTCCTCGTCGTTCAGCATCAGGGCGCCCATCACCACATCGGAGTGACCGCCGATGTATTTGGTTACGGAATGCATCACCACATCGGCACCCAGGTCAATTGGATTTTGCAGGTATGGCGAAGCAAAGGTATTATCCACTACAAAAAGCAGACTTTTCTCTTTGGCTATCTTACCTATCGCCTCAATATCCACAATTTGCATGGTGGGATTGGTAGGCGTTTCTATCCAGATGAGTTTGGTTTTATCGTTGGTATATTCGCGGATGATCTCAGGGTTCGACAGGTCCAAGAAATGGAACTTAATACCGTAATTAGCAAATATCTTGGTGAAGATCCGGTACGAACCGCCGTACAAGTCGTTCCCGGTGATCACTTCATCACCCGGGGCCAATAGTTTCATCACCGCATCGGTAGCACCCATGCCGCTTGAAAAAGCGAGTCCGAATTTGGCGTTTTCCAATGCCGCCAAACAATCCTCCAGTGCCTTACGGGTTGGGTTGGTACCGCGCGAGTACTCATAGCCCTTATTATCACCCGGCGATTTTTGCCAATAGGTTGATGTCTGGTATATCGGCGTCATGATAGCGCCGGTAGTTGGATCGGGCTCCTGCCCTGCGTGTATAGCTTTTGTTGCGAATTTCATAGTACGTGCGTTAGCACGGTCCATAGTCGATAGTCAATGGACCATAGTAAAAAATAAATCACTCATAGCTATGGACTATCGACCATTGACTATGGACTTCCTCACCTAATAAGCCCTTGCAAACAGTACCCGCTGTGTCGACGGTTTGCCGGTGAGGATACATTTGCCCGCTTCCTGTTTGTTATCCAAAGGTATGCAACGGATTGTCGCCTTAGTTTCCTCTTTTATCTTTTGTTCGGTTTCTGGAGTACCATCCCAGTGCGCGCTCAGGAAACCTGGCTGCTCATCCAGCAGGCGTTTAAACTCGTCCCAGGTATCTACTTCGATGGTATTTTCGGCCCGGAAATCGAACGCTTTTTTGTAGATGTTGTTCTGGATCTCTTCCAGCAGGCTTTCTATTTTCTGGGCCAAACCTTCCTGCGTAGTGGTTTCCTTGGTTTTGGTATCCCTGCGGGCCAGCTCAACAGTACCGTTCTGCATATCGCGGCTGCCGATGGCTACGCGCAAAGGCACGCCTTTCAGTTCGTATTCGGCAAATTTGGCTCCCGGACGGTGGGTATCGCGTTTATCAAATTTCACGGAAATACCTTTCGCTTTCAGCTCCTTGGTCAATCCGGCTACGTAAGCGGCAATATTGTCCAGCTCTTCGTCGTGCTTGTAAATAGGCACAACTACCACCTGTATAGGCGCCAGTTTTGGCGGCAATACCAGTCCGGCATCATCAGAGTGAGCCATAATCAGCGCGCCGATCAAGCGGGTAGAAACGCCCCATGAAGTTGCCCAAACAAAATCCTGAACATTCTCCTTGTTGGTAAATTTCACATCAAAAGCCTTGGCAAAGTTTTGCCCCAGGAAGTGTGATGTACCGGCCTGCAGGGCTTTACCATCCTGCATCAGGGCCTCAATACAATAGGTATCCAAAGCACCTGCAAAACGTTCGTTGGCAGTTTTACGGCCTTTTACTACCGGCAGCGCCATCCAGTTTTCGGCAAAATCGGCATATACGTTCAGCATTTGCTCGGTTTCGGCAATGGCTTCTTCTGATGTAGCGTGGGCGGTGTGGCCTTCCTGCCATAAAAACTCGCTGGTACGCAGAAATAAACGGGTACGCATTTCCCAGCGCATCACGTTGGCCCATTGGTTTACCAGGATAGGCAGGTCGCGGTATGATTGTATCCAGCCCTTATACGTGTTCCAGATAATGGTTTCGGATGTGGGGCGGATGATCAGTTCTTCGTCAAGCTTAGCTTCCTCATCAACAATGATATTACCTGCACCATCGTTTTTTAAACGGTAATGAGTAACCACGGCGCATTCCTTGGCAAAACCATCCACGTGGCTGGCCTCTTTACTAAAAAATGATTTGGGTATCAGCAGCGGGAAATAGGCATTCACATGCCCGGTATCTTTAAACATCTGATCCAGTATGGCTTGTATCTTTTCCCATATCGAATACCCGTACGGCTTAATGATCATGCAGCCTCTAACCGGCGAATATTCGGCCATGTCAGATTTTATAATCAGGTCATTAAACCATTGCGAATAATCTTCGTCTTTACTAATAACACCTTTGCTCATATTGATTGGAATATATAATTTTTGACTTGTGCGAATATTGTATATTGCGCCAAATTTATAAATTAAAAAGTTATTTGAACTCGAACTTTTCACATACCTGCATATGAAACGGAACATTGCTATAGGAATTTTTCTGATCGGCGCCATGGCGTTGAGTTCCTGCTCCACCACAACCAAGCTTGTCAATCCGGAAACCAGTGATGATGTTTATTTTTCAAATGCAAAGGCGGGCGATGAACCTACTTATGCCGCGGCTGATAATTACAACCCCAACGTACAGCAAAACCAGGAATACCTGGATGACAACGATGATTATTTTTATTACGATGATTACGCGTCGCGCATTAACCGTTTCAACTACTTCTCTCCTTTTAGCTTTTATGACAATTTATACTACGGTTACAGCGATCCATATTATAACAATGGCTTTAATTTAGGCTTTAACTATGGCCCCTGGGGCTATGGCTACTCTCCTTACGGCTATGGTGGCTGGGGATTGGGTTATGGTTACAGTGGATGGGGTTATGGATATGGTGGCGGATACTGGGGCGGATATGGTGGCTATTACGGTGGCGGATATCCCGGCGGTTACTGGAGCAGCGGTTACTTTACCTCTGGCAGACCACGGCCTAACCGCGGACCAGGCATTCCATTTGGCAGTGGAGGAGGTGGGCGTGGTCCAATTGGCGTACCCGGCAACGGCTTACCAGGCCGCACACAACCGGGCAGCGGCATAGGCTATATACCTGGCGGTCGCGGCACCAATAACAACTATTCGCGACCGGTCCGTACAGATGCCCGTCCATCGCGCCCGGGCTATCAACAAACCAATGCCGATAATGCCCGACCAGTACAGCAACCACAGTATCAACCGCAGGTTGATCGTTCCTCTTCGGCTCCTTCCAACAACTCTGGAGGTGGCTCCAGAAGTTCAGGCGGCGGTGGTGGTGGCGGTGGCGGCAGACCAAGCAGACCATAAATTTTATCAACCTGAAATTCCATGAAACGATCATGAGTATCGCTTTTAAAAAATGTACAATTGCTCATAATCGTTTCATCACCCAAAAAAACCGATCACACCGATGAAAATAAAATACTTACTTAGTGTAATCGCTATAGTAGCTATTACCAAAAATAGTTTTGCGCAATACTCCCAGGACGTAGTCCGCTATTCAACCTTTCAAAATGGCTCTACATCACGTATCAAAGCCATTGGTAATGCCGGTACGGCTATAGGCGGCGATTTGAGCTCTATTAGCGGCAACCCCGCCGGTTTGGGCTTTTTCACCCACTCAGAATTTAGCATAACGCCCGAATTTAATGGTTCAAAAGTAAAATCCAATTATTTTGGGCAAGCCAATAATGCCAGCAAAAGCAGCGGCAATTTAAGCAATGCATCCATTGTGTATTATCAGCAACTTAACCGGCCAAAAGGGAGTGATAAAAGCAAGGGCTGGCTCAGCATCAATTATGGCGCAGGCTACAGCCGCACCAATAACTTTTATGAAAACATGGTTTACAACGGAAAAAACGCGGCCAACTCCATATCCGATTATTATGCAGGTACGGCCAATAACCATCCGGATGACCCACTCGCGCAAGCGGCCTATAGTGATCGTTTAATCGATAAGTTTGCCACCCCTCAGGGCTTTGATTTCGGCAGTACCATTAATGTCCCCGTAAACCAAACAGGCACCATTTCGCGGGTAGGCGGTCAATCGGAGTTTAATTTAGCTATGGGGGCCAATTATAGCAATAAATTATACATGGGTGTGAGTGTGGCTATAACCGACCTCAGATATGATTATTCCCGTCAGTTTATTGAGGATGGCACCGCATCTATAATACCCAATGGGGGCGTTAATGGTGTTACAACCCCTTTCAGGTCTAACTACATACAAAATCAGTCAACCAGGGGTTCGGGTGCTAACATTAAGCTGGGGATTATTTACAAACCCGTTGAAGCCGTACGTTTAGGTTTCACCTTCACCTCTCCTACCTTTTACAGTATCAACGATGTAACTACCGAAGGATTGGCCACTTCCATTAATGGAAGACCAAACCAGCCTTATAATTCAGGTAATTATGAACTAAACTACAATATGCGTACACCGCTTAAATTAACAGGCGGGGCCGCTTTTTTTATTGGCAAATATGGTTTTATCAGTGGTGATATAGACTATGTTGATTATAAAACGGCCCATATCAGTAGTATCCCAGATGCTGGCTATAGCAACATCCCTGACATAACAGACATTAAAGCTAACTATCGCTCTGCCGTTAACGTACGTGTGGGTGCCGAAGCCCGTGTAACCAGTATGTTTTATTTACGTGGTGGATACAACCAGCAAGGTAGCCCGTTTAAAAATAATACCAGTGCAACAGATGTAAGCAGTGATATCAAAACGGTTAGCGGTGGTATAGGCATAAGATTTGGCCAATACTATGTGGATGCCACTTACGCACACGTTACCGGTTCCGAAGCTTTTTCACCGTATCTGATCAATAATGGCAACCCGACGGCTAATTTTAAAAAGACAAATGATAACGGCTTTTTGACTTTAGGATATCGGTTTTAATAAACATCCACAATGACCACCTATAGAATAATCGGTATAGTATTGATTGTTATAGCAATAGGGATGTTTTTTCTTGGGGCCTCCCTGTTTGCATATCAAGGCCCACCACTAAATCCAATTGTAAGTAAAATGGGAGAATATTCTTTCTTTTGGTGGTTGCCTGCACTAATTGTGGGCCGAGGTCTGACCTTTGGCTCAAAAAAGAAGGATAGGTGATATGTAGCCAGTGATCGGTGTTATCGCCGTATCACTTTCCTATACTTATTCCGGCTATCAGATAAATGGTGCGGTGATAGCACCGACTATAAGCTTAATAGATTGATCATTTCAAATGTCCAAACTTACTTATTCTGTAGGTAAGGCTCAGCAGTACAAATTGGCTTAGATAGCTTGTTTTATTATTAACTATGCTATTATCTATAATACTTTGACTTATTTTATTTCCCTGGTTCAATATATCAGAGGCTTGTAGTCTTAGCATCAGTTTTTGTTTTAAGAAAAAACAGGAGGCCGTCGCGTCAACAATAAATGGATTGTTTGCGCCAATATTAGTATATCCATGAATGAGGCTTTTACTTGCTGCAAGATTTAAGGTCACATTTTTAAAAAAGGTAACATTTTCATTTAGTGCAAACACCCATCTGGTCACGGTAGTAGTTAATCCTTCACCTATTATATAATGATTAAAACTTGCTGTATAATTAACAGATGCTTCGGTGTCGGTATGTTTAAGGGTATTAGTTATTTTAATAGTTTGTGAAAAATTACGGGAAAAATTAAACGCTTTGTTGTTGTCGGCATAAACTACCTGGCGGGCAAAGTTGGCATTTCCGTAAAAGCTGGTTTTTAAAGCAGTAGCAGAAACTTTTATTGGCATGGAATATCCATAACTGGCGTTGAGCTGGTATTCTCCACTGGCATTTAAAAAATGGGTTTCCCGCCTTAATAAATTCAAGGAATCCGTAATAATTAGCGAGTTGCTGACTATTTTGTTTTGGATAACTGATGCCGATAACGCTGCATTAATTATGCGACGAGAATGATTACCCCAATGCTGAAAGTTAAATTCTAATCGATTATTAAATGAGGTTTTTAGATTAGGGTTTCCAATAGTAATATTTTGTATATCCCGGATATCCGGCACAGGGTTCAATTCTTCAATTGAAGGAGCCTGGCTGTTACCAGAGTAGTTCGCTTCCCAGGTTGTGCTTGTACTGGGGTTGTAACTCAAAGTAAAAACTGGTGAGAAATTATATATAGCTTGTTTAATCTTATTTTCACTTCCTGGAGAAAAAGTCGATAACGAGTTCTTTTGTCCACTTATACCTTGCGTCAAGCTAAACTTCTGTCCGGTAAAACGGTAATTTATACTTATTTTTTGAGTTTGGGTTGTGTTCTCGAGATGTTGATTAAGTGAATCAAGCCCTAATCTCAAGAGAGATGGATATACATCGGTTAGCTGGATTGTTTTTTGTTTGTTTGTTGAAACCTCATAATCGAGATCAAGGCTGCTTCTGGATGTTAATGGTTGCACAAAAGATACAGTTAAGTCTGTTGCGTTAACCTTTAAAAATCTATTAGTTAAGGTATTAAATATGGAGTCGTTTTTAAGGCTGTCAACCGTATCATACTCTTTGATATTTCTGTTTACTTGCTCTGCGTTATTGTTGTTATTAGATTTATACTGAAAATTAATCATAATTACCGGCCCCCGTTTACTCAATTTTCTGCCTATTGTGGCATCAATATTTTGCATGGGGTTTTCACTTTTACTGTAACTACTTGAGACTAATTTTTGATTAATTAGGCCAGTTTGCAGAGAATTGGATGTAAAATTATCATTAGAGTTACTTTTAGACAAACTTAGGTTTAGTTTAATATATGTTTTTTTGTCTCGTTGATATTTTGAGTTAAGGTTAAATAAATGGGTATTATTTTCTGCAAATGAAGTGCTGTTAATATCATTTTTTATAGTACCCAAAGAATTTATAGTTTCTGAAAATGTACTGTTTTGGGCACTTGATTTGGAAACGTTTAAATTATAAAAAGCGCCAATTTTTAAATATTTACTAATATGATCGCTATAATTCAAACTAGCTTGATTTGAGTTATTTGAGCCAAGCACGTTTGATGCCGTCCTTAAATTTATTGAGCTTGAAATTTGTTTTGATTCTTTCCAATAATTGCCAATTGCATTTGTAGCTACCTGTTTGCCCGGCCCTCGACTGGCAGTTATATTTCCAAATATTCCATTATTTTTACCTGGTTGGGTTACCAAATTTAATAATTTATAAGACGGGCCTTTTTTAAGACCTAAGAAAGCACCATCATCTCCAAAATCATTAATAATTTGAACTTTAGAAAATATGCCGGCGGGTAACTGCTTTATAAGTTCCCTGGTGTTTCCTGAAAAAAAATCCTCCCCATTTACACGGAGTTTATATATGACCTTCCCCCCTGAAGACAAATAACCATTTCTATCTATCTCTAAGCCAGGTAGTTTTTTAAGAAGATCTTCCATCAAATCATCATCATTTACCTCAAAAGAAGAAATGTTATACTCGATAGTGTCCCTTTTTAATACAACGGGGGGAGCCTTTTCTTTGATGACCACCTCTGCCAGCTGTTTCTCATCGGCGTTTAATTTAATTGGCTCTAAACTAAGTAATTGGGTATGATTTTCTATTAAAAACACAGCATTAAACCCTACAAACCCGACGTGGCTTATTTTTAATTGAAAACTACTATAAGAATTAGTCCTTTTAAAAATAAAACCGCCTTTTTCATCACTCCTGGTTTTTAAGGTATCAGAACCAATGATCAAAGCAATATTAGCATCACTTATTGGAGATGCCTTAGAATCTATTATAACCCCTTCTATCCTATACGTATTTTGGGCATACGCTGAATTTAATAACATGCATAGCGCAATCAATAAAACTACTTTGCAATACATATCATCAGGCACAATCAAAAAAACACCACTGGCCAAAGCCGGTGGTGTTTTTTTTGATTCTTTCAGTGGTATTTTATTAATTTTTGTCTACATTGATATACGACACTTTCCCATCTAAACCATTATGCTCGTGATAGGTAACCTTTACATATTCATCTTCAAATGACTTCTGATAGCTGTTTATTTGATAAAAGTCTGTAGGAGGAATCGCTTTTTTTACAAGAATTTCAATCCAATCATCATCTGTTTGAGCAGAAGGGTTGTCATAAAATGTTATCAACCGCCCCGCAAACATGCCACTTATTTTCAGTGACCTGGTTTCGTCATTTGCCGGAGCCTTCGTATTTTCATATTCCAGGCCGTCATTTCCATGCACAATGAGGTGTAAGAACAGGTCACCCTCACTATATCGGAATCTTCCTTTAGCAGTTGCGTTATAAGGCAGCACGATGTCTCCATTGTCAATGATATCTCCTTGTGCAAAGTTCTCCTCATACAATATAATTTCAAGACCTTTATTTGTAGGATTACCATTTGGAATAAACTGACCGCGGATTAACGAAGCCGGGTCCGGGACATGTCTGCCGATGTCTCCTCCTCCTCCTCCTCCGGAACCTGGGTCGCCGCCTCGGGGTGGTGGAGTGTCGGTTCGAGGTGGTCTGGTTTGTGCGTTTGAGGCAGGTGCTAAACATAAATACAGCAGAGCTGCTAAAGTAAGTGTAAGTAATTTTTTGTACATGCGGATTATGATAAGTATAACTACAAAATTAGTTGGCAAATATAGAAAAACACTGCAATCTTGCAACATATATAATATATTTTTTATATATAATATATATTTTTTTATTTGAGAGGCATTTATAAACAATCGCTGTCAGTTTACACGCTGATTGGTGTTATCATCATACCAATTTCTACAGTTATTCTGGCTATAATATCATGGTGCGGTGATAACGCCTACCATAATCTGACTGATAAAAAAAGACGCATGTGATGCGTCTCTACAATACAAAACGTAGAGACGCATCACATGCGTCTTCTGCTAATAATACATTTATTTATTATATCCCAGACACATCAGTTATCTGGTCGGTTTTTACCAGTTTCCGTACGTCGAACCCTTTATTGGCAGCGCGTACCACCAGCTCATTATAAGTTTGCTCATCCAGCGTGGGCCGGCGGCTCAATATCCATAAACTACTGCGGTTGGGATTACCAACTACAGCATAGCTGTAATCTTTGGCCAGATCAATGATCCAGTATTTGCCCCTGAAAGGCCAAAAGAACTCTACGTCAAGTTTGGCGTTAGTACGATCGGTTACAAAGGCCCTTCCTTCTTTTACTTTCAGGTCGCCATCCTGGATACAACGGTTTTTGACGATGAGTGAACCGTTCTCGGCCAGTCCATACGTTGCCGATGTGCACATACAACCTTTTTCAAAAGCTTTTGGGAAGGCAGCTATTTCAAACCAGGTGCCTAAATATTTTTTTAGTTCTACGTATTTAACAGTTTCTAAAGGCTTACACCTGGCTTGCAGGGCCAACGCGGTTAAACCTAAAACCACAGATGTTGCTAAAATCTCTTTTTTCATACAACAACAACGATTATAGCCCTCAAAAAGTTTAATTCAAAAACGCATATTTAGTACAATTTCCTGCTTTAAATATTTAATTACCTTTACGCCAATTCATTAAAACGAAACTCCCGGACAAGCCATGGTGCAGAAGATGAACATCAGTATTTTAGGTTGCGGCTGGTATGGCCAGGCGCTGGCAAAGGCCCTGATCAATGTAAGCCATGCGGTGAAAGGTTCTACCACATCCCAACAAAAAATGGCAGCCCTGGCTGCTGATGGTATTGCCCCCTACCTGGTGAGCTTTTTACCCGGTGATGAACATTATGACGATTCATTTTTTACCTCCGATGTACTTTTTATCTGTATCCCCCCCAAAAGCAGGAGCGGCGAAGGACCCGGGTTTATTGATAAGGTACGGGGAATTATCAAGGCCATCAAAAAGCATAGTGTAAAAAAGGTGGTATTCATCAGTTCAACGGCGGTGTATGCTGATATAAACGCGGAGGTTGATGAGTTAAGTGATCCGCAACCCAATATAGAAGCAGGCAGGATATTACTACAAGCAGAAGATCTGTTCAGAGCCGAAAACACATTTAAAACCACAATTATCCGCTTTGCGGGATTGATCGGACCTGGGCGTGACCCAGGCAGGTTCTTTGCCGGTAAAAAAGATATTGCCAATGGCAGGGCACCGGTTAACCTTATTCACCTGGATGATTGTATCGGTTTGAGTATGGCTATACTTGACCGGCAGGCGTTTGGCTATTTGTTCAACGGCTGTTCTCCTCATCATCCGGCCAAGTCTGTGTTTTATACTAAAGCAGCTGTTAATTCGGGATTGGAAAAACCGGAATTTATTGATGAATTGAAGGAGTGGAAGATAGTGAAGAGTGTGCAGGTGGAGGAAGTTTTGGGATATCGGTATAAGATGAAGATTGATTAATATTTTGTAGAGACGCATAATTGCGTCTCCAGCCATGCATTTTCACAAACCATATTGGGATTGTCCTATAAGAGACGCAAATATGCGTCTCTTATAGGAAGATCATATCTTCGGTTTATCACCCATCACAAAAACCAACCTTCCGCCTTTTAAAATATCAAAGTGCCTGATATAATTTTTCAGATAAGGTTTACCATTCAGGCTGATGCTTTGCACGTATTTATTGGCCTTTGATAGCCCTTTGGCTTCGATAACAAAACTTTTGCCGTTAGTTACGCTAATGTTTACCCTGCTCAGTTGCGGCGCACCAAAAACGTAGCGGCCATCAGCAGGATTAACGGGATAAAAACCGAGGGCCGTAAAAATATACCAGGCCGACATTTGGCCGCAGTCATCATTGCCCGAAAGGCCATCGGGTTTGTTCTGGTAAAACTGATCGGCTATCTGGCGTACCAGGCGCTGGGTTTTATACGCTTGCCCGGCAAGCGCATACAGGTAGGCTACGTGATGATTGGGCTCATTACCATGGGCATACTGCCCTATCAAGCCGGTAACATCCAGCGCGGAACCTTTGCCAAATACTTTGGAGCTCATGCTGAACAACGAATCGAGCTTAGCGGTAAAAGGTTTATTCCCTCCCATCAGTTTGATCAACACAGGAATATCCTGCTGTACCGACCATACATATTGCCAGGCATTGCCCTCGGTATAATCGCCGCCGATAGCCAGCTGACCGCTATCCAGGTTGGCAAAGGGACGCACCCAATCGCCATTAGCTAAACGGCCCCGCATCAGGTTGGTCGATTTGTCAAACAGGTTCATATAATATTTTGATCGCTTGTTGAAATAATTATAATCGTCTGTTTTATGCAGGGATTTGGCCAGTTGCGCGGCGCACCAATCGTCATAAGCGGCTTCCAGCGTGCGGGAAACGGCCTCGCGTTTTACCGAGTCTGAAGGCAGGTAGCCGTAACGCGTATACGTATCCCAGTTATATTTAGGGTTTTTATGATTGGTAAGCGAAACTTTAATAGCGGCAAATGCCTGCTCCCGGTCAAATCCTTTAATGCCTTTTAGCGCGGCATCTACTATGGCGGGCACCGCGTGATTACCGATCATGGCATAGCTTTCCTTGCCCCATAAAGTCCACACGGGTAACAGTTTGGCGGTGGTGAAATGCTGCAGCATGGTCTCGATGATCTGCCCGTCTTTATCCGGACACATCAAAGTATAATATGGCTGCGCGGCCCGGTAAGTATCCCATAGCGAAAGGGTGGAGTAATATACCTTATCTGCCGATTGATGAACTTCACCATCCGCACCACGGTATCGCCCATCTGCATCGGCGATATTGTTAGGTTGGATGAGGGCGTGGTAAATGCTGGTATAAAAGGCTGTTTTTTGAGCTCCGGTGCCTTCGGCTTTCATCCGGTTGAAATAGCTTTCCCAAACTTTGGAGGCCTCGGCTTTAACCTGGTCAAAAGTTTTGTTCAGTGTTTCGGCAGCCAGGTTTTTGCGGGCACCATCGATGCTTACGCCTGATATTGCCACTTTAACTTCGATGGTCTCGCCGGGTTGGGTATCAAAGTCGACTATCAAACGGCGATGATCCTCATCAATAAAATGCGAACCGGTAAAAGCCTTGCTAAACTGCGCGGTGAAATAAACTTTCTTTTCCACCCATTGACTGCTGAAGGCATACCCGCTGACAGTTGTTTTTGAATCGATAGAGATACTGCCTTCGGATACATGCTCTTTCAACTCTTCGGCATTCTCCACCAGGCCACTTTGTATATCAATAAGCAGGTGCGATTGCCCGGCTTTGTTAAAGGTGTAGCGGTGCAAGCCTGTATGCGCAGAGGCTGTAAGCTGTACTTTGATGTCGTGATCATCCAGCTCCACTTCATAATAACCCGGCGAAGCTTTTTCCTTACGGTGTGAAAACCTGCTGACGAATTGTTGTGGCTCCTTTCCCTGGAATGGGAAGAACAGCACATCGCCCAGATCAACTCCGCCTGTGCCGCTTAAATGGGTATGAGCAAAGCCGGTGATGGTGCTATCTTCATAACGGTAACCCGACGAATAATGCCAGCCGAAGTTGCCGGTTTCCGGGCTCAGCTGCACCATACCAAACGGCACCGTAGCCCCTGGAAAGGTATGCCCTGTAGCGGAAGTGCCAATAAACGGATCAACATACAGGCTATAGCCCTGGGCATGAGCTGCAGCTATGCTTAGGAATACCGCTACAGTTAAACTCCATTTTTTCTGCATCATACTGGTATGATCTATAAATGAAACAGGTACACCGCCGGATCAAGCAATTTACCGCCGGCATCTTTCAACGAAAATAAGGTTTGTTTGCTGTTAGCCTCAGTGGCGGTGTAATATCCGCTAAACTCATAAAAACCTTTTTTAAGATGGAGCACAGCTTTCTGCGGTTCTACATACCTGTTCTTTTCACCCCTGATCACCGGGTCATTATCAAGGTATAAGGTTGGGCTTACCTCAAAGCCCGATGTCAGCTCGTAATCACTTTCCGCGTCAATCTTAATCAGGCCGCTGAATTTAACGCAGGTGATGTCCCCATCAGTTACCGGCATTATCATGGGTGTGCCCGTTGTTATCACCATCATGCTAACCGGTGGAACCGCCTCCAGTTTGGCGTAGTTGATCTCTTTGGCTTTGAAAATCTTATAGCCCAATCCTGGTTTCAACTCAGCCGTATAAACTTCCCGGGGCTTAATTTTCACATGTTTAATAATCGCGCTTTGAAATATGTGCTGGGCGTTCAGGTTCCAGGTGGTAAAAGTTTTGAGCTGGATGCTGTCCTTAAGCAAAACATCAATATTTACAGGAAACGCTACCGGTCTGGCTGTGCTATCGGGCATTTTACCGTTGAGCGAGTATCGCACCTGCGCACCTGACAAAGGGTACTGCAGTGTTTGTTTAAATCGCTCGGCATTGGTAAAAACATGATCGACGCCAACAATATCGGGCAGGCGCGCGTTGAGGTTCCATAGTTTAAAATAAGGATACTGTTGTTTCATTTTGTACTCGAAACGGTCGATATTCTTATTCTCTTTGATGCTCCAGGCCAGTTCGGCCACGGCCAATGCACGCGGGAACACCATGTATTCCAGGTGCGGGGCATTGGGTATCTTTTCAGTCCAGATGTTCCCTTGGGCTCCTAAAATATAAGCGGCTTCGGCGGGTGTCAGCTGGCTCGACTGCGGTTCATAATTATATACCATTTGCCAGGTAACCGGCGGGTTCCAGCCTATGGGTTCCAGTTGTTCGTTAGCCTGCGGCGCATCAAAATACATATAAGGCAACGGTGTCATGATCACATGGTGGTGCATGCGGGCGGCTTCAATTCCGCCCTCTTCGCCCCGCCAGCTCATCACTGTTGCCGATTCGGCCAGGCCGCCCTGCAATATTTCGTCCCAGCCTACCAGCTTTTTGTTTTTGGAGATCAGGAATTTTTCAATGCGTTTAATAAAATAGCTTTGCACTTCCTTCTCATTCTTCAAACCTTCTTTCCGCATCAGGGCAACGGCTGTGGGGCTTTTGAGCCAATCGACCATCTCGGCTTCATCGCCACCAATGTGCACATACTGATTAGGGAATAGCGCGATCACCTCGGTCAACACATCTTCCATAAACTTAAAGGTATACTCGCTGGGGTCGAGCATACGTACCCGGTGTTTGGCACCAGTAGAATCCTTACAACCCAACTCCGGATAGGCAAATATGGCTGCCTCGCTATGGCCAGGCATTTCAATTTCGGGCAAAATGGTCACAAACCTGTCCTGCGCGTATTTGATCACATCGCGGATCTCGGCTTTGGTATAAAAGCCATCGTTACCGCCATCAACCAGGTTATCCAGCTTCCGGAACTTTCCTTCCTTGGCATAATAGGCTATTTTGGCACCCATTTCGGTCAGTTTCGGATATTTATCGATCTGGATGCGCCAGCCCTCATCATCGGTTAAATGCCAGTGTAATACATTCAGCTTATAATGCGCCATAACATCGATGTATTTCTTCACCTCATCCACCGTAAAAAAATGGCGGCATACATCCAGGCTTAAACCACGCCACTGAAAACGAGGTTCATCGCTAATAGCACAAACGGGTATCTGCAAAGGCTTGATGCTAACCTGTGGCAGCAATTGGATAAGTGATTGCACCCCATAAAATATCCCGGCTCCTTTACCCGATACGGTTATTTTACCTGCGGTAACACTCAGCGCATACGCCCCGTCTGCTCCTTTCAGGTTACTGCTGATCAATCTTATACTCGTTGATGGGGGGATCTGGGCGTAAACCTTCAGCGCTAACTGTAGTTTATAATATTGTGCCAGGTAGCCTTGCAGGTATTTACCTATCGCGGCGCTTTCTTTGTCAACTCCGATAACAGCTTTACTGTTCAACACAAAATTGCCTTTTTGCGTTGTTAAATGCAGCGGTTGCGGAATGACATGTATTTGAGCAGTTGTTGTTTTTGTATTTAAACCCAAACAGGTAATTACTAAAAGCAGATATATTTTGCTGAAACGAATCATAAAGGGATGTAGGTTTAAATTTTAACCGTGATATTTTTCCTGTATAGGATCCAAACTGGTATAAAGATGATGATCACGGTAAAGATAGCCGAAATAAGCGAGGCATTCTCTGGCGAAAAATTGGGCGTAAGCAGGTGAAAATACATGTACGACCAGATATTGGTCTTATGGCCGTTATCGGTAACCGGGATAATAGATATAATAGCAGGGATAACATCGGCCAGCACATAAGCCGCTATAGCATTGCGCCCAAAAGCCAGGAATGGCGGCAGCAGTTTTTTATAACCCTTTACATCGATGAACCAATAAGACACGGAGAGAATAATGATGGCCAGCCCTGCGGTAAATAATACAAAGGAGCTTGTCCACAAAGATTTATTGATGGGGAAAAACGTGTTCCAGATCAATCCGGCTACGGCCAGTAAAGCTCCCACATTCGTCAACCGGAGTATTTGACTGCCGGTTTTTAGTTTATCGCTTTTGAGCCAGATACCAGTAAGCACACCGATTAAACAGGTGCCGATAGCTGGGATCGTACCCAATAAACCCTCCGGATCCCAGGTTTTGGATGCACCCCAGAGATGATTCGGGGTAAATACCAGTCTATCGACCCAGGCACCCAGGTTGGTTTCGGGGTTAAGGCTGGCAGGCCCGAAACCAGGCACAGGCACCAGTGTCATGAGCAGGTAATAGCCAACTAAACAAATGGCGGCAATAATTATCTGCGTACGGGTATTGGTTTTAATGTACAACACCGCGGTAATGCCAAAAACGATACCAATACGCTGCAGCACGCCGGGAAAACGCAAATGGATGAACTGAAAATCGCCAATGAGCGGTAGGCAGATCCCCAGCAATACAATAATGACGGTACGGCGCAAGATGGACAGCATCAGCTTAGGATGTGCCGTAGTGTCGGTTTTTTTGGCCTGCATGGCATAAACAATGGATACGCCCACCATAAATAAAAAGAAGGGAAAAACCAGGTCGGTTGGGGTGCAGCCATTCCATTTGGAATGCTCCAGTGGCCAGTAAATATGGCTCCAGTCGCCGGGATCGTTCACCAGTATCATAGCCGCCACAGTAAATCCCCTGAAAAAATCAAGCGAAAGTAAGCGCGGGCGACTGATGCTGGTGGCTTTATCGCCAACGATGGTGTTTGCCATATTTTTATTCTCTGTTGATCAAAAACCTTAATTCACGTGCTTGCCAAAAGTTTTCAGCGTATATACAAAATGGTATGTGCCCGAGCCAATATTCAAATGCTCATCGTTGCCTGTTTTTTGGATACCGGTAATTTCCTTTACAGTATTGATATCGAGGCCACCTTCAGTGATCTGATCGGTTACGGATGGCAGCACGATCTCGGCAGTGGTATTGGGCGGCACAATTACGTCTAAGGTAAATATACCATTATCAATGCTCCATGCCGATTTTACTTTGCCATATAAAGTTTCCAGCTCGGCCTGGGCACTGGTCAGTTTGCCGCCCGGATGCGGCGAAATAATGATCTTATGAAAACCCGGTGAATTTTCGTCGGTATTGATACCTGCTATCACCCGGTACATCCAATCGCCAATGGCGCCATAAGCATAGTGGTTAAACGAGTTCATTTCCGGGTCTTCAAAACTGCCATCAGGCTTGATGCCGTCCCAGCGCTCCCAAATGGTGGTAGCGCCGTGTTTTACCGGGTACAGCCATGATGGGTACGACTCCTTCATCAACAGATCATAGGCGATATCGGTATGGCCAAAACGACTCAGTACATGGCAAATATAGGGTGTACCCAAAAAGCCAGTGGTGATATGTTCGTCATAATCCTGTATGTTGTTAACCAACCTTTTTGCCGCCGATTCCCTTAAATTTTCGGGCAGCAGATCAAAGCTCAGGGCCAGTACATAGGATGTTTGTGTACCCGATATCATCCGGCCATTGGGCGTTACATATTCACTTTGGAAGGCTTTTTTGATATTGTACAGCAGTTGGGTGTATTTCTGCACATCATCACCCCTTTGCAAAATTCTGGCCGCGTTAATGAGTAACTGGGTCGAATAGGCGTAAAATGCCTGTGCTATCAGGTTTTTATCGGTAAGCGCGGCGCCATCAGCATAATTGGTTCCGGCGTAAAAGAGCCAGTCGCCAAAGTGGTTACCGGTATCCCAAAGGTAATTGCGGCTATGCATCTGTATATAGCCTACCCAGGCTTTCATGCTTTCGTATTGTTGTTGCAGCACCTGTTTATCGCCATAGGCCAGGTAAATAGTCCAGGGTGCAATAGTGGCCACATCGCTCCAGCCCGAGGCTGCCGACGAAACACTATCCAACACATTGGGTATCACATAAGGCACAGCTCCATCTTTATGCTGATCGGCCGAAAGATCTTTTAGCCATTTGGTAAAAAAGCCGGCCACATCCATGTTGAAGGTGGCGGTACGAGCAAAGGCCTGTGCATCGCCGGTCCAGCCCATGCGTTCATCACGCTGCGGGCAGTCCGTTGGTACATCCACAAAGTTGCCTTTTTGCCCCCACTGTATGTTATGCTGCAGCTGATTAACTAATGGATTTGAAGTGGAGAACTTACCCGTTTGCGCCATGTCAGAGTATACGGCGTATGCCGCCACATTAGTAGAATCAAGCGGACCATTATAACCCACCACTTTCAGATACCGGAAACCTTGGAAAGTAAAATGCGGCTCATAGCTTTCGGCACTGTCGCTTTTAAATATGTAGGTGATCTCCTGTTTGGCGGTACGCAGGTTTTTGGTGTAGAAATTCCCTTTCTGATCAAGCACCTCGGCATGAAAAAGATGGATGGTATCGCCGGTTTTGGCTTTCAGCTTAAATTGCACCCAGCCTACCAGGTTTTGTCCAAAGTCGATCACTTTTTCGCCGGCAGGTGTAGTTAACACTTTAAGCGGCAAAAACTTCTCATGTTTTTTTACCGTTGGGCCGCTGGTGGTAATCAGGTTACTTTTGATGCTTTCATCCGTTTTTACGGTATCCCAGGTGGCATCTTTATACAAAGGATCCGTCCAGCCGTTCTTTTCCTTGCGGGCATCATACACTTCACCATCAAAAAATGAGGAGGAGCGGATAGGGCCGTAAGCCACCTTCCAGCTTTTGTCTGAGGTGATGGTTTCGCGTTTGCCGTTGGTATAAACTATCTCGAGCTGATACAGCAGGGCCAGTTTTTTGCCGTAAACATTCTTTCTGCGATTGTAAGTATAGCCCCGGTACCAGCCATCGCCAATGGTTACACCTGTGGCATTATCCCCCCTCCGGAGCAGCGAGGTAACATCATATACCTGGTATTGCAGGCGTTTGTTATAGCTTGTCCAACCGGGAGCAAAATAATCATTGCCCACCCGCTTACCGTTTATCTGCGCTTCAAATACGCCATGCGCGGTGATATATAAATGTGCAGCACGTATTTTATGATCAAGCTTAAATGCTTTTCGGAACATAGGGCTCGGGCCGCCGGTAGTATCAGACAGATAATTATCCTGGATCCATTTGGCCGACCAATCCTCCTGCTTCAGTAAACCCATTTTCCAGTAGTTCACCATGCTCCAGGGTGTTACCTGGTTTTTATTGTTCCATACCCGCACCTGCCAGTAGCACTTTTCGCGCGAGGTAAGCATCGGACCGCCATAATACACATGCGCCGACTCATCCGAAGGCACCTTGCCCGAGGTCCAGATGAGGTCTTTACCCTTGGTTAATGATACCGCATTGGTACCCACCCTTATCTCGTAATAAGTTTGTTGTATGTTACGATCCTGAGTGATCAGCTTCCAGCTCATACGCGGGTTGGCCGCATCAACAGCTATGGGGTTAACCTTATACTCACATATTAAATTATCAACCCTGAAAGTCACAGGCGCATTTTGAACCTGTGCAAAGCCCTGGCGACAAATAAAAAATAATATAACGGTACTCAGGTATACTTTTTTGAGCAGGCCTGTTTGGGCTATGTAATTCATGCTACTAAATATAGCTTAAGAACGGTTTTTGTTTGTATATATCTCATATTTTTTAACCGTAAAAGTAAATATGATGTTACAGAGAGATTCAAGATAATAAGAGTCAGGAATCAAGACTTCGAAATCAGGAGTCAAGGATCAAGATACAAGAATCGGGACAAAAGCCCAAACCATCTTGTTATTTATTTTCCTGCCTGACTCTTGATTCTTATATCTTCACTACAATTTTCCATCTCTTGATTCCTGACTCTTATTATCTTGACTCTCTTTCTCAATGTCCCAGCTGCCCCTGGGTTAACGGATATTGGAAAAGCAGGCGAATATTGGTATATGCTGCCGAATTAATATTCCAATACGGCTTTTTAATTTCCTTTTCCCGGGCACCATGGGCCGTCATCACCGCTACAGCCTTGCCGGTACGCAGGAGGTCAAACCAGCGGTGGTTTTCGAAACACAGCTCAATTTGCCTTTCATGCGCTACCGCCGTGCGAAAATCTTCCTGGCTGGCCACGTTTAATGTGGCATCGGCATTACCCGCGGTTTTATCTGGTAGGCCTGCCCGTTCCCTCACCAGGTTTAAATATCTGAAAGCATCACCTCCACCTGAAAAACCCTGTTCATTGAGGCATTCGGCCAGCATGAGGTAAACATCGGCATAGCGATAAACCGGGAAATTATTGCCGGTTATGCCTTTAACAGCGCCTACACTCTGGTATTTTTTAATATAAGGCATGGTGATACCATATTGATCAGATGTAAATGTTTCATCAACAGAGGCTGCCCGTCTTTTATCATCAGGCTCATAAGCATCCAACAGATCCTGTGTAGGGATATTCCAGCCGTTTTGCGCGCCATTATCCAGGGTGTGTCCGGTTACAGAATCATCATATACATCCCAGGGGGCAAACGTATCGATAAAATCACTCCCCAGCCCGTTTGGCCCTTCGATATATTGGATCTCAAATATCGATTCGGGGCCATTCTCTTTATTGATATCAAAATTATCGGCATAGTTGGCATTCAGGCTATACACATTGGAGCTAATAATACTGCGCAGTAAAGGTACTGCCAGATCAAATTTTTTCTGGGTCATGTATACCTCAGCCAGCAAGGTTTGGGCAGTGCCTTTGGTTACCCTGCCTTTATTACCCAAGCCCGCATAACTAAGTGGTAATTTAGCTATAGCGTCATTGGCATCGGCAATTATCTGGGTGTATATATCGGCGGCATGGGCTTTGGTTGCTACTTTATAAGCATCGCTTACCGATTGCTGTTCAGTTAATACCAGGGGCACATCGCCAAACATGCGCACCAGGTTAAAATAATTAAATGCACGTAAAAAACTAGCTTGCCCGCTTATAGTATCTGCCACGGCTGGAGGCAGCTTGGCAGCAGGCAAACGAGCCAGAATTACGTTACACCTACCTATTCCTGTAAAACTTGAGCTAAAAAAAGCACCAACCATATCATTATTATCCAACTCCCTGAATTCATCAATTTCTTCTTTATTAACACCTGACCTATCGTCGGGATCAAATTCATACGATGTATTATCAGATCGCATTTCGCCCATGGCCCAAAAAGAACCTGTGTACAAGCCTTGCAAAGGTGCATAAGCCCCGTTAACAGCCTGCGTAAACTGGGCCGGTGTTTTATAAAAATTAGTATTGTTTTCGTAATCGGTGGGTTGAAGGGAAAGGTAATCCTTTTTACAGCCGGCTACACCCGCAGCGGTAAGGATCAAAAAAAGATATATGTATTTTTTCATGTCTTCGGTTATTTGTTTATCCGTTTATCGGTTCATTAGTTCATTGGCTTACAGATCCTTACTCTTTGCTCCAAGAATCCTTATTCCTCACTAAAAGGTTACATTACAACCTATGGTATATACAGCAGAGATTGGGTAACCTGTAAAATTCACATTTGGCGAAAGTGACCTGTTACCATCCTGCCCTTCAATGCCTACTTCGGGGCTACCGCCTCTGTAACCGGTTATCAGGATAGCATTCTGCGCGCTGAAATAAACCCTGAAATTTTTGCTGAACTTAGTCTTGAAATTGTACCCCAGATCGATATTCTTAACCATGAGGTAAGAGTTGCTCTCGACCCAATAGGAAGGGTATTTATCACGGGCCAGATCTGTATTAACAACCGTGGTTGGCAAAAGCCCTGCACCCGGCTGCTGTTCGGATCGCCAGCGTTGCATAACAGATTGCTCTACATTAAATACGCCATCCAGGTTGGTGGTGAACTGCTTGTATACATCAAATATGTGCCCGCCCACTGAACCGGCCGAAATAATGTTCATATCAAAATTTCTGTATGACAGGTGATTGTTAAAACCGAAAGTAAATTTTGGCCAGGGATTACCGATAGTGGTTTGATCCTTACCGTCAATCACTCCGTCGCCATTTACATCCTTGTAGCGGATGGTGCCTACTGCTTGTCCGTCAAAATGCGGATATTTATCCAGCTCTGCCTGGTTTTGGAAAATGCCTTCAAAAATGTATCCGTAAAATTGTCCGAGCGGCAAGCCAACCTTAGTTATATTAGTTGGATTATCATTGGGCGGAGCATCATATATCTGCTGGGTTGGGCCCAGGCTCAATACCTTGTTACGGTTAAAGGATATATTCATATCGGTGCTCCAGTTAAATCCGCTGCCGATGATATTTTTAGTGGTTAAAGTAAACTCCCAGCCCCGGTTGCGCACGTTACCCACATTGGTTAGGGCATTATCATAACCGGAAGCTATAGGCAGCGGAATATATTGCAGCATGCGTTGTGTGTAACGGTTATAATATTCGGCTATTAAATAAATACGGCCTTTGATAAGGGAGATATCCATGCCAATATCCAGCTGGCGCGTGGTTTCCCATCCAAGCTGTTGATTTCCAAGAGATGTTATAGATTTTCCTGGAGCCAGCGACCCTCCAAACGTATAATTAGTGGATTCAATCGGAGGGAAAAAATCATAGTTACCTACATTGTTATTACCGGCAAGGCCATAACTGGCCGTAAATTTCAATTGATCAATAAACCCTGTTTTGGGAAAAAATGATTCATCAGAGACACGCCAGCCTCCGGATACGGATGGAAACGTACCCCATTGATGTCCTTGGGCAAACCGGCTCGAACCGTCGCGCCGGATAGACGCACTTAACAAGTACTTATCCTTATAGGCATAGTTTACACGGGCTATCAATGATAACAGGCGCCACGATTGATCGGTATTATTATCCGGCGGGGCGGTAATGGTAGTAGCAGCTCTGATCGACCGAACTACATCATCCGGAAAATCGGTACCAAAAACAAAGCGGTTGTGATCTGTTTCCTGTTGGATAGAGTAATCGCCAAATGCGGTTAATGTATGATTGCCCCATGTTTTTTTATAATTAATGGAGTTTTCATTTAGCCAGTTAAAAGAGTTTACCGAGGTAGAGGATGCAATAGCTTTTGCCTGAGTTCCATCGACATTATGGTTATTGAAGGCTCCCAGGAACGATGGCCGGAAATAATCCTGTGATTTGGTTTGATAATCAACACCAAAAGTCGACCTCAGGGTTAAACCCGGGATGATCCGCCACTCTGCATAGGTATTGGCAAGCCCTCTGAATTCGTTACGTTTATTGGTAGTATTCACCAGCTCACTTACCGGGTTGGCGTTCTGGAAGGTACCCGGCGAACCTACCACATTGGTATAGGAGCCATCGGGTTGTTTTACCGGAATAAGCGGACTTTCCAGGTAAGCCTGACTCAAAACGGCTGAAAGGAAGTGCCCATCTGTTTCCTGCAGATCCCTAAGGCTATAGGTAGGCGCGATGCTTAAGCCAACGGTTACGTTTTTGGCCAAATCGGCATCTATAACTCCCTTTAAGGAGTATCTTTTAAATCCGGTATTCAATACTGTACCCCGCTGATCAAAATAGCCTAATGAAAACAGCGACCGTGCTTTTTCGGTACCATTAGCTATGGTAACATCATAATTTTGCATGGGCGCTACACGGGTAACCGCATCAAACCAATCGGTACCTTTGCCCAGCGATGCCGGATTTTTATATTCATCCGGTATCGGATTATTAGTACCATTGGCCTTGTTGGCATCTTCTATCGCTTCTGTACGCCATTGCGCGAATTGAGAAGCCGTCATCATTTTAAGCTTGCTTTTAGGCAATATGGTCTGGATGCCGGTAGATGTATTTACCGTAACTGTTGATTCGCCCTTCTTAGCCCTCTTAGTGGTGATCAGGATAACGCCATTCGCACCGCGCGAACCGTATATGGCTGTTGAAGCCGCGTCTTTTAGTACGCTGATGTTCTCGATATCATCGGGGTTAATGGTACTCAGCGGATTGGAATACTGATCAAAGCCCGGCGAGATCGGGAAGCCATCTACCACATACAGCGGATCATCACCCGCACCTACCGAACCCGCGCCCCGGATATTAACGGATACGCCACCACCCGGAGTACCGGTTACCTGGTTCACAGTTACACCGGCCAGCTGCCCGGCCAGTTTCAGATCGGCACTGGCAGCTTTGATCTCTTTGATATTACTCATTTTAACCGTCCCTACCGCTCCTGTTACATCTTTTCGTTCCTGGTTACCGTAGCCTACTACCACTACTTCATGCAGCTGGGTTTTATCTTCTTCCAGCACTATATCAATAGCGGTACGTTTATTTACAGGCTCTTCTTTAGTTCTGAAACCTACAAAGCTGAACACCAGCACGGCGTTATCATTAGCCTGTAAGCTAAATTTACCGTCGACACTGGTAGTGGCGCCAATGCTTGTTCCCTTTATCTTCACGTTAACACCCGGCAATGGCTGCCCTTGTGCATCCTTTACCTGGCCTGTTATGGTTATGGGTTCTGAAGAATCCCCTATGAAATTTTTGGCCCTAAGCTGTAAACAGCCCATGATGATTAATAAACCCGTTAGTTTTAAAACTAAAAATAGCTTGGAGGTTGTTGTCCGGGGCGCATATAATACCCTACTCGTAAAGTTTAATTGCATACCTTGGTTGTGTTTGGTTAATGTTTCTGTTAATGAAATTCTGTCGAGCCGGTTTGGCTCATCTGCATCAAAAAGTGTTACCTACTTCACTTTTTGTTAACGACTGTTAAGTTGTCGTGATGGTGATTTTGTTGATGTTTGTCCATAGTTTTATATTTCGGTTTGGTTTGGTTTTGATAGTGATACAATACTGTTTTTAGAGCTCATCATATTAAATGATAAACTGCAAATACTTCACAATAAAGATTAATTTGAGCGGTCAGTCTGCAAATAACCTGTATAACAAACAGTTATAAGACCAACAAAATATATAGGAATTGGTTGTATTAAATTGAAATAAATTTAAGCTTAACTTAAACTATATTACATAACAAGCAAAGCTATTTGCTGTACAAAGGGGTTTTCAGTATTATTTATAAACAAAAAAGAGGTACTTTTCAGCACCTCCTTTGATTATTCTCATCTAAATTATTTACTCCAGTAGCTTATTAGCCAGATCAAGTTCTGCACCAGAGATGGTATGCTGCCGGCCCTTATAGATCTCTTTGGTAACATTGGCATTAAGCTTTTCAAGAAGGCTCACCGTCTCATTCACCCGACTTACGGGTACATGAGGATCAGGATCGCCGGTGGTGATCAATACGGTGGTTTGATCAAAATCGCCTTTATAGTTTTCATCGATCAACTTTTCACCTATCAATCCACCGGTGAAAGCTATTACACCACCATATTTACCGGCATTACGGGATACATACTCCAGCGTTAAACACGCCCCCTGCGAAAAACCGAGGAAATAGATATTTTCCTGTGCTATACCCTGCTGTTTAATATCCTTTACTAAACTGCTTATCACCTCCAGTGCCGAATCCAATGCAGGCTGATTATTACTCACCGGCGCCATAAAGCTATAGGGGTACCAGCTATGTTCGGTAGCCTGCGGCGCAAAAATGGCATAACCATCCAGTTGCAGGTGATCTTTTAAGGTGAGGATGCTCACTGCCGATGCACCGCGCCCATGCACCATGATCATGGCCTTTTTGGCCTCACCTGCAGGCAATCCCGCTGTAACTATCTGTTTACGATGCGTGTACATAATTTTATATTAATGAAGGTAACGATTTTTCCAGATCCTCGCGAATGTTCTCATACTGTGCAGGTAGTTTTAAACCGCTGCCCAATTGGTCTACCGGTTCATCAACCGAAAAACCAGGGTTATCGGTAGCCAGCTCGAACAATACACCACCCGGTTCGCGGAAATACAATGAGTAAAAATAATTCCTGTCGATCTTATCGGTTATGTGTAAACCCAGTGCGGCTATCTTTTCGCGGTATTGCATCAATATCTCCTCGTTTTTAACCCGGAATGCCACGTGGTGCACGGAGCCTCCTGCAACATGTCCTGCAACTTCTCCGGCTACTTCAACCAGGTCAACTATCGCCGCGTTATCTACCGCGTCGGTCACAAACCTAAAGCGGTTCACATGCTGCTCCAGTAATTTATAACCAAAAACATCAGTTAATATTTTAGCGGTAGCATCCATTTTATTGGTAGTGATGGTAATGTTGTGAAAACCACGGGTAGCATTTTCTGTTTTCACTTCTGCTGTTTCCCAGGGCAGCCTGTTATCGGCAGTTTTAGGTACTATGAGCTCCAGTTTTAAGCCGTCCGGATCCAATAAAGTGAGATATTGCTCGCCAAATTTTTCGGCCGGTTTGTTATATAGTACGTTGTTAGCATCCAATCTTTTCAACCAAAAATCCAAACTACCTTCGGGTACGCTGTAGCCAATTTCAGTTGCCTGACGTGCGCCTCTTCTACCCGCGGTAATGCCTTCCCATGGGAAAAAAGTAAGGATGGTTCCAGGTGTACCAAACTTATCGCCATAATACAGGTGATAGGTTTGCGGATCATCAAAGTTCACCGTTTTTTTAACCAACCTTAAACCCAAAACACGGGTATAAAAATCATAGTTCTTTTTGGCGTTGCCTGCAATAGCAGTTATGTGGTGAATGCCGTTTATTGTATTTTCCATTATCTTCCTTTCGTGATCAAAAATTAATAATTGTTTTAATTCATGATTCAAAGTTACCGCGTAAAATAGGGTTTACACTTGATGTAGGATAAGAAATGAAGGGGCTTGGGGATTTTGGGAGTAAGGGATAACCCACGCGTCATTGCGAGCACAGCGTGGCAATCCCCGATTTGTAGAGCCGCTCTTGCCACGTCGTTCCTCCTCGCAATGACGCGGGGAGAAACCAGAGTTATAATTACCCCTCAGCCTTCGTACTAAACAGAAACACCGCCGATTCGCCCAGGATCACCTGGTCGCCTTCGCTCATGGGGTGACCGATCTGGGTGGAGTTCAGCTTGATCATTTTGCCGTCGGCAGCAATGTGAATTTTGGTTTTATTGCGGGGAGGTACGCCGCCTTCATCGGCAAATATCATAAAGCATTCCGAGTCCTTATTCCACTCGATATGGGCATGCTGCCTGCTGATAAATCTATTACTTTCATCTTTGCTTTCGGCCGGGAAAACCAGTTTATTTAGCCGAAACGATCCGTTATCGGTTACCGCTTTTTTATCGCGACCGATGTTTATTTTATCGTCCGTAGCTTTGATCACGTACTCTCCCTGCTCGGCTTCTCCGTTCAATATCCGGATGTAGGCAACCGCCGATGAGGCATTGTGCATTACCTGCCGGCGGGTGTGCATCAGGAAAGCCGCGTCCAGATCGGGGATCGGGCTTGCTTCTGATGGCAGTTCATCCACAAATTCCACCTCAATTGTCCAGTCAGGTGGCAGGTCAAGCGCGTAATCATCGGCTATTTTTTGTACTTCGTTTCTGAACTTATCTTTATCGTGTACATAAACAGCGCCTTCATACAAGTGCTTATCTTCCGGACTTGCCGCTATATAGAGCAACAGCTCCTTGATGTGACCGCCTTCGCCGCCTTCTACTTTTTGTAACGACTCTTTGATAAAACGCAAAAGGGCATCGCGCAAACTTTTCACATCCCAATCGCGTTTCTCACCCTTATTTCTGAATAATTTAAATGCCATTTTGGTAAAATTCTAAAACTCTAAAAACTAAACTCTAAATTCTAAGAACCCGTTTAAATTTTGATTTAAAACATTCTTACATAATTGCGTCTCTCTCAAGATGAGCCGCCTAAAAAACGTTTAATTATTTTAATATGTATTCGGGAGACGCAATGATGCGTCTCTACATTTAAAAACAATCAAACTTAAAAAGCCTCTTAAGAGAAAGCTTTTCCAAAAATTCTTGCTCCCTTATTGCTGCGTTGTGTCTCCCGGGAAATTTATTTCATCAGGAGCCTGTTTTACTTGTTCAGGAACCACCACTTTTTCAGGAGCAAAACTTTTCATATAACCCTTTTTCAATAACAGCGGGATGATGTGATTACCAGCCAACCGCACCGCGTCTGATGAGCCCCGGGTTGATTCGATACGGATACACACCACCATATTGCCGGTACCTTTGGCTTCGGGTGCGAAAAATACATACCAGCCATCGTTCACGCTTTTATTTTTTACAATACGCTCGGGCGTACCGCTTTTGCCGGCTACGGCTATATGCAATATAGGTACTTTTGGTGCACTTTGTGCTATCATGTATTGTTTCAGCAAAGCGGCATATTCGGGCTTTTCTGCCAGTTTAAAGGCTGGCTTTACCGCTATTGCCGTATCGTTGACCTTGAGCACAAAGCGATTGGGATGCAGCACGCCGTCATTGGCTACGCCCGATATGAGTCGGGCAACTGCCGCCGGTGTAGCGATCAATTCACCCTGTCCCCAGGCCATACCCGAGATACCTTTGGCCCTGGTTTTATGGATATTGTTAGGATCGTAACGCGGTTTGGTATTAAATTCGGTTTTGCGCCACAGGTTACGCCATTTTTCTTCCTGCTCATCATTTTCGGGTGGCTTATTATAATAATAACCGCCTACGCCATGCAAAAACATACCGGTTTTCATATACAGGTTACCCATATATTCTTCCAGGTGCTGCTGATTGGCCAGCTTGATAAAATATACGTTGTTTGATTTGGCAATGGCCCTGGCCATAGTAATCATGCCGGTTTCATCGGGCTCGATTCCTTTTGTCCGAATACGTTCTTCGGTACTTACATGGTACACCACATTGGCCGCATCAATACCCAACTTGTTAAATGCCGACATGGCCGTGAGCACTTTGGCCGTTGATCCCGGTTGCGAAGCATAGGTAAAACCCAGATCGGTAGTGGTCATCCAGGTAGCCAGTTTATTCTGATCACCCTGCGACATCGTCAGCTGATCCCAGTTATGTACAGGCGGCAATGGATACACCGCAGAAGTTAGCACATCGCCTGTACCAGCTTCCATTACTACTACAGAAACCCGGTTATCCTGCAACGAGGTATCGGCAGCTATGGCCTGTTGTATACCTGTTTGTAGCTCAGCATCTACCGTCAATTGTACATCCCGGTTCTTGTTTTTAAAGGCGGCTATCTCCGGACCGTTAATGTCGGCCAATAATAATGGGGCCAACGCACTGTAATCGCGTTTGCTAACCGTCATTTCCTTCATACCACGAGGCAGAAAGCGGTCTTCCTGGTAGCGGGATGCTTTGACATTGTAACTGGCAATGGGCATTTTAAAGCCGCGCAGCTCGGCAGCATGTTCATATTCGGCAAAATAGCCGTTGGTGCTGCCGTTAAATACGCCGGTGTTTTCGTCGCCCGTCCAGAAAAACATATTTTCCTCAAAAGGATAATACCGCTCCAAACGCTTATGCATAGCCGAATCCAGATCATAATGAGCGATCCCGGCATCGGCCAGTTTTTGTTTTTGCTTTTCTATCAGCTCGGGTTTGCTGGTAGCCAGGATCAGTCCGTTACGATCCAACAATGAGCCCGCCTGCAGCTTATTCATCAATATAGCGATACGCGGGTTATAGCTAAACATTCGTAAGCCGCTTTTATCGGCCACCAAAGCGGGTTTTACCACCCAGTGTTTGTTATCGGCGCTATAGCGCGATACATTTACCGTAAGCAATACTACCGCGGCTAAAGCTGCAGCCAAAGCGGGCACCAGGTTTTTGTCCTGCTGTTTGGTAATAAAACTCATTTGCACCTGCGTACCTTTTACTGAAGATACGGACAACAAAAAACCTGCCGCCACCATATTGATCACCAGTGATGAACCACCATAACTTTCAAAGGGCAGGGACACACCAGATAAAGGCAGCGCCCCTATCGATCCCCCGGCTATAAGGATAAATTGTACAAAGCTACAAACGCCAATACCCGCGCTAAGGTAAAATAACAGCGGCGTACCCGTTTGCCGCCCGATGATAATGGAGCGATGCAGATAAAGCAAGAACAGTATAAAGATGGCTGCCATACCTGCCCAGCCAAATTCCTCGCCGATGGATGGCAGAATCATATCAGTATGCGCCTCAGGGATAGTTTTGGCAAAACCCTGACCCACGCCTGTGCCGCTTAAGCCACCACTGGCCATGGCCCAAAGTCCGTTAGCAACCTGATCGCCGCCATATACTTCGTTGTTCCAGGGATCCTGCCAGATGGCTTTACGCTCTACTAACCGCTCAACCGGACCGGGGATCAATTTATCCAGCCCGGGTATTTTATCAATGGTTAAAAACGCGGTGATCACAATCAATGCCATAAATGCCGATTCGCTGAGCAAGCGGGGTTTTAAAAATGCCACGATACCCCATACGCCAAAAGTGATGGCCGCGCTGATCCAGACATTTTCAAAAAGCCAGGTGGCCAGTACAAACAGGATCACATAGGCGGCCATGTGCATAAAATCGCCTCGCGAAAAGGAGAACAGAATAATAAAGGTAAAACAAATCACCATAGCCGGCCCCAGATCGCCCAGTACTAAAAACAGCAATAAAGTGATCACCGTAGCGATAAGCGCAAAAGAGAAAAACGACCAGCGTTTACCCCAACTAGCATACTGACTGATGAATTTTTCATTAGCAGCAAAAAAGCCCGCCAGGAATATCATGATCAGGTATTTTACGATCTCGCTGGGCTGTACCCCTAACAGATTCACTTTCACCCCGCTGCCTTCGGGCCCGGTGCCAAATAAGATAGTACCAAATAACAGGACCATCGCTACCAAAGCCCATGGCCAGCCATTGGCCGCGCTGCGTGCTCCTTTAAAAAACAATAGTCTGTATAAAGTAGAATCGGCATTGAAACGGCGCAGGTTGAAGAATTGCATGATGCAGATACCACCAACGCCGATACCCAAATAGATTAAAGTGTCCTTAGCTAAAAAACGGTCGCGAAGAGGGTCTTGTAAACTCAACAGCGTGAGAATGGAAATGCCCGTGAGCAACATCACCAACGGCAATATCAACTGATCGGCCTGGGGGTAACGGCTGCTGAGCAACAGGTGTATGATCAGGAAACCAGCAAGAAAGCTACCTACTATGATCCAGTACCATTCATTAAACTCCTCGTGGGTACGAACAATGAAAGCACCTTCCTTTTTCAGGATATTAAAATCGCGGGTGGATAATAGTTTTATGGTATGCGGTGCCTGGCTGAAATTAAGCGTTTTATCCTTATCCAATTCCACTACACCCTGCGAGCGGCCGAATTCAAAACCGGGCTGTAATGGCAGTACTTCAAAGGCTTTACCGGTAGGCAGGTTTTTAAACGCATAATGACCTTCGGCATCGGTGCGAGCAAAGGCGGTTAATGATTGCAGCTGGCGTTTTTTATCCGCATTGATCACATAAACTTTTTTATAAGCGGCCGACGTCTGCGCGGTGGCTCCCCTGGCTATGGTTTCTTCATCAGTATAGATACTATCCTGCGGCAATATCATATTTAGCCTCACCAGTACACCGCCAATAGCTTGTTCTTTGTGGTGGATATTTCCTGATATGCTGTATTCGCCCAAACCCAGATCTGTTTGTGCCGGTAATTGCGGGGGATGAATACGCTCCTGCGTAAACCTAACGGAATCATCGCCGGTATAACCCAGTAAGGAACGGGATACCAGTACCCTTTTCTTGAAGGATTCGCCACCATTGGCAAAAGCATCATCGGCATTTACATAGTAACGGCGTTTGTTCAGCTCGCCTGCGTTATCAATTTCCTCACCAATATTTACTTTGGAAGCGATGGTTGATCTGATATAATCAACATCTTTGGGGTCGTCAAAATAGTACCCTTTTTGCAGCAGGGCGGCCACATTACGGGCGGTATTTGGTGTATTGAGGTTTACGATAGTACCATCCTGAAGCCGTTTATCTACATCCACAAACTTTTGTTGCAACACAAAATAAAGCTTGCCAAAAAGGGCGACGAGTATAATACCCGTCAGCAATAAAAACAGCCGCTCCATTCCCCTGCTCTTATCCATTGTTAGAATCAAGAGTCAAGAACCAAGAATCAAGAGTTGACATTTTGGAACCGGAATAAATAATTATTAATTGATCAGATATAAGCATATTTCTAAAAACCCTTTGGGCTTTAAATGTGTAAAGAAAGTCCTTTATCATACTATTATTTTGTCTTGATTCCTGATTCTTGACTCTTGCCTCTTACCAAACTGTCTATTTTAAACATGCCTCCAAACAACCTGCCCGAAACCTGTTTGCTGGCCGGGAAACTGTAGGATGTTTGTACCGGCGTTACACAGTTATTAAATACCACATGCTTTAATACCAGGGCATCATTGTGTGTAGTAATAGCTGTTTTAAAACCTTCAAAAGCTACGCTATCCAACACGATGAACTTACAGGTAGCCGCCAATGTAAGCGCTGGCCCATGGTATAGAGAGTCGCGTTTAAAAAGGATGGTTCCTTTTGCTTTGATGTACAAGCTGTCGCCATCAATATGCAGGCTGTCGGTTAAAACAATCGGTTGGGGATAATCAGCAGCGGATAATACCAGCGTTTTTCCTTTGAGCTTGTTAATAGTATCCTGCAGTTTAATTTCCTGGGCGTTTTTAACTTTAACGGGAACGAGCGGCACTTTTACAGTAGTTTGCTTCAGCTGGTAATTAAGCCAATATTGCCATAAGAAACCTGCTACTGCCAGGGCCAGCAATATGAAAAGCATGATCATACTGCCCCGGTTGCTTTTTCTCCTGACTGGTACAGTTGCCGGGCCGTCGGGTAGTTTTGGCTGCGCCAGCGGATCGACGATCTCGTCTGTAACCTTCGCGGTTGCAGCCGGACGGGTAGCGTTATGTTGCCTTGGTGCCTTGTCATTTTGAACAAGCACTACCGTCACATTATCTTTTCCGCCCTTACTGTTGGCGGCATCTATGAGCTTTTTGCCTTTTTCTTCAATTGCATTATTGTTGGTCAGAATGCCGGTAATGAGGTTTTTATCAACCAGATCAGTCAAACCATCGCTGCAAACCAGCAGGGTATCGCCGGGAAGAAAAGGCGAGTGTCCGGTCTCCACAAAATCCGGATCTTTGGAGATCTCGGGGTTAAAACCAAGGGCTTTATTAATTTCATTGCGTTTAGGGTGATCCATGGCCGCCTCTTCAGTCAGCCGCCCGGAATCTTCCAGGAAACCTACAAAAGAGTGATCTTTAGATATTTTGATGAGGGTATGATCGCGCAGCAGATACAAACGGGTATCACCTACGTGGGCATAATAAAACTGGTTGTTCTGTAAATCGATCACGGCCAGGGTAAGCACACAAGCCATGCTCTCCAGTTGCTTATCCGTCCGTTTTTTATCGTATATTTTTTGGTTGGCTATTACAATGGTATTTACCAATAACGGCACTACATCGCCAGCAATATAGGCCAGCTGCTCCAGGATACAATCTCGGGCTATATCGGCGGCTACCTCACCACCTACATAGCCACCTACGCCATCAATTACACAGGCGATAATAAAATTGCCATCACCGGACCTTTGGGCAATAAAAGTATCCTCATTATTATCCCGTTGCCGGCCAATATCTGTTATTCCGAAAAAATTATTTGCCATGGTTTTTACTGGAATTTTTGATGTCGATAAAATGGGCTATTAATAATAAAACGCCTATTGCCAAGAGCCCGAATGATAATATTTGCGACATTATACTTCGGGTTTAAATAAGTTAATGCCGACGATGCCGTTGAGCAATATTTTGGAATTAAAAGGAAGATCAACCCATTGCGGCACGTTCACGTCGCTGCGGGGCACTTCCTGTTCATTAATTAACGTAAGCTCGCCAAAGGAGGCCAGGTAAAATTTACCATCAGCCTTGTTGAGCCTGATGCGCAGGTGCGGGGTGTTCACCCAATCGCTGGGTACTTTGAATATGGCACGCTCTTCACGGGATTCGTCATTGCCTGATACCACAATGTCATCATCCATCACCAGGTACTCTACCTTACGGCCCACAAACTGTTTGTCGGGCATAATGGTATCCAGGCGCGCCAATATCTTATCACCGGGCCGGTCAAGTTCCTTTTCCTTATGGTTCAGATCGTAAGCGTAGGGTAGTTCATAATAACCTTCGCTGTAATAGGTAAAGCCCTTGAGTATATCGTTGCTGATATCCAATGTTTGGGCCACACCAGTATGGCGGGGGATGAAAGTTACCCGCAAATTCTCTTCCTTTTTATCGCTACCGGGTAAAAGCTTACCAATAAATCCTTTATCGCCCTTGGCATAATCAGGATGCGAAACCAACCGGAATACCCATTTGGAGCTGGACGGCTCTACCTTTTTGCCAACTTCCTGGTATTCACGCAACAACTCATAGAATTTTTTTACCGATTCGTTAACGATGATACCGAAAAGACCGGAGCGGTTATTGATAAACTCCTGGTAGTCTTCCTCGTTAAAACTGATGATAAACTCATGGTAAAATACCACTCTATCGGCAAAGGAAAGCTGACCGATAGATTCTTTAAATTTTTCGATAATGTACAAATAAACATCATCGGGAGTAAGTGCTTTTATAGTCGCGGCTTCGGCATTGGCTGGTTTGCCGTTTGGTAAAAACCAATCCTGCAGCCCTATCTTTTGCCAGAATGTTGATTTTGATTCCATTCTTTATGTTTAATTCTAAACTCTAATCTCTAAATCCTAATACCTAAGTTCTAATTTCTGAACTCTAAAACCTAAATTCTAAATTGCCCGGCATTTTTACTCACTACTCCACTACTCCACTACTCCACTACTCACTACTCACTACTAAAAATTCAAATTGGAGGTATCCTTGGTTTTGGCGCTATCGCGATAAAACTGGGGTTCCTGTGTATTTGTTTTTTTATATTTCATCCCTTTGAGTATAGAGTCGGTCTGCGAATCAACTTCGGGTGGTATACCCGATTCGTCATTGGTTGGGGTGGTATCCTGCTGTGGCTTTTCTTGTTCCTTTTTTTGAGGAAGGACAACATTTTTAGTAGAGTCTACAGGCTTTTTTGATGATTTAAACAAACGGTTGTAAACACCATGATATATCCTGTCGCCATATTTGCTTAACACCACTGCCGAAAACACGGTAAATCCGCAAAGCATCAGCATAAAAAACACAAAAATCGGTTTCGACATGCGTACCTGCTTCCCGTCATCCACAGGTTTATCAATCCCGTCTGTGACCACCGGCTGAAGCGCTTTATTATTTTCGGCTTCCTGGTAATATAAAAGCAAGCCTTGCAAACGCTCATTCTCTTTAAGCAATACCGATGAGTTCCAGGTATCATCCACCTGGTTATTGCTTACTGCCGATATACTGCTGTGCATCAGGGTTTCCTGCAGTTCAATACCATCAGCAAACCTATCGTCCGGGTCTTTTTTAAGGCATTTGGCCACTATTTGCAGCAACCAGGCCGGTACCAGCATTTCATGCTCTTTTTTCTGATCGGCCCAGCTTTCGGGCAGATTGTTTTTGCGCAGCTCCATCACATCGGGCACCGGCGATTCCATATGGGCCAGCATCACGGCGTTACGTGCGGTTTCGCCATTGTCACGTAGTGGGAACGGCACCTGGCCTGCTATCAACTCATACAAAATAACGCCGTAGCTGTACACATCGGTCTGAAAATACATCAGGCCCTCATTTTGTTCGGGCGCCATAAATTCTATAGCCCCGGCATGACGGATACTGGTACGACGCTGATCATCAGACATAGCCGAAAGACCAAAATCCAACAACACATAATTGCCCGTGTGGATATTGAACTTGACATTATTGCTCTTGATATCGCCATGCTTTACCGAAACTTTATGACAGTGCGACAGTGCGTTGGCCAATTGATCTGCCAGTTTAATGATCTCTTTGATGGTGAAGATGGGTTCGTGCGGTGGTTTCAGCAGATCCTCCAGATCGGGGCCATCAATAAATTCCATTTCAATAAACGGGAACGAACCGCTTTCTGTAATGCCCGAATTCAGGATCTTAACTACGTTGGGATTAGGTTCTTCGTTTACCTTTTTTAATTTTTCAACCTCGTTTTGAAAATTACGAAAATTCTTATCGTCGGTGCTTTCGGTATGGATGGGGGTTGGTAACAGCTTTACAGCGGTAATGATAGGGCCGTAACGTCTGCCTTTGTAAACTGAGCCCTGGCCGCCCGTTCGTAAAGCACCCATATTTTCCAAGCCCTCGGTTATTGTAAATACTTTGCTCATGGAGTAATTGTCCTCGCGGTGCTTTCTGTGTAAAATAATTGCATATCAAACAGTATATTATTTCAACATAACGCACGCATTAGTGTTTGGTATAAAATTAGGAAAAAAAATATGGATGACTGTCTGAATCAGAATTAACAGAATTTTAGAATTAACAAAATGCTTATGTAGATTCTGAAAATTCTAAAATTCTGTAAACGGCGAAGCCCTCAACGAAGTTAATTCTGATTCATACATCTACCTCACTATCAACTCATCCACCATCAGCCAGGCCTTGGCGCCGGCAATGTATTCGCCGGGTGGGATAATACCTTTGTTGGTGCCTTTTACCCGGATGTACCGGGCTTGCGTGGCTTTTATATTGGCCCTTACGGCATTGATTCCGTTATCATTAAAAGTAGTTTGACGATATACTTCGGTATAGTTTTTACCATCTGTTGATGTCTCAAAGGTAAGCAGTGTAGGTTCCCACATTTTTTGCCAGTGATATTTTAAAATATTGATACCCAGTTGCGATACAGGCTCAATCTTGCCCAGATCGACCACCGCTTCCAGGTCATCCCCATTAAAACCATACCATTGCCCATCATTGTATAATTTGCTGCCAAAAACACCATTTACCAGGCCAAATGTATTGCCGGGGTTATAACCGCCCTGTGGTTGATTAGTAAGGGTTACCGTTTTACCAATGGCCTTATGCAGATAAAAATCTTTCTGATAAACTCGGCCTATTTGTTTCGCTCCGCTAAACACGGCTGCCTTTATCTGGCCTGATGAAGTAACAATAAAAGGCTTACCATATTTTTTACTTTTCAATCCGGGCGCAGTGCCATCGGTAGTATAATAGATCTGACCACCGGGCAAAGTACTGTTCAGCGCAAGTTGTACCTGATGATTTGTAGATTGGGTAACACTGTCTGTAATTTCATCAAATGTATTTGCAGCGTTGATATGAAGTTGTTTGAGTAAGGGTTGTTCATAGCGCAGGCGTTTCAAAAAGTTGGGATAGCTTTTATTTCCTTTCGTTGTCCATCCAATTTCGGCTAAAGCCAGTATCCTTGGGAATATCTGGTGCTCGGCCTGTGTGGTGCTGGCCAGGTACTCGCTCCAGGCATTGGCCTGTACGCCTTTAATATATTGGGCCTCATCGCCGCTCAATTCTTTGGTTATCGGCTCATAGTTATATACTTTACTTAATGGTGTATATCCTCCGCCTGCTAAGGGTTCGCTGGGGTATAAGGACTGATAATAATCAAGGTAAACGTATTTCTCGGGTGTCATGATGGCATTGTGGTGCATCTTTGCTGCGGCAATGCCTCCCTCCTCGCCTGTCCAGCTCATTACGGTAGCGCCGGATGCCAGGCCGCCTTCCAGGATCTCATCCCAGCCGATGATCTGCCGTCCTTTGCTGTTCAGGTATTTTTCCATCCTGCCGATAAAATAGCTTTGCAACTCGTGCTCATCCTTCAAATGCTCATCCTTGATGCGTTGCTGGCATTTAGGGCAGGTTTTCCATTTGGTTTTAGGGCATTCATCCCCACCGATGTGGATGTATCTGGAAGGAAATAGCGGCAGTACTTCATCCAGCACATTTTGCAAAAAGGTAAAAGTTCGCTCGTTGCCGGCACAATATACATCGTCAAAAATACCCCAGTAGGTAGCCGCTTTGTAGGGGCCGCCGGTACATCCCAGTTCGGGATAGGCAGACAATGCCGCCAGCGCGTGGCCGGGCATTTCAATTTCGGGAACAATAGTGATATGCCTTTGCGTTGCATAAGCAACTACCGCTTTTACTTCCTCTTGTGTATAATAACCGCCATAACGTTTGCCGTCAAAGCGGTGCGGACTATCCCTTTTATGACCAATGATGGTTTCATCGCGATAAGCAGAAATGCTTTGCAGCAAAGGGTACTTTTTAATCTCGATGCGCCAGCCCTGATCATCGGTGAGGTGCCAATGGAAAGTATTGATCTTGTATAAGGCCAGCAGATCGATCCATTTTTTGATAGCATCCACCTTAAAAAAATGGCGACTTACATCCAGATGCATCCCCCGGTAGGCAAACCGAGGATGATCTTCAATAGTGCAGCCCTGCACGGTTATTTTCCCACTTGCTTTATGAAGTAATTGGATGAGTGATTGCAAACCATAAAACATACCGGCTTGGTCGTGCCCGATAATGCTGATCTGTTTTGCGGTTACGGATAATTTATACCCCTCCACTTGCGCAACTGCTACAGAATCAATACGCAATTGAAGCGCACCTGTATTTTTATCGTTTTTTAAGTCATAACCAGCTAATGAGCGAAAATATTGGTTAAAAAAAATCAGATTATCTGTGCTGATGCCATCCCCAACACCTAGCGCTACATTTGGAGAGAATCTGAATATATCACCAGTTTTTTGAATACGATAGGGTTGCGGTATAATACCCTGCTCTTTAACCTGGGCATGTACTGCACTTATCAATAAACAAAGGCATAACGTATAACAAATGTTTTTAAAAACGGAAGTACAGGTATTGATCATCGGAGTGGAGTTGTTAAAGCCGAAGATAGTTGTTTATGGTGATATTTTAATTTGATTACAGGACAGTATTGACTCACCCCGACGTCGCTACACTTGTCACCACTCTCTGCGCTTTGCATTCTCCCCACGCGTCACTGCGAGGTACGAAGCAATCTAAAACTTTACAGAGCGGATCTGCTTATCGGGGATTGCTTCGTACCTCGCAATGACGCGTGTATTAAAAAGCGTAGACCGGTGATGAGTCGACTTTGCTTCATGTTGCTCTACAAAGCCCCGATCGCTTTTTTATAGTTATTAATAGCCCTGATGATAGACTGCACGATCTCGTTTTGCCCTTCGGGTGAGTTCAGATAATCCTCTTCTTCGGGGTTATTGATAAAGCCGGTTTCGATGAGCACGGCAGGCATAGCGCTGTGGGCCAGTACCAGCACACCCTGCTCTTTTACGCCATTGCTTTCGCGCCCGTTGGTATCAACAAACTCGGTATTCAGCAGGTCGCCAAAAAGGATACTTTGTTTGCGGTATTTTTGAATGTAAGCATTCAGGATGATGAGGTTGGAGGGATCGCTTTCATCATAGCTCTCGTAATTTTGCTTGTAATCTTTTTCGATAAATATGGAGGAATTTTCGCGTACGGCTTCTTCCTGCTCTTTTAACCGGTGGAAACCATAAACCAGCAACAGTACCCCTTTACGCTTATGCGCTATGGCGGCGTTACCTTCGGGCGAGGAATTACAGTGGATGGAAATAAACAGGTTACCATGATTCTGGTTAGCTATGGCCGATCGCTGGTTAAGCGGTATAAAAGTATCATCCGTGCGGGTCATGATGGCCTTAACACTGGTAATCTGCGAGTCGATGGCTGCCTTTAGTCTTTTAGCGATAGCCAGGGTTACCGTTTTCTCGTTAGAGTAGGAGCCTCGCGCCCCGGGATCTTTACCGCCGTGACCGGCATCAATAATAATGGTTTTAAATTTAAAGGTAGATGTTGCAGGAATAGTATCTCTGCCAGGGGAAAATGAGCAAAGACCAAGAAACAAGAACAACAACCCGCAATTAAGGGTAATCAGGTAAAAAAGCTTTTTATTCCAGATCATTTTTTGGCCGCTTTTTTACTGCATTTTGGGCATAAGCCGGTAGCATACAAGGTAAAACCTGTGGGTTCAAATCCAGCGGGAAGGTTTATTGCCGGCAGATGCAGATCGTCCAGACAATAAACGTTTTTGCAATTAGTACAGTTAAAATGCAAATGTTCGTCATGATGATGGCCTTCGTCGCAGTTGGAGCTGCACAGCGCGTAATTGGCCGTACCGTTTAAATCAAATACCTTATGGATAATGCCTTTTTCTTCAAAAGCATTGAGGATGCGGTAAAGCGTAACCCGGTCAATATCGCTCATCACGCTTTCCAGATCGGGCTGGGAAGTGGCCGCGCTTCTTGACGACATCATGGATAAAACCCTGAGCCTTGGGGCGGTTTTTTTTAAATGATGCTTGTTCAGCAAGTCTTCAAAATGAAAATTATTGCGGGTTTGTGTCATTTAACTGGGGAATAATATAAAAGCCTACAAATTTAACAAGAATAACTAAGGGTTTAAAATATGGTTTTGTTAAAAGGCTAATATCAACTATTCATTGCCCTTCCACCTCCTTTCCGGCTATTTATGGCTGCAGGCCCCTGTATATTTGTAATTTACAAAATGCGCGGCAGCAATCAGCAAACCACCAGCAGGCACCATGATTATTTCAAGCCAACCTGTAGTAAACGCATGTCCCAACAAAATCACAGCAAAACCGGCTATCAACAAAAAAAGGGGAGCGGGCCGTTTGTGTACGCGCAAATAAGCCCCGCCAATGGAATAGGTACCGATGATTAGTGCCAGCAAGATCATCCCCCACTCTACCCAGGCATTGGCCAAAAAACCCAGACCAATTAGCGGTAAACTGGTAAATAACACGGGCACAACCGCACAATGTACAGCGCACAACGTTGATGCTGTTATCCCGATATGATCAAGCCGTGAAGTATTTTTTGGAACATCCATGCGCAAAGATAAATTAAAACGCAACATCATTGCATCAAATTAATTTCATATTTTTGTCTGATTTATTTTAACTTTTTAGTAACAACTTCTTAATATTGAAGTCAATAAACTATTTAAGCATACCATATTTATATATAAACTGTGCCCAATACCGCTATTTATAAGCTAAAACAGAACTGGTTAACCGCGTACGATACCAGTTTAAAGCGTGTTAAATTATTTGTTGGCTCCATACTTATTGTGGCCATTATTAATATTATGCCGGGCTTTTTCAGAGGAATTGAAAACCGCAACGGCACCGTACTTAATGATTGGGTGCTGGCTCATTTACCTGCTTATGATGTATCGGTACCTATTTTTGCCCTTATTTGGGGTATGGGAATCCTGATGGCTGTAAGGGCTTTTTATAAACCCGCTGTTTGTACTACTTATATCTGGACGCTGATTTTTGTTTGTATAGCGCGTTTCATATCACTCACGCTGGTCAAACTCGACCCACCCGCGGGGCTCGTTCCCCTGGTTGATCCGCTCACGAGTTATTTTTATGGTCATGCGGCTATCACCAAAGATCTTTTCTTTTCGGGGCATACCTCAACTATGGTACTTATCTATCTTCACCTGGATAAAAAACGGGATAAAGCTATCGCGCTTATTGCCGCGCTTGTAGTGATGGCACTCCTGCTTGTACAGCACATTCATTATACACTGGATGTACTGGCCGCCCCTGTTATTGTTTACTGTTGTTACCGGTTTGCCAAGGCTTTTAGCCTGTAATATATAAGCAACACAGCTCATTCGTAGACATTTATTTTTTCTTTTTTAAATGCAACATAATTGCATTTAAAAATTATCTCTTATGTTTGTATAAAATAATTACAGATGGAAAAGAGATTACCTGTAACCGTGCTCAGCGGCTTTTTGGGCAGCGGCAAAACAACCTTGTTAAACCATATACTGCATAACAAGCAAAATTTGAAGGTAGCGGTTATTGTGAACGATATGAGTGAGGTAAATATTGACGCTCAACTGGTAGCCAATCAAAAAACGTTGTCGCGCACCGAAGAAAAACTGGTAGAAATGAGCAATGGCTGTATTTGCTGTACCCTGCGCGAGGATCTGATGATTGAGGTGGAAAAACTGGCCAAAGAAGGTCGTTTTGATTATTTGTTGATAGAAAGTACAGGAATTTCCGAACCTATACCCATCGCCCAGACATTTAATTTTGCAGATGAAGATGCAGGTATCGACCTGAGTAGGTTTGCGAAACTGGATACCATGGTTACCGTGGTGGATTGCTTTAACTTTTATAAGGATTTTGGGAGCTCGGAATTATTGCTGAACCGCGACCTCGTGGATGACCCCAACGACCGCCGCACCATAGTTAACCTGCTTACCGACCAGATTGAATTTGCCGATGTGATACTACTCAACAAAACCGACCTGGTATCGCTCAAAGAAGTAAAGATATTAGAAGCAGTGATCACTAAATTAAATCCCGGCGCTAAAATATTACACACCAAATTTGGTAAGATCGACCCTAAGGAGATATTAAACACCGGGCTATTTGATTTCGACCAAGCTTCCCAGTCTGCCGGGTGGATCAAAGAACTGAATGGCGAACACACGCCAGAAACCGAGGAATATGGCATCAGCTCAACCGTTTTCCGGTCAAAGAAGCCCTTCCATCCCGAAAGATTTTACCATTACCTGCATCACGATTTTCCGCAGAACATTATCCGTTCCAAGGGTTTGTTCTGGATAGCTTCTGCCCCGGATGATGCCCTGAATTTTTCGCAGGCAGGTGGATCATCACGCCTGGAAAATGCGGGTGTTTGGTGGGCCAGCATGCCCTATCAGCAACGCGTTAAATTCCATGATTTTGTAGAGAATAAAGAAATGATCGAAAAAAACTGGTCGAAAGAATTTGGCGACCGCCACAACGAGCTGGTTTTTATTGGCGAGCACTTGAATAAGGAAGAATTAACCAGAGAGCTCAACAGTTGCCTCATCACCGATGCCGAGTTCCTGGATCTGATAGCGGGAAAAGCCTTCGCCGATCCATTTAATAATCATTCATAGCAGCCCCCTTTTTAAATATCTAATTCATGCAGTCGGTGCATCGAATCCATGAGGTCGCGGTACAGCTTTTTAAATATTGGAAACAATTTGCTGTACCGCTCATGGTTTTGCGCATTGGGCTCAATAACCGTTTGGTTATCAACATGTGTAAGCTGATCATAACTTTCGGGATGCAGCACCTGCGCAGCCAGGTAAATGGCTCCAACCGCCGACGCGTCTTCGGGCTGCAGCACTACCAACCTTTTCCCGGTAATATCTGCCAGGATCTGCGTCCAGGTAGCAGAACTTACAAAACCGCCGCTAATGTTCACCTGAGTAATATTTACCGAGGCATCCTCTACGGTTTTCAATACATCATACAAAGCAAAACAAACCCCTTCCAGTGCTGCCCTTAAAAAATGGGCCCGGGTGTGGGCCGGTTTTATATTCAAAAACCCGCCGCTGGTTTGAGTATCCCAAAGCGGGGCACGCTCGCCGTATAAATAAGGCAAAAAGATGAGTCCGTCACTTGCTGCTGGGATGGTATCGATGGTCGCGAATAATTCGTCATAATCTGCCGGTGTCAGTTTTTCCTTTTGCAAGAAATTTTGCAGTAGCCAGTTTATGGCGATACCTCCGTTGTTTACCGCACCACCGCATACAAAAGTATCCTGGTTAAGCAGGTAATTGAAAGTCATCCCATCAAAATTGTATACCGGTTTGGGACTGGTGATACGCACCGCTCCGCTGGTACCAATAGTAAGCGCCGCAATACCCGGCCCGGTAGTATGGCTGCCCAGATTGGCGCAGCAACCATCACTCGCGCCGATCACAAAATGAGTTTGTTGCGAGATATTCAGCAAGGCGGCTGTATCCGGGTTAAGGTTATTACGGTGATAAGTGGTGTTTCTGGGGATTGATAATTTGGCAGCAGAAATACCGGCCAGCTTACAGGCTTCTACACTCCAATCCAGCTTCAAGATATCAAACAAGCCGGTAGCCGAGGCAATGGAATAATCGATCTCAAAACTTCCAAACAGTTTAAACCAGATAAACTCCTTGATCGATATAAATTGAGCTGCCTGTATAAACAGCTCGGGCTTATTGGTACGCAGCCAGATGAGCTTACACAAGGGCGACATGGCATGTATTGGTGTACCCGTAATGCGATATATTTCTGCACCCTGCACTGAATGTCTTAGCTCCTGCGCGATATCCTCGCTCCGCGCATCGGCCCAGGTGATCATCGGCAACAGCGGCGTTCCTGTTTCATCTACCAGTATAATACTGTGCATGGCGCTGCTAAAACTCACGGTAACCGGTGCATAGCCCACCCGCGCGGTGATATCCTGCATACATTTTACAAAGGCATGCCATATCAACAGCGGATCCTGCTCACTGTAACCCGGCTCCGGATTGTTGATAGGGTAATGATTTTGAACCACCCCCAATGCCTCGCCAGTCAGGGTGAGGGCCACAGCTTTGGTGCTACCCGTGCCTATATCGATACCTAAAATATATGGTTTCATATGTGTGCCTAATTTAGGATAAAAACACAAGGGACGAAAGGATAAAAGACAAACAGATTCCTACTTACGTTCCTATATTGGGAAGCTCAAATGCTAAAAAGTGGGTTTACACAATTCAGGCGATTTATCATTAAAAATCAATTCAAATTACTCATTATCAATAATATAATGCAATGTAAACCATAAAAAAATGTAAACCATGTAAACCCACTTTTTAACAGAAATAGTCCCCATAGCATGAAGTATAGTTTACTGACCCGATCATCGCTACGCTCGATCATGCTCTCTTCGCCTGCGGCGGAAAGAGGGGATTTAAAAATTAAAAGAATTGTCATCCTGAGGAACGAAGGATCTGTTATTGAATATGCTAGGAGCAGAATAGATGCTTCACTCCGTTCAGCATGACAAATGTTTTCTTTACCCTCTTTCCGCCGCAGGCGAAGAGAGGGTCGCCCAGCAAAGCGCAGGCGGGGTGAGTCGATATTCATCCTTATACTCCCTCTCCTTTGGAGAGGGTTGGCTGAGGTTTCCATGACAGTACATGACAGTTTCGGCCTATTTATTCCCTAAATTAGCTTTACCAATATAACCTGATAGTGTATGCAAATAATCTTTGGAGTCTTTTTCCATTTTGTCGGTGGCTTTGCCTCGGGGAGCTTTTATATCCCTTATAAAAAAATTAAGGGCTGGGCCTGGGAAAGCTACTGGATAGTGGGCGGCATTTTTTCCTGGTTTATTGTACCGCCGCTGGCCGCATGGTTAACCATTCCGGGTTTTGCAGATATCATTAGCCATACCGAAGGTTCCGTTATCGGCTGGACATACCTCATGGGTTTACTCTGGGGAATTGGCGGACTCACCTATGGCCTTGGGGTGCGGTACCTGGGCGTATCGCTGGGTAGTACAATTATCCTGGGACTTTGCTCTGTTTTTGGGGCTTTGATACCATCGATTTATTATGATATTTTCCCAAAAGCAGGTAAGGATACTTTTAGCCTGATGTTGCATACTTCCTGGGGGCAAATGGTGCTGCTGGGTATTCTGCTATGCGTTGCTGGCATTGTGATATGCGGCAAAGCGGGTATGATGAAGGAAAAAGAATTATCGGCCAATGGGGCAATAGCACAAGAAAATAAAGACTATCGCTTTGGTCTGGGCATACTGGTGGCTATTGTATCGGGCGTACTAAGCGCTTGCTTTAATTTTGGTATAGAAGCCGGCAAAAGCATGGCCGATACCGCCAATCAACTGTGGCAAGCAGCTCATCCGGCGCAGTGTAATTTTCTGTTCCAGAACAACGTTACCTATATTATTATACTTTGGGGAGGCTTAACTACCAACTTTATATGGTGCATGATATTAAATGCCCGCAATAAAACTTTTGGCAATTATACCGATCAAAAAACACCCTTACTTAAAAACTATTTGTTCGCGGCGCTGGCAGGGACTACCTGGTTTTTGCAGTTCTTTTTTTATGGCATGGGCGAAAGTAAAATGGGCAATGGCGCCAGCTCCTGGATCCTGCATATGGCCTTCATTATCCTGATAGCCAACATGTGGGGACTGATATTAAAAGAATGGAAAGGCGTAAGTAAAAGAGCTTTCGCCACCGTAATAACCGGTATAGCGGTCATAATACTATCGGTACTGGTAGTAGGCTATGGTAATTCACTCAAGTAAAAAAATCATAAAAACATTCAGTAATTCAAATCACTAATTCACCAACTCAATAATTCAATAATTAAAAATATATGTCTATCAGAACAACACCATTCAAACATGTAAGCTATCTGTGGGATGATGCCGAAGCCGCCAAACTGGAAGGTGATGAAGTTGCCCTGTTAATATACCGCTCAAACCTGTTAGGCGCCGATCTGCGCCTCACCAATTATGGCGGAGGCAATACCTCATGCAAGGTGTTGTCGAAAGACCCGCTCACCGGCAGCGAAGTTGAGGTCATGTGGATCAAAGGCTCTGGAGGCGACATCGGCACACTCAAAAAGAGCGGATTGGCAGCATTATATGTCGATCGCCTGCGCAGCCTCAAAAACGTTTACCGGGGTGTGGCCTATGAGGACGAAATGGTAGAACTTTTTAACCATTGCATATATGACCTGGCTTCTAAAGCGCCATCTATAGATACCCCCCTGCATGGTTTTTTACCCTTTAAACATATCGACCACCTGCACCCCGACGCGGCCATCGCTATCGCCGCGGCTAAGGATGGTAAAAAAATAACCCGGGAGCTGTTTGACGGCACCATTGGCTGGGTGGAGTGGAAAAAACCAGGTTTTGAGCTTGGCCTGCAACTCAAACAATGTCTTGACGAAAATCCAGGCATCAGGGGTATTATGCTGGGTTCGCACGGATTGTTTACCTGGGGCGATACCGCTTTTGAAAGCTATGTAAACACCTTGGAAGTTATAGAACGCTGTGCCGAATACCTGGAAGAAAACTATGGTAAAAAAGCCCCCGTATTTGGCGGGCAAAAGATTCAAAGTCTCGACGAAGTTAGACGTAAAAAACAAGCAGCTGAAATTGCTCCTATCCTTCGGGGTTTTTGCTCGAGCGAAAAACATATGATAGGTCATTTTACCGATGATGCCCGTGTGCTGGAATTTATCAATTCCAATGATCTTGATCGTTTGGCGCCTTTAGGAACCAGTTGCCCGGATCACTTTTTGCGCACCAAGATCAGTCCGCTGGTATTGGATCTGCAACCTAACGAGGACTTGAGCAATGTAAAAGCATTACAGGAACGTCTTGCACCGGCGTTTGCCGCTTATCGCCAGATGTATACCGACTATTACAATACCTGCAAACATGATAACAGTCCGGCCATCAGGGATGCTAACCCGGTGATCATCCTGTACCCGGGCGTTGGTCTATTCTCGTTCTCTAAAGACAAACAAACCGCACGCGTTGCAGCTGAGTTTTATACCAATGCCATCAACGTGATGAAGGGCGCCGAAGCTATATCTGAGTATACCTCATTGCCCCGTCAGGAGGCTTTTGACATTGAGTACTGGTTGCTGGAAGAAGCCAAATTACAGCGGATGCCAAAACCAAAGGCGTTGTCTGGTAAAATTGCCCTGATCACGGGCAGCGCCGGTGGCATAGGCAAAGCCATCGCCAAAAAATTTGTGGATGAGGGTGCTGTAGTGATCCTCAATGACATGAATACAGAACGGCTTGAAGCTGCCGCCGAAGAGTTTAAAAAACAATACGGTAAAGACTCCTACACTACCGCTGTACTGAATGTGACCAAAGCCGAACAGATCAACGCCGCCTTAGAAACCGCGGCCCTGGCTTTCGGTGGAGTTGATATTGTGGTGAATAACGCAGGTTTGTCCATATCTAAATCCATTGCCGACCATACCGAGCAAGATTGGGATCTATTGTATGATGTACTGGTAAAAGGCCAGTTTTTTATAACCCAGGCCGCAGTTGCCGTGATGCAAAAACAAGATATTGGCGGTGATGTTATCAATATAGTAAGCAAAAATGCCCTGGTAAGCGGACCTAATAACGCGGGCTATGGCTCGGCTAAGGCCGCACAATTGCATCTGAGCAGATTGAATGCTGCCGAGCTGGGCGCTGATGGCATCCGGGTAAACGTAGTAAACCCCGACGCGGTGATCAGCGACAGTAATATATGGGCCGGCGGATGGGCCGAAGGCAGGGCTAAAGCTTATGGCATTACTGTGGAAGAGTTACCCGCATATTATGCCAAACGTACACTGCTAAACCAGATTATATTACCTGCCGATATTGCCGATGCCTGCTTCGCCTTTACCGGTGGCCTGCTCAGCAAATCAACAGGCAATGTTTTGAATGTAGATGGCGGCGTAGCCATGGCTTTTGTAAGGTAATTTTTGGAGCAAGGATTTGAAGATAAAGGATTTAGGGACAAAAAAAGCACATTAGAACCCACCGTGTCATTGCGAGCGAAGCGTGGCAATAAGCCCCCTCTAAATCTCCCCCGAAAGGGGAGACTTTTAGAAAGTATTTCAAAGCCCTCCCTTCCGGGGAGGGTTGGGTGGGGCTCATTACTTCGTCCTTCCTCCTCGCAATGACATGGTTTTAGTAATATATCATCATAAACCAATAACCATGCAATTAGAGAAGAGCATTATTGACGAAGCTAACCACAAACAACAAGCTGCGCACCAGCGTAAGTTTGATTTTGTGGCCGCCGATATAAAGGGACTGGATATCATCCTCCAAAAACTGACCGATTTTCAGGTGGCTATACCCAGTTGGGCATTAGGTACGGGGGGTACGCGCTTCGGTCGTTTCTCGGGCGGTGGCGAACCGCGCAGCCTGGAAGAAAAGATAGAGGATGTGGGTTTGATCCATGCCTTAAACAAAAGCAGCAACTCCATTTCCCTGCATATTCCCTGGGATATTCCTGATAATGCCGCTTCCATCAAAGCATTAGCCGCCCAGCATGGTTTACATTTCGACGCGGTAAACTCTAATACCTTTCAGGATCAGCCATCACAGCAGCATAGCTATAAACACGGCTCCTTGCACCATGTAGATAAAGCGGTGCGCAAACAGGCCGTTGAGCACAATATCGAGGTGATCAATTATGGCGTCGAACTGAATTCTAAGGCACTGTCTCTCTGGCTATCCGACGGATCAAACTTCCCGGGTCAACTCAACATGCGCGGCGCCTTTGAACGTACATTAGAGAGCCTTCAGGAAATTTATGCCGCACTGCCCGCCGACTGGAAGATTTGGATAGAATACAAGCCCTATGAGCCTAATTTTTACTCTACCACCATTGGTGATTGGGGGCAATCTTATTTACTGGCCTCCAAATTGGGCAACAAGGCGCAGACCCTGGTTGATCTGGGTCACCACTTACAAGGAGCCAATATCGAACAAATAGTTTCCCTTTTACTGATGGAAGACAAACTGGCCGGTTTCCATTTTAATGATTCCAAGTATGGCGATGATGACCTTACCGTGGGTAGCATTAATCCTTACCAATTGTTCCTGATATTTAATGAACTGGTAGAAGGTATGGACGCCCGCGGCATGAACCATGCTACCGGTATTGGCTGGATGATAGATGCATCCCACAACATCAAAGACCCTGTGGAGGACCTATTGCAGTCCGTAGAAGCCATCAAAATAGCCTATACGCAGGCATTGTTAGTTGATCAGCAGGCATTGAAGCATGCCCAGCTACAAAATGATGTAGTATTGGCGCAGGAAATTTTACAGCATGCTTACCGTACTGATGTACGTCCGCTACTTGCCGAATCGCGCTTGAGGACTGGTGGAGCGCTACAACCTTTGGAGCTATACCGCCAACAAGCGGTACGCCAGCAATTGATCAATGAACGGGGCGCATTAGCCGTATCTACAGGTTTATAATATGGCACCGATACCTGTTATAGCCATTTTTGACGTGGGTAAAACCAACAAAAAGCTGTTCCTTTTTGACGAGAACTATAAAATAGTTTTTGAAAGAACAGCCCGCTTTATCGAAACCCATGACGAGGATGGCGATGTTTGCGAAAACCTGGATAGTTTGCGTTTATCTGTATTCGACTCGCTGCGTGAGATCATATTTAAGCACAAAGAGCTTGATATTAAAGCGATCAATTTTTCAACCTATGGGGCCAGCTTGGTATATGTTGATGAAGATGGAAGGCCACTTACCCCCTTGTATAATTATCTGAAACCTTATCCACCAGAACTGAGCAAACAGTTTTATGATGCGTATGGCGACGAAGCCGCATTTGCCCGCGAAACAGCTTCTCCGGTATTAGGCAACCTTAACTCCGGCCTGCAGCTTTACCGTTTAAAATATCAACAGCCCCATATATTTGAAAAGGTAAAATATGCACTGCATCTGCCGCAATATATGAGCTCGCTGCTTACCGGTCAAATGGTAAGCGACCTCACCAGTATCGGATGCCATACAGCTCTTTGGGATTTTGGCAAAAACAACTATCATGACTGGCTAAGTAAAGAAGGCATCTTACCCAAAATGGCACCGCTTAAACCTGCAGATGATGTGCTGCCCGCCATATTTCCGGGAAATAGCTATAGCATAGGTATTGGCTTACATGATAGTTCGGCAGCGCTCATCCCCTATCTGGTGAGTTTTAATATGCCTTTTGTGCTCATATCAACCGGCACCTGGTCTATCAGCCTAAACCCCTTTAACCAAATGCCGCTTACCGAAGATGAATTGAAACACGACTGTCTTAACTATCTGCAATACAAAGGCAGCCCGGTTAAGGCATCGCGATTATTTAGTGGTTATGATTATGAGCAGCAGGTAAAACGTATAGCCGCACATTTTAACCAGGATGTGATCAAGTACCGTAACATGAATTTTGAGCCGGGCGTTGTTGCACAGCTACAAACTCAAAAAGTATTAAAGGGCAAATTCAATGAGGGCGAATTACAAAGGTCAGTTTTTGAACATCGCGACCTGCATGATTTTAAAACAGATACCGAAGCTTACCATCAACTAATGATGGATATTGTACAACAGCAAGTAACCTCAACCGGCTTTGTATTGCAGGGTTGTAAAGTGCAAAGAATATTTGTAGATGGTGGCTTCAGTAAAAATGCCGTATTTATGCATCTGCTGGCTTTTGCTTTCCCACACCTGGAAGTGTACGCGGCCTCCATGGCACAGGCTACCGCTGTAGGTACAGCATTAGCCATTCACCAGGCCTGGAACAGCAAACCATTGCCGCATGACCTTATTGAGTTGAAATATTACTCGTGACAAAGTGAAACGCACCCCATTTAAAAAAATGCGGATGTCATGCTGAACCTGTCGAAGTATGGTGGACAAAGACCTCTCCACGCGAGTCTTCGACAGGCTCAGACTGATAGCCCTGCCCTTTATTGCTTATTTCTCACCAATTCCAAAACATCCGCTATCAGCCTGGGATCTTTAATGATTCTTTCGTGCGTGGCATCGGGATATTCTTTCGACGTAATCATCGGATGTCTATTCAAAAGCTCCTGTGTGTAAGGAAAAGGCGCCATTTTATCATCCCGGTCATAGGCAAGCCAATGCTTTTGAGCGATATCCACGTTATATATATCGGCAAGATTAAAATACGATGTAGGCACATCAAATATTTCATTAAAATTTTCAAAAAACCTGTCCTGGGCCGTCTTGGGAACATCGGCGCTGTTCATGGTAGCTATAAAATTTTCCCTTAAATTCACCATAGGTGTTACACTGATCAGTAACGAAGGTTTGATGCCGGTTTGCTGAATAGCTATGGTATTGGCCATCACCCCTAAGGAATGCCCTATCATGATATCCGGCGCACCATAAGTACTGATGACGGCTTTCACCGCCTCTGCAAATAACAGCAGGCTGGATAATTCACCTTCGGAGCTGCCATTACCCGGGGCATCAAAGGCGATGATCTGCAGGTCATCAATGGCTCCGAGTGCGGTGATCAGATCGATAAAATCGGCGCCTTTGGAGCTCCAGCCATGTGTCAATAATACCTTATGGCTACCATTGCCCCATATATAACCATTAAATTTTAATACGGACTGACTAAAATGCGGGTCGTCAACTTCCAATGTAAATGGTGAAGCTTCATTTAGTAACTGCTGTTGCGGTAATCTCAACGGAAATTTTGGCGAGTAGCAGATCAGTTGCCAAATCAATGGAGTTATATCTTCGTTATCAACGTGTTGTAATTCCTTTACCCGGGTAAAAATTTCTTTTATTTTCTTCATAGGTGCAGATTGGTAGCCTCAAAGGTATAAACCGACTGCAAAAAACTCGCTCTTTATCGGGCGACTTTCTAAAAAAATGACATCATTACGAAGAATTAAAGAACTTCTATTTCCTACCGCTTCCCAGCCACAGCAGGGTATTCAGGATCAGTTTGTTCTGGATGTCGTTATCAAAGGTTTGCGATTGCTCTTTGTTTGTTCCGCCATCATAATCAATAGCATTATGCCCCATATTAAAGTAAACCATGCGGTAGTTTTTATTTGTCCATACCACCGGGTAGTAACCACTGTGCCATATTTCGTATGGTTTTGGCCCTGTACCCAGCGGGAAACTGATAGAATCGATAGACAGCAATATCTTGATATCCGGGTTGGTGCGCAGATCCTTTTCCCAGCGGTACCACTCATTTGGCGATGCTTTGAAGGTGACGGGTAAGCCTTTGGTAACCGGGTGCTTGTTATCCTCCACCCTTAAAATAGCTGAGGTGGGATGCCAGGTATTGCTTTTGTACTGCCCCGATCCCAGGAACTCGTTGTGATACCAATCCCAGTTTTGAGGATAATCAGACGGCGTAAGCGCGAAGGCCGAAAAGTGAAAACCCATCCAGCCGCCACCATTTTTCATATATTGCTCAAAAGCAGCCCTTTGTGCAGGATCATCGGCACGGGTATCTAAAAATATAACTACCTGATATTTGGCCAGAAACTCTGGGTTCATATTACTCCAGTTATTAGTGGAATCATAGGCAAAATTGTACTTTTTGGCCATGGCCGGAAACCACCGGTTGGCCTCATGCATAAAGCTGATATGTGCCTTATCATTACGCCCTGTATAAAAGGCGATTACCTTGAATTTCGGTTTTGCACCCTGTGCGTGGGCGCTATATAAACTAAAACATAGAGCACAGATGGCAATAGCCAGCACTGCAATTTTCCGGATACCTGTACGGCTGATCATAGTTTAAAATGTGGTTTTGGTTAGAGCCATAAAACTAATTTATTTTTATAAACCCTGCACATCAAAACCGGGCATGAGAGGTGATGTAGGGGTGGTGCGAGAATCAAGAAGTTAGCGTCAAGAGATAAGACATTAACAATTGCCGTGGCTATCCGGCCCAAAAGCTTTTTAAACCTTAAATTTTAACACTTTTCTGCTCAAAAACAGGGTAAAAACGGCCGGAAAATGATTGAAAAACATCGATTTTAACACTTTTTAACAAATTTTAAGTCGGTTTTAGCCTGTTTTTGAAACTTTAAAAAGTGTTATTTTATTGACTATCAAATAACTTCATAAAAATAAGCCCATTTTCGGGCTATTTTCTCCTTTAACTAAACAGCCCGGTTCTCCTTTTTAATCAGGAAAACCGGGCTGTTTTTATATACAAATATACGCATTTAAGTCCGAAGTTTTAAGCCTTAAAGTGCCGGTTAAGGGGCTAAAATTTAATTTATTTAGCCAGCGATTTGATCCACAGAGCAATCTTACGCGCTTCTTCTTTGGGTACTTGTGGCATGGGCGGCATTGGTGTCGAATAATCAGGCCAGTGCTCGGGTTTGGGGCTATGGATCAGCTGTATCAGTTCGGTTACACTATATTTCCGTTTCGCCACATCTACGTATGCCGGGCCAACCTGTCTTTTGGTGGTATTATGACAAGATAGACAGGTATTTTTCAACAAAAGAGGCTGCACTTCGGCATAGGTAGGAATAGCATTTACCAACGCACCGGGTTTTAACGCCGTAGCCTTTTTAGTGCCCATCCCTTTTTTAACGGCAGCCGAAGCCACTGCTTTGGCCGAGTTTACCGTACTTACTTCGGTCATGGAAAGTTTTTGCCCTTCGGGGATATTATTCAAGGTGTAATAGGCTGTGGGATGCACCAGGTTAAAATAACTTTCCTTATCCCTGATGGCGGCAAGCGTAATGGTATGGATATAATACCTGCGTAAATTATTAACGATCAACCTTGCTTTTAAGCCATCCTCAGATACTTTAACCCCTGCTATGGGGCATTTTTCGGTATTCACCGGCGGACTACCATATACGCCGTGATATTTATAAATAAAACTTTCTATGGAGTAGGATGCAATATCTGCCGCCACCTTTTTATCAACCGGTTTGGTAAATTCTATTTCAAAACCATCGGGCATGGCCCTGATGGCGCGCATTTCAAACGGAACCCGGTTATTCCATACCAAACGCTGCAGGCCCATGGTTGCCTCCCCTGCCGATCCCCAGCCACGGTTGGTTTCGCCGGTAGCCAATGAGCCGTCGGACAGCCAGGCCAACCTTACGATGCCCGATTGAAAACCGCTTCTGAAAGCCCATGCCGCGCCCTGGTATTCGCCGTTAACTTTTTCCAGGAAGATCCGGTCGATCATGCTTTGTCCCTGATCGCAGATCAGTAGCTGCCCAGCAAACGGGCCAAATGCACCTTCGGGGATCTTCACAATTTCTGAATTGGAAATACCTAAGATGCCATGAGGTAACCAAACCGCAGGCAGCTGTAATTCCGGAAATTCTTTTTTAGCCTCAAACTCGGTCTTAAACTTTTCATTAACTATATCCTGTGGTTTTACCGGCTGTCCGTTTTTATCAAACTCTACCCGCGGGTTGTTTTTGGCAAAAAACTGCTCGGGCGTAAGCTTTAGCGGCGAGTTAGGCAAGCCTGTCCAAACCAGGCTTGAAGGGTGCCCCATGAAAGCCCCTTTTTTGATGGGCATAATACTGCCCGATCCAACCCAATCGCCCTGGTTATCGGCATACCACAATTCGCCATCAATCATACTGATACCGCAGGGCGAACGAAATCCTGCTGCCCATGGAGTAACCGTACCATCCTCTTTAATATTCAGGGCCCAACCGCGCCATGGTACAAAACTTTTAGGATGCCACCAATCGGGCGGAAAACCCAGGTTCAGGGTCACAAAAAATGAACCATCCGGCGCAATTTTAGGCCCGAAACTATATTCATGATAGTTGCCCGATAAAGGCCAGGCATAAATAGTTTCAAAAACATCGGCTTTGCCATCCATATTGGTATCCACCAGTTTGGTCAATTCACCGCGCTGAACAACGTATAAAGCGCCATCTTTCCAGGCGGCGCCCAAAACCTCATGTAAACCCGAAGCAAACTTGCGAAAGAAAGGATGCTGCCCGGTAGGATTTTCGACCATAAAAATATCCCCGCGACGGGTGGTTACCGCCAAGGTACCATTTGGCAAGGTACACAAACCGCCAACCTCTAATATGGTACCTTCGGGCGCAGGCACTTTCATGATCTTAAAAAAATCATCTTCTTTAGGCGATTCGGCCTGGGCAAAGGTATTTCTGATATCGCCTACCAACGCGATAATGACCAGCGTACATAAAAACGCGCCTCTTTTTATCATTTGTTTTAAAGTATTATCCATGATCAAGGCAGCTTAAAAAATGATAGAATAGGTTAACTTTTTTTGAATAGGGATGATGAGCTCCTGCTTCCCGTCTGCATCCCGAACAAGTGCTTTGGCCCCGCCAGCGTCATCAATACGGATGTAGTAAGATTTATCGTCAATAGCGTATAACCCGTTTCCAAGCGTTTCGACATTGCCTGTAGCCAGGTGGTAAAACAGGCCATCTACGGCATTGGCAAGCGTTATTTCCCGGTGGATGCCTTGTCCCTTATCCGTCAAAGTACTGGCATCGTTTACCGGCACACCATAAATTAGGTATTTAAAGGCAGGCACATCATCGGCATTTAATACATAGCCTTTAGGTTTATAACCGGTGCCCGCGGTATCCAAAACCCAGGCGGCATTGGCATCATGGAGCTTTTCGATAGCGGGTACAGGCTTACCCAAATATTGAACAGAACCGGCCGGGCGGGATGAGCCGTCGCCCCTGTCGTGCCACATCGGTGTAGCATCCAGAAAGCCACCTCGCCAGATAGCTACTATCATCCCCTTGTCCAGATCATAAGTATAATTCAGCAATGCGGTACTGCCTACATTGACGCCATGCGTAACCCTGATGCCTCCCGGCAGATCTGAGAAACTGCGAACTATAGGACTGGAAGCAGCGTTGATCAAGATCGGATCAACCGGGTCATTGTTACTTACGTTGGCATCGCTTAGCAGATGCTCCCGCACGCCGGGGCCTGCTACGGTAAGTCCCAGGGCAGGTTTAGCCCAATCTATAGTTTTTGAATAGAACAATTCAAACGGATGATCGCCGGCTGGCAATTGTATTTTACCTTGCCCCGCGTTTTCGGTCAATGTCACAACATCTGTACCGTTAATACGAAATTTCCCCTTACCTCCCGGCACACTCAGCTTAAAAGCATACTCACCTGTTTCCTTAACCTGGATATTGCCGGTATACCGCATTAAAAAATCGTTATTCAGTTTACTCTGATTTGATGACAGCACAGGCGACGCTCCTTCCGACTCTGGCTTTAGCTTGTTATATGCATCCCCGGCCATATCACCGCCTTTATAAACCCGATATTTCAGGTTTGAAAGCGTTGGCTGCGGCTTATCATAACTAATTATCCTGATATTGCGGAAAGCCACCGCACCATGATCACCCTGTAAACGCAGCGGACCAGTTGCTGTTTCCACCTTATCAAAAGCACCCCGGGTTGGCCCGCTAAGCTCTACATTGTCCTGGATCAAAACACCATTTAACCAAATATAAAGCACTTTGGCATTGGCGATCTTTTGCCCCTTACCATCAAAGCGCGGTGCCTGGAACGAAATTTTTATATGCTGCCACAAACCCGGCGCACGACTGGCATTTTGCCTTGGCGCATGGCCATCATAACCTTGCTGTCCATCTGGTTTGCTATCATCCCAACGCTCATAAATACCACCGTTATCGCCCGATTTAGGATTTACCGTTCCCCAGCTATCCAAAAGCTGAATTTCATAACGCCCCTGCAAATAGATGCCCGAGTTTGATCCTCTGGCCATCATATAATCAAGCTCCAGATCGGCGTCGCCGTAAACAGTTTTGGTAAACAGGTCTTTTGCGCCTTTTTTGCCGGGCAGGTTTACCAAAATTCCGGTACCCTCTTTAAGGGTTAAAACTTCATCCTGCGCGATATCGGCCTGTACGCCGCCCGCTATTTTCCAGTTTGATGAAGGGTTATCGAAAAAAGAAAGGTCATGAAAAGATACCGCGTTTTGCGCCCTCACCTGCTGGTAACCCAACAGACAAAAACACGCTATCCAAAACTTTTTCCGGCCGGATAGTTTAGGAAATTGATTAAAACAATCCATCGATTTTTAATATAATATGGTTTATTGGTTATCGGGTATACTATAATACCTGATTTACACTGGCAATGCCAAGATAATTATTTTTAACAATCGATTGCGAGAAATTAAAAAATAGTTTTTTTTAATTCTCTAAGTTGCTGAATATTGAATAGGCGAAATGATTGATTTCTTTATTATACAGCGGCCGGAGACCGGGTAATAACTGTCACTCGGCTGGAGCCCTTAAGTGTTGGGAAGACATAAATTTATACCAAACATTGTCATTTCGATGAGCAGAAGCTGAGGTCTGGGCACGAGGGCGAAGAGAAATTTTATACGATTTGCTTATCTCGACGTATAAGATTTCTCCTCGTACCTCGTTCGAAATGACAACTTTTTCTT
>Ga0105239_10000037_pt1 | contig 206779 bp, 195 predicted proteins | sample KBSC44metaG_FD_92761 | JGI IMG/M metagenome (GOLD analysis project Ga0105239, IMG submission 92761) | Corn rhizosphere microbial communities from Kellogg Biological Station, Michigan, USA - KBS C4-4 metaG | ecosystem: Host-associated > Plants > Roots > Rhizosphere > Soil | place: Michigan... | reverse complement strand
GGAAGTCGCTCCCAAATTATCGCCCCTCCATGGCAGGGCGTCCGTATCGATCGCCAACGCGTCTGCATGTCCGTCATCCTGACGAAGGTCAGGATCCATTCGGGGCAACGATCATGGTCCTGGTACAGCGTGGCAGCCATCTCCTCGCGACACCGCCGGCGCCGTGCGAATGGATCCCGGCCTCCGCCGGGATGACGAAGAGGGATACGGCTCGGCTGTGATAGGGATATCGCTGAAGGGGAGGGGTTTGGCTTCGTCTCTGGATCGAGCTTACGCCCCGCCTCAAGCGAACCCACCCCCGGGCCCCTCCGGACGGGGAAAGAAAGGGTAGGGCTTCTCGCTTCGCTTACCGGGTCACCGCCGCCAGCGGCCGGTCTCGCTCCACAACAGGATGCGGCGCATCGGCAGGATCCAGAGCCAGCCGATGCCGGCGACGATGTAGAAGACGCCCTGCACCAGTGCCGGCAGCCGCCCCACTGGGCCGGCCAGCTGGACGACGAGGCTCGCCCAGACCAGGATCAGCGCGAGGATCAGGAAAGCGCCCGCCGTGCGGCGCCAACTGGGCTGGTAGGGCTCGTTCGGGGGCGTCACGGCGCGATCCATTCCTTCTCGGTCACGATGATGTGGAGCGACATGTCCCAGGGCTCGGGCGCCAGCGCGTCCACCTCCTGCACGCTCCAGGCGATGCCGATCCGCATAGCGTCCGGATGGGCGGCGAACCAGCGGTCATAATAGCCGCCGCCCTGGCCGAGCCGGTGGCCGGCGCGATCGAAGCCGAGCAGCGGCGCCAGCACGATCCCCGGCACGATCGCCTCGCCGCCGACCGGCTCGGCGATGCCCGCGAGGCCCGGCCGCATCACGATGTCCGGATGCCAGCGGATGAAATCCAGCGTGTCGCTGCCCGGGCGGGGCAGGGCGACGATATGGCCGAGATGGAAGGCGCTGAGCAGGAAAGGCAGCACGTCCGGCTCGCCCCGGTGCGCCATGTAGCCGGCGATCGGTCCTTCGCGCGCCAGCAGCGGAGCCAGCCGCCGGTCGATCGCCTGCGGATCGCCGGCAAAGGCCAGGCGCCGCGCGCGCAGATCGCGCCGGAGTGCCGCCTTGCCGGGGAGGGGCGCCTTGTCAGGGAGGGGTGGTGGGACCGCCATGACCGTTTGCTGGAATATCCTCTGACGCCTTTTACGTCAGGTGGGAGCCATGTAGCACGGGCCGGAGCCCGACCAGGGACGACCCCCTTAGGATGTGAATCGCCTCAGGGATGTTCGCAAAAGCTCGTATCGGGCAGTGCCCACCGCCGGACAACTTAGGCGCTTGCCGCCGGCTTCTCAAGGCGTGCCGCGAGGGTTTCGAGCTTTTCCGCATAGCGGTCCATCGCGGCGACGCGCTGGGCCTCCTCGATCCGGCCGCGGGCGGCGGCGCCGCGCGCCTCGTCCAGCTCGTCGGCGAGGAGCAGGGCGGTCAGCAGCAGCTCGCGCGCCTCGCTCGCCTTGCCGATGGCGCGGGCGACGTCGGCGGCCTTGGCATCGACCAGCCGGCCGAGCAGCCGCAGCCGCTCCTCCTCGCCGTCGCGGCAGGACAGTTCGTAGCGCCGGCCGCTGATCTCGATCTCGACCTGCGCCATCAGTCCGGGCTCCCCTGTTGGCCCTCGATCAGCCGGTCGAGCCGCGCCAGTGCCTGCGACGTGCCGTCGCGCAAGATGCGGTGCCGGGCCTCCAGGGCCGCGAGGCGGCCGTCGTCCGATCCGGGTGCGACGTTGCCGGCGGCGCGCTCCAGACGTTCCACAGCGGCTTCAAGACGGCCCAAGGCCCGTTGGAAATGCTCACTTTCCATGGTCATACATTGGCATAGCACGGTCCCGCGCCGACGCAACGGCAGCCCGGCGCGGTTGACGTTCGTCCAGCCGCACGCCAGATGGGCCGCGACCGGGCGGACTCGCGCCGCCCGACCTGTTCCTGTGAGGCCGCCGGCCATCCTTTCCTGCGTATCCGGCGTTCCTCCAACGACTGCCCGAGGGAGACACGAGAATGGCGGTGAAAGTTGCGATCAACGGCTTCGGCCGTATCGGCCGGTTGGTCGCGCGCGCGATCCTGGAGCGCGCCGACAGCGGGCTGGAGCTCGTGTCGATCAACGACCTCGGCAAGCCCGAGGACAATGCCCGCCTGTTCAAGCGCGATTCGGTCCACGGCACCTGGAAGGGCACCGTCGAGGTGGACGGCAACGATCTGGTGATCGACGGCAAGCGCATCCACGTCTCGGCCGAGCGTGACCCGGCGAACTTGCCGCACGCCGCCAACGGCGTCGACATCGCGCTGGAATGCACCGGCTTCTTCACCGATCGCGAGAGCGCGCAGAAGCATATCGCGGCGGGCGCGAAGAAGGTGCTGATCTCGGCCCCGGCCAAGGGCGTCGACCTCACCGTCGTGTTCGGCGTGAACCATGACAAGATCAGCGGCGACATGACGATCATCTCGAACGCGTCGTGCACCACCAACTGCCTGGCGCCGGTCGCCAAGGTGCTGAACGATGCGATCGGCATCGAGCGCGGGCTGATGACCACGGTCCACGCCTACACCAACGACCAGAAGATCCTCGACCAGGTCCACAGCGATCCGCGCCGCGCGCGGGCCGCCGGCATGTCGATGATCCCGACCACCACCGGCGCCGCCCGCGCGGTGGGCGAGGTGCTGCCCGAGCTGAAGGGCAAGCTGGACGGTTCGGCGATCCGCGTGCCGACCCCCAACGTCTCGATGATCGACCTGACCTTCACGCCGAAGCGCGACACCACCAAGGAGGAGGTCAACGCCATCCTCAAGGCGGCGGCCGAGGGCCCGCTCAAGGGCGTGCTCGATTATACCGACGAGCCCCTGGTCTCGATCGACCTCAACGGCGCGGCCGCCTCGTCGACCGTCGACAGCCTCGAGACGGCGGTGCTGGAAGGCAAGCTGGTCCGCGTGCTGAGCTGGTACGACAATGAGTGGGGCTTCTCGAACCGCATGGTCGACACGGCCGGCGCGATCGCGAAGACGCTCTAAGCTCATCCCGACCGTTCGCTTCGAGCGGAGGGTCGAGCGCAGTCGAGACCCGCAGTCGAGAAGGCTTCTCGACGGCCGCATCTCGACAGGCTCGATGCTGCTCGAAGCGAACGGCATTCTACAGGATCGGAGGCGCGCATGACGGCTTTCAAGACGCTCGACGATATCGGTGACATCCACGGCAAGCGCGTGCTGGTCCGCGAGGACCTCAACGTGCCGATGGAAGGCACCCGCGTCACCGACGACACCCGCCTGCGCGCCGCTGCGCCGACCATCGCCGAACTGTCCGACAAGGGTGCGATCGTGCTGGTCCTGGCCCATTTCGGCCGCCCCAAGGGCGAGCGCAACCCGGACATGAGCCTCGCGCTCGTCACCCACGCGCTGCGCGATGTGCTGGGCCGCGACGTCGCCTTCATCGACGATTGCGCCGGTGAGGAAGCCGAGGCCGCCGTCGCGCGGCTGGAGCCCGGCCAGATCGCGATCCTGGAGAATACGCGCTTCCACAAGGGCGAGGAGAAGAACGACCCGGCGCTGGTCGCGGCGATGGCGAAGCTGGGCGACCTCTACGTCAACGACGCCTTCTCCGCCGCGCACCGCGCCCATGCCTCGACCGAGGGGCTGGCGCACGCGCTGCCGGCTTATGCCGGCCGCTCGATGCAGGCCGAGCTGGAGGCGCTGGAGAAGGCGCTGGGCCAGCCCGAGCATCCCGTCGCGGCGGTGGTCGGCGGCGCCAAGGTCTCGACCAAGCTCGACGTGCTCCAGCATCTGGTCACCAAGGTGGATCACCTGATCATCGGTGGCGGCATGGCCAACACCTTCCTCGCCGCGCGCGGGATCGATGTCGGCAAGTCGCTGTGCGAGCACGATCTCACCGACACCGCCAACGCGATCATGGACGCCGCCGACAAGGCCAATTGCACCGTCCATCTGCCGTATGACGTGGTGGTGGCGAAGGAATTCCGCGCCAACCCGCCGACACGCACCGTCAACGTGCACGAGGTCGAGGCGGACGAGATGATCCTCGATGTCGGTCCCGCCGCCGTCGAGGCGCTGGGCGATGCGCTCAAGACCTGCAAGACGCTCGTCTGGAACGGCCCGATGGGCGCCTTCGAGACGCCGCCCTTCGACACCGCGACGGTGAGCCTCGCCAAGACGGCGGCGGCGCTGACCCAGGATGGCAGCCTCGTCTCGGTGGCGGGCGGCGGCGATACCGTCGCGGCGCTCAACCAAGCGGGCGTGGGGGGCGACTTCACCTTCGTCTCCACCGCCGGCGGCGCTTTCCTGGAATGGATGGAAGGCAAGGAATTGCCGGGGGTTGCGGCCTTGTCCCGGTGAAGGATCGCGTGACGGCGTTGTCACCCTTGCCGCGCGCCGCCAAGCCTATATCGCAGCGCACAAATCTTCAGGGAGCGAGCCGCGATGACTGATCCGATCATGATGGCGCAGATGGTGAGCGGGGCCGGCTTCATCGCCGCGCTGGACCAGAGCGGCGGCTCCACGCCGGGCGCGCTCAAGGCCTATGGCGTGCCGGAGAGCGAATTCGCCGGCGACGACCAGAAGATGTTCGAGCTGGTCCACCAGATGCGCGTGCGGATCATCACCGCGCCGAGCTTCAACGGCAGGAAGGTGCTGGGCGCCATCCTGTTCGAGAAGACGATGGACGGGCAGGCGGACGGCCAGCCGGTGCCGGCGGCCTTGTGGGCGCGCGGTGTCGTGCCGTTCCTCAAGGTCGACAAGGGGCTGGAGGACGAGGCGAACGGCGTGCAGCTGATGAAGCCGATCCCCGGCCTCGACGATCTGCTCGCCCGCGCCGTCACGCTCGGCGTGTTCGGCACCAAGATGCGCTCGGTGATCAAGTCGGCGAACCGCGAGGGCATCGCCGCGATCGTGCAGCAGCAGTTCGAGATTGGCGAGCAGATCCTCGCCCACGGCCTGATCCCGATCCTGGAGCCGGAAGTCTCGATCAAGGCGCCCGACCGCGAGGCGATCGAGGCGATCCTGCTGGAGGAACTGACCAAGGGCCTCGACGCGCTGACCGGCGACAGGCAGGTGATGCTGAAGCTCTCGATCCCCGCCAAGGCGGACACCTACGCCTCGCTGGCCGGCCATTATCGCGTCGCCCGCGTGGTCGCGCTGTCGGGTGGTTTCTCGTGCGACGAGGCGTGCGACCATCTCAGCCACAACCATGGCATGATCGCCAGCTTCTCGCGCGCGCTGCTGGAAGACCTGCGCCACGGCCAGAGCGACGCCGAGTTCGACGCCACGCTCGGCAAGGCGATCGACCAGATCTACACCGCCTCGGTCGTCAAGGCCTGATGCCGCCGGGCGGCCCGCCCGGCATCCGGACTTTCGCCTATCATCGCGGACTCACCCCGATGATAGGCGTGATCCTCGGCCTCGCCTTGGTCGAGACCTTCGTCGTGCATATCGTGGCGATGGGCCTGTGGGGCTGGAAGGTCGCGCTGGCGCTCGGCCTGATCGACCTGTCGGTGGTCGTCGCGCTGGTGGCGATGCTGCGTTCCTTCCGGGCGATGCCGGTCGAGCTCGATGGGCGGCGGCTCACGATGCGGACCGGCCGCAAGATGGCCATCACCCTCGACATCGACGACATCGCCGGCTTCCGGACGAGCTGGGATTCGGATGCGATCAAGCGAAAGACGACGCTGAATCTGGCCCTGGCCGCCTGGCCCAACGTCGTCTTCGACCTGCGCGAGCCGCGTAAAGTGAGGCGTCGGCGCATCATATCGACGATTGCGCATCGACTCGACGATCCGGCCGCTTTTCACGCCGCCATCGCCGGACTAGAGCCGCGGCATGGAGATCGATGAATCTGAACTGAGGCTTGACCCGGGCTTCGCCGACCGCTTCGACGGCGACGACCGGCGCCCGCCGTGCCAACTCTATCTGATCTCGCCGCCGGCGATCACGCCGGCCTTCGTCGACACGCTCGCCGCCGCGCTGGACGGTGGGCCGGTCGCCGCCTTCCAGTTGCGCCTCAAGGGCATCGACGACCACGCCTTCGCGCGCGCTGCGGAGCCGATCCAGAAGCTGTGCGCGGATCGCGACATCGCCTTCATCGTCAACGATTCGATCGCGCTCGCCAAGCGGCTGGGCGCGGACGGCGTGCATCTGGGGCAGGAGGATGGCGATGCGCGCGAAGCGCGGCAGGTGCTCGGCCCCACGGTGCAGATCGGCGTGACCTGCCACGACAGCCGCCACCTCGCCATGGAAGCGGGCGAGGCGGGGGCCGATTATGTCGCGTTCGGTGCCTTCTATCCGACCACCACCAAGGAAACGCAGCACCAGCCCGATCCCTCGATCCTGAGCTGGTGGACGACGGTGTTCGAGCTGCCCTGCGTCGCGATCGGCGGGATTACGCCGGACAATGCCGCGCCGCTGGTGAAGGCGGGGGCGGATTTCCTCGCCGTCTCGGGTGCGGTCTGGAACGCGCAGGGTGGCCCGGCGGCCGCCATCGCCGCCTTCGATCGGGCGATGCGGGCGTGATCCGCCGCGCCGCCCGCTTCGCAGCGCTGGGCGCGGTCGCGGTGGATGGCGCGGGCGCGTGGCTGGACTGGCAGCAGGACGGGCGCCCCATTTCGCTGCGCTGGGCGGCCTTCGCGACGGCGGTCGCGCTGGTGCCCTGCGCGCTGGCGTTCATCGCGGCGGTGGCGCGGCGCCTGCGCCAGCCGGCCGGGAGCCATGGGCCGATGCGGACGGTCGATACGATCCGGCTGCCGCTGCTGGTACCGCGCGGTTATGTCGGCGCGGCCGTGCTGGGCGGCATCGCGACCCTGGCGGCGATGGGTGAGCGCTTCGGTTTCTTCATCTTTCTGGCCGGCGTCGCGCTGATCGCCTTGGCATTGTCCCAGGCCCAACCACGCAGGCCTGTCGCGCAGCTAAACCGCATTTGAAGGATATTTGAGCGCCGACAAGGCGTTACTCCTCCGTCACGATGACGAGAGGTGTGCATGCTGCGTGTTCGTTCGATCGCCTGGGGCGCCATGGCCATGATGCTGGCGAGCCCGCTCGCCGCCGCCGCGCCAAGGCCCCCCGCCAAGACGCCGCCTCCGAAGCTTGCGAAACCGGCACCGCCCAGGCCGAAACCCGGCCCCGATCTCAACATCATGCGAACACAGGTGATCCTCGATCATCTCGGCTTCTCGCCGGGCGTGATCGACGGCAAGGCGGGGGCCGGCCTGCGCCGCGCCATCGCCGGCTTCCAGAAGGCCAGGGGCGTGATCGCGACCGGTGAGATCGATCAGCGCACCGGCGCCGCGCTGGATCAGTACAAGGCCACCCAGCCGGTGCGCGAGCTGGTGCTGACCGATGCCGATCTCGCCGGCCAGTTCGTCGGGCCGATCCCGAAGAAGGAGGATGCGCAGGCCAAGCTGCCCGTGCTCGGTTATTCCAACCCGCTGGAAATGCTGGCCGAACGCTACCACACCACCAATGCCGTGCTGATCGCGCTCAATTCGGTGGACACGCCGGTGGCGGCCGGGTCCAGGATCAAGGTGCCAAACGTGGTGACCGGCGGGCGCGCCTATCCGGCCAATCTGCCCGAGGACTACAAGCAGACGCTCGCCGGGCTGAACGTCGACAGCAGCCAGCCGCAGGCGGATCACGTCATCGTCTCGAAGGCGGACAAGACGCTGTCCGTCTACGACGCGCAGGACAAATTGCTTGCCCAGTTCCCGGTGACCACCGGCAGCAGCCACGATCCGCTGCCGATCGGCACCTGGAAGATCCAGGGCATGGATTATAATCCGAAGTTCCACTTCAATCCCAAGCTGTTCTGGGATGCGTCGGCGGGCGAGAAGGCGGCGATGCTGCCGCCGGGGCCGAACGGGCCGGTCGGCGTGGTGTGGATGGACCTCAACAAGACGCATTACGGCATCCACGGCACGCCGGTGCCGGAGAATATCGGCCGCACCGCCAGCCATGGCTGCGTGCGCATGACCAATTGGGATGCGGCGCGGCTTTCCCTGATGGTCAAGCCGGGAACGCCTGCTATCTTCCAGCCATGAGCCGCTTCGGGATCATCGTCGCGCTGGTGCTCCTGGTGGGCGTGATCGCCTTCGCGTCGATGGTGCGCGTCACCGGCCCGGGCTGGAGCGGCGCGGGCGGCGGCACCACCGGCCCGCAGGTGGCGCGCGCGCCGGCCCCGCCGGGCGGCGGACTGGTGCTGCCGGTGCAGGGCGTCCAGCCCTCGGCGCTTCACGACGATTGGGGCGAGGCGCGGGGCGACGGGGATCGCGTGCATCACGCCATCGACATCCTGGCGCCGACGGGCACGCCGGTGCTGGCGGCGGCCGACGGGACGATCGAGAAATTGTTCCAGAGCAAGCTGGGCGGCACCACGATTTACCAGCGCTCGGCCGATCGCGGCATCGTCTATTATTACGCGCATCTCGATCATTATGCGCCCACTCTGGTCGAGGGGCAGGCGGTGAAGGCCGGTCAGCCGATCGCGGCGGTGGGATCGACCGGGGATGCCGCGCCGTCGGCCCCGCACCTCCATTTCGAAATCCATCGCATGGCGCCGGGCGAGGGCTGGTGGCAGGGCGAGGAGATCAATCCCTATCCGCTGCTGGCGAGGAAGTGAGATGACGCTCGCAGGGGGATGCCATTGCGGGGCGGTGCGCTACCGGATGGAGGGCGATCCGATCTGCGTGAACGGCTGCCATTGCCGCGATTGCCAGACGCTCACCGGATCGGCCTTCGCCGTCAATGCGATGATCGAGGCGGATCGGGTGACGGTGACGCGGGGCCAGCCCGTGACGGACCCCGAATTCGGCACGCGCTGCGATCGCTGCGGGGTGTTGCTCTGGGCGACGCACCCGATGTTCGGCGATGCCATCCTGTTCCTGCGGGCCGGCACGCTTGACGAATCCGAGCGGATGGCGCCGGACATCCATGTCTTCGTCCGCTCCAAGCATCCCTGGATCGCGCTGCCCGAAGGCGTGCCCACGTTCGAGACGCTGCCGGGCGAGGACGAGAGCCTGTTCACCCCGGCGCAGCAGGCGCGCGTTTCGGCGGCGATGCAGGCCTGACTTGCCCGCCGGCCCGTCCGGCGCTACAGGCCGCGCCTGCTCTTTTCCATCCTACAGAAACCAGGTGTCGCAATGAAGATCAGCGGCGTGGACATCCGTCCCGGCAACATCATCGAATATGAAGGCGGCATCTGGCGCGCCGTGAAGATCCAGCATACCCAGCCGGGCAAGGGCGGGGCGTACATGCAGGTCGAAATGAAGAACCTGCGCGACGGTCGCAAGAACAACGTCCGCTTCCGCTCGGCCGAGACCGTGGAGCGCGTGCGCCTCGACACCAAGGATTTCCAGTTCCTGTTCGCGGACGGCGACACGCTGACCTTCATGGACAAGGAAACCTACGACCAGACGACGCTGCCGCGCGACCTGCTCGGCGATGCGTCGGCCTTCCTGCAGGACGGCATGGACGTGGTGATGGAGCTCTATGACGAAGAGCCGATCAGCGTGCAGTTGCCCGACACGGTGGAAGCCACGATCGTCGAGGCCGACGCGGTGGTGAAGGGCCAGACGGCCTCGTCCAGCTACAAGCCGGCGTTGCTCGACAATGGCGTGCGCGTGATGGTGCCGCCGCATATCGGCTCGGGCACCAAGATCGTCGTCGATGTCTACAGCAAGGAATATGTCCGCCGCGCGGATTGATCCGGGGTGAGGGGCATGCCCCTCATCCGTTCGTGTCGAGCGCAGTCGAGACACGCTGACGTAACTTTTGCCCCACGTCCCTCGACTGCGCTCGGGACTAACGGAGACCAAAAAGTGGTTGCCCATTCCGGCCTGATCACCGTCATGCAGAAGGCCGCGCGCAAGGCCGCGCCCAAGCTGCGCCGCGATTTCGGCGAGGTCGACGCGCTGCAGGTCTCGCGCAAGGGGCCGGCGGATTTCGTCTCCGCCGCCGACAAGATCGCCGAGCGCACGATCCTGGAAGAGCTGCGCCACGCGCGGCCCGATTGGGGCATCCTCGCGGAGGAGGGCGGCAGCGTCGAGGGCGATCCCTCGAAGCCGCGCTGGATCGTCGATCCGATCGACGGCACCTCCAACTTCCTGCACTCCATCCCCCATTTCGCCATCTCGATCGCGGTGGAGGAGCCGCGTCCGTCGGGCAAGGGCGAACTCGTCGCGGGCCTGGTCTACCAGCCGCTCACCGACGAGAGCTTCTGGGCCGAGAAGGGCCGGGGCGCGTGGCTGCACGATCGCCGCCTGCGCGTCTCCTCGCGCCGCGACATTTCCGAGGCCTTGCTCGCCACCGGCATGCCCTTCAAGGGCCATGGCGATTTCGCCGAGTGGCAGAAGATCTACAATGCCGTCGGCCCGGAAGTGGCCGGCATCCGCCGGCTGGGTTCGGCCGCGCTGGATCTCGCCTGGGTGGCGGCGGGCCGCTTCGACGGTTTCTGGGAAACCCAGCTCAATGCGTGGGACGTGGCGGCGGGCGAATTGCTGGTCCGTGAGGCGGGTGGCTTCGTCACCGATTTCCGCGGCGGCGACCAGACCCAGCAGCGCAGCCAGTGGCTGGCCGCGAACGACAGCCTGCAGCCGCGCCTGCTCAAGCTGGTGGCGAGCGCGCTGCGCTGAGTGGAGTTCTCCGATACTCCGAAAACCGGGGTGTCGGACGTCGGCCACGATGCTCGCCGGCCCATTGTCCTCGTTCGCCCTGAGCTTGTCGAACGGCCGTCCTTCCCTTTGGACGCCGCGTTGAAGAAGGACAGGGCTTCGACAGGCTCAGCCCGAACGGATTAGAATGCTTTTCCCATCGCCGCGACATCGGCCGATCCGCTGCCGGAGCTCAGCAGATCGGTATGCGGCGTGACCGGCCCCATCCGCGTCGCGATCAGGCTCGAACCCGCGCCGCGTGGGAACGCCGCCTCGGTTCCGCCGAACCCCGCCATCCCGACCGCCCCGCGCAGCAGCGCGCTGTGCGGATAGGCCAGCCGGCCCCTCTCCGCGATCGACACCACGCCCCGCACCCCGAGCCGGTCCAGCACCGCGCGCGCCTCGGCCGGCGAGTGGACGCTCAGCCGATAGCCGCGGCCCATGAAATCGCTGGTCGACAGCCATTGCGAGGCGCGCGCCGTCCAGATCGCGCGGCGGCCGTCATCGGCATAGACGGCCTCCGCGATCACCGCGCCCTCGCCGCCGGCGCGGCCGTCGATCAGCCAGATGCCGGGTGCGTGCCCCATCCATCGCGCGGTGGCGGGCGCTCCGATATCGGGCTTGGCCTCGACACGCGGCAGCGCCGTGACGAAGGGCAGCAGCGAGGCGAGCGCGACGATCGCCAGCGTCGCGGCGCCGGCCCGGCTGTGCCGCGCCACGGCGACCGGCCCGATCGCGACCAGCACCACCAGCCACGGGATGGCGGGCAGGACGTAGCGACCTTCGATCGCCACCGGGATCGCGGCCTGGAACAGCAAGGTCGCCAGAATGACGGCGACGGACAGCCGGACGACCGGGCGAAGCGCGGGGCTGCGCCACCCGGCGATCGCGCCGAACAGGGCGGCGAGGAGGCCGACGGCGCCCAGGGTCGACAGGATCGCCGCGCCGTCGGTCGTCAGCGAGAGCCACGCATAAGCCGGGCCCGGCGCATAGATGAAGCCGCCGGCCGATATCTTGAACGACACATAATACCAGGGTGCCACCGCCAGCAGGGTCGCGCCCGCCGCGAGCCACAACCGCCGGTCGGCCAACTGGCGCCAGCGGCCAGCCATCAGGACGTCGAGCGCCGGGATCAGCACGGCGAGCGCGCCATTGCCCTTGGTGAGCGTGGCGAAGGCGGCGAGGGCGCCGAACAGCAGATAGCGGCCCAGCCCCGGCCGTTCGGTCGCGCGATACCAGGCGATCGCGGCGAGCCCGGCGACCAGCGCCACCGGCTGGTCGATGCGGAAATAGCGCGCCTCGTTGGCGACCAGCGGCAGCAGCAGGCTGGCGAAGGCCGCGGCCACGCCCCAGCGCCGCGCCCCGACGCGGTCGAGCGCCCAGACGATCAGCAGCGCCGGCAGGCCGGCGACGAACGCCGAGAGCATCGCCGCGCCGAAGGGCGAGGGCCGGACGAGCGCGAACGCGGGGGCCAGCAGGGCATACCAGCCCGGCGGCCAATGCCCGATCGTAAGCCTTGGGAAATGCGCGTAGAAATCCCGCGCGAACGGCATGGGCGCGGGGAGGCCGGCGCGCAGCCAGTCGGCCAGGAACAAGGTGTTGACGTAATGCGCCGATTCGTCCGGATCGAGGAAGCTGCGGGACAATCCGCCGGTCGCGGCTGACAGCGCTAGCGCCGCCAATCCGAGCCATGGCGCCCAGCGCAAAGCGGGCGGAAGCGAGCGAAGCCGGTTCATGGCATCGCCGATATCCCCGACCGGTTAAAAACCCGCGCAAATCCGTCTTTTTGCGATTCATTCTCACCGTTCCGACACCTTGCTTCGCAGGTGCGGCAGGCCTAGACAGCCCCCGTTAAGCGGGGCCTGGAAACGGGCTCGTTCCTGCGTTCCGGAGAAAGCCATGGCGTCCGTCGCCGCCCAATATCTCCCGATCCTGCTGTTCCTGGGGGTGGCGCTCCTTCTCTCGACAGCGTTCGTGGTCCTCCCGATGCTCGTCTCGCGCCTCACCGGCAGCCACAAGCCGACCACCGACAAGCTCGCCGAATATGAATGCGGCTTCCCCGCCTTCGAGGACAGCCGCGCCCAGTTCGACGTGCGCTTCTACCTCGTCGCGATCCTGTTCATCATCTTCGATCTGGAGGCGGCGTTCCTCTATCCGTGGGCGGTGTCGCTCAAGGAAATCGGCTGGACCGGCTGGTTCGCGATGATGGGCTTCCTCGCCGAACTGGTCCTCGGCTTCGTCTATGCGTGGAAGAAGGGAGCTCTCGAGTGGGAGTAGAAGTCGCCCGCGATCCGAACGCCCCCTTCGCGCCGGAGCAGTCGCCGCCGGACAAGGCGTTTTTCGACGATCTTTCCGCCGAGGTGCAGGACAAGGGTTTCCTCGTCACCTCGACCGAGGAGCTGTTCCAGTGGGCGCGCACCGGCTCGCTCTGGTGGATGACCTTCGGTCTGGCGTGCTGCGCGGTGGAGATGATCCACGTCAACATGCCGCGCTACGATCTGGAGCGCTTCGGCGCCGCGCCGCGCGCCTCCCCGCGCCAGTCGGACGTGATGATCGTCGCCGGCACGCTGTGCAACAAGATGGCGCCCGCGCTCCGCAAGGTCTACGACCAGATGTCGGAGCCGAAATACGTCATCTCGATGGGCTCGTGCGCGAACGGCGGCGGCTATTACCATTATAGCTACAGCGTCGTGCGCGGCTGCGACCGGATCGTGCCGGTGGACATCTACGTCCCCGGCTGCCCGCCGACCGCCGAGGCCCTGCTCTACGGCATCATGCAGCTGCAGCGGAAGATCCGCCGCGTGGGGACGGTGGAGCGGTGAGCGGCCTTCTTCTCCTTCCGTTCGCCCTGAGCCTGTCGACGGGCTGTTCTTCTCTTCGCGCGCTCGAAGAAGAAGGGCAGGGCTTCGACAAGCTCAGCCCGAACGGGGTTTTGCTGTTCGGGGTTGAGGCATGAACTATCCCAAATACGCCACCAATGACGGCGTGATCGAGGCGGCGAAGGCCGCGCTCGGCGATGCGCTGGTCGATGCGTTCGAGCAGGCCGGCGAGATCCAGCTGCACGTGAAGCGCGAGGCGACCGCCGTCGCGCTCCAGGCGCTGCGCGACACCAGAGGGCTGGAATATCAGCAGCTCATGGAGATTGCCGGGGTCGATTACCCCGATCGCGGGCAGGATCGCTTCGAAGTGGTCTATTGCCTGCTGTCGCTGACCCGCAACCACCGCCTCCACGTCCATGTCCGGACGGACGAGGTGAAGCCGGTGCCGTCCGCGACGGGCCTGTGGCGCAACGCCGGCTGGCTGGAGCGCGAGGCCTATGACATGGTCGGCGTGCTGTTCGACGGCAATCCGGATCTGCGCCGCATCCTCACCGATTACGGCTTCCGCGGCCACCCGCTGCGCAAGGACTTCCCGATGACGGGCTATGTCGAGCTGCGCTATTCGGAAGAGGCCAAGCGCGTGGTCTACGAGCCGGTGCAGCTGGCGCAGGATTTCCGCAGCTTCGACTTCCTGAGCCCCTGGGAAGGCGCGCAATATATGCTGCCGGGCGACGAGAAGGCGCCGCAGGCCCCGGGCGCGCCGTCGCCCGCGCCGCCGCCGCCGGCTCCGCCCGCCGGGGAGAAGAAGTGATGGCCGACCTCCACGAACTGCAGGACGCGCGCGTCGCCGCCGACATGCTCTACACCAGCGGGGACAAGCCCTCGGTCGGCGACGTCGAGATCAAGAACTACACGATCAACTTCGGCCCGCAGCATCCGGCCGCGCACGGCGTGCTGCGCCTGGTGCTGGAGCTGGACGGCGAGATCGTCGAACGCGTCGATCCCCACGTCGGCCTGCTCCATCGCGGCACCGAGAAATTGATGGAGGCGCGCACCTACCTCCAGAACGTGCCCTATCTCGACCGGCTGGATTATTGCTCGCCGCTCAACATGGAGCATAGCTACGTTCTCGCGGTCGAGAAGCTGCTGGGGATCGAGGTGCCGTTGCGCGCCCAGTATCTGCGCGTGCTGTTCGCCGAGCTCAGCCGCATCTCCAACCACATGATGAACCTCGGTTCGCACATCATGGACGTCGGCGCGATGACGCCGAACCTGTGGATGTTCGAGGTGCGCGAGGACACGTACGGCTTCTTCGAGCGGGCGTCCGGCGCGCGCATGCACATGGCGTGGTTCCGCCCCGGCGGCGTCCACCAGGACGTGCCGCTCAAGCTGCTGACCGACATCGGCGACTGGCTCGACACCCGGCTCCAGCTGTTCGAGGACGCGATCAGCCTCGTCGGCGACAACCGCATCTTCAAGCAGCGCAACGTCGACATCGGCGTGGTGTCGCGCGACGACGCGATCAACTGGGGCTTCTCCGGCCCGATGATCCGCGCCGCCGGCGTGCCGTGGGACATCCGCAAGTCCCAGCCCTACGAGGTCTACGACCGCATGGAGTTCGACGTGCCGGTGGGCACGGCCGGCGACTGCTACGATCGCTTCATGGTGCGCGTGGAGGAGGTCCGCCAGTCGGCGCGGATCATCAAGCAGTGCATCGCCCAGATGCCGGACGGCCCGATCGCCTCGACCGACCGCAAGGTGGCGCCGCCCAAGCGCGGCGAGATGAAGCGCTCGATGGAAGCGCTGATCCACCATTTCAAGCTCTACACCGAGGGCTTCCACGTGCCCGCCGGCGAGGTCTATGTCGCGACCGAGAGCCCCAAGGGCGAGTTCGGCGTCTATCTGGTCTCGGACGGCACCAACAAGCCCTATCGCGTGAAGCTGCGCCCGACGGCGTTCAGCCACCTCCAGGCGATGGACTTCATGATGAAGGGCCACATGCTGGCCGACACCACCGCCATCCTCTCGGCGATCGACGTGGTGTTCGGGGAGTGCGACCGGTGAGCCGCCCCCTCACCGGCGAGGATTGCCTGCCGGGCTATCGCGAGCATGTCGCAGGGCAGGCGCGCGCCAAGGCGCAGGCGCGCTGGGTGTGGCTCGCGATCCTGCCGGCGATGCTGGGCAGCGTCATTCCGTCGCTCGCGCCGCTGATGCCCGGCATTCCGTCGCGCGCGACGCTCACCATCGGCCTCGCGGTCGTGCTGGTCCTCGTTCTGGCCGCAGCGGCGTGGGCCGCGCGGACCGCGCTTTCCGATCACCGCCGCAACATCGAGAGCGTGCCGCACGGCGCGGCGGAGGCGCGATCATGAGCGCCGCCCGTTTCGCCCTGCTCGACACGCTGATGGAACGCTACAATGCCGGCGACGCGGAGGGCTATGCGGCCTTCTTCGCGGAGGACGGCACCGAGGCGGTGTATCGCGGCGAGGTGCTGCGCGCCGGCAAGACCGGCGTGCGCGACGGCAATGCGAAGACCTTCGCCGATTTCCCGCAGAACCGCGCCGAGGTGCTGGACCGTCAGGCGTTCGGCGATCGCGTGACGGTGCACGAGAAGGTGTGGCGTACCCCCGATGGCGAGCCGTTCGAGGTCATGGCGATCTATTCCTTCGCCGGGGACCTGATCGAGCGCGTGGAGTTCGTGAAGTAAGATGGCCGACGCAGTTCACATTCCCGACGAGGCCGAGACCCGCGCGCGCTGGGGCGATTTCGCCTGGACGCCGGAGAACGAGGCCAAGGCCCAGACGATCCTCGCCCGCTTCCCCAAGGGGCGCGAGCAATCGGCCTCGCTGGCCTTCCTCGATCTCGCCCAGCGGCAGGTCGGCGCCGAGACCCAGACGCAGGGCTGGCTGCCCGTGCCGGTGATCGAGTTCGTCGCCAAGGCGATCGGCGTGCCCTACATGCGCGTCTACGAGGTCGCGACCTTCTACACGATGTTCAACATGGCGCCGGTCGGCCGCTATCATGTGCAGGTCTGCGGCACGACGCCGTGCATGCTGCGCGGTTCGGACGACGTGCTGGCGGCCTGCAAGAACAAGGGCCTCGTCAAGGGCAAGACCACGCCCGACGGCCTGTTCACGCTGACCGAGGTCGAGTGCCTGGGCGCCTGCGCCAACGCGCCGATGGTCCAGGTCAACGACGACAATTTCGAGGACCTGACCTACGACAGCACCATCGCCGTGCTGGAGGCCCTGGCCGAGGGCCGGCCGGTGAAGCCCGGCCCGCAGATCGATCGCCAGGTGAGCTGCCCCGAGGGCGGCCCGACCAGCCTCGTCGCGATGGCCTCCGAGAACCACGATTACCGGGGTGAGTGGTAATGCTCGCTGACAAGGACCGCATCTTCACCAACGTCTATGGCTTCCAGCCGTGGAATCTGGAGGCCGCCCGCAAGCGCGGCGACTGGGACAATACCAGGAAGCTGCTCGAGATCGCGCAGGATGACATCATCCAGGTGATCAAGGACAGCGGCCTGCGTGGGCGCGGCGGCGCCGGTTTCCCGACCGGCATGAAGTGGAGCTTCATGCCCAAGGAGCCGAAGCCGGGTAAGCCGAATTTCCTCGTCATCAACGCCGACGAATCCGAGCCGGGCTCGTGCAAGGATCGCGAGATCATCCGCCACGATCCGCACAAGCTGATCGAGGGCGCGCTGGTGGCGGGCTTCGCGATGCGCGCGCGCGCCGCCTACATCTACATTCGCGGCGAATATATCCGCGAGGCCGAGACGATGTATGCCGCGCTGGACGAGGCCTATGCGGCCGGCCTGATCGGCAAGAATGCCTGCGGTTCGGGCTATGATTTCGACGTGTTCCTGTGCCGGGGCGCGGGCGCCTACATCTGCGGCGAAGAGACCGCGATGCTGGAGAGCCTGGAGGGCAAGAAGGGCCAGCCGCGCCTGAAGCCGCCTTTCCCGGCCGGCGCGGGCCTCTATGGCTGCCCGACGACGGTGAACAATGTCGAGAGCATCGCGGTGGCGCCGACCATCCTGCGGCGCGGCGCGGCGTGGTTCTCCAGCTTCGGCGCGGAGAACAACCGGGGCACCAAGCTTTTCCAGATCAGCGGCCATGTGAACAAGCCGTGCGTGGTCGAGGAAGCGATGTCGATCCCGTTCCGCCAGCTCATCGAGGAGCATTGCGGCGGCATAAGGGGCGGCTGGGACAATCTGCTCGCGGTGATCCCGGGCGGATCCTCGGTGCCGCTGGTGCCGGCGGCGCAGATCATGGACGCGCCGATGGATTTCGACGGCCTGCGCGCCTTGGGCTCCGGCCTCGGCACGGCGGCGGTGATCGTGATGGACAAGTCCACCGACATCGTCCGCGCCATCAGCCGGCTGAGCTATTTCTACAAGCATGAGAGCTGCGGCCAGTGCACGCCGTGCCGCGAGGGCACCGGCTGGATGTGGCGCGTGATGGAGCGCCTGCGCGAGGGCAATGCCGAGATCGAGGAGATCGACATGCTTCAGGAAGTGACCAAGCAGGTCGAGGGCCACACCATCTGCGCGCTGGGCGACGCGGCGGCCTGGCCGATCCAGGGCCTGATCCGGCACTTCCGCCCCGAGCTGGAGCGGCGCATCGCAGCCAAGAATGGCGGCGCGGCCCCGCTCGCGGTGGCGGCGGAATGAAGTTCGTCTTCCCCATCCTGGCCGGTCTGGCGGCCGTCGCGCTGATCGCGGCGGCGCTGCCGTCCCAGCAGACTCCTTCTTCGAAGCAACCGGCGTCCGCGCCGGCGGGAATGTAAGAATATGCCGAAACTCACAGTCGATGGGATCGAGGTCGAAGTCCCCGCCGGCGCCACCGTGCTGCAGGCATGCGAGGCGGCCGGCAAGGAGATCCCGCGCTTCTGCTATCACGAGCGCCTGTCGATCGCCGGCAATTGCCGCATGTGCCTCGTCGAGGTGAAGCCGGGGCCGCCCAAGCCGCAGGCGTCGTGCGCGCTCCCGGCGGCCGACAAGCAGGAGGTCCGCACCGATTCCGCGATGGTGAAGAAGGCGCGCGAGGGGGTGATGGAGTTCCTGCTCATCAACCATCCGCTCGATTGCCCGATCTGCGACCAGGGCGGCGAATGCGACCTGCAGGATCAGTCGATGGCCTATGGCAAGGGCCATAGCCGCTTCGACGAGAACAAGCGGGCCGTCACCGAGAAATATATGGGTCCGATCGTGAAGACCCAGATGACGCGCTGCATCCAGTGCACGCGCTGCGTGCGCTTCGCCGAGGAAGTGGCGGGCGTGGAGGAGATCGGCGCGATCTATCGCGGCGAGAACATGCAGATCACCTCGTATCTGGAGCATGCCGTCACGTCCGAGCTGTCCGGCAACGTGGTCGATCTGTGCCCGGTCGGCGCGCTGACCTCCAAGCCCTACGCCTTCGAGGCGCGGCCGTGGGAGCTCAAGAAGACGCCGGGCATCGACGTGATGGACGCGGTGGGCACCAACGTCCGCATCGACAGCCGCGGCCGCCAGGCGCTGCGCGCGCTGCCGCGCCTGAACGAGGACGTCAACGAGGAGTGGGCGTCGGACAAGACCCGCCACGCGGTGGATGGCCTGGTGCGCAACCGCATCGACAAGCCCTATGTCCGCGTCGACGGCAAGCTCAAGGCCGCGACCTGGGAAGAGGCGTTCAAGGCGATCGCCAAGGCGTCCGAAGGTCTCACCGGCAATAGCGTCGCGGGCCTCGCCGGCGATCTCGCCGAGGTGGAGAGCGTCTATGCGCTCAAGCAGCTTCTCGCGGCTTACGGCTCATCCCTGCACGAGGCGCGCGTCGACGGCGCGCTCTACGACGTGGCGAACCCGGCCTCCTACCGCTTCAACCCGACCATCGCCGGCGTCGAGCATGCCAGGGCGATCCTGCTGGTCGGCGCCAATCCGCGCTGGGAAGCGCCGCTGGTCAACACCCGCATCCGCAAGGCGATCAAGCGCGGCGCCAAGGTCTATGCCGTCGGCCCCGAGGTCGATCTGACCTACAAGGCCGAGTGGCTGGGTTCGGACCTGTCCGCGCTCAACGATCTGCCCGAGGCGCTGGCCAAGGCCGAGGACGTCATCGTCATCGCCGGCATGGGTGCCTGCGCCATCGAGGGCGGCTATGGCGCCGCCCGTCAGGTCGCGGGCGCGCTGGGTGCGGGCTTCGGCCTGCTCCACACCGCCGCTGGCCGCGTCGGCGCGCTGGACGTCGGCTTCGCGACCGAGGGCGGTTTCGCCGCTGTCGTGCAGGCGGCGCCGAAGCTGGTCTTCCTGCTGGGCGTCGACGAGACGGATCTCTCCGGCTTCGACAATGCCTTCAAGGTCTATATCGGCACCCACGGCGATCGCGGCGCGCATGCCGCCGACGTGATCCTGCCGGGCGCGACCTATGTCGAGAAGCCGGGCACCTGGGTGAATTTGGAAGGCCGCGTGCAGCGCGCCGAGCGGGCGGTGTTCCCGATCGGCGATGCGCGCGAGGACTGGACGATCCTGCGCGCGCTTTCCGCCGTGCTGGGCAAGACGCTGCCGTTCGACAGCCTCGACCAGCTCCGCGCGAGGATCGCGGCCGATCATCCGGCACTGGCGGAGGAGGGCATCCACCTTTCCGGCGCGCTCGATCCGGCGCCGAAGGGCGGGGACGTCTCCGGCGCGATCGTCTATCCGGTCGCCGATTTCTACCTGACCAACCCGATCGCCCGCTCGTCGCCCACCATGCAGCGCTGCTCGGCCGAATTGCTCAAGGGCGAGACCTTCGCGGAGGCCGCAGAATGATCTGGTGGTTCACGGCGCTGGGCGCCAATTACGAATGGGCGTATTTCATCGCCACGATCATCGATATCCTGGTGATCGCGCTGCCGGTGATGCTGGCGGTCGCCATGATCATCTATGTCGATCGCAAGATCTGGGCGGCGATGGCGCTGCGGCGCGGCCCCAACGTGGTCGGCCCGTTCGGCCTGCTCCAGTCCTTCGCGGACGGCGCCAAGGTGTTCCTGCAGGAAACGATCATCCCGGCCGCCGCGAACAAGGGCCTGTTCCTGATCGCGCCGATCATCACCTTCACGGTCGCCCTGATCGCCTGGGCGGTGATCCCGTTCAGCAGCTTCTCGGTGGTGGCCAACATCAATGTCGGCCTGCTCTACATCCTCGCGGCGTCTTCGCTGGGTGTCTATGGCGTGATCCTCGCCGGCTGGGCGTCGAACTCCAAATATCCCTTCTACTCCGCGATCCGCGCCGCCGCGCAGATGGTGAGCTACGAGGTCGCGATCGGCTTCGTGCTGATCTCGGTGGTGATGTGGGCCGGCAGCTTCAACCTGCAGGACATCGTGCTGGCGCAGAAGGGCGAGGTGCTGGGCATCTTCAACTTCAACATCCTCAATCCTTTGCTCTTCCCGATGGGCGTGGTGTTCCTGATCTCGTCGATGGCCGAGACCAGCCGCACGCCGTTCGATCTCACCGAGGCGGAGAGCGAGCTCGTCGCCGGCTATCAGACCGAATATTCGTCCATGGCCTTCGCGCTCTACTGGCTGGGCGAATATGCCAACGTCATCCTGATGTGCGCACTCAACGCCACGCTCTTCTGGGGCGGCTGGCTGCCGCCGCTGGACGTGCCCTGGCTGTACGTCATCCCCGGCACGACGATCGGGCTGGGCCTGTTCTGGCTGCTCGCCAAGATGGCCGTCTGCTTCTTCGTCTTCTCCTGGGTGAAGGCGACCTTGCCCCGCTATCGCTACGACCAGCTGATGCGGCTGGGCTGGAAGATCTTCCTGCCGCTGTCGCTGCTGTTCGTCTTCCTCGTCTCGGGCTGGCTGATGCTGACCCGCTTCCACCCGATCGGAGCCTGACGCCATGAGCCTCGGCTACTACGTCAAGTCCTTCACGCTCTGGGAGCTGCTGAAGGGTCACGCCTTGACCTTGAAGTATTTCTTCAAGCCCAAGGCGACGATCAACTATCCGTACGAGAAGAATCCGCTGTCGCCCCGCTTCCGCGGCGAGCATGCGCTGCGCCGCTATCCGAACGGCGAGGAACGCTGCATCGCGTGCAAGCTGTGCGAGGCGGTGTGCCCGGCGCAGGCGATCACGATCGAGGCCGAGCCGCGCGACGACGGCAGCCGTCGCACCACGCGCTACGACATCGACATGACGAAGTGCATCTTCTGCGGCTTCTGCCAGGAAGCCTGCCCGGTGGATGCCATCGTCGAGGGGCCGAACTTCGAATATTCCACCGAGACGCGGGAGGAACTGATCTACGACAAGGGCAAGCTGCTCGACAACGGCGACCGCTGGGAGCGCGCGATCGCCGCGAACCTTGCCGCCGATGCGCCGTACCGGTAAGCGCGTGCCCGTCGCGATTCAGCCTCCCTTGGCCCTTCGTCCCGAGCGTAGTCGAGGGGCCGGACCGGGCGGAGCCGAGGGCCGTCTCGGCGTCGCTCGACGGGATGCCTCAACGGTGCCCGGCACGAACGGGCGCGGTGCGGATTTGAACAGGGATTGTTTCTGACGTGATCCAGATCATCGCCTTTTACCTGTTCGCCATCATGGTGGTGCTCTCCGGCGCGCTGACCATCACGGCGCGCAACCCGGTGCACTCGGTGCTCTGGCTCATCATGGCGTTCTTCAACGCCGCCGGCCTGATGGTGCTGCTCGGCGCCGAATTCATCGCGATGCTGCTCGTCATCGTCTATGTCGGCGCGGTCGCGGTGCTGTTCCTGTTCGTGGTCATGATGCTCGACATCGATTTCAGCGAGCTGCGCGCCGGCTTCGCCAAATATGCGCTGGTTGGCTTCGCGCTGGCGGCGGGCCTGGTTGGCGAGATCTGGTTCGGCGTGCAGGCATGGGAGGCCGGCCCGATCCAGGCCGCCGGCCGTGCCGCGCCGACGCCGGACGACGTGCCGAACATCCAGGCGATCGGCACCCTGCTCTACACCAAATATCTGTTCGTGTTCGAAGGCGCGGGCCTCGTGCTGCTCGTTGCGATGATCGGCGCGATCGTGCTCACCCACCGCAACCGCGGCGGCGTGCGCAAGCAGAACGTCGCCTATCAGAATCGCCGCCGCCCGCAGGACGCGACCCGCATGACCAATCCGCCCGTCGGCCAGGGAGTCGAGCTGTGACGATCGGCCTTCCGCATTATCTCGCCGTCTCGGCGATCCTGTTCGTGATGGGGGTGCTGGGCATCTTCATCAACCGCAAGAACGTCATCATCATCCTGATGGCGATCGAGCTGATCCTGCTCAGCGTGAACATCAACCTGGTGGCCTTCTCGGCCTTCCTGCACGATCTGGTCGGCCAGATCTTCGCGATGTTCGTGCTGACCGTCGCGGCGGGCGAGGCGGCCATCGGGCTCGCCATCCTCGTCATCTATTTCCGTGGCCGCGGCACCATCGCGGTCGACGACATCAACCGGATGAAGGGCTGAGCCGCCTCCCATGATCCAGCTCCTCGTCTTCCTGCCCTTGCTCTGCGCCGCGATCGCGGGGCTCGGCAATCGCTTCATCGGCAACACCGTCGCCAAGTCGGTGACGACCGGCGGCCTGTTCGTGTCGTGCTTCTGCGCGTGGTCGATCTTCATTCCGTTCCTGCGCGGGACGGAGCATGCCTATGTCACCAATGTCCTCACCTTCATCAATTCGGGTGATCTCAGGGTCGACTGGGCGCTGCGCGTCGACAGCCTGACGGCGGTGATGCTGGTGGTGATCACCAGCGTCTCGGCGCTCGTGCACCTCTATAGCTGGGGGTACATGGCGGAGGATCCGGACCAGCCGCGCTTCTTCGCCTACCTCTCGCTCTTCACCTTCATGATGCTGATGCTGGTGACGGCGAACACGCTGATCCAGATGTTCTTCGGCTGGGAAGGCGTGGGCCTGGCCTCGTATCTGCTGATCGGCTTCTGGTACTACAAGCCCTCGGCCGGCGCGGCCGCGATCAAGGCGTTCGTGGTCAACCGCGTCGGCGATTTCGGCTTCTCGCTCGGCATCTTCGGCACCTTCCTGGTGTTCGGCACCGTGCAGATCCCGGAGATCCTGGCGGCGGCGCCGCACATGATGGGATCGACCATCGGCTTCCTCGGCTATCGCGTCGACACGATGACCCTGCTGTGCCTGCTGCTGTTCGTGGGCGCGATGGGCAAGTCGGCGCAGCTCGGCCTGCACACCTGGCTGCCGGACGCGATGGAAGGCCCGACCCCGGTCTCCGCGCTGATCCATGCCGCGACGATGGTGACGGCCGGCGTGTTCATGGTCTGCCGCCTGTCGCCGATGTTCGAGACGAGCCACGTCGCGATGACGGTGGTGACGGTGATCGGCGCCTGCACCTGCTTCTTCGCCGCGACCGTCGGCACCACGCAGACCGACATCAAGCGCGTGATCGCCTATTCGACCTGCTCGCAGCTCGGCTACATGTTCTTCGCCGCCGGCGTCGGCGCCTATGGCGCGGCGATGTTCCACCTGTTCACGCACGCTTTCTTCAAGGCGTTGCTGTTCCTCTCGGCGGGCTCGGTGATCCACGCGATGCACCACGAGCAGGACATGCGCTATTATGGCGGCCTCTGGAAAAAGATCCCGGTCACCTTCGCGGTGATGATGATCGGCACGCTGGCGATCACCGGCGTGGGCCTGGAGGGCGTGTTCGGCTTCGCGGGCTTCTATTCGAAGGATGCGATCATCGCCTCGGCGCTGGGTTCCGGCACGCAGGTGGGCGGCTTCGCCTGGTTCATCGGCGTGTTCGCCGCCTTGCTGACCAGTTTCTATTCGTGGCGCCTGATCTTCCTGACCTTCTTCGGCAAGCCGCGCTGGGCCGCCTCCGAGCACATTCAGCATGCCGCGCATGGCCATGGCCATGACGACCATGCGCACGACGCCCATGCCGATCATGCCCATGCCGCCGATCATGCCCATGCCCATGCGGCGCACGACGATCACGGCCACGACGCGCACCATGCCGAGCCGGCGGGCGAGGATGCGGGCCACGAGCCCCGGCCCGATATGCGCGGCTTCACCGAGGTGGAGCACGGCACGCTGGGCTATCACCCGCACGAAAGCCCGTGGACCATGGGCGTGCCGCTGGTCGTGCTGAGCATCGGCGCGGTGTTCGCGGGCTGGGCCTTCGCGCCCTCCTTCCTGACGGGCGAATTCTGGCAGGGCAGCATTTCCTACAGCGAGCATCTGCACGAAGCCGCCGAGCATATCGGTGGCTGGGCCTGGGCGCCGACCGTCGCGATGCTGATCGGCCTGACGATCGCGTGGTTCGCTTATATCAAGGATACGTCGATCCCCGGCCGCTTCGCCGCGACCTTCCGTGGGCTCTACGTCTTCCTGCTCAAGAAATGGTATTTCGACGAGCTGTACGATCTGATCTTCGTGCGCCCGGCCTTCGCCATCGGCCGCTTCCTGTGGCACAAGGGCGACGAGGGCACGATCGACCGCTTCGGCCCGGATGGCATCGCCAAGCTGGCCGTCGTCGGCAACCGCATCACCGCCCGCGTCCAATCGGGCTATGTTTACACCTATGCATTGGTCATGCTCCTCGGGCTGGCCGGTGTCGCGACCTGGGCGATGACTCGATGAGCCGCGTACTGACGATGGGGGCTGGCGCGTGAGCGGCTTCCCGATCCTCTCCATCATGCTGGCGGTGCCGTTCGTGGCGGCGCTGTGGTGCCTGTTCGCGCCGGGTTCGCCCGAGAGCCGCGACCAGAATGCCCGCGTCACTGCGCTCGCCGCCACGCTGATCGATTTCGCGCTCGGCATCGTGCTGTGGCTCAACTACGTGCCCGGCGGCCCGCGCTGGCAGTTCGTCGAGAAGAGCGACCTGTTCGGCAAGTTCAGCTGGGCGCTCGGCATCGACGGCATCGCGATGCTGCTGATCGTGCTCAGCGTGTTCCTGATGCCGATCTGCATCCTCGCCTCGTGGAAGTCGATCACCAAGCGCGTGCCGCTCTACATGGCGACCTTCCTGCTCACCGAGATCATGATGCTCGGCGTGTTCATGGCGCAGGATCTGTATCTGTTCTACGTCTTCTTCGAGGGCGGCCTGATCCCGATGTACATGACCATCGGCATCTGGGGCGGGGCGCGGCGCATCTACGCCTCGTACAAATTCTTCCTCTACACCCTGCTCGGCTCGGTGCTGATGCTGATCGCCATGCTCTACATGACGCAGCATGCCGGCACGACCAGCATCCCGCAACTGATGGAATACAACTTCACGTCGCAGGCGCAGACCTGGCTGTGGCTCTGCTTCTTCGCCAGCTTCGCGGTGAAGATGCCGATGTGGCCGGTCCACACCTGGCTTCCCGACGCGCACGTCGAGGCGCCGACCGCCGGTTCGGTGATCCTGGCGGGCGTGCTGCTGAAGCTTGCGGGCTACGGCTTCATCCGCTTCTCGCTGCCGATGTTCCCGGCCGCCTCGGCCCACTGGATGTGGCTGGTCTTCGCGCTCTCCATGATCGCCACCGTCTACACCGCGCTGGTCGCTTTGGTGCAGAAGGACATGAAGAAGCTGATCGCTTACTCGTCGGTCGCGCACATGGCGCTCGTCACCTTCGGCCTGTTCGCCTTCAACGAGCAGGGCATCGAGGGCGGCTTCCTGGTGATGCTGGGCCACGGCCTCGTCTCGGGCGCGCTCTTCCTGTGCGTCGGCGTGGTCTATGATCGCCTGCACACCCGCGAGATCAACCGCTACGGCGGCATCGCCGACAACATGCCCGCCTACGCCACCTTCTTCCTGTTCTTCACCATGGCGTCGGTCGGCCTGCCGGGCCTGTCCAACTTCCCCGGCGAATTCCTGTCGATGATGGGCACCTACGAGCAATCGAGCTGGGCGGCCTTCATCGCGGTGACGGGCATCATCACCGGCGCGGCCTACATGCTGTATTTGTATCGCCGCATTTGCTTCGGCCCGCGCAAGAATGCCGATGCCGCCGCGATGCCGGATCTGGAGCCGCGCGAGTGGCTGACGCTGGCGCCGATCGCGCTCGCGGTGCTGTGGATGGGCGTCTATCCGGAAAGCTTCCTCAAGCCGATCCGGGGCGACGTGCAACTGCTGCTGGCGCGCCTCCACCCGACCGCGCCGGCGAGCGACGCCGCGCTGACGGTTCCGCACCTGAAAGTTCCGAATGGGCCGGCCGCCGCCGCCGCCGCCGGAGAGCATTGAGACCATGGATTATCTCTCCTCCTTCGCGCTCTCCGTACCCGAGGAAATCCTTGCGGCCGGCGCCATCATCCTGATGCTGGTCGCCGCCTGGGCGGGCGACAAGGCGGCGCGCACCATCGGCTATGCCAGCGTGGCCCTGCTCGCCGCCGCGGCGATCTCGCTGATCGGCGCCCCGTCGTCGGGCGCGCTCGGCTATAGCGGCGCCTATCACGCCGATGCCTTCGCGGCCTTCGCCAAGCTCCTCATCTACATCGCCTCGGCCGTCGCCATCCTGATCGCGCCGGGCTTCTTCGAGACCGACAACGAGCCGCTGCGCGCCGAATTCAGCGTGCTGATCCTGCTCGCCGCCGTCGGCATGGGCATGATGGTGTCGGCCGCCGACCTGCTGACCCTCTATGTCGGCCTCGAGCTCAACAGCCTGGCCTCCTACGTGCTGGCGAGCTTCCTGCGCCGGGACAGCCGCTCGGCGGAATCGGGCCTGAAATATTTCGTGCTGGGCGCACTGGCCTCGGGCATCCTGCTCTATGGCATCTCGCTGCTCTACGGCTTCTCGGGCGGCACCGGCTTCGCGACCGTCGCGCAGGCCTTCCACGGCGCCAGCCATGGCGATGCGACCTATTACGGCCTGCTCTTCGGTCTCGTCTTTGTGCTGGCTGGCCTCGCCTTCAAGATCGCCGCCGTGCCGTTCCACATGTGGACGCCGGACGTCTACGAGGGCGCGCCGACCCCGGTGACGGCCTTCTTCGCCTCGGCCCCCAAGGTCGCGGCGATGGCGCTGACCACCCGCGTCGCCATCTCGGCGATGGGGCCGGCGACGCACGACTGGCAGCAGATCGTGATCTTCTGCGCGCTGGCCTCCACCATCCTCGGCGGCGTCGCGGCGATCGGGCAGACCAACATCAAGCGCCTGCTCGCTTATTCGTCGATCAACAATGTCGGCTTCATCCTGTTCGGGCTGGTGCCGGGCACGGCGGAGGGCGCCTCCTCGGTGCTCTTCTACCTGACCATCTACGTCGCGATGACGCTGGGCTCGCTGATCTGCGTGCTCCAGATGCGCACCAGGGACGGCCTGCCGACCGAGCAGATCGCCTCGCTCGCCGGCCTGTCGCGCACGCGGCCGGGCCTCGCCGCCGCCTTCGCGATCTTCATGTTCAGCCTGGCCGGCATCCCGCCGCTGTTCGGCTTCTGGGGGAAGTGGGAGGTGTTCTCCGCCCTCGTCGCCGCCGGCTTCTGGCCGCTGGCGCTGATCGGCATCGCCACCTCGGTGATCGGCGCCTTCTATTATCTCAAGATCGTCAAGACGATCTACTTCGACGAGCCGGCAGTGGAGCTGGCGCCCAGCCACTCGCTGGTGGAAGGCGTGCTGATCGCGATCGCGGCTTTGTTCGTGTCGCCGCTCGGCTACCTGCTGATCGGTGTCATCTCGCCGATGACGGATGCGGCGGCGAAGTCGCTGTTCTGAGACCCCGCATCTCCACCGTTCGGGCTGAGCCTGTCGAAGCGCCGTCCGTCCTTCTTGCGTTGACGAGGGGGGAGGACGGCGCTTCGACAAGCTCAGGGCGAACGGGTGGAGCGCTTATGCCTGACATCCGCACCGTCCCTGAGACCGCCTCCACCAACGACGACGTCGCCGCGCTCGCGCAGGCCGGTGCGCCGGAGGGGCTTTGGCTGCGCGCCGAGCGCCAGACCGCGGGCCGGGGCCGGCAGGGCCGGGACTGGGTCTCGCCCCCCGGCAATCTCTACGCCAGCACCCTGGTGCGGCTGCATCCGGGCGATCCGCCCGCGCCGAGCCTGGCTTTGGTGGCGGCGGTGGCGCTGGCCGAGACCGCCGAGGCGTTCGGCGCCCGGCCGCAGATCAAATGGCCCAACGACCTGCTCGTCGACGGCGCCAAACTGTCCGGCATCCTGCTGGAGCGGGCCGGGGAGGCCGTGGTGGTGGGCCTCGGCGTCAATCTTGCGCACCATCCCGAGGGGATTGATCGCCCCGCCACCAGCTTTGCCGCCACGATCGGCCATGCGCCCGCGCCCGATGCCTTCCTGGCCGCGCTGGCGGACGGGTTCGCCCGCTGGCTCTACCGCTGGCGCGCCGAGGGCCTCGCCCCGGTCCGCGCCCGCTGGCTGGAGAAGGCCCACCCGATCGGCACCGCGCTTACCGCCCGCCTGCCCGATGGCGACAGCCTCGACGGCCTGTTCGACGGCCTCGACGCGATGGGCGCGCTCAGGCTGCGCTTGGCGGATGGCCATGTGCATGTCATCCACGCCGCCGACGTCTTCCTGATCCGGGGCTGACCTGATGCTGCTTGCGATCGATGCCGGGAACACCAATGTCGTCTTCGCGCTCGTCGAGGGCACGGAGATCAGGACGCGCTGGCGCATCGCCACCGATCCGCGCCGCACGGCGGACGAATATGCCGTGTGGCTCAACCAGCTGATCGAGATGGAAGGCTATCACCGCACCCAGGTGAGCGCGGTGATGATCTGCACCGTGGTGCCGCGCGCGCTCCACAATCTGGAGGTGCTGGCGACCAAATATTTTGATGTCGATCCGCTCATCGCCGGCCGAGCGCCGGTGGAATGGGGCATTCCGATCGACCTCGACGAGCCGCAGGCGGTGGGCGCGGATCGCGTGGTCAACGCCATCGCGGCGCATGCGCTGCACCAGGGCGACCTCTGCGTGATCGATTTCGGCACGGCGACCACGTTCGACATCGTCGATTATTCGGGCGCGTATAAAGGCGGCGTCATCGCGCCGGGCATCAACCTCTCGCTCGATGCGCTGTTCGCCGCCGCCGCGCGGCTGCCGCGCATCGCGATCGAGATTCCCGAAAAGGAAACGGTGATCGGTCGCAACACCCAGGATGCGATGCTGAGCGGCATCTACTGGGGCTATATCGGCATGATTGAGGGCCTCGTCGCCCGCATCAAGGCCGAGATCGGCCGCCCGACCAAGGTTATTTCCACCGGCGGCCTTGCAACCCTGTTCGACGAACATAGTTCGGTGTTCGATCAGGTCGAACCCGACCTCACTATCAACGGCCTGGCGATGATGTACCGCCGCTGGGCCGACACCCAATAAGGACACGAATTTGACCAAACCCGGAGACGAGCTCCTTTTCCTGGCCCTCGGCGGCTCGGGGGAGATCGGCATGAACGTCAATCTCTACGGCTGCCGCGGCAAGTGGATCATGGCCGATCTCGGCGTGAGCTTCGCCGACGCCAATTATCCCGGCATCGACGTGGTGCTGCCCGATCTCGCCTTCATCGAGGAGCGGGCCAAGGATCTGCTCGGCCTCGTCATCACCCACGGGCATGAGGATCACATCGGCGCCATTCCCTATCTGGCGCTGGATCTCGGCGTGCCGATCTACGCCACCGCCTTCACCGCCGGCCTGATCCGCGAGAAGCTTTCCGAAGAGGGGCTGGCCGATCGCGTGAAGGTGAAGATCATGAAGGTGGGCGAGACGCTCACGCTCGGCGATTTCGCGGTGCAGTGGGTGCCGCTGGCGCATTCCATCCCCGAGATGAACGCGCTGCTGATCGACACGCCGTTCGGCCGCATCTTCCACACCGGCGACTGGAAGCTGGACGACACACCGGTGATCGGCGAGCCGGCCAGCGTGCCCGCGCTCAAGCAGATCGGCGACGACGGGCTGCTGGCGCTGCTGGGCGACAGCACCAACGTGTTCAACGAAGCCCCCTCGGGCTCGGAAGCGAGCGTGAAGGCAGATCTGGAGCGCTTCGTCGGCGAGGCCGATCGCCGCGTGCTGATCACCACCTTCGCCTCCAACGCCGCGCGCCTGCAGACGCTGGGGCAGGTGGCGGTGGCGACGGGGCGGAAGGTCTGCGTCGCGGGCCGCTCGCTCGATCGCATCATCCGGATCGCCAAGGCGGCGGGCTATCTGCTCGATTTCCCGCCGACCGTCGATTTCGAGGAGGCGATGCGCCTGCCGCCCAAGGAATTGATGATCATCGCCACGGGCGGGCAGGGTGAGGCGCGCGCCGCGCTCAGCCGCATCGCGCATGACAGCCACAAATTGAAGCTGTCCGAGGGTGACACGGTCTTGTTCTCGTCCAAGCAGATCCCCGGCAACGAGGAGGCGATCGGCATCGTCCAGAACGCGCTGGCCGGGCGGAACATCCGCATGGTGACCGAGCGGCAGGCGCATATCCACGTCTCGGGCCATCCGGGGCGGCCGGAGATCGAGCAGCTTTACGGCTGGCTCAAGCCGGAGATCGTGATCCCGGTCCATGGCGAGCGCCGTCACATGGCCGAGCATGCCCGTTTCGCCGCCTCGCTGGGCGTGCCGCGCACCCTGGTGCAGCAGAATGGCGACATGGTGCGCTTGGCGCCGGACGGCCCGAAGATCGTCTCGCGCGAGCGGTCGGGGCGGCTCGTGCTGGACGGCGACGTGATCCTCGCCGCCGATGGCCAGACGATGAACGATCGCCGCCGCATCGCCGCCAATGGCGTGATCACGGTGGCGGTGGCGCTGGACAAGGGCAATCGCGCCAAGGGCCGGCCGCAAATCGCGCTGCAGGGCATCCCCGTCGAGGAGGATCGCGCCGATTTCATCGAGGAGGCCGCCGAGGCCGTGCTCGATGCGCTGGAGGGCGCGCCGCGCGACGACGCCAAGCTGCGCGAGGCGCTGCGCCTAGCGGTGCGCCGCCGCGCGACCCAGTGGACGGGCAAGAAGCCGGTCGTCGACGTGATGCTGGTACGAGTGTGACGTCATGCCCTCTCCCGCCTTCGCGGGAGAGGGAGGGGACCCGCCGTCGAAGGCGGTGGGGAGGGTGAGGGCCTTCTGCTTCCGACGCGGGCCGTCAGAACAGGAAGACCCTCACCCAACCCTCTCCCACGAAGGCGGGAGAGGGCTTAAGGAAGAAAGCCATGCGCTGGTTCTCGATCCTCGCCATCTATTTCCTCTTCTGGTTCATGTCGCTGTTCGTGGTGCTGCCGTTCAGCGCCAGCCCGCCCGAGGAGGTGGGGGAGAAAGCCGAGGCCGGCCATGCCGAGAGCGCCCCGCACGTCTTCCGCCCCTGGCCGATCGTGATCCGCACCACGATGGTCGCGACGATCCTGCTGGGGGTGTTCTACGGCGTCTACCGGACCGGCCTGCTCAACGTGGATATTCCTGACAGCGCGATGAACCGGATTCCGTAAGCCGGCCCGGGCCTGCAACCACTCTTCCGTTCGGGCTGAGCTTGTCGAAGCCCCGTTCTTCCTTCTGCCCTCGTCAAAGAAGAAGGACGGCCCTTCGACAGGCTCAGGGCGAACGGGGGCAGAGCTTCCCGCGAAGCCGGGCTGGCCCCATGCCCGTCGTGATCCCGGCGGAGGCCGGGATCCATTCGCGCAGCGTTTGCCATATCTCGGGCGGCATGGCCTTGGCGCGGTGCCAAGCCATCATCGTTGCATCCAATGGATCCTGACCTTCGTCAGGATGACGGGAGCCTCGAAGCTAGCCGAAGCAAGCTCCGGCCGAATGAATGTGCGGCATTAGCGTCAGGCCCGCAGTCGCTCGATCGCCTGGGCCAAGGCCACGTACAGCTTGCCCATGTCCGACGAGAGCAGGATCACCGCCAGCGTCGAGCCGTCGCGGGTCGAGAGGATCGGGCGCAGCAGCGTCTCGAAATCGTGGACGTAGCGGTTCACCTGCTCGCGGAAATCGGGCTCTTCCTCATAGTGGCGGGCGATCTCGCGTGCCTCGCCATTGTCGATCAGGCGGACGGCGCGGCGGGTGAAGACCCCGCGATCGCCCTTGAGATAGGAGGCCCAGCTGCTGTCCGACGTTTCGTTGGAGAGCAATTTGGTGACATCGATCGAGGTCGAGTTCAGCGAATCGATCAGCAGCGCGACGCGGCGGGAGAAATTGTCGCGATCGTAGCTCTCGACCGTCTCCTTGCCTTCGGCGATATGCGCGTCGACCGAGGCGCTGGTCTCGGCGATGCGCGAGAGCTGCTCCTCGAGCCGGGCGGCGGCGGCCTGGGTCGCGGCGATCGCCGTCTCGGAGACGGTGCGCACCCGCTCGATCTGGCTTTCGACCTGGCCCTCGACGGCCTTTTCCAGCGCGGCGCGGCCGGCATCGCCCAGCGCCTCGGCGCTGCGCGGGATGATCGTGCCGAGCGCCTCGCGGGCGCGCTCGGCGGCTTGCGTCGCGGTCTCGCGCACGCGGATCAGCGCATCCACCAGCTGCGGCGAGGTGCTGTCGGCGAGCTTTTGCGATTCGGCATCGACCTCGCGGATCGCCTCGCCCAGCGAGGCGGTGCCGTCGCGGGCCGCGGCGAGTCGCGAGTCGATCGCGTCGGCCAGCGTGTCGATCGCGGCGCGGCGCTCCTCCAGCGCGGTGCGGGCGGCATCGAGCGCTTCCGAAGCGTCCTTCGCCGCGGCGTTGAGCTTCTCGGCCTCCGGGCCGGCCCCGGCGATCAGATCGCGGCTGCGCGCGGCCTGCGCCTCCAGTTCGGAGAGCGCGGCGGGCAGGGATTCGCCCAGCTCCGCCAGGCAGGCGTTGATCGCGCCACGCAGCGTCTCGGCGCGGTTGATGAAGGTGGTCGCCGCCGTGCCGCCGTCGTTGAGCGACACCATCACGCGCTCGACGTGGCCGCCCAGCGTGCCCAACGCCACGCCCAGCCGCTCGGTGCGGGCGCGGCCGGTCTCGTCCAGCTCGGTGAAGCGCGCCTCGACATTGGCGAGGCCACGCTGGAGCCGCTCGATCATCCGGCTGCCGAGCCCGTCCTGCCGCTCCAGCGCATCGGCGGCCTGTCGCGCCGCCGCCTCGGACGAGGCCTGCGCGCGGTCGATCATGGTGCCGATCGCCTCGCCCTGGGCGATGATGCCCTGCCGCGTGCGCTCGACGGCCTCGGTCGCGCGCTCGAGCACGCCGTCGACCGACTCGGTCATCCGCTTGGACACGTCCTCGATGGCGCGCGCCGCGATCTCGCTCGCGCCGCCGATGTGCGACAGCTGGCCCGAGAGGCGATTGGCGGCGCCCGCCGCGCTCTCCTCGGCATCCTTGGCGCGCGAGGAAATCCCCGCCAGCGCCGCGTCCAGCGCGGCGGCCTGTTCGTGCGCGCCGACGCCGGTCGACCGGATCGTCTCGGCGAGGAGGCGGGTCTGCTCCTCGGCGCGGGGCAAATCGGCGAGCAGCACGCCCATGTCGACCCGCGCGGTGCCGGCGGCGGCGTCGAGATCCTTGGTGCGGCGGCCGAGCTCGGCGATCTCGCGGGCGATGTCGTCGGTCGCCTCGCGCAGCTTGAGCGTGGTCTGGTCGGCGAGCAGCAGCAATTTGTCGGCCTGGTCGGCGACCGCGACGCGATCCTCCGCCAGCCGCTTGGAGGCGAGGCCGAGCACCGCGTCGAGCGCGAGGCTCTCCATCCGCACCGCGCGCGCCACGTCGGCGAAGCGCTGCGCCTCGCGCGCGGAATTGCGCTGCCAGAGGATCAGCAGCGCGACGATCAGCGCCAGCGGCCCGCAGGCGACGCTGATGCCCTTGAGCGCGTCGACCGGATCGAGCGTGCGTTCGCCGAAGGCGTTCATCGCCATGCCGACCATCGCGGCGATCCACACGAAGGCGACGAGGCCGAGCGCGCCGAGGACGAGCTTCTCGCCCGTCGAGGCGGGCGGCGGCCCCAGCGGCTCGTCGTCGAGGTCGGTCAAGGCGATTCCCAATGGCGGTTGGGGGTGTTGCGGCTCCACGGCGCGCACGGTCCCCGTTTCGGTGTTCTGCGGCAGCGGTGATCCCGCCCAATAGGCCCCCTGGTTCATGATCGCGATCTTACACCCCCGCGCGGGGAACGGAAGCGGTCCGCGAGGCGAAGCGTGCATCGACGCGGTGAATCGAAGCGCCGGGCGGAACGACTGGCGCCGAGGACCGCGCCAAGCTATCCGGTCGGGATGCGGGTTCAGGACGTGACGCGGGTTCGGGAAAAGACATGGCGCTGGCGGCACTGATCGCGGCGGTGCGCGATGCCGAGGATGGCAGCGGGCTGGTCGGCACGCTGCCCGTCGTCGGCCGCACGCTGATCGAGCGGCAGGCGCGGCTGGCGGCGGGGGCTGGCGCCGAGCATGTCGTGCTGCTGGTCGAGCGGCTTCCCGCCGGGCTGACCGGCGCGATCGACCGCCTGCGGCGCGACGGCATCGCCATCGATGTCGCGCGCAGCGCCGGGGATGCGGCGGATCGCTTCCATCCGGACGAGCGCGTGCTGGTCTTCGCCGATGGCGCCGTGGCCGGTAGCGGCGCGATCGCGCGGCTGGCGGCGGGATCGGCGCCGGCGCTGCTGACGCTGGGCGAGGGCGCGCCGCAAGGCCCGTTCGAGCGGATCGACGCGGCGACGCGCTGGGCCGGCCTCGCGCTCGTGTCGGGCGACATGCTGCGCAAGACGGTGGCGATGCTCGGCGACTGGGATCTGCATTCTACCTTGCTGCGCCGCGCGGTCGGCGCCTCGGCACGGCGCGTGGACGTGGCCGACGGCGCGGGGCTGGACGAAATTTTTCCGGCGATGCTGGTGCGCTCCAAGGCCGGCGCGCGGGCGGCGACCGAGGCGAGCTTCGCCGTCGACCGGGCGGGCGAGGGGTGGCCGGCGCGCTTGCTCTACGGGCCGGCGGCGCGGCTGCTGGTGGGGCTGGTGCTCGATCGCAATCTCGAATCGCGCTGGCTGCGCTGGGGCGGCATCGTCGCGGCGGTGTTCGCGGTGCCGGCGATGCTGCGCGGCTGGCTGCTCGCCGGGCTGATCCTGCTCGTCGCGGGCGCGCTGCTGGATGCGACGGGGCGGTTGCTCGCGGCGCTGCGACTCTCGCCCGCCGCGCCGGACGACCGGCTGGCCCTCGCCCGCGCGGGGGCGATGGCGATCGGCCTGCTCGGCTTCGCCTGGCACCGCATGGACGGTGCCGCCACGCCGCTCGTGTTCGGGCTGTGCACGGTGGCCGTCATGATCGCGACGGCGCGCGAGCGCTGGGCGCTGCGGCGCCTGGGCGGCCTCTCGGCCCCCATCTGGGTGGCGGACGTCGATGCGCTGGTGCTGCTGTTCCTGCCCTTCGCGCTGGTCCAGCAGACCCTGCCGGGGCTGGCGGCGCTCGGCCTCTATGCGGCGGCATCCTTCGCGATCGTCCAGCAGCGCCTGATCGGGCTGGCGCGCCGCGCGCCCTAGGGCGATGGACGCGGCCGGGCGATCCCCCTAGAGCGCGCTCCGGGAGTGACGGGATAAGGGATCGCATCGATGCGAATGATCGCGCTTGCCATGTTCGTCGCCCTCTCGCCGCTGCTGTCGGCCTGCCAGAGCCAGCCGGACGTCAATGCCAGTTCGGAAGAGGCGAACGAGGATGCGGCGCTCAATCTGCTGAAGGCGGAAAATAACGAGGCCGAGGGTGCTGGCCTTGCGGGAGCCGGCCTGATTCCCGATCAGAACGGCCAGCTCCCGATGGCGAACGTGCAATAATCCTGCCGGGGCGGGGCGTCAGTCGATCTGGCCGACGCCCTCGCAGCTGAGATCGAACGCGGCCAGGCCGGCTTCCAGATTCTCCGACAGCGTCGGCATGTCCATCAGCAGGTCGACGGGCTGCTCCGAATTCTTGTCGCCGGCCTCTTCCACGGCATCCTCCCATTCGGAGGCGTCGTAGGTGCCCTGGCCGACCAGCGCGAGCGCGAGCAGCTCGATCTGCTGGTCGTCGGCGAGATCGTCGATCGCGGTGCGCAGCTCGAGCGTGGCGGTCTCGTCGAGCTCGTCCTCCAGCACGTCGCGCTCGTCGTCCGAATCGTCGACCGGATCGTCATTGTCGGGATCGATACCGGGCACCTGCGCCTCGATCTCGCGGGCGCGGATGATGATACGGCAGATGAGGTCGAGGGGGGTCGAGAGGTCCATGATGCTTCCTTGGTCGGCGGCCGGGCTTTTCGGCGAAACGACGCTTGGCCGTAGCGGTTCCGGACAGTCGCGACATCCTGTTGACCGCGCGCACGCCCATGCCTATAGGCCGCGCTTCCGAGGCGGTCTCGCACCCCTCGACGGACGGCGGGGCGGAGTAGCTCAGCTGGTTAGAGCAGCGGAATCATAATCCGCGTGTCGGGGGTTCAAGTCCCTCCTCCGCTACCACCGCCGTCTTCCCTAAGCCTCGCCTGTCCGGCGCCTGGAGGTGGCGGGGCGCAGCGAATCGCATGAAACAGGCCCCGCGGTCTCCCGTTGAGGCCCGCTCGGGATCGCCCGCCCGCCACGCGCCAGAGCGTCGACCGCTCCTTTCGAACCGGTCCCGCATCGTCCTGACGGACGGCCGCTGACATTGTCCTTGTGACGTGTCAAAATGCAATATGTCAGCGAGTTGTCAGCGGAGGGCGCGCATAGTCGATGGCGATGAGATGTTTCTCCCACTTCGGACAGGCGGCGCCATGCGCGCGCTGATCGTCGAGGACGATCCCAATATCGGCGCGGACGTCGAGTCCGGGCTTCGCGAGGCGGGGTTCGTCGTCGATCGGATCACCAATGGCGAGGATGCGTGGTTCGCGGGGGATACCGAGGATTATGCCATCGTCGTGCTCGATTTGGGATTGCCCCGGCTCGACGGCATGACGGTGCTGCGGCGCTGGCGCGCGGCGGGGCGGACCTTCCCCATCCTGGTCCTGTCGGCGCGCAGCGACTGGACCGAAAAGGTCGAGGGCATCGAGGCGGGCGCCGACGACTATCTCGCCAAGCCCTTCCAGCTGGGCGAATTGACCACCCGCATACGCGCCCTGCTGCGTCGCGCGGGCGGCCATGCCGCGCCGGTGATCGAGATCGGGCGGCTGCGGATCGATACGACGCATCGCCGCATCGGGGTGAGCGGGGCCGACGTGCGCGTGTCGCCGCTGGAATTCAGGCTGGTCAATTTCCTGGCGCATCAATCCGATCGCACCGTGGCGACCGCCGCCATCGCCGAGCATCTTTATGGTTCGGCGGACACCAGCGACGCCAATGCCATCGAGGCCATGGTGATGCGGCTGCGTCGCAAGCTCGGCACCGACAGCATCGAGACCCGCCGGGGCTTCGGCTACCGGCTGACGGGCGGGGGGCGCTGACGCGATGCGCTCGCTGCGCCTGCGCCTGATCGCCTTCGCGGCCATCGCGATCGCCGTCGCCTTGGGGGCGGCCTGGCACGTCATGGGCGGGCTGTTCGGCTATCTGACCGAGCAGCGCATGGCGATCACCCTCATCCACGAGGGCAATGCACTGATCGCGGCGACCACGATCGGCGCGGACGGGCGGCCGCATGTCGACATGGCGGGTCTCGATGCGCGGACCCGTCGCCGGGCCAGCGGGCTCTATTGGGAGATGGCGACGCCCGGCGGCGGCGCCTCGTCTCCGTCGCTGGCCGGCGCGACGCTGTCGACACGGCCGCTGGACAAGGTTTCGGTCGTCGCCGGCTGGCGTAAGAGCGAGATAGCCGGCCCCTACGAGACCGACCTCGTTCTGGTCGAGCGTTCCACGCGGATCGGGAATGTCGCCGTGTCGGTGCGGCTTGGCCAGGACGACGAGCCGATCGATCGCGCGCGTGCCACGTTCGGCCACGACATGGGCCTGTTCCTGCTGGCGCTCGGCATGGCCCTGTCGCTCGCCGCATGGCTGCAGGTCGAGCTCGGGCTGCGGCCGCTGCGCCGGGTGCGTCGCGAGCTGGCGGCGATGGAGCGCAATCCCGCGCAGCGCCTCTCCGATGATCATCCCCATGAGATCGAGGGGCTGGTCCGCGCCATCAATGCGCTGGCCGACGCCCGCAGCGAGGATGTCGCGCGGGCGCGGCGCCGCGCGGCGGACCTGGCGCATGCGCTGAAGACCCCGCTCGCCGCCCTCGGTGCGCAGAGCCGTGCCGCCCGGTCCTCCGGCGCGCGCGCAGCCGCCGACGCGATCGACGATATCCTCGCCGCCGCCGCCGCCGCGCTGGAATCCGAACTGGCGCGCGCCCGCGCCGCGGCCAGCCATGCGGGCGTGGGGGCCGGCGTGACCTGCCCCGCGACCCTGATCGAGGGCCTGTTCGCGGTGCTGGAGCGCACCGAGCGCGGCATGGACCTGGTGTTCGATCTCGATGCCCCGGCCGATTGGCGGATCGCGATCGATCCCGACAGCTTCGCGGAAATCCTCGGCAACCTGCTCGACAATGCGGCCCGCCACGCGCGGCGCATGGTCCGGGTCCGGGGCACGCTGCGCGACGACCGCATCGTCTTCACCGTCGACGATGACGGCTCCGGCATCGCCGCGGACGAGCGGTCACAGGCCCTGCGGCGTGGCGTGCGCCTCGACGAAAGCGGCAGTGGTCATGGTCTCGGCCTCGCCATCGTGGCGGATCTCGTCGAGGCGACCGGCGGTGCCGTGACGCTGGAGGACGCGCCCCAGCGCGGATTGCGCGTGGTGCTCGGCTGGCCGGCTGCGCTGCTCTGTCCCGAGCCGCCGAAATCCCCTGTCGATCCATCGAGGTAATCCCATGCAGATCGCCCATATTCCCAAGGTGAATGCGCGTTATTGGTGCGCCATCACGTTCGCCAGCCTGTTCGGCACCAATCTCGGCGACCTCTATGCGCATGAGGCGCATCTCGGGATCGTGCTCGGCACCGCGATCCTCGCCGCGCTGGCGGCCTGCGTCTTCCTCGTCGAACGCCGGGATCATGGCCCGCACGAGATATTCTACTGGCTGGTGATCATCATCATCCGCACCGGCGCCACCAACATCGCGGATTATTTCAAGCACATCATCCCCTGGCTGCTGTTCGCCCTGATCCTGACGGCGGCGCTGGCGGGTTTCGCCTGGGCTTCCCAGCGGGGCGACCCGCGCCGCGAGGCGGCGGCCGAGAGCCGGGGGATGCCGGATACCGGCGTGGCCTACTGGCTCGCGATGCTGAGCGCCGGCATCTTCGGCACCTTCATCGGCGATGTCTGCTCGAAGCTGATCGGCAAGGGCTATGCGTCGCTCGGCCTCGGCGTCCTGTTGCTGGTCGCGCTCGCGATCTGGCGGCGCGACGGCGCCTACCGTTTCTGGCTGTACTGGATCGCGCTGGCGATCGCGCGCACCGCCGGCACCGCGATGGGCGATTTCCTGGCCGAGACGGACGCGCTGCACATCGGGCTGCCGCTCTCGACCTTGATCACCGGTTCCGTCTTCGTCCTGATCCTGCTGCTGTGGCCGCGCAAGGGCGACCGCGCCGTGGCGATCGCGGCATGAACATCTTCCGTTTCCCGTGCCGCGAGGCGCGCCTTTCAGAGGGGGCAAACATGGCCATTCGACGTCTTGGATCACTGCTTCTGGCGACCGTTGCGGTTGCCGTCGCATGCGTGACTCCCGTGGCCGCGCAGGAGGAGCTTCAGGATGGCCCGAAGTCCCTCCTGATCAGCTATCGGACGACGGCCGCGCACCGCACCGCGTTTCGCCATTACCTGATCGCCGATCTGGCGCCGCGCCTGCGCGCCATGAAGGCGAAAGGCGAACTGTCCGACTTCAAGATATTCTACAGCTGGTATCGCCAGCCGGCGGTCTGGGACGGGCTGGTCGTCCTGCGTTTTCCGACCTTTCCGGCGGTGAGCCGCTGGAACGCGCTGGAGCATGACGAACCCGGCGGCCTCGACGCGGCCGGCCTCGCGCTGGCCGATCCGGTGTCGAGCTATTCGTCGGATCTGAGCTGGTCGCGCAATCCCGATGCGGTGCGCGACGGCGAGGTCTATTACATCATCCCCTATGAATATCGCAGCGAAGGCGAATATCGCGACTATGTGAAGGGGTATGTCCTTCCCCAGTTCGACGGCTGGATCCAGAGCGGCGCGCTTACCGGCTACGAGCTGTACATGAACCGCTACGGCACCGGCTCGCCGTGGGATTCGCTGTTCATCCAGCATTATCGCGACATGACCGCCTTCGGCCAGCGCCAGACGCTGACGGGGAGCGTGCGCGCGAAGCTGCGCGACGATCCTGCCTGGAAGGCGTGGAGCGACAAGAAAGCGGATATCCGCACCGAAAGCGAAAACAGCATCGCGGAACTGATCGCCCACTGAACCGGCGCACGCGCCTCGACGTCCGTCTCGAAAGGCAAGTCTATGCGATATCAGATCATGGCGTTGATGGCGGTGCTGGGCCTCGCCGCGCAGCCGGCCCACGCGGAAAAGGACAAGGCCCGCCACGGACATCACCACCATCATGACGACCGGCGGGGCGCGAAGGCCGCCGCGTTCGACGATCCCCTCTATCCTCCGCCGGAATGCCAGGCCCACGTCGCCTATGATCGCGACATGGTGCTGCCCGGCTACATCCTGCCGACCTCGGCGGGGCCGCGCACCTGCATCCCCTTCACCAGCACGCGCGCGCGCAAGCCGGCCGGCTATCGCGGCGACTTCTACGTCGAGAATTTCACCGACGAGAAGCTGCGCAAGCGCTGGGAGCATTGCGAGCATGACAAGGATTGCCGCAAGCGCGTCTACGATCAGGTCGTGAAGCGCCATCCGCCGAACAAGGAACATGATCTCGCCGATCCGCGCGGCCGCTTCCTGCTCGGCAAGATCGAGGAAAAGGGCGGGGATACCGATCTCGGGCAGATCCGCCGCCCCGGCTTCTTCGCGCGCGCGCCCTATGGCGAACCGATCGCGGCTGCCGACGGCGATACCTTCGTGGTCGAATTCGCCGAGCCGCTGGAAGCCTATGAGCGCCTCCACACGCACATGACCGGCGATGTGAAGGTCCGCGGCTGGTACATACGCGGCGCGGGCATCGCCGACGGCCATGGCGGGCACAAGCGCGCGCTGATCGTCATGAACGGCGGCGGCGGCGATCGTGTCACGGCGATCGACGATCCGAGCGACGTCGCCTACACGGTCGATCCCAAGACCGGCATCACGCTTCCGAACGACGACTGGCCCAACGGCAAGACGGGCGTCCAGGGCCAGCGCTTCTGGCGTCAGACCTGGTATCGGCTGCACCAGGCCGGGTTCGACGTGCTGGCGATGGACCGGCGCGGCGTCGGCATATCGGGCGGCTACAGCGACACCAACACGCTTCAGCAGGGCCATGACCTGCTTGCCATCATCGCCCAGCTGCGCACCGGCGACGGCATGCGGGCGCTCGGCCCCGACGGCAAGCTTGCGCTGGGCGCCGATGCCGCCGCCATGGTGCGCGGCGGCCCGAGCGCGACCGGCCTGCCGGTCTTCTTCATGGGCAGCTCGCGCGGCACGATGTCGAGCGGCTGGGCGATGACGATCAACTACGACAAGGATTGCAGCTACGATCTCGCCGCGATCCGCTGCACGGCGCCAGTTGAGGACAAGACGGTGAGGGGGGCAATCCTCGTCGCCGATTTCTCCAGCGGCGTCGGCTATCTCGAGGGCGAGACATCGCCGAAGGACGACAGCCGCGGGCCGGGGCGCGACCGGGGCCTGTTCATCGGCGGCATCGAGGAGAAGAACAACATCGTCTTCTTCCCGAGCTCGGCCATCCTCCACGGCATGTCGAAATGGCCGAGCGCCTTCTTCGCGCGGGGCCTGTGGTGCTATGCCGACGGCCTGGAAGGCGAGATCGCGTCCTACAACCGGGTCAAAGGCCTGAAGGAGCTCGACGTGGTGCGCGGCCCGCATCCGTTCGAGACGTGGCCCGAAAGCGAGAAGGAGCGGATCCGGGATCGCATCATCGCCTATGCCACGTCGGTGGTGCTCGGCCGCCCCTCCATTCCCGGACAGCGGCGCTGGACCGACATGAAGCAATTGGTGGCGACGTCGAGCGACGTCTGGGAGCCTTCGACCAAACCGACGCAGGTACCATGATCATGCCGGAGATCCCCATGCCTCCGGACTGAAATGGGGTCGGGCGAGGGCGCCGGCCGATGCGCGGCGCCGGAGGCCTCGTCAGTGACCGACGGTCAGAATGCGGAAGTCGGTTCGGGCGCGAACATAATTCCCCTTGGCGTCGCGCTCGACGCGCGCGGCGGCCAGGTAGAGGCGATCGCGGGCGCTGTCATAGCCCGCCGTGCGCGCGCCGTCCCTGGTCTTGAGGCGCTGCAGGACAAAGGCCCTGCCGTCCGGGGCGAGGCGATAGACGGTCAGCGTTCCGTCGATGCAGGGGATGAAGCCCAGCCGGCGCGTCGGGTCGAAGATCGATCCGTCGGCGCCCTGACCGATCGGGATCGATCCGCGATCACGTCCCGTCTTTGCCTCGGTCAGCTTGGCGACTCCGTTGTGGCAGGCGCTGATCAGCAGGCCCGATGTTTCGTCATAGGCGATCCCGGTCGGCTCGATGCATCCCCGCAGCGGATATTGCCGGACGACCTTTCGCGCCGCGATCGCAATGACGGCGATGGCATTGTGATCCTCGATGTTGAGGAAGAGGTGGCCCCGTCCGTCCGCCACCGCGCCCTCGGGGCCTCCGCCCGCCGCGATGCGCCCGACGGCCTTGCGCCGGGCGACATCGATCATGGTCACGTCGTCGCTGCCGCCGTTCATCACGAAGGCGAGGCCGGTGCCGGGGTCGTAGGCCGCGCCGTCCGGTTCGTTGCCGGTCGGGATGTCGGCGATCGCGCGTCCGGTCAGGCGATCGAACAATGTGGCGCTGTTCCCGTCGCCGTTCGTGCTCAGCATCAGGCGCTCGCCGATCGGCAGGACGGAGGCGACGCCCTTGCGACGGAGCAGGGTGGTGAAGCGACCTCCGCGCAGCACCTGGACGCCGAAATCCCGGCCGACATAGACGTCGCCGGTCGGCGAATCGACCGATACATAGTCGAAACTGCCGTCAAGGCCGCGCATCGCGCCAAGGATCGCATAGCGCGGCACGGGCGCGGCCGCGGTCGCGAAGAGAAGGGCCGCCGCCAACCCCGATCGTGCGTTCATCCTGACGCTCCCTTGCGCGTTGGCTTGCGGCGCAGCCACCATAACCGCACCCCGATAATGATCATGCTGGCGAGCCAGAGCCCGGTGCACAGGACGAGGATCCGCCCGGCCAGTCCGCCGGCTTCCCCCGTGTGAACGGGAAAGAGCGCGTCGAAGCCCCTGCGGGCCAGGGGGCCTCCGCTAGCCGAAAAGACGCCCCGCACGCGGCCGTCGGTGGCATCGACGAACACGAAGCTCGCGCCGTAAGCGCGCCGCCATTCGCCGGGCGCGCGCAGGCGCACCTTGTAGGTCGCGTCGCTGTCCCGGGGCAGGTCGACGGCGGCGAGGCGGCTGCCGGGCATGGCCCGCTCGGCCGTCCCGACGGCCTGGGCGAAGCCGACGCGGAGCGGGCCTCGCACGGCTGGCATCTCGACCGGCGTCGCGCCGATCAGTGTGGCGACGCCGTCGTCGAACGCCAGCAGGATTCCGGCGCCGACCAGGAGCAGGGCAGGGAGGGCGCCGATCAATCCGACGGCGCGATGCCAGCCATAATGACGGGCGGCCGGTGCACCGCGCCGGCTCGGGCGAAGCACCCTGGCCCATGTCCCGCGGCGCGGCCAGGCGATGACGAGGCCGCCGAGGATATTGGTGAAGAGCAGCAGCCCGCTCGCGCCGATGAGCCACCGGCCGGTCTGGCCGGCGATCAGTGATTGGTGAAGGACGACGATCGTGTCGATCAGCCGGCGCGGAGCATTCGGCCCGTCCGTCCGGATGGGCGTGCCGTCCCCCGCGACCCGGACGACCGTGTCGTCTCCGGACTGGTCCTCGATGGTGATGTCGTAGCGATCGGGCGATCCGGCGGATGTCCACACCGATACGGCGTGCCGGCCCGATCCCTGCGGTGCGAGCAGGGCGATGCGATGCGCGAGGCCGGCCGGATCGGTGGCGACATGCGGCGCGGCGATCGTCGCGTCGTCCATTTCCCAGTGAAACACGATGAGCATGCCCGTCACCGCCTGGAGGCACCACAAGGCCGCGACGGTGAGGCTCAGCCATCGGTGGATGGGGATGATGGTCTTCTTGATGCGCGCCGAGGAGAGGGAAAAGGCCATGGTGCAGCGATGCCGCGAAATCTGGCGTCGGAACAGTTCCACTTTCTCCGGGGCAAGGGGGCCAGTGGCGGCGTTGCCACGCAGGCGCCTTGGACCCCAGCGCATCGTGCAAACTGGATGTTTCCGGGTGCCGGCCCCGGGGTGGATGCAGCAGCGTCGAACAAAAAATAAGCAGGTGGTTGATCGATATCGGATAATATCGCAGATGCGAGGCAGTAGCAAAAAGGGGGCAAGACGATGACGCGAATGAGGACCGTGAAGGCGGGGATTGGCTTGGCGGCATTCGCCGCCGCGATGGCGGTGGGGCCCGCCCAGGCGCAGTCGGCGGGGGATGGCGGCGCCGCAGGGGGTGGCAAGCCGACCGACGAGATCGTCGTCACCGGGCAGCAGGCGACCAAGCAGGTGACCAGCGATGGCGACCTCGGAGCGCTGGGCCGTACCGATGCCATGAGCACGCCCTTCAACGTCAGCACCTACACCGCGCGTCTGATCCTGGACCAGCAGGCCCAGACGATCGGCGACGTCATGAAGAACGATCCGGCGGTGCGGGTGACTAATGGCTATGCCAATTCGTCGCAGATGTTCGTCATCCGCGGCTTCCCGCTCAACGGCGACGACGTCGCGATGGACGGCCTCTACGGGGTCACGCCGCGCCAGCTCGTCTCGCCCGAGCTCTATGAGAACGTCCAGGTGCTGAACGGCGCCAGCGCCTTCCTGTTCGGCGCCGCGCCCGGCGGCTCGGGTATCGGCGGCGGCATCAATCTGATCCCCAAGCGGGCGACCGAGAACAGCTTCCTCCGTCTGACCGGCACCTATACGGGCCAGAGCATCTTCGGCGGCAGCGTCGATGCCAGCACGCGCTTCGGCCCGGACAAGGATTTCGGCGTCCGCGCGAACTTCGTCTACCGGGACGGCACGGGCGAGGTCGCCCATGAGAAACATGGCGCGACCGTCGGAGGGCTCAGCGTCGACTGGCGGCACGGTGCCGGCAAGCTCACCGTCGATCTGGGCTACGAGCTGCAGAAGGCGAACTGGGTCGAGCCGGAGACGTTCGTGGGGCCAGGTGCGGACGTGCCCAAGCCACCGAAGAACGACCATAATTACGGCCAGCCCTGGACCTATACCCACTTGCGCGACATCTACGGGATCGTCCGCGAGGAAGTGGAGATCGCCAAGGATACCAGCATCTTCGCCGCCTTCGGTTTCCGCCAGGGGCGTGAAAAGGGCAATTATTCGGCGATCACCGTCAGCGATGCCGCGACCGGGGCGGGCACGGCCTATGGATTCCCGGTGGCGTTCAACCAGGATGCCTATGCGGGCCAGGTCGGGCTGCGATCCGCGTTCGAAGTGGCCGGGATCACAAACAAGGTGAATGTCGGCGCTTCGATCAACTGGTCGGAGAAGCGGGTCGCCTACATTTTCGAGAATTATTACGCGACCAACCTGTACAATCGGCCGATCGTCACCGAGCCGGCAGAAGTCTTTGGTGGCGGCGATTTCAACAATCCCACCCGGACGGGCGATACGGAGCTCGGCAGCGTCTACGCATCCGACACGATCGGGCTGTTCAACGATCGCGTGCTCGTGATCGGCGGCGCGCGCTATCAGAACATGCTGATCCAAGGCTATACATACGGCACGAACATCCGGAACGCGCACTATAACGAGCATGCGGTGACCCCCGTGGTCGGTGTCGTCGTGAAGCCGACCACGTTCCTCTCGCTTTACGCCAACCGGATCGAAGGTTTGTCGCAGGGGCCGCAGGCGCCGGCCGACGTGAGCAATCACGACGAGATATTCCCGCCTTATCGCTCGGTGCAGTATGAAGTGGGTGCCAAGCTGAGCGTCGCGGGCCTGACGGCGACGGCGGCATTGTACCAGATCAAGCAGCCGAGCGCCTACACCGCCATCATCGGGGGCGAAAAGACCTTCGTCGAGGACGGCGAGCAGCGCAACCGGGGTTTCGAGCTCTCGGTCAATGGCGAGGCCAGCCGTTACATCCGCTTCATTGGTGGTCTCACGCTCAATCGCGCCAAGCTCACCAATACGGGTAATGGCCTGCAGGACGGCAATTATGCGATCGGCGTGCCGAAGACGCAGGTCAATTTCGGCGTCGAGGTCGTTCCGCCCTTCTTCGACAAGTTGACCGTGACGGGCCGGGTGATCCACACCAGCAGCCAGTTCGTCGATATCGACAACACGCTCTCGATCCCGAGCTGGACCACCTACGAGCTTGGCGCGCGCTATATCATCGTGACGGACAGCCATCCGATCACGCTGCGTGCGACCGTCGATAACATCACCAACAAGTCCTACTGGCAGTCATCCTTCGGCGGCTATCTGCTTCCGGGCATTCCGCGCACGGCGCGTCTGTCGGCGACGGTGGAATTCTGATCGTTCGGGCAGCGGCCTTCGGGCCGCTGCCCGACACGGAAAGGGCCGGGAGCGGATCGTCGCTCCCGGCCCTTTTCCCATTTGGCGCCCGCTTTCCGGTCAGCCGAAGCGCTGCACCCCGTCGACGATGGTGCGGATCACCTTCGCCTCGCCCAGCTTTTCCCTGTCGATCGCGAACAGGTCGCGATCGATGACGGTGAGGTCGGCGAGGAAACCAGGGGCGATCTGCCCCAGGCTGTCCTCGCGGAAACTCGCATAGGCGGCCTCGCGCGTGTAGCCCATCAGCGCAGCCGGCAACGGCACCCGCTGCTCGGGATACCAGCCCTCCGGATTCTTCCCGTCGAGCGTCTCGCGCAGCACGGCCGCGGCAATGCCGGTGATCGGATCGAGGGGCGCGACCGGCCAGTCCGACCCCATGCAGACATGGGCGCCCGACGCGAGCAGGCTCTCGAAGGCGTAGGTGCGGGTCAGCCGCTCGGGGCCGATCCGCTTCACCGCCCAGCGACCGTCGTCGATCGCGTGATAGGGCTGCACCGAAGCGATCACCTTCTGCCTGGCGAAGCGCGGGATGGCGGCGGGCGAGAGCGTCTGGGCGTGCTCGATGCGGAAACGGCGATCACGCGGCCCGTTGGCGGCGGCGACTTCGGCCATGGTATCGAGCACGATGTCGTTGGCCTCGTCGCCGATGGCGTGGGCGGCGACCTGGAGGCCGGCCTTGTCCGCCTCGCCCATCCAGGCGCGCAGGTCCTCGAGCTTGGTCACGACGATGCCGTGGGTCGTGGGATCGTCGAGATAGGGTTCGTAGAACAGCGCGGTGCGCGAGCCGAGCGATCCGTCGAACACGACCTTGGAGGCGCCCCATCGGAACCAGTCGCTGCCATGCCCCTCGCTGCGGACCAAAGCCGCCGTCTTCTCCCAGTCGCGGAGCGGATTGTAGACGTAGAAGCGCAAACCGGCGCTCCCGTCATAATGTTCGCGCCGCAGCGCCTCGAAGGTGTTCCAGTCGATCTCCGGGCAGTGGACGCGGGTGACGCCCTTGCTCAGCCCCAGGGCGATGCCCTGCCGGATCGCGGCATCGACCTCTCCGTCGCTGGCAGGCGGAATGCGCGAGACGACGAGGTCCTTGGCCGCGTCCTTGACCAGGCCCGTCGGCTCGCCGTCCTTGTCGCGGACGATCACGCCGCCGGGGATGTCGGCGGTGTTGCGGTCGATGCCGACACGCTTGAGCGCTATCGAGTTGAGCAGCATCATGTGCAGGTCGTAGCGGTAGACGGCAACGGGCGTGTCCGGCGTCGCCGCGTCGATCCAGGCGCGGGTCGGCATCTCGCCGCCCCACCGGTCGGCGTCCCAGCCGCCGCCCTGGAGCCAGCGCCCCTGCGGGACGGAGCGCGCGGCGGCGGCGATCTGGGCGCTGAACGCGGCGGGCGTCTTGGCGCTGTCGAGCGCGACCTGCGAGAGACGCAGCGAGCCGATCGTGAAATGGGTGTGGCAATCGGTGAAACCCGGCACCACGAAGGCGCCGCCCAGATCCACGATCCGCGTGCGCCTGGTCGTTCGCGCGCGCACCGCCGCCGCGCCGACCGCCGCGATGCGGTTGCCGATCGTGCCGATCGCATCGCTGCGGTCATGGGCACCGCGCCCGGTCCACACCCGCGCATTGACATAGGCCACGTCGAGCGGGCCTTCGGCGATGGCGGCGAAGCTGCGGGAGCCGAGCAGCGCGGCGGCGGCGGCGCCCCCGGACAGGAGCGAGCGGCGATCGACGTGCATCAGGGCACCTTGGTGTCGTCGGCGCCCGGATGGGCGGCGCGCCAGGAATCCAGCTTGGCGATCCACTGCCCCGCCGAAATCGGCCCATAGGCCTTGGTGTCGGTGTGCGACGCGATCATCTCGCGGATGTGCACGAAATAGGCCGGGCCGCTCGGCATGTTGAGCGCCTTGCTCCTGGCATCCATCGCCGCCTGTTGCGCGGGCGTCGGCTTGTCGTCGGTCTCGGGCTTGTACAGCATGACATCCCAGTCGGCGCCGTCTTCGTGGATGAACAGCTTGATCGGCGGCTGGCCTCCGGCCGCCGACACCTCGTCCGCGCGCGCGATGTCGCTGAGGAAGGCCTCCTGCTTGCCCGGCGCGAGCTTGAAGATCTCGAGATAGGCCTCGGGCCAGGGCGCGTCGGACGCGGATGCGGGCGCCGCGCTTCCGGCGGGCGGTGCCGGCTTCGCGGCCGCGACGGGCGTGGCGAGCAGCGCGGCGGCGCCTAACGCGATCATCATCCTCATGGTACCTTGCCTCCCGTTGACGAACTGCCGACAGCTTCCCCAATTCCGGCGCACCGCACACCGCCAGTTTTCCTTATCGCGCGGGGCCAAGCGGTCAGCCGGCCGCGTGCCGGATGCTGCGCAGCGCCTGGCGCGCCTCGTGCGGCGTCAGGCTGGCGAAGCCGAACCGCAGTCCGCTCGCGGCCTTGTCATGCGTCGCGAAGGAGCGGGACGAGGCGAAGCGAAGCCCCAGCGCCGGCGCACGCTCTTCGATCCGGGCGAGATCCGCCGGGCTATGGAAACGCACCCAGAAAGCGAGGCCCCCATCGGGTATCGCATAATCGGCGATCGGGCCGAGCTCCGTCGCCAGGGCATCGGCGAAGGTGGCGCGCCGGCTCTCGTAGATCTGGCGCACCTTGCGCGCGTGGCGGCGTAGCTCGCCATTCTCGATCAGTTCGGCCGCCGCCTCTTCCGTCATCCCGTTGCCCATCCCGTCGGTCAGCGACACGCGATGGGCGATGGCGTCGATCACCCCTTCCGGTGCCGCGACATATCCGATCCTGAGCGCCGGCAGGAGGAGCTTCGAAAGCGATCCGACATAGATGACCTGGGCGGGCGCATAGGCCGCCATCGGCAGCAGCGGCTGCGATTCGAAATGAAATTCGTGATCGTAATCGTCCTCGATCACCGCGAAGCCGAACTGGCGCGCGAGATCGAGCACGCGCAGCCTGCGCTCGGGACGAAGCGATACCGTCGTCGGGAACTGATGATGGGGCGTCAGGAAGACGGCGCGGATGGGGTGGCGGCGGCAGACCTTTTCGAGATGATCGACATCGATGCCCTCCCGGTCGAGGCGAACGCTCACCACCTCTGCCGCGCAGGCCTTGAAGGCGGCCACGGCGGGCTCGTAGGTCAGCTCCTCGACGGCGACGGCATTGCCGGGGCGCAGCAGGATCTGGCTGGCGAGGAAGATGCTGTTCTGGCTGCCGCGGGTGATGCAGATGTTGCGCGCGCTGACGCGCAGGCCCCGCTCGCTGCGCAGCATCGCGGCGACGGCCTCGCGCAGCCGTTCCGAACCGCGCGGCTCGCGATACTGGAGCCGGTTTTCGCGCGACGTGCGCTGGATGGCCGCCCGATAGGCGCGGGTGAGAAGATCCGGGGGCAGCAATCGTCCGTCCGGCGTGCCTTCGTCGATCTTCAGGCCCTTGCCGTCGGGGATCGCGAGCGGGCGGGGCGGGGCGGGCTCGAAGCGATAATCGGCGCAGGGCGATGTCTCGATATCCGCCGGCGGATTGTCCCGGCGCTCCGAGCCTGGCAGCAGGGTCGAGACCATCGTTCCGCGCGTGCTTTCCGACGATAGCCAGCCCTGCGCGATCAGATCCTCGTAGGCGAGCACCACCGTCTTGCGATTGACCGACAATGCGGTCGAAAGCTCGCGGCTGCTCGGCAGGAAGCTGCCCGGCGGCAGACGACCGCTTTCGATATCGCGGATCAGCGCCTGCGTGATCTGGAGATAGATGGGCGTATCGCGGGAGGTGTCGATCCGCTCACCCAGACTGACCTTCCAAGGCCGCAGCATTGGTTCGCTCCTGCCCATGTTTCGCGTGATTCGCTGGTCCAGCCTAAGGCCAGACCATTCCCCTCCGCAAGCATCGGATTGGTCCACTCGCTTTTTGGGAATTGGCGCTTGTGCGGCACCGGGCGACCGGGGATGACCCTCTTCAGGGGACGTGACGGGCGCACCGACGAAGTCATGTCGCAGGGGCCGGTGACAGGGGAACGAGCGGCATGACAGATCTGTTCGAACGCTTCGAACATGCCGATGTGCGCGATCTCATTTCCCAGTATCCGCTCGCCTGGCTGCTTGGCGCGGGTGCGAAGGCCCGGGAAGCGGCGCAACTGCCGCTCCTGGGTGAGTTCGATGGCCTGGGCCGGCTCACGAGCCTGCTCGGCCATGTTCCGCGCCGCCACGACATCGTCCCCGCCCTCGCGGCGAGCCCGGCGGGAGTGGTTCTGTTTCAAGGCCCCCAATCCTATATCTCGCCGGACCAGGCGGGCCTGCGAAACTGGGCGCCGACCTGGAATTTCGCGCAGCTCAGCATCGAGGTCGACGTCGAATTCCTGGATGGCGAGACGGGTGGGGCGCTGGCCTCGCTGGTCGATGTCATGGAGACCGGCCGCGCCGATCCGTGGGACGCGGCGGAACTGGGCGCGCGCTATGCCGCTCTCGAAGCGCGGGTCGTGGCCTTCCGGGCGCATGTGAAACGTCTGGTCGGCCGCTTCAAGCTGGGGCAGGACGAGCATCCCGACGTCCGCGCGGCGATCGTCCGTTCGCTTGGCGATACGCCGCTCGCGTCGTGGATGCAGCGGTTCGCACGGGAAGGAGAGAAATCGTGACAATGCGCTTCGCTCGTGGCGTCATCGCGATGGTGGCTGCGCTATCGCTCTGCGACGGCGCGCGATCGGTGCCTTCGGCGGCGGTGCCGCCGTGGCGGATCGATCCGTTCCCGAGCACCTATCATCCACTGCCCCGATCGGATTTCCTCCTCACCAACGCGACCATTCTCGATGGCGCGGGGCGCCGTATCGATCATGGCGACCTGCTCGTCCGCGACGGCAAGGTCGTGCAGATCGGTGCCGCGCTCGCGCATCCCGCCGGAATGCGGGTGATCGATGCCCAGGGGCGGTGGGTCACGCCGGGCATCATCGACGTCCACACGCACAACGGCACGTTCGTCGTGCCGCTGACCGACATCGACAAGGAATCCTCCGACGTGTCCGAGCTGAACAGCCCGAACGTCGCCGATACTTGGATCGAGACCGCGATCAACGTCCAGGACACCGGCTTCTCGCGCGCGCTCGAAGGCGGCGTCACGACCATGCAGGTGCTGCCGGGATCGAGCCCGATCTTCAGCGGTCGCTCGGTCGTGGTGCATCCGATCCAGGCCACCAACATCGCCGCGATGAAGGTGGCGGGCGCGCCGCAGGGCTTCAAGATGGCGTGCGGCGAGAATCCCAAGAGCCAGGATGCTGACGCGCACGACATTCACGGACCGACCAGCCGCCAGGGCGAGGTCGCCTATATCCGCGAGGCGTTCATGGCCGCGCAGGACTATCGCGACGCCTGGGACCGCTATGCGAGGGGAAAGGCCGCGACGCCACCGAAGCGGGACCTGAAAGTGGAGGCGCTGGCCGGCATCCTGGCCGGCGACATCCACGTGAACATGCATTGCTACCGCTCGGACGACATGGCGACGATGCTGGAGGTCGCGCGCGAATTCGGCTTCACGATCGGGTCCTTCCATCATGCGGCCGAGGCGTACAAGATTCCCGCCATGCTGCGCGGCGCCGGCACCTGCGCCGCCGTCTGGGGGGATTGGTGGGGCTTCAAGATGGAAGGGCTCGACGGCGTTCGCGCCAATGCCGCGCTGCTTGATCGTGCGGGGGTCTGCGTCAGCATGCACTCGGATTCGGCGATCACGGGCCAAAGGCTGAACATCGAGGCGGCCAAGGCGGCCGGGGCTGCAAGGGCGATCGGGATCGACGTGCCGCCCGAACGGATGATCCGGTGGGTCACGAGCAACTCCGCGCGCATCCTCGGCCTGCAGACGCGGATCGGCACGCTGGCACCCGGCTACGACGCCGATCTCGTGATCTGGTCTGCCAATCCGTTCAGCGTCTATGCGCGCGCCGATCTCGTCGTGATCGATGGCGCGGTGGCCTATGATCGCGCGTCGCCGCCCGCCCATTCGCCCTCCGACTTCGAACTCGGCCGCACGGGAGCACCGCACCCATGAAGACCGTCCTGCTGGGCAGCGCCGCGATCGCCATGCTGGCCATCTCCTCCGCCTCGTCCGAACCGATCGCGATCACGCATGCGAAGGCCTGGACGATGACGGCGTCCGATCCCGTGCCGGACGCGACGATCCTGATCGACGATGGCCGGATCGTCTCTGTCACGACAAACGGCGCGGTCCCGTCGGATGCCCGGGTGATCGATGCGAAGGGACAACCGGTCACGCCGGGGATCCTCAATTCGGCCACCCAACTCGGCCTGATCGAGGTCAGTTCGGCGGCGGGCACGCGCGATCAGTCGTCGGAGGCCCATGGCATCGGTCCGGGTTTCGATGTCAGCATGGGGCTCAATCCCAATTCCGCCCTGGTCGCCCTCGCGCGCGCCGATGGCGTGACGGGGGCGCTGAGCTATCCGTCGAAATCGGACGAGGCGCCGTTTGCGGGGCAGGCCGCTTTCCTCAAGCTGCGGACCGAAGGCGGCATCCTCGATCATGCCGGTGCCGCGGTGGTCGCCCTCATCGGCGGCAACAAATGGCCGAAGGATGCCGGATCGCGCGCCGCGCAGTGGCAAATGCTGCGACGGGCCTTCGGCAAGGCGTCCGATGGCCACCACGACGCAGGCAGGGACAAAGGCGGCCCGCATGGGCATGGTGACGCCGCATCCGGCCCTCCGCCCGGCAGCGACGATGCCGTGCTGGGCGCCGTGCTGGAAGGCCGCGTCCCGCTCGCGCTCTTCGTCGATCGGGAGTCGGATGTCCGCGAGGCGATCCGCTTCGCGCACGATTTCTCCGTCCATATCGTCATCATGGGCGGCGGCGAGGCCTGGCGCGCCGCCGATGCCCTTGCGGCGGCGCGGATTCCGGTCGTGCTGGATCCGCAGGCCAATATGCCGACATCGTTCGACGAACTCGGCAATCGGCTGGATGCGGCCGCGATCCTGTATCGCGCGGGCGTCGTCGTCGCGTTCGGAATGGCCGGCGGCGCCATCGAGGAAAGCTATAATGCCGGGCTCGACCTTCGCGAGGGCGCCGGGCTCGCGGTGGCCAACGGCATGCCCTATGTCGAAGCGCTCAAGGCGGTCACGACCAACGGTCACCGTCTCTGGGGCGGCGGATCGGGGACGCTCGCCGCCGGCGAAACCGCCGATATCGTGCTGTGGGACGGCGATCCGCTGGAACCCTCGACCAATGCCGGGACGGTGCTGATCGACGGCCGCCCGGTGTCGACGGACAACAGGCAGCGCGCGCTTGAGCAACGCTATCTTCCGCTGGCGACCCCGCAATGAGACGACCCCACGCGCACATTGCCGGGATGGTGGCCCTGCTGCTCGCCGGCAGCGCGCTGGCGGCGCCCGATGGCGCGACCGGAGCCGATGGCCGGCCGCAACAGCCGCCCGGGCGATCATTGCCGATGCAGCCCGCGCGCACCCTCCATATCCACGCCCACAGCGGAACCTGGATGTCGCTCGACGTTTCGCACGATGGCCGCACCATCCTGTTCGACATGCTGGGCGACCTCTATGCCATGCCGACGGCCGGCGGTTCGGCGCGCCAGCTGACGCAAGGGCTCGGCTTCGACACCCAGCCGACCTATTCGCCGGACGGCCGGTCGATCCTGTTCGTGAGCGATCGCTCGGGTGCCGACAATCTCTGGGTTTCGGATCCGGACGGCCGGCACGCGCACCAGATCAGCTTCGGAGACGACGACACGGTCCTGGTCTCGCCGGCATGGGCGGCCGACGGACGGTCAGTGTTCGTCAGTCGCTATCGGGCCGACGTCAACAATGTCGAGCTGTGGCGCTATGGGCTCGACGGTCGCGCGGATCTGCTCGTTCCGGTCAAGCCGAGCACCGAGGCGCCACGCTCGACATGGCAGAGCGCGATCGGCGCGGCCCCCTCGCCCGACGGGCGTTGGCTCTATTTCGCCAAGCGCATCGGCGGCATCGATTTCGACGAGGTCGATAGCTGGACGATCGTCCGGCGCGACCTGAAGAGCGGGGCGGAAAGCACGATCGTCTCCGGACCCGGCAGCCGGGGCGCCGATCACGATACGGCCTTCCGCCCGGCGATCTCGCCGGACGGCGGATTGCTGGCCTATGAGACGCGGACCGGCGGCCAGACGCAGCTCAGTCTGCGCGACCTGACGACCGGACGGGACCGGCTGATCGCGGCGCCGCTCGACCCGGATCAGCTCGAGGCGTCGCTATGGCAGGACATCACCCCGCGTTATGCCTTCACGCCTGACGGCAAAGCCCTGATCGTCAGCCGGGCTGGCGGCTTCGATCGGCTTGCTCTCGATGGCGCGCCGGCCGCGCGCCTGACGCTCGATGCCGATATGCGCGTCGATGTCGGGCCGAGCACGCGGCAGCGGATCGCCGACACGACGGGCCCGGTCAAGGCCCGGCTGATCCAGGCGCCCGTGGCGTCGCCCGACGGGACGATGCTGGCCTATATGGCGATGGGCGGCCTCTATGTGCAGCCTGCAACCGATGGTGCGAAGCCGCGCGCCTTGCCGGCGGGCGTGGATTCCGTCGCGGAGCCGAGCTGGAGCCCCGATGGCCGGACGATCGCCTATGTGAGCTGGAGCGAAGGGGAGGGCGGCGCCGTCTGGACCATCGCGGCGGACGGATCGACGGCCCCCCGCAGGATCAGCCGCCTCCCGGCTTTCTATACGGCGCCGGCCTTCACGCCGGACGGTGCGGCGATCCTGGCGTTCCGCTCGCCGCAGGCCGCGCGCCAGCAGACCAATTTCGAGTTTCCGAGGGTCCGCGATGCGGAGCTGGTCTCGCTGCCGGTCGCGGGTGCGGAGGCGCGCGTCGTCACGCACGGCGAGATTGGCGGCAAGCCGCAGTTCGTGGCGGGCGATCCGGATACCGTCCTGATCAAGGACAAGGACGGCCTGATCGCCGTCGGCCTGGCCGGCGGCGCGGTGCGTCGCGTCGCCAAAGTCCTGGGGCCGGGCTGGTATTTCATGCCCGGGCCGGTGCCGGCGGACGATCTGCGCATCAGTCCCGACGGCAAGTGGCTGCTGGCGGGGATCGCGCAACAGCTCTTCCTGCTCGCGAGGCCGGCCGACGGCACGACGGTCGATCTTACCGATCCGGGGCTTGCCAAGCGTCGCATCACGGCGGGCGGCGTCGACTATTTCGAATGGGGCGCGAACGACGAGATCCAATGGTCGGTGGGCAGCAGCTGGCGACGCCAGCCGCTGTCGGCGGTCCTTCCGCTGGCCGGCGGAGCGCCCGTCCTGCCGGTCAGCCAGCCGGCTGCCGTCGCGATGCCGGTGGAACGGCCGCGTGCGGCGCCGCACGGCAAGCTCCTGCTGCGCGGCGCGCGCGTGCTGACGATGGCCGGCGGAGACCGGATCATCGACGATGCCGATGTGCTCGTCGATCGGGACCGGATCGTGGCCGTCGGACCGCGCGGGTCCTTCGCGGTCCCGGCCGATGCCGTCGTCCGCGATGTCACCGGCAAGACCATCCTGCCCGGCTTCATCGACGAGCATGACCATATCGGCGAGATCCGGCGCGATGTGCTCGCCACGGAGGATTGGGGGCTGCGCGCGCGTCTCGCTTACGGGGTGACCACCAGTTTCGATCCCTCGACGCTCAGCATCGACATGCTGAGCTATCAGGACATGCTGGATGCCGGGTTGATGCTGGGGCCGCGCCTGCGATCCACCGGCATGGCGATCTTTTCGATGAACCGCTTCGCCTCTCTCGACGAGGTTCGCGCGGTCCTCGGCCGCTACAGGCAGGATTATGCGCTCGGCAACATCAAGGAATATCGCACCGGCAATCGGCGCGTGCGCGAGTGGATGGCGATGGCGGCGCGCGAGCAGGGGCTGCAGCCGACCACCGAAGGCGCCCTGTCGCTGAAGCTCGACCTCTCGCAGATCCTGGACGGCTTCGCAGGCAACGAGCATGCGCTGGCCGCGCCGCCGCTGGGGGACGATGTGATCGGCCTGCTCACCCAGATGCACACCAGCTATTCGACCACGTTGATGGTGACCAACGGCGGGCCGGAGGCTTCCGACTGGTTCATCGTCCATCGCGATCCGTCCGAGGATCCGAAGATGCGGCGCTTCTGGACGCCGGCCGCGATCGAGCAGAAGCTGATCGCGCGGCCCGGTCTGCCGCTGCAGGACTATCGCTTCCAGCCCATCGCCGCGGATGCGGCGCGCGTCGCCAGGGCCGGCGGCCTCGTCGGGATGGGGGCGCATGGCGAGGTGCCCGGTATCGGTTTCCATTGGGAGATGGAGGCCCACGCCATGGGTGGCATGGCCCCCATGGCGGTGCTGCATGCGGCGACCGCCGGTTCGGCGGAGGCGATCGGGCGGCTTGGCGATCTCGGCTCGGTCGAGCCGGGCAAGCTGGCCGATCTCGTCATCCTGGACCGCGACCCGCTGGCCGATATCCGCAACACGACCGCGATCGACATGGTGATGCGCGGCGGCTTCCTCTATGCTGGCGGGACGCTGGACGAGGTCTGGCCGGACGCCCGGCCGCTTCCCGAACCCTGGTTCCGAAGCGGCGCGGCCGATCAGTGGCTGCCGCCGGAAAACGCCCCGGGCACCGGGCCTTGAGCGCGATCAGGAGCGCGATCAGTTCGCCGTCCCGCCGCTCCGGTCCGGAAAGCTGACGGCGATGCGCAGGCCCGGGCCGGCATCGCCGATGGACAGGCGTGCACTGTGCAAGGTGACGATGGCACTCGCGATCGAGAGGCCGAGGCCGGAGCTGCCGCTGCTGCGGCTCGGGTCCACCTGATAGAAACGGCGCGTGATGCGCTCGCGCTCGGCCTCGGCCACGCCCGGCCCGTTGTCGCTCACGATGACGCTGATGTCGCCGGGCACGTGTTCGATCCCGATCGAGACCCGGGTTCCCGCCGGCGTGTGGAGGATCGCATTCTCGATCAGGTTGGCGAACAATTGGGCCAGCAGCTCGGCATCGCCATGGACGATGGCGTCCGCCCGCGGCGTCGCCACCAGCGCGTGACCGGCATCGATCGCGACCGGCTCATATGTCTCGATCAGCGTGGTGAGCAGTTCGCCCAGGTCGACGGGCGCGAACGGCGTGCGCCGGCCACCGCCCTCGATCTGTGCCAGCCGCAGGATGGCGCGAAACGTCGCGAGCAGCTGGTCGGCCTGTGCGAGCGCGACCTCGATGCCCGCATCCGTTTCCTCGCGACCCGAAGCCTCCCGCGCCGCTTCGAGCATCTGGCGCAGCCGGGTGAGGGGCGTGCGCAGGTCGTGGGCGACATCGGTCGAGACCTGGCGCAGGCCTTCCATCAGCCCGTCGATCCGGTCGAGCATCCGGTTGATGTTGTGGGCGAGGTCGTCGAGCTCGGGAGCCAGCCCGATCATCGGGAGGCGCTGTTCGATACGGCCCGCCATGATCCGCTCGATCGCGGCGTTGGCCGCGCCCAGGCGGGTGAGGAAGACACGCCCCGCCATCCAGCCGCCGGCGAGCGCGATGAGCGTGATGGTGATCGCCCACAGGATGGTGAAGCGGATCATGTGGCCGCCGAGCTTGTCGACATCATAGCCGTCGGTCGCGACCACGAGCAGCGATCCGTCGGCCAGGCGGGTGCCGAGCGTCACCAGGCGTTCGGGGCGCTCGGGATCGGTCGGCGTCGGCGGATGCTCCCGCATGACGACCTGGCCCCAGCCGGCCCGCGCCGCAGCGACCGGCACGGTTCCGACGAGCGGCCGGCCGGCCGGATCGAGCAGCAGATAGTGGAAGGTGCCATTGGGGGCGGCCGCCATCCTGCGGGCGATTTCGGCCGACAGCACATCGCGATCCTCGGCCACCAGGGTCGCCGTCTCGGTCTTGAGCGTGCCGGCCATGGCTTCGTGCGCGTAGCGGCCGACCTGGTGGCGGACCATGCCGAGGATCAGGAAGGCGGCGACGGCGAAAACGCCCGCGAAGACCAGCGCGAAGCGGAAAGCGCCGCTGCGGAAGGTGCTCTGGCCCGCCGGCCGGGCGTCAGCCATCGATCCGGTAGCCCGCGCCGCGCACCGTCTGGATCAGATCCTTCCCGTAGCCGCGATCGATCTTCGCGCGCAGCCGGCTCATGTGACTTTCGATCACGTTGGTCTGCGGGTCAAAATGAAAGGACCAGACATTTTCCAGCAGCATCGTGCGCGTCACCACCTCGCCCGAATGCTGGATCAGATAATCGAGCAGCTTGAACTCCTGCGCCTGGAGCTCGATCCGCTGCCCGGCGCGGGTGACCGTCCGCTTGACCCGGTCGATGGTGAGATCGCCGATCGTCGCGGTCACGGCGGTGTCCGACATGGGGGGGCGACGGGAAAGCGCGTTGACGCGGGCGATCAGCTCGGCGGCGGCGAAGGGCTTCACCAGATAATCGTCGGCACCGGCCTCGAGGCCCTCGACGCGATCGTCGATGCCATCCATCGCCGTCAGCAGCAGGGCCGGGGTGCGGATGCCGGCGGCGCGCAGCGCCTTCAACACGGAAAGCCCATCGAGGCCCGGCACCATGCGATCCAGGACCAGGACGCCATAATCACCCTGCATGGCGAGAAAGACGGCATCCGTACCGGTTCCACAGGCCTCGACGACATGACCGGCCGCGGTCAGCTGGCGCACCGCCTGCGTCCGGGTCGCTTCGTCGTCTTCGAGCAGGAGCAGCTTCATCGTGGTTCGCAATAGTGGCCGGTAGCCGTTCTTGATGGGCAGTTTCCCTGTAGCGCCGCAAGTTGGGGATTCCCAATGTTCAGACAATGCTGGGCCAATGTTCGGTCGTGCATAGCGGCATTCGAAAGGGAGGGCATGATGCCGTCGAAGCGGAATCCACGCGGATGAACAGGGCGATCCCCCGACTGGCGCTGCTGCTGGGCGCGTCATCCCTGATCGCGGGCTGCGCGCGCTACCGGCCCGCCCCCCTGGCGGAGTCCGCCGTCACGCTCGCGGCACCGGATATGGCGATCGTGTCGGCCGATGCGGCGAAGATCGATCGCCCGTATCTCCAGCCGCAGCCGGTCGACTGGTCGCAGCCCCTGACGCCCAACGCGCTCGCCATCGTCGCGGTGCTCGAAAATCCCGACCTGAAGGCCCAGCGGGCGAAGGTCGGCGTGACCGACGCCCAGGCCTTTGCCGCGCGATTGCTGCCCGATCCGCAGGTCCAGGCGAATTACGACAAGCTGCTGGCCGGTCCGGACATGTTCGACGCCTTCGGCGGCCAATTGGCGCTGGACCTCAACCAGCTGCGGACCGCCAGGACGGAGCGCCAGAGCAATGAGGCGGGCAAGAAGCAGGTCCGCCTCGATCTCGCCTGGGCGGAGTGGCAGACGGCCGGGCAGGCGCGGCTGCAGGGCATTCGCATCCTCGCTCTGACCCGGCAGCTGGCCATCGCGCAGGCCAGTGCGGCGTCCGCCCAGCAGCTCTTTTCCGCGAGCCTCCGGGCGGGCGGTCGCGGCGACGTTTCCGGCGCGGATGTCGACACCCGGCGACAGGCCGCGCTCGATGCCGCGGACAAGGCGCGCACCGCTGAAAACGATCTCGCCACGGCGCGCGGCGAGCTCAACAAGCTGCTGGGCCTGCCGCCCGAGACCGCGCTTCGGCTCGCGCCGCCGCCCGAGCCCGCGACGCCGCCCGATGCCTCGGTGCTGGTCAGCCAGTCGCTCGATCGCCGCCTCGATCTGCAGGCGCTGCGCGCCGGCTATGATGCGGCCGAGGCCGACGTCCACAAGGCGATCCTCGAACAATTCCCGAATCTGTCGCTGACGCTCGCCAGCGCGCGCGACACCAGCGACAACCGCACGATCGGGCCGGCGGTAGGCTTCACCTTGCCCCTGTGGAACCGCAACCGGGGCGGGATCGCGACGGCGACGGCGACGCGCGCCCAGCTCAAGGCCGAATATGAGGCCCGCTTGTTCCAGACGCGCGCCGAGATCGTGGCGGCTGCGCAGGGGCTGGAGACGGTGCGCCGGCAGCGCGCCGAACTGATCGCCCAGATACCCGAGATCCGCCGGATCGCGGATCGGTCGGCGGCGGCGGCCCGGCGGGGCGACCTCTCGCCGGCCGCCGCCGCCACGGCCGAACAGGCCGGGCGCGACCGGGAATTCACCTTGTCCCAGCTCGACCAGCAGATTGCCGAACAAACCATCGCGCTCGAACTTCTCTCGGGCGGGCCCAGTGAGGGATGGACCCGATGAACAGGATGATTGCGTTTCTTCCCCTGATCCTCCTCGCGGGCTGCGGTTCGGGGGGAAGCGGGGATTCGGGCAACAAGGCCGATCCGGTCGCGCAGGTGCGCACCGCCCCGGTGACCATGGGCGCGACCGCCGAGCAGACGATCGTCTATGGCGCCACCGAGGCGGGGCCAGGCGGCACGCACAGCCTGATCGCGCCCGCCGAGGCGATCGTCGATCGCATCCTGGCGCCGAACGGCACCGTCGTGCGCGCGGGCCAGGTGGTGGCCACGCTCAAGCCCAGCCGGACGACCGCGACCGATCTTGCCAAGGCCTCCGCCGACGCGGCTTCCGCTGGCGCGGCTTATGCGCGCGCCAGACGCCTGCGCGCCGATGGCCTGGCGTCGGATGCCGATGTCGAGACGGCGCGCGCGGCCGCCGAGACGGCGCACGCGACGCTCGCCAATCTCGGGGGCGGTCGCGGCGGCATGACACTACGTGCGTCGATCGCGGGGGTCGTGCAGGGGCTGGCGGCCAAGAGCGGCGATCAGGTGGCCGCCGGCGCGACGATCGCGAGCATCGCGCGCAAGGGCGATTTGCGCGCCCATTTCGGGATCGATCCGGCCATCGCGCAGCGGGTGAGGATCGGCCAGGCGCTCGAGCTTGCCAGCATATCCGGCGGCTCCCATGCCACCGTCCGCGTCGATGGTCTCGACACGCAGGTGGACCCGACGACGCGGCTCGCCTCCGTCTACGGCGACGTCCCGCCCGGCTTCGATGTCGGCCCCGGCGAGGCCCTGCGCGGCTCGCTGTCGCTGGCCGCGCAGGCCAACGGCATCACCATTCCCTATGCAGCGCTACTCGACGATGGCGGCCGCAGCTACGTGTTCGTGGTCAAGGGCGGGGTCGCCCATGAGCAGGATGTGTCGCCCGGCGGCTCGACCGGCGACCGGATCCAGATCCTGAAGGGCCTCGCGGCCGGCGACAAGGTCGTCACCGAAGGCGGCACCGCGCTCGAAGACGGCATGAAGGTCGCCGAGCAGGGGGGCGCACGATGAGGGAGCTGATGCAACGGCACAGCCGTTCGATCTGGCTTTGCGTCTTCCTGGTCACACTCGCCGGCCTCGTCGCGGCGACGCGCCTGCCGGTGACGCTGTTCCCGCATATCGATTATCCGCGCGTCGTCGTCTCGATCGATGCCGGCGAGCGCGATGCGACCCAGATGGCGGCCGACATCACCCGGCCCGCCGAGATCGCGCTGCGCGAGATTCCCGGCGTCACCCAGATCCGCTCGACCACCAGCCGTGGCTCGGCCGAGGTCGATCTGACGTTCGACTGGGGTGACGACATGGTCGCCTCGACGCTTGCCACCCAGGGCGCGCTTGCCACCATCCTCCCGGATCTGCCGGCCGGCACGCGGTTCAGCGTCCGTCGCTCGGACCCGACCATCTTCCCGGTGCTCGGCATTTCGCTGACCTCCGACAAGCTCGACGGGGTAGGCCTGCAGCAGCTCGCCCAGTTGCGCCTGCGGCCCTTGCTCTCGACCGTGCCGGGCGTTGCCGGCGTCGACGTGCTGGGCGGCGCCACGCCCGAGATGGAGGTGGAGGTCGATCCGGCCCGCCTGCAGGCGCTGGGCCTCACCGTCGCCGACGTCTCGACCGCCCTCGGATCGGCGAACAGCGTCGCCGCTGTCGGCCGCATCGAGGATCGGCACCGCCTCTATCTCGCGCTGGTCGACGACAAGCTCGCGACCGAGGCCGACATCGCCGCCATCCCGGTGAAGGCGGGTGCCGGCGGTTCCGGCGTCGCCACGCTCGGCCAGGTCGCGATGATCCGCCGCGCGCCGGCACCGGCCTGGACCCGCGTCACCTCGAACGGCACGCAGGCGGTTCTCGTCAATATCCGCCAGACGCCGACCGCCGATGCGGTGAAGCTCGCCAAGGAGGTGCAGAGCCGCCTGGACGGCGCGCACCTGCCGCAGGCGGTGAAGGTCAGCTTCTTCTACGACCAGTCGGAGCTGGTCACCGGCGCGGCCGGGGCGGTCCGCGACGCGATCCTGCTGGGCGCGCTGCTCGCCGGCGTGGTGCTCTTCGTCTTCCTGCGCTCCTGGCGCCTGATGGTGATCACCGCGACCCTGCTGCCCGCCACCCTGGCGGCGACCTGCCTCGCGCTCGCCGCGTGCCATATGAGCTTCAACATGATGACGCTCGGCGGCATGGCGGCCGCGGTCGGCCTGGTCGTCGACGATGCGGTGGTGATGCTGGAGCATCTCATGCGCCGCCTGCAGGAGGCCGAAGGGGAGGCGGACCGTCCGTCGATGCTGGCGGCGGCGCGCGAGATGGCGCGGCCGCTGTTCGGCTCGACCATGGCGACGATCGTCGTCTTTCTGCCGCTCGCCTTCATTTCCGGCGTGACCGGCGGCTTCTTCAAGGCGCTGGCGGTGACGATGGTCGCGGCGCTCGGCGTCTCCCTGCTCTATGCCCGCTACGTCCTGCCGCTGGTCGCGGACCGCTGGCTGACCCTCAAGGATGCCGAGGCCGCCGACAAGGCCGAGCGCATGACCGGCGCCATCGCCAACCGCTACGAGAGGCTCGGCGCCCGGGCGCTGGCGCGGCCTGCGCTCGCGGCCGGCATCGTCGCCGCCATCCTGATCGCAGTCGGCGGCTTCGCCTGGACCAAGCTGGAATCGGGCTTCATGCCGGCGATGGACGAGGGAGGCTTCATCCTCGACTACAAGGCCAAGTCCGGCGCGGCGCTGTCCGACACGGACCGCCTGCTCCGCCAGGTCGAGACCATCATACGCCAGACCCCGGAGGTGGCGAGCTATTCCCGCCGCACCGGCGTCCAGCTCGGCGGCGGTCTGACCGAGGCCGACGAGGGCGATTTCTTCATCCGCCTCAAGGGCGGCAGCCGTCGCCCGATCGAGGAGGTGATGAGCGATATCCGCGGGAAGGTGGAAAGCCAGGTGCCGGGCCTCGAGATCGAGACCGCGCAGCTGATGGAGGACCTGATCGGCGATCTCACCGCCGTGCCGCAGCCGATCGAGGTCAAGCTGTTCGGCGACGACGACGCCCAATTGGTCGACTCGGCCAAGAAGGTCGCCGAGGCGATCGGCAAGATCGACGGTGTCGTCGAGGTGGTCGATGGCCTGCGCGTGGCGGGCGACGCGATCGACATCCATGTCGACCGTTCGGCGGCCGCCATGGCCGGCCTCGATCCCGATGCGGTCGCCAAGCAGGTGGAGGCCCAGATCGGCGGGACGGTCGCGACCTCGATCCTCGCCGGCGAGCAGGTGATCGACGTCCGCGTCCGCCTGCCGCAGGATCTGCGCAGCCGCGCCGACGCGCTGGGGGCACTGATGCTGCGCGCGCCGGACGGGCGGACCGCGGCGCTGAGCTCAATCGCCAGGATCAGCATCGCGGCCGGTCAGCGCCAGATCACGCGCGAGGATCTTGCGCCGTTCCTGCCCGTCACCGCGCGCCTGGAGGGCAAGGATCTCGGCACCGGCATGAAGGAGGTGCAGGCCGCCGTCGATGGCCTCCATCTGCCCGCGACGATCCGCGTCGATTATGGTGGCCTCTATGCCCAGCAGAAGCAGAGCTTCTCGGATCTGACGACGGTGTTCGTCGCGGCGCTCCTGCTCTCCGCGCTGCTCCTCACCCTCCTGTTCGAACGGTGGAGCTTCACGATCGCGGTGATCGGCACCGTCCTTCTCTCGACCACGGCCGTCTTCTTCGGGCTCTGGGTGACCGGTACCGAACTCGACATTTCGGCGATGATGGGCCTCACCATGGTGGTCGGCATGCTGACCGAGCTGGCGATCTTCTTCCTGGCGGAGCTGCCGCCGGGCGAGCCGATCACGGCGGCGGCGTTGCTGGACGCGGGCAGGGCGCGCCTGCGTCCCATCCTGATGTCGGCCCTGATCGCGATCCTGACCCTGCTGCCGCTGGCACTCGGGATCAGCCGTGGCGCGGGCCTGCAGACGCCGCTCGCCACCGCGATCATCGCGGGCCTCGTCATCGGTGCCCCGCTGGTGCTCTGCTTCCTGCCGATGCTCCTCCTCGCCATGGCGGGGCTTGGACATCGCCGGGATGCCGCACCGGAAACCGCCTCCGCCTGACACATTGTCGCGTCATCCAAGGAAGGACATCATGCAGATCCGCCATATGCCCAGCGTGGGCGCCCGTTATTGGTCGGCCATTGCCATGGCGAGCCTGTTCGGGACCAATCTCGGAGACCTCTATGCCCATGACAGCGGTCTGGGCCTCATCGGGGGCGTGCCGATCCTGGCCGCGCTCGCGGCCGTCGTCTTCCTCGTGGAGCGGCGGGACCAGACGCCGCGCGAGCTCTATTACTGGCTGCTGATCATCATCATCCGGACCGGCGCGACCAACATCGCCGATTATGGCAAGCATCAGATGGCGTATGTGGTCTTCGGCGGCATATTGAGCGTGCTGATGATCGGGTTCGCCTGGGCGTCGCTCCGCTCCAACGACGCGGCCGAACGCACGGCGGAAGCGAAAAGGGGCATGCCGACCACCGGCGCCGCCTACTGGGCCGCGATGCTCAGCGCCGGCGTCTTCGGAACCTTCTTCGGCGATGTCGCCCAGCATCTCATCGGCCAGGGGGCGGCCTCGGCCGCGCTGGCCGTGCTGCTGCTCGCGACGCTGGCTGTCTGGCGCGCCCAGGGCGCCAGCCGGATCTGGCTCTACTGGCTGACCGTCGCCGTCGCGCGGACCGCCGGCACCGCGATGGGCGACTGGCTGGCGGAGAATGAAACCCTGTCCATCGGGCTGCCGCTCGCGACGGCGATCACGGGGATCGTCTTCACCTCGATCCTGCTGTTCTGGCCGCGCGAGCCCAGGCGCGTCCTCGCCCTCAATTCCTGATATCCGGCCGCCTTCCATGCGAGGAAAGCGGCCTTGTTTCGCGGGCACGGGGCCGGCCATGTCATCGTCCGTTCGATGATTTGGCCGGCCTCGCCGCGGTCACTGGATCTTGGCGAGTTCGGACTTGGCCGCGTCCGCCGACAGTGGAAGATATTTGCCGTCCTTCTCGATCAGTTCTGCTGTCGCGGGCGGGGCAGAAGCATTTGGTCGCCGAGGACATGCCGTCCGTCCGCGACGATGTAACGGGACCGGCCCGCCTGTCGGCCGACGGCATTCCGCTGCGCGCGATCCGGGTCGGCCCCGCGCTGCTGGTCACGCAGGACCAGCTGACGCGCCAGTTCTTCCTCCGCAGATGGCAGGCCGCGCTCGACGAGGGGCGCGGCGAGAGCCATCGTTGAGGCGTGACAGCTAGGCGTCAGCTTCCACTGCGAGAAGTCTCCCGACAAGAGTGTCAGGAGAGGAAATCGATGGTGAAGAAATGGCTCGTTGCCGGCTTGCTGCTGGCGACCCCGCTCGCACCGGCATCCGCTGCGAACGAGAAGAACTGGACGCCGCCGCAGGCCAAGATCTACGCCCAGTCCCTCGCGGACGCGACGATGAAGGCGCATCCGGAGCTGCTCAGCGTCACGTTGCATGGCGTTCCGCCCGGCGCGGCGGCGGATACCTATACGATGTTCGCCGGCTCGTATCCCGATCGCATCGGCAATGCGGACGATCCCGACGATATCGACGTCTCGAAGAAGGGCATCACGATCGTCGATCCGCGCTGGCACCGCACGCAGGATCCGGCGCCGAAATTCGTCATCCTGATGCCGATGCGCGATGCCAAGATGAACAACATCGGCCTGATCGTCTACGCCTTCAAGGTGCCGGCGGAATCGAATGCCGGCGAGCGCACCTTCTACACGAAGTCGCTCGATCTGCGCGATGCGCTGGCCAAGAAAATCCCGTCATACGCAGCGCTGTTCGCGCCCGCCCAATAAGGAATGCCGCGCCAACCCCGTCCTCCGCGCCTTCGGGCGACGGTTGGTTCCGCCGGAGATTTTTCCGGCGGGACCCTTTGTCGCATGCCGTCGCGCAGGCGGCGAATTGGGGCAGGGGGTTGCGTGGCGTGGATGGGCGGGCAACGGCGTCGGCGAAGCCGCGCAACCGGCTACAGGCACGACTAGACTCTCCTTTCAGGAGAGCTTTCGGGAGAGAATGGGATGTTTGATATGTCGCGTTTGCATTCGCCGTCCTCGGCCAGACGCGGGCGAAGTAAAGGGCGCCTGCTGGCGATCGGCGCGATGGCCGCATCCTATGCCGTCGCCGGGCATGCGGCCCCGCGGCATGCGGTCGCGCAGTCCGGGGCGGTCGTCGATCCCTCCATCGCCGCCTACCAGGCCCGGCCGGTCCCCCAGCCGCACGACCGCAGCTATATCCTGCACGACGGCTCCATCCGGATCCTCGGCTTCGACGACATGGCGGGCATGGTCGCCCAGTGGAACGCCTTGTTCACCAAGAGTCATCCCGGGATCAACTTCACGGCGATCCTGAAGGGCAACGGCACCGCGATCCCGGCGATCACCTACGACACCGCGGCCTTCGCACCGGAAGGCGGCGGCGCGACCATCCTCGAGCTTCTACCCTACGAGAAGATCTACGGCTCCAAGAAGGATCCGGTCGCGGCGCTCATCATTCGCGTGGCGCATGGTTCCCTGAACCCGGCGGCGAAAATGAGCCCGCTGGGCGTCGTCGTGAACAAGAGCAATCCCCTCCGGTCGCTCACCGAAGACCAGGTGGCCGCGATCTTCACCACCGGCGCCGGAGACGGCGACGTGGTCAATTGGAGCCAGATCGGCATGGGCGGCGCGCTTGCTGGCAAGCCGATCCATCCGACCGGGCTCTATTGGGACAATTACATGCGGGCCGAGGATCCCAATGTCGGCGAGTTCCTGATGTACCGGCATACCGGTGCCTATCCTGGCCATGTCTTCTCGCCCAACTATGAACAATATTTGCATTATTCGGAGGTGACGCAGAAGATCGCATCCGATCCGCTGGCGATCGGGCTGGTCACGCTGAACAAGGTGACGCCCGATGTCCGCGTCGTTCCGATCATCAATGCCGACGGCAAGCCCACTACCGGCACGCGCGGAGAACTGACCACCGACGCTTACCCTTATGCGCGCAATCTCTACATCTACATCCGGCGCGAACCGGGTACGCCGTTCGATCCCCTGGTGAAGGAATATATGCGGCTCATCCTGTCCAGGGAGGGCCAGCAGGCCGTCGCGCGTGATCCCAAGGGCTATCTGCCGCTCAACGCCGCCGACGTCGCCAGGGAAGTCGCCAAGCTCGACAAGGCCGACACCTGGGCGCCGCGTTCGAAACAGGGCCCCAAGCTCAACTTCCCCTTCCCATCGCCATTCCCGTCGGGCGAGCCGGAAGGAAAAGGACAGTGACCATGCATATCCCGAGCGCGCTCTCGCGCATCACCCGCCATGTCGCCGCGGCGACCCTGCTCGTCTCGGCCGGGTCCGCCGCGATCGCGGCCGACACGGCATCGCTCCCGGCACCCTATGTGCCGCGCGAGCTTCATGTCCCCGCGGACAAGGATTATGTCGTCGGCCCCGATACCGTCTTCGTGGCGGGCAACGACGTGCTGATCCCGTTGTTCAACAAGCTGGACGTGCTGTGGGCGCAGAAAGAGCCCAACATCAAGTTCAAGAAGATCATGATGGGATCGACCCTCTCGATCGAGGGGCTGACCTCGGGCAAGTCCGCCTTCGGGCCGATCGGCCGGTACAACCGCCACGCGGAAATGGACGGCTTCACCCAGCGCTACGGCTATCCGCCGACCTACATCAAGATCGGATATGACAGCAATCCGAACAACAAGCTGTCGACCGGCATCTGGGTCAATGCGGCGAACCCGATCAAGCAGATCACGCTGGCGCAGGCGGCGGCGGTCTTCACGACCGGCAGCGGCCATGGCGACGTTACCCACTGGTCGCAGCTGGGCGTGGGCGGCGATACCGGGCCGGTTCCGATCCATCCCTATGTGACCCGCGATACGTCGGCGATCCTCGCCATGATCGACGAGATGCGGGACGTCATGGGCGGGCACCCCTTCACCTCGCGGGTCGAATGGATGCCGACCGAGGAAAGCGCCATCGATGCCGTGGCGGAGGATGCCTATGGCATGGTCATGATGGATTATTGGAACAACACCGCCCCCATGAACGGCGTGACGACCTGGAAGCGGCTTGCGGACCTGGGGCCGAAGATCAAGTTCGTGCCGATGGTGATCGACGACAAGGGCGATCTTTCCGACGGCACCATGGAAGGCCCCCTCCATCCGATGGCGTCGGCGATCGGCATCAACATCAATCGCGCGCCCGGTCAGCCGCTGGAGGCGTGGCTCAAGGCCTATTGCGAGTTCCTGCTGTCCAAGGACGTGCAGGATGTGCTTGCGTCCCCGGAGATGCGCAAGGTCGGCTTCCGGCCGCTCACCCCGGCGGAAATCGCGATCGAGCTCAAGAAACTGCAATAATCCGTCTCGCCACGGAGCCTCGGCGGCCTGATCGCGCAGGATCGGGCCGCCGGGGCGTCGCCACGCAAACCCGTGCTTCGATCCCGGATTCAGGGCAGGGGGTCGGAGCGCGTCTTTATCAGGCGCGGAAGCTCGCCCCGTCGAAGCGCGCCGTCGCCATCGAGATCGAGCATCTTGAATCTCTTGTCGGCACTCTGCCGAAATTCGAGCCTGGTCACGGCGCGATCGAAATTGATGTCGGCATAGGCGACCGGTTCCGGCATGGCGAGGAAGCCGTAGCGCCCGGCACCGAGGCGGGTAGGATAAGGCGCCTGCGTCACATTGCCGTCCTGGTCGGTCTTGACCAGCGCCGGATCGCCATATGTGCTCATCACCCGCACCTCGGGCGCGACATCGGCCTCATAATGGTCGAGTTCCGCCGGATCGATCAGGCCATCGCGGTTGGTGTCGAGGATGGCGAAAAAGCGGAGCGCATCGGCTTGAAACTCCTCCCGCGAGATTCGGCTGTCCTGGCTGGCATCGATCGCGCGAAACCAGTGTTCGGCGCCCGACAGGCTGTCAGGCGATCGGACGGGCTCGCCCATCGGGCTGATGAACGTGGCGCTTCCGCTGATCACGGCGGGTTCGGATGGCGACCGCCCCGTGACCGTGATCTCATCCGAATCCTGCGCTGGGGTGGGCGCGGCTTGTCCGCCCAGCATGACGGGCAGGAGGGCGACGAAGGGAATCCAGCGCTTCACCGTGCAAACCTCCAATAACGGGGCGTCCGTTCGATCCGTCTTATCGGATAGTCTGGCCAAAGCCGATCCACTGCGTGCGCCTCTCGGGCAGACGGCGGCACAGGCCGGACCTGATGGCGGGCCGCTCGATATCATCCCGGGTATCGGATGCGTGATTTTTTGGCCACGGTTCGACGTCCGGATCGGGCGGGCGACGGGCCGGGCTGCGGTTCGCCTTTCGCGAGCACGTCACAGGAAGATCGGCGCAATGAGGCGTCGCGTGTGATGGAAGCCGTGTCTTGGCGCAGCCGCAACAGCATGACGGATGGCGGGACGGGTCTTCGCCGGTTCAGGCGGTTCGGCGACCGCGTGCGTGGGGCTTCCCTTCGCAAGTCGCGCTGTCCTATGGCGGTCCGGTGACCGCACCGACAGGCCCTGCCGCATCGCTCGGCGACGAGTTCGTACGCCTCCGGGGAACGCTCGAGCGGTATCTGCGCGCGCGCGGAGCGGGCGATCAGGCGGAGGATCTGGTCCAGGAATTGTGGATCAAGATCGCATCGCTCGCGCCGGGCACCGACGTGACCGACCCGTCATCCTATCTCTTCAGGATGGCGCATAATCTGATGCTGGACAGACGACGGACCGAACATCGCCGCGATGTTCGCGAGCAGATGTATCTCGTCCAGAGCGAAGGCGGCGCCGATGGTGTCGATCCGGCGCCGGCACCCGAGCGTACGCTCGATGCGCGCCGGGCGCTGAGTTCGATCCAGCAGGTCCTGGCGGGCTTGGGCGAGAAGACCGACTATATCTTTCGGCGGCATCGTATCGATGGGGTGGGGCAGCGTGAGATCGCCGCCGATCTCGGCATCACGCTCAGCGCCGTCGAGAAGCATCTTCAGAAGGCTTACAAGGCGGTCCATGCCGCCCAGCGGGAAGGAGGCGAGCATGAGCTTGCCTGAAGACGAGCGTGAACGGCAGGCGCTGGACTGGGTCAGGCGTATCGCGGATCCCGCGTTCACCGGCTGGGACGCGCATATGCGGTGGCTCGAGGAAGACGCGCGCAACGCCGAGGCCTTCGATCGCGTGAGCATCGAGATGGAGGCCGCGACCGAGGGCCTCGATGCGGCCGGACCGATCCCGCCCGTCGCCCCGGTGGCCAACGACAACGAGACGCGGAGCCGCCGCCGTCGCTGGGCCTTCGGCTCTGGTGCGGGCGGGCTCGTCGCGGCCTCGGTCGCCGCCTTCCTGTTGTGGCCACAGCCGCAAACGGCCGGCGGATCGCTCATCGCGACGTCGCCCGGCATGTCCCGGACCATCCGGCTCGCGGACGGCACCAGGATCGCGCTCAACGGCAATGGCCGGATGCGGATCGATGACAATCGAACGGTCGCCTTGCTCGACGGCGAGGCGTTTTTCGAGATTGCCCATCACAGCGAACGCCCTTTCCGCCTCCAGGTCGGCGCGCGCGTCATCCAGGATGTGGGCACGTCCTTCGATGTGGCGACCTCATCCCAGGTGACCCGGATCGCGGTGCGCGAAGGCGCGGTGGCGATCGATCCGGAAGCCGAGAACATTCGGCTGGCCGCCGGAGAGGAAGCGCGGATCGACGCCGACGGCCAGATCATGCGCACGACAGCAACGCAGATTCATGCCATTGGCGGCTGGCGTGAAGGGCGATTGGTCTATCAAGAGGCGACATGGACCGACGTGGTGACCGATCTGTCCCGGGCGCTTGGCGTTCCCGTGTCCGCCGCACCCGCGATGGCCGGGCGCCGCTTCACCGGCGTGATCATTCTGGACCGCGATCGGGGGCGGACGATCCGGCAGGTGGCCGATCTCGCGGGGGTCGCCGCCGTTCGGGACGGGCCGGGCTGGTTGCTGGCGCCGCACTAGGTTTCCTCGCCTTTCTCGGTATCGCGGCCGGGAAGGTGTCCGCCGCGCCCACCAATGCACGGGTGGTGCGGATCGACATCGACCCGCAACCGCTGTCCCAGGCCGTCCTGGCGTTGGGCGAGCAAGCCGGCCTGACGATCGGCCTTGACGACCCGGCGCTTGGCGCCGTTCGCGTGCGCGCCTTCCACGGCAGGGCATCCATCGAGCATGTGCTGTCGCGGATATTGCGCGGGACCCCGATCGCCGCCCGTATCACCGCGGACGGGGCCGTTCGGATCGAACGGGCGGCCCGGACAAGGCGATCGGTCGAGGCCCCGGCGCCGCCATCGGCGGGCATGATCGTCGTCACCGGCAGCAAGCGTGGCACGGCCCTGGATTCCTATCCGGGTTCGGTGATCGTGATGCCGCTGGCCGATATGCCGCTCGCCATGCGGGGCCACGGCTCCGAGGCCTTGGTGACGGAACTCCCGATCCTGAGCTCGACGCATCTCGGTTCGGGCCGGAACAAGCTGTTCATCCGGGGAATCGCGGATTCGAGCTTCAATGGGCCGAGCCAGGGGACCGTTGGACAATATCTCGGCGAAGCGCGCCTGACCTACAACGCACCCGATCCGGATCTCGCCTTGTACGACATGGCCGAGACCGAAATCCTTGAAGGGCCCCAGGGCACCTTGTACGGCGCGGGGACCCTCGGGGGGATCGTCAGGCTCGATCCGGTGAGACCGGATCTCGATCATTTCGGCTACGGGATGTCGCTGGGCGGGGCCTCGACGCGCAGCGGCAGCGACAGCTTCGACGCAGCCGGTTTGATCAATCTGCCCTTGAAGGATGGCGTGATCGGGCTTCGGGGCCTCGCATACATGTCGAACGACGGCGGTTATATCGACGATCCCGGCCGCAGGCTCGACAACATCAATCGTTCCCGAACGCGGGGCGGCCGCGCGGAGCTGCGCATCAGGCCGTCCTCCACCTGGACGATCGATCTGACCGGCGTGATCCAGGACATCAATGCCCGTGACGGCGACTATGCCGATCGGACCTTGCCGAGGCTCGAACGGGCCAGCGTGCTCGCCCAGCCGTTCGACAACGACTATTCGCTGGCGAACGTGGTCGCCCGGCACCAGATGGGCGCCGTCGAGCTCCTGTCGTCGACGACCCTGGTCCGTCACGATGTCTCCTTCACCTATGACGCGACCCAGGCGGGCGGTGCGCCGAGGCTGTTCCGCGAAAAGGATCACATCACGCTCGCCACGAACGAGACGCGGCTCTCGCGCCACTATGCGGGGGGCAGCAGCTGGGTCGTGGGGCTGGAGGCTCTCCAGAATGCCGACCGGATCCGGCGTTCGCTAGGGTCTCCCTCCGATCCCGTGGCCATCTCCGGAAGTCGCAACACGGTGTTCGAGGGGGCGCTCTATGGCGAGGCCACCATCGCGATCACACCCACTCTTTCCGCGACGGCCGGCGGCCGGATCGCGTATAACCGGGTGGTCGGCGAGGTGCTCGATCATGTCGAGGACATGCCCGAACCCAATCGTCATGATCTCGTGTTTCTGCCGTCCATCGGTGGGTTCTGGCGGGTGGCCCCCAGTCTGTCGTTCTATGCCCGCTATCAGGAAGGGTTTCGGCCAGGTGGGCTCTCCGTTTCGGACGCGCAGGTCGAGCGCTTTCGCGGAGACGGCCTGTCCACGGTGGAACTGGGCGCGCGGTTGGGCGAGGAGGCGTCGCGCGTGCGGGCCATGATCGCGGTCTCCTTCGCGCGCTGGAAGAATATCCAGGCCGATCTCGTCGATGGCCAGGGGCTGCCCTTCACGACCAACGTCGGCGACGGGCGGGTTCTCGGGCTCGAGACATCGATCCGCTGGCGACCCTGGCCGAACCTCACGCTCGATGGTGGGCTGTTTCTCAACGACAGCACCCTCTATCGGCCGGCGGCGGGCTTTACGGGTGAGGAGGATGCCTCGCTGCCCAACGTCGACGATCTCGGGTTCCACGCGAGCGCGGATTTCAAGCTCCCGCTGGGGCGATCGGACAGTGTGAGCCTGTATAGTGCGCTGCGCTACGTCGGCGGATCGCGGCTGGGCGTGGGGACCGCGCTTGATTTTCCGCAAGGCCATTATGTCGCGACGAGCGCGGGCGCGCGGTGGGATCATGGCGCGGTGAGCGTCTCGTTCGACGTCTCGAACCTGCTCGACGATGGGCGCAACCAGTTCGCGCTCGGCAACCCCTTTCAGTTCGCCGGGGGCACCCAGATCACGCCATTGCGGCCACGGACATTCCGGCTCGGTCTGTCCACCGGCTTCTGATCGCGCGGGTCCGGGCCAAGGGCATCGGCGGGGCAATGGCGTTGCGCCCATATCAGCAGGCTCGCGACGCTGACCATGAGGCCATTGACGTTGTCGATGGCCATCGGCCGGGGCGGCGCCTTGCGGCGCCCGATGCCGCGTTGGGCGGACAGAAGGAAGGAATGGACGCTCATGGACAAGAGACGGCGCGGCGGCGCCAAGTCCGCAGCTGGCATCGGCGCCGATCGGTAAACCGCGCTGCGGTCAGGGGCGATCGTCGCACCGCAAGCGATAGCCGGCCCCGCGAACCGTCTCGATCAACCTGTCCGCGCCGGCCAGCGCCAGCTTGGCCCGCAATCTGCTCATATGGGTCTCGACCAGATTGGTCTGCGGGTCGAAACGGAAGTTCCAGATTGTTTCCAGGAGCATCGTCCGGGTTACGATGCCGCCCGGATTGCGCATCAGCTGTTCGAGGATCCGGCTTTCCCGTGGTTGGAGCGTGAAGGGCTTTTCCTGGAAGAAGACGTCGCGGTGCAGGAAGTCCAGGGTAAGCGGACCCGCCGAGATCGAGGTCGTGGCGGGCGCCGTCGCGATACGGCGGAACACCGCCGCCACCCGCGCCGAGAGCTCGGCCATGGCGAAGGGCTTGACGATATAATCGTCCGCGCCCGCCTCGAGCCCCGCGACGCGGTCACTGACCTTTCCGAGCGCGGTCAGAAAGAAGATCGGGGTCATGAGGCCGCGCCGGCGGGCGGCCTTGACGAGACCGAGGCCGTCCATGTCCGGCAGCAACCGATCGAGGATGATCAGATCGAACAGCTCTTCCCGAAGACGTTCCGAGATCGCGGCACCGTCCGAAAGCTGCACCGTCTCGAAACCCAGGGCTTCGAGCCCACCTGCGATGAACGCCGCCGTCGGCGCGTCGTCCTCACCAATCAATATGCGCATCAGCGGGATGTCTCGGCATTGCGGTGGCCCACGCTAGACGCCGCTCGCGGCGCGCATCCGCAGCATGGGATCGCCGGTCGCCGCAAGGGGCGTCCTAGTCGAGCCCTTCCCACCAGAGGCGCAGATAGTCCCACCAACGGCCTCGCGTCGCGCCTGGCGGCGGAACGAGCGGACGGGAAGAGGCACGCTTGTCGTCCTGCTGGCCTTTGCGACTGTCCGTCATCATCGTGGACACCTCTTTCGCTTGGCGGCGACGGCATCGAGTTGTTCGAGCCAGCGCGACGCGCAGGTCGGGAGAAGATGCTGATCGAGGAGCGGGCGCAGCCGTTCGGGATCGGGGCCGTCGCTGCCTTCATAGGCCATGATCGCCGTGGCCAGGGCGATCGGGTCCGCGGCGGCGATCCGCCCGAACGACCGGTCGATCAGGATTTCCGCCATGGCGGGCGAACTCGGCGTCGCGACCACCGGCAGGCCTGCCGCAAGGGCCTCGATCATCACGGCCGGATAGCCTTCGAACCGCGAGGGCAGCAGGAACAGGTCGCTCGCCTCGAGATGGGAACGGATATCGGGGACAAGCCCGGTGAATGCGACGCGGTCCGTCAGCTTCAAGCGAAGGGCCATGGCTTCCAGCCGGCCCCGGTCGGGACCGTCGCCGACGATGGTCAGGCTGAAATCGTCGGGAAGCGCGGCCATGGTGCGCAACGCCAGCGCCACATTCTTCTGCGCGACGAGCCGCCCCGCGAAGATCACGCGCATCCCGGCGGGACGGCGCCTGCGTTTCGCACGGGAAAAGTCCGACAGGATGGGTTCGCTGATCACGGTCACGCGATCGGTGTTCAGATAATCGGCGGCCTCGGCGCGCAGCGCGGGGCTCATCGCGACGATCCGGGCCAGCGGCCGACATGCCTTGCGCCGGGCTGCGGCCAGCAGGGCGGGCGGCACGAAGGGGGGATCGCCCAGGTCGATCGGATTGCTGAGCTTGCAGACGATCGGAGCGACCAGCGGGCCGGATGCCATGAAAATCGGGAGGACATGGTTTCCGGGGCCGACAATGACATCCGGACGCCAGGCGTTGAGCAGAGGCCGCATCCGGCGTCCGATCTTCCAGCGCGAGATTGGCGATCTCGGCACCGCGGGGGACAGTTCGAGCACGGCGACGTCGGGCGATACCAGCGCGCGCGCGGGCCCCTGTTCGGACCCGCAAAGGATCATGACGTCGCGGCTGCGGGCCCATTCGTTGGCCAGGCGGACCATGATCCGCTCGGTCCCGCCGGCCGCGAAATCCTGAAAGACGATCGCGATCCTGGCGGCGGGAGGCCGGGATATCACTAGCGAATTGCCGATGCGGAACGATTGCGGAGCGGGAACGAGAGTGTCGCTTGTCATCGGCCTGAAGACGCCACCCGACGGGATGTCCCGCAGTGGTGGCCGGCACCGATCGATGGCCGGTCGGCGCGGCGGAGGCGGGCGCGCCATGCCGCTTCCCGGGTCGCCACGCCGATGGCGCAGCCCTGGCTGTAAGCGGGGTGACATCAATCTGTCACGAAACGCCGCAAAGAAGCGCGAAAGGGGCAGCGGCCGTGCATTTGCTCATTGTCGAAGATGACCGCGTCATCGCTGATCATATCGTGTCCGGGCTGAACCTGATCGGCCATAGCACCACGCTTGCCCGTACCGGCGCGGAAGCGATCAGGGCATGGGCCGGCCAACCCCATCATGCCGTCGTCCTCGATCGCATGCTGCCCGACATCGACGGCATCGCCGTGATCGATCACCTGCGGAGCAATGGCGATCCGGTTCCCGTGCTGATGCTCAGCGCTCTCGGATCGACCAAGAACCGCATCGAGGGATTGCAGGCAGGCGCGGACGATTATCTGGCCAAGCCGTTCAGCCTCGATGAACTGGCTGCCCGCCTGCATGCGATCACCCGGCGCGGCGCCTCGCGCGGGAGCAAGGCCGGACTCGAGGTCGGGGGCCTGCAACTCGATGCCAGCAGCCACCGCGCGGCATTTCTCGGCAAGACGGTCACGCTCAATCGCAAGCAATATTCGCTGCTCGCCCATCTGATGAGCAACGCGGACCGGGTCGTCACCAAGGCCATGCTGCTCGAGGCCGTCTGGTCCTATTCCTTCTCCACGGCGACGAACATCGTCGAAAGCAACATGAGCAGGCTGAGGACCGCCCTGCAGGACATCGGGTGCGATCCCATCGAGACGCAGCGGGGCGCCGGATACATATTGCGGTCCGATCGGTGCGCCTGATCGGGTCGATCTTCGTCAGGCCGTCGCGGCTCGGGCGGCTCGCCATCCAGTTCGGGCTCGCCTTTGCGATCGCGATGATCGCCATCGGCATGATCGGCTTCAGCCTCGCCGACCATTGGGTCTCGAGCCGCATCGACCAGTCGCTGACCTATCACACCGCCAAATATGTCTCGAAGGTCGAGGAGGACCCGGCGGAGGATCTGCACCTGCGGGCCGCCATCCTCGAATGGCAACATCGCAAGGTGCTGAGCGAGCGGACCTACCTGCTGTTCGATCGCGACAAGCGGCGCGTGGCCGGGCGGCTCGACGTCACGCCGCCGCCGGCCGGCTTTTCCGATGTCCGCTTCACCGCCGGCGGCCGTCACTACGAGGTGGGGCGCGCGCTCGCCACACGGTTGCGCAGCGGCGGTCTCTTCGTCGTCGTCCAGCATAGCGAGGCCGCCGAGGGGCTCCATGCGCTTCTGCCGATCGTGGTGCTCGCCATCTCGCTCGTCGCGCTCCTGTTGGGTGTGTCGGCGACGTTGCTCTTCGCGCGATTGACGGCCACCCGCCTTGCCGAGACGCAGAACACCGCCGCCGCCATCGCGGCCGGCGATCTCAGCCGGCGCATTCCGACCGATCGCCTCGACGGGATGTTCGCCGTGCAGGCGGACAGCCTGAACCAGATGCTCGATCATATGGCGGAACTGGTCAGGGCCCAGCAGCTGTTCTCCAGCAACCTGGCGCATGATCTGCGCACGCCGCTCACACGTCTGCGAGGCTTGCTGGAACAGGCATCGCGGGACGATCAATCGAGCTTCGCCTCCTTGCTCGATCGCGCCGAACGCGAATGCTCGTCCATCATCAGCATCTTCGACGCACTGCTGCGTCTCGCCGAGATCGAGACGGGGCAGCACCCGTCGACGATGGCACCCGTGCCGCTGCGCCCGCTGATGGAGGACATCGCCGACACGATGGAGCCGGTCATCACCGATCGTGGCGGCACGTTCGGCGTCCGGCGGCTGGACGATGTCGTCATCACCGGCGATCCGGACCTGATCAACCAGCTGCTGATCAACCTGCTCGACAATGTCGCGACGCACACGCCGCCCGGCACGAGCGTGACGCTGGGGCTCGAACGGGCCCACGGCAGCGCGATGATTACGATCTGCGACGACGGCCCAGGGCTTGCGATCGGCGAATATGCCCGCGTGACTCAGCCGTTCGAGCGGGGCTCCGCCGTGTCATCGCGGAAGGGGAGCGGGCTCGGGCTCGCGATCGCCAGCGCCATCGCCCGTTTCCATCGCGGAAGCCTCGAGCTGATCGATGCCGCGCCGGGCCTCGAGGTGCGGATCCGTATCCCGGCCAATGACGACGGAGATACGCTCGAGACGCCAGGCCTCGCTCATGGATCCTGACTGGCTTCGCGTCGCGCGATGAACATTGAAATCTTGCAACCTTGCAGTCGTGCAAGGTTCAGGGCCAAATCCGTGCTGAACTGTCATGCGCGATTCCTATCGGCAACCCCACACGGCACATAATTGCTAGGGGATTTTACAGCATGACGGCTTCCTCTCGGCGCCTGCCCGCTTATGGGTTCGCCTCGGCTTTCGCTCTCGCGATCGCGCTTTCGAGCCATGCGGCGCTGGCCGCCGACACGCCGCCCGGAGCGACCGACAACGGCATCGCCGAAGGATCGGACATCCTGGTGACGGCGACCAGGGCGAACGAGATCGCGCCGGTGACGGCGTCGCTCAAGGAGACCCAGCCGGCTTCGATCGTGTCCCGCTCCTTCATCGAGGACTCGCTGCCGGCCAGCGCAGACTTCAACCAGATCGCCCTCATCTCGCCTTCGGTCAGCAATTCGGGCGCGACCAACGGCGTCGGCCTGAACGAGTCGAAGACCCAGATTCGCGGCTTCCAGGATGGCGAATACAACATCACCTATGATGGCGTGCCATTCGGCGACACCAACGATCCGACCCACCATTCCAACACCTTCTTCCCGTCGAACACGATCGAGACGCTGGTGGTGGATCGCGGGCCTGGCAATGCGAGCCAGCTTGGACAGGCGACCTTCGGCGGCAACCTCAACATGTTCTCGCGCGAAACCCGGGCCGATCCGTCGGTCGAGCTCAAGGGCACCTATGGCAGCTTCGACACCTATCTGTTCCGGGGCGTCGCGCAGTCCGGCGCGATCGACAGGCTGGGCGGCACCGAATTCGCCCTGTCGGCCCAGTATATCAAGACCGACGGCCGGCTGACCTATTCGGGCTACAGCCAGAAGAACATCTTCGGCAAGGTGATGATCCCGATCGGATCGAGCGTGAAGCTCACCTTGCTGTCCACCTACAACAAGAATCACTTCAATCAGCCGGACAAGGACGGATCGACGCTCCAGGAGGTCACGGCGTTCGGCAAGGATTATAGCCTCAACAACGACCCTACCAGCCTGAGCTATTACAAATACAACGTCACTACGAAGACGACCGATTTCGAGATCGCCAAGCTCGAAGCCGAAATCGCGCCCAATTCGGTCTTCACCAATACCGCCTACACCTATTATTACGACAACGAGACGCTGAGCGGCTCCAATGCGACGACCATGCCGACCGGGATGGTCAATCCCAAGGGCGTGAAGCTCGCCGATGGCACCTCGGCGCCCGGCGTGCCGGGTTACACCAAGACCAACAAATATCGCGTCTGGGGCGACATCCCCAAGATCAAGATCGATTTCGGCTTCGGTGCGCTGACCGCGGGCTTGTGGCTGGAGCATAGCGATACCTATCGCCAGCAGACCGATGTCAACCTGCTGACGGGTGCGCTCAACTATTCTGAGAAAGCTGCGATAAACCCGGTCACCGGCGCCAAGACACCCAAATATGTGAAGTTCGATCAGAACTCGCAGGGCAATCACAGCGAGGAATTCGTCGAGCTGGAGCTGCGCCCGATCGCGGGGCTCTCGATCACACCGGGCTTCAAGCATGTCGATTTCGAGCGTAAGGTCAATGCGCTCTACAACCAGACGACACGCTATGCCGAGGCATTCGGCCACGATTATCAGAAGAACCTGCCGTTCGCGACGATCAACTATACCGTCACGCCGCAGGTCTCGGTCTATGGCCAATATGCCCAGGGCTTCCTTGCGCCGTCGCTGACCGTGCTTTACGTCGCCAGCCCGAACAATTCGACGGTGAAGCCGCAGACCTCGACCAACTATCAGGCCGGCGCCGTCTATCACGGGTCGCGCCTCAGCCTCGATGCCGACGTTTACTACATCGACTTCAACAACAAGTTCCAGAGCCAGACGGTGACGCTCGCGGATGGCACGACGGACACCGCCTGGTACAATCAGGGCGGCGTGATCTACAAGGGTGTGGAGGGGCAGGCGACTTATGCCGTCGGCCACGGCTTCGCGGTTTTCGCCAACGGCTCGCTCAATTATGCCAAGGAGAAAACCACCCATATCCAGGTCGCCAATGCGCCGAAGGCCACGGCGGCGGCGGGCCTTCTCTACAAGGCGAACGGCATCCGGCTTTCGCTGATCGACAAGTGGACCGGGCCGCAATATGCGATCAACGAGATATTCGATCCCGCGACGGGCCTCAACACCGTCGATCCGAAGGCGGGCGGTCGGGTGGTTCGTATGGCGTCTTACAACACGACCATCGTCGCGGCGAGCTACGAGTGGCGCAATTTCCGGGTGGGTGTGGAAGTGACCGATCTGTTCGACACGACGAAGATCACCAATATCGGCCTGTCCGGTGCCGCCGATCCGGGGAGTGCCTACAACCAGACGGGCGATCAATTCTACTTCCAGCCCGGCCGGCAGATCACCGGCGACCTGACGGTGCGCTTCTGATGCGCCGCCTGCTGCTGCTCGCCGCCGCCACGATGCTCGTGGCGGCCAAGCATGCGCCGGATGCGCCCCTGCTGCTCACTCCCGGGAATTTCGATCCCGCGTTGCTGCTGCCCGAACCGCCCAGGGACGGCACGCCTCTGGGCAAGGCCGAACTGGCGCAACTGCATGTGATCGACGGGACTCGGACGCCCGAGGAGGTCGCGCGCGCGAAGGCGGACGACGCCATGAAGAATGTGGCGATCTTCGCCGAGGCGGTCGGGCCGGGTTTCGATCTCGACACGCTGCCCGCGACCAAGGCTCTCTTCCACACCGTCCGTGCAGAAGAGAAAGCCGCCGCCGATCGCGCCAAGGACCATTTCAAGCGCAACCGGCCGTGGATCACCGATCCGACGCTGCATTCCTGCGCGACGGACGACGAGCCCCAGAGCAGCTATCCCAGCGGGCATACCAGCATGGGCTTTGCGATGGCCTCGATCCTCGCGCGTCTTATGCCGTCCAAGGCCCCGGCGATCATGGCGCGCGCGGCCGACTATGCCCATAACCGTCTCGTCTGCGAGGTGCACTTCTCCAGCGATGTGGCCGCCGGGCAGACCTATGGCATGATGATCGCGGAGCGCCTGATGGAACAGCCCGCCTTCCAGGCGCAGTTCGCGTCCGCCAGTGCGGAGTTGCGGAAGGCCGGCATCGCCCCTTGAGCCGGCCGCCGCAGGTGGGGAGGGGGCTGATGGCACCCTCCCCACGAAACGCTATCGCGACGGGCGATCCCCATATTCGATGTTGGCCAGGACATCCCTTGCCTTGAGCAGGATGTCGCGGCGATCGAGGTCGTGGGTTTCCATGTCGATCATGGCGTCGAGGACTTCCATGGCGTCGTCGCCGTGGACTTCGGCAAGGTCGATGGCGAGGCAGCGACCGGCGGCCGAGGTCAGGAGAGCGCGTCGCAGGCGCATCAACATGGCGAGAAAAGCTCCGGTCGCGGATCGTGGCTATGGGCTGAGACGTCTCCGGGGTGCGGAAACCGCAGGTCGATCGCAGGTCGCGACAGCGGCGCCGGCCACGTCGTCACTCGGTGGCTCTTGGTCGGTCCATCGCTTCCATCGGGAGGCGGGCGCTTCTCAGGCCCCGGCGTGATCCGGTCCAGGGCGCGATCGGCAACTCAGATCGGCCGGGTTTCGGTCGCGACGATCATGACGGGGTCGAGCCCGGGGAAGCCTCGCCGATGGTCCGTGGCGTGGGATGGGCGGGTGCCGGATCCTGTGCGTTCCCCAATCTTGGCCCGGCGAACCGGCCTTCGCGGCCGATCGCAAGGAGCAGCACGGCCAAAGGCGACCAATTTGCGAGATCGCCTTGAAGACGGCCGGCCAAAACCAGGACGAACCATGTGAGCGTACTGCACAGGAGCAAGAGCGCGCTCACCCTGCCCGACCAGGCGTCGGCGCTTGCCAGGAGGATCAGGGAATAAGCCAGCAGCCCGCCGAATGCGGCGAGCGTCACACGTTGATCGCCCATCAGGGCGAGGACCTCGCGCAATGCGCCCCCCAAAACGCCCGCTCCCGTTCGAACTGGGCTCTTCTTGGAGAGACTCCCCGCGCGGTGCAAGCGCCACCGGCGATGCGCTCATGCCAGCCGCCTGGATTCGTATGCCGGCGGACGGCCATTCCTAGGCCGCGCGCACGGCGTTCGCTGGAATGGTCGCGCGATAGAGCGATGCCCCCGCCTGATCCCGAAACTCCATCGTGAGCCTGTCGCCGGCGACGGTGATCACGCCGAATCCCGGCTGGGCGACGCAGAATTGGGTCCCTTCGATCGATTTGACCGGGCGCGCCTCCATGCCGCCTCCGCACTGAATCATGTGCAGCCCGTCGCGGTGGATATGCTGCAGATCATGATCGTGGCCCGCGATGTAGATCTGTACGCCATGACGCAGCAGGACGGGCTTCAGCCGCTCGACGAGCTCGTGCGTGTCGCCATGGGCGCTGCCGCCGGAATGAATCGTGTGGTGGCCGACCACCAGCTTCCATTGCGCGCGTGCATCGCCGAGCGACGTGTCTAGCCACGCCAGTTGCGCGTCGATGTCCTGCGAGGCCATGTTGCGCGCTCGCGCGCTGGCCTGATCCTTGCGATAGCTTTGGACGAACGGCGAGGTGTCGATCACGAACATGTCGATGCCGGCGTGATCGAGCGTGCGGTCAGCAACCTTGTAATAACGTCGCGGCATCCGCCATCGCGGGCTGCGGGCGGTATAGTCGATCTGGGCCTGCGGATCGCCGCCGTAATCGTGGTTGCCGAGCACCGCATGCCACGGCACCTGCAGCGCGGGATGTGTGTAGACGTCTTCGAACATGCTCCGCCAGAGCGGATCGTCGACCGATTCCACGCCCTTGTCATAGAAATTGTCGCCCAGCGCGAGCACGAAGCGCGCGTCCTTCCCGGCCGCGGCACGCCCCATCTCGGCGGCGACGCGGTGCTGTGCCTCGGTGCCGCGACCCCAATCGCCGATCACCACGAAGGAGAGCGGTCGTTCGCTGGCGGCGGCCGGCGCGTTCGAGGCGATGGCGAGGCCCGTGGCGCCGATGGCGAACCCGCCGATCAGCATGCGGCGATCGAGATCGATGGTCATGTCGCGATCCTGTTGGGAGGCGCGAGGCGACGGTGTCCCCGGGCCGAAATACCGATTTCGCGGCGACGACGGGCTGTCGAGTGCCGCATCCGCGTGGGCGCTGCCTGCCCGGGAACGCGCCCCGGGCAAGACGCCGGCTCAGGCGAAATTATTGTTGATAGAGGGCGGTCTTGCTCGGGATCGCATGCTGCATCTGGTCGCGAATGACCGCGCCGATCTTGAGCGCATCCTGCTCGCTCGCCGCTTTGTCGAAGGGGACTTCCATCACCACGAAGCCGTCGCCGATGCTCTTTCCGTTGCGATCGGTGATCGGCAGCAGCAAATCGTAGATGCCGTCCTTGTCGATGCGCGCTACGAAGGGCTGCCCGCTGGCGAGGTGCTGCATGTCCGGCGCGGACGACTTCTTGCCGATCTTGCTCGGCGTATCGCTGCCGATGATGGCGTTGTCGGTGCTGCCGTCGGGCGTGGCGTGGAGGCCGAGCTTCTTGATCTCGGGATGCGCCGACAGGATCTTCATCGTGAGCCGCTGCGCCATGGGCGCGCTCACCTGGATATAGTTTGCGGGCAGCGGCTCGGGCGTGGCCTGCGCGAAGTCGGACGTGGTCAGAAAAGCGCAACCGATCATGGCGAAGGCAAGGCGCATCGTAGGTCTCCGGAAAGGTTGGGGTTGATGGGTGTCGAGCGCCGCCCGGTCAGCGGGCGGTGCGGTAGATCAGCAGGCCGGCGTCATCCAGCGTGGTCTTCGGATGAACCACGTAGAATTGCTTCAGCTGCGGAACGTTCAGCGCGGTCTTGCCGCCATTGGTGGGAATGCGCAGCAACTCGCTGTAGTGATCGCGATTGTCCTGATGAAAGACCGACAGCCCCTGGGAGCCCGCGATATAAATGCGCTTGGTCTCGGAATCCCATGTCATGGAGTCGGTCACGTCCGCGCAGGGCATTTGGGCCACGATCTTGCCGTCCCGTCCATCGAGCACGGTGAACAGTCCCGGCTGACGGCTGCCGACGAAGACGAGGTTGTTGGCGGCATCGAAGGCGAGCGCCGTGTTCCGGTTCAGGCCGACGTTCCACGTATCGACGACCATGTTCCGCTTCAGATCCACCACGGCGATCTGCTTCTTGTCGCGGACATTCACGAACAGGCGATCCCTGGCCTCGTCCACCGCCATGGCTTCCAGGTTGTTGCCCTCGACGCGGACCGTGCCGGTGATCTTGTGGGTATCGACGTTGAGCTCGGCGATCTCGGAATAGGGCAGGTTGGCCGATTTGCCGCCATTGCCGATGAAGAAGATGCGCCGCTTCGCATCGTAAAGGCCGGTGTCGGGGGAATCGGTCTTGCCGGTGGCCGCGCCGTCGATCAGCGGGATGCGATCCACTTGGCGCAGGTCGTCGGCGGAGAGGACCAGCGCGGATGAATCACCGCCGTCGGCGACGACGAGCTCGTTCTTCTCCGCCACATAAGCGAGCGCATGCGGGGTCTTCACCCCGCCCGCCGACTGGAGATGCTGGCCCGTGCTGGCTTTGAAGACTTCGATCGTATGATGCTCTTCGCCCGCGATGAAGAGGCGGTCGTGCTGGAGATCGACCGCCAGGAAATCGAAATCGCCTTCGATTCCGGGCAGCGACGTGGTGTGCGCGAGCTGCACCGCGGCGGGATCCTTCATGTCGATCGTGACATTCCGCGCATCGGGCGCGGCGATCTGGGCCTCGGCGGCGGCAGTCGCGATTCCGGCGACGGCGAGCGCGATCAGCGCGGCATTTCTGGAGTTCACGGTGTTTTCCTCTTTTGAAATAGGGACGATCGACGGCCATCGGCGCCGTCTGCAGGACATTCAGGTCAAAGCTTCACATCGACACCGAACAAATAGGACCAGCCGAAATATTGGATTTCGGTATAGCGCGCCGAACTCTTCCCTTCGGTGGACACCTGCTTCTCGTTGGTGACGTTCCGGCCCTGGAAGAAGACGGTGAAGCGTTTCGTGATCGCGAACCGGGCATCGACATCGAAGTTGAGGAACGGCTGGACATAGCTGTCCAGAGCCGGCGTCGATCCGAGCGACGTCATCGTCAGGCTTTCGTAATTCCCGGCCACTTGCAGCGATATCGGCCCGTGCCTGTAAAAGGCCTGGACATTGAACACGCGGGGCGAGGTGTAGGCCAATGTCTCGACAACGCCGAGCCGCTTGGCGCCACGCGACGTGACGTAGGTGAAATTTCCGGCGATGCCGAGGCCGGACAGGGCGCCGGGCAGGAAGGTGAATTGCTGGCTGTAGTTCAGTTCGAAGCCGCGCACCGATGCATGCGGGATATTCGCGTAGGTCGAGAAGGTCGCGTTGCCGGCTATGCCGGGGAAGGTGCCGTTGGTCGTGGTCGAGACGACGTAATTCTTGAATTCCTTGTCGAACCCTCCAACCGACGCGATGCCACCCAGCGGCAGGTAATATTCGAGGCTCACGTCATAATTGTTGCCGGTGGTGGGCTTCAGATCAGGATTGCCCTGGGTGACGGCACCGCTGCTGTAATTGACCGTCTGCGTCGCGGTGAGTTGGCTGAAGCCCGGACGCCCGATCGCGGTCGACCAGTTGGCGCGCGCGATCAGGTCGTCGCTGATCGCGTAGCGCAGCTGGACGGTCGGGAAGAAATTATCGTAGCTCTGGCGGACCGTGCGCGGCGCCAGGGTGGTCACGCCGGAAACGACGCTCGTCGCCGTTCCGCGATACACGCCACGGGTGGCCTCGTAGCGGACGCCGGCCAGGATGCCGAGCTTGTTCCAATGGGCCGAATATTGAATGTAACCATTATAGACATTCTCATTGTCGTTCAGCGCGGCCTGCCGGTTCGTGATCGCATCGGCCGCGGCATTCTCCGTCACCATCCCGCTCTTGATCAGCTGGCGGATCGCGGCGGCCGAGAGAGGCGTGCCGAGGTGATAGGCTCCGTCGAAGATCGTATAGCTGGCCGTTCCCGTCAGTTGCTGGCCCGTCAACGACGGTAAGCCGGAATAGGTGGAGGTCAGGTCGTTGTGCGTGACCTTTTCCCTGCGCAGGCCGCCACCGGCCGACAATGTTCCCTTGAGGGGACCAAGATCGACCGGCGTCGAGACGCCGATATGGCCGGACCAGCTGGCATCGCGATCATCCTGATACAGGTTCGACAAAGCGGAAAGCTTGTCGGCCGAATAGTCGGAGGCGCTGGCCCCGCTCAGCGATGTCATGGCCGGCAATTGCGGCGACGTGACATTGTCGATCTGGAACACCGCGGTGGTCGGGTTGGTCAGGGTGCTAGTGTAGGAATAAGGCGAATAGAGGCGATTGCTGGCATAAGCGCCGTAATAATCAATGCTCAGCTTGGCGATCTTGCTGACGCCGCCGAACTTGTAGAGGCGCTCGTCGTCATGCACGAGATTGTCGTTCATACCCTCGCCGAGGGTGGTCGTGGCGCTATAGACACCGGGCGTGGACGACGAGAAGACCGGGTTCGAGAAGGTGTAGAGCTGCTGATATTTTGTCGGGTGATAGTCGATCCCCGACGCGAAGCCCTTGAAATAGAGCGTCGTATCGTCGTCCACATCCCAGGATGCGGTGCCGCCATAGCCGCGGCGGCGCTTGCTCTGGACATATTCGATCCGCTGCGCCTTGCTCAAGGTATTGTCCGGCAGGGTGCTTTTGTCGGCGAAGGTCTGCTGGATGTTGTCGAGCTTCATCCGGTCGCTGATGTCGGTCGCGAAGAAGGAGATGGCGAAGGGCTTGCGGCTGGTGTCGTCGCGATCGAACGGATTGCTGTGGAGGCCGAAGCGCATGCCGCCGCTGATCGTCCCCTGGAAGATGCCCAGCGGATGCGGCCGCCGGAAACCGCCGGCGGCCGTGATGTTCAGGAAGGGCTGATCACCGGGCGCGATGTCACGCGACAGGAGGTTGAGCTGGCCGCCCAGGGCGACCGCTTCCTGCGCGGGCGCATTGGTCTTGATCAATTCGAGACCGCCGACGAGCGCGGCCGGGATCGCATCCAGCGGAACCGCACGCCCGGCGGAATTGATCGAGCCGGCGGGCAGCAGCACCCCTTCGTAGGTGATGCCGTTGAGGTTGGGATCGACACCGCGGATCTGGATCGAACGGGCTTCGCCGCTCTTGTTGATGATCGCGGCCCCCGGCAGTCGACGCGCGGCATCGCCCAGCACGAAATTGGGCATCTGCTTGATCTCGTCCTGAGACGCGACGGCGACGATGTTCGGCGCCGTTTTCTGGATCAGCCGCGCCTGCTCGCGGGTGCTTACCGCGACCGCATTCGCTCCCTTGCCCGCAACGACGATTTCCTCGGCGGGCGAGTCCGCTCCGTCCGCCGAGGGCGCCGCATCAGCGGATTCGCGCGCCACGTCCGGCCCGGCGAGTGCCGATGTCGAAAACAGGGTGAGCGCACTGGTGCCGAGCAGGACGGCGCAGGTCTGGAGGATATTCCGGTAGTTGGACACGAAGAATTCTCCCATGGACGATCCCGCGCCGGTCGGCGCCGGGAAGGGCGAGCACGCGTTCAGCCGGCGCGACCACAGGGATCCGCGCCTTGATTTCACGAAAGAAATGGGAGGATGCGGCTGATGGCCTCATCCTTTGCACAGCTGTGCAACTAGCTGCGAGTCGTGACAGCTCGGTGACGGCGATCACCCCGCCATGTCATTTTTCCCGGCTAAGGCGCGCAGGATGCTTGCCGCCGCGAACCCGGCCCCTGTCCGATATCGCCCGCGACGGGTAGACCATATCAATCTGGCGACGGCGCTGCTGCGCACCGGGCTCATGCCGTTTCTCGCCCTGCTGCTGCATGAGCGCGGCCTGGGCACGGCCGCGATCGGCAGCGTGATGGCGTTCGGCAGCGTGGTCGGGCTGGTCGCGACGATACCGGTCGGCATGCTGGTCGATCACTTGCGTGGCCGCGCGCGCTGGCTGATTGGCGCCGGATTGCTCACGCTCGCCGCGCCATTGTTGCTGCTGCAGGCGCATGGCATGGCCGCATTGCTGTGCGCGGTGGCGATGATGTCGCTGTCCGAAACGATGATCGCGCCGGCGCTGCTGGTGGTGAATCTCCACGATGCGCCGCCGGGCGCCCTGCTCGAGCAGATTGGGCGGAACCAGGCGTTCGGCCATCTCGGGCGCGTGGCGGGCCTCACCCTCTCGGGCACGATCGGCGACCATTTCGGCTTTGCCGCGCTGATCGAGTTCGAGGCGATCAACATGATCGTGCTGATGCTGCTCATCTGGCGTCTGCCGCTGGCGGCCTGCGCTCATGAGGCCGCCATCGAACCTCCGTGCAATCCCGGCATATCGTTGCTCTTGCTCGGCGTGGCGCTCGGCCTGTTCCAGATCGGCAATGCGGTGCTGCCGGTGCTGCTCGGCCTGTCGCTCGTCGACACGGTGCGGATCAGCGCGCCGCTCCTGGCGTCAGGCACCACCATCATCGCCCAGATCGCCATGATCATCGGCTCGCTGCTGGTCATTCCGGCATTGCGGCGGTGGGGCTCCTGGTGGGTGCTCGCGGCGAGCTTCGCGATCCTGCCATTGCGATGCGCGTTGGCGGCGCTCCTGCCGGTGTCGGTCGCCTTGCTCCCGGTCGAATTGCTGCACGGGCTGGGCGAAGCGGCGCAAATGGTCGCGATCGGCGGGGCGATCGGCGATCTCGGTCGCGCGAGCGGACGCGCGGGAACCCGCTTTAGCTGCATCATGCTGCTGCAAGGCCTTGGGAAAGTCGTCAGTCCCTTGATAGGGGGCTATGTCGCGGAATGCTGGAGCAATGCCGCCGCGTATGTCTTTCTCAGCGCCTTCGGGTTGCTCGCACTCGCCTTCTGGATGCTGTGTCGCCCGCGAGTGATTGATTTCGCAGCGAATGGACGTTTCCGGCTGGCATGATGGCACGCATGTGCTAATGCTGTTGCACAGCTGTTCACTCCAAGGACCCTCCCGATCTCCAAGCGCTATGTCAGTGCACGCGAAGTTGCGGAGCGGGCAGGGGTGTCGCGCTCGGCCGTATCCCGCGCGCTCACCGACGGGGCGAGCATCTCGCCCGAGATGAAGGCGCGGGTGCTCGCTGCCGCGCACGAACTGGGCTACGAGGTCAACATGCTCGCGCGCGGGTTGCTCGACGAGCGGAGCATGATCGTCTCGCTGGTATCCGCGTCGCTGGGGAGCCCTTTCATGGGCCTCCTGCTGCCCGCCATCACCGATCGCCTGATCACCAGCGGCTACGCGCCCCTGTTGATCAACATCGGGACGACACCGGCGGTCGCGGAGGAATCGTTGCGCCAGGTGATCCGCCTGCGATCATCGGCGGTGGTCATCCTCTCCGGCTCCCCGCCCGCCACATTCATCGAAGCGACACGGCGGACCGGAATCCCGATCATCGCCCTCAACCGCGATGAGCCCGGGCTCGACCTGATCTGCGCCGACAATGTCGCGGCCGGGCGTGTCGCCTATCGCCGGCTGGCCGAGACGAGCCGCCGCATGTGCGTGCTCTCGCCGGCCCGCGACACGTTCAGCATGCGCGCGCGGATCGCCGGATTTCAGGCCGAGGCCGAGGCGATGGGACACAGCCCGCCGCGCATCGTCAAGGCGGGGCCGCCGCTGCGGGCGAGCGGCTATGCCGATTATGAAGGCGGGCTCGCGCTCGGCGCCGAACTGGTCGGCGCGGATGGCATCGCGGATGGGATATTCTGCCTGAACGACCACATCGCCTTCGGCCTGATCGACGCAGCGCGCCGGGCACGACGGGCGCTGGCAGGGCGGGACTTTTCGGTGATCGGGTTCGATGACGTTCCGATGGCCGCCTGGGAGGCCTATCGTCTGACCACCTTCAACCAGGATCCCCAGCTGTTCGCCGATCGGATTCTCGAAACGCTCCAGCAGGATCTGGCGGCGCGTGATGCCGATGCCCCTGCGACCCTCGTGCCCTCAAGGCTCATCGAACGCGAATCGCTACGAATTCCGGACTGATCGTTGACCGTCGGGTTTCGGGTCATGCGGTCCCGCCGGGGCTTGTCGCGGAGGACTGCGCCGAGCCAGGCGGACACGGAAAATCCGCCGGGCTCGGCTTGTCCCTTCGAGATCGATCAGGCGCCTGCCGCCACCGGGGCCTCGCGCCCGACCATCGCCATCTGTGCCGGCGCATAGCGGTCGCCCTCGATCGGGATCTGCTCCGCGGCTTCCCGGATCGTCGTGAGATCGGCGTCCGTCAGCGCGATCGCGGCCGCACCGAGATTCTCCGCGAGCCGATGCCGCTTCGTCGTGCCCGGGATCGGCACGACATAAGGGCGTTGCGCCAGCAGCCAGGCGAGCGCGATCTGGGCCGGCGTCGCGCCCTTGTCGTCGGTGATCCGCCGGAGCAGGTCCACCAGCGCCTGGTTCTTCGCCATCGCCTCGGGCGAGAAGCGGGGCACGCTGGCGCGAAAATCGCCCTGGTCCAGCTTGGTATCCTTGCCCATGGTGCCGGTGAGGAAGCCCTTGCCGAGCGGGCTGTAGGGCACCAGTCCAATGCCCAACTCGTCGCAGGCGGCGAGGATGCCGTTGGTTTCGGGCGCCCGCCACCAGAGCGAATATTCGTTCTGCAGCGCGGCGACCGGCTGGATGGCATGGGCACGGCGCAGCGTCTGGACGCCGGGCTCGGACATGCCGAAATGGCGCGCCTTGCCTTCCGCGATGAGGTCCCTGACGGTGCCCGCGACATCCTCGATCGGCACGGCGGGGTCGACGCGATGCTGGTAGAGCAGGTCGATCGTCTCGACTCCCAGGCGCCTGAGCGAGCCTTCGACGGCCGCGCGGATGCGCTCGGGCCGGCTGCTGACGCCGCGATTCTCGCCGGTGGCGAAATCGATATCGAAGCCGAACTTGGTGGCGATCACCACCTGGTCGCGGACCGGCCGAAGGGCCTCGCCGACGACGTCCTCATTCTCGAAGGGACCGTAGACCTCGGCGGTGTCGAAGAAGGTGACGCCGCGATCAACGGCGTCGCGGATCAGCGCCACGCCCTCCGTCCGGGATGGCTTCACCGCATAGCCGAAGCTGATCCCCATGCAGCCCAGGCCCAATGCCGAGACCTGGAGGCCATCGCGGCCGAGTGTGCGTGTCTGCATGTCGAATTCCTTTGCTGCTTTATGGTTCAGGACGCGGCGGCGGCCCGGTCCGCCTCGTCGAAGACGCGGCGGGCGACCGACAGGGCCGTGCTGGCGGTGGGCCAGCCGGAGTAGAAGGCCAGGTGGGTGATGGTCTCGATGATCTCGTCGCGGGTGACGCCGTTCTCGAGCGCCTTGCCGAGGTGGAAGGGCAGTTCGTTCTCGCGATAGAGGGCGATCAGGCTGGCGACGGTGACGAGGCTGCGGTCGCGCGGGCCGAGCCCCGGCCGGCGCCAGATGTCGTCGAACAGCACGCGGTCGCTGATCGCGGTCAGGTGCGGGGCGATGTCGCCCCAGGGAGCCCGCATCGGGGGCTTGTCGTCGGTCATGCTGCGTTCCTTCCATCCCTGATCTAGGCGCTGGGACCAAACGGGATTAGGGTGCGCAATCCGAATGTTCCTGTGAATGCCATTCAGCAATGCCGCGCCAGACCATCAGTGACCTGATCGCATTCCGCGCGGTCGCGCGCGAACGGAGCTTCACGCGCGCGGCGGCGCAACTCGGCGTCTCGCCGTCGGCCGTCAGCCATACCATGCGCGCGCTCGAGGAGCGGCTCGGCGTCCGGTTGCTCGCCCGCACGACGCGGAGCGTGCTGCCGACCGATGCCGGCGAGCGGCTGCTCGGAGCGATCGGCCCGCATTTCGACGGGATCGAGAACGAGATCGCCGCGATCGGCGATCTGCGCGACAAGCCGGCGGGCACGATCCGGATCACCACGGGCATCCACGCCGCCGATTCCATTCTCCGTCCCGCATTGACTCGCCTCCTGCCGGATTATCCCGAGATCACCGTGGAGATCAGCGTCAACGCCGGCTTCGTCGACATCGTATCCGAGCGGTTCGACGCCGGCATCCGTCTCGGGGAGACGGTCGCGCAGGATATGGTGGCCGTCCGGATCGGGCCGGACATGCGGATGGCCGCCGTGGCGGCGCCCGCCTATCTCGCGGCGAGAGAGCGGCCGCGGTCGCCTCGGGATCTCGCCGCCCATGCCTGCATCAACCTGCGCTTCCCGACCCATGGCGGCCTGTATGCCTGGGAGTTCGAGAAAGGGGGGCGGCCCCTCGCCGTGCGAGTGGAAGGGCCTCTCATCGTCAACGAGATTTCGCTGGCTCTCAAGGCCGCGCTGGACGGCCTCGCGATCGCCTATCTGCCGGAGGAATACGTGCTCCCGGACATCGAGAGCGGACGGTTGACGCGCCTGCTCGAGGCCTGGTGCCCGCCATTCCCCGGTTACCATCTTTATTATCCCAGCCGCCGCCAGCATTCCCCCGCCTTCGCGTTGCTTCTGGACGCGCTTCGCTATCGGGGGTGACGCGCGGCCGTCTGGCTTTTTGCCGTGGTCGGCAGCGATGGGCCGGTCGAGTCCGCTCAGGCCGCGAGGTCGGGCGGGGTCACAGGGATCGCCGGCCCCGTGGCAGGTGCAACCGCACGTCGAGGCCGCCAAGGTCCGATCGGCCCAGATCGAGCGATCCGCCATGAAGTTCGATCAACTCGCGGCTGATCGACAGGCCGAAGCCATGCCTGCCTTCCCGCTCGTCGATCCGGCGCGCCTTGAACGTCGCCGCGTCGACATCCTGCTCGCTCATGCCGGGGCCATCGTCCGCGATGGCGATCTCGATCTGACGCTCGCTCTCCCGGGCGGTCACCCGAACGGTGGCGCGCGCCCACTGCCAGGCATTGTCGAGCAGATTTCCCAGCAGTTCGTCGAGGTCCTGCGGATCGCAGCGGACGGCGATGGCGGGCGCTATGTCGATCCGGGCCGCGATCCGGCGATCGGCGTGGATGCGGGCCATGGCGTGCGTCAGGTCGATCACGCAAGGGCGAAGCTCGACGATCGCGTCGGTTGCGCCGCCGGGCTCGGCGGCGCGCGCGCGGCCGAGATGATGGCGGATCTGCCTTTCCATGTGGGCCACCTGTTCGCCGAGCCGACCCGCCGGATCGATCTCCGGACTGTCGAGGTCCAGTCGGAGCGTCGCCAGCGGCGTCTTCAAGCCATGAGCGAGATTGGCCACATGGCCCCGCGCCCGCGCCAGCGCCTGCTCGTTGGCGCCGATCAGCGCGTTGAGTTCCTCTACGAGGGGAAGGAGCTCGGTCGGCTCGTCCACGTCGATATGGCGCGATTGCCCTTCGCGGACCTGCGCGAGCAAGCGGGTCAGCCGGTTGAGCGGGCGGAGGCTGAACCGGAGCTGGAAGATGAGCGCGAGGGTCAGGAACGAGCCGAGCAGGACGAGCGACGCGAGAAGCGGCGCCATGGCCGCGCGCAAGGGGCGCTCGACGATGCTGCGCGGCCCCGCCGCCACGACGAGGAACGGCCCCGCTGCGGTCGCAAGGCGGAGGATGCGATAGTGGATCGGCCGGCCCGAGCCGTCCGTGCCGTCGAGCGGGCGCGGCCGTGCCGGATCGTCCCAGGGGCGATGATGATGGGAGGGGCGATCCCATGGGGGAAGCTGATCCCAATGGGGGGGAAGCGGCAGGGCGGCGGGACCCAGCGAGCCCGATCGAAGCGTGCGGCCCGGGCCGATCACCTCCCATGCCCAGCCCGAACCGGGCTGATCGAAGGGCGGCAGGTCGGTGGCGAGCGCCGGCTCCACCGCGCCGTCCGGCTTCACGGATCGGGCCACCACGGCGATCTGCGCGTCGAGCCGTTCGTCGAGCCCATGCATGACGAAGCGCTCCAGCACATGACCGATCGCCAGCGCGGCGAAGAGAAGCGCCACGATGATCGCGACACCCGCCGTCACCAGCAGGCGGCCGGTCAGGGATTTGGGCAGGAGGCGCATCAAGCGGCGGCGGCCGTGAGGCGATAGCCGAGGCCGCGCACGGTCTCGATATGGTTCGCCCCGATCTTGCGGCGGAGGCGGCCGATGATGACTTCGAGCGAGTTGGAATCGACGTCCGCATCGCCTTCATAGACTCGCTCGAGCAGATCGAGTCGTTCGACGACGGCCTCCTTGCGCAGCATCAGGCAGGACAACACCCGCCACTCGAACGCCGTGAGCTTGAGGGGCAGGCCGTCGATTTGGAATTGGCCCGTCTGCGCCTCGAAGCTGATCGGGCCGCATTGGATGATGCTCGCCGCATGACCCGCCGCGCGCCGCACGAGCGCGCGCAACCGCATGACGAGTTCCTCCACGCGGAAGGGCTTGACCAGATAGTCGTCCGCGCCGGCCTTGAAGCCCTGGACCTTGTCCGACCAGGCATCGCGGGCCGTCAGGATCAGCACCGGCAATCCCCGCCCGACGGCGCGCCACTGCGCCAGGACGGAGAGGCCGTCGCGCCGGGGCAGGCCAAGATCGAGGACGGCGACGTCATAGGCCTCGGTCTCCCCGAGATGCCCGCCATCCTCGCCATTGTCGGCGATATCGACGGCGAACGATTCCGCGCGCAAGGCGCGGGCGATCGCGTCGGCCAGCGCGGCATCGTCTTCCACCAGCAGCACGCGCATCGTCACCTCCCAAGGAGCCGGGCTAGGCCATCGCCATAAACCGAATCTGAACGAGCCGGTTCAGAGCCGGTCGGGCGACAGGCGATAGGAAGGGGCACCTTCAAACGGAGACCCAGATGTCCATATTCCATTCTTCGTCCCCCGCCGCGCGGCGGGTCAAGCTCGGCCTCGCCGCGATCGGCCTCGTGGCGGTCGGCGGTGTCGCCGGCGGCGCGGTCGGTCACGCATTTCGCCCGCCGATCGAGATGGCGCCCATTCATGCGACGGCCATTCGCGATCTCGCGACCTCCCAGGGAATCGTGACGATCAAGGGCCGCATCGCGGAGAGCTTCGGCAATCGCTGGGTGGTCGATGACGGCTCCGGGCGTACCCTCGTCGATGGCGGGCCGCATGGCCATGACGACACGCTGGCGTCTCCGGGCGCGATCGTGTCGGTGCAGGGCCGGTTCGATCGGGGCGCGTTCCGCCCGTCCTTCCTAGTCGATGCCTCCGGCACGGTAACCCCGCTCGGGCCGCCTCCGGGCCACCATCGTCATGGCCACCCCGGACCGGACGGCGACGACATGCGCGGGCCTGATCAGGGGCCGGCCCCGGCTTCGAGAGCACCGGAGCCCGCGCCGGCCGGTTGACCCCGGTCGGGCGACGGACAGGCCGCCTCCGGCTTTCCCATGTCGGAAGCGGACCTGTCGCGCTCGGCCGCAACTCTTCCGGCGGTGAGCGGATCTATGCGATTTCCGGTCGGGAAAGCGCCTGGTCCAGGATATCCGCCATGACGCCGTAGGCCAGTCTGCTGACGTGGACGCCGTCCGCCGAATATCGGTCCTGCAGCGCGCCCGAGCCGTCGGTCAACGCCGTGTGATAATCGATGTACCGAAGCCCCCGCGTCGAGCAGAAATCCTCGAGCCAGCGATTGAGATGGGGGATCCATTCCAGGGGCCGCGCGGCGGGTTGCCAGAAGATGTCACCTGTCGGCGGAATGCTCGCGAGCAACGGCTTGATTCCGTTGCAGGTCGCGATGTCGACCATGGCGCGGATATTGTGCCGATAATCCTCAGGCATGTTGGGGCCGGTATTACCGGCTATGTCGTTGGTGCCGCACAGGATGTGCACGCGTCGCGGACGCAGCGCGACGACATCCTGCATGAACCGCAACAGGATTTGCGGGCTGGTCTGCCCGGCGATGCCGCGGTTCGCGATGGCCTTGCCGAACATGCCCGGCATGGCGACTTGCCAGATTTCCGTGATCGAATCCCCGATCATCACCAGCTCGGGATCGCGGGTCTCGATGTTGATCGCGCGATAGCGGGCGAGGGCGGGCCAATCCTCGGCGCGCTGGCGCGCCTCGCCTTCGCGGCGCGCGGCCATGGCCTCGGGATCGGCCCATCGCGCCTGCAGATCGGCGGGAATGGGCCGCTTGTCGAGGAGCGCCCCCACGAACTGGATCGCGTCGGCATCGGGCGGGGGCGGTGCCGGAAGCGGCGTGCCGCTCATACTGTGCGCTATGCCGGCGCCGCTCCGCTCATCCATGGGGGCGATGCGCGCCGAGCCATGCCGCCGTCCGGTCGATCGCGTTCTGCCGGATGCTTCCATAGAAGATGCCATAATCGTTGACATGATAGATGCCCAACAGCGCGCTCAGCTTGTCGCTGAAGCCGGGGGGCGCATCGGAGGGGATCTGCACCTCGAGCATGGGCGCGTTGCATGCGGCGCCCGTCAGGTTTTTCACCAGTGCCGGGAGGGGTGCGGCGCCCGATGGGAAGGGCGCCTTGGGGAAAGGCAGGCTCCCGGAATTCTCCGCCGCCGGCGCGACGCCATTCGCGCGCCAGTTCACGGGATTGACGCAGATCGGGGGCGAGACGTCACGTTCGCGGACGGCGCCCTGCCACCAATAGCCCGGCCGGCTGAGCAGGATCTTGCGGGGTATGGCCGAGCCCGCCTTGCTCGTGTTCCAGGACATGACGCAGCCGGTCTGTCGCGGGGCATCGCAGGCGGGCAGGCCGATCGTCGCGAAGTCCTGCGGCACATAGCCGCCGACGAGATAGGCCGCGATCATCCGGCTCTGCAGCGGCGTGCCGAGGATCTCGCGCTGGACGAGCTCGATGGCGAGTGCCGTGCCCTGGCTGTGCGAGGCGAGGATGAAGGGCCGTCCCTTATTCTCGTGCGCGATATAATAGCGAAAGGCATTGGCGACGTCGGAATAAGCGAGCGCGACCGCGCCGGTTTCCTTGAGGCCGCCCAGCGACGCCTGGCGATATTGCGGCGCATAGATGCGGCAGCAGCCGTTGAAGACGCTGGCCTGGCCGAGCCGGACCGGCGGATTGAGCTTGGCCACGTCGTCCGGCGCGTCGAACGGCGCGTTCCAGATACTGCCGTCGAGATCGGTCGTCGGGTGGACGAAGAAGACGTCGGCCGGCGCCTGCGCCTCGTCGACGGGCGTGATCCCCGGCGGTGTCGAACGCTCCTGCCCGTTGCGGCCCGGGAAGGCCAGCCAGGCGGACGGCCGCGCATAATCGGGCGCCGGCGGCGGCGGGGTCTGCGCGAATGGCCTGGGCGGCTTTCCGATCACGGCGCTGGCCCCGAGCCAGAGCAGGAGGATGAGGGCGACCAGCACCAGCAGCCCGATCAGGACGATGCGGAGCGCTCGACGGGCCGGCCTGCGGCGTTCCGCAGGTATCACGGTCTGGGACACGTCATTCTCCCTTATCGGCTGTTGGTGCGCAGATGGCGCTTGAGGAAATCCCAGCTGTCGCGCCGCATCCGGCGGGAGACGTCCGCCGTCTGATCGATATCGAAGCCGTGGAAGCCGCCGGGATAGACGTGCAGTTCGGTCGGCACGCCCGCGCGGATCAGGCGGCTGGCGTAGCGCATGTCCTCATCGACGAAGAGATCGAGCGCGCCCGTGCAGAGGAAGGTCGGCGGGAGGCCGGCCAGATCCTGCGCGCGCGCCGCGGCGGCATAAGCCGGGATATCGTCGGAGCCCGGCGCCTTGCCGAGATAGGCCCGCCAGCCGAAGGCATTGCTCGCCGCGTTCCAGACGAATTGGCCGGCATGGGGATGGGGATCGGCGGCGATGCAGGTGCGATCGTCGATCATCGGATAGACGAGGTGCTGGAAAGCCAGGGCGAATTCGCCGCGATCCCTGGTCAGCAGCGCGAGCGCCGCGGCGAGGCCACCCCCCGCGCTCTCGCCGCCGATGCCGATCCGGCCGGCATCGATCCCCAGCTCGTCCGCATGGCCGAACACCCAATCGAGCCCGGCGTAACAATCCTCGAGCGGACCGGGAAACGGCGTCTCCGGGGCGAGCCGATAGTCCACCGTCACCAGCGCGCACGCGATCGTCTCGACGAGCAGGCGGTGGATCGGCTCGAGCGTGGCGGCCGTTCCCCCGACGTAGCCGCCGCCGTGGATATGGTAGAGGCAGGGAAGCGCCACACCTTCGTGCCCCGCCGGGCGATAGTGGATCAGGGGCACGTCGGGCGCGCCGTCGCGGCCAGGCGCGGTCAGCCTCTGCCGGGTGACGCGCTCCGGATGGACGATCTCGCCGACGGGAAGCCGCGTCGCGTCGCGCAGCAGCGGCAGGACGCTCTCGTCCAGCGTCACCTGTGGCCAGAGTTCGAGCAGCCCGAGCAATTCCGGATCGACGAGGGAGCGGCTGGTCATGGCGTCACATTCCTGTTCCAGTGGGTGACGGCGATCGTCCTGGGGTCGATCGGCGTGCCGTGCTTGTGGGTAACGACGATCGGACGCCGTTCGCCACCCATGAGATCGAAATGATTGTCGTCGAAGCGCAGATCCGGATCGTCGGAGCGCAATGCCACGCCGAGCGCATACCGATCGGCGGCGATCGTGATCTGGAGGGTCGGCCCGGCTGGCCCGTGGGCGACCTGCAACCCCGGATCGGGATCGAGCGCCAGATCCTTGACCGGCGCCGGCAGCAGCCGGTTGGCGGGGAAGTGGCCGCCCGCGCTGCGCACGATCAGGATGCGATCGGTCGCTTGCGGCCCGGTGCCGCTCCACACGCAGCGGCTGGCATTGGGCGGAACCTCGAACGCGATCGTCTCGCGCCCGCCGGTGCCGCCGGCCAGGCGGGCGAGCGCGATCGTGGCGGTGTCGCGGACCGGCTCCAGGCGGTCGTTGGTGATCCACAGCTCGACGGTGTCGCCGTCGCGGCGGAACGACGCCAGCACCGGCGCGAAGGCACGGGTGACCGCGTAGAAGCTCGCCTTGGCGACGCCGTCATAGTCGATCAGGCTCCAGCTCACGCAGGGCCAGCAGTCGTTATGCTGCCAGACCAGCGCGCCCGAGCAATGCGGCTTGCGGCGGCGATAATGCTCGATGCCGAAAGCCAGCCCCTCCGCCTGGGTCAGCATCGAGAAGGCGACATAATCCTCCAGCGTCGTGGGCGGGCCGGTGAAGGGCGTCATCATCGCCGTCATCTTGTCGGCGACGTCCTTGATCCGGTCGAGGAAGCCCTGCGAGCCGATCTCCAGATCCTCCGGGGCCATCCAGCGCCGGAGCGTGCCGATGTCGGGTGCGCCCTGGATGCCGAACTCGCTGGCGAAGCGGGCCATGTCCTCGGCGAAGCGCGTGAAGGCGATCCCTTCGGCGCTTCTGTCGGATCGCCCGACCGCGTCCCTGTCCGGCACCGGCGGGACGCCGTGCCAGACCGTCCAATTGTGCACGTCGCCGCCGCGCATGCTGTTGGGGCTGGGGCCGCCCCACGGGCTGCCCGGCCAGTAGGGCGTGGCCGGATCGAGTTCGGCGAGAATGGCCGGGATGAGCGTATCGTAGAGGCTCTGGCCGACGAGCGGCGTGGTCGTGCCGGTGGCATGGTCATCGAAGAACTGGAGCGCCTGATTCTCGTTGTTCCCGCACCAGAGCGCGAGGCAGGCATGGTGCCGCAGCCGCGCCACCTGCTCGGACACTTCCGCCCGCACGTTGGCGAGGAAAGCGGGGTCGTCGTCGGGATAAGGCGCGCAGGCGAACATGAAGTCCTGCCACACCAGCAGGCCGCGCCGGTCGCATTCGTCGTAGAAGATATTGGGCTCGTAGAGGCCGCCGCCCCAGACGCGGATCATGTTCATGTTGGCCGTCACCGCGCGCACCAGCAGATCGCGATAGCTGTCGTCCGGAATGGCGCCGACATAGGAACTGGCCGGCACCCAATTGGCGCCCTTGGCGAAGATCGGCACGCCGTTGAGCACGAAGCGGAAGAAGGTGCTGCCCGGTTCGTCGAGATCGGGGGATTGGTCGATGGCGATCGTGCGGAGACCGACGCGGCGCGCGAACTCCGGTGCACCGTCGATCTTGGCGGCCACGGTATATAAAGGCTGATCGCCGAGATCGGCGGTCCACCACAAACGTGCCTCCGGCACCGTCATGGCGACCGCGCCCGACCCGTGCCGCGTCGCGGTCGCGACTGCCGCGCCGTCCGGATCCAGAAGCTCGATCACCACCTCCGTGGGCGCCGACATGTCGATGTCGATCTGAACCTCGGCCGTCCCGCCGGCGATCGACAGTGTCGAAAAATTGAGGCTGCGGATCGTCGCCGCCTGCCGCCGCACGATGCGGACCGGCTTCCAGATCCCGACGGTCGGCAGGTCCGGCCCCCAATCCCAGCCCCAGCCGAATTGGGCCTTGCGCATCAGCGGGCGACGCGAGCTGCTGATCCGATCGGTGAAGCTGCCCCACGCCGCGAGCGGCGCACCCGCGACCATGACGGCCGTGGGATGGAAGCAGAGCGCGAGATCGTGACGCCCCGCCGCGACGCCCGACACATCGAAGCTCCAGCTTCGGAACATGTTGTCGGCGCGGCCCAGCAGGGTGCCGTCGAGATAGACGTCGGCGAAGGTGTCGAGCCCTTCGAACAGCAGTTCGGTCGTCTCGCCCGGCCGCGTCGTGGCCAGGTCGAGCGCGGCATGCCACCACCATTCGCGATCCCGCACCCACGATGCGGGGGCTTCGTTGCGCGCCGCGAACGGATCGGCCAGCCGCCCCGCGGCGATCAATGCCAGATAGGTGTCGCCCGGAGCGCCGGCGGGAATCCAGCCGTCGCCCGATCCGCGTGCCGAATCGCCCGCCAGCCCGTCACCCGGCGCGAAGTCCCGGATCCGCCAGTCGCCTATCGCTTCACGCATGTTTCCAGCTCCTCGGCGCGACCAGCATCGCCGCCACATATCCGCACAGTCCGATGACGCCCGACACGACGCCGATGATCACCAGCGTCTGTGGCAGGTGCTTGTCGTCCCCGAAGATGACCGGGCCGAGCAGGGTGATGAGCGGCACGAAACCCATGCCGATCACGGTGCCGACGATGCTCGTGATCTGCAGGCACATGCCGCGTTCCTCGTTCGGAACGACCAATGTCACCGCCGCGACGGCGGTCACCTGCATCGCGGTGCAGGCGGTCATCATGATGCCGAGCATGATGCCGAACCCCGGCACCGTCGGCATGATCGGATAGGCGGTGGCGGGAATGGCGATCGCCGTCGCGACGATCGCGCCGATCATCAGGCCACCGCGCCGCTTGCTCTTGTTGCCCCAGTCGACCGCGAAGCCGCCCAGGATCGAGCCCACCAGGCCGGCGATGAGGATCATGCCGCCCATCCAGCCGCCGAACTCGTTGGGTTGCAGGCCGTAATTGCGGGTGAGGATCGGCGCCGCCCACATGCCGGCCGCGCCCTCCGCCATGCCGCCGGCCGTCGCGCCGATCCACAATGCGGTCAGGAAGCGCCAGCGCGTCACCAGCCCGCGCAACGCGGCCATGATCGAGGCGCCGCGCTGCTCGGTCTCGTGGCGCTGGGGTTCGGGAAGGAGCAGGACCGGGATCAGGATCGCGGTCCCGAGGCCGGCGAAGACCAGGGCCGCGAGCCGCCATGGCACCATGTCGGGAAACAGCGCCCAGCCGTGCAGCTTGAAATAGCCGAACAGCGCGCCGCCGCCCGCGAACGCCAAGGCTGGCCCCGCGAGAACGCCGATGCCGGCCACCATGGTCGCCCGGCCGCGCTTGCCCGGCGGGCACAGGTCGGCGATCATCGACAGCGCCACGGCAAAGGCGCCGCCGACGCCAAGGGCGATCAGGGCGCGTGCTACGAACAATGTCGTGAAATCATGCGCGTAGACGGTCATGATCGCACCGATCGCCCACATCAGCCCCAGGACCAGAAGGGTGCGGGCGCGGTTGAGATGATCGATCGCAAGCCCGAGGGGAATGGCGCCGAGCACGGCGGGCAGTCCGTTCGCGCCCCCCTGCAGCGTCGCGATCTGGAGATCGGTGAAGCCGATATCGTGCTGGGCCGCTTCCTGGAGCGGGGTCATCAGCAATCGAACCCCGCCGGCAATGCAGAGAATGACTGCCAGCAGGATGATCCAGCCCCAATGGGTGTCGCGTGGGAGCGAATCGAATGCCGGCTCATGCGCGGCGGTCGGTTCGTCCTCATGAACAGGCGCGATCTCGCGCTCCGTCAGCCCCATCGTCGCTCTCCTGCTTCCGTGGCGTCGCCGGCATGGGTGATCGTCCCGTGTCCGCTCAACATCTTTATTCGATATTCAAGATATGTTGACTCAAAAGTCAAGGTGTGATGAATCGAGGCCATAACAAGAATGAAGGATGGGTGAGGGCGATGGCGTTCGTGCAAAGCGGGAATGCGAAGATCCACTGGCGATCGCAGGGGAAGGGGACGCCGGTCCTCCTGATCATGGGCCATCTCTACAGTTCGGAGATGTGGTATCCGCTGATCCCGGCGCTGGCGGCGAACCACCGCGTCATCACCCTCGACAATCGTGGCACCGGTCGGAGCGATACCACCAGCGGCGTGACGATCGAGCAGATGGCGGACGACGCGCTCGCGGTGCTCGATGCCGCGGGCGAGAAGCAGGCGCACGTCTACGGCGTCTCGATGGGGGGCGGGATCGCCGGCGAGTTCGGCATGGCCTATCCCGATCGCGCGCTGTCGGTCACGCTCGGCTGCACCATGCTCAAGGCCGATCGCGCGGGCCACGGCAATCAGCGCACGCCATGGGTCTATCGCCTGCCGCGCTGGCTGGTGCGCTGGATGCTGCGCAGGGCGGCCCGGCCGGAGAATTACGGTTCGGCCGCGCCGCGAGACGCGGCGCTGCGAGACCTGGCGGTACAGGCGCGCGACCGCTTCACCATGAAAGGCGTGCGCGAGCAGAATCTGGCGATTACCCGGTACGTCACCACGCGCGAGCGGGCGAGGCAGGCGCTCACCATGCCGGTGCTGGTGCTCCACGGCGACGAGGATCCCCTGGTCGACGTGAAGTACGGCCGGGAACTGCACGAGATCCTGCCCCACAGCCGCTATGTCGAATTCGCCGGTGCCGCGCACAATTATCTCGTCGCGGCCGGCGACAAGGCGACCCGTGCCTTCATCGACTTCATCGAAGAGGTCGACGCGCGACGGCGCGTCTCCGCCTGACGCCCTTTTCCAGAACAGGATATTCGAATGCCCAAAGCGCGCGTCGCCGGGGTCGGCATGATCCCCTTCACCAAGCCCGGCCAGAGCGAGGACTGGGACGTGATGGCCGAGAAGGCCATCCGCCTCGCGCTCGCCGATGCCGGGATCGGCTATGACCGGATCCAGCAGGCTTATGCCGGCTATGTCTATGCGGACTCCACCGCCGGCCAGTCGGCGCTCTACCGGGTTGGCTGCACGGGCATCCCGATCGTCAACGTCAACAACAATTGCGCGACGGGATCGACTGCGCTCTACCTCGCGCGCCAGATGATCGAGGCGGGGGCGGCAGACTGCGTGCTGGCGGTCGGCTTCGAGCAGATGCTGCCGGGCGCGCTCGGCATGGTGTTCAACGATCGCCGGCAGACGCTCGGGCTGCATATCTCGAAACAGCAGGAATTGCTGGGGCCGGACGACACGACCCCGATCACCGCGCAGCAATTCGGCGGTGCCGCGCTCGACTATCAGCAGCGCCACGGCACGGCGGACGCGGTGTTCGGCCTGATCTCGGTGAAGGCGCGGGCGCACGCCGCCCACAATCCGATGGCGCTGTTCCGCGATCCGATCACGCTCGACGCGGTGATGGCCTCAAAGCCGATCCATGGCCCGCTGACCCGCTTCCAGGCCTGCCCGCCGACCTGTGGCGCAGCGGCGGCGATACTCGTGTCCCCCGGATTTGCTGCGCAGCATGGCCTCGATGCGTCGGTCGAGATCGTCGCCCAGGCGATGACCACCGATTATGCCGAGACCTGGACCGGCCGATCGATGATGAGCGTCGTCGGCTACGACATGACGCGCGAGGCGGCGCGGCAGGTTTACGAGGCGGCCGGCATCGGGCCGGAGGACATCCCCGTCGTCGAATTGCACGACTGCTTCACCGCCAACGAGCTGATCACCTACGAGGGGCTCGGCCTGTGCGGGGAGGGCGGGGCCGAGGCCTTCATCCGCGACGGTGGCAACACCTATGGCGGCAGGCATGTGACCAATCCGTCGGGCGGCCTGCTCTCCAAGGGGCATCCGCTCGGCGCGACCGGCCTCGCCCAATGTTACGAACTGACGCAGCAACTGCGCGGCACCGCCGGCCAGCGCCAGGTTGAGGGCGCGCGCTTCGGGCTCCAGCACAATCTCGGGCTCGGCGGTGCATGCGTCGTCACCCTCTACGGTCAGGTGGCGTGATGACGAAGTTGCAGGGCAAGGTCGCGATCATATCGGGGTCGGGGCGCGGGATCGGCCGCGCGCTGGCGCTCAAGCTGGCGTCGGAGGGCGCGAGCGTGGTCGTCAACGATCTCGATGCCGGAACCGCCAATGCCGTGGTCGCGGATATCGAGGCGGCGGGTGGTCGGGCCATCGCCTGCGTCGGCGACGTGACCGAGCCGGATTTCGGCGAACGCTTCGTGCAGGCGGCGACAGGGACGTTCGGCGGGCTCGACATCGTCGTCAACAATGCCGGCTACACGCGCGACGGCATGATCCACAAGATGGCCGACGAGCAGTTCCAGGCGATGCTGGACGTGCATGTGACGGCCCCGTTCCGCATCCTGCGCGCGGCGGGCGAGCCGATCCGCGCGATGGCCAAGCAGGAAACGGCCGAGGGGCGCGAGGTGATCCGCAAGGTGGTCAACATCTCGTCCATCTCGGGCCTGCACGGCAATGCGGGGCAGGTGAACTATGCCGCCGCCAAGACGGCGCTGGTCGGCATGACCAAGAGCCTCGCCAGGGAATGGGGGCGCCTGAAGGTCTGCGTCAATTGCGTGGGCTTCGGGCTGGTCGAGACGCGCCTCACGGCGACCGCCGGCGATCCCGGGACCCGCGCCACCATCGGCGGCCAGGATCTGCAGCTGGGCGTGCCGGCCGGCACGCGCGAGGCCGCCGCCGCGATGATCCCGCTGGGTCGGGGGGCGAGCCCCGAGGAAGCGGCCGGCGCGATCTACATCTTCTGCATCCCGGAGAGCGATTACATCAGCGGCGAGGTCGTGCTCGCCGCCGGCGGGCTGGGGGCCTGACGCATATGCACAGCTATGAATTGCTGCTCGGCAACTTCCTCGACCATGCCGCCAAGTGGCACGATCGCGCCGAGGTCGTAACCGGCGGCGGGAGCGAGGCGGCCTCCGAGCGGATCGGCTATCGGGCGCTACACGACAGGAGCAGCCGCCTGTCCGGCGCCCTCGTCGCCATGGGCCTTGGCCGCGGCGACCGGATCGCGACGCTGGCGTGGAACAGCCACGCCCACATGGAATGCTGGTACGCGGCGGTCGGGATCGGCGTGTCGTGCCACACGCTCAACCCGCGCATCGGCGTGGCGCAGATGGCGGATATGGTGCGCCAGGCGCAGGATCGCGCGCTGTTCATCAGCCCCGACCAGGCGTCCGTCGCCGAGCAACTGGTCGCGCAATGCCCCGGCATCGAGCAGGTGGTCGTGCTGGACGAGCCCGGTGCCCGCCATCCGGCGCTGCCCGATTGCGGGGGCATGCGGGTCTGGCGGCAATCGGAGCTGCGCGCGGACCTGGGCGGGCCGGTGCCGTGGGGAGGCTTTCCGGAGTCCACCGAATCCGGCCTGTGCTTCACCTCGGGAACCACGGGCGCGCCCAAGGGCGTCCCCTATACCCACCGATCCATCTACCTCATGACCCTGACCCTGCTGCAGACCGACGTGCTCGGCATCGGCAGCGCGGATTCGGTGCTCGCCGCCGTACCGATGTTCCATGCCAATGCCTGGGGCCTGCCCTATGCGGTGCCGGCGGCCGGCGGGCGTCTCGTCCTGCCGGGCCGCCACAATGACGGTGCGAGCCTCGCCGCGCTGATCGCGGCGGAGGAGGTGACGATCGCGATCGGCGTGCCGACCGTCTGGCTCGGCCTGATCGATCATCTCGACGCGACGGGCGGCCGGCTGCCGTCCTTGCAGCGCGTGGTGCTGGGCGGTTCCTCGATCCCGCAGGCCCTGATGGACCGAATCGAGCAGCGGCTCGGCGTGCGCTGCCAGACCAGCTGGGGCATGACCGAGCTCTCGCCGCTCGGCGCCGTGATGCCGGCGAGCGCCGGGGTGCGGCGGTCCAGGCTTTCGGGGCGCCCGCCCGTCGGGGTCGACCTGCGCCTCGCCGATGGGGACGGGGATTCGCTGCCCGAGCAGCGCGGCGTGGAGGGGCATCTCCAGGTCCGGGGGGCGAGCGTGATCGATCGCTATCTGGGCCAGGCGGAACCGGTCACCGATGCCGAGGGCTGGTTCGACACCGGCGATCTCGCGACGATCGAGGAGGACGGCAATCTCGTCATCACCGGCCGATCCAAGGATCTCATCAAATCGGGCGGCGAGTGGATCAATCCGGGAGAGATGGAGGCGATCGTGGGCGCGCTGCCGGCGGTCGGCCTGGTCGCGGTCGTCGGGCGGCCGCACCCGAAATGGACGGAACGGCCGATCGTGGTGATCGAGCCGCGTTCGGGCCACACCGTCTCGGACGAAGAGGTGGTGCAGTCCCTGACGGGCAAGGTGCCGCGCTGGTGGATGCCCGATGCGATCGTGCGGGTCGATCGCATGCCGCTCGCGATGACCGGCAAGATCGACAAGCAACAGTTGCGGCGCCAGTTCGCCTGATCAGATATTTATTTTTGGATCAATAAACATTGACGCTGATTTTCGAATCAGTATTCTGACACCAAGCGCACCGAGCAAGACATGCCGGGCGAAGGAGAGGGGAAGTTCCGATGAAGGCTGCTATTCGGCTTGGCGTATCCGCGATCGCCCTGATCGGCGCGGGTGCCGCTTGCGCGCAAACCGGCCAGGCCGCCGATGCGGCGGCCTCGGCGCGTCCGGCGGGCGCAATGTCGCCGGCTGGCGAGATCGTCGTGACGGCCGAACGCCGCGCGACCAGCCTGCAGCGCACCTCGGTCGCCGCCACGGTCCTCACCGGCGCGGATCTCGTGAAGAAGGGCGTCAACACGATCGACCAGTTGCAGTTCGCGACGCCCTCGCTGACCGTCAACAACACCGGGCAGGGCAATGCCGTCAACATCCGCGGCATCGGCCAGACCGAGCGGGGCAGCGCCTTCCAGAGCGGCGTCGTCACCTATCGCGACGGCGTGGCGACCTTCCCGGGCTATTTCCAGAGCGAGCCTTATTACGACATCGCCAGCGTCGAGGTGCTGCGCGGCCCGCAGGGCACCTTCGCGGGCGGCAATGCGACCGGCGGCGCGATCTTCATCACCGAGGTCAACCCGACGCTGGACAAGGCCGGCGGCTATGCCACCGCCCAATATGGCAATTACAACGATATGAAGTTCGAGGGCGCGCTGAACCTGCCGGTCAGCGATACGCTGGCCCTGCGGGTCGCGACCAGCGACGAGCGCCGCGACACCTTCTATCACATTACCGGCCCGTGGACGGGCAATCCCGGCAACCTGCGCTCCTATAGCGGCCGGGTCAGCCTGTTGTGGCAGCCGACATCGCAGCTCCGCGTGCTGATCAAGGGCGACTATAGCAACGTCAACCAGGGCGGCTATCCCGGCGACCCCGCCAATCCGGCCCAGCGCCCGGCGGGCACCGATCTCTTCCATATCACCAGCAACGCCTATCTGGCCGGGCGGGACGAATTCGGCCGGATCGTCGCCAACATCTCCTACACGACGGACGGGGGTGTCGTCTTCCGCTCGATCTCCGGTTTCCAGAAGGGGACGGTGCAGGAGAATATCGACAATGACGGCACCAGCACCGACATCCTGGCCTTCAAGGACAAGATCAGCGAGCGGATCTGGTCGCAGGAGGTCAATATCATCTCGCCGAGCAGCGGCCGCTTCACCTGGCTGCTCGGTGGCTATTACCAGGCCGACAAGATCACCATCCCGGCCGACGGCGGATACGATTCCTACGGGCCGCTGCCTCCGCTCGTTCCGTTCCCGGTCGATACCCTCATCGTCGGCACCAATCCGAAGACCGCGCTCGCGGCCTTCGGGCAGGTCGGCTATCAATTGAGTTCGGCGCTGCAAGTCACGCTGGGCGGCCGCTGGTCGCGCAACACGTCGAGGAACGACGTGCACTCCTTTCTGCAGCAGGCGCCCAGCGTATTCCTGGACCAGCACGATTTTACCGCCAAGAACAAGGTCAACGGCAAGGTGGCGCTGAACTGGACGCTGGACCGGAACAACTTCCTCTACGCCTTCGCCGCAACGGGTTCGAAGGCCGGCGGCCTGAACACGAGCAATTTCTACAAGATCACCCCGAAGCCCTTCAGGGCGGAGGACGTGACGGACTACGAGATCGGTTGGAAAGCGACCTGGCTGGAGGGGCACGTGCGCACGCAGCTCGGCGGCTATTACAACCGCTACAAGAATTTCCAGATCACGATCATCGATCCGACCACGACCCTGTTCAATTCGATCGTGAACGTGACGAAGCCGACGAAGATCTACGGCGCGGAATTCTCGGCGCAGGGCTCGCTCGGCCATTTCGGCTTCGATTTCGCGACCTCCTGGTCGCACACGAAGGTGGGCCGCTTCTACGCCTTCGATCCCCGCGTCGCCCATGGCGGCGGGTGCGATGTGGCGAGCGGTCCGGCGAACCCGGCTACGGGGTGCCTCGATCTGGGCGGTCGCCAGGCCTCCTATGCCCCCAAGTTCACGCTGAGCGCCGGCGCGCAATATGCCATTCCGCTCGGCGAGCGGATGACGCTGACCCCGCGCGTCGATTTCTCGCACACCGCCGGCACCTGGGCGACCTTGTTCGAGAATGCCGCCTTCGGCGATCACCTCCAGGCGCGAAACCTGATGAACGCCCAACTGACGCTCGCCACCGGGCCTTGGTCGATCGCCGGGTTCGGCAGCAATCTCACCAACCAGCATTATGTCGCCGCCATCAACGGCCTGCGCCGCATGGCGGGGTTGCCGCGGCAATATGGCATCCGCGTGAGCCGCAGCTTCTGACGATGTCGGGGCGGCATGACGTGCCGCCCCGCCGCCCGGATGCTGCGCCTGGCATCTTGTTGAAAAGATCAACAACGGCCATGGAGAGGCCGGGCTCTTCGTGACGAGCAGCGACGCGGCCCGGAGACGAACGCGGGTGGAACGAGCATGACGACGGGGCTGCGGCGGGGGCGCCGAACGAAGGCACAGCAGAGGGCCGAAACCCTCGAGCAGATTCTGGACGCCGCCGAATATCTGTTCTCGCGGCATGGCCTGCACGGCGTCACCCTGAAGGACATCGCCAAGCGGGCGGACATGCACACCTCCCTGTTGCATTATTATTTCGACGACAAGAAAGCGATCTTCGACGCCGTGTTCGCGCGCCGCGCGGAAGTGACCGCGAGCCTGCGCATGGCGGCGCTCGATCGATACGAGCAGGAAAGCGGCGGCAATCCCACGGTCGAGGGCGCGCTGCATGCCTATATCGACACCGACCTCGATCTCTTCGGCAATGGCGGGGAGGGGTGGCGCGATTATGCCACGCTCGGCGCCCAGGTATCGATGACTCCCGAATGGGGTGCGGAGTTGTTCGACACCCATTTCGATCCGGTCGTGCTCAAGCTGATCGGCCTGCTCAAGCGCGCCTTGCCGGACTGTCCCGAGGAACGGATCTTCTGGGGCTATCATTTCGTGTCGGGCGGGCACGTGCTGACGCTGGCGCGGACCGGTCGCATCGATGCCTTGTCCGGCGGCCTCTGCAAGTCCGAGGATTTCGCCTCGATCAAGACCTACATGGCGCGATTCATGGCCGCCGGCTTCCTGGAGATCTGTCGATCGGGCGCGTGACATCGTCTCGCCGGTGCGATCGACGCGCGCGCCGACGGCCCTTTTGATCCCGAGTCAGACCGCGCCAGATGCCCGCGCGCCGACGGCGTCGAGCTTGTCCGCATCGTACCGAAACCGGTTCTCATCGATCTCGTCCAGATGCGAGCCCGCCCAGGCGCCCAGGGCGCGCAACGGTATGGCGAGCGATTGCCCCAATCCCGTCAACGCATATTCGACCTGCGGCGGCAGTGTCGGATAGACCGTGCGGCTCACCATGCCGTCGCGTTCGAGGGCTTTCAGGGTGCGCGTGAGCATCTGCTGGGAAATGCCGCCGATCGTCCGCTTTATGTCGTTGAAGCGGCGCGGTCGCTCGACCAGCACCATGACGATCATCACCGTCCATTTGTCGCCGACGATCGCGAGCACGCTGCTCATCTTGCGGCACTGCGCGCTCACGCCGGGGAAGGCGGGCATATCCATGTGACCTGGTCCTAAAAATATGCGTCCTTGGCGGAGCGCCTTCAGTCACATAGCTGGTCCTGGTCACAAATCCAGACCGGAGACATTGCATGAAGGTTCTTCATCTCGATTCCAGCATCATGGGCGAAGGATCGGCGAGCCGCGCCATTTCCGCCGCCGTCGTCCAACACCTCCGGGATGCGGATGCGAGCGTCGACGTCACCTACCGCGATCTCGCCGCCGAACCGATCCCCCATATGACGCTGGATGCCTTCATGGCGCTGGCCGAGGGCGACGACGTGCAGCAATTTCTTGATGCCGACATCGTGGTGATCGGCGCCGGCTTCTACAATTTCTCGATCCCCAGCCAGTTGAAGGCCTGGGTCGATCGCATCGCGGTAAGGGGCAAGACCTTTTCCTACGGGGAGACGGGCCCCGTCGGGCTCGCCACCGGCAAGCGCGTGATCGTCGCCCTCGCGCGGGGCAACGTCTATGGCGAAGGCTCGCCCTACGCGGCATATGAGCATGCCGAAACGCTGCTGCGCTCGATCTTCACCTTCGTCGGCGCCGATGTCGAGTTCGTGGTGGCCGAGGGGCTTGGGCGCGGCGAGGAGGCGCGGCGCGCGGGGGTCGATGGCGCCCTCGAACAAGCCCGCCGGATCGTCCCGGTGCCTGCGGCGATGAGTCTCTGACGAGTCCGGCGTGTATCCGGCGCCGGGCAGATCCGCTCGGGCCGGATGCACACGGATCGGCGGTTCAGGCCGCCGTCGCCGATCCGCATTTCCCGGAACGCGGGCTTCGTCGCCTCATGCCTTCGGTTCTATTTCGGGGAATAGCAGCGCAGGAAGTGGGTGGCGATGCGGTGGGCCTCGTCGCGGATCGCATCGGGGTCGCGTCTCTCGACGCCCCAGAGCAGGTGCTGAGGATAGCCACCGGCGCACATGCTGAGCAATGTGGCGGCCGCATCGCCGGGATTGTCCCGGCGCAGTGTGCCCGCCTCCATCTGGGTCGCCAGATATTCGGCCAGGACGATCCGGCTTCTGCCCGGCGCGCGATCGTAAAAGATGCGACCGATCTCCGGAAAGCGCTCGACCTCGCTGATGATCAGGCGCTGGAGGGCGATCGCGTCCGGCATGGTGATGCGGGTCACGAACTTCTCGACGAACAGGATCAGCACCTCGTCGATCGGCGCGTGCGGGTCGAGCACCGATGTCATCGCCGAGCGGAAGGCGGCGGTGGCGGAATCGAGCACCGCCGCGAACAATTCCTCCTTCGACGCGAAATAGCTCCAGAGCGTCGCCTTGGAGCCGCCCAATTGCCCGGCGATCCCGGACATGGTCGTGCGGTCATAGCCATGTTCGAGAAAGGTGCGCGTCGCCAGTTCGATGATCGCCGCGCGCCGTTCCGCCTTGCGGGTCTCGCGACGGCCCAAAGGCGGGGTATCCGTATCCGTTTTCATTGCCGTACTATACGGTACGATTTTCTGTTGACAAGGGTATCGGCCGAGCGCAGATGGAAACCGTACTCCATGGTACGGAGATTCGATCATGCCTCTCGCGAGACCCCGCGGGTTGCCGCTGCGCGCGGCTGCCCTGTCATTGCTGCTGTCCGGATGCGTCGCGGAGCCGCGCCTGGGGCCGCGCGCGGCCATCCGCCCGGCTCAGGAATTCGCCGCCGGGCGGAGCCTCGCGCCGGCCGTGGCGGCGGACGCGACCTGGCCCGAAGGCGACTGGTGGCACGGCTATAATGATCCGCAGCTCACGGCCCTGATCGGAGAGGGTCTGTCCGGCGCGCCGGACATCGCCGCCGCGGTGGCGCGGCTCCGTCAGGCCGAGGGCTATCGCCAGCAGGCCGGCGCCGCCTTGCTGCCCCAGATCGACGGTCAGGCCTCGATCGGCGGGGCGAAGCAGAGCGGGCGGATGGGCGCGCCTTTGCCGCCCGCGCTGGGCGGCTGGAAGGACACCGCGAGCGCGTCGCTCGCTGCCAGCTTCGATCTCGATCTGTGGGGCAAGAACCGGGCGAACCTGCGCGCCGCGACGTCGGATGCCGAAGCGGCCTCGCTGGATGTTGCGCAGGCGCGGCTGCTGCTGTCGACCACCATTGCCAGCGCCTACGCCGATCTCGCGCGTTATTATGCCGAACGCGACGTCGAGGCGAATGCGGTGCAATTGCGCCTCGATACGCAGAAGCTCGTCGCCAACCGCGTCGCGATCGGCCTCGACACCAGGGCCGAGCTCAAGCAGGCCGATTCCGCCGTCCCCGCCGAGCGGGCGCAGCTGGCCGCGATCGAGGAATCGATCGCGCTCACCAAGAACCGGATCGCGGCTCTGCTGGGCGAGGGGCCGGATCGCGGGCTGACGATCCAGCGGCCGACCCTGCGCTTCGCCGCGCGGACGGTGCCGGCGGACGTCACCACCGATCTGATCGGCCGCCGGCCCGACATCGTCTCGGCGCGCACCCGGGTGGAATCGAGCGCCGAGCGGATCAAGGCGGCGCGGGCGGATTTCTATCCGTCGATCAGCCTGTCGGCGCTGATCGGCGTCCAGTCGCTCGGCATCTCCAACCTGTTCCTGTCCGGGTCCAGCTACGGGCAGGCGGGTGCCGCGATCAGCCTGCCGATCTTCCACGGCGGCGAGATCAAGGGCAAATATCGTGTCGCGCGCGGCACCTATGACGAAGCGGTCGCGACTTACGACGGCACGGTCGCGAGCGCCTTCCACGACGTCGCGGACGCGGTGACCAGCCAGTCGATGCTGTCCGAGCAGCTGACCCAGTCGCGCCAGTCCCTGTCCGACGCGCGAGAGGGCTATGATGTCGCACGCCAGCGTTATGAGGGCGGGCTCTCCGATTATCTGACCGTGCTCACCGCGCAGAACAGCGTGCTGACCGAGCAGCGCATCGTCGTCGATCTCGAGGCGCGGGCCTTCACGCTCGACGTCGCGCTGGTGAAGGCGCTTGGCGGCGGTGCCGTCGCGCCCGTGTCCCCTTCCTCCACCGCCCGCGCCGACGCCGGCGCCGTTTCCCGGGAGACCATCCATGGCTGAGGCCGATCCCATTCTCGAACCCCAGGCATCCGAAGGGGCCGCGAAGCCGGGCAATCCCAAGCGCCGCAAGGCGCTGCTGGGCATCGGCGGCGCGGTGCTGCTCGCCGGTGCCGGCTATGGCGGCTGGTACGCGCTTGTCGGCAGCCATCATGTCGGCACGGACAATGCCTATGTCGGCGCCGACACCGCGCAGGTGACGCCGATGGTGGCGGGGCAGGTAGCACAGGTGCTGGTGTCCGACGCGCAGACGGTGCGGCGCGGCGATGTGCTCGTCCGCATCGACGATTCCGATGCCCGTATCGCGCTCGCCGACGCCGAGGCCGCGCTCGCCAAGGCGAAACGGCAGTTCGGGCAGACCAGCGCCACCGGCAGCTCGCTCGCCTCGATGCTGGCCGCCAAGGACCAGGCGATCGCCGGCGCGCAGGCGCAATTGTCCTCGGCCCAGGCGGCGTTCCAGAAGGCCTCCGTCGACCTCGATCGACGCAGGAAGCTGGCGCCGAGCGGGGCTGTCTCGGCCGACGAACTGACCTCGGCGATCAACTCCTACGCTGCCGCGAAAGGGAATGTCGACAATGCCCGCGCGGCGCTGCAGCAGGCGATCTCGGCGAAGGGCGCGGCGAAGGGCGACCTCGCGGCCAACCAGGCGCTGATCGACGGCACGACCGTCACGACCAACCCGGACGTGCTGGCCGCGCAGGCCAAGGTGGATCAGGCGCGGCTCGATCTGTCGCGCACCGTGATCCGCGCGCCGGTCGACGGGATCGTCACCAACCGCAACGTGCAGGTCGGGCAGCGGCTGGCGCAGGGCGCGGCGATCATGAAGGTCGTGCCGATCCGCCAGCTCTATGTCGATGCCAATTTCAAGGAAGGCCAGCTTGCCCATGTCGCGCCCGGACAGAGAGTGGAGATCACTTCGGATCTCTATGGGTCGGGCGTGGTCTATCACGGCACGGTGGTCGGCTTCTCGGGCGGCACCGGATCGGCCTTCGCGCTGATCCCGGCGCAGAACGCGACCGGCAACTGGATCAAGATCGTCCAGCGCCTGCCGGTGCGCATCCGCCTCGATCCGCGCGAGCTCGATGCGCATCCGCTGCGCGTCGGCCTGTCGATGAACGCCGACATCAGCATCTGAACCGGGAGGCCGTCGCCATGGACAGCCCGCAGGACAAGCCGATCACGCTGAGCGGGGCGCCGCTGATGCTCGCCGCGCTCGCGCTGGCGCTCAGCAACTTCATGGTCGTGCTGGACACGACCATCGCCAACGTCTCGGTGCCGCACATTTCGGGCGGGATCGGGGTCTCGCCCGATCAGGGCACCTGGGTCATCACCTCCTATTCGGTGGCGGAAGCGGTGTGCGTCCCGCTCACCGGTTTCCTGACCGCGCGCTTCGGCAGCGTGAAGCTGTTCATCGCGGCGCTGATCGGCTTCGCCTGCTTCTCGATGCTGTGCGGCTTGTCGACGTCGCTCGGCGAGATCGTCGTGTTCCGGCTGGGGCAGGGCTTCTGCGGCGGGCCGCTGATGCCGCTGACCCAGACCCTGCTGATGCGGGTGTTCCCCAAGGCGAAGCACGGGCAGGCGCTGGCGCTCTGGTCGATGACCACCGTCACCGCGCCGATCCTGGGGCCGATTCTGGGCGGCGTGCTGAGCGACGACGCTTCCTGGCACTGGATCTTCTTCATCAACCTGCCGGTCGCGGCGATCTGCATCGCCGGTGCCTGGATGCTGCTCCGCCCGATCGAGACGGCGCTCAAGCCGGCCCGGCTCGATGCGATGGGGCTGGGGCTGATGGTGCTGTGGATCGCCGCGCTGCAGATCATGCTGGATCTCGGCCATGATCGGGACTGGTTCCACAACAATTTCATCGCCAGCCTCGCGGTGATCGCGGCGATCGGCTTCGCGATCTTCTGCGCCTGGGAACTGACCGAGGCGCATCCGGCCGTCGATCTGCGCGTCTTCCGCCATCGGGGATTCACCGCGAGCGTGGTGGCGCTGGCGTTCGCCTTCGGCACCTTCTTCACCTCGGCGGTGATCATCCCGCAATGGCTGCAGGGCTATCTGGGCTACACGGCCACGTGGGCGGGCTATGCGACGGCCTTCACCGGCGTCACCGCCGTCATCGCCTCGCCGATCGTCGGCAAGCTTTCGGCCAGGGTCGATCCCCGCAAGCTGGTCAGCTTCGGTATCCTGTGGCTCGGCGCCACGACCCTGCTGCGCGCGCACTGGAACAGCGATGCGGATTTCTGGTCGCTGGCGTTGCCGCAATTGCTGCAGGGGGTGGGGCTGCCCTTCTTCTTCATCCCGATCACCAGCATCGGGCTGGCGGCCGTGGACGAAGAGGAACTGGCCTCGGCCGCCGGGCTGATGAGCTTCCTGCGGACGATGGCGGCGGCGATCGGCACCTCGATCTCCACCACCGCCTGGGACAATGACACCCGCGTGGCGCGGAGCGAGCTGGTTTCGAAGCTCAACAGCGGGGAGGTGTCCGGCATGCTGCAGAACCAGGGCTTCAGCATCGAGCAGGTGCGGGGGACGATCGAGCAGGCCGTCAACGGACAGGCCACGGCGCTGGCCACCAATCACATCTTCCTGGTGTCGGCCCTCGTCTTCCTGTTCGCCGCCACGTTGATCTGGGCCGCGCCGAAGCCGGGCCGCAAAATAGCGCCGGGCGCCGCGCATTGATGATCGGTCGCGTGGCGTCGAGGCCGCTTCGCGCTATTCACCGGCTGCGCCATGTACCCATGCCGATAGTATCGCGCGCATCCTTGTAACACGTAAGAGGGGAGGCCTAACACCAACGCCTTATTTGTTGGGCGCCGTCTTGCGTGTACCAACGAATACTCTCGTTCGCGCGTGGTGGGCATTCAGTAAAATGAATCCGACAGGGGAAATGCGCCAATATCTCATGCTGGATGCAATGCGGGGCATTGCAGCGCTGGCAGTCGTATGGTTTCATCTTCACTTCGTCGTCGGATATGATTCCGCCGGGCCGCTCGCGGTGGATTTCTTTTTCCTGCTGAGCGGTTTCGTCGTGGCCAGCGCCTATGATGATCGCCTCGGCAAGGATCTGGACACGAAAAGCTTCGTCCAGAAGCGCGTGATCCGGATGTACCCGCTGTTTCTTTGCGGCCTCCTCCTTGCGCTGGTCGTGCAGGAATTGCTGATCCTGAAGGGGTTCAGCAGATTGAGCCAGCACCAGACTGTGTTGTCCTTCATGGTCGAACTGTTCTGGCTTCCGTCGCCGTTCGGCCCCGACGGGTTCACGTTTCCGCTGGATGGGCCGGCCTGGTCGCTCTCGTTCGAAATCCTGGTCAACGTGCTTTACGCCGTGTTCCACAGGCATCTGACCGATCGGTTGCTCGGCCTTTTGGCGGTGATCTCGGGCAGCGCGGTCGTGGCAGGCGTCGTGATCCTGGGCACGGCGAATTTCGGCTGGTCCTGGGCGACATTGCCGCTCGGGCTGGCGCGGGTAATGTTCTCCTTTCCGGTTGGTGTCCTGCTATGGAGGCATCGCGCGCAAATCCCGCAATCGCTCGGGCGCGTGCCGCCATGGCTGCCGCTCACCGGGCTCGGATTCCTGCTCGTCTTTCCGGAGAGCCGTGTCTCCGACATTCTGTTCGTGGTGATCGGCGCGCCTCTGCTCGTGGCGATCGGTTTTCGCGCAGGCAGTTCGGACCATGCCCGCGCCTTCCGGTTCCTCGGCGAGACGTCCTACCCGCTTTACGCCTTGCATGGCCCAACGATCGTGGTCCTGCAGGGTGTCGCCAAGCGGCTGGATCTCGGCCTCTTCGCGGTGCCGATCGCGCTTGTGTATCTGTGCGCGATGCTGATCCTCGCCAAGGCGTTCGCGGTTTGGGATCTATCGGCCCGTCAGGCGCTTCAGCGCTTCGTAAAGCGGCATGGCCGTGCGGCACGCGGGTCCGGCGCTCGCCTGGCCTGAGATGATCCGACCGCGAGATGGAGCGAGGCACCGGATGCGCAGCTTCGCTCCTGCGGCAAGTGGTCGTTGGTGGGGCCTGGGTCCATACCACGAGTCAAACAGGAGTGTGACGGAACCCGCCCTTGTTCTTTTCGAATACGATCGGATCGAACATATCGCCCGGGCGATGGGTGCTCCCGTCGCGAGTGCGACAGGCGCTTGATCAGGCAGGGTCGTCGTCCGGCCATCGAACGCCACCCCGCCCGAACCATGCACGCGAACCGCCCTCAGAGCGAGGCACGCGCCATCCTCTCTGTTGTCCGTATTTCCACCGAAACGCTCGTTCACACGATACAGGAACCGCGTATCTCAAGTTGAACGGCAATCGTCCGCGCGCCTGATCGACACGACGCGCGCACGATGCGCCGATCCGCTAATAAAGATGCTCGCGAAGCGTGGATCGCGTGGCGACGACATGGGAGGCGCCCACATGCTTGTGGATCAGGGGCGCGGCGGGCATCAATGCCGCCCCGATATACGCGGCCCATACCGCCACTTTCGTCCGGTTGGTGAGATTCAGCTTCCGCAGAACCGCGCCGACATGCACTTTCACGGTCGGTTCGGAGAGGTGCAACTGGCGGGCGATGACCTTGTTGGGCATCCCCGACGCGATGCACTGCACAATCTCCCGCTCCCGGACGGATAGCCGCTGCACTGCGGCGGCCGTCGCGTCGGAAAGAATGGGAGCTTGCGGCTTGGCGAGCGTCTCGACGAAGCCCGACGGGACGACGCACCCGCCCAGTGCGAGAAGCTCCAGCTGGCAGACCAGGGTCGCGAAGCTGACCTTGCGATCGAGCACGCCAGCCACGCCGCTGGAAAAAGCATTGCGAACGAGATCCGCCGTCGCACTCTCCACCATCATCGCGATCTTGATCGACGGGGCGGATTCCGTGAGTGAAGCAATGACGCCGAGCGGATCTTTGATACGGGCATCGATGAGCGCGAGCTGGTATCGCGCAAGCGACGGGTCGGCAAAAGTCTGGTCGAGATCCTCGATCGGATCGCAAACGCCTATTTCGCATCCAGCGTCGGTTAAAATGGCAGCGAGTGCCTCTCGTTCGAGATCACGTCGCGCTATAAGGAGCATGGTTAGCTTCATATCCCCTCCCCCGGGGTTAGGTTCCAACACCTCACTCGATAAGCATTTGTGCCATGCAACATATATTTTGAGCAATATCAAGGTGCTCTACGTAAAACCCATAATCCCATTTTGGGACATGCTCAATCGGAATCACACTTGCCGGTTAGATATCGGCTTGCCCGGCACGATCGATCGTGCTCGTGATTCGCATGGCCCCCGCAGAACGCCGAAAACGCCGTGAACCACCGAAATACGCCACGTACCGTAGTTTCACGGCGGACGCTCCGCTAAGCTATCGAGCACGGATGACAATCCGAAGGCGCTGATGCAGGACGCACGTATGATACGCCAATACGGCATCAGACTCCTCTTCTCATCCTAAATGATAAGAACTGGCGCAAACGTATATGCCGTTTGAAGCGTGGCGATTTGCCCCGGCTTATGTCTTAATCGGCAGCGATCGATGCCGGGGGCTTTCGGTGTCTTTCAAGTGACACACGCATTTCAGCAGGGTTCCCATGAAAGTAGTCCTATTCTGCGGCGGCCTGGGCACGCGCATGCGCGGACAATTTCAGGACCAGCCAAAGCCATTGGTGAATGTCGGGCCGAATGCGCTGGTCTGGAATGTCATGCGATACTATGCCCATCACGGGCATACGGATTTCATTCTGTGCCTGGGATATGGCTCCGCGGCCTTTACCCGCTATTTCGAGGAGATGGGGGCGGAAATCATCCCGACCATCTCGTCGGGCGGGCCATGCCAATGCTTTCGCCTGTCCGATGGCGATGATGGATATTGGAACGTCACGCTCGTGGATACCGGCATGCACACCAGCATCGGCCAGCGGCTGAAGGCGGTGCAGGGGCATATCGGCGAGGAAGAGATCTTTCTCGCCAATTATGCGGATGGCCTCTCCGATCTGCCTCTCCAGGGGGTGATCGATCTCCTGACTGGGCGGCCCGATGCCGTGGGGGCACTGGTCGCCGTGCGTCCCGTCCTGAGTTTCCATTATATTCTGCACGACGCCGAGGGAATGGTGACGAACATCAAGTCATCCGCCGACATCGATGTGAGAATCAATGGCGGATACTTCGTGTTTCGTCGCGAAATATTCGATTTCATCGAAGACGGGGATGATCTCGTCGAGCGTCCGTTCGAGCGACTGATCGCCGAGGCAAGGCTGCTGGCGGCGCCCCACGATGGATTTTGGCGCGCCTGTGACACCTTGAAGGACGTTCAGGTCCTGAGCGACATGCAGCAAAATGGCTCCGCGCCTTGGGAAATCTGGCGCAAGGACGACGAGATCACGGTCGCGCCGCTGCCTGCGGCGATGATTTCGCCGGCCGCCTGAGAGCGTTTGCCGGCCCAGGACGGCAGGAGAACCCGCCATGCTTCTGGTCCCATCCGGGACGAACGGGAGTCATCCGAATGATTGCACTGGATCTGTCCCGCAGGACGGAGCGTTCGCTGAGGGTTCTGTGTCTGGGGGCGCATGCGGATGATATCGAGATCGGCTGCGGCGGCACGCTGCTCAGCCTCGCGGCGCAGGTGCCCCATCTGATCGTGCATTGGGTGGTCTTCAGCGGGGACGATCTGCGCGCCGACGAAGCGCGGCGCAGTGCGGCGGCCTTGCTGGGCAATCGCGGCGAGCATGTCGTCGACATATTCGATTTTCAGGACGGGATATTCCCGCACGAAACGCCCCGCATCAAGGCCGTGTTCGAGACGATCAAGGCGGCGGCTTCGCCGGACCTCATCCTGACCCATTCGATCGGCGATGCGCACCAGGATCATGCCGTGATCGCGTCGCTCAGCCACAATACGTTCCGCGACCATCTGGTCCTGGAATATGAGATCCCGAAATATGACGGCGATCTCGGACGGACCAACGCCTATGTTCATCTGACCGAGGATGTGGCGCGGCGGAAGGCCGAGGCGATCTATGCGGCGTTTCCGAGCCAGCGGCATCGCCCCTGGTTCTCGCCGCAGACCTTCCTGTCCCTCGCGAGGATACGGGGCATCGAGTGCAACGCCCCGGAAGGGTTCGCGGAAGCCTTCAAGGCCTCCAAGCTGGTCCTCGGGATCTGATTCCGCTGCGGCGATCGGAGCTTGTTGCCGGCACGCCGCGCCGCTCCCGGAGGAAATAGCAGTCCTCTCCTACGATGCCGTCAAAAAGGCCTTTGTCAGCGCCGGCGTCGCGGACCATCTGATGTGCACCGCATCGTACCAGGCATCCGGCACGGGCCGGTAGGCGACGTGAAGCAGGCGGCCATGCGTGCCAGCCATGCTGGCCGCGATACGCTGGTTGAACGGGTTCCAGAATTGCGGACCGCCATATTTCTGATCCCATCCGGGATGAACGGGTGTCATCGCAATATCGAAGGCGATGCCTCTTTTCTCCAGGGATGCCGCGATCGCGTGGAGGGCGGCGAAGCAAGCCGGGTCCGGCTGTACCTGCCCATAAAAGAGGCCGCGCGAGCGCGTGGGCTCGGCAGGGCCATCGCCATAGCGATCCTGCACGAGCGGATCCATGGCCGCCATGTCGGTGCGGGAGTTGCGGACGGTCCTGGCATTGGCCAGCAATGTCACGGGATCGAAATATCGCGCATAATATTTGGGCGCGGAGGCGCCGCCGAACACATATTTGTCCGTGTCGGCGATGGCGAATTGCGTCGGATCATCCTTCGAGCAATTTTCGAAATCGAGCGGGGAGGCGATGAGCAGCACATGCCGTACCGACGGCAGCCGCCCCACCAGCCATTGGGTGATCTCATAGGTTTCCGAAACGCGCGCGCCGCAAAATCCGGCATTGTACGGCCGCAACGAAGGCATCTCGGCGGTCGCCACCGGGCCGTTGAAATGGCGCCAGGCGACCGACGATCCCACCACCAGGAAATTGGGATCGACGGGGGGATCCTGTCGCATCGCCCGCAGTTTTTCATCCACGCACAAGCTGTTCGAAAATTGCGGCGGCGGAAGATTGTCCGTCGCCTTCAGCGCCAGCAGCGATCCCGCGAGCACGACCAGCATCAGCGCGCCGCCGACCACCAGCATCAGCAGATAGATCGCCATCGCCGGCCGCCGGATCGTTTCGCCGCGCGCGATCAGGGTCGATGCCGAGGTCGCCATCACACGCGCTCGCGCTTCAGCATGATCAGATCCACGAAATCCCCGACATCGTGGAGTGTCTCGAATTCCGCCGTGCGGAAGCGAATGCCGAAGCGCTGCTCCGCCGCGACGATCAGCATAACATGCGCCTGGCTATCCCAGCCGGGGATGTCCTGGGCCGTGGTGTGCGACGATATCGAGATTGTGTCGTCGTCGAACACATCGCGCATCACCTCGGCGAGCTCGTCATACACTTCGTCCTTCGTCATACGGTCAACTCCAGTTTGAGATGATGATGGGCGGCCCGTTCGTTTTGCAGGGACATCCGCCAGAAGGTCTCGCCGCCTGGCGTGTCCGTCTCCACCCGTTCGAAACCGAGCCGCTCATAATGCGCCTCGACCATCCCGTTGCGTCCGGACGGGCGATATTCGCCGATCAGGGCGGTGGCGCCGATCTGCACGGCGGCTGAGCGCAACGCGCAGAGGGCCGCGACCTCGACGCCTCTGCCCAGCACCCGGCAGCTCATCAGCCAGGTGTCGATGAGCAGATCTCCGGCTGTCCATGCGGGGTCCGGCCGGGCGAGGATCACGCCGATCAGGCCATTGTCGCCGAAGCGATCGCGCAATCTGAACGCCAGGGTGACGGTCCGCGCGTCTTCCAGCAGCGGATGGAGTTCCTCCACCGTCCGTCGCCGTGTCGTCAGATTGAACTGGTTGCTCTTGTTGATCAGCTGGACGGCCCGCGATCGATCGAGCACCGAGATCGGCCCGGCCGTCAACGTCATGTCGAGGCTTTGCAGATAGCCTTCCATGTCCGTCGTCGATGCACGGATGGCGGCCCGCTGGTTGTTGGCCGTATAGTCGCCGGACCGGGCGAGGTCCTCGGATGTCAGGCCCAGGGACTCGAAATAGCCACCGTCGGCGACGCACTGTACATAGCCGGCAGGGTCCTCGGGCAGCTCCGGCACCGCCACTTCGGGGAGTTCGCGCCGGATGATCTCGCGCTCCGCCGGGTTGTCGTCGACGAACACCATGCTGTCGAGGCCGATATTCAACGTCCGCGCGATGTGCCGCAGGTTGCTGGCCTTGTCCGCCCAGTTGGCGACGAAGCAGGCCACGTCGTCGAAAGCGATCTGCATTTCCGAATGCTGATCGAAAACCGAGCGGGCGACGTCGTGATCGTTCTTGCTGCAGACCGCGATGATGATTCCGCGCTCCGCCAGACGGGCGACATAGCGCTGGAAGGTGAGATAGGCTTCGCCTTCCGCGCTGCCCTGGCCGAGGCGGAGATGTTCCAGGCCGTCGTCGCCGACGACGCCCCCCCAGAGGGTGTTGTCGAGATCCAGAACGAGGCATTTGCGCGATCGCCCGACGAAGGCGGCGACCAGCCGCGCGACCAGTTCGCCATAGGCCGGCGCGACCAGCGGATTGACGAGTTGCTTGGCCTGATACCAGCGGACCTCGTCGTACAGCCGGCCTTCGCTGCCGGCATCGGGCAAGTGGTTCGCGATGTCGACGAGCAGCACTTCGCCTCGTTGCGACGCCTGCCGCAGAAGCTCGTTCAGCCTCGCGCAGCATGCCCACGGTGATGCCGGTAGCATGGCCTCGTTCGATCCCAGGAGCGGCGAAGTCTGCGGAATAAAGGTCTGCTGGACGGGTTGCGCGCCAAACCGCTCCCGAGCGAGGCTCCACAACAGCCGCAGTTCTTCCATGATCCCGGCCAGCGACGCTTCGACCGTATCGCGGTCGGCCGAAAGCGCCATCGGCTCCAATATCGAGGGGAGATCGATGGCAAACAGGATCATGCGGGGTGCGAACCGCTCGAGCATGGTGTCGCCCATGATCAGCGCACTGCGGAATTGACCATATTCGCCTGTGTGCACCTCGATCGCGAGATTGCGGTGCAGGCCGGCGACGCGAATGGCCGGCACGAGATGATCGATCGTGTGGGACGACAGGATCGCCAGGCCCACTTCGGCCAGACCCGGTTCGGCGAGGCCCGATGCCGGCATGGCGGCGCGGGCTGCGCGCGCGAGGCGATCGATGCGATTGGTGAACTGGGCGTCTCGGCTATGGCCCGCCAGCGCTCGTGCGGCGGCGAGCATGGTCGGCCCGTCGCCAGCCGCCTGAGCCTGTCGCAGACAGGCGCCGGCGTCGCGATGCTTAGGAAGCCACGAAAGCATCGCTGCATCCTCGTGCCGCGACCCGCGAGATCGTCTCCAACGGTCGGTCGTGCGTCATCCGAGCCTGTGACATGCTGGCAATCCTCGATCTGAGACGGATCAGAAGTGGAAGTAGATGAACTCCGATGGCGCGGCGGAAATGGCGTATAAAAGCGTCACCATCGACACGGCGCCGAACGTCAGCCCGACGGCCGGATGCGGTTTCCAGCGCAGCAGCGGCACGATCCGCTCCATCGCATTCTGTCGAGCCTGGAAGCCCAGCGCGGTCGGATAATTGCCCAGCCATTGATGGGAGTTGGGGAGCGCCCAGACGACGGCCAGAAACAGCAGGATCCTCGCGATGGACTTGACGTCCACCAGATCGAGCGAGCCGATATTCATGCCCAGCGCATTCGCCAGCGCGGGAACGCCGGGCAGGTGGCCGGCCGGCAGCGGCAGGGTGGTGCCATGCAGGCCGATCATGCTGCCCAATATGCCGACCGCGGTGGGGACATCGGGCGATCGGAAAAAGACCAGGCCGACGACGACGGCGAGAAAGGTCGTGAGCACGGAACCGGCGACGATGATCGGATTGCCGCTTCTTTCGGGAAGGCCGCGATGCGTCTTCCAGGCGCGCCAGCCATTGGCGATCACGAGATAGGTCCCGTGCAGCAAGCCGAAGATGACGAACTGCCACCCCGCGCCATGCCAGACGCCCGAGATGAACAGCGTCACCATCGTCGGGAGGGCCACGAGGGTGGCGAAGGCTCCCAACGTCGTCTTGCCGCGCCTGGGCAGCGGATATCCCTGGCGCGCGCGGCGCCGGGTGAGCGCGACGACCATCGGGTTGTAGATATAGGCCGTCAGGAAGCGCGTCAGGGTCATATGCCACCGCGCCCAATATTCGATGATGTTGCGCGCCTTGAGCGGGCTGTTGAAGTTGATCGGAAGCGAAATGCCGAACATCAGGCCGAGGCCGATCGCCATGTCGGAATAACCCGAGAAATCGAAATATATCTGGAGGGTGTAGGACAGGGTGCCGGCCCAGGCCTCGACCGTCTGGACGCCCTGGCTGGCCGCCGTCGCGAAGATCGGGCGGACGGTGGTCGCGAAACCGTCGGCCACGATGACCTTCTTGAACAAGCCCATCAGGAACAGCGTCGTGCCGACCGCGAACAGGTCCAGCCGGGGCCGAAACCGATCCGGATCGCGGAACTGCGACAGCATTTCGCGATGATGGGTGATCGGGCCAGCGATGAGGTGGGGAAAGAAGGTCAGGAAGAGACAATAGTTCGAGAAACTATGCTCCTCGACTTCTCCGTCACTGGCATCGACCAGATAGGCGATCTGCTGGAAGGTAAAGAAGGAGATCGCCAGCGGCAGCACGATTTGAGGAACGATCAGATCGCTGCCGAAGGCTTCGTTCGCCACCACCGTCAGGAAGCCGGCATATTTGTAATAAGCGAGCGCCGCCAGGTTCGCGAAGATCGCGGCGAGCAGAAGCGGTTGGTTTCGCCGTCGGATCAACTGCCCCGCGACGAGGTAGTTCGCCACCGCACTCACCACGAGGATCGGCAAGCCCTCGGGGCGCCACCATGCGTAGAACAGGAGCGATGCGACCGTCAGCCAGAGTCCGGCAAACCGCTTGAACCGGCTGAAGGATAGCGCGCAAAACCCGGCGAAGACGCCCGGCAGAAATCCCAGCAGGAACGTGCTCGAATTAAAAAGCATGATGCCCGCGCTCCCCTGGCGCGGTCTGACCCAGGCGCTTGCCCGTATCTGCGGACATACGGTTCTCCGCATCGAATAGCGTCATGGATCATCCCCCATCCACTCAGGCCGCAATGTAAGGATGTTGCCCGGTCAAGTATCCCGATCGGAGGGACTAATCCATTTTCCCGAGCGGAACGGTGCGATAGCAAGATCTTGTCGTGGATATGATGCAGCGATGACTGTCGCTTGACGTGTGTGTGTGTCGGCAGGTGGATGCCCTGTCACTCCGGGTTCGCGCCGGGTGATTCCCCGGCGACGGGATCAAAGCGGCTGGACCAGCTCGATCTGGATGCCGCGAAGCGCCATCGGATTGATGAAGTTGCACAGGAAATCGCCCGCCCCCTTGATGGGCGCCGGCAACAGCATATTCATGCCGCGCGCTTCGCAATCGCGGCTGGCGAGCTCGATATCCACGACCTCATAGGCATAATGGTGGACGCCGCCCGCGCCCTTGTTGAATCGCGCCAGGGCACCGCTCGCGGGTATGACCAGTTCGATTGCCGCGCCGGACGCGGGCTTCGTGAAGATGCACAGGCAGTCCCATTGTTCGACGCGGCCGCGATAATCCTCTTCGAGGCTCATGAGCGCGACGAAATCCTCCGCATCGAGGAGCGTCGGGAAGACGATGCCGACATGATGGAGCACGTAGTTGCTGAAGGTCTGCATGCGCGGCTGTCCCCGTTCGCGTCGCGGAATTCGTATCGCCCGGCCGCTGCCGTGGATAGGGCGCGTTCTGCCTAATCCTCTTGCCGGTCTGTTCCGGCCCGCTGATCAGGTGATCGGTCATGCTCCGGATGATACGGCCCCGTAATGGATGGCGTTCGAGATTTCGGGCCACACGTTCAGCGCACATCAATGTTGCTGATGATTTGTAGGTACGAATCTCATCGAAAAAATGGAAGGATGCCGCGGTGTTCGCCACCCGCATAATCCGCGGCCAAAACGTCGCTTCCAAGTGCCGCGCCAATAGGCCTGCCCCTTCTCCGGCAATGCTTCATGTCAATCGCCACCGGGGTCCGCGCAATTGCCCAAAAATATCGGTGCGCACCACGATCCCATTATCCATTGGAACTAGTACGTTGGCCGAGTCCGTTTTTCTCCGAAGTTGCACTAACGTACATTAGCGATGGTCCGCGGCGCCGGTCAAAAACGGAGTGTGCCCTTTTTCTGCGGAGAACAAATCGTAACCGCCAAGGGGGACGGCAATGCGATCTCAAATTGCGATATCCTTGCTGGGCCAGGTGCCCATCTCGCTGGAAGGGCTGAGCCGGATATTGAAGGAGCACGGCTTCGCCATCGTCGATGCCGGTTCCGATCTGTCCAGCCTCAAGCCCGAAGGTGGTAGCAAGGAAGGCGTATCCCATCTGCTGCTGATCGACGGCATGGTGGATGCGTTCGGGCCGAATTTCGTCACCACGGCGGCCGAAGCCTTTCCGTCGTCGAGAATTGCCGTGCTGTCCGACCGGTTCGATCTCGAGGTGATGATCGAATGCTTCCGCGCCGGATGCCATGCCTTCATGATCAAGGACATATCGTCGCTCGCGCTGGTCGCGTCGCTTCGTCTCGTCGCCATGGGCGAGAAGGTGATGCCTTCGGGGCTCGTCGAGGCGCTGCCCGACAAGGCGCCCCCGCCCGCCCAGAACAACGGGATCAACCATTCCTTCGAAGCGGCGGGCCTGTCCACGCGCGAGGTCGAGATTCTGGCCTGTCTGGTGGCGGGCTATTCCAACAAGATCATCTCGCGGCAGCTCGGGATCAGCGAGGCGACGGTGAAGGTCCACGTCAAGGCCATCCTCCGCAAGGTCGGTGTGCAGAACCGGACCCAGGCCGCCATCTGGGCGATGGGCGAGAATGTCCCGTCCGCAGAGCGGGAAGCCAGCGACGCCAAATGCACGGGCCACTGTAGTCATGACGATTCTTAACTACCCAATCGTTGCACGATGCCGCGTCGAACAGGCACGATAGAGCTGTGCGAAGCGGACTTCAGGTGCGATCCGCGAAATCCGTGTCATCGAGACCATGACGCACATGGTGCGTATAGCCCCAAGCGAGGCAGACCCCATGCGGCATCGGCGAAGCCGGGATGATATTCTCGAACGTGGCTGCGGCCGGACCAATACGGGAGCATGCGTTCGATGAACGGCCGTTCCCAAAGCGCGGAACGCAGCACATTGTGGGCGGTGATCGGGCAAGGCGCGGGGCAGGGGCTGTCGCTGCTGACATTCCTGGTGATCGCCCGCTTCGTGACCAAGGAGAATTTTGGGATCGTCGCGGTGTGCCTCGCGACGATGGAATGCATACGTCGCGTGCTGATCGATCCCCTGGCGAGCGCGGTGGCCGCGAAGCCGGGTGTCGATCGGCGCGATTTCGACGTCTGTTTCACCCTGTCCGGGATATTGTCCGGCGTGGTGACGCCCTGCATGGTCGTGTTCGCGCCCGAGATCGCGCGGCTGATCGGCAGCCCGGAAGCAGGCTCGGCGCTTCGCCCGATCGCGTTCATTCTCCTGGCATTTGGGCTGGCCGGCACCCATGGGGCATGGCTGGTGCGGGGCATGCATTTCCGGGCGCTGGCGCTTCGGTCGATCGCATCCGTCCTCATCGGCGGTGCCGTCGGCATCACGCTGGCCCTCAACGGCTTCGAATTGTGGAGCCTGATCTTCCAGCAACTGACGATCAATGTCGTGAACGTGGTGGTGCTGTGGAGCGCCTCAGACTGGCGCCCGCGCTGGATCCTGAGCTGGCAGGACACCAAACGAAGTTTCCAGGGCGCGCGGCATATCTCGTTCGCGGCCATTTGGAACGCGCTGGCGAACGACGCCGACATCTTCTTCGCATCGGCCTTTTTCGGGCCTGCGGGTGCCGGGATCTACAATGCCGGAAAGCGCATCATGCTCTCGGCGACCCTCGTCCTGGTGAACACGATATCGGCGGTGACGGTGCCCATGCTCGCCAATATCGAGCATCAGCGCGAACGCGGCGCGTCGTTTCTCGCCTATCTGCGGTTGGCCAGCGTGGCGACGACCCCCGCCTTCGCCGGCCTGGCGGCCGCCGCGCCGGATCTCGTCGCCGTCATTCTCGGCCCGAGCTGGTCGGCCGTCGCGCCCATCCTCGCCGGCCTGGCGGCGGGTGGCTATGCGCTCTCGCTCGGCCAGTTCGCCACGTCCGCGCTCCTCGTCGGGCAGCGATCGCATCTCGATTCCCTGGTTTCGGCCATCGCCGCGGTCAGCAACATCGCCATTTTCTTCCTGGCCGTGCATCTTGGCCCGGCCGCGCTCGCGCTGGCCGCGTCGATCACGGCCTTGCTGGTGACGCCGATCCGGATGCGCTTTGCCCTTATCCATCTGAACCTGCACTGGCGCGACATCGTCTACGCCCTGCTGCCGTCCGTGGTCGCCTCGCTCGCGATGGCCGCGCTGATATGGGGATTGCACTACGCTCTGCCACCCGCCTGGTCGCCGATGATCCGGCTGGCGGTGATCATCGGCGCCGGCGTCGGCTTTTACGCCCTCTGGCTGAGATTGTTCGCGCGGAGCCTGTTCCAGACGCTCATGGGCATCGCGGCCTCCCTGCTCGGCGATCGCAGCAGGCAGCAAGGGATCGAGCCAGGCTGAGATGGAGGGACTCGGTCAGAGGCTGAAGCGCACGCCCAGCGTGACATTGAAATCGTCATAGCTCACCGCGCTTGGATCGCCGCTGACCTTGCGGTTGAGGTACGAGGCGCCGATATCGAGCGCGAGGCGGCGGCTCATATAATGGGTGGCGCCGACATTGACCTCGACCACGGTGTCGCGGCGCGGATCGCCCCGGAATTTCGCGTGGCGGACCGTCACCCCCGCATTGATGATGAGCGAGCGCAGCAATTCATAGTCGGCGCGCACCGTTCCGGCCGTGTCGACCAGGCCACCGGCCTTCTCCACAAGCGCCACACCGGCACCGGGATTCTGGACGAGCGCTTCCTCGAGCGTGCGCGAGCCCGTGATCGAGATCGTCACGAGCGGGGTCATGAAGTATTTCAGGTCCACATTGAAGGCGATGCCGCCGATACGGCCCAGTGAGCCCGCTTGATAGTCGCGCCAGTTATAGCCGACGCCGATCGAGCCGCGAACAAGCTGTCCTCGGCCGATCGTCATGCCGACGAGTGCCGTATAGTCATCGGCATCGAGGTTGGGGATGCCGGGACCGATCTCCGATCTGCTATAGCGGATCATGGCCGCGCTGCCCTGGACGAAGAGTCCGAAATCCGGGGTGAGGGCATAATCGGCGTTGAGGCTCGCGCGGGCGATATGGTGATTGCGAACCGTCTGATCGAAGCGCGCGGTCGTGCCGTCGGCGCCGATCGTGGTCGCATCGCGGAAGTCGAAGCGGGTATAGTCGATCGATGCAAGCGCCCTGAGATTGCCGGGCTGATAGAGGCCCCGCAAATATCCGGTGGTCTGCAGGAAACGGATCGGTTCGACCACGCCGTCGGGAAAGCCGCTTGAATCGCGGCGTTCGATCAATTGCCCGAACGAGCCGCCCGTAGAGATGCTGGCGGCGTTCGAAATATCGTATCGACCGTCGAGAGCCGTCTTGTAGCTGGTTTCGTTGGCCGGCGATTGGTCGAAGAATCGCTTGAAACGGCCATCGGCCTGCAAGGTGACGGCCCCGCCGGTGAAATTGGATTGCAGGCTGATGCTCGGTTCGACCTCGGCGAAACCGCCGGACGTCTTGCCCGTCTCGGCGCCGTAGAGGTTGCTTTCGTAGCCGAGATGCGCGGCGACGGAGGGCAGGAGGGTCCAGCTTCCGATCGGAACGCCGCGCGGATCGAATTCGCTGCGCCGCCGCCGCGTGACGTCGAGTTCGACGCCGTCGCCCTCGACGCTGGGGGTCGCGACCGGATCGAGTTGGGGCAGGGCTGCCTCTTGCGCCTTCACCGACGGGGCCGCGAGCGCGACCGCGCCGATCGTCACCAGCAAGCGCGTGGATGCGCGTTTTCCTCGGCGTTCGATGTTCATGTCCCTCTTGCCCCCCTCAAGGCCGGTGGCCATCGTTTCGACGTCAGGCCGCCATCGCCTGGCTCGCATCACAATGCCGGATCAGATCATGGAGTCGCCGCTCGTCCAAACGAGCGCTGTTGCGCGCGTGGCGCGGCGGACGGCTGCACCGCGCCTCGGGCGGCCGACCGGATCATCTCGAGCGTATGGTCGGTCACCGCGGCGCTGGCGAAATCATTGTCGCTGCGCCCGTCGCTGCGGGCGATCGCCTGGGCGAAGCTCTCGATCTGCAGCGAATATTCCTCGCCGCGCAGATAATAAACCGGGTGCGAGGAGAGTTCCGTGAGATATTTGATCGACCAGCCGCTCGGATAAGCCGGTTGGGGATTGCCACCCGCGCCGATGAAAATCCTGATTTCCTGGCGGTCGACGGTGATTTTACCGCCGTCGCCCCATATCGTCATCCGGGTGGACATCTTGCGGGCCGTCTGGTCGGCCCAATTGACCGAGACCTGGCCCGACATGCGGTCGGGAAAGACGAGGTTGGCGTAGACGGCATCGTCGACATCATCCGACCATTGCTGTTCGAGCTGCGCGCCCGAACAGGCGATCGGCGCGCCGATATACCAGTTCATCAGGTTGATCGGGTGGGCGGCGTAATCGTACAGGCAACCTCCGCCCTCGTTGGCCTTGCTGCGCCACGTCCTCGCCGCGGGTTTGAGGACCACCGGACCGTAGGCTTCGGCGTGGATATGCCGGATCCGCCCGATCGCCCTGGCATCCAGCAACCGTTTCGTCTCGGCGAAGGTGCCGACGAACCGGTTGTGATACCCGACCTGGCAGGTCAATCCGCGTTCGGCCGCTTCGGAAGCCAGTTCGAAACTGGTCGAAGCGCTCAAGGTCATCGGCTTTTCGCAGAAGATATGGAGCCCCCGCTCCATGGCCTGCCTGATCATCTGCTCGTGAAATCGAGTCGGCGACGCGATGATGACGCCGTGCAGACCCGGCACGTCGAACGCCTGTTCGAACGTGTCGAAAAACGGAATCGCGCAATATTGCCCGACGAGGTTTCGGATCATCGCGGAATTGTCCACGATGGCGCTCACCTTGATTCCGGGCGTGGCGTTGGCGATCGCCAAATGGGAGATCCCCATCTTGCCCAACCCGATAAGCGCGACATCATATTGTGCGATCATCAGTGCACTCCCGAAATCGGCCTGAATGTGGATTGTCTTCGGTCGCGATCGAGAACGACTATAATCGCGCCACGAAACTGGGCTGTTGTTGCAGCAGCCGGCCGAACAGAAGGGTCTTGATCCGCCGCGTGAACAATTTGCCCCGCGCGTGGCGCCGGTAGGCGGCGATGAACGTGCCCGGATCGAAGGCGGCGCCCGCCATGGACGCGAGGAATTCCTTGTCGGCGGGCAGATGGAGGATCGCGCGATCGACCAGGGCGCCAAAATTGGGTTGCCGGAACGGGCGGCTGGCCGTCCACCAGCGCAGGATCGCCCGCCGGTCTCCCATCTCGCTGATCGCCCCGCCTTTCGCGAGATAGAGGTTCAGCGCGGACGAGACCGGCGCCTCGTCGCCGGTGTGATAAAGCCAGTCCATCAGCTCCCAATAATGGGGCTCCACCTGATCGAGATATTCGACGAGTTCCCGGAATTTGGCGGCGCTGCCGGCAATCACCTCGCCGCCGAACCAGCGCGGGCTGCTATCCCTGAAGCGCCGGGTCAGGTTGCGAATATCGTCGTCGGATCGGCCGGCGGATTCGGCCCGCATCATGCTCGATATGTCGTAGCATCCGATCTGTCGGGCATTGGGCAATTCGCTCGGCCGCAAGGGACGCATGAAAACCGCATCCAGATCGACGAGCATGGAAATCCGACCGTCCTCGCCCTGCGCCAATTCGCGAATGACATCGAGCTTGTGATGCGCGGAACGGTGTTGAACGGAGCGATCCAGGCGCGAGACGAACGTCCTTTGTTCGATCCGCACCGGGCCGCGGACGCCGAGCGCGTCGAAACGCCCGCGGACGAGCGCGCCCTCGTTGGTGAACAGCGTTACCGAATAACCGGCGGCGTGAGCGGATTTCGCCAGGAGCGCAGCGCATTTGATATAGATGTCGCTGGCGCCGCGCGCGGTTTTCAGGTTCGCGAAGGTTTCGGAATCGCGATCGACGATCAGCAGCGCGACGACGTTCAGCGGCGAAGCGGCTGGCTCGTTGTCCAGGCGGGAGGTTGCCGGCGACGGCGCGACCGATGCGTGCATGGCGGCCTCTCCGGCCGGCCGTACGTCAACGAGCTCCCAGGTGGGTATCGCGCATGGCGCGCTCTTCGCATCTGTCGTTTGCACAGCGCAGTTTCCCCTTCTGGCGCCGGATCGCTCGACAAAACAAACTCATTCGAACGACATGATTCGACACGCCAAATAAAAGATAATCCGCTTTCCCATGCATGCATCTCGTCATTGTACGGATCATCCATAAAGGATTCCCGGCGCTCATCGCTACGACCGAGGAGTCTTGAGTACCCATTTGGTCTAGCCGACATAAGGCGGATTGGCACGCGAACGGATTATTGCTGATCATCGCGCCGTTGCGATATTTGAATAAGCCGATGGGGAGCCAGTCACTGGCCCTCGGGAAATCGCGCTCAAAGCGATGAAGGGAACCGGCATGTCGTTGATAGCCGTTGAGAAAAGGTCGCTGCGTGGCCAATCTTCGGGCTCCCCGGCGAAGCCGGTCCGTTCAGCGACAGCAGCCGCTCGTGACTGAGCAGGGGCGACTGGTGCTGCAGCGGCCGCGCACGGCCGGTCTTGCATCCGTGGGGACCCTCCTGGGGGCCTGGTGGAACTGGCTGCAGGGAACGCCGCGCCTTGCGACCGTGGGGCGAGATTATCGTCGGTTGGATCCCGTCGATGAGACATTGCCCGCTTTCAGGCCGGCCGAAACCGTTCCGGCACGCATCGCGCCTTATCTGGGGACACGCGCCATCACCGCGCGGATCGTCGAGGCGTTCGACTCCGCGCACCCGGTGCGGCGGCGCGAAAATCTCTACGGCCGTGACGACAAGCTGGAGTCGCTGTGCGAGGCCGTCCTGCTCAGCCGGCAACACGCGATCATCCACGGGGCGCGGGGATCCGGAAAGACATCCTTGTCGCAGGTGTTCGGGGATTATGCCGATCAACAGGGCGCGATCGTCCTCTATACGGCCTGCGAGGCGCAGGCATCATTCGGCGATTTGATCAGGGCCTATATTCCTTTTCTGCCGGATTCGTGCGTCGCTCTTCAGGACAAGGCGACATTTTCGGCGGAACGGACCAATCTGCCGAAGGATATCGGCCCGCGAGCAATCGTCGATTTCCTGTCCTGCCTGGCGCCCGACTGCCAGATTATCCTGATCCTCGACGAATTCGATCGCGTGACCGATCCCGAAGTGAACGATCAGATCGCGACCTTGATGAAATTGCTGTCGGATGCGCGCTCACCCATCCAGTTTCTTCTGGTGGGGATCGCGCGGACGGTGGACGAGATCATTGTCGCGCATCCCTCGCTTCGCCGGCATCTGGTGCCGATCCCGATCGGCCGGATCTCGTCTCAGGATACGTTCGCATTGATCGAGAAGGGGGCCGCGCGCGCGGGCGTGCAGTTCAACGACGACAGCAAGGCCGAAATCACCGCGATCTCCTGCGGGTCGCCCTATCACGCCCAGCTGTTCTGCTATGTCGCCGCGCTCGAAGCGGTTCGGCGCAAGTGCGACGTCATCGATCTGGACCTGACGCGGATCGGCATGCGCCGCGCGTTCGAGACATGGTCGAAGCTCAATCCGGACGATGCCGCGTTGTTTCGAACGCTCGCATCCGGCAGCGACGATCAGGTGCAGGCCGTTCGCGCCGCGGCATTCGAGGCGGCGACCCATGATTGCCTCGCCGACAATGGACTTGGTGCCCAGCTTCTCGGCCCGGCGCTGCGCCAGGATCATGAAGCGGGCCGTTTCTACTTCCGGGACAGCGCAGCACCGCAATTGCTGCTGGCGATGCTCGCTGGGGGGGCGGGCCGTGCGGACGATGGGCGGTAATCGGCTTCATCGGGCACGACACGGCGTTTATTCGCGAAGGAGCGTGGCATGTTGTCTTCGGACATGACGGCAGCGTTGAAGATGCGCTGGAAGCAGATTCTGGCGGTCTTCCTGGCGACCATCGCGATCGCGATCGCGGGGCTCGCGACGTCGCAAAGATCCTATACGGCGCGCGCGTCGCTCCTGTTCGACGATCGCGGACCCAATCCGAGCATCGAGGAGAGCGCGGCGCCGTCGGATAGCCGTTCGCTTCTCGGGACCCAGGCCGACCTCATCAAGAGCGACGCGGTCGCGCATCGTGTCATCCAGAATGCGGGGCTGGCGACGGACCCCATCATCCTCGCGCATTGGAACGAGGCGAAACACAGCGAGCAGGCATTCCAGAGGTGGCTGACGGGGGACCTGCTGGCCAATCTGGAAGTCGCGCCCGAGCGGGATACCAACGTCCTGGCAGTGCGCTTCACGGCGCCTGACCCGAAACTGGCCGCGCGGATCGCCAATGCCTTCGCCGCCGAGTTCGTCGCCGCCCGGCTTCAGATCAGCACCGATGCCGCCAAGCAATATGCGGCCTGGTTCCAGGAGCGCACCACCGAGGTCCGCAGCAAGCTGGAAAAGGCTCAGACCGCGCTGACTCAGTTTCAGAGCGCTCATGGCATGGTGTCGGGCAATTCGCTGGCGCTCGAGGCCGACCGGCTGAGCTCGCTCTCCACGCAGCTTGCCGATGCGGAAAGCTCCGCCGCCGATTTGCGGGCCCGGGCGGGTTCGTCCGTATCGCAATCGCCCGACGTCCAGTCGAGCCTCGTGGTCGGGAGCCTGCGCCAGCAAATGGCCACCGCCGAGGCGAAGGTCGCCGAGCTCTCGTCCACGCACGGTCGCAATCACCCGAGCTTGCTGGCCGCGCAGGCGGAGCTGGACAAGCTGCGCGACAAGCTGACCTCGGAAACCGCCGCCGCCAGCCAGACCGTCCGGGTGGCGAGTTCGGCCGCATCCTCGCGGCAGGCCCAGCTTCAGGGGTTGGTCAATGCGCAGCGCGCGAAGATGCTCGATATGACGGGCAATCAGAGCCAGCTCGATATCCTGCAGAACGAGGTCAACACGGCGCAGAAGGCGTATGACGGCGTGGCGCAGCGCCTCGACCTGATGCGCCTGCAGAGCGGCTTGCCGACGACCAACGCGCAGCAGGTGGATCGGGCGTTTCCGCCCCTGCTTCCGACCAGCCCGAACATCCCGATCGTCATGCTGCTCGCCAGTCTGCTCGGTCTCGTCGCGGGCATCATCATGGCATTCGTACTCGAATGGCGCCGTCCGCTCGTCCGCACGCCCGAGGGGATGGTGCGCGCCACTGGCGTGACGGTCCTCGGCAACTTCCATTTCAGCGCGCTCGAACCGGCGCGCGCCCTGCGGCTGGAGGGATATTGATGCGTATCAGATCGACAGCACAGCACGCTTTCCCCGATCCGGAAATCGGCTCCGCCCCGCACGTCGTCGAGGTCAAGGGGGGCGGCGCCGAGGTCCTGCTCGCGCCGGGCGATCCGCGCGTGCACGACCTCGCGCGTGCCGCCTTCGATCCCGAGGATCCACTGTCCCGCATGGCCCGGTCGCTGCGTGGATCGATCGTCGCCAGTGTCGCGCAGGGCGGGGTCCGTCCGATCCGGTCGGTGGCGGTGATGGGGCTTCACGCCGCCACCGAGGCTTCGATCCTGGCGACCAATCTCGCCATCTCCTACGCACAGCTTGGAACCCAGACCGTGCTGGTGGAAGCCAATCCCGGCGAGGCGCTCCAGCGCCGCCTGCTGAAGACCCGGCACGAGAGCGGGCTGCTGGAGATTCTGGACGGGGACGAGGACGTGCGCTCGATCGTCGAGCCGAGCGCGGTCCGCGGGCTGTCGATCATCACCACGGGCGCGGCGCGCGACGGGGCGATGATGCTGCTGGACGGCGAGCGCTTCCATCGGCGCGCCATGCCGCTTCTGGATGCCTTCGGGATGATGGTGGTCGATGTCGGGTTGGCCTTCAACGAGCCCCCGACGCTGTGCGAAGCCCTGGACGCGGCCATCGTCGTGGTCCGCCGGGACATCACCTCGGTGGAGGATATGCAGCGTCTCCTCGGCCGGTTGGAGGACATGAACGTCCGCGTCGTCGGTTCCGTCATCGCCACTTGATGCAGCTATAGTGTGCCGGTGGGGAGCCGATCGCCCAAAAGCGGGTGCCATTTGCACGAGTGATTCGGTCTAGGCGTTATTGGATCACCCAGAAGTTCTATAATGCCAAAACCAATAGGTACGTCGTCTATCCCTACGACATATGGATTGGCTGCAAGTTTCTCCGTATCGTCTCTGAGTATTGATCGATGCTGACCGGGCGACGGTGTTAGGCGCCGGCATTTTGTCTCGTAAAAATGGAACGAGGTGTTGCGAAAGCGCACCGGGGTCGCGTCTCGCCTGCGGGACGGAGCCCGGCGGGGGCACGGGGCAGTGCCGCTGGAGCGCTTCAGCCCGAGCCGGATCGTTGGCTTTCAAAAGAGGGGACGGCAAGTGAGCGAGATTCATCCCGGTGCCTACGATACCGTGCTCATCCAGACGGTGCCGCCACCGAGATGGGACGATCGCGCGACGGCGGCGGTGTCCCGCCTGAAGCGGGTGCTGGATTTCGTGATCGCGCTTTTCGCGCTTGTCGCCACGATGCCGATCCTGGTCATCGCCGCGATCCTGGTACGGTGCAGCAGCGAGGGCTCGGTTCTGTTCCGGCAGACGAGAACCGGCTTGCACGGCAGACCGTTTCAGATCCTGAAATTCCGGACGATGTACGTGACCGAGGATGGCGATGCCATCCGGCATGCCACGCGACGGGATTCGCGCGTGACGCCGATCGGCGCCTTTCTCCGGGCGACGAGCGTCGATGAACTGCCGCAGTTGATCAACGTCCTGCTCGGCGACATGTCGCTGGTCGGGCCGAGGCCGCATGCGGTGGCGCATGACCGTCTCTACGGCAAGCTCCTGCAGGATTATGCGAAGCGCTTCGCGGTCAAGCCCGGGATCACCGGCCTGGCGCAGGTTCGCGGCTTGCGGGGCGAGATCCACGGCCTGAGCTGCATGGAGCGCAGGGTCCGGGCCGATTGCGAATATATCGAGCGATGGAGCCTGGGGGCCGATATCAGCATTCTCTGCCGGACGCTGCCTCTCATGGTGCGCGACAGCCGTGCCTACTGATCGTCCATCGGCCGTTCGGCCCAGGGGGCGGGCATGAAGATTCTCCATGCGGTTCGCCAATATCCGCCGGGCGTGGGCGGCATCGAAAGCTATGTCTCGCAACTCGCCGCCTTGCAGGCACGCGCGGGGCACGATGTGCGCGTCGTCACGCTGGACAGGATCATCGATGGCGATGGCCAGCGCCTGCCGTCGGAAGAGACGAAGCACGGCGTGCAGGTGATACGGGTGCCGTTCGTCGGCTCGCGCCGTTATCCGCTGGCGCCGCACGCGCTCCGGCATTTCCGCGAGGCCGATATCGTCCATGTCCATGGCGTGGAATTCTTCGCCGACTTCGCGGCGCTCACGCGCGGCGCGCATCGCCGGCCGCTCGTCCTGTCCACGCACGGCGGCATCTTCCACACGCGCTTTGCGTGGCATCTCAAGATGCTCTGGTTTCAGACGATCACGCGCGCGACGCTGCGCCGGTATCGTTTCGTCCTGGCGTCGAGCGTGCAGGACCAGGGCCTGTTCGCCCGGATTGCCGGCGCGAAGGTGAAGCTCGTCGAAAACGCCGTGAATACCGAGCGTTTCGCGAACGCATCGCGCCTCGATGCCAAGCGGATGATCTATTTCGGCCGCCTCGCGCCGAACAAGGGCCTCGAGACGCTGATCACCTGGTTCGCCGCCGTTCGCCAGCTCGCGCCGGAATGGTCGCTGATCATAGCCGGCAAGGAGATGGGCACGCAGATCGCGTCGCTCCGTGCGCTCGCGGCATCGCTCGGGGTCGAACAGGCGATCCAATTCCGCCGGGAACCCGATGACGCGGCGCTGCGCGAATTGATCGCCGAATGCAGCACCTTTGTCTGTGCGTCGCGCTTCGAGGGTTTCGGCATCGCCGCGGTCGAGGCGATCGGTGCGGGCCTGTTTCCCGTCCTGAGCGAGATCGCGCCGTTCCAACGGACCATCGAGCGTTGCGGCCATGGCCTGTGTCTGGACTTCGCATCGAGCGAGACCGCGCGGGATTTCCTGATCGCCTTCGGCGACTTCGCCCGTCAGCCGCGATCATCGGCCCAGTTGCGCGAGCGGCTCGCGCCGTTCCGTTGGGATCGCGTCCTGGACCAGACCCATCTCCTCTACGCGGAGGCGTTGCAGGATCGGGCAGGCGAGGCGCGCGCCATGGCGCCGCAGATATCCGAGGCTTTGTGAGACTCGTTGGAGGGGACAGACCATGCGCATGAAACTGACCGCAATCGCCGCTTGCGCGCTTCTGCTGGGCGGTTGCGCGAACAACCCGCTTCCCGTCGGCGTGGAGGCGTCGGCCGCCCAGGCCTATACGCTCGGGGCCGGCGACAAGCTGCGCATCACCACGTTCGGGTTCAAGGATCTCAGCGGCGACTTCTCCGTGGGGGCGGATGGCAGCGTGGCGCTGCCGCTGCTGGGGCCGGTCGCCGTCCACGGACTGACCGCCGACCAGCTCGAACGGCGGCTGACGGAGTTGCTGGCGGCGCGCGATCTGGTGAATCATCCCAATGTCGTGGCCGAGGTCATCGAATATCGGCCCTATTACATCCTGGGCGAGGTCACCAAGCCGGGGCAATATGCGTTCACCAATGGCTTGACCGCGCTCAAGGCGGTCGCCACCGCGCAGGGCTTCACCTATCGGGCCAATGCGCGCACGATCTTCATCACGCCGGACACGTCGAACCGGGAGCAGACTGTCAGGATGACGGCGTCGACGCCGATCCGGCCTGGCGACACGATCCGTGTCGGGCAGCGATATTTCTGACCGAGGGGCAGGCGAGATGACTGTCCGAACCTCGTTCGACACCGTGGCCGACCGCCGACGGCGGGTCACCACGCCGGGGCAATCCTCACCCGGGCGCACGCGATCGCGCAAGTTGCTGCTCGGCGCGTCCGGCGGCGGGCATTGGATAGAATTGCGCCGTCTGCAACCGGCCTTCGAGGGGTTTCAAAACGTCTATGTGTCGACGCTCCCTGGGTATGCCTCGGTTGTGAGCGGTCACCGTTATCACTCGGTGCCCGATGCGTCGCGATTCAGCGTCTGGGGATTCGCCGGGATCTTCATACGGGCGATCTGGATCCTCCTGCGAGAGCGGCCGCACGCGATCGTGACAACCGGGTCCGCCCCCATGCTTCCGTTCATCCTGCTCGGCCGTCTGTTCGGCGCAAAGACTTTATGGATCGACAGCGTCGCGAACTCCGAGCATATCTCGACATCCGGAAAGATCGCGAAAGTCATCGCGCACCGATGCGTGAGCCAATGGCCGGACGTTGCTGCGATGGAAGATCTTGATTATTGGGGAAGAATCGTCTGATATAATTACAGGCGCCTTGCCGGATTTTTACGATTTACTCACGCACCGCCGATCATCACGAAGAGCCGGTCCGCTCTAAAGGGCTAGGGCTCGTATACCTCTTTCGGGTTACTTGCCTGCTTCGAAAGGTTCGATCACATCCGGGGCCGCAACCCCAAAAGTGGATGATCGCGAGTGCCTTTCCTAGCCCCATCGTCATTCGATGCCCGCCATCCGTGCCATTGCGATACGCCCGCAATCATCGACACGACGCGTCCGGGGCTGCCGAGATCATATCCACGAACGCCCGATGCGAGCGGTAACGCGCGTCGATCCTTCCTGCGATAATACGGAAAAAAGATGACTGATCGTGAAGTTGATAGCGTTGAAGTTCCTACTGCGAGCGCATCAGAGCATGCGCTGAATCGCCGCCATCTGCTGGGCTGGCTCAGCACGACGGCGTTCGTCATGGCGGCCGCCTGCAGCGGCGGAAAAGGGGGTGCGGCGGCGGATGACAGCCCGTCGACGCCGGGTGGCCAGACCAACGATTCGTCCGGCAACAATGCGGGGGACACGAATACATCGGCCGGGGACGACACCGGCAACAGTTCCACCCCGGCCACGCCGACCGGCTCGCAAACCTCGATCAGCCTCTTCAAATATGGCGTCGCGCTGACGACGCTCGAGGGATCGCCCGACAGCTTGCCCGGCCAGCTCGGCGGATCGGTGTTCGTGACGCCGGATAACCATTTCAGCTATTACAAGTCGAAGGGGCTCGATCACATCCGGCTCGAAGGGTCGTGGGAACGGCTCCAGCCCCGCCTCTATGGCGCATTGGGCGAGCAATTGCTCGACAGTCCCGGCGATCAGAGCGATCCGCTGCGCAATCCGGTGAACCTCGTCAACCACGATCTCGATCGGGCGAAAGCCAACAATCTCAAGGTCATTCTCGATCTCTGCCACAATTATGGCCGGCGATATATCGGCTATGACGGCTCGTGGGCCGGCAAGACCCAGGTGGCCCTCGGGTCCGCCCAATTGCCGATCGACGCCTTCGCGGATTATTGCGTGAAGATCGTCAAGGCCTTCGGCAATCATCCTGCGGTGGCGGCGATCGATCTGATGAACGAGCCGCACGACATGCCGACGGGGGGCACGGGGTGGCGACAGGCCGCGCAGGCGGCGATCACGGCGATCCGCAAGGTCAACACCAAGATACCGATCATGGTCGAAGGCTATAATTGGGCGAGTGCCCAAGTCTGGCCGAACGTGAATCCCGATCTCCACACCTTGTCCGATCCGAGTCACCCGATCATCTGGTCGGCGCATCTGTATTTCGATTCAGATGGCAGCGGCACCTACAACAATGGGACGCAGGTCGCGACCTCCGACCAGAGCATCGGCGTGAACCGGCTGGCGCCATTCCTGGCCTGGCTGAAGGAGCATGGTTATAGCGGCTATGGTCATATCGGTGAATTCGGCGCGCCGGACCAGACCCAATGGCAGAACATCGTCAAGAACTTCCTGGTCTCCGCGAAGAGCAACGGCATCGCGCTCACCGCGCATCAGGATATTCCTTACTTGAACGATCCGTATCAGATGAACCTGTTCCCGGCGACGAGCTCATCCGGTGCCATTACCGGCGCGGATCATTTCATCATCAAGCAGTTTTCTGCCTTATGACGATCCGGATCTCAGCGTGGATGTCCGGTGAGCCTTCCCGGTGCCGGGGCGGTGGTGAGGCGCGATAGCGCGCCTGCCATCCTGCCCTGCAAGCTCAGGAGTTTGCGGCGTGAGAAGTCCAGCAGATCAAAGACGGGGGTTTCTTTGTGAACCAGATAGCGCGGCTGTGTAATTCCGCCGAAATTGGCATAGAAGAGCACGCTTCCGGGCGTGCCGACGCCGCCGAAATCGAAGGTGCGCCCCTGTTCGGCGCTCGATTGCATGGCGTGCCAGATGAGCTTGCTGATCTGGCCGCTGTGGCTGTCGGGCGCGCGCGTCGTCAGGACGAGATGGGTCGTCCGGTCATCGCAGAGGATGAAGATGGCGGCCGCGATCTTGCCGGCCATATCTTCCGCGGCGAGCAATCGCCCGCGGCCCCGATCGATGGCCTCCTGCAGCGCGGGCTGGATGCTGGATCGCCACATATAATTGTAGCTCTTGCCGCGCCCCCTGAGGTTGTCGATGTAGAAGCGCGCGAAATCGCCCGGGTCGAGATCGAGAATACGGCCCTGATCCTCGGCGCGACGGATGACCCGGCGGGTCGTGTCGCGCACGTTCTTCCAGAGCTGGTCGACCGCCGCCGGCTCGACGATGTAGGCGAATTCGGCCTCGGTCTTGAAGCCGCGCTCGAGGAACGCGAGGGTGTCCGCGATTCCGCCGTGGAGCCGCTGGTGAAAGCGGCTGCAGGCCGGGATCTGATCGAGCAGTTCGAGGGTGACGCTGCGCCTGATCTGGCGTCGAACCGTCTCGCGACCATCGCCATCGTCGATCGCGGGGCCGAGCAGCGGCGTGAGCTGCGGCAGGATGCATTCGGTCATGCCGGCGTAGCGCTTGTACTGATAGGGCAGGCGCCCGATGATCTGGTTTCCGGAACGGACGCTGGCCTCGCGGTAATCGCCGCCCGTCACGGCGTTCAGCCACCAGTCTTCGTGAAAGACCGTGGGGGTCAATCGAGGAGCCAGGGGCTTCAGGCTATCCGGTATCGGCGGAGCGGACGTGATCGTGGCTCTGCTGTCGTTCCAGCGTCGACGATCGGACGGCGCTGGAAGATCGAAGCGACGTGTGGACATGGATTCCCCTCAGAACCAACCCCCTTCCGCGCAATATCATGATTCCGACGACCGGCGTGTCGAATTAAGGGCTAGTTATTGAGGATTACCGGTTTGCTTGCGGTGTACTGCCGGAGTTCGGCCCATGATGGCGGATGCCGGGAAACACAACGGATTCGATATGCCTATAGAGTCCTTAACTACTAATGGAAGATTGTTAAGTAACCGGATTTCTTGTGAATTGTCGTGCTGCGATGTGGAATTTCTTGGAAGAACTATTGCGCGCGATGGTGAAAAATCATTCGAGATGATGAATTGAACATTATATGAAGACCAGGATAATGCTGCGGATCACGGCGATGCGTCTTCCAGATGCAGCGCCATCGCGCAACCGCATCTTTGCGTGGACACCCGGTCGCGCCCGGCGGCTGGTCCAGGCGCTTGCGCTTCTGCTGGGCGGGACGGCGGCAAACGCCTCCGCGCGCGTTTTCGAAATCGTCGAGCAGGGTGGCGTGGCCGTGTCCGTTCCCGCAACGACCGTCGGCGCGCCATGCGATCCATCCTGCCCGCCGCCGAGCGAGGCGCCTTCGCCGGCCATTCCGGAGCGCGCGATTACCCGGATGGACGCTCCGGGCGTGCCTCAGGCATGGCGCGCGGCCTTGATCGCGGCGGCCTCGACAGCGCGGATCAGTCCCGACCTCCTGGCCGCGCTGGTGCACCAGGAAAGCGGGTGGCGGGCCGGCGTGCGGAGCGGGAAGGGCGCGATCGGGCTCGCGCAGTTGATGCCGGGGACCGCGCGCCAACTGGGCGTCGATCCGCTCGATCCCGCGTCGAACCTGCTCGGCGGCGCCCGATACCTGCGCGACATGCTCGATCGGTTCGACGGCGACATCGCCCTCGCGCTCGCCGCCTACAATGCCGGGCCCGCGCGCGTCTCGCGCGATCATGCGGTGCCGGCGATCACCGAGACCAAGATCTACGTAAACCAGGTTCTGGATCGCCTGTCGGCGGTTCGGCCCGCCGCCATACAGGGAGTCGTGCCGTGATCAGGCGCTTTTTGGCCACCGGCCTCGCATTGGGCTATTCCTCCGGCGCGCTCGCGCAGACGGGCGCCGATCCGGCCGGGTCCGGCCCGATCGTGGCTGCCTTGGGCTGGCTGCAGGGGACCTTGCTGGGCAATGTGGCGACGGCCGTCGCGGTCATCGCGGTCGCCATGGTCGGCTTCATGATGCTGACGGGCCGCATGAACTGGCGCTTCGGCGCGACGGTGATCGTCGGCTGCTTCGTCCTGTTCGGGGCGAGCGCGATCGTCACCGGCATCCAGACCGCCGCCCGGGTGACGCGATGAGCCTGGCCCGATCCACCGTCTTTCGGGCGCTGACCCGGCCCCAGATGTTCGCGGGAGTGACCTACAGCTTCTTCGTGCTCAACCTGGCGATCACCACCGAGGCCTTTCTGATGAGCCACAGTTTCTGGTCGCTCGGCGCGGCCCTGGTCGGGCACGGCGTCGGCTATGTCGCCTGCCTGCGCGAACCCCGGATCTTCGACCTGTGGCTGATCAAGGTCAGCCGTACCCCGCGCGTTTCCAATTGGAAGCGGTGGGGTTGCAACAGTTATACGCCATGACGGGGGGGAAGACGCCGAAGTGGCGGGGGCCCGCCGCGTGGGGACGCCGCGAAGCCAAAGCGGGCGACCGTCTGCCGTTCGCGCGCCACCTTGATGCCAACACGATCCGGCTGAGGGACGGCTCCCTCATGCAGATGATCCAGGTGCCGGGCCTGCCGTTCGAAACCGAGGACGCGCTCTCGCTCGATCATCATCTCGCGGTTCGCGAGACGATGCTGCGGTCGGTTCTGGATGCCCGGTTCGTCGTCTACCATCATGTCGTCCGTCGCCGGGTGCGCGTCGCGCTGGAGGGCGAGCCGGAGGAGGCCTTCGCCGCGCTGCTGCAGCAGCGCTGGCAGGATCGGCTGGATCATCGCCAGCTCTTCGTCAACGAGCAGGTGCTGACGATCGTCCGCCGGCCGGCGCGGGGGAAGTCCGGTTTGCCGGATCGATTGCGCCGGCGGATGTCGGGCCGGACCAATGATCCCGCGGAGACCGATATCCGGGCGCTCGCCGCGGCCGTGACCGCGCTGGAAACGGCCCTCGAACCTTATGGCGCGCGCCAGCTCGGGCTCTATGACGGGCCTGGCGGGCGCTGCTCGGAGCCTCTCGAGCTTCTGTCCGCGCTCTACAATGGCGAAATGCGGCCGGTCTTGCTTCCCGGCGAGGACGTCGATCTCGGCCATCATCTGCCTTATGCCCGCGTCAGCTTCGGCCTCGATACGATCGAGACGCGGCGGCCGGATGGACGTGCGTTCAGCGCGATCCTGTCGGTGAAGGATTATCCCGACACGACCCGCGCCGGGATCGTCGACAATCTGCTGAGGCTGCCGTTCGAACTCGTCCTGACGGAGAGCTTCGCGCCGGCGGACCGGCAGTCCGCCCGCGAGCGGATCGATCTCGCACTTCGCCGGCTGCGGTCGGCCGACGAGGAGGCCGGCGCCGAGCGCAGGGAGATGCTGGAGGCGCGCGATGCGCTGGGCGCGGGCCAGGTCGGCTTCGGGGATCATCATCTTTCGGTGCTGGTGCGGGCGGACGATCTCGCGGCCCTCGATACCGCCTGCGCGCAGGCCGGAGCGGCGCTGGCGGACATCGGCGTCATCGCGGTGCGCGAGGATATCAACCTCGAGCCCTGTTTCTGGGGGCAGTTTCCGGGCAACGAATCCTATCTCGCGCGCAAGGCCCTGATCTCCAGCGCCAATGCCGCCGGCTTTTTCTCGTTGCACGGCATGGCCGGGGGGCGCGCCAACGGCAATCACTGGGGGCCGGCGGTGACGGTCTTCGAAACGACGAGCTCGACGCCCTATTTCTTCAACTTTCACGAAAGCGATCTCGGGAATTTCACGGTGATCGGCCCATCCGGGTCCGGCAAGACCGTCGTCCTCAACTTCCTCGTCGCGCAGGCGCAGAAATTCGCCCCGCGCACCATATTCTTCGACAAGGATCGCGGCGCCGAGATCTTCCTGCGCGCGAGCGGCGGCCATTATGCGCGGCTCGTTCCCGGGCAGCCGACCGGGTTCAATCCGCTCGCGCTGCACGACAGCCCGGTCAACCGGGGCTTTCTGCGGGATTGGCTGGCGGTTCTGCTGGGTGTGAAGCGGCACGACGAGCGGGCGACGATCGCGGCCGCGGTGGATGCCTGTTTCGACGGCGATCCCGCCTTTCGTCGCCTGCGCTATTTCGGCGAATTGCTCAGCGGCGGCCGGCGGCCGGACGAGGGCGATCTGGCGTCGCTCCTGGCGCCCTGGATCCTGGACGGCGAGCATGCCTGGATGTTCGACAACGCAGCCGACGCGCTGGACATGTCGGAGACCATGCTCGGCTTCGACATGACGTCGCTGCTCGACAACCCCACGTTGCGCACGCCGGTGATGATGTATCTGTTCCATCGCATCGAGGAGAGGCTCGACGGCGAACCGACCCTCGTTCTGATCGACGAAGGCTGGAAGGCGCTCGACGATCCCGTCTTCGCGGCGCGATTGCGCGACTGGCTGAAGACTCTGCGCAAGCGCAACGCCCTCGTCGGTTTCGCCACCCAGTCGGCCCGCGATGCGCTGGACAGCCGCATCGCCTCGGCGATCGTCGAGCAGACGGCGACGATGATCTTCACGCCCAATCCCAAGGCACGGGCGGAGGATTATTGCCAGGGTTTCGGCCTGTCGGAGCATGAGCTCGAACTGATCCGGCAGCTGCCGATCCACAGTCGATGCTTTCTCGTGCGGCACGCCAACCATTCCGTCGTGGCGAGGCTCGATCTGACGGGCCAGCCCGATCTGCTGACCGTCCTGTCGGGCCGCGAGGCGAGCGTGCGGCGGCTGGATCAGCTGCGCGGCGTACTCGGGGACCGGCCTTGCGACTGGTATGGCCCGCTGACGGGGCATGCCTGGCCGGCCCCCGAGGCGGAGCCGGACGCGGATTATGCGGAGGCCGCGGAATGAATTGCCCGGCGCTCCGCATGAGCGACTCCTCCGGCTTCGCGAGCGCACTCGCCATGGTCGATTGCCGAAGCGGGCAGGCCATCGCCGGAGCCTTTTCCCGCCTCTTCGGCGCGCATGGCGCCTTGCTGCCGGCGCTGACGATCCTGCTCACCCTCTATGTGGCGATCTTCGCCATCGGGCTTCTGACGGGACGGAGCCGTCTGGGCATCTCGGCGCTCACTCCCCGCATTCTGACGCTCGGGATGGCGCTGACCTTCGCGACCAGCTGGGCCGCCTATCAGAATGTGGTCTGGACGCTCGCCGCGGGCGCGCCCGACCAGGTCGCGACGCTGATCACCGGAAGCCACGGATCGGCGACCAGCCTGTTCGCCCGCGGGCTGGACCATGTGTTTCGCGCCATCGCGGCCGCGGCCCAGGAGCAACAGGCGCATCCTCCCGCGGACCTGTCCAGGGCGGGGGCTCCGGGACCGGATACGGGCATGGTCTCGGGAACCTCGCTGCTGTGGCTGTCCGCGATCATCCTGTTGCTGAGCACGGTGGGCGCGCTGATCACCGCCAAGATCGCGCTGGCCGGACTGGTCGCGATCGGGCCGGTCTTCGTCGTGCTGGCGCTCTTCCGATCGACCTGGGGCCTGTTCGAAGGGTGGCTCAAGAGCCTGGTGCTGCTCATGCTGGTCCCCTTGTTCGTGGTGCTCATCGGCGGCGGGGCGCTCGCCATGATCGTGCCGGTGATCGGCAGCGCGGTGAGCGGGCATGACGACGATACCCGGCGCGCGGCGATCATGCTGTTCCTGGCGGCCTGCATCTACTGCGCCCTGATCATCATGGTGATCAAGATGGCGGTCACGATCGTGGGGGGATGGCGTCTGCCTGTCGGGCCGCCATCGCGCACGATCGACCGATATCCGGAGGCGAGGGGCGAGCCTGGCGCACAGGCGCGGGCTCATCATGCCGCATCGCGCAATCCGCCGCCGATGCTGGACGATCGTGTCCGCTCGATGCTGAGCGCGCTACCTTCGCCGGCGCCCGTCGATCGCCGCCTGGCCACGATCACGAGCAATGTGACTCGCCTGGAACAGGCCACTCCATCCGGGCCGGCCGCCGCCGTTGCGCCGAGCCCCCATCGCGCCATGGCCATCGGAGGCCGCTTCCGCGCGCCGGTGCATGCCATCGACAAGGACCGTTTGACGTGAAATCGCTTCCCATCCTGCTGACCGCATTGGCCTTGGCCGGTCCGGCGCTGGCCGATCCGAGGATCGCCACGCTGGGCTATGATCCGTCCTCCATCGCACCGGTGAACGGCCGGGTCGGAATCCAGTCCACCATCGCCTTCGCGCCCGACGAGCATATCGAGAATGTCGCGGTCGGGGATTCCGCCAGTTGGCAGGTGACGCCGAACAAACATGCCAACCTGCTGTTCGTGAAGCCGATGCTGGCCACCGCCAGGACGAACATGACCGTCATCACCGACAAGCGGACGTATCTGTTCGATCTGGGAATCCATCCGAAGGCGCCACCGGTCTACGTCCTGCGCTTCACCTATCCCAAGGTCGTGAGCCCACCCGTGGTCGCGGTCGCGGTTCCGCCGGCCCCGGCACCCGCGAGCCCCCAGGCGGTCACGCCCGATGCCCTGAATTTCGCCTGGGCGCCCTCCGGCGTGAAAAGCCTCCTGCCCGGTCGCGTCTTCGACGACGGGCGATCGACCTGGCTGCAATGGGCCAAGGACGCGCCGCTTCCGGCGATCCTGACAAAAGGACCGGACGGGGATGAGGGGCCGATGAACTATTCCGTCCATGGCGACTATGTGGTTCTCGACAGCGTCCCCGGGCAAATCATCCTGCGGCGCGGAAAGGCCGTCGCCCGCCTGACCTCCTCCCGGCCGGACGATGCCGCCGTGGTGAAGAGGGGCGGCGGCGGTCGGCCCGCGAGCACGACCCGCCCCTCACCGGCGGAAGCCGTCGCGGATGCCCGCCCATGAGCGACACCTATCTCTTTCCGGCGAAGGATGCGGGGGCCTTGGTGGTCCCGGTCGATCCGCGCACCCATGCCTCGTCCGATGCGCTGATACTGGCGAGCCAGAACGCCTATCCCATCGTCGCGACCAGCACCCGCCGGTCGAATGGCACGGGATTGCTGGCCGGGGCGACGATCGCCGCCCTGCTGGGGGGGCTGACCTTCTACTCCATGGCCAGTCATCGCACCCATGCGCCGGCGCTTCCGTCGCCCGCCGTGGAACCGAACCCGGACCCGATGCCGACCGTTCAGCCGGTGCCCCAGGTGCCGCCCGCCGGAGCCGACCGGCCGCCCGTCGTCGACGCCAATCCCGTCGCCGCGCGGCAGGCGCCTCTTCCGGTGGTGCCCGCAGGCGTGGACGGGGCGCATTCCGTCACGCTGGTGTTCGATGGATCGACGCCCGTCGAGCCGGATGCCGCCGGTTCCTCCGGCGCGAAGCCGGCCGCGCGCCCGGATGCCGGGACCAACGAGAACGACCAGTTCGCCGTGCGGATCGCGGGCGAGGGCGACGATGCGGCGACCGCCGAGCAGATGACCGACCCCGGTATGACGGTCGGGCAGGGCACGATCGTCCCGGCCGTGCTGGAGACCGCCATCGATACCGACCTGCCGGGATATGTCCGGGCGTCGGTCAGCAGCGACATCCGGTCCTTCGATGGCTCCCGCGTCCTGATCCCGCGCTTCTCCCGCGTGATCGGCCAATACAAATCGGGCCTGCAGGCCGGCCAGACGCGAGTCTATATCGTCTGGCAGCGCTTGATCCGGCCGGACGGCGTCACCATCGCCCTCGCGTCCCCGGCGATCGACTTTTCGGGACGAACGGGCCTTGGCGGCGAGGTCGACAGCCATTTCCTGAAGCGGTTCGGATCGGCCGCCTTGTTGTCCGTGGTGGGAGGATTGTCGGCGATCGGAAACCCCTCGGTCGTCCTGTCCGGCGGCCAGAGCGCGGCGAGCGTCGCGGCGCAGCGGGATACGCAAATCCCGCCCACCATCCGCGTTCCGCAAGGACAGCCGATCCGGATCTTCACGGCCCGCGATCTCGATTTCGGTTCCTCCAAAGCGGCGGGCGAGGGATGAAGCTCGCCCACGCATCGGATGTTCTGCCCACCGAAGGGGTGTATCTCGAATCGTATCTCACGCCGTTCAGGCCTTGGCTCGAACGGGACGACGTGAGCGAGATCATGGTGAATCGCCCCGGCGAGATATGGATCGAATCCGCCCATGCCGCGCGGATGGAGCGTGTCGCGCTGCCGGCGATCGACGATCGTCATCTCGCCCGTCTCGCCGGACAGGTGGCGCGGATCAGCCATCAGGGCATCAACCGCGCCGCGCCGCTGCTGGCGGCGACCCTGCCGAGCGGCGCCCGCGTCCAGCTCGTCGCGCCGACGGCGACGCGCGGCCATTGGGCGATGGCGATCCGGCGGCACCGGCTGGTCGACCTGCCGCTCTCCGCCTATGATCATGGCGCGCTGCCGGAGATCGTGCGGGAAGAGCCGTTCGATCATCGGACCGATCCGATCGGCTATCTGCGTCAGGCCGTGAGAGACCGGCGGACCATCCTGGTGTCCGGCGGCACATCCACCGGCAAGACCACCTTTCTCAATGCGCTGCTGGGTGAAGTGCCGGCTGCGGAGCGTATCATCCTGGTGGAGGACACGCCGGAAATCCGCCTCCGGCATGCCAATGCGCTCGGTCTCGTGGCGGTCAAGGGCGAGCTTGGCGAGGCGAATATCGGCGCGGACGATCTCCTGCAGGCCGCGCTGCGCCTTCGTCCCGACCGGATCGTCGTCGGCGAGTTGCGCAGTCGCGAAGCCGTGACCTTCCTGCGGGCGATCAACACCGGCCACCCCGGCTCGTTTTCGACGATCCACGCGAACACCCCCGCGGGCGCGCTCGATCAACTCGGGCTCATCGTCATGCAATCGGGCCTGGGCCTGTCCTATGCCGACACCATCACCTATGCCCGGCAGATGATCGACGTCGTCGTCCAATTGGGGCGCATCGACGGCCGACGGTGCATCGTGGCGATCGAGCCCATTCAGCATCGCGCGTCCATCGGCGCCCTTCCATTGGAGGTACTTCAAGACGCTTAATCATTAGGTATCCGCCCATAAGACGAAGCGACAGAGTTTAGTCATCGTGTTCTTCTTTGAAGCCGAAGCCGTCATCTAAAACATCGGATGACTTCAGCATCGGGGGATTGCGATGAAGTTTCTGATCACGGGAAACATGGGTTATGTCGGGCCCTCCGTCGTCAAGCAGCTGCGGCGACGTTATCCGGATGCAACGATCGATGGCGTCGACATCGCCTTTTTCGCGCAATGCCTGACGACGCGCCGGACCATTCCGGAACGGCATCTCGACCGGCAGTATTTTCGCGATGTGCGGGACCTGACCGACGCGGATCTCGCGGATTATGACGCGGTCATCCTGCTCGCGGCGATCTCCAACGATCCGATGGGCGAACGCTTCCGCGACATCACGCTCGCCATAAACCGGGACGCCGCCGTCGAGATCGGGCATGCGGCGGCGCGCGCCGGAGTGCGCAATCTCGTCTTCGCGTCCAGTTGCAGCGTCTACGGGGTCGCGGAAGGCGGCGCGCGATGCGAGACCGATCCGGTCAACCCGATGACGGCCTATGCGATCTCGAAGATCGGGGCGGAAGAGGGGCTCGCCGAGATCGGCGGCGACATGGTGATCACCTGCTTGCGCTTCGCGACCGCCTGCGGGATGTCGGATCGGCTGCGCCTGGATCTGGTCCTGAACGACTTCGTCGCGAGCGCGATCACCACGGGACGCATCACGGTGCTCTCCGACGGGACGCCGTGGCGGCCGCTGATCGATGTGGCGGACATGGCGCGCGCCATCGAATGGGCGGCGACCCGGCTGGCCGGCAATGGCGGCCGGTTCCTGGTGGTGAATGCCGGTGCGGACAGCGCCAATTACCAGGTTCGCGATCTGGCGCGCGCGGTGGCCGACGCGGTGCCGGGATGCACCGTCTCGATCAACGAGCAGGCGCCGGTGGACTCGCGATCCTATCGCGTCGATTTCGGCCTGTTCTCCAAGCTGGCGCCCGATCACCTGCCACGGATAACGCTGGCGGAATCGATCGACAATCTCGTCGCCGGCCTCCGCGACATCCATTTCGCGGACGAGGATTTCCGGACATCCGATTTCATTCGCCTGCAGGTTCTCAAGGGGCTCATCGCCCATGGAACGCTGTCGGACAATTTCGACTGGGCGGAACGGACGCTGAGCCGGAAGCCCAAGGTTCTCGAGGAGATTCACGCATGAAGGCGGTTCTTCTGGCCGGCGGGTTCGGCACCCGATTGAGCGAAGAGACGGCGATCACCCCCAAGCCGATGGTGGAGATCGGGGGCCGGCCGATCATCTGGCACATCATGAAGATGTATTCCCATTACGGCATCCGGGATTTCGTGATCCTGGGCGGATACAAGGTGGATTACATCCGGTCCTATTTCCTGAACTACCAGGCGAAAAGCTGCGACGTCTCGATCAATCTCCGCAGCGGGCGGGTCGATTGGCTGAGCTATGCGTCGGACGATTGGCAGGTGACGATCATCGACACCGGGCTCGAAAGCATGACCGGGGGGCGCATCAAGCGTGCCCGCCACCTGCTGCAGGACGGGCCTTTCTGCCTGACCTATGGCGACGGCGTCGCGAATGTGAACATCGCGGAGCTGATCGCCGAGCACGATGCGTCGGACGATTGGTGCACGCTCACCGCCGTCACCCAACCGGGGCGCTTCGGCGCGCTGCGCGTGAGCGATACGGGGCGGCACGTCCATGGGTTCAGCGAGAAGGGGGCCACCGACGGCGGCATGATCAATGGGGGGTTCTTCGTCTGCAGCCCGGAGATCTTCGATCTGATCGACGGCGACGACACGGTGTTCGAAGCCGAGCCGATGAACCGGCTGATCGCCCATGGCAAGCTCGGCTGCCATATCCATACCGGCTTCTGGCAAAGCATGGACACGTTGCGCGATCGGCATGTGCTGGAGGCGCACTGGGCGAGCGGCCGTGCACCCTGGAAGATCTGGTCGGACACGCGTGAATCGAACCTGTCGATCCTGAGGCGCTCGGCGTAGCGCGCGCATCGGCCCTTGCGCGGCCCTGATCGATTCCAGACAAGTACGGGGGCGACGATGATCTTCGAACCATCGCGGCTGGAGGGGGCTTTCCTCATTCGGCCGGAGCTGCATCATGACGAGCGCGGGGCGTTCGCGCGGACGATGTGCCAACGGGAATTGGCGGAGCATTCGATCGGCGAGACCTTCGTCCAGGAGAATATTTCGCTCTCGGCGCACGCCGGCACCATCCGTGGCATGCATTTTCAGCGTTCGCCTTATGGCGAGGGAAAGCTCATCCGGTGCATCAGGGGCGCCGTCCACGATGTCATCGTCGATGCGCGTCTTGGCTCGCCGACCTATCTCCAAAGTCAGGCCTATGTCCTGGATGGAGAGACCAGGGATCAACTCTATATCCCGCGTGGTTTCGCGCATGGGTTTCAGACTTTGGTCGACGATGTCGAGATGACCTACCTGATGACCGACTTCTACAGGCCCGGGGCCGAGGCGGGGTTCCGGTTCGACGATCCGATACTGGGGATCGAATGGCCGCTGCCCGTTGGTCCGATATCGCAGCGGGACATATCCTGGCCGCTGCTCGCGGGCGCCTACGTCCCGGTGGCCTAGCCCGTTTCCGATAGCGACGCCCATGGCGCGAAGGATAGGATCATGGCCGATACCGACGTCGTTGTGATCGGTGCCGGCGTGATCGGGCTCGCCGTCGCGCGCCGGATGGCGCTCGCGGGCCTGGACGTGATGATCCTGGAATCCGAATCCGCCATCGGAACGGGAACGAGTTCCCGCAACAGCGAGGTGATCCATGCCGGGCTCTATTATGACGGATTGCCGCTGAAATCCTCGCTGTGCGTCGCCGGCCGGCGGATGCTCTACGAATATTGCGTCCAGCGCGGGGTGCCGCACCGGCGGATCGGGAAGCTGATCGTCGCCTTCACGGATCAGGAGCGGCAAACGCTGGATACCATCCTGCGCCAGGCGCATGCGGCGGGCGTCGACGATCTGGAGATGCTGGACCGCGCCCGCGTGACGGCGATGGAGCCGGAGTTGGCGTGCGCAGCCGCGCTCTATTCGCCGTCCACCGGCATCCTCGACAGCCACGCTTACATGCTGGCGCTCCTCACGGATGCCGAGGCGGCCGGCGCCCAGCTCGTCAAGCGCACCCACGTCTCGGCGCTCGCGCGTGGCGATGCCGGCGATTGGCGGGTGTTCATCGCAGGCGAACGGGACGCGGTCGTATCGGCCCGTTTCGTGGTGAACGCCGCCGGGCACGGGGCCTGCGATCTCGCCAACAGGATCCAGGGGCTGGACCCGCGCTTCGTCCCGAGCCGTCACTTCGCGCGGGGATCCTATTTCCTCTATCATGGCCGGATACCATTCTCCCACCTCATCTACCCGGTTCCCGTCCCCGGGGGACTTGGGACGCACCTCACGCTCGATATGGGCGGCAGGGCGCGGTTCGGGCCGGATGTCGAGTGGATCGACACGCTGGATTATAGCGTCGATCCGAACCGGGCCGATCGGTTCAGGGCCGCCGCGGCGCGGTTCTGGCCGGGATTCCGCGCCGACCTGCTGCAGCCGGATTATTGCGGCATTCGGCCCAAGCTCGGGGGTGCGGAGGCGCCGGCGGCCGACTTTCGGATCCAGGGGCCGGACGAGCATGGCCTGGCCGGGATGGTGGGTCTCTATGGCATCGAGTCCCCGGGGCTCACCGCATCGCTCGCCATCGCGGAGGTGGTTGCGGCTCGGCTCGGGGCCGCGCCTCGCGGGCGGGTCGATACCCATTTCGATGGCCCGGATCATCCGCATTCGCGGACTTTCGCGCAATAAGGACGTGTTGGCGAACCACCGCGCCCGGCTAGGATTGGGCTGGCCCGGCATGCGGGCAGGCTTCGATCGTGATCCGGCTGGATCGTCACCGCAAAGGTGAGGCCGCAATCCGCGTCCGTCATGTCAGGGGGAAATATGCAAACCGACCCGCAAGCATCTGTCCTATGGCGGTGGCGAGGGACGGGGCATGTCGACACCGTCGAAAGGCCCGCCGTCGCTGCGCGTGCACCGGATCCGGAGCTGTCGGTCGCGCGGCGGACGAGAAACTACGAATCCATCCAGTATCTTCGCGGAATCTCGGCCGTCATGGTCATATTCTACCATGCGGCGATCCAATCCACCGCGCTATCGGGCCTCTATGCCCCCGCGTTCGGCAAATTCGGCGTGGACATCTTTTTCGTCATCAGCGGGTTCGTCATGTGGACCGGCGTATCCGGCCGCGCGACGAGCCCCATCGTCTTCCTGAAAAAGCGCTTCTGCCGGATCGTGCCGCTTTACTGGAGCTTCACGCTGATCGCCGCCGGGGTTGCGCTGCTAAAGCCCGGGCTGTTGCGATCGACCATCTTCAACCTGCCTCATCTGGTGGCCTCGCTGGCGTTCATCCCCTGGATCAATCCGGCCGCGTCGAGTGCCAAGCTGGTCGAGAAGCTGACCCCGGTGGTCACGCCGGGCTGGACGCTCAACTTCGAGATGCTGTTTTATGCGATGTTCGCGTCCATCCTGATATTGCCGCGCTATCTGGCGTTTCCGGTGCTCGCGCTGGAAATGGCGTCGTTGCACTATGTCGCCAGCACGATCGGAGATCAGTCGCCCATCGCGCAATTCTACGCCCAGGGCGTCATGTTCGAATTCCTGTTCGGGGTGGCGGTCGCGATCGTCAATGCGCATTATCGTCAATCGATGCGGTTCGCGGCGGCGACGTCCGCCTTGCTCGCATTCGCCGTTCTGCTCTGGGCCGATCTGGTCCAGCCGGTCGAAAGCCGCTGGTTCTGGCTCGGCATTCCGGCGACCATCCTCGTCGCGACGATGGTCGGCCTGGAAAATGCGGGCTGGATGCCGCGGATGAAGTGGCTGAGCCAGATCGGCGCGGGAACCTACAGCATCTATCTGAGCCATGTCTTCGTCATCGCGGCGACGAGAACCGCCATTCAGATGTCGGGGGCGGCGGGATCGCTGATGCAGCCGCTCGTTTTCGTGCCGTTCGCCATCGTCGCATCCGTCGGCATCGGCATGGCCGTCCATTATCTGATCGAGAAGCCGCTCACGGCCTGGTGGACCCGCGCGCTCGGCGCCTGACCGGCCGTGTCGCGCAGGCCTGTGTGGTGCACCGCGGGCTGGGGCGCGTTCGACGGGGATAAGGCGTCGCGCCGCATATATCCCGCGAGCAACCACAAGGGCGCCGCGATCTTGACCGTATAGACGGCGTTGCCCCCGATCAGCAGGTTCAGGAAGAAGAAGATCCCGATGCCCCAGCTGCAGCGCCTGCGCGCGCTCGAATTCGCCGGAACGATCAGCGCGATATAGAGCCACAACGCCATCGCGCCGAAGATCGACGCCGCATAGAGGGTGTAGGAATAGCCGCTGTCGGGAAACATGTCGGCGGCGGACACCGCGCGCAGGCCGAGCAGGCCCTGGATATCGGTCCGCGACAGCATCAGTATCGAGAGGCCGAGGCGCCCCGCCAGATCGTCCTCCTTCGAATCCCCCAGATGGTTGGTGACCGCCAGCGCCAGGCCGATCATGAGCAGCGGCAGGACAAGGGTTCCATAGCGCGGCAAGCGGGGGAAGATGAAATATCCGGCAAGGCAGAGCACCGCGATGGTCGACGCCGTCCGGGAATTGTTGGACAGAAGCACGGTCAATATCAAGGCGATGCCGATGATCTTTTCCCGGCGATGGGCGGTCGACCAGATCGAGGTCAGGTAGATCGTGCAGAAGGTCGCGAAATTGGCGAGCGACGTCTGCTCGAGGAATATCGAGGATGTTCTTGGCGTCGAGAACAGGCCGAAGCTGAACCGCCCTTCGAATCCGAGCGAATTCCCGAACAGCCCGGTATTGTCGAAATCGTTTTCGCCGAGGCCCCGCGTGTTGACGTAATAGGAGAATGGATTGAACAGATTCGAATAGAATTTGATCGAGGTGAGCTCGACGACCATGACGGCGGCGACCAGGATCACGCTCGCCATGAAGCAGGCGCGCAGAGTCGCCCGGTTGCAGCGCATGCCGAGCATGGTGAATATCGCGATATCCGCCGCGTTGCGCATCATGCCGATCACCGGCTCCTGATTGATGATCGACAGGACCAGCGTGCCCAGCAGCGACCCGACGGCGAAGATCAGGCACGGCGCGTCGAAGGGTCTCAATCCGCGGGAGAGGATGAGGGCGCCGCCCGCAGCCAGGATCACGAATTCGCTCAGCGCGACCTGTGTCAGCGATATGGCGGTGACATGCGCGTTGGCGATCGCGAGCAGCGCATTATAGCTGAGTGCCGCGAGCAGGATGACGACCATGGTGTAATCGACGCCCGCCTCGTCCGGCTCCGCTTTCCCCGTTTCGGTTCCGCCGTGGAGCGCGGCACCGATGGAGAGGCGCCCGATCGCCCGATCGGTGCCGCGCGCGGCGATATAGGGGGTCCACATGTCTTCGCCTCCGAAGGATGTCGGTTCGCCGGGAGGGCGCGGGGATTCCTGGTCTCGCGGCGCCGGCGCCCACCTTTTCCATGCCGACGCCAAGCCGGGCAGACACCAAGGTGTATTCGATTGAGTCCGGCCGCGATATTCATTCCTCCGATATAGTTAGAAGGGGTTAGAGGCTATCGTAAGGCCTATTGCGCCGGCCGATACGACATGGTCATTTCCCCCGGACACTTGCGACACGGAGCGCGAGTACGGCCGCGCGGACGGGCATCGTGCGGATCTTGAGATGTCATCAGCGGGGGATCGTGATGTGACGTCGGTGTGCGCGGTCGTCGTGACCTATAATCGCAAGCTCATGCTGGAACGCTGTCTGGCTGCACTGGCGGCGCAGACCATGCCGGTGAAACATATCGTCATCATCGACAACGGAAGCTCGGACGGCACCGCGACGATGCTGTCCCGGCGCCGGGAAACCAATCTGCTGGTCACGTCGCTGCCGTTCAATACGGGGGCCGCCGGCGGATTCAGCACCGGCGTGAAGCGCGCGTACGAGACCGGGGCGGACGGCATCTGGGTCATGGATGACGACGTCTTTCCCGATCCCGATGCGCTCGAGGAATTGCTGCGCGCCCAGGCCAGTCTCGTCGAGCGGGGCGCGGCGTTCGCCTTCCTCGTGTCGGTGGCGCGATCGAATGGCGGCCAGCTCACCGAGGTTCCGGACATCGATCGCCGCCCGAACGGCATCGGCTTTCCGGGCTGGCCCGAACTGATCGAAGATGCCCTGATCCCGGTGCGCGGCGCGACCTTCGCGTCGATCCTGCTTCCCCGCGAGACATTGCGGCATCACGGCCTGCCGATCGCATCGATGTTCATCTTCGGTGAGGATCGCGAATTCACGGTGCGCGTCACGCAAGATCGCCCCGGCTTCCTGGTCGGCCGCAGCAAGGTCGTCCACGCCCGCAAGATCGAGGGCGTGCTCGACATCTGGACGGAGACGGACCGGACGCGGCTGGGATATCAATGGTATCTGCACCGCAACACGACATCGACAATGATGCGATACGAGCGCAAGCGGAAGTTCGCCTACCACCTGCTGCAGCAGGCCGATACGGCGCTGCGGCTGGCGATGCGCGGCCGGCTGAGGCGGTGCTGGGTCGTGGTGTCGGCGACATTCGCCGGCTTGCGCTTTCGCCCGGCCATCGAGGCCGCCGAGAGCTTGGCGAGCGCCTCTCGATCGCACCCGCTGCAACAGCCGCAAAAGGGATAGGGGGTGGAGGCAGCCGTCCGCCCGGATTTCGCGGGGCGCCGTGCCCTGGTAACGGGCGCGGGGCGCGGGATCGGGCGCGCGATCGCCCGCGAACTCGCCCATTGCGGGGCGACCGTGCTCTGCGTGGCGCGAACCCAGAGCGAACTCGACGAAACCGTCTCGGGCCTGGGCGACCGCGCGATCACCGTGTCGTGCGACATCAGCGATCATGGTGCCGGCGACAGGCTGATGGACGATGTGGCGCGCGATCTTGAAGGGCTGGACATCCTTGTCCACTGCGCGGGAATTTTCGCGAGCGGATCCATCGAGCAGACTCCGCTCAGCGAACTGGATCGCCTCTACACCGTCAACGTCCGCTCCCCCTTCGCGCTGACCAAAGCGGCTCTGCCGATGCTGGTCCGGGCGCGGGGCCAGATCGTGTTCATGGGGTCGTCGATCATCCGGGCGGCCAATCTCTCCGGGCGCGGCGGCTATGCCGCGATGCAGGCGGCGTTCAAGGCGTTGGCCGATGCGACACGCGACGAGGTCAACGATCGCGATGTTCGGGTGCTGACGGTCATGCCCGGCACCACCGCGACACCGAGACAGGCCAACATCTTCGCCGAGGCGGGGCGGGAGTATCGGCCCGAGCGGCTGCTGCAGCCGGACGACGTCGCGCAGATGGTCTGTGCGGCGCTCGGCCTGCCGAGGACGGCGGAAGTCACCGATATCTACGTGCGGCCCATGCTCAAGAGCTGATGATGGAGCCGTGTATCCCAAGGGGGAGAGACAAATGGCGAGGCAGGGGGCGATGGGGCTGAGGCAGGTGCCACCGGTTGCCGACGAACAGACCGCCGGCGCGGCATTGCAGGCGCTCGTCGGGCGGCTCTATCCGATCTGCCGCAGCATTACCGGCGATGGCGTCCGCAAGACGCTCTCCATCCTCTCGGAATATAGCGCGATCCGCCGTATCGAGATCCCCACGGGCATGGAGGTGCTGGATTGGACAGTGCCGGACGAATGGAACATCCGCGACGCCTATATCGCCGATCGCTCGGGCAATCGCATCGTCGACTTCCGGGCCCATTCGCTCCATGTCGTCAGCTACAGCGTGCCCGTTCATCAGGTCATGAGCCTGAACGAATTGCGCCCGCATCTTCACACGATCCCGGAACAGCCGGACGTCATTCCCTATCGCACGAGCTATTATAACCGGAACTGGGGTTTTTGCCTCAGCCAGAACCAGCTCGACGCCCTGGGCGACGGCCCGTTCGAGGTCAGGATCGATGCGACGCTCGAGCCCGGCAGCCTCACCATCGGCGAGATTTTCATACCCGGCGAAATCCCCGAAGAGATCCTGATTTCGACCCATATCTGTCATCCTTCGATGGCGAACGACAATTGCTCCGGGCTCGCCATCGCGGCCTTCATCGCCGCGCGCGCGGAGCGGGCAGGGCTGCGCCATTCGTTGCGGATCCTGTTCGTTCCCGGAACGATCGGCTCCCTCGCCTGGCTCGCGTTGAACGATACCGAGACATGGCGGATCGCGCATGGGCTGGTGATCACCGGGCTGGGAGACCGAGGCGGGTTCACCTACAAGCGCAGCCGATCCGGGGACGCCAAGATCGACCGGGCGGCGGCGCACATCCTGAGCCGGTCCGGCGGCGATCCGGCCATCATCGATTTCAGCCCGTGGGGATATGACGAACGGCAATATTGCTCGCCGGGCTTCAATCTTCCGGTCGGCCGCCTGACCCGCTCGCCGCATGGCGAGTTCCCGGAATATCACACCTCCGCGGACGACCTGTCGTTCGTGTCGGCGGAAGCGCTCGAGGAGGCTCTGGTCGCGATCGAGGAGATCATCGCCGTGATCGACCAGGATCGCACCTATCGCTCGACCAACCCGAAGGGGGAGCCGCGCCTCGGCAAATACGGTCTCTACCGTACCCTTGCGGGGCAGAGCGGGGCGGTGCCGGAGATGGCGATGCTGTGGGTGCTCAACCTCAGTGACGGGCGGAACTCGCTACTCGATATCGCGCAGCGGTCGGGCCAGCCTTTCGCCGAGATCCGGATGGCGGCCGATGCGCTCCACAAAGCGGGGCTGCTGGACGACGCATCGAAACGGACCGCGTGAATCGGGACGCGATCGCCCGGCCTCGGCCACGGCGATCGCGGATGGGCCGCCCCCGCTGATGCGCGGGTGGCGGCCTCTGTCCTCGGTCAGGCCGCCGCCTGACGCGCCACGGCGTCGACGACGTGCGGCGTCGGCATCGGAACGATGAAGGCGCCCTGATATGCGGAGCCCGCGACGACCTGGGCGATGATCTCTTCGGAGAGGTTCCACGGCAGGATCATGATATAGTCGGCATCCGATCCCGCGATCGCGCTGGGATGAAGGATCGGTATGTCGACGCCGGGCAGGAACTTGCCCTGCTTCGACGGCGCCCTGTCGACGGTAAAGCTGATGATGTCGGCGCCGATGTCGCAATAGTTCAGCAGGGTGACGCCTTTCGCCGGCGCGCCATAGGCGATGATCTTCTTCCCCTCGGCCCGAATGCTCTTGACCAGATCCACCAGGTCGGCCTTGAGGGTTTCGATCTGGCTTGCGAAACGCAGATAGACCTCGTCCTCGTCCAGCCCGTGATCGAGCTCTTCCTGCATGATGCGGCCGACATTCGGGGAAACCGGGTAATCGGCATCGTCCCGGCAGACGAAAAAGCGGATCGATCCGCCATGGGACCCCAGCTCCTCGACATCGAACACGCGGAGGCCCGCCGATCGGAAGATCCGCGTCGCCGCGAGCAGCGAATGATAGGAGAAATGCTCGTGGTACATCGTGTCGAACTGATTGCGCTGCATGAGGCGCAGCAGATGCTGGACCTCGATGGTGGCGACGCCCGTCGGCTTGAGCAGCTTGCGGATGCCGCCGGCGAAGCCGTTCACGTCGGGAATGTGGGCGAAGACGTTGTTCGCGGTCACCAGATCGGCCGGGCCGCCGGACGAGAGCAGCTTGCCCGCGAGCTCCGCGTCGAAGAATTCCTGCCGGGTTTCGATGCCTCTGGCGCGCGCCGTGTCGGCGACGGATCCGCAGGGCTCGATCCCCAAGGCCGACAGGCCCCGGGCTTTCGAGAATTGCAGGAGATATCCGTCATTGCTCGCGATCTCGACGTGCCTGGACCCGGCGGCGAGATCGAACCGTTCGATCATGTCGTCGACATAGCGTCTCGCATGTTCGACCCATGAAGCGGATTCCGAGGAGAAATAGACGTAGTCGTCGCGGAATATCTCGTCCGGTTCCTTGTAATCGATCGTCTGCGCCAGCCGGCATTGGCTGCACACCATGACCTTCAGGGGCGTCAGGCGCGTGGTGGTGTCCTGCGCGTCCGGCAGATCGTTCGCGATCGGCATCAGCCCCAGATCGGCAAGGCAGATCTCCAGCTTGCTGTTGCAATGCCGGCACAATGCGCCGTGATCTTTCATATCATGTCCCCGCATATGGTTTGAGAATCGGGGAGAAGACAAACATGCGCGCCATCGGCGTACAATCGAGCATGGCGATCTATCGGGGATTATAAAGGAGGGCTGGATTGTAGGGATTATCCTTCGAAAGGATATTGTCTCAGGGTGATCTCAGGATAGTCGGGTAATACTTTTGGAGAGTTCGGCAGTGGGCCATGCCTTGGGATGGCCGTCGGGCGGAGCGTTGCCTCCTGTGCCGCATGGATCGATCGCTGTGATCGACGACTTTCATGGGCCTTGCGCCTGCCGGGCGACTATATCGGGCGCAACAGTCCGGAGGTGAATATGGTGCGGCACGTAGCGCGTATGATGGAGGGGGATGCCTTCTCCACCGCGGTGATCAAGGCGGATGCGATCTTCGCGGCGGTCGTGCTGGGCGCGGCCGTCGCGGTGCATTTCGCCTGAGCCGCCGGTGCCGGCGCGCTGTCGCGATCGGGGTTCATCGTGTCGGGTCGGCCTGTTCGGGGGGTTGGGCGGCGCCCTTCCCGCGATAGAAGATGTGGCTGTGCACCTGGGCGATCTTGTCGAGGGATCCGATCCAATAGGGCACCATCCAGTCGGCATGATAATGGGTCGCCTGCCCCACATCCGGAAAGACATAGCCGGCAAGGGCGCGCTTCGCGGCCCGTCGCGCGGCTTCCCAGCCGTCATGTTCGGGCCGGCGCAGCTGTGATCCGTCGCAGGTGAAGGAGAATTGGCATCCGGTCGGCAAGGTCGAGCCCTGATAGACCACGCCGCAGATGGTGCCCGGATAATGGGGTAGCCGGACGCGGTTGAGCACGACCTGGATCACGGCCTTCTGGTCGATCGGATCGGCCCCGGCTTCGTAGAGCGCGGCGGTGGCGAGGCACTGGGCCGCCTGCTCGCGGCCGGCCGGCGTGCCGTGGAAATGGAAGGGCCGCGCCGGCTGGCGGGCACCGGCCACGAAGGGAATTCCGGCATTGTAGGCGCGCGCCTCGTCCATCGTGAGGTGCGGCCGGCGCGATGCCGGATGGTCATCCCGCCGGGCGAACAGCCAGACCAGGATCAGGGCGATCGCACAGGCGGCGACGATATAAGGTGCGGGATCGACCTTCCTGTGCCGGTATCGCCTTCGTCGCCCCATGCCGCGCCGTCTAGCGTCTCATGACCGGTCCCGCGAGAGGCTGAACGCATCCACGATGTGGAGGCGTCATGCCCGGTGGCAGCCTGTCATCGCGAGCCGCCTGCGCTCCCGGCGAAGACGTCGGCCGGTTTCGATGATATCGGATCGATCGCGCGACCGAAGCGACAGTCTGGAGCAGCGGAATGATGGCCATGGCCGACGTGGATGTGCTGATCGTGGGTGCTGGCCCGACGGGGCTGACCCTGGCCTGCGAACTGGCGCGCAGTGGCATCTCGTTCCGGATTGTCGAGCTGTCGCCGGGGCCGCAGCCGGGCTCGCGCGGCAAGGGGCTCCAGCCGCGCAGCCTGGAGGTGTTCGACGATCTCGGGATCGTGGACCGGATCCTGGCGAACGGGCGGATGGCGATGCCGGTGACGTCCGTCGATGCGGCGGGGGAAGAGACGAGGACCGGCCGCGAGCCGCCCGCGCCGCGCCCCGACGTGCCTTATCCCGCGACCTTGATCACGCCGCAATGGCGGGTGGAAGAGGCGTTGCGAGCCCGGCTCGCCGCGCTGGGCGGCAGCGTCTCCTTCGGCACCGCGCTGGACCATTTCGACCAGTCCGGCACCGCCGTGTCGGCCACGCTCGTGGAGAATGGAGAAAGCCGGACGATCGCGGCGCGATGGCTGGTGGGATGCGACGGTGGCCGCAGTGCCGTCCGCAAGGCCGCCGGCATCGACTTCCTGGGCGATACGTTCGACCAGTTCCGCATGATCGTCGCGGACGTGCAGGCCGAGGGCCTCGACCGCGATTCCTGGCATGTCTGGGGCCATGCGGAGGGTTTCTTCGCGCTGTGCCCGCTGCCCTCCACCGATGCCTTCCAGCTTCAGGCCAGCATCGGCCCGCATCAGGATCCGGCCTTGTCGCGCGCCAACATGCAGGCGATCCTGGAACGCAGGACCGGGCGGCGCGACGTGCGCCTGGCCGAGCCGTCCTGGTCCTCGCTCTGGCGGGCGAACGTCCGGATGGTGGATCGCTACCGGGATGGGCGGGTGTTCCTCGCGGGGGATGCGGCGCACGTCCATTCGCCGGCGGGTGGGCAGGGCATGAACACCGGCATCCAGGATGCGCACAATCTCGCCTGGAAGCTTGCGGCGGTTGCCCGCGGCGCGCCGGACGCGCTGCTCGACAGTTATGAGGCGGAGCGTCTGCCCGTGGCGGCGGGCGTGCTCGCTTTGTCCAACGAACTGGCGATGAGCACCGCGCGGCGACGCAACCTCACCATCGCCCGCGATCCGCGTACCCTGCAGCTCGGCCTCCACTATCGGGAGTCGGCGCTGTCCTGCGACGCGCGCGCCGATGGCGAGGGGCTGCGGGCGGGCGATCGCGCGCCCGACGCGTCCGGATTGCACGGCGAGGCGGGTGTGTGCCGGCTGTTCGATCTCCTGCGCGGCGATCATTTCACGCTGCTGGGCTTCGGGGCGATGCCGGCCGGCCTGTCGCTGCCGGGCGCGCTACGCCTGCGCTCGATCCGGATCACCGACGCGCCGGCCGGCCCCGACGACTTCGCCGATGGCGACGGGCATCTGCGCGATGCCTATGCGCCGGCCGGCGACACGCTCTTCGTCATCCGGCCCGATGGTTATATCGGCTTCGTGTCCGACGATGGTGGCGCCGCCGCGGGCTATTTCGCCAGGCTGTTCGGAACGGCGGACCACGCCGCCGGGTGACGTCGCCATCCACCGGTCATCGGCATTTCCCGTCAGTCACCAGTGGCGGGCGGATGCCCTCTGGGCCTTGGCCTGCTGGGCATAATGGTGATGCGCGATGACGCATCCCGCCGCCGCGCCGGCAAGAGCATGGCCACGCCCGACATAATGGCCGGCGACGCCGCCGACGATCGCCCCCCGGATGCAGCCCTTGGCGAAAGCGGGCGCGGTGGCGACAAGCGCGGCGGCGAGCGTGACATGGCGAAGCATCGATGGTCCTTCCGGCAATGTGTGTTGCTCAGATAATACACGATATGCTATTCGCCAAGAGGTGATGTCCATATGCCGCCCGCCGTGCTTCGGCAGCGGGCACCGACCCAGGGAGAGGCTGCATGCCCCGAGACGACCGCCGCCATCCGCCGATGAACATCGATCGTTTCGAGGTACCCAATGCTGTCTTTTCTCGAGGAGTATCTTAAGCACTCCGCGCTCAATTTCGGTCAGGCCGCGCAGGGGCTGCGCTATCTGCTGACGCATCCCGACATGGACGCCGTCGCGCCGCCCGGCACGCTGCGGCACCGGGCGAAATCGCTGCGGCTTCGGGCCGGGCGCGTCGGCAACGACCTGGTCTTCCCGCTGATCCCGCCGCACTGGCATCATTCGCGCGAGGAGTGCCGGTCCTTCCGGGCCTTCCCGGTGAAGCAATGGTTCATGGCCGGCTATGCGCCGTGCCGCTTCACCGAGACGGGGCGGATGCTGGCGCCCGGGGAGAGGGTGCGAGAGCCCCGCTGGGACCCGCGCTGCAGGGACTGATCGTCGAGGCCCCGGCCGCCATGGCCAGGGCCTCTTTCGCGGGTATGCTCAGAGGCTGCCGACCAGATCGCGATCGCGGACATGCGCGCGCTGGAGCATCCCGAACAGATCGCGGGGATCGTCCGGATCGGCCAGGATATCGATCTGCTGGAAGAAATCGGTGCTCGCGAGCTTGCCGTGGATGTAGCGGAGCGCCGAAAAATCCTCGATCGCGAAGCCGACGCTGTCGAACAGGGTGATCTGCCGCGCGTCGGTGCGGCCCTCCGCCTCGCCCTGGAGCACCCGCGCGAATTCCGTGACGGGGTAGCTGGCGTCCATCTGCTGGATCTCGCCCTCGATGCGGGTCTGCGGCTCGAACTCCACGAAGGTCCGCGCGCGGTCCAGGATGTCCTTGTGCAATTCGGTCTTGCCCGGGCAATCCCCGCCGATCGCGTTGATGTGGATGCCGGCACCGACCATGTTGTCGGTCAGGATCGTCGCATAGGCCTTGTCCGCCGTGCAGGTCGTCACGATCTGCGCGCCCTCGATCGCGTCCTGCGAGGTCGCGCAGGCGACCACCCGCAGGCCGCTGTCCCGCAGATTGCGCAGCGCCTTGTCCGTCGCGCCCGGATCGATGTCGTAGAGGCGGACCTCCTCGATGCCGACCACGGCCTTCATCGCCAGTGCCTGGAACTCCGCCTGCGCCCCGTTGCCGATCATCGCCATGACCTTCGCGTCCCGGGGCGCCAGCCGGCGCGCGGCCATGGCCGAGGTGGCCGCCGTCCGCAGCGCCGTCAGCAGCGTCATTTCGGTCAGCATCAGCGGATAGCCATTGTCGACCCGCGCCAGCAGGCCGAAGGCGGCGACGGTCTGCAGGCCCTTCGCGGTGTTGCTCGGATGGCCGTTGACATATTTGAAGCTGTAGAGCGCGCCGTCGGACGTCGGCATCAGCTCGATCACGCCTTCGCGCGAATGCGAGGCGAGGCGCGGCGCCTTCTCGAAACTGTCCCAGCGCAGGAAATCGGCCTCGACCGCGTCGGTCAGCTCGGCCAGCACGGTCTCGATGCCGACATGATGCACCAGCCGCATCATGTTCTCGACGCTGACGAAGGGGATGAAGGCGAGCGCGGAGGGCAGGGGAGGCATGGCGATCCTTTGCGATGGCGTGAGGCCTCGCAAGGCTAGGGCGCCGCGATATCCGCCGAAATCGCAATCCCGGCTTGAAAAACGCGCATATTTGATCGATTTGACCAGTCGAATTGCCGGAACGGACAGCACCCGGCGCTTTGCCAACGAACCGAGGCGCGCCATGACCATCGCCAAATTCGTGCCGGACGATCTCGATCGCCGCATCATAGCGCACCTGCGCGTCGATGGCCGCGCCTCGTTGTCCAAGCTGGCCGACGCGCTGGGCGTCGCGCGCGGCACGGTGCAGAACCGGCTGGACCGGCTGCTGGAGACCGGCGCCCTGCTGGGATTCACGGTGCGGGTCCGCGACGATTATGACGATCGGAGCGTTCGCGCGGTCATGATGGTGGAGGTGATCGGCAAGTCCACGACCGAGGTCATCCGCAAGCTTCGCGGCATCACCGAGATCCGCACCCTGCACACGACCAACGGCAATTGGGACCTCGTCGCCGACATCCGGGCGAGTAGCCTGTCCGATTTCGATCGCGTGCTGCGCGAGGTCCGCATGATCGACGGTGTCGCCAACAGCGAGACCAGCCTGCTGCTGAGCACGGTCTGAGGATCCCCGCGACGCCATGGTGCTGCGCTTCGTCCATCATCCCGATTATGTGTCCCCCGGCGCGCCGGGAACGGGCATGCTGTTCGACAAATACGGGCTGGTGCCGATGGCGCTCGACGCGATGCGCGCCGCTTATGAGGTGCATCGCCCCGATCCGATGCCGCGCCGCTGGATCGAGGCGGTCCACGATCCCGATTATGTCGACCAGGTGGCGACCTGCGCCGTGCCGCCGGACAAGGAGCGGCGCATCGGTTTCCCGATCACGGCGCGCATCTCCCGGCGGGCGATGCTGTCGCCGGGCGGCACCTGGCTGGCGGCGCGGTTGGCGCTGCGCCATGGTTTCGCCGCCAACGGGGCGGGGGGAAGCCACCATGCCCTCTACGATACGGGCGCGGGCTATTGCGTGTTCAACGATCTCGCCATCGCCGCGAACCGGCTGGTCGCCGAGGGCGCGGTGCGGCGGATCCTCATTGTCGATCTCGATGTCCACCAGGGGGACGGCACGGCGGCGCTGACGGCGGGGCGCGACGACATCGTCACCTTCTCGATGCATGGCGAGAAGAATTTTCCCGCCCGCAAGGCCGTCTCCGATCGCGACGTGGCCCTGCCCGACGCGACCGGAGACGACGCCTATCTGGCGGCGCTGGCGACGCACCTGCCGCCGCTGCTGGCGGATGCGCGGCCGGACCTGATCTTCTACCAGGCGGGGGTGGACCCGCATGAGGACGACCGGCTCGGCCGCCTCGCGCTCACCGATGCCGGGCTGGAGAAACGCGATCGCTTCGTGATGGGGCTCGCCGCGCATCGGGGCATTCCGCTCGCGAGTGTGCTGGGCGGCGGCTACGGGGCCGATCGCATGGCGGTCGCGCGGCGCCATGCGCGGACCCTGCTCGCGCTCGCCGACGAGCATGACAGGGTCCGCGTGCCCGCGCGGCCGGCATTGCGATGACGGCATCCGGCCGCGCGAGCCGGAGCGGCTGGCCGGCGATGCGGACGGCGGGCCTGCCCTTCACGCGCCGGGGCTGAGCGCGCAGCCGTCGGCGTCGAGGATCTCGATGCCATGCCCGGCCAGCGCCGGGAGCAGCATCTTCGATTTGTCGAGCAGGCGGATGGATTCGAACCCGGCGGCGCGTACGAGCTGGAGGCCGAGGCCATATTCGCGGAACTTGGCGCGGGCATGCGGGCGATCGGCGGCGACGCGATCGAGCTGCGCGGCGAAGCTGCTGCGCCCCTGCCCACGGATCAGCACGGTCGCGCCATGGCCCTCGTCCGCGATCCGCAGCATCGCGGCGCGCATCCCGCGCTCCGGATCGAGATAGTCCTGCAGCGTGTCGGCCGCATGGATCCAGACCAGCGGGGTGCGATCGCCGGACTGTTCGCGGCCGTGGACGAACACCAGATGCTCGTCGCCGTGGATGATGTCCTCATAGACCTGGACGATCCAGCGGCCGCCCGGAAGATCGTCGAGCGGGCGTTCCGTGACCAGCCGCACCAGCTGTTCGGTCTGCCGGCGATGGGCGATGAGATCGGCGATGGTGCCGACCTTGAGGCCGTGCCGCTCCGCGAAGACGAGCAGCTCGGGCATGCGCGCCATCGTCCCGTCCTCGTTCATGATCTCGCAGATGACGCCGGCGGGGCTGCGCCCGGCCAGCCGCGCGAGATCGACCGCCGCCTCGGTATGGCCGGCGCGGACCAGCACGCCGCCCGACACGGCGCGCAGCGGGAAGACGTGGCCGGGGCTGACGATGTCGGTCCGCCGCGCGGCCGGGTCGATCGCGACGGCGATGGTGCGCGCGCGATCCGCCGCCGAGATGCCGGTTGTGACGCCCTCGCGCGCCTCGATCGAGACGGTGAAGGCGGTTTCGTAGCGCGTGCCGTTGTGCGCGTTCATCGGCGAGAGGCCGAGCAGATCGACTCGCTCCTCGGCCAGCGCGAGGCAGATCAGCCCGCAGGCCCGGCGCGCCATGAACGCGATCGCCCGCTCGTCGGCGCAATCCGCCGGGATGACGAGATCGCCCTCATTCTCGCGATCCGCATCGTCCAGCAGCACGACCATGCGCCCGGCGCGGGCCTCCTCGATGATCTCCTCCGCCGAAGCCAGCCGGCCTTCATTCGCCTCGTTCACAGCATCCTCCTGCCATCACACCGTTGACAATGTCATACTGTCATACAATGATGTGGTTCGTCAGACAAACCATGTTGATGGAGTCGAGAGGAGCGTGTCGTGAGCGATCGATCGAAGCGCATGCGGGGATTGACGCGCGCGCGGCCGTGCTCCCGCGATCTCGCCCCCGGCATGAGGACGCGCCGCTCCCGCTCGGCTCGCGGCATCGTCTGGCGCGCGTCGGCATTCCCGCCATCCCCCTGCAAAGGAAATCGTCCATGATCCTTACCGCCGCCCTCATGCATGGCCTCGGCATCCACCTCGGCGCCTGGATGGCGCGCGAGGGCGACGTGTCGGACTATGTGTCGCCCGAATTCTACAAGGCGCTCGCGCGCAAGGCGGAAGAGGGCCGGCTGCACGCCGTTTTCCTCGCCGAGCAGATCACCAACCAGGAAAATGGCGTCGACCGTCCGTGCGGCACGCTGGACGCGGTGACGGTGCTGTCCTTCATGGCGGCGGCGACCAGCAAGATCGGCCTGATCGGCACGGCGTCGACCACCTACAACGTGCCCTATGAGCTGGCGCGCCGCTTCGCGACGCTCGATCACCTGTCGGGCGGCCGCGTCGGCTGGAACTCGATCGCCACGCAGAATCCCCACACGATGGAGCAGTTCGGCGGCGGCGAGCATCCCGATCACGAGGCCCGGTACGAGCGCGCCGACGAATTCATCGAGGTGGTGCTCAAGCTGTGGGATAGCTGGGAGGAAGGTTCGCTGGTCGGCGACAAGGCCAACGCGATCTTCGGGCGGGCCGACAAGGTCCACACGATCGATCACGTCGGCGAGCATTTCCAGGTGAAGGGGCCGCTGCCCTTCGCGCGCTCGCCGCAGGGCCGCCCCGTCATCTTCCAGGCGGGCTCGTCGCCGCGCGGCCGCGAGCAGGCGGCGCGCTTCGCCGATTGCGTGTTCACCGCGCAGCACCTGATGGAAGACGCGGTCGACTTCCGCAACGACATGCGCCGCCGCGCGGTATCCGAAGGGCGTGACGCCGACAGCATCAAGATCCTGCCGGGCATGTCGCTGATCCTCGGCGAGACCGAGGAGAAGGCCTGGGCGCGCAAGAAGAGCCTGGAGGAGGTGCTGGGCACCGGCCCGAATATCGCCAAGCTGGCCCGCCGTCTCGGCATGCCGGTGGAGGCGATGGAGCTCGACAAGCCGCTCGACCTGTCGAAGATCGTGCCCGAGGCGGAGTATAAGGGCTCGATCGGCTTCCGCCGCTCGATCCTGAACCTTGCCGCCAAGGAGAATCTGACGGTGCGCGAGCTCAGCCTGCGCTACGGCGGCGGCCACCAGGAGGTGATCGGCACGCCCGAACAGATCGCCGACCAGATGGAGGCCTGGATCAAGGCCGGCGCCTGCGACGGCTTCACCATGATGATCGACATGCTGCCATCGGGCCTCGACGACGCGGTCGACATGCTGGTGCCCGAGTTGCAGCGCCGCGGCCTGCTCCACACCGAATATGAGCACGACATGCTGCGTGACAGCCTCGGCCTGGGCTCCGCTCTTCGTCCGGTTCAGGCGGCCGCCTGAACCGGCCCTGGGGGCGGAATCTGCTGGGATCCCGCCCCCTTTTGTCCATCCTTCCAGATGAGGCGAGCGACACGCCATGACCTCCCCTATTCCCCATATCCTCGGCATCGGCGGCACGCTGCGGGCCGGTTCCTCGTCCGAGCAGGCGCTGCGGCTCGCCCTGCGCGCCGCCGAGCGGCTGGGCGCGACGATCGAGATCATCGCCGCGCCCGATCTCGATTTCCCCGCATACCAGCCCGAAACCGCCGCGTCGGTCGAGGCGGCCGAGCGGCTCGTGGCGGCCGCCCGCCGCGCCGACGGGATCGTCGTCGCGACGCCCGGCTATCATGGCGGCATGTCCGGGCTCATCAAGAATGCGATCGACTATATGCAGGCGCTGGCCGACGATCCCTCGCCCTATCTCCAGGGCAAGGCGGTCGGCTGCATCGTCACTGCCGCGGGCGCGCAGGCGGGCGGATCGACGCTGGCGTCGCTGCGGGCCACCGTCCACGCGCTGCGCGGCTGGCCCACGCCGCTCGGCGTCGCGATCAACTCCGCCACCCCCCAGTTCGACAGGGACGGGGATGCCGTCGATCCGAAGGTCGGCGCGCAGCTCGAGGCGCTCGCCGGGGAAGTCGTGGGCTTCCAGCATTTCCGCCGCCGGGCCTTCTCGCCCGAACCCGTGGAGGCCGTACCGGCCTGATCGTCGGAGCGGCTGCTGTTCCATCGCGGCCGCCTGTGCCACAGGGCTCCGATCCCGCGCCCGAGGAGCATCGAGACCATGACCAAGGCCGCATTGCCGCCGGAGATCGTGTCGCTGTTCGATGGCACGGCGCTCGATGCCAAGCGGGACGTCGCGCTGATCGTCGCGACGGTGGATGCCGATGGCTGGCCGCACACCAGCTTCCTCGGCCCCGGCGAACTGCTCGTCCGGGACGAGGCCCGGCTCGCTTTCCTGCTGTGGCCGGCCTCCGGCACCGCGGCCAATGTCGATCGCGAGGGCCGCGCGGCGTTGTTCTTCGCGGCGGCGGGCGCCGTCTGGGAAGCGCGGGTGACCGCCGTCGCGGCAGCGGACGGAGACGGGCCGACGCGCCGCTACGAGGCGGAGCTCGTCACGATCCGCCGGCATGCCGCGCCCTATGCCAAGGTGACGGGGCTGGTGGGGTATCGCCTGCTGGAGCCGGACGCGGTGGTCGCGCGCTGGCGAGCCCAGATCGAGCGGCTGCGAATCGCGGTCTGACCGGCGCCCGATTCGTCGGAAGCCGTGTCGAGGGCAGGGGCAAGCTCTGCCGCCATTACCTGATTTTCGAGGGAATTCAGCGCGTCACGGGCGAACTCAAAAGTTCTGGCTTTATGTCGTACTGTCGTACAAACTGACAAACGTAACGAAGAGCGATGACGGTGGCCGGGGACATCCCGCGCGCCGGACGACGCCACAAGCGAGGTGAGAGCGATGAGGGCAGGAATCTACGCATTGAGTCTGGTGTCGGCGGCGGCGATGCCGTTCGCGGCGGCATCGGCCAGCACGGTGCCGCTGCGCGTGACCGACCAGCCGAGTGGCCCGTTGTCGCCGGTGGGCGAGAAGCTCGACGACATGGGCATCCGCATCCGCTCGCAGATCGTCGACGAGCTGGCCGGCAATCCCACCGGCGGCGTCAATCAGGGTGTGCGAAACGTCGGCCAGCTCCAGCTCGGCGCCAGCTTCAACATGGATAAGATCGCCGGCCTCCACGGCACGCAATTCCACATCACCTTCGTGCGTGATTTCGGCCATGGCCTGTCGCACGACGTGACAGGAACATTCATCAAGACCCAGGAAATCTACAAGAACGAATATCAGATCTTCCGCATGGGCGTCTTCGCGATCGAGCAGAAGTTGGCGCACGACAAGCTCGACGTCTTCGTCGGCCGGCTGGGCTCGACCACCTTCTACGGGCGCCTCGCGAACAGCTGCAATTTCCAGTCGGGGATCAGCTGCAGCGTGCCGCAGATCCTCAATTCCGAAGCCGGCGTCACCTTCCCCACGTCCGCGACATGGGGCGGCAACGTCCGCTACCGGCTTTCGTCGGATTCCTATATCGAGGCGGGCGCGTTCGAGGTCGACCAGTTCATCCAGCATACCAGCGGCTTCGACTGGAGCACCAAGCACGCGACCGGCGTGTCGATCCCGATGGAGGTCGCCAAGGGCGTCTACGATCTCGACAAATCGTGGCTGCCTTATTCGGTGAAGCTCGGCGGCTATGTCAGCACCGCGCCGCTGTCCGATCCCTTCTACAACACCAAGGGTCAGTCGCTCGGCCTTCATGGCGGCACTGCCAGGACCTCGTCGCGCACCCGCGAGGGCGTCTATGTGATGGGCGAGAAGGCGGTGTGGCGGCCCAAGGACCATCCCGAGCGCAGCCTTGCGCTATTCGGCGGCTTCATCCAGCCGCTGGAGAAGGAGGAGGTCGCGACCACCCAGGCCTATGGCGGCGCGGCGCTGCGCGCGCCGTTCCTCAGCCGCCCGCACGACATCGTCTCGTTCGAGGCGTCCTATTTCCGCCTGTCCGCGAAGGAGCGCGCCTTCCTCGACGACGCGCGCCTGAAGGCCGGCGGCACGGGGCGCAACGATCCCAACGAATTCGCGTTCGAGGCCGATTACAGCGCCTTGCTCTATCGCGGCGTGCGGCTGGCGCCGAACATCCAGTATATCGTCCATCCCGACAATGCCTCGCTGCCCAAGACGGCGGTGCTGCCCAGGAACGCGATCGTGCTCGGCCTCAAGTTCACGATGAACATCAGCGGGCTGCTGGGCTTGCCAATCGCGCCCAATCTGTCCGAATGACCGGGACGCCCGGCGATCGCGGGCGCCGGGTAACGAGAAAGGCTTTCGCGACATGAGCGACGGGGAACGCGACGGCCTGCCGGTTCCCCGCCGCTACGGATCGGTGGCGGCGATCTGGCTGGCGATGGCGGTGCTCGATACCGCGATCGCCAACATCGCGCTGCCGACCATCGCCTCCGATCTCGGGGCCAGCCCCCAGGGCGCGATCTGGGTGGTCAACGCCTATCAGATCGCGATCGTGATGACGTTGCTGCCGATCGCGGCGCTGGGCGAGATCTTCGGCTATCGCCGCGTCTACGGGATCGGGCTGCTGGTCTTCATCGCCGCCTCGCTGGGCTGCACGATGGCGACCAGCCTCACCGCATTGGCGATCGCGCGTTTCCTGCAGGGCTTCGGCGCCGCCGCGATCATGGCGCTCAACGGGGCGCTGGTGCGCTTCACCTATCCCAAGGCGATGCTGGGGCGCGGCATCGGCTACAATGTGCTGGTTGTCGCGATCGCCTCGGCGGCGGGGCCGAGCGTGGCGGCGGCCATCCTCGCCCTGGGCTCGTGGCGCTGGCTGTTCGCCGTGAACGTGCCGCTCGGCCTGCTGTCCTTCGCTTTGGGGCAGCGCTATCTGCCCGACGTGCCGGGCACGCGCGGCCGCTTCGGCTACATCTCTTCCGCGCTCAACGCGGCGATGTTCGCGGCGGCGTTCCTCGCGGCGTCCGATGCGTCGCACGGGCGATACGGGATGCGGACGGGGGCCGAGCTTCTCCTGGCGATCCTGTTCGCGGTGCTGCTCGTGCGCCGCGTGCGGGGGCAGGCGAACCCGCTCATCCCGATCGACCTGCTGCGGGTGAAGGTGCTGCGCCTGTCCTACATGACGTCGGTCTGCTCCTTCGCGGCGCAGATGCTCGCGCTGGTGGCGTTGCCTTTCTATCTGCAGAAGAGCTTCGGCTTCGGCCACGTGGCGATCGGCCTGCTGATCACGCCCTGGCCGCTGGGCGCGGCCGTGGCGGCGCCGATCGCCGGGCGGCTGGTCGAGCGGGTGCCGGCCGGATTGCTCGGCGGCATCGGGCTGGCGGCGATGGCAGCGGGCCTGGCGGCGCTCGCATTCCTGCCGGTTGGAGCCGGGGTGCCGGGCCTGATCGCGGCCATGACCCTGTGCGGCGCGGGCTTCGGCCTGTTCCAGGCGCCCAACAATCGGGTGCTGCTCGGAACGGCGCCCCCCGCCCGCAGCGGCGCGGCCGCCGGCATGCTGGCCATTTCCCGCCTGGTCGGGCAGACGGCGGGAGCCGTGATCGTCGCGCTGATGTTCCGGTTGGCCGGCCCGGCGGGGCGGGCGGTGTTCGGGATCGGCGCGGGGCTGGCCGCGCTGGCCGCCGTGGTCAGCCTGCGGCGTCTCTCCGCCGACTGAGGCCGCTGTCTCCGCGAGCGCGATGGATTTCGGTTTGTAGTATGGTTATACGAGTCGACCGGGCTTTTGCCACGGCGGTGACCGTATAAGGGGAGACGATCGAATGGCCGGTGACGTGGCGCGGCTGGCGCCGCTTCGGCAGGATCCTGCCCCCTTGCGCAACCAGATCATCGCGAGCCTGAGGAGCGCGATCGAGACGGGCGTGCTGCAGCCGGGCGAGCGGCTGGTCGAACGCGACCTGTGCGAGCAATTGGGCGTCAGCCGCACCTCGCTGCGCGAAGCCCTGCGCGAATTGCAGGCGCTCGGCGTCCTGTCGGCGACCGAGAGCCGCGGGCTCGGCGTCGCCACGCTGGGGGCCGGCGAGGCCGCCAACGTCTATGCCATCCGCTCGGTGCTGGAGGCGCTGGTCGTCGGCCAGTTCGTCGAGCAGGCGAGCGACGAGGAGGTGGACCAGCTGGCCGGCCTCGGCGAGACGCTCAAGAAAGCCTACGCCTCGGGCTCCGTCGAGCGGATCATCCGGGCCAAGCGCGCTTTCTACGATTGCATCTGCACCGGCGCGCGCAACGCCATCGCCTTCGACCTGATCAACCGCCTGACGCTCCGGACATCGAGCCTGCGCAGCCGCTCGGTCGCGCGCAAGGAACGGCAGGCGACCAGCGTCAAGGAGATCGACGCGATCATCGACGCGATCGAGCGGCGCGACGTCGAAGCCGCCAAGGCCGCCGCGACCGTGCATGTCGAGAATTCGGCGCATTCGGCGCTGGAGGACGGGGACGGGGCGACCCCTCCGGCCGCGACCGCACGGGGACGACGGCGGAGCGTTTGAGGGCATAGCGTCCAAACGGATATCCGTCCGTTCGTCCCAAGCGCCGTCGAGGGACCGCGAGCATCGAGCGAAGTCGAGATGCGGGTGGCGGGTGGCGGGCAGCGCCTCGGCTTCGCTCGGCGGATCCCTCGACTGCGCTCGGGACGAACGGAGGAGCGAACTCCGTTCTACCTGATACAGTCTAACCCCACCGCGGAATGTCGATGTCGAGATCGAACAGGTCCAGCGCCCGCCCGATCGTGTGGTTGACGATCGCATCCACCGAGTCCGGCCGGGTGTAGAAGCCCGGCACGGGTGGGGCGATGATCGCGCCCATCTCGGTCGCGGTCAGCATGCTCTTCAGGTGGCCGGCGTGGAGCGGCGATTCCCGCACCAGCAGCACCACCCGCCGCCTTTCCTTGAGCGCCACGTCGGCGGCGCGCGGCAGCAGCCCGCTGGTCACGCCGCTGGCGATCTCCGACAGGCTGCGGATCGAGCAGGGCGCTACCAGCATGCCCATCGTCCTGAACGAGCCGCTGGAAATGGCGGCGCCGATATCGTCCGCCCTGTAGACCTTGTCCGCCAGCGCCTCGACCTGCGCCACCTTGAGGTCGGTCTCGTGCGCCAGCGTGATCATGGCGGCGCGGGTCATCACCAGATGCGTCTCGATCCCGTGCGCGCGCAGCATCTCCAGCGCGCGCACGCCGTAGATCACGCCCGACGCGCCGGAGATGCCGACGACCAGGCGGCGCGGCCGCTCAGTCATGGCCGCCCGGCGCCTCGCGCACCGGCGTCTCGGGCTTCACGCCGCCGCGCCGGTTGGCGAAAGTCCGCTCGCCCGTCTCGCGCCAGCCGCCGGAGGTCGCGGCTTCGGCATAATCGTCCCAGCGCGCGTCCCAGTCGCCGAGATGGTAACCGTGCCACGGCGGCCGGGGGGTGAGATGGGGGAGTTGGAGATCCTCCCAGATCTTGCGCGCGGCGGTCATGTATTTTTCCGCCGGCAGCGCCAGCGGCGGCATGTCGTGTTTCAGCGTCGCGTCGATCAGCAAGGTGCTTTCCAGCGGCGCGCGGCCGGACTTGGGACCATGCCCGCTGGTGCGATAGGGCGTCACGTGGAGATCATGGGTGAAGTCGGCGCGATAGGCCAGCGACCAGAAGATGGCGTCGGCATTCTCCGGATCGATATCCTCGGAGACGGCGATCACCAGCTTGCCGCATTGCGCCTGGAGCGTCGCGGCGCCCTGCAGGCCGCGCCAGATCTCCGCCTGCGGGGTGCCGCGCGCGAACTGCACGAAGATCACCTTGCGCAGGTTGGTGAGCGGCTCGTGCATCACCACCCGCTTCACGCCGCGCACGCCCATCACCTTCTGGAGATGCTCCAGGAACAGCGGCTCATAGGCCACCTTCTTCAGCACCGAGCTCTCGCTGGGCGTCACCTGGCTGATGATCGAGACGAAGACGGGCTTGCGCTTCATCGTGATCGCGGTGACGTGCATCGACATGTTATAGTCTTCGAGCGCGATATGGCCGTGGCTCTCGCCGAACGGGCCTTCGGGCTCCAGCGCGTCGGTGTCGATCAGGCCCTCGATCACGATCTCGGCGTCCGCCGGCACCATCAGGTCGATGGTCTTGCAGCGCACCACCTCGACGGCGGCGCGCATCAGGCCGCCCGCGACGGCCATCTCGTCCTGGTCGATCTGGAGCTTCTGTGGCCCGGTGAACAGCACGGCGGGCGCGCAGCCGAGCACGATCGCGCAGGGCATCTGCTGGCCCTTTGCACGATATTTCTCCCAGTGGAGATAGCCGCCGGCACCCGACAGGCGGCTCGCCATGCGGACACCCAGCCGGTCCTCCGCCTTCAGCGCGGCACGGTAGGTGCCCATGTTCTGGACGCCGCTTTCCGGGTCCCTGGTCACGCACAGAGTGGCGGTGAGATAAGGCGCGGAATCGAAGCCCGGCGTGGAGACCGGCACCGGCAGGCGGGACAGGCCCTCGCCTTTGCGGGTCAGCGCCTCGCCGGTGATCACCACCTCCTGGCAGGGCGCCTCTTCCACCGTCACCGGCGGGATCGGCTCGGCGATCGCCTCCATCCACACCTTGCCGATCTGCTCGACCGGCAGGCCGAGGCCGGTGGCGTAAATCTCCGGCGAGGCGGCGAGGCCGCCGACCAGCACGGGAATGTCATAGGCATGGCCCTCGCCGTCGACCACGTCGGTGAACAGGAAGGCGCGGCGCTGGTCCTCGTCCAGCCCGCCCTGGAACTGCCAGCGGGCGAGGGGGTGCAGCTCGGTATCCTTGTTGATCGGCCGCTGGATGCGGGTGAGCTTGCCCTTGGCCTCCAGCCGGGCGATATGCTCCTGCAGGTTGCGCGGGGCGCCCCGCGGATCGCCGGCGGCCGTTGCTGCGCGCGAAAGATCGTCCATCTCATACTCCTTGGCCCGATGGCGGCCGATAGCTGGAAACAAGGCCGGCGCAGCCGCGCCGGGAAGTGTCACGCCGGTACGCGCTCCGCCCAGCGCAGGTCCAGATAGCGGTCCACATCGGTCAGCGGCGCCGCGCCCGAACCGTAACGGGAGCGCAGGTCCAGCACCGCGCAGGCGCCGTCGCGCAGGATCGCGCCGTCCGGCGTAAGGCCGGAGCGGGGCGACAGCAGGCTGTCCATCACCGCGTCGAGCGCCTTGGGCTGGATTTCCGGCATGCGCGCGGCCAGCAGCGCGGACGCCGCTGCCCGGTTGGTCGGATCGAGCACCCAGGCGAGGCCCCGGCGATAGACGGCGAGGAAATCCGATAGGGCCTCGCCATTGTCCTCCGCCCAGTCCCGCCGCACGGCGATCACGCCGCCCTGATAGGCGTCGAGGAAATCGCCGCTCTGGAGCAGGGTCGGGAAGCCGCTGGCCCGTGCGATCGAGGTGAAGGGCTCGATGGTGATCGTCCCGGCATGCTCCCCCTCGCGCACCGAGCGCCAGCGATCCGGCGTCGAGCCGACCGGCGCCACGGCATAGCTGCCCGGCTCCACGCCCGATCGCGCCAGCATGTCGTACAGCACGAAGGCGAAGCCGGTGGAGACGGCGTCGAGGGCGAGGCTCCTGCCGCGCACGGCGGCCGGGGTGGCGATGTCGGGCGCGACGACGAGGCTGAGCGCGATCTGGGTGCAACCCATCACCGCGCGGAAATCCGGCCGGGTCGGCAGTTCGGCCGCGCCCTGGCCCTCGGCATAAGCGACGACATTGTCGAAGGCGGTGAAGGCGATGTCGAAGGCGCCGGTGCCGAACTGCGCGAATTGGTGGACCGAACTCGGCGTCGTCTCGAAGCGGATGTCGAGCCCGGCCTCGGCGAAAAGGCCCTGTTCCATCGCCGCGAACACGGGCAGGTTGGGCGCGCCGGGGAAGGCGATGACCGACAGCGTCTTCATGCCGCCGTCTCCGCCAGCGAAAGGAGCAGGCGCGCGACGTCGTCGACGCGCTCCAGCGGGGTGAGATGGGCGGCGCCGTCCAGCACCTCCAGCATCGCGCCGGGGATGGCGGCGCGCATCGCCTCGGCCATGGCCGGCGGGGTCGCATAGTCTTCGGAGCCGACCATGATCCGGGTCGGCATGGCGAAGCCGGCGAGCGCGGCGATGGTGTTCGCGCGACCCAGCATGCGGCAGGTTTCCGCATAAGACGAGACGTCATTGGCCAGGAACACCTTCACGGCATTCTCCACGACGTCCGGGTTGGCCGTGGCGAAGCCTTCGGAGAACCAGCGGCTCTTCTGGAAGCCGACCAGCGCCTCCAGCCCGCCGTCGAGCGCCTTTTGCGCGCGCTCCTCCCATTGTTCGGGCGCTTTCTCGCCATACCAGGCGGTGGTGTCGACCAGGCCGAGCGCACGGGTGCGCGCCGGATGCGCGGCGGCGAAGGCCAGCGCGATGCAGCCACCCATCGAGGCGCCCGCGACGATGGCACTGTCCCAGCCCACCGCCGTCATGACGTCGGCGAGATCGTCGGCGAACTGCTCGACGGTGAAGGGCGCGCCTGTCTGGTCGGAGGCGCCGTGGCCCCGGCAGTCGATCAGCAGCACGTCTCCGGCCGCCGCCAGCCGCGCCGCCACCGGCCCCCAGAATCGATGGTCCATGGCGAGCGAATGAACGAGGGCGAAGCGCGCCGGGCCGCCGCCGGGGATCAGCCGGTAGGCGATGGCCGCACCGTCGCGGACGGTGGCATGCGCGACAGGGGCAGGGGGGGAAGCGAGGTCGACGATCATCAGAGCGCTCCGACGGATTCGAGGGTGGGATGCGCGGCCGGGCTCGGCTCCGGCGCGGGAACGGGAATGGGCGGCGCCACCGTCCGCGTCCGCCCCGGCAGCACCGCGGACAGGATCAGCAACGCGGTGACGCCGACGATGATCGGCTGCTTGAGCAGCAGGCTGACCACCAGCGGGAAGGTCTTGAACACCTCGGGCTCGATGAACAGGCTGCCGAAGCCGAGCATCAGCGAGAAACCGGTGATGGCGAGCTGCCGCTCGGTCCACTCGACCTCGCCCAGCATCTCGACGCCATGGACGAAGACCATGCCGAACAGCACGGTGGCGGCCGCCGCCAGGATCGGCACGGGCAGCACGACGAACAGATAGTCGAGCTTGGTGAAGAAGCCCATCACGACGAGGATGATGCCCGTCGCCATCGTCACCTGCCGCGAGGCGACGCGGGTCGATCGCAGCAAGGCCACGTTGGCGGGATAGGGCAGGTTGCTGACCGCGCCGATGCAGCTCGCCAGCGCCGAGCCGAGCATCATCGCGAACACGCCCCAGGACAGGCGCGCCGTCGGCATGGCCTCCCCGGTCCATTCGCCGACCACGCCCATCAGCGTCATCGTCTGGATGTTGATCGCGACGATGACGAGGAAGAAGACCAGCACATATTCCGGATTGACCGAGAAACCGAAGGCGAAAAGGTGCGGCAGCACGAACCACGGCGCCTTGGCGACCGTCGCGAAGTCGATCGGGTGGAAGCATTCGAAGATCAGCGCGCCCGCGATCAGCGCGATCAGCAGCGCGAGGCGGCGCAGGATGCGGACCTTCGAGATGGTCAGCACCATCAGCACCAGCGCGGTGACGAGGCCGGCGCCCAGATTGATCAGCGGGAAGGTCGGGTCCTTGGTCTTGCCCAGCCAGTGGGGGAAGGCGAGATCGGCGATCTGCATCATCACCAGCATCACGATCACGCCGGCGATCGCCGGATTGCGCACCGCGCGGGCGAGCAGGGCGACCACGCTCCTGCCCCGGATCGGGATCGACAGCGCGCACCAGAGCAATGAGGCGACGCACAGCGATCCGAAGCCGGTGCCGAGATTGGCGCCGGGCATATGGCCGAACGAGAGCAACGCCGCGAACACGCCGGCATAGGGGCCGGCGACGAGCGGGGCACGGCCGAACAGGCCCGCGATCAGGATCGTCGTCAGACCGCAGCCGATGAAAGTGGCACCGTAGAGATCCGCCACGACTCCCGTGGGCAGATCGAAGGATTTGCCCATGATTCCGGGGAACACGAAGATGCCCGTCATCACGAAGATGTTCTGGAAGCCCATCAGTACCGAATCCTTGGCCGGGATTCGCGCGCCGGGAAGGATGTCGAACATCGCGCCCGGGCGGTGCGCGGGGCTTTCGGCGGAGGATTGGCGACCGCCAGGGTGAGGCGACGATGACATCCCGTTCTCCTATGCGATCTCATCAACAGATCATTATGTTCGTATGATTGTATGACAGAGTCGCGGCTGTCAATGGCGTTGCCGGGTGAAAATCGGCGCGGACAGCCCCGCGCTTCAGACTGGGCCGGCACCCCATCTTTTGTCGTCCCGGCGAAAGCCGGGACCCATGGACGGCGGCACGTCTGCGGGACAGCGGTCGGCCTGCTTACGGGTATCCGCTGCATCGGCGGGCGCTGAGCGCTTTCATCGCGCTCACCGCAATCATGGGTCCCGGCTTTCGCCGGGACGACGGGACATTTGTTCCTTCCACAGCCGCGAAGAAGGCCGAATATCGATCTTTCCCGGACGGCAAGCCGTGGCTTTTCCGCGTCGAAACCGATCCGTCATCGATTGGCAACCATTTCCCGGTGATCAGGCGGAGTGAGCGTAAGGGGATTCGTATGACCGGGGAGGCCGAACAGGCGATCGAGCGGGCGAAGCGGCTGCTGGAGGATGCGGAGCTGTTCCACCTCACGTCCATCCCGTTGCCGGTGAAGATCGTGAAGACGCTGCTGGCACTGGCCGACAAGGCCGAGGGGCAGGGTGTCCCCGCCGCGCCCTCCGCGCTCCCGTGATCCTGCGCGGGCGATTGCTGTAAGCGAAAATCCCGTGGTTGCGCACACACGTATCGACACCCTATCTCACGGGTAAATCTCGATACGAAGGCTTGCCATGACCGCGACCCATTCCACCCGCATGCTCATCCTCGGCTCCGGCCCCGCCGGCCTGTCCGCCGCCATCTACGGCGCGCGCGCCGGCATGGCGCCGATCGTAGTGCAGGGCATCCAGCCGGGCGGGCAGCTCACCACCACCACCGACGTGGAGAATTATCCCGGCTTCCGCGAGGTCATCCAGGGCCCGTGGCTGATGGAGGAGATGCAGGCGCAGGCCGAGCATGTCGGCGCGCAGATGATGTGGGACACGATCGTCGAGGTCGATCTCTCGCAGCGCCCCTTCCGCCTCGTCGGCGACGGCGGCCATGTCTATCTCGGCGACACCCTGGTGATCGCCACCGGCGCGCAGGCCAAGTGGCTGGGCCTGGAGAGCGAGCAGAAATTGCGCGGGCAGGGCGTCTCCGCCTGCGCGACCTGCGACGGTTTCTTCTTCCGCGGCAAGAAGGTGGCGGTGATCGGCGGCGGCAATACCGCCGTGGAGGAGGCGCTCTACCTCACCAACCACAGCCATGACGTCACCCTGATCCACCGCCGCGATTCGCTGCGCGCCGAGAAGATCCTGCAGGAGCGGCTGTTCAAGCATCACGGTATCAAGGTGCTGTGGAACACCGAGGTGGAGGAATTCGTCGGCGGCGAAGGCAATGCGGGCCTCGTCGCGCTCAATCTCAAGGACACGCGGACCGGCGAGACCAGCACGCTCGACGTCCATGGCGGATTCGTCGCGATCGGCCATCACCCGGCCACCGAGCTGTTCCAAGGCCATCTGGCGCTCGACGCGGATCATTACATCCAGGTCGAGCCGGGCACGACGCGCACCTCGGTACCGGGCGTGTTCGCCTGCGGCGACGTGATGGACAAGATCTACCGCCAGGCGATCACGGCGGCCGGCACCGGCTGCATGGCCGCGCTCGACGCCGAGCGCTACCTCGCCGAGGCGGATTTCGAGGCGGAAGAGGCGGTCGCCGCCGAATAATCCAGCAGCGCCCGCGCCAGCGCTTCGAACGCCGGCGGATCGGCGAAGCTGTGGCTGGCGGTCGGGATGGAGAGGATCGTCGCGGGGTGGCGCTGGCCTTTGAGGCTGCGCCACGCGGCGGCGAAGACCTGCGCGGTGCCGTCGCCCTCGGCCAGGACGATGCGGCTGCTTCTGGGCGCGCCGGTCGCGAAGCGTCGCACGAGACTGTCATCCTCGCGCCGGCCCGAGCGCAGGATGCCGCGTGCCAGCCGGCCGAGATTCACGCCGCCGCCGATCAGCCGCAGCCACGCACGGGGATCGAGCAGGCGCCGGGCGTAATGGCCCCGGATCGCGGCGGCGGGCGGCAGGTCGTCGACCGGCTCGACCACCCATGGATTGGCCAGCACCGCGCCGGACAGGCCCGGTGCGACCAGCGCGATGGCGGACGCGCCGTCGCAAAGGCCGAAGCCCAATATCGAGGACAGGCCAGGAAAATGGTCCCGGAGAGCGTCGAGCGCGGCGCGGATGTCGGCCGCGCTGTCGAGATAACCTTGATCCACCCCGTCGCTGTCGCCGATGCCGCGCCGGTCGAAACGGATCACCGCCTGTCCGCTCTCGGCGAGGCGAAGGGCAAGGCGCTCGTACAGGCGATGCGGGCCAACCCGGGTCTGGCTGCCGCCGACGACGAACAGCCAGCCGATCGCAGCATCGGCCGGGCCGTCGAGCGTGGCGAGGAGCTGCCGGCCTTCGCAGGCGAGGGGAACAATCTGCCTCAAGGCATTGCCCAGGAGGAGATTTCATCGACAAGAAGAGCGGCCATTTCCGGATCCGTCGCCGGCTCGGGTCTGCGCCAGAGGGGCGTGCCCGCGATGCGATGATCGGCAGGGCGATCGTCCGAGACGAGACGGAGGGTGCGGATGTCGCCGACCGTCGAGGGCTCGGCGGCGCTCAGCGCTTCCGTAAGCGCAGGTGACAGGGTGTAGCCGGCGGGATGTGCGGGATCGCTGCCGCTGGCGAGGGCACTGCGCCGCAGGTCGCTGAGCAGCGAGCGCCCCGTCGTCGGTGCCAGCCGCAGCCGCTTCGGTCCGGCGCGATGATCCAGCAAGGCGCCGCCCCGGATGGCCAGCGTCACGGGCGGCGTGTCGGTCTCCTCGCGGATGGTCGCGGCCGCCGCCTCGACCGCCGCCAGCCAATCCTCCCATGCCACGGCGTCGAGCGCGCGCAGGCTTTCGCCGGTGCCGGGAAGGTCCGGCAGCCAGCAGCCGATGGTCCGGCCGGCGAGCGCGCGGCAGACGCCCGCGATCATGGCCCGGCAGCGGTTCATTTCCTCGAACAATGGTTGAAGGATAAGTATTTGCGGCCCATCTTGCGGACCATAAGCGAGCATGAACTCGCCGTCGCCATAAGGGTGGACACGCGGGCTGCGCGCCGCCGTCATTCCCCGCGCTTGCCCTTCACGAAGGCGACGAGGCCGCCGAACGTCTCGACCATCTCGCCGCCCACCTCGTCATCCTCGATCAGGATGTGGAGGCGGTCCTCGATCTCGGTGAGCAGGCCCGCGACCGCCATCGAATCCAGTTCCGGCATCGCGCCGAACAAAAACGTGTCGGCATCGAGGGCGGCGGCCCGCTTGGCATCGAGGCCGAGCACGTCGCGCAGGATCGCGCGGAGTTGGTCTTCGATCGTCATCGCCGTCCGCCTAGCGGCCCCGGACGTGCCGGACAAGCCGCGCGGCCCGCTCGCGCCCGATCCCGGCGAGGCCGCGCAGGCTGTCCGGGCGATAGGCGTCGATCCGGTAGACGGGGTTCGGCGTGTCCGTCCATTCGGCCTTGTAGGGCTCGTCGCCGAGGCCGAAGTCGATGCGGTCCACCCGATCCGTGTCGATCGCGGCGCGGAACATGGCGTGGCTAAGGATCGTGCCGGGGGAAATCTCCCGGGCGCCCTCGCGGTGCGCCAGCTTGTGAATCGTCGCGATGCCGTTCTCGACCAGCCAGAGCTGGGCGGCGATGGCGCGGCCGTGGCCATCCCTGGCGATGCCGAGGCGCAGCGTGCCGGCGGCGCCTTCCTGCTCGGCGAGCGCGCGCAGGAAGGGCATCGATCCCTCGGCGGGTTTCCAGCTCTCGGCGTAGATCGCCTCGTAATCGCGCCATGCCGCCTCGTCGAAGGCCCGGTGAAGCGTGATGTCGAGCGGATAGCGGCGCATCCGCCGGGCCGCCGTGTTGCGCAGCTGGCCGGGCCGCTCCTGCCAGTAATCCGCGAAACTCTTGCCCGGGACGTCGATGGTCCAGTTGGTCGAGATGCGATCGGTGAAGACCTGCCAGCCCGCTTGCCGCAGGCCTTCGGCGATCCCGGCGGTGTCGCGCGCGTCGAGGGGGTGAAGGGCGAGACGGTCGTAGCGCTGCGCCGCCGCGCGCAGGAGCGGGGCCAGCAGCGAAGCGGCGGCGACGACTGGACGCCATGCAAGACCATACCATAAGGTGAGCGCGCTGGCCCGCCGCGCGCCGTCGTCGATCAGGAAGAGCCAGCCGCCGGCCTGCCCGTCCGTGGCGTGCAGGATGCTCGGGGGGATGCCGGGATAGAGATGCGCGCCCATCAGCCGATACCAGCCCAGCCGATCGAAGAGGCGGGGCTGGTGCGCGCGGTCGAGCGCGTCGCCGGCCCGCGCCGTGATCCGCTCCCAGTCATCCAGCCATTCCACCGAGACGGTCATCGCGCTATCCCCACGGACATTTAGTGGCGTGCCGGGGGGCGGATGTGCAAGGCGCAAACGAATATGAGGGGCTGGAGCCGTTGCCGCAGCGCCTGGATCGCCTCGCTCTGTGCGGCCGGCCGGGCGACCTTGCGCTGATCGATCGCGAAGGCGAACTGGATTTCGCCGGGCTGGACCGGGCCGTGGGCGCGCTCGCGGCGCATCTCGCCGGGCGGGCACAACCGGGCGACCGGATCGCGAGCTGGCTTCCCAAGACCCGCATCGCCTGCCTGCTGGCGCTGGCCTGCGCGCGGGTGGGGCTGGTGCATGTGCCGATCAATCCGCTGCTCAGGCGGGCGCAGGTGGCGCATATCCTCGCCGACAGTGGCGCGCGCCTGCTGATCACCCAGTCGTCACGGGAAAAATTGCTCGAATACGGAGACTTGGCGAGCAGTTGTACGATCCTGTGCGAGGATGTCCTGCTCGATCATTCCACGCCGCTGCCACCGTCGAGCGGCGACACCGAAGCGCTCGCCGCCTTGCTCTACACGTCGGGGTCCACCGGGCGGCCAAGGGCGTGATGCTGAGCCATGCGAATCTGTGGCTCGGCGCGGTGGCGGTGGCGCATTATCTCGGCCTCGATCCGGCCGACCGGACGCTGGCGGTGCTGCCGCTGAGCTTCGATGCTGGGCTCAATCAATTGCTGTCGAGCTGGGCGGCGGGCGCGGGCGCGGTGCCGCTCGACTATCTGGTCGCGAACGACGTGGTCCGCGCCGTGGAGCGCCGGCATATCACCGTGCTGGCGGGCGTGCCCCCGCTGTGGATCCAGCTGGCCGAGGCGAAATGGCCGAGAGAAGCCGCCGCCGGGCTGCGCGTCCTCTCGGCAACCGGCGGGCGGATGCCGGTGCCGCTGGTCCGGCGTTTGCGCGATCTCGCCCCGCAGGCCAGCCTGACCCTCATGTACGGCCTCACCGAAGCTTTCCGGTCCACCCGGCTCGATCCCGCCCTGGTCGATCGCCACCCGGACTCGATCGGGCGCGCCATTCCCTTCGCCGAGGTGCTGGTGGTGCGGCCTGATGGCGCGCTGGCGGAGGATGGCGAACCGGGCGAACTGGTCCATGCCGGGCCGCTGGTGGCGCAGGGCTATTGGCGGGACCCCGAGCGGACCGCGCTGCGGTTTCGCTCGGCGCCCGCTGTCTCGCGGCTGGGCGGCACGGCGGTCTGGTCGGGCGACAGCGTGGTGCGCGATGCCCAGGGGTTGCTGCGCTTCGTCGGCCGCGACGACGAGATGATCAAGGTCTCGGGCAACCGCATCAGCCCGACCGAGATCGAGGAGGCCGCCATCGCCAGCGGCGCGGCGGCGGAAGCGGTGGCGTTGGGCATGCCGGACGCGCGGCTGGGGCAGGCCATCCGGCTGATCGTCCGGGGCGGGGGCGACGAGGCTAGTTTATTGGCCTATTTCAAGACTGAACTGCCAGGGTTTCAGCAACCACGCGAGGTGATCTGGGTGAAGGAACTGCCGCGCAATCCCAATGGCAAGCTCGACCGCATCGCCATCGCGCGGGAGCATGGGGCATGAAGCCGCTGGGCCCGATCCCGCCCGGTTACGCGGCCGATGCGCAGGGGCGGCTGCGGATCGGAGGCCATGACGTCACCGCGCTGATCGAGGCGGCCGGCGACACGCCCCTGTTCGTCTACGATCTCGGCATGGCCGCCGAACGGGTCCGCAGGCTGCGCGCCGCGATGCCGGCGGGGCTGGAGATCCATTATGCGATCAAGGCCAACCCGTATCCGGCTCTCGTCTCGGCGATGGCCGGGCTGGTCGACGGCTTCGACGTCGCTTCGCAGGGCGAACTGGCGCGCGCGATCGAGGCCGGCATGGCGGCGGCCCGGATCAGCTTCGCCGGCCCCGGCAAGCGGGCGCGCGAACTGGAGGCGGCGATCCGCGCGGGCGCCACGATCAACCTCGAATCGGAGCATGAGGCCGATCGCGCCCTGGCGATCGGCGAGGCGCTGGGGCTGAGGCCGCGCCTCGCGGTGCGCGTGAACCCGGATTTCGAGCTGCGCGGATCGGGGATGCGCATGGGCGGCGGCGCCAAGCCGTTCGGGATCGATCAGGCGCGGGTGGTGCCGCTGGTCCGGCGGCTGGCGGAGGCCGGCGCCGATTATCGCGGGCTGCACATCTTCGCCGGATCGCAGTCGCTCGATCGCGACGCCATCATCGAGACGCAGGCCAACAGCGTCGAACTGGCCCGCCGCATCGACGACGAGACCGGTGCGAAGGCCCCGCTGGTCAATCTCGGCGGCGGCTTCGGCGTGCCCTATTTCGCGGGCGACGCCGCGCTGGATGTCGAGGCGATCGGCGCGGCGCTGGCCGGGCAGGTGGGCGACGAGGCCGGGCGCTACGCCATCGAACTCGGCCGCTGGCTGGTCGCCGAAGCCGGCGTCTACCTCACCCGCATCGTCGACCGGAAGGAGAGCCACGGCAGGATCTTCCTCGTGACCGACGGCGGCCTCCACCACCAGCTCGCCGCCTCGGGCAATTTCGGCACGGTGGTCCGCCGCAATTATCCGGCCGCCATCGCCACCCGCTTCGGCGCCGCGCCGGAGGAGGAGGCAAGCATCGTCGGCTGCCTCTGCACCCCGCTCGACCGGCTGGCCGACGACGCGCTTTTGCCCCGCGCCGAACCGGGCGAGGTCGTCGCGATATTCCTCGCCGGTGCCTATGGCGCGACCGCCTCGCCGGCGGCGTTCCTCGGCCATCCCGCTCCACGCGAAATCGCCATCTCGTCCGAAAGCGCTGTTATCCTAACGTAAAAATAACCTCTCACCGAGTAGGCCGACCATCGGAAGACCCGCGAAAGCGCGTGCCGAGGGCCTCGGCGCTCGCCCCTTCGCGGCGACAGAAGGGGATTGTGTCATGCGGTTCGAGGGCGCTTCGAAGACGGTGCTGGCCGCGATGCTGTGCAGCGTCGTGGCGGGATGCGCGAGCACGGCGGGCGGTGGCCCGCTGCCGCCCGCCAACTTCGTGTCCACGCAGGAGGAGCCGGGCGAGGCCTATGTGATCGGCCCGATGGACCAGCTCACCATCTTCGTGTGGCGCAACCCGGAACTCGGCGGCAAGGTGCAGGTCCGCCCAGACGGTCGCATCACCACGCCGCTGATCGCGGACCTGCCGGCCGTGGGCAAGACGCCCGCGCAGCTGTCCGAGGATATCAAGGCGGCGCTCTCCAAATATGTCCAGGACCCGCTGGTGTCGGTGATGGTGGACAATTTCCAGGGCACCTTCTCGCAGCAGGTCCGCGTCGTCGGCGCGACCGACAAGCCGGCCAGCCTGCCCTATCGCGCCAACATGACGCTACTCGACGCGATGATCGCGGTGGGCGGACTGTCCCAATATGCGTCAGGTGACCGCGCCAAACTGGTGCGCTTCGATCGTGCGACCGGCAAGCAGAAGGAGTATCCGCTCCAGATCGCGAAGTTGGTGAAGCATGGCGATGTCCGCGCGAACGTGAAGCTCGAGCCGGGTGACGTCATCATCATCCCCGAGAGCATGTTCTGAGGCGGCCGGGTAGCGAGGCGTAAGACGCATGCAGGCGATCCTCGACGAAATCCGGGTGGGTATCCACGCCGTCTGGCGCCGCCGCTGGCTGGCGCTGGCGGTGGCGTGGGCGATCGCCCTGGTGGGATGGCTCGCCGTCTCGCTCATCCCCAACACCTATGAGAGCCGGGCGAAGGTCTACATCACGCCGCAGTCGATCCTGCCGCAGGCGGTGGGGATCAGCGCGAACGACCAGCAGCAGGATATCGACAGCTTCCGCCAGACGCTGACCTCGGCCGACAATCTCACCGGTGTGATCAAGTCGACGCCGGAGCTGGCCAAGCAGGCGGGCACGCCGCGCGATCTCGCCACGCAGGTGACGCGCCTTTCCAGCGCCATCACGATCAAGAGCACGCAGGACAATCTATTCGAGCTGGACGTCGATCTGTCGGGCGGCGGCTATACCGATTCGCAGAATGCCCACCTCGCGCAGGTGGTGGCGCAGAAGGTGCTGGACGCTTTCTATGCCAGCTATTCCGCCGGCAATGCCGACGAGGCGCAGCGCTCGCTCAAGTTCCTCGACGCCCAGCTCGCCCAGCGCGGCGCGCAGCTGCAGGCGGCGGAGAACAAGCAGCAGGCGTTCGAGGCGAAGTATATGGGCATGCTGCCGGGCACCGGATCGATCGCCGACCGGATGCAGGCGGCGCAGGCCCAGCTACAGGACGTCGAGACACAGTTCGCGGCGGCGCAGGCGGCGATGGCGGCGGTGAACGGCCAGATGGCCGGCACGCCCGCGACCATCCCTGGCGTTCCCGTGGCCGGCAGCACCGGCGGGCCGCGCCAGCAGCTCGCCCAGCTCCAGGGCCAGCTCGCCGCCGACCAGGCGCAGGGCTGGACCGACGAGCATCCCGACGTCGTCTCGCTCAAGAAGCAGATCGCCCGCATCGCCGGCGCGGCGGCGGCGGATACCGGTGCCGGCGCCAACAGCCAGCCCAACCCGGCCTATCTCTCGCTGCGCTCGATGCAGGCGGACAAGCAGGCGACCTTCGCCGCGCTCTCGACCCGCCGCGCCCAGCTCCAGTCCGATCTCGCGACCTTCGCCGCCAAGCAGGCCGGCGCGCCCGAGATCACCGCCGAGCAGGCCAAATTGTCGCGCGATCACGACGTGTTGCAGCAGGCTTATGACAAGCTGCTGCAGGATCGCGAGGGCATCAAGCTGCGCGCCGACGCGCAGGACCAGGACGGCAGCGTCCAGTTCCGCATCGTCGCGCCGCCGAGCTTCTCGAAGGTGCCGTCCAAGCCGATGCGCCCGCTGCTGCTGACCGGCGTGCTGCTGCTGGCGGTGCTGGGTGGTGCCGCGGTCGCCTTCCTCAAGCACAAGATGCAGTCCAGCTATTCGACGCCGGCGGCGCTGGCGGCGGCGAGCGGCCTGCCGGTGCTGGGTGCGGTCAGCTTCGTGCGCGGCGCCAAGCAGAAGGCGGTGGAAGCGCAGCAGTTCAAATGGTTCGCGGGGGCGGGCGGCGCGCTGGCGGGGGCCTTCGTGCTCCTGCTCGCGGTCGAGTTCGTCCAGCGCGGACTGATGGCGTGAAGGGTGACGACATGAGCAAGCACACCCCGATCGTGCCTGGTCCCGAGGATCAGGGCCGCCCCAAGGCGCCGCGCGGCCCATCGCTGGTCGAGCGCGCGGCGAGCGTCTACGATTTCGGCACCAGCCTGCGCGGCCCCGGCCAGCCCGAAGCGGCGCCGAAGCCGGTCGAGCAGGTCACGACTCCGATCTCCTTCGCGCCCGCCGCGCCGCAGCCCGCGCCGGCCTTCACCGGCCCGGCGGCCGAGCCGCGCTTTGGCAAGATCGCGCTCGACGATCTGCGCGAGGGCGGCTTCATCGTGCCGGACAGCGGCGCGACCGCGATCGCGGAGGAGTTCCGCATCGTGAAGCGCCAGCTCCTGCGCGGCATGGACGACAGCCCCAAGGGACGGACCATCCTCGTCTGCTCGGCGCGGCCCGACGAGGGCAAGACCTTCTGCGTGGTCAATCTCGCGCTCAGCCTCGCCGCCGAGAAGGATGTCGAGGTGGTGCTGGTCGATGCCGACGTCGCCAAGCCGGAAATCCTCTCCACCCTCGGCCTCGAAGGCGGCCCCGGCCTGATCGACGCGATCGCCGATCCGTCGGTGGACGTCGAGGGCTGCATCGTCCGCACCGATATCCAGGGCCTCTCCGTGCTGCCCGCCGGCCGCCAGACCAACGAGGCGACCGAGCTGCTGGCGTCGGCGCGCACCACCCAGGTGCTGGAGCGGCTGCGCGGGCGCGATCCGCGCCGGATCATCCTGTTCGATTCCTCGCCGGCGCTCGCCGCCTCGACGGGCTCGGTGCTGGCGATGCACGCCGGCCAATTGCTGTTCGTCGTGCGTGCCGAGAAGACCGGCGAGACCGAGTTGCGTGAAGCGCTGGAGCTGCTGTCGGCCTGCCCGAAGCCGCAGCTCCTCCTCAATGGCGTCGAGTTCGGCGGTTCCAGCCGCCGCTTCGGCCAATATTATGGAATTGACGGATGAAGCGGCTCGCTCTCTCCGCGCTGCTGCTGATGGTGCCGGCGCTCGCCGCCGCGCCCGCCGACGCGCGCACCTCGATCCACCCCTATCTGGAGGTGGACCAGACCGTCACCGGCGATCTCAACGGCCGCGACAACGATATCGTGACCTATAGCGGCATCACCGCCGGCCTCGACGCGACGCTCGATGGCGCCCATGTCCAGGGCCAGATCGACTATCAGTACGACCATTATTTCTCCTGGTCGCACCGGTTCGACGATACCGACGTCCACCAGGGCCTCGGCGTCGTCACGTGGCAGCCGACGCAGGAGCTGTCGCTCAACGCGGCGGGCATCGCGACCCGCGCCAATGGCGGCTTCGGGCGGCGCTCGGCGGGCTTCGTCGATGGCGACACGGCCAATACCAACCAGATCTACTCGTTCGAGGCCGGGCCGAGCTACGCCACCAATTTCGGCGACCTGGCCTTCAACGCGGATTATCGTTTCGCCTGGACGCGCTCGTCCGACGGCAATGATTTCGATCTCGGCCCCGGCCAGCCGGTGCTGCAGAACAATTTCACGACCACCGACCACATGCTCGATGCCTCCATCGGCACGCGCCCGGGCGGCCTCGGCCTGCCGGTCGGCATCAAGCTGTCGGGCGGAGTCAATCGCGACGAGGTCCATTTCCTCGGCGCGCGGATGGACGGTTATTATGGCCGCGTCGACGCGACGCTGCCGGTCAGCGACTCGCTCGCGCTCGAAGCGGGCGCCGGCTACGAGAAGAACCGCGCCACGTCCGACCAGATCCTCACCGACGCGGCCGGCAACGCGATCCTCGACGACAAGCGCCATCTCCAGGCGGATCACAGTAAGAAGCGCCTGCTCACCTACGATCAGGACGGCCTGATCTGGGATGTCGGCGTGCTGTGGCGGCCGAGCGCGCGCACCACGCTCGAGGTGCGCGGCGGGCGCCGTTATGGCGAGACGGTCGTCACCGGCCGCTTCCAGCACCAGATCAGCCCGGACAGCAGCGTCGAGGTCGTCGCCTATGACGATTATACCAGCTTCGGCCGCCAGCTGAGCAGCGGCATCGGCGCGCTGCCGACCAGCTTCAACAGCTTCGCGCCGCCGATCCCGACCTCGCTCGCCGGCTGCGTGTTCGGCGCCAATGGCGGGCAGGGCGGCTGCCTGCCCGCGCTCTCCTCGGTGAACTCCAACTTCTACCGGTCGCGCGGCGTCTACGCCAACTGGTCGAAGAGCCGCGGGCTCTGGCAATATGGCCTCGGCGTCGGCTACGAGCGCCGCCACTATCTCCAGCCCGATTTCGGCCCGTCGCTGCTCGCCTTCGTCGGCGCCAACGAGCAGAGCGTGAGCATCGACGGCGTCGCCGTGCGCAAGCTCTCGCCCGTCTCCAGCATCGCCTTCAACGCGCTGGCGACCTGGGACGACGACGACAGTTTCGGCTCCTCGCCTTATTGGGTCTATGGTGGCGCGGTGAGCTATTATCGCGGGTTCACGCCGCATCTGTCGGGCTCGGCCTCGGTCAGTGTCTCGTCGGGCTCGGGCGACAACCGCAGCAGCAACGTCGTCGGCACCGGCACGGTCTCCATCCGCTACACGATGTAAGGTAGGTAGGGTCTCATGTACGATCGCCACTACGGCTTCACCGATCGCCCCTTCCAGCTGACGCCGGACGCGCGCTTCTGGTTCGAGAGCAAGACGCACCGCACCGCCATGGCCTATCTGGGCTATGGCCTGTCGCAGGGCGAAGGCTTCATCGTGATCACCGGCGACGTCGGTGCGGGCAAGACGACGCTGGTCGGCCACCTGATGGCCTCGATCGATCCGCAGCGCCTGCACGTCATCCGCCTCGTCTCCACGCAGGTGGAGGGCGAGGACATGCTGCGGCTGGCCGCCCAGCAGCTCGGCCTCGCCACCGAGGGGCTGGCCAAGGCGCAGTTGCTCGACCGGATCGAGCGCACGCTGCGCCTCCATGCCGCCGAGGGGCGCCAGACGCTGCTGATCGTCGACGAGGCGCAGAACCTGCCGCTCTCCGCGCTGGAGGAGCTGCGCATGCTCTCCAACTTCCAGAATGGCGGGCAGGCGCTGCTCCAGATCTTCCTGCTCGGCCAGCCGGAGTTCCGCGAGCGGTTCGAGACCAGCCAGCATCTGGAGCAATTGCGCCAGCGCGTGATCGCCACCCATCACCTGACGCCGATGGAGGCGGAGGAGATCGCGCCCTATATCCAGCATCGCCTGAAGCTGGTCGACTGGCAGAACAATCCGAGCTTCACCGAGGATGCCTGGGCCGCGCTCTACAAGCATTCGGGCGGCGTGCCGCGCCGGCTCAATGTGCTGGCGGGCCGCGTGTTGCTGCACGGATCGGTCGAGGGGCTGAACCGCATCGACGGCGCCACCGTCGATCTGGTCGCGGCCGACCAGGGCGAGGAGCGGGCGGCGGCCGCCGAGGGTGTCGTGCCGCGCCGTCGTGCCGTCGATGCCGCGCCGCCGACCGAGGCCGCGCCGGTCCGCATCGTCACCGCGCAGGATCCGGCGCTGCTGGATCGCATTGCCGAGCTGGAAGAGCGGCTGGACGAGCAGGAGGCGACGATCCGCCGCGTGCTCGGCCTGCTGATCGACTGGGTGGAGCAGGATCAGCCGGTTTCGGCCGGCTCGCGCTATTCCTCGCACTGAGCTAGGTTTCCACCATGCGCAACGCGCTTTCGGTCGATGTCGAGGACTGGTTCCAGGTCGGCGCCTTCGAAAAGGTGATCGGCAAGGGCGACTGGCCGCGCCTCGAAAGCCGCGTGCAGCGCAATACCGACGCCGTGCTCGACCTGTTCGCGCGGGCCGGCGTGAAGGCGACCTTCTTCACCCTGGGCTGGGTGGCGGAGCGCGCGGGGCCTCAGATGCGCCGCATCGTCGCCGAGGGGCATGAGATCGCCAGCCACGGCTGGGATCATGACCGCGTCTTCACCCTGACGCCGGACCAGTTCCGCGCCGACCTGCGCCGGGCCAAGGCGGCGATTGAGGATGCGGCGGGCGCGCCCGTCACCGGCTATCGCGCGCCGAGCTTCTCGATCGATACGCGCACCCCATGGGCGCATCCGATCCTGGCGGAGGAGGGCTATGCCTATTCCTCCTCGGTCGCGCCGGTGAAGCACGATCATTATGGCTGGCCGGAAAGCCCGCGCTTCGTGTGGAAGCCGGTGGAGGGGAGCGCGATGATCGAACTGCCCGTCACCACCGCGAAGCTCGGCGAGCGGACGCTGGCGGCGGGCGGCGGGGGCTTCTTCCGGCTGCTGCCCTATCGGTTCAGCCGCTGGGCGATCCGGCAGGTGAATGGCCAGGCGGGGCGGCCGGCGGTCTTCTATTTCCACCCTTGGGAGATCGATCCCGGCCAGCCGCGCGTCGGCCATGCGCCGCTGCGATCGAAGGTGCGCCATTACAGCCGCCTCTCCGCGATGGAGGGCAAGCTGGAGCGGCTGCTCAAGGATTTCGCCTGGGACCGCGTCGACCATGTCGTCGCGGGCCAGCGGCCATGAACCCGGCCGAGGCGGTGCTGCCCGTCACCCTCCGCACCGATGCCGACGCGGCGCGGGTCGCCGCTTATGTGCGCGCGCATGCCGGGGGCACGCCCTTCCACCTTCCCGCCTGGATCGATGCGATCGAGGCCGCGACCGGGCATCGCGCGACGATGCTGGTGGCCGAGCGGGGCGGGCGGATCGCCGGCGTGCTGCCGCTGACGGCGGTGAAGTCGATGCTGTTCGGCAAGGCGCTGGTGTCGAGTGGCTTCGCGGTCGGCGGCGGCGTGCTGGCCGATGACGGGGCGGTGCAGGCCGCTTTGGTCGAGGCGGCGTGGGACATCGCCGGCAAGGGCCGCTTCCCGAGCCTCGAGCTGCGCGGTGGGCCGCTGCCGGAGGGCGAGGGCTGGATCCACAAGCTGGAGAGCTATGCCGGCTTCGTCCGCCCCATCGAGGCGGATGACGATGCCCAGCTCAAGGCCGTTCCCCGCAAGCAGCGGGCCGAGGTGCGCAAGGCGCTCGACACGGGCATGACGGTGACGGTCGGGCGCGGGGCCGAGGATCGCCGGGCGCATTACGCCGTCTATGCCGAGAGCGTCCGCAATCTCGGCACGCCGGTCTTCCCGAAAAAGCTGTTCGCCGCCGTGCTCGATGCCTTCGGCGAGGATGCCGACATCCTGACCGTGCACCATGACGGACAGCCCGTTGCCTCCGTGCTCAGTCTGTACCACAACGGGACGGTGATGCCGTATTGGGGCGGCGGCACCTTCGGGGCACGGGCATTGCGGGCGAACGAGTTCATGTATTTCTCGCTGATGCGCCACGCCCGCGAGCGCGGCTGCGCGGCGTTCGATTTCGGCCGTTCCAAGCCCGGCACCGGGGCTTTTTCGTACAAGAAGAATTGGGGCTTCGATCCGCAGCCGCTGGGCTATGCGATCCGCACCGCCGATGGCGCCGTGCCGCGCGAGGTCAATCCGCTCAATCCCAAATATCAGGCGAAGATCAAGGCGTGGCAGAAATTGCCCTTGTGGCTCGCCAACCGGCTGGGGCCGCCGATCGCGCGCGGGCTGGGCTAGGGGCATGGGCGACCTGCTGTTCCTCGCCCACCGCGTTCCCTATCCCCCCGATCGCGGCGACAAGATCCGCTCCTACAACATCCTGAGGCATCTCGCGCAGCGCCACCGCGTCCACCTCGCCGCCTTCGCCGACGACGCAGCGGACGAGGCGGCGGCCGAGGGGCTGCGGCCGCTGGTCGCCAGGATGCATATCGAGCGGCGCACCCGCACGCGCGGCGCGGCTGCCGCGCTGGCGCTGGCCACGCACAAATCGGTGTCGGTGACGGCGTTCGCGCACACCGGCATGGCGGGCTTCGTCGATCGCCTGCTAGCGGACGAGCCGATCGAGCAGGTCTACGTCTTCTCCGGCCAGATGGCGCAGTACGCGCCGGGCGACCGGCCCTTCGTGATGGACTTCGTCGACATGGATTCGGAGAAGTTCGCCGCCTACGGCCGGGCCGCCGGGCCGCCGATGCGCTGGATGTGGCGGCGCGAGGCGCGTCGCCTGTTCCATTTCGAGCGCGAGACCGCGCGCCGCGCCGTCGTCTCCCTGTTCGTCAGCGAGGCCGAGGCGGCGCTGTTCCGGGCACGCACGAAGCTGAGCGAGGAACAGGTGCAGGTGCTGGAGAATGGCATCGATCTGGAGGGCTATCGTCCCGCGCCGCATCCGGCTGGCGCGGCGCCGCTGATCGTCTTCACCGGCCAGATGGACTATCCGCCCAATATCGAGGCCGCCGCCAGCTTCGCGCGCGAGGCGATGCCGATGGTCCGTGCGCGCATTCCCGAGGCGCGCTTCGCCATCGTCGGCCGCAAGCCCGATCCGTCGCTGGTGGCGCTCGCCGGCCGGCATGGCGTGGAGGTGACGGGCGAGGTCGCCGATGTCCGCCCCTGGCTCACCGACGCTGGTGTCGTGGTCGCGCCGTTGCGGATTGCGCGCGGCATCCAGAACAAGGTGCTGGAGGCGATGGCGATGGGCCGCCCGGTCGTCGCCAGCCCGCAGGCCTTCGAGGGCATCGATGCCGAGCCGGGGCGCGACCTCGTCGTCGCCGACGGCCCGCCGGCGGAGGCCGAGGCGGTCTGCGCGCTGCTGACCGACCGGGCGCAGGCCGAGGCGATCGGCGCCGCCGCCCGCGCGCGGGTCGAGGCCCGCTACGCGTGGGATGCGCGGCTCGCCCCGCTCGACGCGATGCTGGAGCATATATGAGCGAGGCCGTGCTGGCTCCGGCGCCCGTGCGGCTGACGCTCGCCGGCTGGCGCGCGCATCTGGTGGCGCTCGGCCTGCTGGCGGCGACGATCCTCGGCCTCTTCCACCGCGACGCGGCGGCGATGGCCGATATCTGGTGGAACAGCTCCACCTACGAACATTGCCTCGTCATCCTGCCGATCATCGGCTGGCTGGTCTGGCAGCGCGCGCCGCTGCTTCGGGGCATCGAACCGCGCGCCTGGCCGCTGCCGCTGCTGTGGATCGCGATCGGCGGCCTCGGCTGGCTGGTCGGCGAGGCGGCGGGCGTGTCGCTCGCGCGCCAGCTCGGCCTTGTCATGATGCTCCAGGGCGCGGTCGCGACGATGCTGGGCCGGGGCGTGGCCGCCGGTCTGCTCTTCCCGCTTTTCTATGCTTTCTTCCTGGTGCCGGCCGGCGATGGCGCCATTCCGCCGCTCCAGACGATCACCGCCAAGCTCTGCATGGTCTTCCTCGCCGCCGTCCATGTGCCGGCGACGATCGATGGCGTGTTCATCACCACCCCGGCCGGCCTGTTCAAGGTGGCGGAGGCCTGTTCGGGCGCCAAGTTCCTCGTCGCGATGATCGCGCTGGGCGTGCTGGTCGCCAATCTCGGTTTCCGCAGCTGGCCGCGCCGCGCCGCCTTCATGGCCGTGTGCGTCGCCGTGCCGATCCTGGCCAACGGGCTGCGCGCCTTCGGGACGATCTGGGTTGCGCAATATCGCGGCGTGCAGTCGGCGGAGGGATTCGACCATGTCGTCTACGGCTGGTTCTTCTTCGGCGCGGTGATCGCGATCGTGCTGGCGATCAGCTGGACATTCTTCGACCGCGCCGCCGACGCGCCGACCTTGGATCTGCCGAGGGCCGAGCGCGAGGCGGCCAGCCAGACCATGGCCTGGCCGTTGGCGCCGGCCGCGCTGGCGGTGCTGCTGGTCGCGACGGCCGCGCCGGCTTGGAGCCATATCGTCGCGGCGGAGGGGAGTTCCGCATCGCCCGCGCTCGTCTTCCCGTCACCGCGAGGCTGGACGAAGATCGAGGCGACGGGTAGCTGGCGGCCTCGCTTCGATGGAGCCGCGCTCATGATGCAGGGCTATCGCAATGCCGCCGGGCAGCAGGTGGACCTCGCCATCGCCTATCTGCCGGCGCAGGACGAGCAGCGCTCGCTGGTCGGCTACGCCCACGGCGCGGCGGATCCGCAGGGGCCATGGTCGTGGACGTCGGACCTGCCGGCTCCTGCCGACGGCCGCGCGGAGCAGTTGCTGGCGGGCGGCGAGCCGCTGCGCACCGTGATCAGCTTCTACGATGTCGGCGGCGCCGTCACCGGCAGCCCGGCGCGGGTGAAGATGGAGACGCTGCGCCGCCGCCTGTTCGGCGGGGACCAGCACGCCATGGCCTTGCTCGTCTCGGCCGACGAGGCGCAGGGCGGCCGCGCGGCGGCCGATCGCTTCCTCGCCGATCTCGGGCCGGTCCAGCCCGCGCTCGCCACGATCGCGGGAGCCCGCTAGGCCCATGTGCGGCATCGCCGGCATCTTCCATCTGGAAACGCCCAAGCCGGTCGATCCCGCGCGGGTGAAGCAGATGCTCGACGCGCTCGCGCATCGCGGGCCGGACGGGGAGGGGGTGTGGACCGCGCCGGGTGTCGGTCTGGGGCAGAATCGCCTCGCCATCATCGATCTCGCCACCGGCCAGCAGCCGATGCATTCGGCGGACGGCAAGCTCACCGTCGTGTTCAACGGCGAAATCTACAATTATCGCGAACTGCGCGTCGACATGGAAACGTGGGGCGCCCAGTTCCGCACCCAGTCCGACACCGAGGTGATCCTGCACGGCTGGCGGCGCTGGGGGCCGGCCTGCCTCGATCATTTCACGGGCATGTTCGCCTTCGCTGTGTTCGATGCCGATCAGCAATGCCTGTTCATGGCCCGCGACCGGCTGGGCGTGAAGCCGCTCTACTACACCGAGCTTTCGGATGGCGCGGTGCTGTTCGGCTCCGAGTTGAAGGCGCTGCTCGCTCATCCGCGCCTGCGCCGGTCGCCGGACCTGTCCGCGGTCGAGGATTTCCTGGGCCTCGGCTATGTGCCCGATGATGCCTGCATCGTCGCGGGCGTGAGGAAGCTGCCCGCCGGGCATCACATGACGCTGCGGCGCAACCGCCGCCTGCCCGAGCCGCAACGCTGGTGGGATCTGGGATTTTCCGCCGACGCCAAGGGATCGGTGAAGGATCTCGAGCAGCAGCTGACCGATTACATGCGCATCGCGGTGCGATCGCGCATGGTGGCGGACGTGCCGCTCGGCGCCTTCCTGTCCGGCGGGGTGGATTCGTCCAGCGTGGTGGCGCTGATGGCCGAGGCGAGCCGCTCGGCGGTGGAAACCTGTTCGATCGGCTTCGACCAGGCCGATCTCGACGAGACGAGCCATGCCCGCCTGGTCGCCGAGCGCTTCGCCACCCGGCATCGCGAGCGCATCGTTTCGGCCGACGATTATGGGCTGATCGACACTTTGGTCCATCATTTCGACGAGCCCTTCGCCGATGCCTCGGCACTGCCGATGTACCGGGTCTGCGAGCTGGCGCGCGAGACCGTGACGGTCGCGCTGTCGGGCGACGGCGCGGACGAGGCGCTGGCCGGATATCGCCGCCACCGCTTCTTCGTCGCCGAGAATCGCGCGCGGGGGCTGCTCGGCGGCCAGATGAGCGGGCGCCTGTTCGGCGCGCTCGGCCGCGCTTATCCCAAGGCCGACTGGGCGCCGCGCCCGTTGCGCGCCAAATCCACCTTCGAGGCGCTCGCCCGCTCGCCCGAGGAGGCTTATGCCCGCGCCATCGGCTTCACCGCGCCCGAAATCCGCGCGCGCCTGTTCACCCCCGAGGCGATGCGCGCGCTGGGTGGGCACCGGGCCGAGGCGCGGATCGAGACGGCGATGCGCAACGCGCCGGCCACCGACTGGCTCGGCCGCGCCCAATATGCCGACATGACGATCTGGATGCCGGGCGACATCCTCACCAAGGTCGACCGGATGAGCATGGCGGTGGGGCTGGAGGCGCGCGAGCCGTTGCTCGACCACAGGCTCCTCGCCTTCGAGGCGAGCCTGCCCCAACCGATGCGGCTCAGGGGCGGGCAGGGCAAGTGGCTGATGAAGCATGCCATGCGCCGCTATCTGCCGGAGGATATCCTGTATCGCCCGAAGATGGGCTTCGTGACGCCGATCTCCGCCTGGTTCCGGGGGCCGCTGGCGGGCGAGGCCGATCGCATCGCGCGCGGCGCGGCGCTGGCGAATACCGGCTGGTTCCGCCCCGACGAACTCTCCCGCATCGCCAACGAGCATCGCACCGGGCGCGCCGACCATGGCCGCCTGCTGTGGCAGCTGCTGATGCTCGACAAGTCGCTGACGAGGCTGTTCGGCGCCTGACGCCACGCCTGTTGCCATGCTATGCCGGCGCCGGAGAGGACATGCCATGGCCATCGCTGCGCTCGATCACGTCAATATCCGCCTGCCCGATATCCGCGGCACGGTCGCGTTCCTGGAGGATGTGCTGGCGATGCGAGTCGTCCCGCCGCCCGGCGCCACCTCGACCGAAACAAGCGCCTGGGCGCTGGATGCGGAGGGCCTGCCGGTGCTGCACATCGGCCGCACCGACCTGACCTATCCCGGCGATGCGGAGCGGCCCTTCACCCCGGCGCTGGGCAGCGGGGCGATCCACCATGTCGCCTTCCGCTGCACCGGCTTCGAGGCGATGAAGCGCCGGCTGGAGGGCCAGGCGATCCCGTATTCCGAAAACCACGTGCCGCACGCGAAGCTGCGCCAGCTCTTCGTTTCCGATCCGAGCCGGATCCTGTTCGAGCTCAACTTCCGCGACGACGAGCCCGCTCAGGGATAGAGCGCTTCCACGAAGTACAGCCCGTCCGGCGGCGCGTTGAGCCCCAGTTCGGCCCGGTCCCTGGCGTCCAGCGCGGCGCTCACGTCGTCCGGCGTCCATTTGCCCTGGCCGACCAGCGCGAGGCACCCCACCATCGAGCGCACCTGATGATGGAGGAAGGAGCGCGCCGCCGCCTCCACCGCGATACCGCCGGCCACGCGCCGCACGTCGAGCCGGTCGAGCGTCTTCACCGGGCTGTCCGACTGGCAATGGACCGAGCGGAAGGTGGTGAAATCGTGCAGCCCCACCAGCCGCTGCGCCGCCGCGTGCATCGCCTCGGCATCGAGCGGCGGCGCCACCCGCCAGGCGCGGCCCGCCTCCAGCACCAGCGGCGCGCGGCGCTCGGCGATGCGATAGAGGTAGCGGCGGCCGATGCAGGAGAAGCGGGCGTGCCAGTCGTCCGCCACCGCCTCGCACGCCACGATGGCCACCGGATTGGGTCGCACCCTTGCGTTCAGCGCCTCCATCAGGCGGAAGGGCGCGATCGGCTTCTCGATGTCGACATGCGCCGCCATGGCGGTAGCGTGGACGCCGGCGTCGGTGCGCCCGGAGGCGTGGACCGCCTGCGTCTCGCCGGTGACGAGGGTGACGGCCTGCTCGATCGCCTGCTGCACGCTCGGCCCGTGCGCCTGTCGTTGCCAGCCCATGAACGGGCGGCCATCGAACTCCACCGTCAGCCTGAAGCGGGTCACGCCAGCACGCTGCCCCTGGGGATCGGGAAGCCGCGCAGCAGCTCGGCCGTGGGCATCGCGCCGCGCCCGGCGCGCTTCACCGTCAGCGGCCGGATCACGCCCTGTGCGCAGGCGATGCCGAGCGCATCGTCGAGGACCTCGCCGGGCCGGCCGGTTCCGTCCGTGATCGCGGCGGCGAGGATCTGGATGCGCTCGCCATCCTGTTCGAAGAACGCGCCCGGCGCCGGGTTGAAGGCGCGGATGCGGCGTTCGACCTGCGCCGCGGTTTCGGCGAAGTCGATCCGCGCCTCGGCCTTCTCGATCTTGGCGGCGTAGGTGATGCCGTCCTCGGGCTGCGGCACCGGCGGGTGCGCCTCCGGGTCCGCCAGCACCCGCGCCATCAGCGTCGCGCCCAGCGCGGCCAATTCGGCGGTGAGCGTGCCGGCCGTCTTGCCGTCCACCGCCACCCGGCCTTCCAGCCGCACCGGGCCGGTGTCGAGGCCCTTCTCCATCTGCATGATGCCGACCCCGGTCTCGGCGTCGCCGGCCAGGATCGCGCGCTGCACCGGCGCGGCACCCCGCCAGCGCGGCAGCAGCGAGCCATGGACGTTGAGACAGCCGAATCGGGGCGCCTCCAGTACCGCCACCGGCAGGATCAGGCCATAAGCGGCCACCACCGCGACATCGAGGCCGAGCGCGGCGAAGGCCGCCTGCGCATCGGGATCGCGGAGCGTGAGGGGCGCGCGGACCGCCAGACCGAGCGCCTCGGCCCGCAGCTGCACAGGCGATGGCTGCACGGCCTTGCCGCGCCCCGCGCGACGCGGCGGCTGGGTGTAGACGGCGGCGATAGCGTGCCCGGCCTGCACCAGCGCCTCGAGCGTCGGCACGGCGAAATCGGGCGTTCCCATGAAAGCGATGCGCATCCGCGCTTCCAAGCGCTTGGCAAGCGCGAGCGCAAGCCCATATGCATGTCTGCATGGCATCTCCCGAAATCGAGGCGTTGACGCAAGCGCTCGCGCGGCTCCCCGGATTGGGCCCGCGATCGGCCCGCCGCGCCGTCCTGCACCTGCTCAAGAAGCGCGAGACGGCGCTCCATCCGCTGCTGCGCGCGCTGGAGACGGTGAACGAGCGGCTGTCCACCTGTGGCACCTGCGGCAATGTCGACACCGCCGATCCCTGCGCGATCTGCGCCGATCCCCGCCGCGATCCGCGCTCGCTCTGCGTGGTGGAGGAGGTGGCGGACCTCTGGGCGCTGGAGCGTTCGCGCCTTTTCCCGGGGCGTTTCCATGTGCTGGGCGGCCGGCTCTCGGCGCTGGAGGGGGTGCGGCCCGAGGATCTGTCGGTCGATCGCCTCGTCGCGCGGATCGCGGCGGGCGGGATCGACGAGGTCGTGCTCGCCACCAACGCCACGCTGGAGGGCCAGACCACCGCCCATTATATCGCCGAGCGGCTGGAAGGCTTCCCGGTGCGGATCACGCGCCTCGCCCACGGCTTGCCGGTGGGCGGCGAGCTCGACTATCTCGACGAGGGCACGCTGGCGCAGGCGCTGCGGGCGAGAAGGCCGATCGACTAGCTGCGTCAACACCCTGTTCGGGCTGAGCTTGTCGAAGCCCTGTCCTTCATTCTTGCCTGATAAAGAAGAAGAACAGCCCCCTTCGACTGCCTGACAAGGCAGGCGCTCAGGACAGGTTTCGACAGGCTCAGGGCGAACGGGGTGGATTAGGCAGGCGGCAAGAAAGGCCGATCGCTCTGATCGCAACCCTTCGCTTGACCTTCGCCGCCGCGATGCATAGCTCCCCATCATGGCCATCCGTTCCATCATCGAAGTCCCCGATCCGCGCCTGCGCGAGATATCCAAGCCCGTCGAGCGCTTCGATGCCGAGCTCCAGACGCTGATCGACGACATGTTCGAGACGATGTACGACGCGCCCGGCATCGGCCTCGCCGCGATCCAGGTCGGCGTGCCCCTGCGCCTGCTGGTGATCGACCTGCAGGAGAGTGCCGAGGATTCCGACGAGCCCGGCCCCAGGAATCCGCGCGTCTTCATCAACCCGGAATTCTCCGATCCGTCCGAGGATCTGCGCGTCTATACCGAGGGTTGCCTGTCGATCCCGGATCAATATGCCGATGTCGAGCGTCCCGACACGATCCGCGCCAAATGGCTGGATCGCGAGGGCAAGGCGCATGACGAGCTCCTCGACGGCCTGCTCGCCACCTGCCTGCAGCATGAGGTGGATCACCTCGACGGCATCGTCTTCACCGATCATCTTTCGCGCATGAAGCGCGACATGGTGCTCAAGAAGCTCGAAAAGCAGCGCAAGCAGAAGCGCGCCGCCTGACTTGTCCTCTCCCGCTTGCGAGAGAGGGCGGGAACCCGACGCGAAGCGGTGGGGAGGGTGAGGGCCTACCTCGGCTTGCCAATCAGGGCGCTCCCTGATACGTTCCCTCTTCGTTCCATATGGAGGGGTGCGTGGAGCCAGTCGTCGCCGTCCTGATCGCTTGCGTGATGCTGGTCATCGGCCTCGTGGCCGGCTGGCTGCTGGCGTCGCGCGCGGTGGTGCCGCTCAAGGCCGAGCGCGACCGGCTGGACGAACGCTCCCGCGTCGCCGAGACCGCGAAGGCCACGGCGGAAGAGCGGGCGAACACCGCGGGACTGCTGCGTGCCACGCTGGATGAGGTGACCCGGGAACGTGATTCGGCGCAGCGCGATCTCTCCGCCGAACGCGCCGCCGCCGGCCAGCGCGCCGAGGCCTTCGAGGCGCGGCTCGCCGAATTGCGCGAGGCCAAGGACGCGCTCTCCGCCCAGTTCAGCGAGATTGGCGGCAAGATCCTCGGCGAGGCGCAGAAGGCGTTTCTCGAGCGGGCCGACCAGCGCTTCGCGCAGGCCGACGAGCGCCAAGGCGAGCGGCTGAAGGCGCTGCTGACCCCGGTCGAATCCACGCTCAAGCGCTATGAGGAGGGCGTCGCCCGCGTCGAGAAGGAGCGGACCGAGGCCTATGGCAATCTCACCGGCCTGATCAGCGCGATGCGCGAGGG